>Ga0210086_1000002_pt1 | contig 420672 bp, 406 predicted proteins | sample China_Galinas_PW_3_FD_184867 | JGI IMG/M metagenome (GOLD analysis project Ga0210086, IMG submission 184867) | Wetland microbial communities from San Francisco Bay, California, USA, that impact long-term carbon sequestration - China_Galinas_PWB_D2... | ecosystem: Environmental > Aquatic >...
GTATTTAAATGAAATATAGAAAAAGTGCTAACCAAGTAATCAAGCGGACGGTTGGGACATGCGCAATAATTTTGAATAGTTCGGTGGTACTCGAAGGTCGTCAATCCGCCGCTTATCTTTACCGTTAGGAGGCAAAAATGGAAAATTATCTTAGCTACGCTTTAACGGCTATTGCCTCTTTTATTGTCAGTTACGCCCTCAAATATGTAGGCCCGAAATCAAGATTAGCGTGGTGGAATCCGCATGTTTTTGAATACAACCTTCCAAACGAAATTGACAAGAACGGTCCACCAATAAAATTATTAACGCAAACCATAACCATCCAAAATCTTGGTTCTGTTCCAGCAAAAAATATTGAAATTAAACATAAAACAAAACCAGACCACTTCAAACTTATACCTGCATTAGACTACACTGAACAGGAAAATGACCATAAAGAGCACACGGTAAAAATAAACTTTTTAGGCCCAAAAGAGTTTTTCAATATTGAATTTTTAACTTATAAACAAATCGCAGAACTTTTATACATACGTTCAGAGTGGGGCCATGCCCAACCAATTTCTACACAACCTGTTCGAGTTTTGCATCCAGTAAAACAAACAATAATATTATTCTTTCTTGGCATGGGAATAATTTCAACATGTTTTTTATTAATAAAAATATGGTTGTATTTATGGCCAAATATTATCACCTAAAAAAACCACTTGAACAAATATCGTCAGTTAATTCTTTTATTTTTTATAAAATTTAACAGGTGGCCAAAGTAAAAGGCCTCCTAACCATGCAATCAACCGGACGGAAAATACATGCTGCAAAATCCGCTTAATTTCGTCAATAGTTTGAAGCGTCAGGCCGCCGCCGGTTATCTTCACCGTTGTGCTGCTTAAATGAAATAATAAATTTTCGAAAATTCGTTCTTTGTTTTGAAAATTCGTTTCTCTTTCGAAAATGAAATTAATAAAGCAATTTCTGCAATTTCTCGAATTTTACATCAAGAAATGAATTTGAATTTCTGAATTTGATCAAGAAAAATCAAAATGAAATTCAAGCAAAACCACTGAAATGAAAATCAGCAATTCCCATTCAGATCAAAGTCAGAAAAACCAAATAGAATCAAAATCTTGAAAAACCATGCGTTGCTAAACTGAGTCGAAGCAGCACGAAAAGCAAAGGCAGCACAACCAAGTAATCAAGCGGACGGAAAACGCGAGCAGCTAAATTTGATTAGGTCGGTGGTGCTCAAAGGTCACGTCGCCGCCGCTTATCTCCACCGTTGTGTGGCAAAATGAAAAAATTTCGAACATATTCAATAAGTTTATTTGCGATGCTTTTATGTGTTGCATGTGTTTCTCATCTGGACGGAAAAATTCATGAAGAAACTGTCAATTTGAAAATTGTCTCAGCACATATTGAAAACTACGAAGTATTCATAAAAAAATCAGAAAAATATATTAAATTAACACCTAATTTAGACGTCTACAGTTTCAATACGCCAGAATTAAGAATTCAAAAACCAGTCGTTTTCGGTATTGAGTTATCTGAGCGGATTTGGGATATTCCCAAATTTCTAATTGTAAAAACGAAAAATAATATTATCGAGACATTGTCGTGTCATGAAGTATTGGATTTAGCAAAAGACAAAAATGGGTTTTCTATCCTTAAAATATAAATAAGAAAAAGCCACACAACAAGATAATCAAGCGGACGGAAAACGCTAGCCGAAATTTCGGAAAAGGTTTCTGCTAAACGGAAACGTCTCGTCGCCGCCGCTTATCTCTACCGTTGTGCTGCATGAATTAGAACAGAACCTCACTTAATCTTACGAGGTGCAAAATGACTGATTTAACCAAATCACAAAAAAAGCATCTTTGGCAATTGGCGAAAGATTGCTACGAAAAAGAAATGTCTCTTGCCCTCGAAGTGCTCTACGAAGATTTCCAGAAATGGGAAAAATCAGAAATTTCAACCTGGGACTTAAACGACAAAATCATTGAACACCACGACGAAACAGCCAGGGAACTCTGGAGAGTTTACGAGCAAGTAAAAGATCCGAGTTTTGGCGTTTCTTCAGCCGTAGCAAAAGGAATAATTCAAATCGAAGACATTCAGGAAAATTGCAGGGAATTGGTCGAACGGAGTGACAGGGGACGGTTCTAAAATTCCGAAGATAAATCAACAACTTTGAAATATATTTTTTCTCGAATATAGATGTGCCAAGGAGGGGGGATTATGCCGAGAGGGGCTCGTATCGGGCTGCCGGCCCAGGTGTATCACGTCATCAGTCGCGGGAATAACCGTGATTGGGTTTTCAGAGAAAACGAGGACTTTCGAAAATTCCTCGAGATCGTTTGTCGGTACAAAGAGAGAGATGGTTTCAAGCTCTATCACTGGGTATTGATGAATAACCATTTCCATTTTCTCCTGGAGACTCCAGAGGAGGAGCCACTCTCCAAAATCATGCAAAGGATCAATCTCGCCTATACGATCTGGTTCAACCGAAAATACCGAAGAGTGGGGCACCTCTGGCAGGACCGGTTCAAAAGCCTTTTGGTCCAGAAGGATAGTCGCTATCTGCTGGAGTGCGGCCGCTATATCGAGAGAAATCCAGTGCGTGCGGGGTTGGTCGGCCATCCCGGTAACTATGCCTGGAGCAGCTTCAAGGTCCATGCAAAAGGAGAGCGTGACGGCATGACCAATTCCAATACCGTTCTTCAGGGAGAGTTCCGATCCAGGGAAGCTTACAGCAGTTACGTCTGTACTTGTACGGAGCGAGAAGAGCAGGATCTTCGCTCCAAAATGTCCGCCGGGATCATCGGTGAAGAGAGTTTTCGAAAGGCCATTATTGAGGCCATCCCGCGAGCGCAAAAGCGTCGGCGTGGGAGGCCGCGAAAAAATAATTTGTAAGTTGCTGTCCGGTCGAGGGAAATCGAGAACCGTCCCCGTTTCCTCCATTTGTAAGTTGCTGTCCGGTCGAGGGAAATCGAGAACCGTCCCCGTTTCCTCCCGGTCGAGGGAAATCGAGAACCGTCCCCGTTTCCTCCGAACCGTCCCCGTTTCCTCCCGAGATGAAAAAGAATGGCGACACAATGATATTTATTCTGTGGGATATCCATACCTATATAAAATGTTTGATCACTGGAATGATTTAATTCAGGAAGGTCTTGAGAGATGAAATATTTAAAATACTTTTTTATTGTTCTTTTTTTGTTTTTATTTATTCCTTGCCTGTCTTTTGCATTTTTGGGGTCAGCAGAAACCAGAATTATAGTAAAGGTCACAACGGAAACTGGGGAGCCACTTGATGGTGCACAAATTAGTATTGGAATGAAAGAAGGGCATCTAAAAAAAGAAGCCATTCATGGTGTCACTGATAGTAATGGAGTTTTTGAAATTTCAGGAACTTCTGTCTCGGATGTAAGTATTGGAGTTGACAAGCAAAAATTTTATCACAGTAGTCAGCACCATGATTTTTTTTACAAAAAGTTTGGTCGTTGGTTACCTTGGCCGAAAGAAATCTCGGTTTTCATGCGGCCTATTGTCAACCCCGTGCCGATGTATGTGCGGCATAGATCTTTTGAGATACCGTTGATTGGTGAAGAGGTTGGTTTTGATCTTGAAAAATCGGATTGGGTGATCCCGCACGGTCAGGGAACGCAAGCTGACTTTATCTTTAAAATTGATCGACGGGTGGCGAGTTATGATGATTTTGATGCCAGCATGGTGCTGACCTTCAGCAACAAGCTTGATGGAATCCAGGTATTTAAGGATGACGGTGGCGGTATTTTCAATACAGGAAGTCAGTTTCGATTGCCTCGAATCGCCCCTTTGGACGGGTATCAAAATACGCTGAAGAAAACACGATCGACTAGTTCGCCTGGCTTCTACTCCCATTCTGGAGAAGATATTAATTACCTATTTCGTGTGCGTTCAGAAGTTGATGAAAATGGAAATTTAGTAAAGGCTATGTATGGGAAAATAAAAGGGAAGATAGAGTTTGAGCCACGAAGAAGTAAAACAGCAAAGATATATCTCTACTACTACCTCAATCCCGATTACACCCGCAATCTCGAATTCGATCCCAAGCGGAATCTGAGCATCGTGTCGGGTGATGAGCGAGTGGAGCAGCCTTGAGATCTATGAAGATGCTGAGAGATCAGGGTTTCACATTGACAAAACATTAATCAAATTCGAGGGTGTTCAGAATTCTGGAGAGACAGAGGGGACGAGAGACAGAGGGGACGGAGGTAACTTTGAGAGACAGAGGGGACAGAGACAGAGGGGACGGAGGTAACTTTCGTAACTTATTTGACAAGAAGAAAATGATTGGTTTGGAGGGGGCAAATGCCAAGACAACCGAGATTGGATCGGCCCGGTTTGGTTCACCATGTTATGGCGCGGGGAATCGAAGGGCAGGTCATCTATCGCGATGATCAGGATAAAGAAGCGTTTTTGCAGCGGTTGGCCGATGGTTTTGGTCGACCTGGGAGGGTGTTCAAAATTCTGTGTCAGCGTCATAGGCTGAGGTATTTTTCCAGTCGGCCCGGGAAATGGATAGTCAGTTGCGCCAGCGTCAGATTCCAGTTCTGAATCGGATGCGTCCAGCGTTCTGACGCCTTGAGTATGCCAGCATAGAGCAGTTTCAGCAAACTGTTCTCGTTGGCAAAACCGCCCTTGGTTTTGGTCAGCTTGCGAAACTGGCGATGGACAGCTTCCACGGCATTGGTCGTGTAGATTGCTGTTCGGACGTAATCAGGGTATTTGAAATAATTCGACAAGGTCGGCCATTTGCTCCGCCAGGATTTGATGACCATGGGATATTTTTCACCCCATTTTGTCTCAAGTTCGTCCAAGGCCAACTCGGCGGCGTTGAGGGTCGCTGCCTTGTAAACGCATTTCAGATCCGCCATAAAGGCTTTCTGGTTTTTGGAGGCCACGTATTTGATCGAGTTGCGGATTTGGTGGATGACGCAGTGCTGAATTTCGGCCTCAGGGTAGATGCTTTCGATGGCTTCCGGAAACCCCTTGAGGCCATCGACACAGGCGATCAGGATGTCTTGGGCACCGCGGTTTTGAAGGTCGGTCAGGATGCTCAACCAGTGGTGAGCACCCTCCTGGTCTGAGAGATAGAGGCCAAGAAGCTCTTTTTTGCCTTCGATATTCAGACCGAGAATGGTGTAGGCCGCTTTGCTGACATAGCGGCCATTCTCTTTGATTTTGTAATGAATGGCATCGAGCCAGAGAATCGGATAGATCGGTTCCAGATCGCGCTCACGCCAAGCCTGCAGTTCGGGAAGAAGCCTGTCCGTCACCGCGTTGATGGTCCCATTGGAAACGGAGATACCGTAGAGATCGGCAATGTGGTGGCGGATATCCTGATAGCTGGTTCCCAAGGCTAAAAGAGCGATGATCTTTCTTTCGAGTTCGTCCGTCAGCTGAGTCTGGTTCTTTTTGACTAATTGCGGTTCGAAGGTATTCGCACGATCTCGCGGGGTCTCCAGCTCGAAACTGCCGGACAAGGTTTTCACGGTTTTGGGAGATGTGCCATTTTTACGATTCGGCGCCACTTCCTCAGCCAAATGCTCTTCAAGCTCAGCCTGCATGGCCGCTTCCGTGAGCTGCTTGATCAGCGGGGTGAGAATACCGTCTTTGCCAGTGAGGTTTTGCCCTTCGCGTAATGCTTTGAGGGCGGCTTCCATATCGAACGGGATTTTGGATTGGGTCATGAGTCATTCCTTTGTTTTTGGCTATTGTAAAGAAATGACACAGAATTTTGAACACTACTAAAATGACCGGATCTCGGCCAGCGCCAAGGTTCTGGTTTCCCTGGGGTTGATCTTCTTCGGGCTCGAAATCGTGAGCGGCGCCTTTAAGCCGCTGCGCGGCGACAAAGGGTTCCTGCGGCGCCCTGCCCGCCCTGACCTTCAGCGACATGGCCGTGGCCATGCGCCGGATCAAGAATCACTCGGTCAACGTGCATGAGGCGCTGATTTCCTGACTTTCCAGCCAGCCGATCATCGGATCGGCTGGCAACCCTTCCGCGGTTTAAATCCACCCGCCGGATAGTGTCCCGTGCGGTTAGTTCTTGCAGGTAATTCTGAGCAATTTTGGCTGTTGGCTAGGCGCGCCAACACAGGCCTAGCCAAAGCTAAGCCGAGGAGACGCAACGCAGCTAGCGGGCAAAAGAGCCAGAATTAATGGATGGAATTAACCGCACGGGACACTAGGACCTTCCCCTGTTTTCAACGTGCTATAATGCAAATAGCAGGCGTCCTGAACACCGACTCCCGAATCCTGGCAGCAAACCCAACCTGAGGAAAGGAGGAAAGACCATGATCGTGGAGAAGAATCAACTCCTCCGGGCAATCGAAAGAGGAAAACTGGAAGGGAAGGAATTCATCAAGTGGTGGCGCAAAGAGAATGATTTTGCCGACTTCGAACTGATCGACAATTTTCTGGAAGCGACCGATGCCAGACACAATATCGAGAACTTCGAACTGCTCGATAAGGAGGAGATGTGGGACGTTCTGAAACGCTGGAACCCAAACGTGCGCCACAGCGTCTCAACCAAAAGCGACACCATCGAGTGGCAGCACCGTGACAAGGACGGTGAGGTAAAAACCTACACCTGCCCGTACAATGCCCACTCGATCATGTCGATTTTCGATGCCGAAACCAGGGGAAATCCGCTGGTCTGATGACAATTTTTCTGCCGCCGCACCGGTTGCCGGCTGCCTGTATCAGGCAGCCATTTTTGTGTGCGGGAAAATAAAAATGTTTTATTAGTTGGAATACATGAGTATAATCTGCAATCATTGAGGGCCGCAGTCATTAATAATTCTCAGCGAGGAGGGGAACATGACTGAGTCGCTATACAAAATCACCTTTTCCGGAAATTTGCTGTACGGCTTCAAAGCGGATGAAGTCCGCGCCAACCTGGCCAGGCTGGGCAAGTATGATGAGAAGACCCTGGACAAGCTGTTTTCCGGCCGGGAAATCATCCTCAAAAAAAACCTGCCGCTGGAAACCGCCGAACGTTACAAGGCCGCGCTCGATAAAACCGGCGCCCGCTGCGAGATCAAACCGGTCGTGACTATTCCGATCGAGCAGCTCGACGTCAGTACGATCCTGCCGAAGCAAGCCGAGACCTTTCCCTGTCCCAAGTGTGGCGCCGCTGAACAAACCGGCGAGAGTTGCGATAAATGCGGCATCCTGTTCGCCAAATACGAACAGGCTCTGCAGCGCCGGGCCGAGCAACCCGAACCCGACCCCGCGACCCTGGCAACGGAGTCGAGCTATTTTGCCCGGCATCAGGAACAACTGTTCATCCTCAAAGCTTTTGCGGTCATTATTGCAATCATCTGCCTGCAGAAGTTTCTCAGCGGCCTGATCGGCATCTTCATCCTGCTGTTTCCGGTCCTGTTCCTCTTCTACGTCAAAATGCAGGCGGCGACCTCCGGGGAAAGCACCTCCGCAATTCTCAAGCAGCACATCACCTTTATGCCGATCATGTATGCCGAGGGGGAACGGAAAAAAGAGGGCGTTGCCTGGGTGACCTACGGCCTGATCCTGCTCAACATCCTGATTTTTTACCTCTTTGAAACTCCTGCCAACGCCGACTTCATCGTCAATAATCTGCTGTTTATTCCTCATCAGCCGAACGCCTGGAACGTTCCGGCGGGGCTGTTTACTTCCTTGTTCCTGCACGCCAGCAATGGTCACCTGTGGGGCAACATGCTGTTCCTCTGGGCGGTCGGAACGGTGGTCGAAAAACGGATCGGCTGGCTGAAACACCTGATTTTTTACCTGCTGGCCGGAATCAGTGCAAATCTTCTGGCACTGGCGGTTTACCAGCTGTTCCTCCATGAAACCCTGCACATTCTCGGCGCTTCCGGGGCGATTGCCGGCGTGATGGGCGTTTATGCGGTCCGCTGTTATTTCAAGAGCATGGTCTTCCCGCTGCCGATTTTGGGGATCTTCTCGCTGATTCTGCCGATCAGCCTCAAGGTCCGACTCAATTCGCTGGTGATTATCGGCCTGTTTTTCCTTGCCGACTTAAGCGGTGGCATTGGTCAGTTGAGCGGCCAAGCAAGCCACATCGGCCACTGGGCGCATATCGGCGGGATGCTGTGCGGAATCGGTCTGGCGACGTTGTTCAAACTGAGCAACCAGGCAATCGAGGAACGCCACCTGGAAATCGGCAGCACCATGGTACATCATCAGAAACTCGGGATGAATACCGCAACCGGTGAAGAATCGCTGCGATTTCTGCTGCAGCAGAACCCGCAGAATGCCGATGCCCTGTTATTGCTCGCCAAACTGAAAACCAAGTTTTCCGCCAGTGAGGAAGGAGCTGAGCTCTTCCCGCAGGCGATCACCCAGCTGTTGAAACAGAACCGGCTTCCGGAGGCGGCCGACGCCTTTCAGGATTTCCACAAGCTCTACCGGACCGGGATTGAGGCGAATCAGCTCTATCGACTGGCCTCCTATTATCACCAGAAGCAGGAGCTGGAAAATGCCTCCCGCTGCCTGGAACTGCTCTGCAACAACCACCAGACGCCCCCCCAGGTCCTCGAAAAATCCCTTTTCCAGTATGCCAGAACCCTGGATAGGATGGGATTTGCCGATGTCGCCAAAGAATATTACCGGCGAATCATTGAACGGTTTCCTGAATCTCCGTTTTGTGAGAAAGTTAAAGGACAGCTTTAAACGGATCGCCGATATCGTACAGAAAAAACGGCAGATCTGAGTTATCATTATTGATACGAGTCAGGACTCTGACAAGGAGCTGCCCATGCCCGAACTGATCAGACAGCCGGCTATCATTAAAGCCGCCGGCACCCCGCCGAAACGGATCGAGGAGTACATCGGCCGGGTTAATTCCGAAACGGACGAGTTAAGTATCGCCCGGATGCAGAGCCCGCCGGGGTGGGAAGAGCCGGGGCAACGGCCGGAATTTGACGAGTACACGGTCGTTCTGAAAGGCTTTTTGCGGGTTACCACACCGACTGAGTCGATCGATGTCCAGGCCGGACAGGCGATCATCACCTATTCCGGAGAATGGATCAGCTACAGTACTCCGGGCAGTGAAGGCGCCGAATACATCTCGGTCTGCCTGCCGGCGTTCAGTAACGAAACGGTCAATCGCGATCTTGCCTGCTGACCTGCCGTGCGTGTTCTGAAGATTGGCGTTACCCGCATTTAATTCGTTTCGGAGGAGTTTGATCCGTATGGATCTGAGCCAGGTCATAAATTGGGGAGTCGATTTTTTCTACCGCTACCAGGTCTTCTGTTATGTTCTCGCCGGCGTACTGCTGATCCTGCTGCTGTGGAAACCGGCCAAAGTTATGAAAACCGCTTTTCTGGTATTGATTCTGCTGGCGGTTCTTTACTTTATCTTCCTGCTGATCGATTCCATGCAAGTCGGCGTTCAGGTCAAGCAGCAAGGAATACATAAATCGGAAAAGGCGCTGGAGTAGCAGTTCACAACCCACCCTGACCGGCCATTGCCGTTCAAGACGACTTTGTCAGCACCCCGTATATGCACGAGCTAACCATTTCAGAGAACATCGGCATCCCCCTGCAGGAAATCGAGCTGAGTGCCATCCGGGCCCAGGGTGCCGGCGGCCAGCACGTCAACAAGGCTGCCACCGGTATCCACCTGCGCTTTGACATTACCGCCTCGTCCCTGCCGGATGATCTCAAACTGCGCCTGCTGCAGCTCAGCGATCAGCGGCTCACCAAAGACGGGGTCATCATCATCAAATCCCAGCAGAGCCGCAGCCAGGAACAGAATCGGCTCACGGCCCTGCAGCTGCTGACTGAGCTGATCCAGGCGGCGCTGGTGGAACAGAAACCCCGCAAAAAAACCAGGCCGACGCGAAGTTCCAGGGAAAAACGCCTGGCGGAAAAAAGCCGCCACAGCCAGCGGAAATCCCTCCGCCAGAAGGTTCCCAAGGATTGACCCTCCCGGCCTCACCACTCACGCGGCATGTCAAACAACTGAAAGAGCAGCTTCAATCATCCCGAGTCCGTATCAATCACTTTTCCAGGTGATCGATTCCTTGCTGAACCTTTGCCTCTGCAATCTTGTCGCACTACCGACCCACAAAAAATGCCTCCCAACCCTTGCCGAACTTTGTTAAAAAAGGTAAATTAACAAAATTACAAATTTCGGGGAGAGCAATGGAACCTACAACCCTGCTGATCGTCGAGCAACAACCGCGGGCGCCGGACAATCTGCCCGCGCTGCTGAAAGAGCTTTCGCAGCGCTTTCAGCTGGATCTTTTCCAATGCCGCCAGCGGCTGGTCGGCAAGGGGCTGTCGCTGCTCAGCAAAGGGGTACGCTCTGCGCTGGAAAAGATTTCCGACCTGTTGCGGGAATACGGCTACCGGCACTGGCTGGTCGAGCCGAGCACACCGAAATACGTTCCGTCCCGGTTGCGCGGCCTGCAGATCGGCGCCGACAAAATCACCTTTATCTGCCAGAACAAACGGGTTGAATTTCCGAAAGGGGCCAGAATCCTGGCGGTTTTCGCCGAGATGTCGGGAGCGCTTGCCGAACAGAGCGTCAAACAGATGTTGTCCAGTTACGCCTACCGGGGACGGGATAATGTCCGCCCTCTGGCCGCGCAGAAGACCTACAAAACCATCCTCCAGGGGGAGCCGCTGCTGGACCTCTACCTGCTCGACGATCAGGGGCAGATTGTCGATGCGGTGCGGGTCTTCCCGGGGAAGTTCGATCACCGGGGGCTCGGCGAACGGGCCACCGCGAGCAGCAGGCAGAACCTCGACCAGATTATCAAACTGGCAAAAGAATATGCCGGTGCATTCACTCTGCAGACCGATTTCGGTCTGGTCAATCTGCCCGGTTGCACCCTGCGCCGGGAAAACCCCGGAGATCCGGAAACTCAGCGCCGGAACCAGCTCAGCCTGGCCCGTTACGGCTGGCTGCTGGCCGACCTGCAACGGGTCGGCCCGATCGATCCCCCGCCCAAAGAGGGGGCGGATAACCTGACCGCCTCGATTGCTGCGGCCATCGTGACCCGGAACCCGAACCTGGCAACCGGCAACCAGGGTGAATTGTTAACAGCGGCGAAATCCCTCGCCGATGATATCCGCACTGCCGAAAAAGATCCTGAATCACAAATTCTGCAACCGGTTCCGGATAATCCGGGGCTGCCTGCGCCTCCGGCAGCCAGGAACGATGGCATGTGGAAACATCCCGGCTACTGGCTCGGCAGCGCCGGCGCGGTGATTGCGTTTGTCTGTTTTCTCCTGGCAGACACTGACATCCGGTTGCCGGTCAAACTCTTCCATTACTGCTTCGATGCCGGAGTCACGCAGCTCATTTTGTCGGCGCTACTGTTCTGGGGAGGATTCTACTTTCTCCTGTTGAAGCGGCAGGTCGAAAACACCCCGACCAGCAAGGTGCGTTCGATCGCCATGGGGATGGTTGAGGTCAAAGGACGCGCCATCCGGCAATACGCTCTGGTCTCCCCCATGTCGTATGCACCCTGCGTTTTTTACCGGCTGACCAAATACCACCGGGGCAAAAACCAGGAGTGGCTCATCAGCAGTGTCTCCAGCAGCGACAATGTCCCCTTCTATCTCGAAGATGAAACCGGCCGGGTCAGTGTCGACCCCTCCTCCTGCCGGGTCAACGCCGGCAGCAAGCAGGAGGGAATTCCGGGGCAGTTCGGACTGATGCACCAGAACTTTGACAGCGACGTTAAATGGGTCGAGGAGTTCATCGCCGAGGGGACGCATATTTATGTCCTCGGTTTCGCCTCGGTCAAACGCAACCCCGGCCCAAGCATGAATGAGCGGCGCATCGCAGCCTTGCGGGAACTGAAACGCAATCCGCAGAGCCTGCAGCAATACGACGCCGATGGTGACGGAAAAATCAGCGAGGCTGAATGGGATTCGGCCCGCGAAGCGGTCGAGGAACAACTGCTTGAACAGTCGCTGCATGAGAATCAGAAGCGGAAAAAACAGGAAGAACAGGTGGTGATCGGCAAGAAAAAAGGGCGGCCGTTCATCATTGCCGAAACCCAAGCGGAAGAGAACCTGACCGGACGCTACGCCTTCTACATCCCGGCGTTGTTTGTCGGCGCGGCAATCTTTGTCGGCTGGGGAATCCGGGCGTTACTCAACTAATTTCAGATAACCACCGAAAAAGGAGGCATTATGACCGGTTGGATCGTACTCGGGGTGTTCGCGCTGCTACTGTTGGGACTGATCATCTACGTGATCATCATTTACAACGGCTTTGTCGCGCTGAAAAACAACATCAACCAGGACTGGAGCAACATCGACGTGCTGCTCAAGCAGCGTTACGACGAACTGCCGAAGCTGATCAAAGTCTGCGAAGGCTACATGCAGCATGAGGCGCAGACCCTTGAGGCGGTCGTCAAGGCCCGTTCGCAGGTCACCGCGGCACGCAGCGAAGGGGAGAAAATGCAGGCCCAGAGCTTGCTGAGCGATACCCTGAAATCGTTGTTCATGGTGGTTGAGCGCTACCCGGAATTGAAAGCGGATACCGGTTTTCGCCAGTTGAGCAACCGGATCAGTGAAATCGAAGACCAGATCGCCGACCGCCGCGAACTGTACAATGCATCAGTGACCATCTACAACACCCGCCTCGATCAGTTCCCGGATGTCATCATCGCCCGGTTGTTCAATTTTACCGGCCGCGACCTGTGGCGGATCGACCCGGCCCATCGTCAGGATGTGGAAGTCAGCTTTTCCCACGGCTGACGAAAAGATTAAAGCTTCGCTGCTCCCGGCCCGATAGGAATACTGTACCCCTGCCTCGTGTCGGTTCCGAAATCAGAAGGCACAGGATCGTTTCCATTGGGGGGATCTGCCTCGGGATGAAGCAGGGTTTCTCCTCGCTCCATGGACGGAGTCCGCAATTGCAAGGAATCTGTTTCCATGGCACTCAACTATTACCTTCTTCTCGGCATCCCGCCCGATGCCGATCAACGGCGGATCAGGGCGGCCTACCGCAGCCTGGCCAAACGCTTCCACCCCGATGCCAACCGGGGGAGTGAAGCAGCGGCCGAGCTGTTCCGCCAGATCAATGAAGCCTACCGCGTCCTCTCTGATACCGAGGCGCGGGAAAAGTACCATCGGAAACTGCAAAAAGAGCAACAGCCGGTTTCAGTCGAAAGTCGCCCGAAAAGCGAGCCGGATGAAAAATTCAACAACTTTCTCAACTCGCTGCTCGATGCAATCTTCGGCCCCCTGGAACAGCCGCCCCGACGGGCGGCTCGGGAGAATCAAGCACCGCCGAAACAAACTGCGGCACCGAAAAAACGTCGCAAACCGGCGTTCAGTTTCTATTTTCATCTGGCGCTGGAAAAACAGAATGCGCCGTACGAACTCGGCAAGGACGGAATCTACCGGCCACCGCCGATATCACGGAAAACGACCGGTCAGGGTAACGGTTTCGGCAGGATGCCACGCGGCAGTCTGGTGCTGGTGTTGTTGACCGCATTGCTGTCGCTGCTGAAACCGTAAAACCAAAGGGGCCATTCCGAAATGCGGAATGGCCCCTTTGGCAGATTGTATCTCAAGTTCGATATCAGGCGGAACGGCTGACAACCCGCTTCCAGATCAGCCGGCGCCGGCTGCGACGGTTGAAATGCAGATGACAGCTGACCGCAGATCCGGTGCTGGTTCGCTTGTTGAATATCCTGTCCATCCATCTTTCGAGCATCGGCCGGCCCTCATCTTCGAGAAAAAAGCTTTTGAAAACAGCGAGATAGTATTGATCCGTCCAGGGCTCGTCAACCCTAATTTTTTCCCAAATAGCGTTATTTTCCAATGCCGGTGGAAATCCCGCGCCGGCACGTGTTTCAGCGAATATTAATTTTTCATCCAAGATCCGCAGAAGGCTAATCAGTAACCCTGTTTTAGCCCGATTTTTTCGATCTTTATTTGCCGAATCCCCTTGACTGGGGCTATCATTTCTCTATGCTCTTCGCAGCGCTTACACAAGAGGGATGCTATGTCCGATGTCGGTGACGACAGTCCTGTCGAACAACTCAAAATGTGCCAGCTTAAAGCCGGAGGGCTGATGCAGGAAATCGATCGCCGTTCGACCAAACCGACGGTGGTCTGCGCCAAATGCGGCGCCAAGGCCAATGAAGCGCATCAGGTCCACAACCCGATCCCGTTGAAAAAAAGCCTCGGCGACAGTTTCTGGGGCTGAAACGCATCCATTGACAGGAGCATTTCGTGCAGATTACCAAAGAATTTTTCAGCGAACATGACCGCTTTGCCCGCCATTGCGGTCTCGAACTGATCGATGCCCGTCCCGGCTCGGCCAGGGTCAGAATGACGATCCAGCCGTTTCATTTCAATGGCGCCGGCACCGTCCACGGCGGGGCGATCTTTACCCTGGCTGATTTCGCCTTTGCCGTCGCTTCCAACAGTCAAGGGCAGCTGGCCATGGGGATCAACACCTCGACCACCTTCATCAAGGCGGCACGGGGCGGCGTCCTCCACGCCGAGGCGCAGGAGATTTCTCTGAACAAGAGGCTGGGGAACTACCAGATCCGGGTGACAGATGATCAGGAGCAGCTGATCGCCCTCTTTCAGGGAACCGCTTTTCGCAAGGATCAACCGCTTTGTGCGGCAGAATAGTCGGAACGGGTCATGGATAAACTGTTCGGCAAAAAACGGGTCGGTCTGGCCCTCGGCGGCGGCGCCGCCCGGGGACTGGCTCATATCGGGGTCCTGCAGGCTCTGGAAGAAGCAGATGTCCCGATCGACATCATCACCGGCACCAGTATGGGCGCGATCATCGGCGCCATGTATGCCGCCGACCCGCGAATCGGGCCGGTGCGCGAGCGACTTCTGGCCTATCTGAAGAGTGACCCCTTCCGCAAAGCGCGGCTCGATTTTGTTGTCGAACGCAAGGATCGAGTTGACGGCGAAGGGCTTTTCTACCGGTTTTCCCAGCTGGCGCGCAAGAAAATCTTTTTCGCTCTGGCGATGTCCATGCTTTCCTTTGTTTCCCAGGAAACCCGCGATCAGAGCCTGGAATTTCTGCTGCCGGAGATCAATATCGAAGACACCAAACTCCCCTTTGCCGCCATCGCCCTCGACCTGGTCAGCGGCGAGGAAGTGGTGTTGCGTTCCGGACCCCTGCGGGCGGCGATTGCGGCAACCAGCGCGCTGCCGGGAATTCTGCCGCCGGTCGAAAACAACGGCCGGCAACTGGTCGACGGCGGCTGGATCAATGCGGTTCCGATCACCCCGGCACGGGAAATGGGTGCGGAAATCGTCATCGGCATCGATGTCGGCAGTGATCCGGGGGACGCGGAAAAACTGAGCAGCGGCCTCGACGTGGTCTTTCGCGCCGATACTGCGACCCGCAATGCGCTGTCCAACCTGCAGCTGCTGCAGGCCGATCTGATCATTTGCCCGACCGTCGGCATCAACCACTGGGCCGATTTCAGTCGCGCGGACGAGATCATTGCCAAAGGTCGCCAAGCCACTTTGGAGCGGCTCTCCGAAATCAAGGCGCTGCTGAAACTCAAAAAGACCAAAAAACGATTTTTATTATTCAACCGCTGATAGGGTAACTTTTTCGAGTTCGAGGAGAACAGAGTATGATCAACACCAGCGATCTGCGTCGCGGCCTGGTTTTTCAACTGGACGATGCCCCCTGCATCGTCATCGACGTCAGCTTTCAATCCCCCACCGCGCGCGGCGGCAATACCCTGGTCAAGACCAAGTATCGCAACCTGTTGACCGGCCAGGTCCTCAATAAATCCTTCAAGGCGGGAGATCGTCTGGATGAAGCCGACTTTGCCCGTCGCAAGGGGCAGTTTCTCTACGCTTCGGGAGAGCTGGGGGTGTTCATGGATCAGGAAAGCTATGAACAGTATGAAATCGGCGGCGATCTTTATCAGGATATCAAGGGCTATCTGCTCGAAGGAGGCGATGTCAGCCTGGGGATATTCAATGATCAGGTGGTCACCATCGAGGTCCCGCAGGTGGTGGAACTGCTGGTCACCGAAACCGCGCCGGCGCTGAAAAACGCCACCGCCACCGCCCAGACCAAGGAAGCGGTGCTGGAAACCGGAATTACGGTTCAGGTTCCCGGCTATCTGGAATCAGGCGAACGGATCAAGGTCGACACCCGCGAATGCCGCTTTGTCTCGCGCGCCTGAGCTGTTCGATATTTGTTGCAGATTTACCATGCTGAGGATGGAACAGATCATAGCCCGGCTTGCCGCACACCAGCCGGACCCGCTCGAAATGGAGGCCCGCCGTCTGGCGGCAGTCGCCATGCTGCTGCGTGAACGGCGCGAGCACCCGGAAGTGCTGTTCATCCGCCGAGCCGAACATGAGGCCGATCCCTGGTCGGGGGACCTCGGCTTTCCCGGAGGCGGCATCGAACCCCGGGATGCGGATGCGCGCGCGGCAGCGGAACGGGAGACCTTGGAAGAGATCGGCCTGTGCCTTGATGCTCACCGGTATCTCGGCCAGAGCGCCGAATTGGCCGGGGCCTATCTGCCGATCAAGATCTCCTGTTTCGTCTACCTGATAGATGGAGAGCCCGACTTCCGACTGAACGGTGAAGTGGTCGAGACCTTCTGGGTGCCGCTGCAGACTCTGCTTGAACCGCAGCGCAATCGCCTGGCCAGTTTCGAATATCGGGGCGCCAGCCGGCAACACCCGGTCATCGAACTGCCGGAGTGGAGCGAGCGGCCGCTCTGGGGAATCACCTATCGCTTGCTGCAGCAGTTTCTTACCCTGTTCGATCTCGGTTTCAACTATCGGGAACCAATCTAGACCCCAATATTCGACCGGGCTGGATGCCGTGCAACCAGCCCGGTCGAAACTGCATCCTACCATTTGGCCATCAGCCGTATTTTGTCTGACCTCCGGTAACGTTCATCCAGTTGCTCACCGGTCGCCAGCGGATCATCCCAAAACCAGCGCCGCCCGGCGATCCGCTCGACATCGGCACGACTCAAACCGATGTCCTTGAGCATATGGTCGTCCATCTCGCGCAGCTGGCGTCGCTGTTCAGCCAGTTGGCCCCAACGGGTCACTTTATTTCCCATCCGCAGCAGCAGCTGCCTGAAATGTTGCCAAAACCCCCTGACTGGCGGTTGCAGGTAGTTTAGTTCGCAGCGTTCCATGGCCATAACTCAACCTCCTTCGCTTGGTTGCAGAATCAAGTTGAATCCACTATGGATCAAATCTATTGATCAATCAAACGAATATATTTTATAGTATCTATAAGTATTTTTGATAAAAGGGACAGATTGATATGACCACTCTTCCATCCGATATGCTGCGGAGTTTTGTCGCGATCGCCGACAGCGGCAGTTTCAGTCAGGCCGCCAGGCAGGTGCATCGTACCCAGTCGGCGGTCAGCATGCAGATCAAAAAGCTTGAGGACCTGATCGGCAAGCCTTTGCTCTCCCGGGAAGGTCGAACAGCCCAGTTAACCCATGAAGGAGAGCTGCTGCTGGGCTATGCGCGGCGGATCATACAGCTCAATGATGAAAGCCTGTCCATTTTGAGACGCCCGGAACTTGCAGGCTCTGTTCGAATCGGATTGCCGGATGATTATGCGGCCCGTTTCCTGCCGGAAATCCTGGCCCGTTTTTCCAGAGCTTTCCCACAGGTTCAGGTCGAAGTCATCTGCCAACCGAGCAGTAAACTGATTCCATTGCTGAACGAGGAATGTTTGGACATGGCCCTGACCAGCTCGCCGGAACAGAAAGTGGAGGGAATGACGCGGTTGTTGCGTCGCGAACCGACCGTCTGGGTAACATCCGCCCAGCATCTGGTTCATGAACATCGGCCGCTGCCGCTGGCATTGTTCGAGAGTGACTGCTACTGCCGTCGCTGGGCCACAACCGCACTGGAACAGGTCGGCATCCCCTACCGGATCGCCTATACCAGTTCCAGTTTCATGGGACTGACCGCCGCAGCGACAGCCGGGTTGGCGGTCGCCGTCATCAATCCCAGTATCCTTCCGGTCGGGTTGCGCCAACTCGGCCCGGAAGACGGTCTACCGCAACTGCCGGACGCCGCCATCCTGCTACGCCGCCAACCTAACGCCATCAATCCGATTACCGACTGCCTGGCGGACCATATCGTTCAAGCGTTTGAAACCAAACAAGATTAAAAATCTGTTTTCAGATCGTCATTTTCAAATATTTCACTTGCGATATTGACGATAGAATATTTTTGTGGCTTAATTTGAATTCACTCATTCAGTGATCTTTTGGAGGGGCTTCCAATAAACAATTGCATCATCATCGATTCAATAGCACGACCTTGGAACGCAAATCTCTTTCGAGCATTAGTTGCGAGAGACGCGTTTCAACTCTCCAGCTCCCTCCAATATCAGCTGAAAAAATGTAATTCCAATAGCGATCCTGCACTGGCGCTGGTTGGTTCCATTCGACTGCACTGATAAATTGCCAATTTGAAGATTTCATGAAGAATTGAAAAGGAATAGGACTATGAAAATAGCATACTCCTCTCGATTTCCGCTCCACCGTTTGCTTCTGATCATCGGCGTTTTTCTTACCTTGACAGGTGTCGGCACCGCCGTTAAAGCCGCCAGCTTCGACTGTACCAATGCCACCGCCGAAACTGAAAAGATGATCTGCGCTGACCAGACGCTTTCGGACCTCGACAGTCAACTCGGCCAGCTTTACTCGGGCCTGATGGCCGATATGCGCTCAGCACAAGTCGAAGACCTGCGGCAAAAGCAGAAGTCCTGGCTGGCCGAACGTAACCGCTGCATCGATATCTCCTGCCTGACCGCACGCTACAAAGAGCGCCTCGCCCAGCTTAATCGCCTGCAGCTGATCCGAGATTACGCCGGGCAACAGATGGAAGTGACTTCGGTGCTTGAACAGACCTACGACAATACCTCCTCAATTGTCGTGCGTTTCAATCTGCCGATCGATGCCGACAACAATTTTCGTGCTTATTTTCAGATCGAACGCGATGGACAGCCGCAACCAAATGACAACTGGCTGCTGACCGAGGACGGCCTGCTGGCGGTCTATCCTTTCATCGAGCCGCAGAGCAAGTATCACATTCAGGTCAAACCGGGTCTGCGCGCCATCACCGGCGTCACCCACGCTGCCAACCGCAGCTTCGATATCACCACCCGCCGTTCAGAACCGACCGCCAACTTCGCCGGCAGCGGCTCGGTGATGAGTCCGAGCCTCAAGCGCGCGCTGCCGGTCACCACTCTCGACATCGACGAAGTCGATGTCGACTTCTTCCGCATCCCGCCGGACGAAATTCCGCGCTGGAGCAGTTTGAGCAACAGCCAGCGGCGCAACTATTACCAACTCAACGGCTTCACCAAAGCCCACAAGCTGATCTACAGCGGCCGCTTCCCCCTGCCCCACCACCGCCACCAGCGCACGACCGTCAACCTCGACCTGTCGCAAATTTCCCAGCTTGACCAGGCCGCCGGCTATCTGGCGGTGCTGCGCATTCCGGGGCGTTACAATTACAACTACGACACCAACTTCTTCACCGTCAGCAATATCGGCCTGCAGGTGCGCCGCGCCGCCGGGGCGCTGCACGTTCTCAGCCACTCGCTGGTCGATGCTAAACCGCTGGAAGATATCGAAATCTCCCTCTACAAGAACAACGATCTGCTCGCCCAGCAGCGCACCGACGCACACGGCATCGCGACCTTCACCAACTGGTTCGCCGGTACCACCTCGATCATCGCCCGTCGCGGCGACGAGCTGAGCGTAATCCGCCTCGACCGTCCCCTCGATCTTTCCGGCATCCGCAACGCAGTCTCCAAGCACCAGCCGACCCAGGTCTTTGCCTGGGGTCCGCGCGATCTCTACCGCCCCGGCGAAACGGTCGAAACCTTCGCCCTGCTGCGCGACTTCGACGGCCGCCAGCAGAAGCCGATGCCGTTGCGGGTCGAGGTGATCGACGCCGCCGGCACCCAGAAACAGACCACCACCCTCAACCGCGAACAGGACGGCACCTACCACTTCAAACTGGCGCTGGCGGAGGGCGCCAAGACCGGCACCTGGAAGCTGATCTACCGCACACCGGCCTCGAATGAGATCCTTCACGAGTACCCGTTTTCGGTCGAGGATTTCCTCCCCGAACGGATGAAGCTGACCCTGTTCGACGGCGATCCGACCAAGCGCCGCTTGGTCAAAGCCGACGCGGCGTTGCAGATTCCGGTGGCCGGCGACTACCTCTACGGCGCTCCCGCCTCGGGGAACAAGGTCGACGGCAATCTGATCGCCGAACTCGACCGTCATCCCTTCGAGCAGTGGCAGAGCTACAGCTTCGGCATCGACGGTGAAAAGATCGCCGAACGGCGCTTCAAACTCGAACCCTTTAATCTCGACGACCAGGGGCGCGGCAGCTTCCAGGTCGACCTCGGGCTCTGGTCCGCCACCCGATCGCCGCTGGCATTGACCTGCAGCGCCAGCCTTTACGAAAGTGGCGGCCGCCCGGTGACCCGCAGCATCAGCGTCACCCGCCTCAACCAGCAACAACTGGTCGGCATCGAACCCCAGTTCGTCGAGCGCGCCGACAACAACAGCCGCGCCGCTTTTAAACTGATTCTGACCGACGCCGCGGGCAGGCAGCAGGCCGGCAGCGGCTACCAGATGGTCCTGGTGCGCGAGGATCGCAACTACTATTGGACCTACAACGACGGCAGCGGCTGGCAGTGGCACTACGATCCGGCCGAATACGAGGTCTACTCGGGGCGGGTGACTTTCAACAAGGAAGGTAGCGTCAAGGTTTCGGCGCCGGTCAAGTGGGGGAACTACCGTCTCGAAGTGCGCGATGCGGGCAATCAGGTGGTGTCGAGCTACCGCTTCCGCACCCGCTGGTACTGGTGGGGGAACAACGAGCAGGGGATTGCGCTCAAGCCGGACCAGGTGCGCATGACCTTCGAGGACGAGGTCTATCACCAGGGCGAGACCGCCCGCCTGCTGCTGACCCCGCCGACCGACGGCCTCGCCACCATCACCGTCGAAAACAACGACGAAATTCTGTGGGTCGCGGAGCAACAGGTCAAATCCGCCGGCACCCGCATCGAGATCCCGATTCCCGCCGACTGGAACCGCCACGACATCTACGTCACCGCCACGGTCCTGACCCCGGGCGACATGCGCAGTCAGGTGGCGCCCAAGCGTGCCTTCGGCTTCATCAACCTGCCGCTCAAACGGGTGGAATCCGAATTCGCGGTCGCAATCGAGGTGCCGGGACGGGTCGAACCCGGAGAGCAGGTCGAAGCCGCCATCAGCCTCGACAGCGGCGCCGCCACCCCGCAGGGCACCTACGTCACCCTGGCCGCGGTCGACGTCGGTGTCCTCAACATCACCCGCTTCGCCACCCCCGATCCGGCCGACTATCTCTATGCGCCGCGTCGCTATGCGGTCAGCTACTACGACATCTACGGCCAGATCATCGAAAACGCCGGCTTCGCCTATACCGGCCAGCGCTTCGGCGGCGGCCTGGTTGCATCTGCGGCCGAACTGTCGCGCGGCGGCGACAAACCCAAGAGCGACGTCAAGATCGTTGCCTGGCAGAGCCAACCGGTGGCGATCGACGCCGCAGGGAAGGCGCGGATTCCCGTGACCATCCCCGAATTCAACGGCCGCCTGCGCTGGATGGCGGTGGTCTACTCCGACCAGCGCTACGGCAAGACCGAGGCCGAAACCACCGTCGCCGACAAGCTGGTAACCCAGCTTTCCAAGCCGCGCTTTCTGGCGCTGGGGGACAGCTCGCAGATGAGCCTCGATCTCAGCAACCAGAGCGGCCTGCCGCTCAGCGCCCAGGTCGCGATGCAGGTCGACGGCGCTCTCGGCAGCGACAGCTGGCAGCAGAGCCTCAGCCTCGAAGACGGCGCCAAGACCACCCTGCGCTTCCCGCTGACGGCACAGCAACTGGGGCGCGGCGACATCCGCCTGCAGGTGACGGGCGGTCCCGACTCAAAGGTCACCCTGAACCTCAAGCGTGACTGGTTCATCGACGTGCGCTCCCCCTTCCCGGCGGTGTCGCGCAAAACCCAGGCGATCATCAAACCGGGCGAGCCCTGGACCCCGCAGATCCCGATCGACGATCTCGACCGCCAGAGCTTGCAGGCGCGCCTGGTCCTGTCGCCGCAGCCGCCGATCGATGTCAACAGTCAGTTCGATCATCTGCTGCACTATCCCTACGGCTGCACCGAACAGAGCACCAGTTCGACCTACCCCTGGGTGCTGCTCGACCAGAAGACCGCCCAGGCGATGGGGCTGCAAGCCCAGATCGAAAAACAGTTCAAGCGCAAGTACACCGACGAATTCCGCAAGGAGCAGATTGAAAAAGGGGTGGCACGGGTGCTGAGTCGCCAGAACGCCAACGGCGGCTTCGGCTACTGGAGCAACAGCGGAGATGAAATCAACTGGCTGACGGTCTACGTCAGCGATTTCCTCACCGACGCGCAGCTGGCCGGAGCCGAAGTACCGGCGGCGGCGCTTAACAAAGCCCTCAAACGGCTGCAGGCCTACGTGCGCGGCAACACCCGCATCAGCTATCGCTGGAGCGAGACCCCGGACTATTACAGCTTCGCCACCCGCGCCTATGCGGCCTACGTGCTGTCCAAGGTCAACCGGCTGAACCTGGCCGACCTGCGCCGTTTCTACGACGCCGAGCAGCAACGCCAAATCAAATCGCCCCTGCCCTGGGCGCACCTCGGTTACGCCTTCGACATGCTCGGCGACCGCCAGCGCGCCGAGGCCGCCTACGCCAAGAGCGCACAGAGCCGCTACGATCACGGTTACGACGCCACCTACGGCAGTAACCTGCGCGACCAGGCTCTGCTCTACACCGTCCTCGCCAAACGCGGCCGCGCCGACGATGCGATCCTGCTCAACCTGTTTGAGCTGACCAAGCGTCGCTACTGGCTCAGCACCCAGGAGCGCAACGCGCTGTTCCGGGCCGCCATGTCGGTTCTCGCCGGCAACGGCGGCGAACTCAAGGCCAGGGTGGTGATGACCAGCGGCAATCAGGATCTGAACGAGAAGGGCGCCTTCACCAGCCTGCTCAGCGCCGAGCAACTGGTCGCCCTGCAAAGTATCGAAACCGGCGACAAAACCCTCTACGCCAGCCTCGAGCTGGTCGGCCACTATCGCAACGCGCCGCCGAGCTACGGTCACGGACTCTCGGTAATGCGCGACTATTTCGACCTCGACGGCAAACCGATTGCCTTGACCGAACTCAAGAGCGGCGATCTGGTGGTGGTGCGACTGCGGGTCGGCGCCGATGCACGCACCCCCGACGGCCTGGTGGTCGACCTGCTGCCGGCCGGTCTCGAACTGGAAAACCAGAACCTGAAAAACGCCAGCGTCGACCTGAGCAAGATCCTGGTCGAAGAGCGGCGTATCGACGACTGGCGCAGCGAAACCAAGCCCCAGCATCTGGAGTACCGCGACGACCGTTTCGTCGCCGCCCTCTCCCTCGACCGCTACTACGACGAGCAGAGCAGCTACCTCTACTATCTGGCGCGGGCGGTGACCCCCGGCACCTACCTGGTGCCGCCCCCCTACTTCGAGGATATGTACCGTCCCGAGCGTCAGGCGCTGGGGGAGACGCCGGCGAAACTGACGATCAAGGAGTGACCGTGGCGGTAGACCCCTGCGACAAATGGGACGTCTGGGACCGATGGGACTGATGAAGTTCATGGGTCCCGGAGGTCTCGGCGGTCCCATAAGCCCGATAACCGCCAAGCTCCGCCGAGCAGCGTTGGTTCTGCTGGCGCTGGTCCTCAGCCTTGCCGCCCTCGACCGGATCTTTCCGGCCGACCTCGCCGCCGAAGGGGAGGCCCAGGTGGTGGTCGCCGCGGACGGCCGCCCTTTGCGCGCCTTCGCCGACGACGAGGGGGTCTGGCGCTACTCCACCCGTATCGACCGGGTGTCGCCCAAATACCTGCAGGCGCTGATCCAGTACGAAGACCGCTGGTACTATCGCCACTTCGGGGTCAATCCCTTTTCGCTGCTGCGCGCCGGCTGGCAGTGGCTCAGCACTGGGGAGATCATCTCCGGCGGCTCGACCTTGACGATGCAGACCGCGCGCCTGCGTTTCGGGCTCAAGACCGGGGTCGCCGACAAACTGGTGCAGATCCTGCGCGCCCTGCAGCTCGAACTGCATTACAGCAAGGACCAAATCCTCGCATACTACCTGAACCATGCCCCCTTCGGCGGTACCCTGCAGGGGGTCGAGGCCGCCAGCCGCAGCTACTTCGGCTATTCGGCCGCCGACCTGACCGAGGCCCAGGCCGCCCTGCTGGCGGTCCTGCCCCAGGCGCCGAGCCGCAACCGTCCCGACCGCTACCCCGAGCGCGCGCGGCGCATGCGCGATAAAGTGCTGCGCCGTCTGGTCAAGTTCGGCATTCTCAGCGAGGCCGAGGCCAAAGACGCACAGCTGGAGCCGGTGGTCGCTTCCGCCCCCTCCTTCACCATGAGCGCCCCGCTGCTGGCCCGCCGCCTGACCAGCGATCTTCCCGCGACCAATCCGATCCGGACCTTCATCGACCGCGACCTGCAACTGAACCTGGAACAGATCGCCCGCGACAGTCTACATCAGCTCCCCGAGCGCGCCTCGCTGGCGATCCTGGTGATGGAACACGGCAGCGGCCGGGTGGTCGGCTATCTGGGTTCGGCCGATTTCCTCGACGAAGACCGCTTCGGTCATGTCGACATGGTCGCGGCCGAACGCTCGCCGGGCTCGACGCTGAAGCCCTTCATCTACGGCATGGCCCTCGACGAGGGTCTGATTCACAGCCAGAGCCTGCTGATGGATGTGCCGCTGCGCTTCGGCGACTACCGCCCGAAAAATTTCAACCGCGGCTTCTCCGGCCCGGTCAGCGTTGCAACGGCTCTCGGCCAATCGTTGAACCTGCCGGCGGTGCAGATCCTCGAGCAGCTCGGCCCCGATCGCTTCTATGCACGGATGCAGACCGCCGGCGCCGGACTGCATCTCCCCCTTGACGCGCGGCCCAACCTCGCCATCGCCCTCGGCGGCGTCGCCACCGATCTTGAGCACCTGGTCGGGCTCTACGCCGCCCTCGCCAATAACGGCGACGCCCTGACTCCGCGCCTGACCGCCGCCTCCCCGCTGCAGCGCCGGCCGCTGCTCAGCCCCGGCGCAGCCTGGATCATCCGCGATCTGCTGACCCGCCGTGAAGAGATCGGTCCCGCCGCCGGACTGGCGATCAAGACTGGTACCAGCTACGGCTACCGCGACGCCTGGGCTGTGGCGGTCGGACCGCATCACACCGTCGGCGTCTGGGTCGGACGACCGGACAACGCGGCGATGGTCGGCCATTACGGCAACTTCACCGCCGTGCCGATCGCCAAAACCGTGGCCGGTGTACTGCCACGTACCGTCTACGCCGCCCACCCGCGACCGGACAACGTCACGCGGGAACGAATCTGCTGGCCGGGCGGGCAGGCGAGCACCGAGCTGTGCGACGAGGAAAAACTGGCCTGGATTCTCGACGGAACCACGCCGCGCACCCTGATGGGAACACACGAGCAAAACCCGCTGATTCCGATCCCGGAGATTGCGCTCGAAGTCGCCAGGGACAGCGGGCTGCGGGTCTCCCTCGGCTGCGTCAAGGAAACACAAACACGCAAACTGCCGATCTGGCCAGCGCCCTTGCAGCAATGGCTCAAGCCCCAGTGGCGGACCGAAAACCGCATCCCCCCCCTCGATCCGCGCTGCCGAAGGAGCGCCGGGCTGCTTGCCGAATCTCCGGTCCGGATCGTCGGCCTGGGCGATCACGACCGCATCAAACGCCATGCCAGCACCCGCGAAGAGCCGCTGATATCGGTCGACGTGGTCGGCGGGCAACCGGACTGGTACTGGTTTCTGAACGGCGAACCGTTGGAGGAAACCGGCAGCCACCTCGAGCTGCACCTCGATCACCCCGGCGATTACCAACTCTCGGTCAGCGACCAGGCCGGGATGAATGACAGTCTGCGTTTTGTTGTTGAACCTTGAGCTGCATCAATTGACCAGCGATGAGAGCCTGCCGAAACTGCCGGACAGCGCCATCCAGCTACGCCGTCATCCCAATGCCGTCAATCCGATTACCGACTGCCTGGCGGAACACATCGCCAAAGCTTTTGAAATCAGCGGAAAATAAAATAATGATCTTGGGTCTTTATTTTCCTTGTTCCAAATTCAGACGAAATCCATTCTACAAGTTCGAATGTTCGTTCTGGATCGCAGGATGCCAATTGATTTGTAATTTATGGGAATAATTACGGACCTATTCACCGTATCAGCAATCAGCTACACTGAGCTGACGGGCATAAATCAAAGGACCGTGCATGAAAGAAATCATTGAATGGCTGAAACATATTGAACAACTGGCACATACTCTCTATGACCAGGCCGGAGAACGCTTCTCGAACGGCTCCCCCATGCATCGGTTCCTACGCAACATGGCGGAAGAAGAAGCGAACCATTATCATATCATGGGGAACGCTGCTGAAATTGTCAGTTCAAAGAAGATCCGGCGATCGGGAATCGAAATCGATACCGTCATCAAAGAACGGGTTGAAGCCCCGTTCCAAAAGCTCCTCCAAGCACTTTCAAACGAAAGCATTTCCGAAAATCAAATCTTCGATTTCGTCATCGAAACTGAATTTTCAGAATGGAATGACATCTTCCTTTACGTCGTCAACACCCTGAAAGTTGAAGACAAAACCTTCAGCTACGCTGCTGACAGGATCCAGGAGCACCTGCAGCATATTGAAGGCTTTTTCAACAATTTTCCGTATGGACGGGAGAGACTGGATCAACTGAAATCACTTCCCGCATTCTGGAAAGGAACGATCCTCATCGTTGACGATGAAGAGGCAATCGTCACCTTGCTTTCGGACCTGCTGGATGAAACTTTCCGGACCGACGTGGCTCACAATGGCAAAGATGCCCTGGCCCTGCTGAAACGGAATGAGTATGACGTCGTACTTTCCGATATTGATATGCCCGGCTTAAGCGGTATCGAACTGTACCAACAAGCAACCAGTTTCAACCAACATCTTGGGCGTAAATTTATCTTTTATACGGCGGGACTTTCTGCAAAGAATCAGGATTTTATCAGGGAAAACAATTTGCGTTTCATCTTGAAACCGTCCTCAATCCTCAAAATCGAGGACATCATTGCCGAGACATTGAAGCAGAATAAGACTGACCACGTCTAACCGGTTGATCTGTTATCAGGCTCAGGCTATTTCTGCCAGCTACGCCAGACCGGCAATAAACTCCCCCAGCAGCGCGAAGTACTCCCGCGCGTTGACAAACATGATGTCGTTGTGATTCCCCTGCGGGAAGATTTTCAAGCTTTTGCGGCCGCTGCTCCAGTCATACAATCGCTGCCCGTGGCTGACATCGACCAGCCCGTCAAATTGACTGTGCAGCACCAACAACGGTCCGGGGTAGCCGGCCAGTTTCTGCCGGTGGTTGAGATGCTGTTCAACGACTGCGTTCAACTGTGCCGGGCTGACTCCCAATTCCTGCGGCGTAACCCGCAACAGCAATCGCTCCAGCACGTCAGCGATGCCGCTCTCCAGCACCAGACCGGCCGCCTCAGGATAAAGCCGAACAGCTTCAATTGCAAAGATCGACCCCACGGAGCGCCCGAAAAATATGAGATCTCCGACTGCCCTTCCCAGTGATTCAACGATCGGACCGACATCCTCCAACATCCTGCCAAGTTGCGGGGTACCGGTCGACTGACCGTAGCCACGCAGCTCAGCCAAAAAACAGTTGCAGCCCATTTGCCGGACCAGAGAGACAAAATCCCCCTGCCAGTCATCGACGATTTCGCCGTTGCCGTGAAAATGCACCAGGGTTTTGGCGCACGGATCGATTTCGTGGTTGCTGCAGGCCAGCCTAGCATCGCCGCAATCGACCCAGAACGGGTTGGGGAAATACCCTTGGCGCGGGAAGAAATAACGCTCGCTTATGAGTGGATGGTTGAGCAGGTCGGTTGACATGAATCCTCCAACGGAAAACAGGAGTAGAATCACAATCGACTCTACCCCTGTCAAATTATCACGCCCGACCCTGGAACGGCCAGAAATGTCTCAGCAGCAAGGCCTGCGCCGGAGCGCAACCGCAGGCGTAGCAGCGCTACGTCGAGGATTGCGGTCCAAGCATAACGCAGCTGCTGTGCATTTCTGACCGTTCCAACTCCCTAGCTGCCCCACTCGTCCGGATCGAATATCATCGCCGTCGAATCCTTGCCGGGCGGGACCATCGGGAAGGAGTAGGTGTCGGGATGGATCGCCACGTCGAGCACCACCGGGCCGGGAATCCGCATCGCTTCGGCCAGCGCTTTTTCCAATTCGCCCAAATCCTTGACCTTGATCCCCGGCACGCCGAACCCCTTGGCGACGGTACAGAAATCGACGGTGTTGCCGAGGCAGGTCGAGGCGTAGCGGGAACTGAGGAAGACCCGCTGGAATTGGCGCACCATCCCCAGCTTGCCGTTGTTGAGGATGATACACTTGACCGGGATGTTGTACTGCGAGCAGGTCGCCAATTCCTGGCAGTTCATCTGGAAGGCGCCGTCGCCGTTAATGGCGAAGATCGGCCGCTCGGGGTTGCCCATGGCCGCCCCCATGGCCGCCGGCAGAGCGTACCCCATGGTCCCCAGACCGCCGCTGGTGATGTACTGGCGGGGACCGGCAAAGGGGAGATAGTTGGCGGTCCACATCTGCGACAGGCCGACGTCGGATGCGACGACCGGCCTGTCCCCGGCCACGGCGGCGATCGCTTCCATGACTTCGTGCGGCACCAGGTGGTCCCGTTCGGGCCGCGGCAAAGGACCTTTTTCCTTGAACTCCCGGATTTCGGCCAGCCAGTCTCCGCGATCCTTTTCTTCTATCAACTCGACCAGCTGCTCAAGCGCTGCCGCCGCATCGCAAACGATCGGCAGCCCCCCCTGCACCACCTTGCGGATGCTCGAGGGATCAATGTCGAAATGGATGATTTTCGCGTTCGGCGCAAAACTGTCGACCTTGCCGGTGACCCGATCGTCGAAACGTACGCCGATGGCAATCAGGCAATCGCTCTGGGCGACCGCCATATTGGCATACCAGGCGCCGTACATGCCGAGCATGCCGACCGACAACGGCGATTTAGTATCCATGATCCCAACCCCCATCAGGGTATGGGTCACCGGAATCTGCCCTTTTTCAGCAACAGCGCGCAATTTTTCGGAGGAGTTGGAAAGGGTGATCCCGCCGCCACCGTAAATCAGCGGCCGTTTCGCCTTATTGATCATTTCGGCAGCTTTCTTGATCTGTTTCAGGTTCAAGGTCGGCATCTCCTGGTACCCGCGCCGGTTGACGATATCCGGGATCTCCGACTTGATCTTTGCCGCCAGCACATCGCTCGGCAAGTCGACCAGCACCGGCCCCGGCCGCCGGGTGCGGGCAATATAGAACGCCTCACGAACTATCCGCGCCAGATCCCTGATATCGGTGACCACGTAATTGTGTTTGGTGATCGGCCGGGTGATACCGGCCATATCGGCTTCCTGGAAAGCGTCGTTGCCGATATCGGTGGTCGTCACCTGACAGGTCAGGGCAACCATTGGGACCGAATCCATGTAGGCGGTAGCGATCCCGGTGACCAGGTTGGTTGCGCCGGGCCCCGAGGTGGTCAGGCAGACACCGACCTTGCCCGAAGTCCGCGCGTAGCCGTCGGCCGCATGGGCCGCCCCCTGTTCATGCCGCACCAGAATATGGCGGATTTCCTTATCATCCATCAGCGCATCATGCACCAGCAGGGTCCGCGCGCCCGGATAGCCGAAAATGGTATCCACCCCTTCCCGCTTGAGACATTCGAGTAAAATCTGTGCACCGGTCTTCATGTCATTCTCCTTCATGCAGAAAAAATAAGGCCGCGGAAGCTTGCCCCGCGGCCTTATCATAATAGAAAAGGGAGCGCGGGGTGGTGACCCGAGCTCCCTTTCGATTCTTGAACTTGAACCGAGGTAGCCGCGAGTCGTCAGGATGCGACGACTACGACGACCAGCAGCAGGTTAATAGTTATGATCGCTTGAAACATTGTTTTAACTCCTTGACAAGGACTCTATCCGAGTGACGGTGATTCTGTCAACTGGAAAATATCGCCTTTCCGGTCAACAATTGGTCTGACCAGCAACTATCAGATAAATCTCGCCATTTCCGGATATTCAGCGTAAATCCGCGCCGCGGTTTCCGGCAGGTCCCTGAGCATCCGAAAATCGGCAATATCGAACCCCGGCGCCACGCTGCACCCGACCAGGGAATATTCGCCCAGGGTCTCGGCCGCCTGCCAGTAGCCGGCCGGGACCAGTTGTTTGAACTGTCCGGACTGCGGATCAAGCCGACGACAGGTCAGCTGGGTCAGATCGGGGCTGACATGGCATATTGCCAGCGGCGCCCCATCGTGATAATTCCACAATTCATCGTGCGCCACCCGGTGCCAGCGGCTGAACTGGCCGGCCGGCAGCAGAAAATAGATATCGGTCAGCGCGGCCCGCGTCTCCCCGACTATGTCGGAATGAACCTGTTGCTCGGTGCGATAGACTTCCCGGTAGAATCCCCCCTCCGGGTGGGGAGCCAACTTCAGTTGCTCGATCAACTGCAGGGCGCGGGGATGCATGGAAAAACTCCTTGGCGATCTGCCGTGGAAAAACTAGAATCCTGCTGAAAAACAATGGAGACTCTATTGACCTTACCAGATCCTCAGCTTATCTGCACCCGTCCCTTCGAATGGTTCGAAGTCCATCCCGACGGCAGTGTCTTTCTCTGCTGCCCTGCCTGGCTGCAGCGGCCGGTCGGCAATCTGATGCGTCAGTCGGTGGAGGATATCTGGAACGGGCCGGTGGCTCGGGAAATCCGCAAGAGCATTCTCAACGGCAGCTTCCACAACTGCAGCAGCAAACGCTGCCCGAAACGGGCCACAAATGCGGAACCGATCCAAAAGCTGGCTGCCGTCAAAGATGAAACCGTGCAAGCCGCCATCACGCATGGCCGCGACCGCGTCGATTACCGCCCCCGGCATCTCAATCTCTGCTTCGATCTGACCTGTAATCTTGCCTGCCCGAGCTGTCGGCCCGGTCAGCGATCAGTCACCGCTCAGGAACGCTCGCGAATAGCAAAAATCCAGGCACAGATTGCATCGGATCTTCTTCCCTATGCTACAGGCCTGACCCTCAGTGGATTCGGTGAGCCCTTCGCCAGCCCCAGCTACTACGGACTGCTCAAACTCCTGACCCCGCAGCGGTTCCCAAGGCTGCAAAACCTGCGTCTACACACCAATGGCCAACTGTTCACATCGGAAGCCTGGGAGCAACTGCCCGGAATTCATGGTTTGCTGAGCGAAGTCGAAATCTCCCTCGATGCCGCCACAGAGGCGACCTATCGGCTGAACCGGCCCGGGGGCGAGCTGGCCCAGGTGCTGATGAATCTTGAGTTTCTCAAAGAGTTGCCGGTGCGGCGGGTGCTGAGCATGGTGGTGCAGCAGAACAACTGGCGGGAGATCCCCGAGTTTCTCGCTCTGGCCCGCCGCTACGCCGCCGAGGCCTACCTGGCGCCGCTGGTCAACTGGGGGACCTTTTCCCGCGTGGAGTACCGGCAGCGGGCGGTGCATCGCCGCGAGCATCCGGAGCATGCCGATTTCGCCTCTCTGCTCAGACAGATCCGCCACCGACCGCTACTGACCGAGACGATCCTGCTGCCGACGGGCTGTTGAAAAACCGACTGCGGAGCCCGGAAACAGACTTTTCAACCTCCTGCTAAATGCCGATCAACTGCCAGCTTGACTCAGGCGGCCGTCGCTCAGCCGCAGCTGGCGGGGGAACTGTTCAAAGACCCGCGGGTCATGGCTGGAGATCAGCACCGTCAGGCCATAATCCGCGGCCAGCTGCCGGATCGCCGCCAATACCGCCAGCGCCGAGGCGGCGTCAAGGTTGGCGGTCGGCTCGTCGGCCAGCAGCAGCTGCGGCCGATGGATGACCGCCCGGGCCACGGCCCCGCGCTGCTTCTCCCCCCCGGAGAGCAGCGGCGGAAATTGATCCTGGCGCGCCTCCAGACCGAACTTGGCCAGCAGCTCAGCGACCCGCTGGCGGCGCTCGCCGTGACCGATCCCGAGCAGCACCAGCGGCAGCTCGACATTCTCGGCCAGGGTCAACTCCGGGATCAGGGTATCATCCTGAAACACGAAACCGACCTGCTGGCGACGGAATTCGGCGGCATGCTGTTCGGAAAAGCTGGAGACCAGCTCGCCGGCGAGGCGGATGCTGCCGGAAGTCGGCCGGTCGAGGGCGCCGAGCAGATTCAGCAGGGTGGTCTTTCCCGAGCCGCTCGGGCCCACCAGGGCGACCAGATCGCCGGCCGCCAGGGAGAAGTTGATCTCTCTCAAAGCCAGCACCGCCGTGTGACCACTGCCGAAACAGCGCGAGACCCCGTCAAGCTGCAGAAACCGTTCGTTCATATATCCCTCATCCCGGCGCTGACCCGGCGCCGCGCCGCCACCAGCGCCGGCCAGAAGGCCGCCAGCACCCCGGTCACCAGCGCCAGGCCTTGAGGGAGCAGCACCATCACCGGCACCAGCCGCGGGTAGATCAGTGAATTGATACTGAAGTGGGGATTGAAGGAGGTGTAACGGCCGATATCCAGGCCGACCTGACCCCAGCCGAGACTGATCAGACAGCCAAGCAGGGTGCCGAGCAGCCCGGCGCCGAGGCAGATCACCAGCGCCTCGCCGATCACCGTCACCACCAGCTCGCGCGGTCGGACGCCGATCGCCTTGAGGATGGCGAAATGCCGGTAGCGGTCCATGACCGAAAGGAGCAGGGAATTGGCGACCCCGAAAGCGAGAATAGCGATCACCAGCAGGATCATCACCTGCATGGCGAATTCGTTGAGTTTCACCAGCTGCTCCACTTCCGGCAGTTTCTCCTGCCAGAGGTAGACTCTGGCTCCCTCCCCGCCGGCCGCCTGGATCTGCTGCCGCAGCCGAGGCAGATCGCTCCCCGCGGCGACGAAGATGGCGCTGGTCAGGGAGACGGCGGTCTCCTGCTCGAAACGGCTCGCGACGCTGAAGGGAAGATAGCCGAACCCTGCATCAAGCAGCTGAACCCCGGTGTGGAAGATCCCGACCAGCGGCAGGCGGTACTGGCGCTCGGCAGTGGCGATCCGCACCTCGTCACCGACCTGCAGTTGCAGCTCCCTGGCGACGGCGTCGCCGATGACCAGCCCGGGCTCTGTCTTCAGCCAGCTGCCGGCCACCAGATTGGCGGGGATCGGCGACTTTTCGGCTTCGGCCGAGGGATCGACCAGGGTCAGTTGCAAAGCCCGCAGGCTGCCCTGGCCAGTCAGCATCGCCGCGAAACTGCAGCGCGGCAACGCGTTCACCACCTCCGGCCGCTCCGCGGCGCGCTGCCAGTGTTCGGCGGCGGCGATCGCAGCATCCATCCCCTGGGGCGGAGACTCGACCATCAGGTGCCCACCCCTGAGCGCCACGGCATTGGCGACCATGGTGTCGTTGACCCCGACCATGATCGCGCCGAGCACGATCAGCATGGCGATGCCGAAGCCGACCGCAATGAAGGTAATCAGGGTCCGCCGCCGGCGGCGCAGCACCGAGCGCAGGGCGAAGCGCAGCCAGAAGCTCACGCCAAGCTCCGCAGGGTCAGCTCGTTGCGCTCGGCCATGATCGCCCCCTGGACCAGAACGCCGAGGGCGGCCGCCTGGGCCTGGCCGAAGGCCGGCAGGCAGTCGGAGAAAGCCTGCTGGGCCCGCTGAAAGTGCTCGATCGCCAATCCCAAACAGCGTCTTCGCGCCTCCGGCAGCTGCTTTGCCAGCCGCTCCGCCTCGGCCATGCTCAGCCCCTGCTCCGGCAACGCGCTGATCCGCTCCCGTTCCTGAGGGTCCTCCCCGTAACAGGCGGCGGAGACCACCAGGTTATGTTTTTGGAAATGCAGGTCGTCGGCGACATCCTTGAGATCGTCGAAGATCTGGCAGCCGACGCCGAAGGTCGCCAACGCCTTGGCGATCCGCGCGACCCGCTCGGGATCGGCATCCTGCATCTTCTCCACCAGCCGCACCGGCGCCTCGAACAGCAGGCCGGTCTTGCGGTAATGCACCTCAGCGAGCATCCGCTCGACACTGGGGGTCCCCTGCTCCTGACGCGATTCCTCCTCGTGCTCCTCGATGCCGCTCGGGATCAGCACCGCCAGCACCGCCGCCAGCAGGCGCCCAGCCATCTGGCAGTCAAACCGTCCGGCGGCGACCTCTTCCGCCACCAGTTCGCCAAGTACCGCATCGCCGGTCATGATGGTCAGTACCGAGCGGAAGCGGATGCCGCCCCCTTCCAGAGCGAAGGGGATGGCGCTCTTGTATTCGTCGTCGAGCAGGTTGTCGCAGCCGGTGACCTGCACCCGCAGGCACTGAATGACCATGGCATAGAAGGGCAGCTTCTCCCCCGCCACCCCGGCCGCCTCGACCGCCATCAGGAACAGGGTCGAGAACAGGTTGCGCCTGAGGCTGTGCGACTTGGGCTCCAGCGGCCGCAGCGCGCAGCTCCCTTCGAGCAACCGTCCCGCGGCGGCATGAAAGCGTTCCACCGTGGCCCGTTGCAGGTCAAAGGCCCGCGCCCAGGGTTCGCAGTTTTGCAGGGTCTGACTCGCCCGCTTCTTCATCAACACCTCCACGCATGCAATACCCGGATGTAACCGGAAAAGCGGCCGATCTCCCGCAACCCGGAAAAGCCGGCGGCAGGGATCAGTTCCCGTAGCAACCCGTCCATGTTCTCCTTGATCTCCGGCTGGCGGAACAGCTTCCAGGCCACCCAGGACATCAGCCAGCCAAGCCGGGTATAGGGGCGGTCCATATCGGCGACCAACAGAATGCCGCCCGGTTTCAGCACTCGCGCAATCTCCTGCAGCGAACGCAGCTTGAGTTCCCGGTCGACATGATGGAAGAACAGCGCCGAGGTCACCAGATCAAAGCTGGCATCGGCAAAAGGCAGGTCCTCTCCCAGGGCCTGTTGAAAGCGGCAGTTGCCGGTCTGCCGACAGCGGCTGGCCCGGGCGATCATCGGCCCTGAAGCGTCGATACCGATCACCTCGGCCTGCTGCTGATGACTGGCTAGCTGCTCGGTGAGCAGCCCGGTGCCGCAGCCGACATCGAGCACCCGTGCGCCGGCCGGCAGGTCGACCTGTCCGGCCAGCCAGCGGTTCAGACGCGATTCCTGGCCGAGGGTGACCAGCGGCTGCACCGCATCGTAAATCGCAGCGGCGTGAACCAGCACCCGGCCGCGGGTTGGCAGACTGTCCGGCAATTCCTGAGTCGGATCATCACCGGCCGCCGACCCGAAGGAGCGACGACGCAGGCAGGAGAACGGTAGCAGAAACGGCGTCCGCCGGCGGTAGTCGAGATATTCCTCACCGAAGCGGATCGCCAGCTCCCGCTCCTCGACCAGCCGAATATAGGCGATCCCGACCAGGGTTCCCGCCAACAATGCCAACAGAGCAGAGGCCAGGGAAAAACAGAGGGCGCCGAGACCGAAGACGTAGCAGAGGGCGCCGAACTGGATCGGATTACGACAGCAACGATAGGGACCGCTGGTGACCAGACGGGTCGGCGGCGCATTGAGGGAGGGAGTTCCCTCACCGAGCACCCACTGGGTGCGAACCGCCCAGAGGGAGAAGCTCAGGCCGAGCAACAGGCAGCCGAGCCCGAGAGGAATCCGCAGACCCTCCAGCCCGCCGAGATCGGCCGTCCCCAGCAGCCAGCGAGCCGGCAGGATCATCAGCCAGGGGGCGATCAGCAGGAAGAAAGCTTCGTCCAGCAGCAGCAGGCGCAGCTGCTTCCGGCGGCTGTGCGCGACGCGACTCTTGACAACCAGTTTTTCGATGAGGGATTCGAACATGGTGTCCCCGAAACAGCAATGATTGCTGCCAAGTATAGCAAGTCACGGGAACCGGGGGTAGAGGCCGAACCGGAAAAATAACCGTTTCAGTCTGGATTATTCAGGGGCGCTCGCCACGAAACCGGAAAACGATGCCGGATCGGAGTGAGCACGCCCGGCGATAACAAGCATTTGGTTGCCATAACAGTTCAGAAACCGAGCCGATCAGCCAGCGGCACCAGCTGTCGGTAGCCGGCCGGGGTCAGGTTGGTCTGCCAGTGGCCGGTCGCCTTCCCCAGCATCACTCCCCCGGAAAACAGCAACACCACCAGCAGGGCGAACCCCCAGGCCGGAAGCGGCCTCTTCCAGACACTGATCTGCAATGCTTCCGGCTCCGGACAGTTGCTGACGCAGGTCAGACAACCGGTGCATTCAACCGTACGGACCACCGTTTTTTCGGCCACCGGGATCTGTGCCGGACAGACCTGCGAACAGCGACCGCAACCGGTGCAGGGTGCGGTCTGCCGGAAAATCCGCAGCGGGCTGAAAAAGCTGAACAGGCCAAGCAGCGCACCGTAGGGGCAGAGATAACGACACCAGAAGTTCTGATAAGCGACGGACAGCAGGGCAAGGATGAAGATGACAACCAGGCTGGTCTGTGACATGTCGGTAAAGAAATGCAGCATCCGCACATCGGCGATCTTCCAGTAGGGGGAATTGAGAAAGCCGTGCAGGGCCGCGACCGGCATGTCGAGCAGGACCAGTTTGGCGAAGAACAACAGCAGGACGTACTTGGTAAAGCGCAGCAGGATGTCCAGCCAGGTCCAGATGCGGAAATTGCGCTTGAAGAGTTTGCGCCCCAGTTTCCACAACCCTTCTTCCAGGGTTCCTACCGGGCAGATCCAGGAACAGAAGGATTTGCGCGCCAGCAGCGCCAGCGCCAGAAAAGTCACGAACAACACCAGCGCCGCCGGATGTACCGGATCGATATAGCCGCTGGTAATCCAGGCTTTCAGACTGACCAGGGCGCCGATCGGCAGAAAACCTTCCACACCGGGCGGCCGCGCATGATACGCACCCTGCCCGCCATTTTCGTAATATCGCACGAACAGGGCGAACTGCACACCGAGCAGCACACACCAGACGAGAACAAGCCATTGTGCCAGAATCCGCCAGCGGCTGATGTTTTGCCAACCTGTCATCGATCGCATGGGTCACCTCTGTCGCTCAAGCTACAGCGTAGAGTGGATCGACACCTTGACCCACATCAATTTCACTTAATCAGTATTTCCGCAAGGAAGGTTCCGAGAATTTAGACCGGAATCGGGCTTGAGTAAATGGTTAAAGGAAAATGATATGAATATCACCCACGAACGGAAAAAGCTGTCGGGGCAACTCGAATTACAGACCGTGCTTTTCCCACAGCGCATGACGCACCCGGCAGGTGCAAAGGCCGCGACTTTCACTTTCGTCGATAGTATTTTGCGCCTGAAAAAAGGGGCAAGAGGTATTCATCTCTTTACAGTCGACAACCAGGATTTCACGGTTCAGGATCGCGCCGATCCGGCAGGAGGGCCCCTGTTCCAGGCAGCTCATTCCTTTTTTGCAAGCGGCTGATCGGGCAAGAACGGCTTCGTCAAAGTTAAACTTGATCGCGTTGTTTTCAGACATATCAACCCCCAGGGAGGAACGAATTATTCCGAAAACGGCCTCGTTGCCACAACGGAAGGATCGTGAGCGACATTAGTATTTTGTAATATATGCTGTCCTATCCGCCCTGTCAAGCTTAACCTTATGAAAAACAACTCTTTTTTATCAAAATTCAATGAATGTCAGGATATTCCAGCACTTCTCCGCTTGCCGCCCGGATCAACAGGCTATTGCCCTGCCATTTCGCATATTCCGGCAGCAGTGGGACCTTCCCCTTCCCTCCCGGCAGGTCGATGACATAATGAGGCAATGCCAGGCCCGATACCGTGCCGCGCAACGCTTTCATAATTTCCAGCCCGGTTTTGACCGAAGTCCGGAAGTGCGCTGTCCCGCAAGCGAGGTCCATCTGGTGCAGGTAATAGGGGCGAACACGGATTTTCAGCAAACCACGAAACAGCTCGGCCATGATCTGCGGGTTATCATTCACCTGGCGCAGCAGTACTGTCTGGTTGCCGAGTGGAATCCCGGTATCGGCCAGTTTGCCGCAGGCTTCCGCCGCCTGGGCGGTCAACTCGCGCGGATGATTGAAATGGGTGTTGATGAATAACGGAGCGAAGCGTTGCAGCAGTCCGCAGAGCTGATCGGTGATCCGTTCCGGCAGGGTCACCGGCACCCGACTGCCGATGCGGATAATCTCGACGTGCGGAATCCCACTTATGCGGTCGAGCAGATCGCCGAGCACCGCATCGGGAAGCAGCAGCGGGTCGCCACCGGAGAGAATGACATCCTTGATCTGCGGGGTCGCGGCGATGTAGTCGATGCCGTCGCGCAGCTCCCGGAAGCTGAGGCTCAGGCCGGCGCAACCGACCTTGCGCTTGCGGGTGCAGAAGCGACAATAGCTGGCGCAGCTGCCGGAGGCGAGAAAGACCGCCCGGTCCGGGTAACGATGAATGACCGACGGGACCGGCGAAAGGTTTTCCTCGCCGAGAGGGTCGGGTAATCCCGTATCGTTCAGTTCGCGGATATCCGGCACGCACTGTTTCCAGATCGGGTCACCGACCGTCTCGATCAGGCCGAGATAGTAGCGAGGGATGCGCATCGGGTATTGCTCGATGACTTCCTGCAGCGGCAACGGATCAATGGCAAACCGCTCCGCCAGTTGCCCGGCGCTGGTCAAACTCTCCTTCAGTGCCTGTTGCCAGGATTCCTGCGCCATTATTCAGGCTCCGGGAGATGCTGCCGGTAGCGCAGCGTCCAGGTCAGAATCAGCAGCACCATAATTCCCGTATCACGCAGCAGGGCCAGTGCCGGGCTGGTTTTCTCGGCGGCCTCCGGTCCGAAGCAGCCGCAGTCGATATCGATGCCCCGCACGATCAATGAGCCCAGCGCCAGCATGAAGATCAGGTTGAGCGCAAACAGTACCAGCAGCGCCGGCCGCACCCGCTTGTTCAGCAGCAGCAGCGTGCCGCAGAGCAGTTCCAGATAGGGGAGCGTCGCTGCGACCAGGTAGTTCCAGGCGTAGGGAAGAAGCTGATAATTGGCGACCTGTCCGGCAAACTCCACCGGATTGTTCCCCTTGGTAACCCCGGCATAGATAAAGATCCCGGCCAGGATCAGGCGACTGAGATGATAGATAATTTTCGCCAGCAATTTCATTTTTTCCCCTCCAGCGGCCGTCCGGCATCTCGCCACTGCGGGAACCCACCTTCAAAAACCAGCACCTGCCGGTAGCCCTCTTCCAGCAGCCGCACGCCGAGATCGAATGAATCGGGACAGCCGAAACCGTTGCAATATGTAATCAGCAGGCGATCCTTCGGCACTGCGGCCTGGAACTCAGGCAGACGGGAATCGACCTCCCCAAGCGGCAGCGAGACCGCTCCCGGCAGGTGTTGCTCGGCAAAGGCTGAACTGTTGCGGGCATCGACCAGCAATGCTCCGGAGGCGAGCAGTTCATCCAGTTCGTCAAGATCAACCGGATCGGGGAACCGCTGCTGCTGTGACCCGGCTGGAGCGTTTTGAGTGCCGTTTCCCTGCTGGGCCGCCTTGGGCGCCACGACCGTTTTTCCGGTAAAGGCATTCATTACCAGCCGGTAGTTCAGACTCAGACCGACGGTGACCGCCAGGGCACAGAGAATCAGCGCTTCCAGCAGTATCCGCCGGAGAGCCGGACTGAGGAGTAGATTACTCATCCGGAGATTCCTCCAGTCCCGGCGACAGGCTTTTCATCATTTCCATCAGTTGCCGGTTTTCTTTGCTCAACCGATCGATCCGCAGATTACAATCGGTGATCACTTCATTGAGTTCGTCGATAAGCTGCGCCTGGTGGCTGAAACGGATCTCCAATTCCGTAACCCGTTCCTGAAGTTCGTTCGTCATTTGTTGCTCCTTTTAATAAACCAGCACAATTTATCGCCTGAGGGCCCCATCTGGCAACTCTTCATTTTTGTAAATCTCTGCCCAAAGATTTACAAATCATAATCGTTTCGGTAAACTTAGCGACGATTCCTGCTGACCACCCGGTAATTATGCAATCAAGATTGTCTATTGCTCAAGGAGGAGTTTTGCTCCGGCACCTTCTGTTCATCCCCCTGCTCCTCATTTTGACCAATCCGGTCCTTGCTCACAACCCGAATGAGGGCGGGCATGAATCAGCTAGCGGGGATGACAAAGTCGAAGTCGTCGAACAACTGGGCAAAACCATCCCCCTCGACCTGATTTTCACCGACTCGTCGGGTACCCGGGTGCCGCTCAAACAGCTGATTGACCGGCCGACCCTGGTAGTGCCGGTCTATTACCAATGCCGCAATGTCTGCAATTTTCTGCTCGGCGGGCTAGCCCAGGTGCTGCCCCAGCTCAAGCTGAAGGGCGGCAAAGATTTCCACATCGTGACCTTCAGTATCGATCCGGGCGAAACCAGCGTCCAGTCGGCGCACAGCAAAAAAACCTTTCTCAACGCGTTGCAGGAATCTTTCCCCGCAGACGCCTGGTGGTTTCTGACCGGCGATCAGGCCAGCATCCGGCAACTGACCGATGCGGCCGGCTACCACTACAAAAAAGAGGGGGATGAATACCTGCACCCGGTCGTGGCCTTTGTCGTTAATAAGAACGGTAAAATCGTCCGCTACCTGACCGGTCAGCGTTTCGTCGCCCTCGATCTGACGATGGCGCTGATCGAAGCGCGCGAGGACCGGATCGGCGTGCCGATCCGTAAGGCGTTGCAGTTCTGTTTCAGTTACGACCCCCATGGACGCAAATATGTTTTCAATCTGCTGCGGGTCAGCGCGACCTCGATCCTGCTGGTCCTCGGCTCATTCCTGCTGTACCTGATGCTTAGCGGTAGAAAGAAGAAAAAATGAGCGAAACCACCTACAGTTACGGCGGCTTTTGGCAACAGGGGCACCGCCCCGGCATTCTCGGCTGGCTGCTGTCGACCGATCACAAGCGGATCGGCATCATGTATCTGTGCTGCGTCACCAGCATGTTCATCGTCGGCGCCCTTCTCGGGCTGGCGATCCGTCTGGAACTGATCGCACCGGGACCGACGATCATGAGCGCCCAGACCTACAACGCCACCTTCACGGTGCACGGGGTGATCATGATTTTCCTCTTCATCATCCCCAGCATTCCGGCCTCCTTCGGTAATCTGATCATGCCGATCCAGATCGGCGCGCGGGATGTCAGTTTCCCGAAAGTCAACCTGATCTCCTGGTACTGCTACATGATCGGCGCGGTTCTGGCGGTCCTGGCGATCTTCACCGGCAGCGGTCCTCCCGACACCGGGTGGACCTTCTACGTGCCGTTCAGCACCCAGACCACAACCAACGTCGACCTGGCGGTCATGGCCGCTTTCATGCTCGGTTTCTCGTCGATCCTGACCGGGATCAACTTCGTCACCACCATCCACCGGCTGCGCGCCGAGGGGATGACCTGGGGGCGGCTGCCGCTGTTCGTCTGGACCCTTTACGCCACCGCCTGGATCCAGGTGTTGGCCACCCCGATGATCGGCATCACCCTGCTGCTGATTTTTGCGGAACGGATCTTCGGCGCCGGCTTGTTCGATGCGGCGCGCGGCGGCGATCCGGTCCTCTACCAGCATATGTTCTGGATCTATTCCCATCCGGCGGTCTACATCATGATCCTGCCGGGGATGGGGGTCATCTCCGAAGTGATCCCGGTGTTCGCCCGCAAACCGTTGTTCGGCTACTGGGCGATGGCGCTCTCCAGCCTGGCGATCGCCTTTGCCGGCTCGCTGGTCTGGGGGCACCACATGTACGCCAGCGGCATGAGCGACATGGCGATTCTGGTGTTCTCGCTGCTGACCTTCATCGTCGCCATCCCCAGCGCGATCAAGGTTTTCAACTGGGTCTCGACCCTCTACAAGGGTTCGATCGAGCTGGCGCCGCCGATGCTGTTCGCGCTTTCCTTTATCTTCCTGTTCTCGATCGGCGGCCTCGGCGGTCTGGTGCTGGGCGCGGCGGCCAGCGACATCCACCTGACCGACACCATGTTCGTCGTCGGTCATTTCCATTACGTCATGTTCGGCGGTACCGGGTTCGCCTTCTTCGCCGCCCTGCACTACTGGCTGCCGAAATTCTTCGGTCGCATGTACAACCATAAACGCGCGGTGATCGCCTGGGCTTTGATGTTCGTCGGCTTCAATTTCACCTATATGTCGATGCAGGCCCTCGGGGTGATGGGCATGCCGCGCCGTTACTACGATTACGTGCCCGAATTCACCACCCTGAACCAGGTCTCAACGGTCGGCTCCTGGGTGCTGGGGCTCGGGCTGCTGATCATGTTCGTCAACCTCTGGCAAGGCATCCGCCACGGCACACCGGTCGGCAACAATCCCTGGGGAGGAGCCACCCTGGAATGGCAGATCCCCTCCCCCCCGCCCGAGGAAAATTTCGGTGAGGAAGATCCGGTGGTCACTCATGGCCCCTACGACTTCAAAGGAGTGGTTGCCGATGAGTATTGAACATCGCGACGATACCGGCGCCCGCTTCGGCATGTGGCTGTTCCTCTACACCGAGGTCATTCTGTTCAGCGGCCTGTTCCTGCTCTATGCGATGGCGCTGTCCAAATTCCCCGACCAGTTCAGCGTCGGCAGTCACCGCCTGAACATCTACTTCGGCACCATCAACACCCTGGTGCTGCTGACCAGTTCGTTGACCATCGCCATGGCGGTCACGGCCATTCAGCGGGGTCGCATCAAGCTGACTCTGGGTCTCTGCGCGGCCACGGTCGGCATGGGAATTGTTTTTCTGATCAATAAATATTTCGAATGGTCGGCGGAGATCGAGCACGGCATCTACCCCGGCTCCCACCATCTTGCCGAGCAGGGCAGCGGGGTCGCGGCGTTTTTCAATCTCTACTTTTTCACCCTCGGCCTCCATGGCCTGCACGTCCTGATCGGCGGCACCCTGATCACGGTGGTTGCGGTGCTGACCGCGAAGGGAAAAGTCACCAGCGAGCGCTACACCCTGCTCGAAAACAGCGCCCTCTACTGGCACTTGGTCGACCTGATCTGGATTTTCCTGTTCCCGCTCTACTACCTGATTATATGAGGCAACCCATGTCCGAGCACCAACACGAAACGGAACACCAGCACGAGCCGGTTCCCTTCAGTACCTTCGTCAAGGTCTGGGTCGGCCTGCTGATATTGACCACCATCACGGTGATCGTCTCGCGGATCCATCTGGGCGCCTTGAACGTTTGGGTGGCCTTGGGTATTGCTTCGCTCAAATCGAGCCTGGTGATCTTTTTCTTCATGCACCTGCGCCAGGAAATGAGACTGTTCAAGATCGGCCTGCTGGTGATGTTGTGCATCCTGGCCATCTTTATCGGTTTTACCTTTTTAGACGTGCTCTACCGTTGATGGCTTGGCCATCGTATTCATTTTTGCGAATGTATCACCGTTGAGGAGTCATCGTGAATCCGCTGAACAATCCGACCGCCATCGGGGTGGACAACGTTCTGATCTACATTTTCGGGATCTCCCTGCTGATGCTGGTGGGGATCACCGCGACGATGATTTATTTTGTCATCAAATACCGTCGCTCGAAATATCCCGAGGCAACCTCTGAAGCGCACGGCAGCTTCTGGCTGGAGATCATCTGGACGGCGCTGCCGACCCTGATCGTCATGACCATGTTCTGGTACGGCTGGGTCAACTATCTGGGGCTGCGCAATGTCCCGGAAGGAGCGCTGGAGATCAAGTGCACGGCCCGCCAGTGGTCCTGGCTGTTTGAATACCCGGACGGACGCAAGAGCGACAAACTTTACGTGCCGGTCGGTCGGCCGGTCAAAGTGGATCTGGTCTCGGTCGATGTCCTGCACAGCTTCTTCGTTCCCGGCTTTCGCATAAAACGCGACGTGGTTCCCGGCCTCAAGTCCTACGTCTGGTTCAAGGCGACCGAACCGGGCAGCTATGATGTCTTCTGCGCCGAGTATTGCGGGACCGGCCATTCCAAGATGATCACCACTGTCGAAGCCCTCAGCACTGAAGACTATGCCAGCTGGGCGCAACCGGTTGCTGCGACGGCGGAACCGCGCGGCCTGACAGTGCTGAAGGAAAAAGGGTGTACCGCTTGTCACAGTCTTGACGGCAGCGCCGGCATCGGCCCCAGCCTGTACCAGCTGTCCGGGCATGAAATTGAAGTTATGAGCGGCGGAAAGGAACGGGAGTTGAAGATCGACGCCGATTATCTGCGGCGCTCGATCCGCGAACCGGCCGCCGACATAGTCGAAGGCTTCCAGCCGATCATGCCGACCTTTGGCGCGGACCAGCTCAGCGAAGAGGACCTGCAGGCGATCGTCGATTACCTGCTTGGCAAGACCGCCGCGGAGCAACCGAAAGCGGACGGCAACAAGCTGTTGCAACAGTTCGGCTGCCTCGGCTGTCATACTTTGGACGGCAGCAAGCTGGTCGGCCCGACCTTCAAGGGGCTCGCCGGCAGCGAGGTGGAAATCAAACGCGACGACAAGGAGTTGAAAGTCAAGGTGGACGAGGACTACCTGCGCCGCTCGATCCGCAAGCCGGCCGTCGACGTGGTCGAGGGTTTCCCGCCGATCATGCCGACGTTCGGCGAGGATCAGGTCAGCGATGCCGACCTGCAGGTGATCGTCGATTTCCTGCTGGGAAAATCAGCGGTTGAGAAACCGAAGCTGGACGGCGGCAAACTGCTGCAACAGTACGGTTGCCTCGGTTGCCATTCCACTGATGGCAGCAAGCTGGTCGGCCCGACCTTCAAAGGACTCGCCGGCAGCGAGGTGGAGATCACCCGTGGCGGCAAGGAAATGAAAGTCAAGGTGGACGCCGATTACCTGCGCCGCTCGATCCTCGCCCCGAAAGCGGATATCGTCGAAGGGTTCCCGCCGGTCATGCCGGCCGGCGATTATCTCTCAACCGAAGAAGTGGATGCGATCGTCGAGTACCTGCTGCAGCAGCGGGCTGAAGAGACAAATGAGCAGACCGATCACAAATAGCCCGGTCTACGGCTCTCTCGCCCTCCTTGGGCGGCAGGCCAACCTGCTGCGCCAGCTGACCCGCTGCGAGCTTTCAGCCATGGTCGCCTTTTCCGGGCTGGCGGGATCGCTGTTCGCCAGCGGACGCTGGCAGTTGCAGAGCCTGCTCTGCCTGTTCGGCATCTGGCTGCTGGCCGCCGGTTCCTCGGCGCTCAACCAGTGGCAGGAACAGGATCTCGACGCGCGGATGCTACGCACCCGGCAGCGGCCGTTGCCGACCGGCCAGCTCAGCCCTGCGGCGGCTCTGGCCATTGCCGCCGGCTGCCTCGGTGGCGGTCTGGCACTGCTCTGGTTATTGCCGAACGGTCCGGCGGCGCTGCTGCTCGGCCTGCTGGCGGTCATCTGGTACAACGGCATTTACACCCCGCTGAAACGCCGCACCCCCTTCGCCGCCCTTCCCGGCGCCATCTGCGGCGCTCTACCGCCGCTCATCGGCTGGGTCGGCGCCGGGCGGTCGCTGCTGGAACCGGACATCCTGATACTCTTCGGGACCCTGTTCCTCTGGCAGATTCCCCATACCTGGCTGCTGCTCTGTCATTACCGGCAGGACCTGCGGCGTAGCGGTCTGCCCGACCTGTTCGAGCGAATTTCGACCCACCGGTTGCTGCGCATCAACAACCTCTGGCTGGTCGCCCTGGGGCTCTGCTACCTGCTCTTCCCCGCCTTCGATCTGATTGCCAACCGCATCCTGGCTGCGATCTTCCTTGGCAGCTTGCTTCTGCTCGCCTTCATGGTCATTCACGAGGCGCGCAAGAGACCGGCGGAAGTTGCCCCCATGCGTCTATTCCACCTGACCAACCTGTCGATGGCACTGCTGCTGCTCTGCCTGATCTGCGACAACCTGGTTTTCTGATCAAATAATCAGGGGAGATTTGTTTCGTAGGGCTCGGACTGTTGTCCGTCGGGGTTGCCGATCCGCAGGGTTATGCGCATCGCCTGTCCGCTGGGGGGGTAGCGATTGTAGATCAGGGTATGGCAATCCTGAAAACTCAGGTTCTCTGACTGACTCTGGCGGGCTCTGTCGCCATTGAACGCCGTGCCCCCCTGGGCGGGAATAAACCGCTGCCGCGGGGGAAGATCGTCCATACCGCCCGGATACTCGGTGATCAGCAGCACCGAATTATGAAAGAAATTCTTCCCGTTGATCACCACCTGATAATAATTGACGAAATTTTCCCCTTCGCTGACACTCTCTATTTCCGGCAAGTTGCTGATCCAGAGGGTATGTGGCAGTGAAGTCTTTCCATCAGGGTTCACCAATTGCAGCCCGTAGCTGCCGGCCCGCAGCGCTGCGGGGGTGAAGCTGAGGGAAAGGTCATCCTCGCGAACAAAGGGGATCACCGCGCCGTCGAGGAGCAGGTGCGCGCCGCGCTGGATATTTTCTCCCCGCAGATTGATCTGGCGCTGTTCCGGGCTCGAACATTCATCCAGATGATCCGGATCGAGGGAACTGATAGCGGGCGGTGGCAGCTCGATGCGTATGCTGAAGGTGTTCTTCGAGGCCTGTCCTCCGTCGCGCAGAAAAAGCGAGTATTCCCCGACCGGCAGCGACGGCGTGATGACCACCAACTGCCGGGAGCCGATCGAAGCGGGATGCAGCTCACGGTCACCGACAACGACCCGGACGTCCGGGCCGAAGGGGCCGCCGATCACCGTCACCGGGGTTCCTGCGTAGGTGACTTGCGGATAGACTGCGGAGATCTCCGCCCCGAGTGTCGGCAAGGGGAGCAGGATCAACAGGGTTATCACAAACAGGGTAACTTTTTTCATCGTCCCACCTCTCCACCGGGTATAAGCATAGCATGTCTAAAAAAACAAGATTACATCTGCGAGGATCGGTCAAAAAACTTATATACTCAAAAGAACGCGGCGTAATTTCATTTTACGGGAGGGAATATGAGACACAGACGAGTCAATGGCCGATATATTCTCCTGGTTGCCGGTTTCTTGGTTGCTTTCCTGGTCGTATTGTTTGGTGATGAGGATCGTGATTTCAGAATCGCTCAAGACAAGGCACCGGCCAAGACCTCAGGTAACGATATCCCTGCGTCCGTCATCCCCGCCAAAATCATTCAAACCCTTCCCCATGACCCCATGGCATTTACCCAAGGGCTGACAATTGCAGACGGATATCTCTTTGAAAGCGTGGGTCTTTTAAAACGCTCCGCCATCCGTAAAGTTGAACTTCCGAGTGGTAGAATTTTGCGGGAAAATCCCTTGCCTGAAGATATGTTCGGCGAAGGGATGACGATTGTGGGCAAGCAAATTATTCAGTTAACTTGGAAGTCGCGCACGGGATTCGTTTACGACCTCGAGACCCTCGAACAGGTTGGATCATTTCGTTTTAAAGGTAAAGCCTGGGGATTAACCTTTGATGGTCAGCATCTGATTCTCAGTGACGGAAGCGCAATATTGCAGCTGCTCGATCCGGCAACCTATCAGGTCATCGGCCAATTAACCGTAACGGACCAAAATGGCCCGGTTCATAATTTGAATGAATTGGAATTTGTTGAGGGGGAGATCCTGGCTAACGTCTTTGAAAAAGAACTGCTGATCAGTATCAATCCGAAAAATGGTCAAGTCACAGGCGCTATTGACCTGTCAGCCCTTTATCCTTCAAATCAACGCCATCACGACTTTGCCGTCGCCAACGGAATCGCTTATGATCCGGCCACCGAACGTCTGTTTGTCACAGGAAAACTCTGGCCAAAAATGTTCTGGATTGAAAAACTCCGGAAATCAGGAAATTATTTATCTGATTGATCCCCTTCTGGCTGATTGCATACCCCTCGGTTTATTGACACAATGATTTGAAATTCAGCTAAAATGCATCTGACACCCGTAATCCCCAGGAGGCTTTGATGCAACATTTTGCCCTGACCATAATCGGTCGCGATCGACCCGGTATCGTTTCCCAAGTCACCGAAATCCTCTTTCGACTCGGCTGCAATATCGCCGATTCAAGCTGTTCGATTCTCGGTGGCCAGTTTTCGATGATCCTCATCGTCTCCAGTCCGCAGATCAACAGCAAGGAGGATTTCGGCGAGGCCTTTGCGCCGTTGGAAGAAAACAACCTGTCGGTCTTTATCCGCGATCTCAAGCCGGGAGGGGAAAAACGCCAGGAACTGGCTGGAAACCTGTGCATGATCTCGGTTTACGGCTCCGACAAACCGGGAATTGTCTACCGGGTCGCCAAGGAACTGGGGGATCGCCAGATCAACATCACCGATCTGAACACCAAGTTGATCGGGAAAGACAAAAGTCCGGTTTACGTAATGATGATCGAAGCGATGCTGCCGGATGGGGTCGAAATTGAAGAAGTTGAGGGCTGGATGAGCAGTCTGAAACAGGAACTGCAGGTCGATATTTCGGTTCGTACGCTGCTCTCAGTGGAGTTGTAGATGGCGGTCAGAGAAGTTCTACTCTACCCCGATCCCCGCCTCAAGCAGGCATGTGCCGCCATTGACGTGTTTGACAAGGAAACCAAACAGCTTTTGCAGGACCTGGTCGATACCATGGTCGCCGCCGGGCATTCGGTCGGCGTTGCCGCGCCGCAGATCGGCGAGCTGCGCCGGGCTGTGGTGGTCGACGTATCCGGCAGCAAACTGGGGCAAAAGCAGAAAAATCACGGGTTGCTGCAAATGGTCAATCCCGAGATTCTTGAAGAGGAAGGGCAACAGATCGTCCGCGAAGGGTGCATGTCGGTGCCGGATTATACCGGCAACGTCACCCGGGCCGAGAGAATCGTCGTCCAGTTTCTCGACCATCAGGGGAAGTTGCAGGTGGTTAGGACCGAGGGTTTTGAGGCGATCGCCATTCAGCACGAACTCGATCACCTCGACGGCTACCTGTTCCTCGATCGGGTTTCCAGCCTGAAGACCGACCTGTTCCGGCGCAAGCAGAAATAAACATGCATGGAGAGAGTTAATGCCTGAAAAGACCCCGTACCGCTGCCATATTTTCATCTGTGTCAATGATCGACACGGGGCGCGGAAATCCTGTGCGGATGGCAACAGTGCGGAAATCAGGCAATTGCTCAAAGACCGCTTCACGCAGCTGCAACTGCCGGCAGGGAGCGTTCGGGTTTCGCAAAGCCTCTGCATGGGGCTTTGCAATCAGGGGCCGAACCTGATGATTTACCCTCAGGGCATCTGGCATTCCGGGGTGCGAAAAGAGGATATCGACGAAATCGTCGCTGAAGTCATCAAACTGCTGGAACAATCACCAGTCTGAAAACAGCTTTAAATATTTGCCATACCACAACCTGGTGAGACAAAAAACTGGGTCAGGCCTGCCAGATCTCTTTGGTTCTCACCTCGCAGGCCGTAAGCGGCCTTCCGAAACCGGCTCCGGTATCGAGAGAATAACGTCCTGGTTCAAAAAGCGGCAGACCGTTTGCCGTCGGGGTGTGCCCGACGACATGGATCTCCGTGGCTCCCGGATCTGAATTGCGATCCCAGAGGAAGGTATATTCATCCTGCTGGTCAAGCGGCAGATCGTTTCTGGCGCCGGCGTGGACAAATAAAAAGCCGTCCTTTCTGTAATAGAGTTGGGTCAGCCGGATAAAGGCCAGATGGGGCCGGGGCAGTTCATCGACACGCTCGACCGCATAGCTCCGGAGGGTGGCAGAGCCGCCATTCTGCAGGAATAACTGAATATCGGAAAAAGAAATGGACCCAGGGGACGCTGACGAAACGGCGGGGACCGAATCGGAAAGAAATTTTTCTTCCAGCAGGGCGTTGAGCAGCATCTGCTCGTGATTGCCCTTGAGAAAAATCGTATTCGGCCGGGTTTCCCGCATCTCGATCAGCAGTTCGATCACTCCGCGCGAGTCGGGCCCCCGGTCGATATAATCGCCGAGAAACACCAGCTGGTCGGCGGCGGCCGGCCGGACTTTTCCCAGCAGCTGTTCCAGTTTCTCCCTCTGCCCGTGAATGTCTCCGACTGCGATCAAGCGATTCATGATCCCTTGCCTTCCTGGGCATGATGATGAACCCGGTTGGTCAAAATCGTTTCAAGCTCTCTCCATTGTCGCCCAATCCGCCGGTTACACTCAAGACAGCCGATTTTTGAAATCCTCGTAGCCGAATTTCTTCACCAGTTCTATGCCGCCATCTTTGCGGCCGTACCAGATCGCCGGCAACTTGACGCCGTTGAAGGTATTGGTCTTGACCATCGAGTAGATCGCCATGTCAAGGAAGACCAGGCGGTCGTCGCTGGCAAGCGGCCGGTCGAAAGAGTAGTCGCCGATGATATCGCCGGCGAGACAGGAGAGGCCTCCGAGGCGATAGGTGTGGGATTTTTTACCCGGCAAACCGGCGCCGATGACCTCGGGGCGGTAGGGCATCTCCAATACGTCGGGCATGTGGCAGGTGGCCGAGGTGTCGAGAATGGCATTCTGAATCTCGTGGTTGCGGGTGACGTCGAGGACGCTGGCGATCAGGATGCCGGCGTTCAGTGCCACCGCTTCGCCCGGTTCGAGGTAGACGGTGAGATGCGGATGACGGACGCGGAACTCGCGGATGGCGCGGATCAGCCGGTCGACGTCGTAGTCGGGACGGGAGATGTGATGGCCGCCGCCGAAGTTGACCCATTTCATCCCGGGCAGGTATTGGCCGAACTTCGTTTCGAAGACCGCCAGGGTGCGTTCCAGGGCGTCGGCGTTTTTCTGGCAGAGGGTGTGGAAGTGCAGGCCGCTGATGCCGTCGAGAGCGGCCGGGTCGAACTCCTCAAGTACAATCCCCAGCCGCGAACCGGCGCCGCAGGGGTCGTAGATTTCCACCTCGGTTTCGCGGTGCTCGGGGTTGCAGCGCAGGCCGAAGTCGAGCTGCGGGTTAAGCTGTTTCGCCAGGGCGCCGAAACGTTGCCACTGGGAGATTGAGTTGAATACCAGATGATCGCTGACTGGCGCGGTCTCGCGGATGTCCTCTTCGCTGAAGGCGGCGGCGAAGGCGTGCACCTCGCCGGGGAAGGTCTCGCGGCCGAGCCGTGCTTCCAGCGGCCCGCTGGCGCAGGTTCCCTTGAGGGTCTTGGCCAGCAGTGGAAAACAGTGGTGCATGGCGAACCCCTTGAGCGCCAGCAGGATAATCGCGCCGCTCTCGTCCATCACCCGCTGCAGGATCGCCAGGTTGTGCTCCAGGGCCTCTTCGAAGACCACGAAGGCCGGGGTCGGCACCCCGGAGAGATCGATCTTTTCCGCGCAGATTCTATCCATTGAAAAGTCCTGCTATCTTGATCAAACTCCCTCTCCCATCAAGGGAGAGGGGCAGTTGTCCGGCTCAGAACCCTGCCATGAAGACTTCCTTGATCGGCAGCCCGTAGCGGTTGAGGTCGGCAATGAAGGGATCGGGGTCCATCTGTTCCATATTGAACACACCCTCGCCGCGCCAGATGCCGGTCAGCATCAGCTTGGCGCCGATCATCGCCGGCACGCCGGTGGTGTAGGAGATCGCCTGCGATTTGACCTCCTTGTAGCACTCTTGGTGGTCGCAGATGTTATAGATGTAGTACTTGCGTTTTTTCCCATCCTTGATCCCATCAACCACCACGCCGATGCAGGTATGACCCTTGGTCTTCGGCCCGAGGGAAGCTGGGTCGGGGAGCAGCGCTTTCAGGAACTGCAGCGGGATGATCTGCTGCCCCTGGAATTCGACCGGCTCGATGCCGGTCATGCCGACGTTCTGCAGTACCTCGAGGTGCTTGAGATAGTTGTCGGAAAAACTCATCCAGAAGCGGGCGCGCTTCAAGCCGGGAACGAACTTGGCCAACGATTCCAGCTCCTCGTGATACATCAGGTAGATGTTGAGCTTGCCGAGATCCTCCGGCAGCTCGAATTCCTGCTTGACCGACAGCGGCTCGGTCTCAAGCCACTGGCCGTTCTCCCAGTAGCGCCCCTTGGCGGTCACCTCGCGGATGTTGATCTCCGGGTTGAAGTTGGTGGCGAAGGGGAGGCCATGGCTGCCGGCGTTGCAGTCGATGATGTCGATGTGGTGGATCTCGTCGAAGTAGTGTTTCAGCGCGTACATGGTCATGACGCTGGTGACGCCCGGGTCGAAGCCGCTGCCGAGCAGCGCCATGATCCCCTTCTCCTTGAAGCGGTCCTGGTAGGCCCATTGCCAGCTGTACTCGAATTTGGCGGTGTCCGGCGGTTCGTAGTTGGCGGTGTCGAGGTAGTCGACGCCGGTCGCCAGGCAGGCCTCCATGATGCTCAGGTCCTGGTAGGGGAGCGCCAGATTGACCACCAGATCGGGCCGGACTTCGCGGATCAGCGCCACGGTTTCGGGAACGTTGTCCGCATCGACCTGTGCGGTACGGATCGGCCGCGGCAGCAGGGCAGCGATATGCTCGCACTTTTCCCTGGTACGGCTGGCAAGGGTGATCTCATCAAATACTTCGGACAGCATGGCGCATTTCCAGGTGGTCACCTGACTGACGCCGCCGGCGCCGATGATCAGCAATTTTTTTCCCATGTCTCTGTACCTTCCTTGCAAAATTGCGGCAGTTTCGGAACCAGAATGTCGAATGAGTCTACATCGTTGCCTGTTGAGTATAAAATGAAACCAGCCATTTGAAAAAGAAGGCTATACTTTGAAAGGCTGGAAACGTCAACCACAAATGGCGGTAGCCTGGGAATATAATGATTATATAGCTGATATTATTTTATGGGCCGGTAAATTTCTCGTGAGGCAAAGTTGTTTCTTCTTGGTTTTGAGATATCGCGCAGCGAAAGGTTTTTAGTTCATGAACAATGCTGATGATGAAGAGTTGCTGGAAATCCGTGATTTGACCATTGATGATTTCGCCGGGGTTTTTCATCTCGGCGAAAAGTTATTCACGGCGGAATATTCGCCCAGCATGTACCGCACCTGGGACGAATATGAAATCACCACCCTCTACAATTCCGACAGCGACCTCTGTATCGTCGCCGAGATCGATGAAGAGATCGTCGGTTTTGCGCTCGGAACCACCGTGGAGAAAACCAATTCCGCCTGGAAATACGGCTACCTGGTCTGGATTGGGGTGAAACCGGGGTTGCAGAAAAAGGGGGTCGGCGACGGTCTGTTCAACGAAATCAGAAAACGGATGGTTGACCAGGGCGTGCGCATGATCGTGATCGATACCGATGCCGACAACGAGGCAGGGATCCGGTTTTTCCAGAAGCAGGGCTTCAACAACATTCGCAAGCATGTCTACATGACCCTCAACCTGGCCAAGAGAACCCGAAAAAGAAAGAAAAATAAAGGATGAATCAGGAACTGCTCGAAAGGGTCTGGGATGCAATTAATCCCGAAAGATTACAGCGCATCTTGATGGATATGGTGGATATCTATTCCCCGTCAGGAAAAGAGGAGGATGTGCAACTCTACATCGAAGATCTGCTCCGGAAGGCGGGAATCCCGGTGCAGCGCCAGGTGGTTGAGGAGGATCGCTACAACCTGCTGACCACCATGGGAACCGGCGCGCCGAACCTGTACCTGGTCGGTCATGTCGATACGGTGCCGGCCTGGGATCTGGAATCCTATGGCGCGACGGAAGAATGGGGTGTGGTGCGCGGACTCGGGACCGCGGATATGAAAGGTGGTTGCGCCGCCATGCTCGAAACCTGGCTGGCGCTCAAGACCCTGCCGGAAGAGGAATGCCCGCCGTTGGGATTGCTGCTGGTGGTCGGCGAGGAGGAAAACGGCGACGGCAGCGCCCGCTTTCTTGAATGCTGTGTTCCCCCCTGGGTGGTGATCGGCGAGCCGACTTCACTGGTTCCCTGCTTCAGTCATTACGGCTACCTTGAGGTTTTTCTGACGACGCGGGGGCGACGAATCCATTCCTCCCTCCCGGAGTTGGGGCACAATGCTGTCGAATCAATGCTCCGTTTTCTACTGTTGCTCGGCCAGGATCCCCTGTTCGATCGTCAAACTTCGAAGCTTGTCTACTCGATCAGGGAAATGAGTTCCTCCCGGGCCGGATTCGTGGTTCCCGATCATTGCGACACCTATATCGACCTGCACCTGCCGCCCGGGGTGACTCCGGAAACAGTTCAGCAGACCCTGAACGCTTGTGCAGCAAAAGCCAGAATAACGATCCCGGAGCTGGACCTGGAGATCGATTTCCACTTCTCTTCCCAGGGCTATTCGCTGGACGGTCGTGAACCAATCATGGAAGTTTTGGAGGATATCTATCCACGTCTGAATCTGCCGTTGCAGGATCTCCCCTTCCGATCCCATTCGGACGGCAACCTGTTTTTCAATGCCGGCTGTCGTCCGTTGATTCTGGGACCCGGATCTCTGGAAACCGCCCATACCGCCGATGAACAGACTTCGCTGTTTGAAGTGGAAGCGGCGGCGCGAGTTTACGCGGCTCTCTGCTTAGGCATGCTTGAGTCGCGGCGCAGGCAGGATTAAAAAAACCTCCTGTAAACGTTTCCGGTTATCTGGTCGGTCAAAACCCTGATGACAACCGCTGCGCCAAGGCCAGTTTGATTTCCAGGGCGATCAAAATATCCCTTATTTCAATATCGCCAGCAGTTGACTGCGAAATTTTCCCGCCCCGCCGTTGGCCGGATGCCGCACCTTGTGTGCGGCGATTCCCAGTTGTGCCAGCTGGGCCGCCGATTTCTCGCCGACGGCAACCAGCTGCCGAAATTGTCCCAGTTCAAGCAGTTCTCGAAGCACCTGGTGCCCTGCGCCCAACTCTGCATCAGTCGGGGTCCGGTTACTGAGCAACCCCTTTTTCGGCTGAAAGGGGTGCCAGGGGAAGGCATTCCAGAGGACCACGGAACGTGGATCGATCCGCTGCTCGGCGAGAAAACCCCAGACGATGGTCGCCGTCGGCTCGGTAAAACCGGCGGGACGCAGTTCGGGCCTGCTGGTCCGTTGCGGTTGCAGGTCGCGGAACACCATCTCGGCCGCTAATCCTTTGTGCTGCAGAGCGCCCAGTAACAACCGTTCCGAAGTCATCGGGATGCCGCTGAAATGCCCCCCCTGATAACCGATCGCCTCGGCCAACAGCAGGGTTTCAGCCACCCCGATCCGTTCCTGCAGGTAGGACTGCAATTGCCGGCGGCGGACCTGTGCTCCCCGACCGTTCAGATCATGTTCAGGATCGCGTTCCCCCCAGGGATTGAAGACCGCCGCTGCCCGGTAGCGGGTCAGCGCGGCAACAAAAGCCTCAGGCATGAGTGATCGCCTGCACCAGAATATAAGGCTTCACGATCAGCATGCGGAACGGCTTTCCCAGCTCCTGTTCCCAGGATTTAACTTGCTCGGCCGTAGGTTTACCCAGAAGTCCGGCGGAGATCCAGGCTTCAACCCGGAGCCTGTCGTCCGTGGCAACTGCCGTTGCCGTGTCAATCAGATCCAAGTCCTCAGCCAGAGTGATGATGGCATCGCGTTGCAGGTGAATCCTCAGGTCCTTCCAGCAAACCTCGGCCAGATCCCGGTTGAGCCGTTCCGCAAGTTCCGTCATTATATATCCTCCCAACATGCTTTTCGGGAGCATACCGGTCTCTATGTTTCCGGTCAAGAATCACCATGAGACAGAAATATCAAGAAAACTTAAGAAATATCGACAGATATCCGATAAACATGCTATTATTAGCGAATAATAACTTTTCGTTCCCTCACCAACCTACTTGAGGAACTGATGGCAGGAAGCAAACAGCACCAGGGCGTAGACGTCGGCATCCAGTTGATCAACGAGATCAAACAAGATGCCTACGACCTGATACTGGAAGCACATAACAATCAGCTGGAATGTCGCGCCAGCATCGAGGTTCGCAATCTGGAACTGAGCATTTCCCCCGCTGAGCTGGTCACCTTACTGAAATCACATGACATTTCCGAAGGGGTTGATCTGGAGCAGGTGGCGATATTCTGTACGGAAGCGGCCCAAGGGGGTAATCCCAAGAAATTTCTGATCGCCAAGGGAATTGAGCCGGTGACCGGCGAGGATGGTTGGTTCGATCTGCTGGCCAACACCGGAAAAGAGGAAACCACCTTTGAAGAGGACGAACAAGGCCGGGTCGACTTCAAGTCGGTGCAGACCTTTACCAATATCGAACCGGGACAGATCATCGGCACGATTCATCCTCCCGGCCAAGGCACTCCCGGAAAAAGCATCACCGGTAAACCGCTGCCGGCCCAGGAAGGGAAGCCGGTCAATCTGATTGCCGGTGACGGCGTCATCATCAGCAAGGACGGCACCCAGGCGATTGCCCAGAAACCCGGACGGGTGGTGTTCGAAAACCGCTATCTGACGATCGCCGAGGAATTCGTAGTGGCCGGTGATGTCAATCTGAAAGTCGGCAATATCAACTTCAACGGGGTTGTCGATATCAAGGGGGATGTTCTCGACGATTTTCATATTTCGGCCAGCAAGGGCATCAATGTGACCGGGTCGGTCGGCGCCTGCCAGCTGGAATCGGATGGACCGATCGTTATCGGCAGCATGGCCGGCATGGGTCTGGGAACGATCCGCTGTTCCGGCATCCTGCGGGCCAAAAGCCTCAATCATGTCACCGTCGAGTGCTGGGGGGATGTAATCGTCACCAACGAAATCCGCAATTCGGTGGTCAAGGCGACCGGCAGAATCAGCGTTGAACAAGGACTTATCGCCGGTGGCCAGGCCATCGCCCTGGAAGGGATCGAGGCAAAAATCTTCGGGACCCATGCCGGAACCAAAACTCATCTGACCTCCGGGATTTATTTCCCCGAAACCGACCGTTTGCAGTACCTGCGAACCCGGAGCAAAAGCGTCGTCTATCAGACCAAACGGATCGCGGAAACCCTGGTTGCGCTCCGACAGAAGCCACTGGAAAAGATGCGCACCGCATTACGCGAAGCGATCGAAATGCGCATCGATATCCTCACTGAACGCCAGTCCAACCTGGAAAAAGAACAGGAAGACCTGGCAGCGGAACTCGCCACCTACAAAACCGAAGATCATCCGACAGCCAACCCGAAAATTAATGCTTCCAGTGCCGTTCGGGAAGGGGTTATCATCAGCCTCGGCGAAACCACTGAAGAAGTCAAAATGGAACGCAGCGGACCGGTCTCGATTATCGAAAATTCCCGCGAGGGAGGCTTGCGCTTTCTTACTCGCAGCCCGTTGAAAATATCCGCCGGACAGCTTGAAAGGGATAGTCTGCAGGCGGAGACAGAAGGATCCTCAGAAGAATAATCAGCCAACGGCAGATAAATATCGGAGTAATTTCAGATGGATGATATGGAATTAAAACAGGCCCTGCGCAAAATGCTGCAGGTTGAGCTTGAAGCGATGGAATATTATCAACAGGCGAGCCGATTCATGCAGGACGAAGGGGCGATCTATCATTTCAACCTGCTCGCCCAGGAAGAACTGGAACATGCCCGCACTTTTCATGCCGTCTATCCCGACGATGACCTCCCCCCGCTCGACGATCTGGTCCGGGAGTTGCCGCGGGATTTAAGCGAGCAGGGTCTCGTCGACCGGGAGTTGATGGCCCGGCTGACCGAGCGACACGCCCTGCAATTAGCCATCCACCTGGAAAAAGAGGTTGCCGCCAGGTTACAGACACTGCTCGAAAGTATTCACAGCCAGGCGGCCCGAACCGCTATCGAAAATAATATCGAATCGACACTCGGGCATCTGGAACTGATCCGCCAGGACTATCAGCGCCTATATGGCGAAGTTCCATCTTCCGGAAAGATTTTCCCCGCCGAATAAATACTCATCTTAGCGTCTTTTTCGAACCTGCTCGATGACTTTCTCTGCCGTCCCGTTCGATGAATGAACGCAATCATTGAGGCCGACGCCGGAAAACGCATTGCCGGTCAACAGCAGATCAGGGTGTGCTTTCAGGGCCTCGCCCAGTGCCAGCAACCGCCTGGAATGGCCGCGGGTGTACTGCGGGATCGCCCGGTTATGACGAAAGATCCGGACAAAGTCCGGTTCGGCGGTAATCCCCATGATCTGCTCCAGATCGGCCATGACCCGTGCCCGGACTTCATCCTCTGAGTAATCGATGGCGGCAGTATTGGTCGCTCCTCCCATCATCGAGCGCAGCAACACCTGCCCTTCGGGAGCACGGTTCGGGAAGATGCTCGAATCCCAGAGGGTCCCGAGGATGTTGCACCCTTCCGCTTTGGGGATCAGGTAGCCGAAGCCGTTCAGGTTGTTGTCGATCCGCTCGCGCGGATAACCGAAGCAGACCACGTTCATCGGCGCGTAGGGAATTTCCCGCAGCAGTACGGCAGCTTCGTCATTCATCTTTTCCAGCATCCCGGCCAGAACATGGGCCGGCGCCGCCGTCACCAGAATATCCGTCTCAATCTGCTGCCCATCCTCCATCCGCAGCAGGAACCCATCCTGCTTCTGCTCGACCTGCGCCACCCCATTGCCGAGCCGCACCTCCCCGGACAATGCGGCGGCGGTCCCATCAGTCAATTGCTGAATTCCCTGTTGAAAGGAGGTCAACACACCGCCGGGACCGGCGGCGCTGGCCACAACTTTGCCGGCTTTCTGTTCGGCCTTTTTCTGCTTTGCCAGCTTGAGCATCGCCTTGAGCAGGCCGCCATACTCCTGTTCGAGCTGCTGAATTCTGGGAAAGCAGCTCTTCAGGCTCATGGTTTCCGGATCGCCGGCAAAGATACCTGAAACCATCGGCGCAATCAGTTTGTCGAGGGCTTCCTTTCCCAATCGGCGGCGTGCGAATTCGGCCAGGGTTTCATCCACTTCGTCCCGTTTGGCCGGCACCAGCAGCTCGCACGCCAGACGCAGCTTGCCGGGCCAGGAAATCAGCTGCGACTTGAGAAATGAAGGGCCGTTCTCCGGCAACTGGTGCAGAACTTTCCCCGAATAGATAAACCGCTTGCGGGCGTTGTCATCGGACCGCAACAGCTGCCCGTCTATTCTCAGCTGCCGGCAGAGATCGAGAGTCATCGGCTTGCTGTCGAGGAAACCGTTCGGCCCCCACTCGCAGAGGAAACCTTCTTCCTGCAGCGACCAGATCTTACCTCCCATGCGTTCCAGTTTTTCCAGAACCAGGGTTTCCACTTCAAGTTCAGCCTGCTGTGCCAGCTGTTCGATGGCGTAGGCGGTCGACAGGCCGGAAATGCCGGCACCGATGATGACAACACGGGTCATGCCTGCTCCTGTACAAGAAAAAGTAATTTTTACTAATCAGGACGGCATACTACCTTGGATGCCCGGGGAGGTCAAGCCGCGAAAACCTTCCGGTCCGAAGCAGCTTCCCCTTGACGATCACTGAGGTGATTCCTATAGTTATAAAGCTTCACTCCCACCCATCTTCGGAGACAGAAATGCCCCAGGACTACTATTCAATCCTCGGTGTGGAACGTAACGCCGATGCCGCCACCATCAAAAAAACCTATCGCAAACTGGCCCAGAAATACCACCCGGACCGCAATCCGGGAAACAAGGAAGCCGAAGAGAAATTCAAGCAGATCACCGAGGCCTATGCGGTCCTGTCTGATGCCGAAAAACGCAAGCAATACGATCAGTTCGGGGACAGCGGCTTCCACCAGCGTTTCACTCATGATGATATTTTCCGCAACGTCGATCTGGGGGATATTTTCGGCGGTTTCGGCGGCGAAGACCTGTTCAGTCAGCTATTTGGCGGCCGTGGCCGGGCTCAGCGCCGGCCGGTTAAAGGGCAGGATTTTTCGATGCAGATCAGCATCCCGCTGCGCCTGGCGGTGCAAGGGGGGGAACGGCGTATCGATTACCGCAGTGACGGCAGGGTCGAGCAGATCAAGGTGCGCATTCCGGCCGGGATCGAAACCGGGGCCAGACTGCGGGTTGCCGGTAAGGGTGGAATCAGCCCCGCCGGCGGTCCTCCCGGCGACCTTTACCTGCAGGTGGAGGTCGAACCCGACCCTCTCTTTACCCGCGAAGGGAACGACCTGCTGGTCCGGGTCGAGGTCCCTTTCAGCGGCATCTGCCTTGGCACCTCGGTGGAGGTTCCGACCCTTGACAGTCCCAAACGGGTCAAGGTTCCGGCCGGATTGCAACCCGGCCAGAAAATTCGCCTGCGGGGATTTGGCGTAGCCGCTTCGGGAAGAAGACCGGCCGGCGACCTGTATGCGGTCATTGAAGTGGCGGTCCCCAAGTCACTTACTGCTGACCAGAAACAGCTGATCGAACAACTTCGCGATTCTGGAGTTTAATGTTTTCACTAATGGTTTCAAATAGTTTCACAAGAAATTCAATTCGCGAAAATACTCCAGAACAAACGGATCAGCAATGATCGACCCAAAAGGCATTTCACTTGCATGAGAAAGCGGACCAGGTTATAGTGCGTAGCTGGTTTTCAGGAGCAAGCAACGAGTGCAAAAACAAACCTCTTACATCACCAACCTGTTGCTGTTAGGCGTATTGGCCGTTATTCTGATCGTCAGCGGCAGCCTGCAACGCGATATGGGCAACCTGACCCGCCTGGACGACAGTTTCCGACCGGCGGTGCGGGTCGATGGCTGCCACTTTGTGTTCAGCGAACCCGCCCAGGCCGTCAGCTGCCCGAACAAAGCCTGCCACCATGGGAACCTGGGCGATCACAGTTTCGGCGGCCCCGAATACCAGAATCAGCAACCGCTGAATCTCCCGCTGGCCAGTTCCTCGCACTCGGACCCCCCGGAATGCAAAACCGGCGAACCTTTCAAATCGCCAAATTCCTACCGGCAACCTATACTGGCGGTCAATTCCAACCACTTACTGGCGCCCTTTCAATCGCAGCGCGAACTTCGCACCACAGTCCTGCTGAATTGAGATTCTTTTCCATAGTAGGTTGACGGCAGCCAGCCCAGCTGGCTATAGTGACCAAATCTGTCATCTTTATGAGATGAGAGAAGATTCAGATTGAGGAGAACTCCGCCTTGTCAGAACCAAAAACTCCCGTTGCGGGAAATAAAGCGAACCCCACAGATAAAATCTGGGATTTTTTCTGTTCCCTGAAACTGACCATTATCACCCTGCTGCTTTTGGCAGTCGTCTCGATCATCGGTACTGTCATTCAGCAGAATGCTCAGCCGAGTGATTATATCCGCGAGTACGGATCGAACACCTATCAGCTGTTCGTCAAGCTGCAATTTGTCGACATGTACCATTCCTGGTGGTTTGTCGGCCTGCTGGCAATGTTCAGCATCAACCTGATCTGCTGTTCGATCAAGAATTTTCCCCGGGCCTGGAAATTTTACAAAGAACCAACCCTGGTCCCCAGCGCCGGCATGCTCAAAGGTTCAGCAAACCGGCTCGATGCGTCCGCCAAAGAGAGTTCGCAGCAGCTGACCGAACGCATCTCGGCACTGTTAAAAAAAGAATTTTCCAAACCACAGCTGAGTGATGTCGACGGCAAACGCTATCTATTCGCGCAAAAAGGAATCTACTCCCGCTTCGGTGCCTATGTCACCCACCTGTCGATCCTGATCGTCATGGCGGGGGCGATTATCGGCAACGTCTGGGGTTTCAAAGCTTACGTCAATATTGATGAGGGCTCGGCCGTCAGTCAGGTCTGGCCCCGTACCGGCAACCAGCCGATCAACCTCGGCTTCAGCGTTCGTTGCGACGATTTCAGCGTCAGCTACTATCCCGGCTCGATGCGCCCCAAGGAATACAACAGTGACCTGGTGGTCATTGACAATGGGGTGGAAGTTCTGAAAAAGAAGATCGAGGTCAATGATCCCCTCAGCTACAAGGGGCTGACTTTCTACCAATCCAGTTACGGCCCGGCCGGCAGCGCTTTCTTCAAGCTCAAAGTCACTGAAAATGCCACCGGCAAAGCTCTGGAATATAACGCTCATCAGGGGGAGAATATCACTCTGCCGGGCGGTTACAGCTTTTCGGTCCTCAACTTCGTAGAAAACGACCGCCAGTACGGGCCGGCCATCCAGCTACATGTCAGTACTCCGGACGGAAAGCTCGGCCGCCCGTTTGTCGTCTGGCAGAATTATCCGCAATTTGATGTCAAGCGCGGTGGGACTTTCAGCTTTGCATTATTGAACCTGGAACAACCTCAGTACACCGGTCTGCAGGTGGCTAAGGACCCAGGTGTTGAAATCGTCTGGCTCGGCTGTTTCCTGATGGTCTTTGGCTCCTTGACCGCCTTTTTCGTATCGCATAAACGGATCTGGGTTTGTCTGGAAGAGACGGGTGGTAAGACCAAGATCACCGTGGTCGCTAACGCCCATCGGAATCAGCCCGGATTCTCGCTTGCCTTCGACGACCTGAAGCAGAAACTGGAAACGCTAATCGAAAATAAATCCCAAGTTAAGGAGGGATAACAGAATGGACAGTGGACAGCTTTTCAACCTGACAACGATCGCCTATTTCGTGGCGATGATCCTGTTTTTCGCCTACATTGCATCAAAAAATAAAAGCGTAGCCTTCATCGCCAACCTGGTGGCGTTTGTCGGTTTCTTGTTCCACACCGCCGCTCTTGGGATGCGCTGGTACGAATCCTACCAGATTCTTGGCGCCGACGGCCGGGCGCCGTTGACCAACCTTTACGAGTCGGTGGTGTTCTTCTCCTGGACAACTATCCTGATTTATCTGATTCTTGATCTCAAATACAAGCAGCGCGCCGTCGGCGCCTTCGTCGTCCCCTTTGCCCTGTTCAGCTTGGCAGGCGCCCAGATGTGGCTGAATTCCTCCATCGATCCGCTGGTGCCGGCCCTGCAGAGCAACTGGCTGACTTATCACGTCTTCACCTGTTTTCTCGGTTACGCTGCCTTTGCCGTCGCCTGCGGGGTTTCAATCATGTACCTGCTGAAAATCGGCAAAGAGGAGAAACTGGAAAAAGGCGCTACCATGACCGGAGTCCTCAGCATCTTCCCGCCGGTCCGCGTGCTGGACGACATCAACTACAAGGCGATCATGATCGGCTTCCCGCTGTTGACCGTGGGAATTATCACCGGCGCCGCCTGGGCCAACTACGCCTGGGGCACCTACTGGAGCTGGGACCCGAAGGAGACCTGGAGTCTGATTGTCTGGTTCATCTACGCCGCCTTCATCCATGCCCGCTTCACCCGCGGCTGGGTCGGTCGCCGGGCTGCCTGGCTGTCGATCTTCGGCTTTGCCGCCACCGTCTTCTGCTACCTCGGGGTCAATCTGGTGCTTTCGGGCCTGCACTCCTACGGCGGATCCTGACCTGCAGAGCTGAGACGAAAGTCTCTGTTTTCCGGCAGGGCCGCACCTGTCGCAAAAATCATGACCGGACAAAAAAGACCTCCCTGCTTTCGGGAGGTCTTTTTTTGTCCGGACTATCAACAAAGAGATTTATCGGCTGGTCGCAATCTGCCGGGCACCTGGTGCAATTGCACTTTTGTCAGGCGCTCCATTTCCTTCGCGATCCAACTTGCAAAGCCGCAGGATCTGTTGGTTTTCGGCCAGGATTCTGGGGATGATTACCGTCACCCCATAACCCTGGTCCAGCAGTTTCAGGCTCTCTTCATCGCTATGCCCCTGCATTGGGCCGGAGTTGAGATCGGCCGCCGGCGGCAGAGAACCATGCTGGAGGATGTTGATAATTTCATTGAGATGGGCCAGGCCGATGGTAAAGATCGCCTTGCGATTTTCAATCCTGCCGGTCCGAAAGGACTTTTCCACCACGTCCGGGATATTCTGTAACAGTGTCGCGGTCCTCTTGTCCTGAAGACCATCGAGTTTCGAAAGCAGGTAAAGACTGTTGCTCCGGTGCGCCTCGCGCAGCAGGCGACGGATATCCCGGTAAAGCGGCTCGTCCTCGATCTGGCCGAGGCGAATTTTGTAACTGGCGTTAAGGAGCAGATCGGCATTGACCACCCGGCTGGAATCACTCAGTGCGGCTTCCAACGTCTGATTGTCAAACAGAGCGGTTTCCCTGCGCGCGGAACTCTCAAATGATTGTTTACGCGGGGATTTCTGAAAAAACCCCTCAGGCAGGAGCAATTCAACATTTTGTTCCCGGATCAGCCACTCGCCAATCCGGTAGATTTCAGACTGAACTTTGACGGTGTCGGAACCGCTCCGGCCGGTGAGCGCACTGCGGTGACTCTGGCCGATGATGTAAATCTGCTGCGGACATTGACCGTTTTTCTGGTAAACGATCCTGCCGTATTCGGGCGGGATGGTCGGCACCTGCAGCGATGAGGCTGCCATCGTCTCCGCCGCGTAAGACAGCGTTCCTGAAAACAGCGAAAGTAACGCTGTCAAAATCAGCGCAGCGCGCAAAAAGTCCTTGCAATTATTGCTCGGCCCAACACTTGAAAACATCGATTTCCTACGGAAATATTTGCCTGAAATTGTGCAACAGGGCATTCAGACAGGTGGTATTTACCGATCCACAGGGCGAGGATGCATTCCCCATCGGTAAGAATTATTTTATGTGATTTTTCTAATTTTATCAAGAACAAAATGTACCGCTTCTATTGCCACTCCCTTTACCCATCTGCCGCAACTTTTCTGGCGGCGGTAACTATCCGCAGAAAATGGTCCGTTCACGCTAAGTCACAGAGATTATTAGTAAATATTTCTACTCGAATTTTTCGTCTAAATATTTGTTTTTGCGGTTTTTTCTTAATTGACAACCTTTCCGGGAGTGATAGAAATATACTGTGCAAGAGAAAAGGTCGGCTCTGGAGATCCAGAGCTATTGAGTTATGCGGCATGGTATGATTCCAGGGCAAATCGATCCGCAGGAACTATGGGTGTCCTGTCAAAGGAGCAAACAAATGAAACGTTACGTCCTGATCATTGCGATGACCTGCTTAGCCGGCCTCGTCGTTGCCGGCCTAGGGATGGCAAGCGGCGAAAACGAGAAAGGCATGGCCTCCGAGGTCAGTGGCTCGCAGATGGAGCAGACCGATCAATCAATGACAACGGCCCTGCAACTGAATACCGAACAGGTCCGTGAGTTGCAAAAGATCCTGAATGACAAAGGCTTCAATGTAGGAATGGTGGACGGAAACATCGGTCCCGAGACTCAACAAGCCCTCCGGGACTTTCAGGAATCCGCGGGATTGACCGTCACCGGCATTCCCGACAAACCGACCGTGCAAGCTCTGGCCCCCGACGCCAAGACCCAGGAATTTTTTGGACTGGGTCCGGCATACGGCGAAAAGGGAATGGATAATGAAATGAAGGACCAGGCACCGGAGGGGCAGATGAAGTCCAGCGAAGATACCAAGGTGAACTATTAACCCCTAAATCCATAGAACTCCCATGTTCCTGACCAGGATAATCTCCTGGTTTTTTTTTGTCTTTTTAACCGGGAAACTACGGATGCGAGATCAGGGATTTTACTGACTGTTGGAAGGGAAGTTCGACTGGTCGAGAACCGGGATCAGACCCAATATGGCAATCCGCTTCTGGGTCTTGGCGCTGAACAGGTAATCGTAGAAACGCTTTTCCTCACCCTTCAACTTCCCCTTCCAGATGATGCCGAACGGGGTTGTCAGGGGGTAACTTCCGTTCCGGACATTTGCCGGTGTCGGCGCGATACCGTTCAGACTTAAAACCGTCAGCTTCTGCCGATCGACCATCGCCAGCGGGGCATAACCGATGGTGTACTGAAAATTTTCCAGAACCTCAATCAACTCCGGAGTTGTATAAACTGTCTTTCCGGTACTCCTCATTACCTCAGTGAGCGACGGAAAGTATGTTTCCAGAACCGTTCGGGATGAGTCTCCAGGTTCGCGGCCGACGGCATTGATTTTCGCCGCGGAGCAGCCCTGGAATTTCATCCAGTTGGTGAGGTCTCCCCGATAGATGCCGATCAGCTGATCGCTGGTCAGGTCACTGACACAGTTATCCGGCCGATTGACGACCAGAACCACCGGCGAATAAGCAAAAACCCGGTAGTTCAGATCGTACTGTTCTTCCTTGGACCTGATCGGGCGCGCCACCCGGGCGAGAATGGCCTTTCCGTCAACAACCGACTGGATACCGCCAAAACTGCCGATGCTGTCGGGAATCTCGACTGCGATTCCGGTTTCGACGGTAAACTCCCGGCTCAGCTGGCGCAGTAACGACTGGCTGTCTCCGGTCCCCGGCACGATCACCTGAGCATTGACCGGAAGCGCCAAAGTGAATGCGACGACACCGGAAAGCAATATCCGGAACAGCATGTTCAACATGGCAACCCTCCGAAAATCACTAATTCAGTTATTTCCCCGACACAGGCTCAGTCAAAGCAGTCGCTGCGATACATCATCGCCAGCCGACCACGACTGGCCAGACAATCGGGACAGAGCAGCCCGGCATCGCCGTACTCCTCCTCGGCCAGCAACTGTCCGGCAACCTGCGCCGGGTCGGACGGTTTCTGTTCGGGATCAAACCGCCTGCGGCAGAGCTTGCACTCTTTCATGATCCGGCCTGCTCTCGCACCAGCGCCGCCATGGCTTCGAGAAAATCAGCCTGATCGTTCAGCGACGGCGCGCGCCGGAAATGCAGAAAACCGCAATCGGCGGCCAGATTGCGATACTGGATATCAATCTCCTCCAGGGTTTCGATATGGTCCGAGACAAAAGATATCGGCACCATCAGCAGGGCCTGATGACCGGCGTCAGCCAGTTGTCGGATCAGTTCTTCGGTTCCCGGCTCCATCCATTTAACCGGGCCGCTGCGGCTCTGGTAGGCAATTTTCCAGGAATAGGCGCCGACCCGCTCCATCACCTCCCGGGCGGTGGTTTCGACCTGCTGCTGATAAGGATCGCCGCGATCGATGAACTTCTGCGGCAGGGCGTGGGCGGAAAACAGGATCTGCACCTCGTCGCGCAGCAGCTCGTGAAACGACTCCAGCCCGTCCCGCACCCGGTTGGCCAGGGCGTCGAGGTAGCCGGGCCAGGCGTGCCACTCCTCGATCAATCGATACTTGAGATCGGGATGAATTTTCGCGGCGGCGCGTTTGAAATCGTTGATGCTGCTGCCGGTGGTCGCGCCGGTATAATGTGGATACATCGACAGCACCACCGCCTGCTCGATTTCCGCTTGCTTGATTTCCTTCAGCACCTCATCGGCAAAGGGATGCCAGTAGCGCATCACCACGAAGGGACGGACATTGTCGAGCCGTTCCGCGATCCCCGCCGCCTGTTTTTGGGTCCACTCCAGCAGCGGTGACTTGCCGCCGATGGTGCGGTAGTTTTCCACGACCTTTTTGGCGCGGAAGTGAGAGATCAGCCTGGCGAAGGGTTTCTGCAGCAGAGCGCCGGCCGGCAGCTGGATCAGTTCCCGGTCGGAAAAGAGGTTGTAGAGAAAAGGTTTGACCGCGTCCAGGGAATCGGGGCCGCCCATGTTGAGCAGGACCAGCGCGGTGGGTTTGGTTGCTGTGGCCATGAGAAGAAATCCTTACCACAGAGACACGGAGGCACAGAGAAACCCGAAATAACTGTTCTCCGTGATCTCTGTGCCTCTGTGGTCAATTTAATGATTTCGTTACTTTTGACTTAATCGGTGAACGCACTCGACCATATGAATAGCATTTTCCGGTGGTACGGTCGGCAAGATGCCGTGGCCAAGGTTGAAGATGAAGCCGGGACGTTCGGCGTTTTCGTCGAGAATCCGCTGCACCTCTTTTTCAATGTAAGCTTTCGGCGCGTAGAGCACGGTCGGGTCGAGGTTCCCCTGCACGGCGATCTGCGGGCCGAGAATGTCGCGCGCCTTGCCGAGGTTGACGTGCCAGTCGAGGCCGAGGACATCCGCGCCGGCTTCCTTGACCAGTTCCAGCATGCCGCCGCCCCCCTTGACGAAGTAGATGATCGGGATACCGTCACGGTCGAGGCCGTCGATCAGTTGCTTGACGTAGGGGAGGATGTAGCGCTCGAAGTCGTGCGGCGCCAGCAGTCCGCCCCAGGTGTCGAAGATCTGAATCGCCTGGGCGCCGGCTGCGATCTGCATATTCAGATAGCGGCGGTCCATCTCGGTGACCTTCTGCATCAGCGCGTCGTAGAGCGGGAAGTCGCCGTACATTATCTTCTTCAGCTCGGCGAAGTCCTTGCTCCCTTTCCCTTCGACCATGTAACAGGCCAGGGTGAAGGGGGCGCCGCCGAAACCGATCAGCGGGACACGCCCTTCGAAGGCGACACGCAGGCGCTTGATGATATCAGGCACATAGGACACCGCCTGAGCCATATCCTCGGGCACGATCAGCGCATCGACATCGGCGGCGGTGCGAATCGGCTTCTCGAACACCGGGCCCGGGACAAAATCAAGTTTCATCCCCATCGGCTCGATCGGGGTGAGGATATCGGAGAAGAGGATCGCCGCATCCGCCTTGAGAAGATCGATCGGCTGGATCGTCACCTCGGCGGCGCGCGCCGGGTCCTTGCACAGATCGAGGAAGGTTCCTCCCCCTTGCGCACGCACGTCGCGGTATTGTTTCAGATAACGCCCGGCCTGGCGCATCAGCCAGACCGGCACTCGATCGACCGGCTGACACCAGCAGGCTTTTAAAAAATTGTATTCGGTAGACATCGGTTTTATTTCCTCCTGATAAGGCAAATTATGAAGTATGAGTTGTGAATTTTGAATTGATTTCATAACTCATACTTCATAATTGATTATCCTTTCGGCGCGTTCTGCTCCGCTTCCTCGTGCATCCGCTTGAGGGTGCGCTGGGGGATGTAGTTGCAGAACGGCTCTTCGGCCATGTAATCGCCGTAGACCGCATCGGCCCGTGCCCGGCAGCCGCCGCAGACGTTGATGAATTCGCACTCGCCGCACTTGCCGGTGTATTTCTTGAAATCGCGCAGGTCGTTGAAAACCTTGCTGTTATACCAGAGATCCTTGAACTTGACCTGCTTGACGTTGCCGACCGAGGAATGGAAATAGGAGCAGGGCTTGAGATTGCCGAAGCAGTCGATCAGGCAGATCGTCTGGGCGGCGATGCACCCCTTGCCGCCGCCGGTCGAGAAAGTCAGGCTGCGGCGTTTGAAATCGGCCCCCTCGGCCTTGGCCATCTGCGGCACGATCCGGTAATAGTGCGGCGCGCAGGTCGGGCGCATGAGGATCTCTTCCTCGTTCTTCTCCTGCTCGTAGTGCCAGGCGAGGATCTCCTCGTAATCCTCCTTGGTGATCAGTTCGTTCATGATCTCTTCGCCACGCCCGGTCGGCACGATCATGAACATGTACCAGGCGGTCGCGCCCAATTCTTTGGCAACCTTGAAAGTGGCGCCGATGTCGTGCTGGTTGCGCTTGGTGAAGGAGGAGTTGACCAGAAACTTGATGCCGTTGCGTTTCAAAGTTTCCGCGCCACGGACCGTCCCTTCAAAGGCGCCCGGACAGGAACGGAAGTTATCATGAACTTCCGGGCAGGAACCATCCAGCGACAGGGAGACCATCTTGATGTCGGCCTCCTTCATTTTGGCGCAGACCTCGTCGGTAATCAGCGTGCCGTTGGTCGCCATGCACATCCGCAGCCCTTTGCCGGTACCGTACTTGGCAATGTCGAATATATCGGCGCGCAGCAGCGGCTCGCCACCGGACAGAACCATCACCGGCTGGCTGACTTCACAGATATCGTCGATCAGTTGATAGGCTTCCTCGGTGGTAAAATCCCCCTCTGCGGCCTGCATGTCGGAAGAGCAGCGACAATGCACACAGTTCAGGTTGCAGCGTTGGGTGCTCTCCCATGCCAGCCATTTGGGGATGAATTTTTCCTGCTCGAGACTCATGCATACTCCTTGATAGCGGTTTCCGGCAACGAATCTGCCGGATGGTCTCAGGGTGCCCACGCGAAGGGCGTCTGTCGCCGGGAGGGCGACAAGCCCCTGGGATTGGGTTCATGCGTCCCCTGGAACGGGCGGCGTGAGACCATTTACAGCGGTGCTGAATCGTTTCGTTACCGTAAGAAAAGTCTGTCGCGGCGGATCAGCTACGCCACAACAGACTTTTACAATCTTGGTAGAATACTACAGATGTTTGTCAGAACTCAAGAAATGCCTGAAAATCTATGGACAAAAAACCGGGGCGCCTGTTCAGGCATCCCCGGTCGGTTGGTCTGTATGTCCTTCAGATGGCATCGCGCTCGGCCAGCGGAAAGAGCTCTTCGAACACTTCCTTGACCGTAGAGATCCGATCCGCTTTCCAGGCATTGCTGCCGCAGAAGATCAGGCCGGTCTCCATATCGCCACGCTGGGCCCGATCGAGCGCATGAACGATACAGAACCGCTCCTGCCCTTCCTTGTAGGCGCATTTTTTCAGACAGCCGGAGGGACAACGAATGCCGAGGTCAAGATCACGCTGGCGAACCTGTTCGACGTTTCCCGTCAGGGCGCGACCGGGCAGCCCGGCCGGGCTCATGATCAGGCCGATATCCTCTTGGCTGCAATTCAGATAAGCCTGCTTGAAAGCGTCATTGGCGTCGCATTCCTCGGTGACGACAAAGCGGGTTCCCATCTGCACGCCGTCGGCTCCTTGCGCCAACGCAAGTTGCAGATCCTGGCGATCCCAGACGCCGCCGGCCGCGATCACCGGGATTGCGACGTTCCATTTTTCCTTGAAATAGTTTTTGACGCCCCGCACCGTCGCATACTGGTCGTACTGTCCGGTGCCGATCATTTCGGGCTTTTCTCCCAGATGGCCGCCGGCCGTGTCGGGATCTTCGACCACCACCGCGTCGGGCAGGCGGTTGAAGGCCTTGTGCCACTTGCGGGCGATCAGTTCCGCGGCTTTGATCGAAGAGACGATCGGCACCAGCGCGACCTCGGGGAAGTCGGCGGTTAGCCCGGGCAGGTTCATCGGCAGCCCGGCGCCGCTGATGATCAGTTTGGCGCCCCCCTCGCAGGCGGCCCGCACCACTTCATCGTAGTTGCTCACCGCGACCATGCAGTTGACCCCGATCACTCCGTCAGGGGCGATTTCGTAAGCCATGCGCAGTTCGTCAAGCAACCCCTGTCGATCGGCGGCAAAATAGTTTTTCCCGGTAAAACTCCGGCTGCCGAGAGCCAGCCCGGCAGCCGCGATAATTCCGATTCCACCATTCAGGGCAACATGCCCGGCCAGGCGATGCCCGGAAATCCGCACCCCCATTCCACCCTGAATTACCGGAAAAGGAACACTGTATCTGCCGATCGTCAATCCTTCAATCATCTATCTTCTCCCTGTTGTTTCCCACAGGAGAATTTTAACAGGTCAGCGGTTGAGCAATTGTAATAGTTCTGTAAAATCTCCCTTGTTACCGCGGGTTACCAATGGTAATAGAGAAGCATGAATCTGTTCAAACGCATCTTTCACCCGCTGATTACCTTCATCGCCATTCAGTTGATCTGGATTCTGCTGCTGGTATCATGGATCACCTGGTTTCTCAGCCGTCACCAGCAGCTCAGGGAGCTGGCGGAACGCTACCAGACCGAATGGCTGCCGGAGCGGGCCGACTGGTTCATTCTCGCCGAAGGGATTGTCCTGCTGGTGGCGATTCTGTTCGGGACCTATGTCATCTTCATCTACTGGCGGCGTCAGGCGTCCCTCAACCGGGCGCAGCGCAACTTCATCAATCAGGTCAGTCATGAATTGAAATCGCCGCTGGCCTCTATCCAGCTGCATCTGGATACCATCGAAATGCGTCAGCCCGACCCGCAACAGCTGCAGCATTTCGTCATGCTGATGCAGGGAGATACGCAGCGACTGGGCGGCCTGATCAACAATCTGCTGACCGCCGGCCGACTGGAGCATAAGGGGGCAAGACTCAACCTGCAACGGCGGGACATCTCCCAGGCTCTCGAAAACTATCTGACCCGGGAGTTACAGAACTTTCCCGAGGGTGGCAGCCTGCAGTGGCAGGTTGAACCGGGACTGCAGGCCGATGTTGAACTGGAGGGGCTGGAAACCGCGCTGCGCAATCTGCTGGAGAATGCCATCCTTTACGCCGACGGTCCGCCGCAGGTCAACATTGAATTGAAGCGGGAAGGACGCCTAGCCCACCTGAGCTTCGCCGACCAGGGGCGTGGCATCGATCCGCACTATCACAAGAAGGTCTTCAAGATGTTCTACCGGGTCCGTCGCGGCGACCGGACTATTCGCGGCAGCGGCCTCGGTCTCTACATCGTCCGTAACATCATCCGGCTGCATGGTGGCAAGATCTGGCTGGAAAGTCCCGGTCTGGGTCAGGGCACCACCTTCCACCTGCAGCTTCCCCTTGTCGATTCCGGAGACTCAGATGAGCAAACCACCAGTACTGCTGGTTGAAGACGAGCCGCATATCGCCCAGGGACTGATCTATAACCTCGAGGCGGAAGGATACCAGGTCACGCATGTCGAAAGTGGCGAAGAAGCGCTGCAGCACCTCGCCGACCATCCCTGTGCGCTGGCGATTCTCGACTTGATGCTGCCGGGGATCAACGGGCTGCAGGTCTGCCGGCAGATTCGCGAACTGCATGGGGAACTGCCGGTGATGATGCTGACCGCCCGCAGTGAAGAAGAAGATCGGATTGCGGGCTTGAGTGAAGGGGCGGACGACTACCTGGCCAAGCCGTTCAACCTGAAGGAGTTCCTGCTGCGGGTCGGCAACCTGCTGCGCCGCTCCAATTGGCAGCAGGGAGGCGCACCGGACCACATCTATCGCTTCGGAACCAATACCATCGACCTCAACCGTCACCGGGCGGAGACGGCGGCCGGCCGCCTGGATCTGACCGAACTGGAGATGAAAATGCTCAGCCTGTTTTTCAGTCAACAGGGAAAAGTCATCTCCCGGGGAGAACTACTCGAATCGGTCTGGGGAATCGCTCCGGACACCGAAACCCGCACCCTCGACAATTTTGTCGTCCGGCTGCGCAAATATTTCGAGGCCGACCCGGCCAGTCCCCGTCATTTTCTCACCGTCCGCGGCCGCGGTTATCGTTTCGTCAAGGACCCGGAACTCGATTAAGCGCTGCAAATCGACTGAAACCTGCTTTAATAAGGCAATAAGTTGATATTGCCGAACCCATCTCCTGCAACTCTCTACCACCGGAAGCGGAATTCCGATGAAGCCACGGTCCCGGAACAACTCTTTTCTGCACCGCTTCCAACGTCTTTTCTTTCCCGGACAGAAGAAAAAAAATATTTCGCGTCCGGACACCAAGCTGGGAACCTTCATCGGCGTATTTACGCCGACCATCCTGACCATCCTCGGGGTGATTCTGTACCTGCGTTTCGGCTGGGTGGTCGGCCAGGTCGGAGTCTTGAAAACCCTGCTGATCGTCATCCTTGCCAATTCGATTACCCTGGTTACAACCCTCTGCCTGTCGGCGGTGGCAACCAACTCACGAGTCGGGGTCGGCGGCGCCTATTTTATCATCTCCCGCAGTCTGGGGCTTGAAATCGGTGGAGCGATCGGCCTGCCGCTGTTCCTTTCTCAGGCGCTCTCCGTAACGCTCTACGCCTTCGGTCTGGCGGAATCGCTACGTCTGGTCTGGCCGCATGTGCCGATCATGGAGAGCGCGTTCGTCATCATCTTCCTGGTCGCCGCCCTCGCCTTCCGCGGCGCCAGCGCCGCACTACGCAGCCAGGTGCCGGTTATGGCCCTGATCGGACTGTCCCTGCTCGCTCTGCTGCTTGGCGCAGTGACCGGCACCCCGGTCACTGCCGCGAGTGAACCCTCAGCCACGGCAACAATCAGCTTCTGGGCGGTGTTCGCGATATTTTTCCCCGCGGTCACCGGAATCATGGCCGGGTTGAGTATTTCCGGCGACCTGCAGGAACCGCGAGAAGCGATTCCCCGCGGCACCCTGTTCGCCGTTCTAACCGGCTTCGCGGTCTACCTTGCCATTCCCCTGATTCTTTCCCTCGGGGCAGACCCGGCCGCCCTGCGCAGCGAACCGCTGATCTGGACCCGGATTGCCCTGCTCGGCCCCTGGCTGGTCATTCCCGGCCTCTGGGGCGCAATCTTCTCTTCGGCGGTCGGCTCGATGCTCGGCGCACCGCGCACCCTACAGGCCCTGGCCATGGACCATCTGGCACCGAAGCTGCTGGTCGGTGAAAAAAATGGGCAATCGGAACCGGTCCTCGGCCTGTTGATCACGTTAATCCTCGCTCTGGGAGCGGTCTTCCTCGGTGATCTGAATACCGTCGCCACCGTGGTCACCATGTTCTTTCTCAGTGTCTATGGCACCATCAACCTGGTTGCCGCCCTGGAAAAACTATCCGGCAACCCCTCCTGGCGACCGCGGGTCAATGTTCCCTGGTGGCTGAGTCTGCTTGGAGCTCTGGCCTGTTTTGCGGTGATGATGCTGATCCACCTGCCGGCCAGTCTGATCGCAATCTCGATTGAATTGCTGCTCTGGCTGTTCCTGAAACGCCGCCTGCGGATCAAATCACGCGGCGATCTACGGCGCGATATCTATGAAGCTTCCATCCGCTGGTCACTGCTGAAATTGAGCAATTACCCGATGACCGCCCGCAACTGGCGGCCGCATCCGTTGATTTTTGTCAGCAATATTGAAAAACGGCTTGCCCTGGTACGTTTTGGCGAATGGTTCTGTGAAAATCGCGGGGTGGTCACCGTCAGTGAACTGGTCCAGGGGGATCTGCTCAGTCTCGATCTGGATATCGACCGGAGAGAAGCCGAAATAAATGATATTTTGAGCCGTGCCGGAATCCTCGCCTTCGGCGAGGTCAACGTGGTACAGGATATTGAACGGGGGATTGTCGCCGTCGCCCAGGCCAACGGCATGGCCGGGGTCAAAAGCAACACGGTGATGCTCGGCTGGCCGGATGACCCGGAGCGCATGACCGCCTTTCTGAAAATCATCTCTCGCCTCAAGCGGCTCAATCAATCACTGATCATCGGCCGCCTTCAGCAGCAGGATCTGCTGCTCGCCAGCGAAGGTTCCCAACGCCGGATCGATATCTGGTGGGGCGGCCTGCAGCGCAATGGCGATCTGATGCTGCTGCTCGCCTATCTGCTCTGCTGCAATCCCGAATGGCGCAATACCACCATCCGCATTCTCAGTCTGGCGTCAAATGAACTGATGCGTCAGACCACGGAAAATTTTCTCCGCAAACTGGTCCCCGAAATTCGAATTGAAGCAATAATCGAGGTGATGGTGAAACCGGAAGAAACCAGCGTCAAGGAATTGATTCTGCAGCAGAGCAGCAACGCCGACCTGGTACTGCTCGGTCTGGCGACTCCGGAGGAGGGGGATGAGGAAAACTATACCCGCCGGCTCTACGAACTGGCTGAAGGCCTGCCGTCATGCTTTTTCGTTCATAACGGCAGCCTGTTCATCGGAGAACTGGTGACTCCGGACGGGGGGGCAGCCCTGAAAAGTGGTATGGGAAAAGGCAATCAAGTACCGGGCGAACAGGAAAATTAATTGGGCGCAACAGAACGATTGACCTGAACCATTGTTGCGTTAGATAATCAGCGGTGAGGGGCGGGTTTGAAAAAATCTGCCCTTTATTGGCCCGGTGTTATCCCCCCTCCAACACCGGGCCTCTCATTTCTAACGCAGTGTCGGATTCGCCAGGGTCCCGCCGATCCGCATCATGTAACTGCCATCGGCGGCCGGCTTGACCCCGGTCATGTTGATCAGATCCTTGAGCGCCGCCGGCGTTGACTGCGTGGGATGGATGCGAACATTCAGGTTCAGCCTGGTCCTCTGCGGAGTGTTGCCGATCAGCAGGGTCCCGCCGCCGCTCATTTCCACCAGGCCTTCGATCATGACCACCTTTTCCAGACTGAGCCGCCGCTGGGTGAATTTCCCATCGACCTCCAGCCTGCCAAGGGCAAAATTTTTATCCAGACCGAGCTTGTCCAGTCCAAGAATATTGGCGGCCGACAACGTAAGGTTGAAGGCACCCTTTGCCGCATTCGGGGAAGTCAGTTGTTCGCCGGTGATCCACCCCTGCAACTGGCCGGTCGCCCGATAGGGGAGGCTGTCGTTCTGCAGTTGGCCGATGGCGATATTGCTGAATTCCAGCTCAAGTTGGCCATTCCGATCAGCCTGGCCGCTGAAACTACCGTCGGCAAGACCGCCCTTTACCGCGACCGCCTGAGCCTTGCCGAACAGAGACGTCCAGACCGGGGTCACCTGCAATTTCTGTAGATCGATCGGCTTCAGTTCATCAACCACCGGATAAATTTTCAGGTCCAGCTCGATGCCGAGCGGGAACAGCAGTGAGGCTTTGCGGCTGGATATCTGCAAACCGGCCTGACGCGAGGCCTCCTGAACCAACCGACGTTGCAGAACCTCGGCCGGGAAAAATGTCCAGAACGACAGAACGGCGCTCACCAGAAACAGTAGCAGGCAAAGCAGCAGCAGCCGGCGATTCCCCGCCAGACGTTTCCAGCGGCCGGCGGATGTCGATTTTGACAGGCTCATGGTTTCTCCAGAGACATCAGGACCATATTGACATCCAGGCTCGAACGATCATCAAAGCGCGGCTTCACGCGCATCGATTTCACCTGGATACCGCCGCTGCGATATTCAACGGCATACAGCAGTTTAACCAGCTGCGCCAGCGTCAATTTTTCCAGACGGATCTCAACCAGCTGCTGCCGGTAGTCCCCCTGGGTGGTCGCCGGTTGCGGGCGCATCGCCAGCAGTTGTTCCCGGACCCCGGTCTGCACGGTAAGATTTTCGACCTGGGAGAAAAGTGGCCGGGCCCCCTGACGACTGTTGCCGATCTGGCTCAGTTGCTCTCTGAGTTTGGAAATCTCCCCCTGCATCCGCTGCACCCGTTCCAGATTGCGTTTGTGGGCGGCAATCCGGCGATCGAGATTGCTCATGGTATCCAGATAGGGATTGAGCAGGGCGAACCAGATCAGGAGCAGCCCAAGTACGACCAGGCCGGCGATAACGATCCATCTTTCGCGCGGATTCAGACGCTTGATCATTGTCCGCCTCCGCTACCACTGAGTTTCATCTGCAACTCAAACTGAACCCGGCTGTTGTCAGCCGTCAGCTTGGCGTTACTGATTTCGACCTTTTTGAAGAGGCGATTTTTACCAAGGACCTCAGTAATCCGGTTCACCGAATCGAAAGAATTGGTCGATCCGTCAATCCGCGCTTCGTCACTGGTATAGGCGAACTCGTCCAGATCCACCGGGATCTTGGGGTCAATCTGGCTCGACAGAGCCTGCAACACCGCCGCGGCGCCGTGGCCGCCAAGACCGAATATCTGCTCCTGTTTCTGCAGATCTTTCAAATGGCTTTCAATCTGCATCGGCGCATCGACCAGGGGGGTATTGGGAGGCATCGTTTCTTTGAACACCTGTTTCAGTTGCCGGGAGAAGCCGGCTTCGATGCTTTTTTTCTGCAGATAGGCAAGGTGCATGGTCACGACCGTTCCCGCCAGAATCATCACCAGCATGATGGCGGCGATCACCAACTTGGCGCGAAAAATCTCCAGCTGTCCGCGAGCCGAAAACTCCCCCTTGCGAAAATTGAGACGCAGATCTTTTTTCCGGCTCCTCAGTTCTCCCAACGCCAGCATTGCGGCAGGCGCCATCTCGAAGGCCAGATCGTCACCAAACACATCTTCCGCCGGATTCAGGATGCTGCGCCCGCTGTTTTTCAGGTCGGTAATGATGCGCTCGGTAGCCCCGGCGCCCATCACCCAGAGGGGCAGATCAACCCGGCCGACAGCATTTTCCAGCTGACTGATCTGGTTTGAAATGAAATCCAGGATATCCTCTTCCGCCGATTCACTGGTCCCGGGCAGCAGCCGGTAATCCCAGATCATGCCGTCATAGACCAGGGCCACCACAACTTCGAGGAGCCGACAATAAATCAGAATCCCTTCCTTCTGCTCCAGGGCCGGCAACAGGGCAAATGGAAAATAGTCGATACTTCGGGGGTTCTGTTGCGGATCGGGGAAATGGGTCAGCAGATCATCCACTTCGAGGCGATTGACCACCACGGCATCGACCTCGTAATCCTTCTCCCGGGCTCGCGCCGGCAGGAAGGAGATGACATGCTCCTCCAGGGTAATCGGCAGCCGGGATCCCAGTTCCAGCGGCAGAGTCGCTTCAATCTTGCTCTTTTCGCGGAACGGGAAGCGGACCCGGCGGAACAGCCCGACTCGACTGGGCAGGGCCGTCACCATGCGGTCCCCGAGGGCAACCTCGCCGCCGAGCATTTCCTGAATCGCCTCGGCAGCCTCTTCCGGGCTGTCGTAGCTGCGTTTATCCAGTTCGACGTTGATCCTGCCGGGCGGCGCCGTCAGAATGGCCACCCGCGCCTCGGTCCCTTCCAGGTCGACGCCGATATATCGTTTCGCCATAGCTCCTATTCCACTTTCAGACTTAATATATTGCAGGTGTTGCCATTTTTGGCAATTGTCGCGACCACCTGTCGGGTCACATCGTTGATCCGACCGTTGCTGGTCACCTGAAAATATTTTCCTTTGACCAGCGCCGAATTTGGCGGCAAAGCCAGCCCCCAATTAAGATTAATCCCTGGAACCAGCCCCAGGTCGTTGCGAGCCGTGAAAGGGGTCTGTTGCCGGTAATCGATCAGGGTGTCGATTGACTGGTGATCGAGATTTTCCTCAGATGCGCTGCTGGTAAACTGCCAAGCGTACAGTACCTTATCAGAGGCCGTATTTATATTTATTATCGGATTTGTGATATCACCAACCACCCGGACATATTTCTTCAGGGCATTCACTTTTTCCTCGTCGAAATATCGCACCATCAGCAACTCATCGACTGTTTTCAGCTTTTCCCCTCCTCGGGAATAGGGGGGTTGCTGTCTGGCGTAATAGCTGTCATCGTCCGTCACCTGGGTTCGGTTGGTATTGAACCAGTTGATCAGGGCATCGGCCATGTCCTTCGCTTCTGCAGGAGTGCTCCGCAGCACCTCATCGCACAGAACGAGAAAGCGGTGATAGCCGAAGATTCCGGGGTTTCCATTGCTGTCACCAACCGTGTTCAAATTGAACCGCCCGGTCAGATCCTCGATCTTCAGGCTAACATCGCCGTCTCCGACCGGCACGGTCGGCAGATCCCCCCAGAATTCGGAAGGATGATCCCAATTATTAGTATCCTGCTGCAGGATCATCAGCGCCGCTTCGACCCCGCCGCGGGCCAGGTAATAGGCCTGGGTCCGATCGCGGAAGGTTTCCGTGGCGCGCAGATCGACCAGAGTCGAAAAGGAAAACTCGGTCAACAGGGCACTGAGCAGGGCGACAATCACCAGCACCAGCAGCAGCGCCATACCCTTCTGATCGCGCAGCAATTTCATCCTTACCTCGCCAGAACAATACTGCTGCGGAACGGGGTAATCCGGCCGTCAAGCTGCAGTTCAAACGAGATTTCCAGCATCTCCGGCGGCGAACTGCCGGAAGTCCATTGGGTGAGCCACTGACCATTCCGGTAGTACCTCAACTGAAAATCTTTGACCCCGGCAATAAACGGCAGCGCGTCAGACGGCGCCAGGCCCGCCAGCACCGCCTGTTCACTGCGATAAATGGTCGCCGTTTCGTCATCATTCGAACGGACTTCATACCGGACCCGGGAAATCCCCCCCCGCTGCTTCAGCAGGGGAGAAACCAATACGGTGTCGTACTCGAAGAAGGTCTCTCCCTCCGGCGTCTGACCGGAATCGAAATGAGACGGATTACCACCCTGGGTCGTGTACAGGCTGCGCAACTCCCCTCCGACCCGATCGAAAAAGATCCGCACCTGGTGGTAAGCCTCCCCTTCCAGTTCCAGACGGTTCCGGGCGGCGCTGACGGAACTGAATATCCCGTAAATCGTCGTCAGCACCAGCGACCCGATCAGGATCGCCAGCAACACTTCCACCAGGGTAAACCCGCGTGCTCCGCCCCTCATCGTCTAGATCCTCACGAAGGAGGTCAGTTGCACTTGTTCGTTCTTTGCGGCTTCCCCCCAGAGTACAGTGACGTTGATCTGTTTGACATTGTTGATCGGTGTGTCCTGGTAACTGATCCGCCAGCGGAAATCACTGAACGGCTCCTCGAACACGTCCTCCTGCAGCTCCCAGCTGGTGCGGGAACCGGGAGGGATGACCTCCTGTTCACTCATCAGCTGCTGGGCCAGCAGGGTCGCCCGGGTCAGTTTCTGAATCCGTTCCTGGACCAATATTGAACGGTTGGACAGCCCGAGCAAGGAGACCAGCGCAATGGCAACGATCGCCAGGGCGATCATCACTTCCAGCAGGGTAAAGCCATTATCACTGCAATGTTTTCGAAGCATGGTTAATCTTTGTGGAGCCGGTCAACGGTGAAAAATCGAGTGTTGTCTCATCCCCTTTTTCATCCTTCAGCTCAATCCGGGTCTGTTCCATCCAACCGAGCGGAAGCACCCGGACCGACACCTGCCCATGGCGGAAACTCCCCTTGTCGGCGACATCGACCTGCTTCAGCTGCAGCGGCTCCAGTGAAGCTTCCTTGCCGAAGGGTTCTTTCACGATATTCCCGTTTTCAGCGCGCAACCGGAAAGCGCTGATGCTGTTGTGATCAAGGTCAAAGGTCAGCAGGTGTTCATCCCGCGTCAGAGTCGCCTCGTTATACAGTTGCTTGACCGTCCCCGCCAGACGCCGCAGGGTTCGCCGTTCGCCGCTTTCCCCCCGGTTCATCAACAACGGTAGACTGATCGCACTGAACAACGCCAGCAGCGTGATGACAACCACCAGTTCGACCAGGGTGAAACCGCGCTTATCAGTCGATATTCCAGTTGCCGATATCGGCATTATCACCTTCTCCGCCCGACTCTCCGTCCGGACCGTAAGAGAACAGATCGTAATCGCCGTGAGTCCCCGGAGAAAGATAGAGATAAGGCTGTCCCCAGGGATCGACCGGGACCTTCTTGACATATCCCCCATCACGATAACGACTGGGAATCCGACCGGTCGTCGGTTTTTCAACCAGTGCTTTCAGCCCCTGCTCGGTTGACGGGTAAAAACCGTTATCCAGTTTAAACAGCCCGATCGCTTCTTCAAAGCTGCGAATTTGTACCGCGGCCTTGGTCCGCCGGGCTTCCTCCGGCCGCTCAAGCAGACGCGGCACCACGATGCCGGCCAGAATTCCGAGAATAACCACCACTACCATGATCTCGATCAGGGTAAAACCCCGCTGATTGAACTTCTTCATTTTGTTCTCCTTGGTCTTCAACCTATTCCTTGGCTGGCCTGAAAAATCGGCAGCAGTATTGCCAGTACGATAAACCCGACAACCGATCCCATCAGCAGGATCATCAGCGGTTCCAGCAGCGCCATCATACCGCTCAGGCGGGTCTGTACCTGGTGCTCGTAGATCTCCGCCACTTTCATCAGCATCCCCTCCAGTTCCCCGCTCCGCTCCCCGACCGCCGCCATCTGCGGCAGCATGGCGGGGAAAATCCCTGTTTCCCGCAGCGGCTCGGAAAGACCCGCGCCTTCGGTAACCTGTTCCCTCACTTTTGTCATCGCCTGCTGCAGATAGGTGTTGGCGAGTAAGCTCTGGACAATCTCAAGCGCCGTCAGCAACGGCACGCCGCTGCGCAGCAGGGTCGCCGTGGTCCGGGCAAATCTTGCGGTGGCATTCTGTAATCCAAGGACCCCGAACAGGGGCAGGCTGAATTTTTTCCGATCGAACCACAGTCGCCCTTTTTCGGTGGCCAGCGCTCGCCGGAACCCCCAGGCCAGCAGAAGAATAGCAATCAGCAGCAGCCACCAGTAAGCCGCCAGAAAGCCGCTGAACGACATCAGCCAGAGGGTCGGCAGCGGCAGCGCCTGATCTAGATCTTCCAGCATACGGGTGATCTTCGGCACCACAAAGGTCATCAGAAACATCAGGACGCCGCTGCCGACGAAGAACATCAGGATCGGATAAGTTAACGCCGCCTTGAGTTGGGAATTAAAGCGCGCCTGCCCGTCCATGAAGTCAGCCAGTTGCAGCAAAACCTTATCCAGGGTGCCGCTCGCCTCGCCGACCCGGACCATATTGGTGTAGAGGGGCGGGAAAATCCGCGAATGCGCCTGTAGCGCCTGGTGAAAAGCGCTCCCCTGAAGGATATCTTCGCGCACCCGGGTAAGAGCGCTCCCGAGTTGCGCAAGGTCCTGCTGTTCGGCCACCGTCGTCAGCGCCTCATCCAACGGCATTCCGGCAGAGAGCATGGTTGAAAGCTGCCGGGTTGCCACCCCGAGGCTGACCGCATCAACTTTGCGTAACAGCGGCGAGCGGGTTCGCTCCTGACCTTTTCGGGCCGCGGCGAGTTTGGTCGGGAACAACCCCTGCTCACGCAGCTTGCGGCTGGCGATCTTCTGGCCGGTCGCCTCGATCACCCCCCGCTTCTGTTTCCCGTGCGCGTCAAGGGCGATGTACTCATAAAGCGCCACCCGCTAGACCTCCTCCTGCGTCACCCGCAGAACTTCCTCAACCGTGGTGATCCCGGCCAGCACTTTGGTCAGGCCGTCCTGACGCAAGGGACGCATCTCATTACGCAGAGCCTGTTGGCGAATCGTCGCCGCATCAGCATTGGTGGTGATCAGACGCCGGATCGGGTCGTTGACTTCAAGCAGTTCGTAAAGTCCGGTCCGCCCCAGATAACCGACCTGCATACAATGGCTGCAACCGCGGCCACGGTAAAAAGTCGCTTTGTCCGGGACCGGCGACCCTTCGCAGAGTTCGGTCAACAACGCCTGCTCCGGTCGATAGCTGATCCGGCAGTGCGGGCAGATTGTCCGCACCAACCGCTGCGCCACCACACCGACCAGCGAGGAGGCCACCAGAAACGGCTCGACGCCCATTTCCACCAGCCGCGCCAGCGCACCGGCGGAATCGTTGGTGTGCAGAGTGGAGAAAACCAGATGCCCGGTCAGTGCCGCTTGCACGGCGATCTTTGCCGTTTCACCGTCGCGGATCTCGCCGACCATGATGACGTCAGGGTCCTGGCGCAGAATCGACCGCAGCCCCTGGGCGAAAGTCAGGTTGATTTTGGGATTGACCTGAATCTGTCCGACCCCGGCGAGCTGATACTCGATCGGATCTTCAACGGTGATGATATTCTGTTCGCGTGAATTGATTTCCGAGAGCGCGGAATAGAGGGTCGTGGTTTTCCCGGCCCCGGTCGGACCGGTGACGAGGAAAATTCCATAACTCTTGCGGATCATCTTGCGGATCTGCGGCAGTAATGTCGGCTCGATGCCGATATCCTCGAGGGTCAACAGACCGGAACTTTTGTCGAGCAGACGCAACACCACCCGCTCGCCGAATGCGGTCGGCAGGGTCGAAACCCGGATGTCGGCCTGTTTGCCGGCAATCCGCACCGAAAACCGACCGTCCTGCGGCAAGCGCTTTTCGGCGATATCGAGGTTCGCCATGATTTTCAGGCGGGACACGATATTCGCCAGAGCCCGCAGCGGGGGACGTTCCACCACGTAAAGAACCCCATCGACCCGATAACGAATCACCAGTTCCGATTCAAAAGGTTCGACATGAATATCGCTGGCCCGCTGCCGATAAGCGCGGGTCACCAGGCTGTTGACAAAACGGATAATCGGCGCTTCGTCGCTGGTATCGAGCAGATCCTCGCCCTGGATGTTTTCGTCAAGATCGATCTCCGCCTGGCCGATCTCGGACATCGAACTGTCGCCCTCGCCGGACAGGGTTTCATACCCCTGATTGATCGCCTTGAGCAGGTTTTTCGGCGAAGACAGACAGGGAACGATCCGACAACCGGTCAGCACCGAGAGATCGTTCAGGATCAGGTTGTTGCTCGGATCGGCCACCGCCAGACGAATGGTCTGCCCTTCAATTTCCAGGGGCACGGCCAGGTTTTCCTTGGCATAGCTGATCGGCACCGTGGTCAACAGATGCAGGGCGCTGTTTTTGACAACCGGCTCGGCCACATATTCCATCCCGCTCTGGAGGGACAGCGCTTCCGCCAGAACCGTTTCGCTGGCGGCGCCTTTTTCACGGAGGATCTGCCCCAGCTTGAGATGGTTCCCTTCCTGTTCCCGCAGCGCCTGCAGGACAACTTCTTCGGGGAGTCCCTTGTCCTGAATGAGGATATCCCCGAGTTGGCGCCACTTCATCGATTTCACGATTCAGTCTCCAGCCTCGGCGGGCTGCGCAGGGACAGCCGGGGTTTCAGCCGACTGGGGCTGCTCGTCCCTATTGGGAGCGAAGAAATCCTTACTCTCCTGGTTGCTGTTAAAAATTTGCACGTCTGTCTGGTTTTGTTTGGTGACCTGCTCCAGATCCTCGCTCGAGTGAATAACTTTCGGGGTGATGAAGATCAGCAAGCTGGTCTTCTTTTCATCTTTCGAAGTGCTACGGAACAGGGCGCCAAGCAGCGGGATATCGCCAAGCAGCGGCACCTTGTACTCGGTTTCGTTGCGGTTGGTCTGAAACATACCGCCCAGAACCACCGTCTTGCCATCCTGGGCGATAATCGAATTGCTCAGTTTCCGGGTGGTGAAGGACGGTCCGACCTCATTCGGATCGCCGATATTCGCGCTGGCCGGCGCCACATCGCTGATCTCCTGATAGATCTTCAGACGCACCAGGTTTCCTTCATTGATCTGCGGAGTAAAACGCAAGGTCAGCGCAACATCCTTACGTTCCACCGAGTTGACCTGCTGGCCGGCGGTGTCCTTGGTTTTTGAGGTGATGATCGGCACGTTGGCGCCGACCACAATTTCAGCTTCCTCGTTATCCGAGGTCAACAACCGTGGCGCGGAAAGGACATTAATATTGTTATCGTATTTCGAAAGCTGGATAAGTGCTGACAGCGCTGGAATGGTGATTTTCGTTCCATCGGCGCCGATAGTGGTAATGGGATTGAACATCCCGCCGAGAAGGATACCGCTGACTGCTTGGGTCAACAAGCTGGGGGTCGACGACCCTGCCGTCCCCGGGCTGAGGGAACCAAGACCGACGTTCCCCCGGTTGAGGTTGCTGGTGCCGAAAGCAACGCTGTCTCCGTTGAGCTCGACCGCGCCCTGCAGTGATGCCCCGAGTTCGAGCAATTTATCCATCCCCAGTTCAAGAATCAGGGCCTCGACATAGACCTGCTTGCGTCTGATATCAAGCTGAGCAATCAGGTCTTTGATGCCGTTGTAATCTTCCGTTGAAGCATTGACGATCAGGGAATTGGTCGGCTTGTCGGCAGTCACCGAGACATCGCCGAATTGTTTGCCCGCAGTTACGGCCGTCCGGGGAGCCTTGGGGTCCTGGGTGGCGCCGGACAGGATCTCGTTCAGAGTCTTTGCCAGCTCTTCGGCTTGGGCATTCTCCAGATAGTAGACATGCACCCCGGCGCGGGTCAGATCGCCTTTTTCATCAATTTTTGGAATGATCGCTTTGGCGGCGGCGATAAATTCCTGATCGCCAACCAGCATCAGTTTATTGGTTCTCTCATAAGCAATCACCTGACCGAGAACCTTTTTATGGGTGGTTTCCATAACCGTCTTGCGGCGAGTTCGTGTCGGCTGATCGGTGGAACCTTCCATGATCTGCATCACCAGATCGGCCGTTTCCGTGGCATCTGCGTATTGCAAGGGCACGACCTCCATCGATTCCCCTTCCAGGGCGTTGTCGAGTTTGTCCAGCAATTTGGCCAGGCGGTCGATGTTCGCAGCACTGTCTGTGATGATGACCGTGTTGGTCGGTTCGTAGGAAACCACCCAACTGGTCTTGGGAATCAAGGGGCGCAGAATCGTGTCGGTGACGATCTGGGCATCCAGGTTTTTCAGATCAATCAGGCGGGTTACATACTGTTCCCCGATTCCGCGCCGTTGGGAAATCGGCAGATTCTCCTCCTTGGCGCTTCGGGTCGGCACGATCTTGTTGACCTTCCCGGATGGGACAATGGTAAAGCCCTTGACATTCAGCACCGTGGTAAACAACTTATAAGCTTCATCAATGGATACCGGCCGAGGAGAAATGATACTCACCTTCCCCTTCACCCCTTCGTCGTAAATAAAATTTTTGCCGGTCAATTCACTGATGGTGCTGATCAGGTCCACCAGCTCGACATCCTTGAAATCGAGCGTGATTTCCGTTGCGTCACCATTTTTAGCTGCCGGGGCGGCCAGAGAGCTGGAGGCCAGAAGCAGAAAAACCACACAGAGTGGCAACAGAAATTGTATGCCGCGTTGAATCCTCAAAATCCGCTCCTATTCAAAACTGTATTCAAAGGTTTCCCGGTTGCCATCTCGTATCAATCCCAGGGTGATATTGTTCGCTTCGCGAACCTGCTGAAATACCTGTAAAGCCTTTTCCGGGCTGTCAAGTACCACCTGATTGATCTCCACCAACACATCGCCGACCTGAAGACCGATCTTCTCCAGCAAGGACCCCCTCTTCATCTCCAGCAGCCGGAAACCGACCGTCTGGCCGTTCTCAACCTGTGGGACCATGCGGGCGGTACTCAGCAGGCTGTTAAAATTGTTCCGGGCATTCTCCGCCGCATTCCTGGATATCTGCCAACGGTTATTGCCGAGCGGAATGATACCTTCTTCAGGCGCGCCGCCAGTCTGACGCACCAGTTTCCCCGTCGATTGATTGGTCAGTTTCAGGACCAGTTCCCGCCGCACTCCGTGGTCACGAATGGCCACCTTGTTGCGGGCAATCTCGATCAGCACCACCCCGGGAGCCAGTTCGGCATCAAGTCGGTAAACTTCAGCTTTATGCCCCACGAGGATCAACGCCAGTGAATCCTTGCCGGCAACGACCGTCCCGATCAGTTCCAGGTCGCTGACCGCCTTGGCCGCCGACTGCTCCTTCCCCGGGATTTTAGCCAGCGACAGGTCAACCTGTTCCGTTTGTTGCCCGACCGCCTGCGAATCAAACAGGCTGCGCTCGAGGATGACCTGAAAATCTGATTCCTGCAGTTGATGCACCTGGTCCTGCTGCACTGTCGGCTCGGTCAGCAGCAGTTCTCCACCTCCCAGCGACAGGTCTACTATTTTCCCCGCCATCATCCCGGCGACAATTCCACCACAAACCGCCAGGAACAGCAGCAAATAATTCAGTAATCGTTGCAGATCAATATGCACAACAGCAGATCACATTTCCAAACAAGAAAAGAGGAGCTGTGGGGATGTTCCCGCACCGGTTCAACCGTTGCCGCGTCATCCGCCCTCAATAACTTTCCGGCAACAGGATCAAGGAATCTATCACAGCTGAGAATTATACACAATTTAACGGTTTTTTTTCATCTTTTTGCAATAACACCAAGGGTTTTGCAATGCCTCCAAAGGAATGTTTCATTCCCCGAGAGCGATTTTTTTCAAACCTTCAATACCTAATTCTTCCACGAATTTTCCAATTCGCCCCTTGCGATTCTGAGCGACAAACCAGTCGAGCAGCCTTTCAACGGCTGCCAAGGCCTGTTCGTCTTCCGGAATGTGCTCAAACAGCCGCAGGCTCAGACGTGGCTGACTGCCTCCGTTGCCGCCGACCGAGAGATGCCAGCCGCGCGGCGTTCCAACCAGACCGATATCTTTGAGGCAGGTCTCGGCACAATCGTTCGGGCAGCCGGAAACACCCAGCTTGAGTTTCCAGGGAAGGTGCCGGCCATGAAAACGTCTGTCCAATTCCAGGCCGACACCGATCGAGTCGCGCAGGCCGCGCTTGCAGCAGTCGGTACCGGGGCAGATCTTTATACTGCGGACACAGAGTCCGGTCACTCTGCCGATCGGTTCCCCCAACTCTTCCCAGGCGGCATCAATATCTTCCTCAGCGATGCCGATCAGGGTAATCCGCTGGGCACTGGTCAATTTGACCAGTTGCGCATTGAATTTGTCCGCGACTGCAGCAATCTTGCGCAACTGGTCGGAACTGACCAGACCGGCCGGAGTGTGCGGGGTTATCGCGTAGGTCTGCCGGTCGCGCTGAACGACAGCGCCCTTTTCCTTGATATCCAGCTTCATCGTTGATATTTCATTCCACTTTCGGTATTTCTGGTTTTTGTTTCAGCTCGAACCTTGCGGAACGCAAAATTTCGCCATAATGCCCGAGTAAAATGACGCAAATCAGCATCCCGGCAATCAGCAACAGAAAAAACCAGGCCCCGCCACCTCCGTCGAGCAACAGGTGCGGGTTTTTCCAGCGCCAGAGCCATGCGCCTCCCCCCAGCACCAGCAAACTGATCGCCAGAGCAATCTTTTTCTGAAAAATCGTCGCCCGTTCCCCCCGGAAGAGGGTTCGCCAATCGTACAGTCCGGTGGCAATGGTCGGCAACACCGAAAGGACCGCAACCACCAGCAGATAAAAAGCCGTCGTTTCGAATGATTCCCGTCCAAGCAACAGGTAGAGGCCCAAAAACAGCACCATGACCGGGATCAGGCCGCTGGGGAAATGGGCACAGATTGCGTGCGGAATCATCGAGCTGAACATCTGCCGCAGCAGTCTTGTTGCGCGCGCCGCCTGTTTCTCTTCCGCCGCATCGGTCAGAAGAACAAATTTGCTGGCATCCGCATGACAGACCGGGCAGACTGCCGGCGGCGTCTCCCCTTCATGAAGATAACCACAGACCGTGCAGCGCCAGATTTTTTTCATGTTTCTTTTCCCCGGAGAATAAGCGATTTGAATCCATCGCAGATTCCTCTATAATTACGGCCTGAATTCGATAATTTAATATCCGTAGGTTAAGTTTTCCATTGTAACAATCTGGATATTTTTTCCAATCGTTAATTTTAGCGCAAGGGAGAGAAGCATGAAAGCTGTTGTAATAGCTGAATTCGGCGCCGCCGAAGTGATGAAGATCGACGAAGTCGACAAGCCGAGCCCGAAAGCCGATGAGGTGCTGATCAAGGTAGTCGCCACCAGCATCAATCGACCCGACCTGGTGCAGCGCGAAGGGAAATATCCGCCCCCGCCGGGCGACTCGGAAATCCTCGGTCTGGAAGTGGCCGGCACCGTCGCCGCCGTTGGCAGCGACGTTCAGAACTGGAAAGTCGGCGACCGGGTGATGGCCCTGGTCGGCGGCGGCGGGTACGCCGAATACGCGGTCGCCTACGCCAACCACCTGATGCCAATCCCGGACAGCATGAGCTTTGAGGAAGCGGCCTGCGTCAATGAAAGCTACATTACCGCCTTCCTCAACGTTTTCATGATCGGCGGCCTGCAGGATGGCCAGACCGCCATCCTCCACGGCGGCGGCGGCGGGGTTAACACCGCGGCGATCCAGTTGGCCAAGGCCCTGACTCCCAATGCCAAACTGATCATCACCGCCCATCCGGACAAGATCGCGCGGGTCAAGGAACTGGGGGCCGATCTGGTGATCGATTTCACCACCACCCCCGATTTCAGCGAGGCGGTCAAGGAGTTCACCGGAAAGAAGGGGGTCGACGTTATCCTCGATCACGTCGGCGCCAAGTACCTGGCGCCGAACATGAAATCCCTGGCCTATAAAGGCAGACTGGTGATCATCGGCGTCATTTCCGGGATCAAGGCGGAACTCAACCTGGCGCTGATGATGGTCAAGCGCCAGCAGATCATCGGTTCGGTGTTGCGCAGCCGGCCAGTGGCAGAAAAGGGGGAGATCATCGCCGAATTCACCCGACGCGCCCTGCCGAAGTTCGCCGACCGGACGGTTGTGCCGATCATCGAAAAGGTCTTTCCCCTCGCTGAAGTGGTCGCCGCCCACAAGATGATGGAAGCGGACCGGCATTTCGGCAAGATCGTACTGAAGATTGCCGACGCCTGATTGCAGGAAAGTTGCAGACCCTGTGGGACTCATCTCTGGATGGGGCAGGACCGCAACTTAAATCAACTTGTGAAACGGCCCAACCATTTAAGCAACCAGGTTGGGCCGTTTTTGCTTGCAGATAATGGTTTTGTCTGCGCCCTTTTCAGGACTTCAGAGCCCGATTCACGGCAGCGATCAGGTCGGCGGACTGGTACGGTTTGGGCAGGAATTCGGCAGAGCCTTCCCTCAGAAGGGTCTGAGCATCGCCGTTGAGGCTGAACCCGGAGATGATCAGAAACCTCGCAGCAGGGTTTATTGCCTTGATGGCCCGATACAACCGGGGACCGTTTATTCCGGGCATGATCATGTCCATCAGCACCAGGGCGATGGCCGATCCTCGTTCCTGGTAGGCCGCAAGCGCTGCGGAGCTGTCGGTATAGCAGTGGGGCAGGTATCCCACCTGAGCGAGCAGCTCCGCGGTGGATTGCGCCACCGACTCCTCGTCATCCACCACCAGGATCTCCTTGCCGGGTTGGGGGGCGGCCGCAACCGGCGGGTCGGCCTGCCGGTCGCCACCGAGTTCCAGCGGGAAGAACAGCTCAAAGGTGGTTCCCCGTCCCGGCTCGCTGTGAACCCGGATGCCGCCGCCCAGATACTTCATGGTGCCGTACACCGCCGCCAACCCCATTCCGGTTCCTTCGCCCCGCGACTTGGTGGTGAAAAACGGTTCGAAGATCCGTTTCCTGGTTTCCTCGTCGATCCCCGCTCCGGAGTCGGAAATCGATACCCGGACATATTTTCCCGGATCCAGGGGAAACAGCATCTCCTGGCTGGTGACCTCATCGAGCCGGACTTCACCGGTGCGGAACAGCATTTCACCCCCATCGGGCATCGCATCGCGGGCGTTCAGGGCGAGATTGAGCAACGCATTCTGAATCTGGGTGGGATCTCCCAAAGTGTTGTGACGCTCCGCCTCCAGCAGCGTGCGGAGGTCAATCTTGTGCATGACGGTGTGCGCGAGGATGCCGGTTACCTCCGTGATCACCTGGTGCAGATTCACCGGCCGCCGCTGGAATGGTCCCTTGCGGGCAAACGCCAGCAGCTGGGAAGTAAGATCCGCCGAGCGCCGGCCGAGGGTGATGATCTGGTCGGCATACTTGACCAGGCGATCGTCCGGCGCCTTGAGCCGAATCAGCTCCGCATACCCCAGGATGCCGCTCAGCTGATTGTTGAAATCGTGGGCGACCCCGCCGGCCAGCTGGCCGATGGCATCCAGTTTCTGGACCTGGAACAGCTCCTGCTGCAGCTCCTCCCGTTCCCGCTCCGCCGCCTTTTGTTCGGCAATCGATTGTTCGAGCCGGGCGGAATAGCCCTTCTTCTTCTCGAACAGGCGGGCGTTCTTCAGCGCCAGTGCCCCCAGGTTGGCCAAGGTGCATGACAGGTCGATGTCGTTCTCGGCGACCGGCGAGCACTCGTCCATGGAGCAGACAATAAACGCCCCCATCACTTCTTCGTCCGCAATCAGCGGCACATAAAGGATGGTCCGCAATCCGCGCAGTTGCACCACCGCCCGTTCCTCCGGGGTGAGGGGCTCTTCGCGAATGTCGGGCACCAGAAGCGGCGTCCCGGTATCGATGGCCCGGGCCAGATGCGGGTGGTCGCATTTTTTCGCCAGCCGCAATGTCTCCGGGAAATCGGGCGGCAGGGGCGGGAAAGTGGCTGCCAGACGCAGCATTTCACCCTCAATGAGATAAATGGCCGCAGTCCCCATCCCCATCAGCTCCGAAATGCCGTCCACCGTTTCCTGGAGAATATTCTGCAGATCCAAGGTCCCCACCACGTTCTGGCTCAGCTTCAGCAGCGTGGTCAGTCCCTGGTTGGCGCGTACCAGCCGCTCCTGCCGCCGGTAGCGATCGGTCAGATCGGTGATGATGGAGATAAACCCCTTTAAGGAACCATCTTCCTCGTGGAGATAATTCCAGTCGAACAGCAGGGACACACGGGTGCCGTCCTTGCGCAGGCAGGTGGCCAGGTTGGGTTCGGGGGAAGGCTGGGTACGGAGGATTTCAGTGAATTCCGCCCGTGTTTTGTCCTGATCCGCCTGGGTGGGTTGGACTTCCCACACCTTCCGGCCCAGCAGTTCATCCGGGGCGTACCCCAGCATCTGGTGGTGAGAGCGATTGCTGAAAAGGATGGTGCCCTCGCAATCGTTGATCAGCACACCATGGACGAGGCTGTCCAGGAGAATCCGGAAATCCTCTCCGGGGATAGATTCAAGTGAAAATAGCTGTTTCATGGGTAACACACGATTTGATAGATAGTTACCCCACAATTCTTACTTAAAAAGATCAAATGTAAAGGGTTAGCCTATTAAAAAAATTAGAAAAAACTTCAGAAGTCCTTGGTTTGAAATGAAGCAGTCAAAAGAAATTTCCTGCCTCCAGGCACCTTTCAGTCCTTTAAAGGATATAACTTTTTCCTCTAAATAACTTTTTCCCGCGGAAAGGTGACTTGAATGGTCAACATTGCATGATAAGATAAATATATCTCGAAAAACCAAACCTGTTGAAAAGCAGGGACGGAAAGCAACGGATCTCTCTGCGTAGTCCACAAGATGGCCGAGCTGCCGAAGGATCATGAATCCATGGGCGTGCTCGGTTTATTTGTCTGGGCGGTAATTGAAATTGAAGAAAAACCTCCGGTTTGTTTGCCTCTTTCGCTCCAGGAGGCCGATTCATTTTCAAAAAGGGAGAGTGCGATGGCAACGGCAACCCAGGTTCCAAGGCCCGTTGATGTCGATACCGGCATCCTGCGCAAGGCGATTCAGGACGAATACCGGGAAGTCGCCGAGAATCCCGGCAAAGGATTTCACTTTCATACCGGGCGGACCCTGACCAGGATCGTCGGCTATAAGGATGAATGGTTCGAGGGGGTTGCGGAAACAGCGATCGAATCGTTTGCCGGAACCGGGAACCCCTTTGCCATGGGCATCCTGGCCTCTGGAGAGAAAGTGGTCGATGTCGGTTCGGGAGGCGGTATCGATTCCCTGGTTGCGGCGCGCATGGTCGGCGCAGGCGGCATTGTGATCGGCATCGATATGACCCCGGCAATGCTCAAGAAGGCGCGAGCCGCGGCAGTCGAGTCGGGCCTCGCCAATGTCGAGTTCCGCCATGCCTACATGGAAGAGATTCCGGTATCCGACGGTTGGGCCGATGTGGTTATCTCCAACGGGGTCCTCAACCTGACCCCCGACAAGCAGACAGTGCTGGGCGAGATGTATCGGGTCCTGCGCCCCGGGGGGAGACTGCAGATCGCGGATATCCTGGTCGCCCGGGAAGTCCCGGAGGAGGCGAAGAAAAAAATCGACCTCTGGACCGGTTGAATTGCCGGCGCTCTGCTGGAAGCAGAGCTGGAAGCGACGGTCGTCGCTGCTGGATTTACCGGGTTCGAAATCACCTGGAGAGCCGACGTCTTTGCAGGCGCCCCGCAGGCCTCGAGCGCCAGCAATTTCGGCACGGTCGGGATCAATTTCAAGGCCAATAAACCGGCCTCGTCTGTTTAGATAAATGACTGATGCGGTCTATAAAGAACTGTCGATCCTGAGAGATTGGGAGGTCACTGATGCGGTGGAACATCACTGTCTCTGTACTCGCCGGGATGTTGTTTGTCGCGATCTTCGGGAGCCAGGGTAGTATAGCGGCGGAATTGACCCGACCCCTTGACGGAGGGGTCTTTGTTGTTGAGACCGGTGAAAAAGGGGAAGAGGCCAGCGGCAGGGATGTCCTGCTCTTCCTGAAGGGGCGGTTTATTTCCACCTTTTGCCACAAGTATCACGGCTTTCGCCAGGGTGCTTACATGGTTCGCCCGATGGAAGGTGGCATCTTTTTCAGCGCCGATTGTCTCAGCGAAAAGGAAGGTGTCATGCACTGGGAGGGGACGGTGCGGGGCGGGAAAATCGAGGTCCGTTACGTCTGGCGGAGACCTTCACGCTGGTATCGCCCCTGGGTTTCAGTTGCCGAGGGGTGGGCCAGATCGTTGACCCATTGGGATCGGCCGGACCCGGCGACCGCCGGAGAAGCTGCCGAGCCCTCACGGCAGCTGGACGGACGGGTGTTTTACGCCCAGGCGGGCATGCAGGGAACCTCTTCAGATCACGAGGATTACCTGATTTTCTGGGACGGCAAATTCATCTCCAGCAGTTGCGCCGAGGATTCATTCCGGATTTCGGCCTATTCAGTCACCGAGCAGAATGACGGACTGCATTTCCACGCCGAAACGGTCAGCACCAAATACGGCATGATGATGTGGGATGGGGTGATCAGCGGCAACCGGATTCTGGCCAATTCTCGGTGGATGCACACCCGTTGGCTCTGGAAAATCGACCGGAATTACCGCTACCAGGGGGTCATGCTCAATTGAGTGCTGCCAGCGCCGGGGAAATCCTTGAGAGGAGTTGCAAGTGGCAATAGCAGAACATTACAGCCGAATGAAGATTGATCCCCAGCGCGTCAAGCAGGCTGCCAAGCTCCTCCTTTTCTTGCTGGTTCTGGTCTCACTCAATCAGGTGGTCGATTGGTTGGCCGGTCTTTTTCAATTCCAGTTCTGGCCGCACCATCTGGACATGGCCACCCTGATTTTCTGCCTGAGCTCCCTCCTCTATATTCTGCTGCTGGCGACCCCTTTTCTCCCCGGAGTGGAAATCGGCCTGATCCTGATGTCGCTTCTGGGCCTGCCCGGCATTCTGGTGATCTACCTCTGTACCTTGCTGGCCCTTTCGCTGAGTTTTATGCTGGGCCGGATTCTGTCGCCGATGACCATGGCCCGAGTGCTCGATTGGTTTCACCTGGAACGGGCGCGCAACCTTGTTGAAAAACTCGCGCCGCTGGATGCTGCGGAGCGCAGTCGCTTCCTGCTGGAGAATGCCCCATCCAAGCTGGTACCGCTTCTGTTGCGCCACCGTTATCTGGTTTTCACCGTGTTGCTCAACATGCCCGGCAATGCCCTGGTCGGTGGCGGCGGCGGAATCGGCCTGATCGCCGGAATGAGTCGCCTGTTCCCCTTCCCCCGCTTTCTGCTGCTCATTGCTCTGGCGATTTTACCCGGGCCGATATTTTTCCTGCTACGCGGAAGTTAATCTGCAGGGAAGAGAAACGCGCAGCGGGATATCCCCCGGATCTTGCTTTGAGCCCCGGTTCGAGATAGTTTGCGCCGCATGCTTTTAATTGTCCCCACCCAACACCTCACGCACTTTACTTAGCAGCTCCACATGTTTCAGCGGTTTCGATAACAGCTCAACACTTTCTTCAAGCAACCCCCGGCTGGCGATAATACTGGCTTCATAACCCGACATATAGATCACCTTCAGGCCGGGACGGGTCGCCATCAGCCTGTCGGCCAATTCCTTGCCGTTGAGTCTCGGCATAATGACGTCGGTCAGCAACAAATCAATATGCTCGCCTTTCACCAGCGCCAAGGCCTCCTCGGGATGGGTGCTGGCCATCACCTGGTAGCCGGCCCCTTCCAGAATGGTTTGCCACAACTCGAGCAGCATGCTGTCATCTTCCACCAGCAGGATCGTTTCATCGCCGCCAGCGGAGAGATCCGGCGCGCCATCAGAGGCCGCATGTGGGTCCTCTTCCGACCTGGGGAGGCAGATATGGATCGTCGTACCTTGATCCGGTTCACTATAGACGTTGATGCAGCCATGATTCTGCTTGACGATGCCGTAGACCGTGGCCAGGCCGAGACCGGTCCCCTTGTCCATCTCTTTGGTGGTGAAAAAGGGTTCAAATATATGTTCCTGGATTTCGGGGCTCATTCCGCAGCCATCGTCACTCACTTTCAGCAGGACATAGTTGCCGAGCTGGCACCAGGGATATTCCAGGCAATTTTTATCATCGACAGAAATGCATTCGGTGCTGATTTCTATGGTGCCCGTGGTGGCGATCGCATCACGGGCATTGACAATCAGGTTGGTCAATATCTGGTTCAATTGCGACGGATCGATCAGGACCTTCGCCTTTTTCGCCGCGGGCCTCCAGCGCAGTTCGATATCTTCGCCGATGAGCTGCCGCAGGATGTGGATGAGTTCCTTGACGGCCTGACTCAGCACCAGCACCTGCGGGGCGATCGGCTGCTTACGGGCAAAACCGAGCAACTGGCTGGTCAGTGTTGCAGAATGCTGGGCGGCATCCTGAATCTTCAGGAGAAATTTTCCCGCCAGACTTTCTTCGTTCACTTCGAGCAATGCAAGCTCGGTGTAGCCCAGAATCGCCGAGAGCATATTGTTGAAATCATGCGCGACGCCGCCGGCCAGGCGACCGACGGATTCGATTTTCTGCAACTGCAGCCGCTGCATTTCGGAACTTTGCAGCTCATCGGCTAGGTACCGATTCTGGATTTCAAGCTTGCGATTGCGCAGGGTGTTTTTTATTGCCAGCAGGAGTTCTTCAGGGTTGTACGGCTTGCGGATGAAATCCCGGGCGCCCAGCTTGAAAACATCGACCGCCTTTTGAATATCGCTCTCGCCGCTGACGACAATCACGCAGCTGTCGATCTGTTCATGGTTGATATGTCTGAGCAGTTCAGACCCCTCGACTTCCGGCATGCCCAGATCAAGCAGCACCAGGCTGAAGCTGTTCTGACCCAGGGCCTGCTTGGCGGCGGCGACGGAATGCACAACAGAGGCCCGCAGGCCGACCGACGTCAGGACCAGCTGGATGCTCTGACAAACCCGTGGGTCATCATCAACCACCAGAATTTCTTCTTCTGCGGCCAGGTCCTGCAGACCTTCAAAATGATGCGAGGGCAGTTTCTGCAAGGTGCCATTCCCTCCGTTCAGGTTCTGGGCAGCACAGGTCCCGGAATAGTATCGGAATAGTATTGAGGGTGTCCGAATAGCATTGAGCTATGAACATAAAACCTGATGCTTGTCTCTAACCATAGAATACTAATTTAGTAATTTAAAGAAAATTCTCGAATAGTGATTTAAAATTAGGGGGTTGATTTAGCGGAAAGTCGGTATTTTCCATGATTCGCGAAAGTGACCTGCAGGTCAGGGTGATTGACAGAGGGATTTTATGAAATTGACTGCAACTTCTTTGCTGAAAGGTTTAGGTTTTATCCTGATTCTCCTGGGGTCGCTTTATGCCCCGACGAAGGCAGATGCCGGTGATCTGGAAATCACGCCGCTTGTCGGTTATCTCTTTGGCGGCGGGTTCGAAAATTCAGCCAATGGCAATCGCCTCGATCTGGCGGATACGGAGAATTACGGGGTGATTCTGAGCCTGAGGGACAAGAGCACCCCCGGCGGATTTTACGAACTGTTGTACAGCCATCAATCGACCTACCTGAAAGGTGACGGCACGGTCTTCTCCGGGGCTCCCCGCCTCGAAATCGATTTCGACACGATCCAACTCGGCGGGACCTATGGAACCGAGGGAGAAGCCGTCAACCCTTTTGTCGCCGCCGGGGTCGGCGTGACGCATATGAGCCCCGAACAGGGGGATGCGGAGACCAGGTTCTCCTTCAGCCTGGGAGCCGGCGTCAAGATTCCTGTGACTAAAAATATCGGCCTGCGGTTCGAGGGGCGCGGGTTCGCCACCCTGTTCGATGGAAACGCTGCGATATTCTGCAGTAATGGGAGTTGTGCGGTGCAGGTTCAGGGGAACCCGATGTGGCAATTCACTGCCTTTTCCGGGGTGGTAATTTCCTTTTGAACCGCCAGCAATCAGCCTGGCACATTTTGTCCATCCAAGCCGCTGGCAGGCAACCTATTTCCCACCTATCGGATGGCGCAGAAACAGATCCCGGTTTTCTTCAATCTGCTCAACAATAAAGTCGATTATGGTCCGTACCCGGGCCAGTTTTCTCGAGTCCGGATTGACCTGCAGCCAGAACTCCCGCTCGATGGAATAGTCCGCCAGGACCGGGGCGAGCGAGGGTTCCGGATGGGCGAGAAAATAGGGAACAATGCCGATTCCGGCGCCGGCGACGATCGCGCTGATCTGGCCGACGACCGTGGAGCTGCGGAAGTTCGCCTGCAGCCCGGGAGTGAATTCGTCCAGGTAATGCAACTCCTGATCGTAGAGCAGGTCATCGATATAGCCGACAATATTGTGCTCGCGAAGGTCTTCCCGGTTCCGGATCGGCTTGTGAGTTGCCAGATACTCTTCCGAGGCGAACAGCCCGAAGCGGTAATTCGTCAGCTTTCTGGCCACCAGGTTCCCTTCGGTCGGCTTCCTGACGGTGATCGAGATGTCGATCTCCCGTTTCGCCAGGCTGTAGTACTTCGGCACGGCAACCAGTTCGATCTCCAGGGCCGGATGGTCGCTTTGAAATCTGCTCAGGCGTGAGGCCAGAAAACGGTTGCCGATGCCATCGGGAGCGCCAATTCGGACCGACCCGGCCAGTTGCAGGTTTTTCCCCGATGTCGATTCCTCCAGATCGATGAAGGTATTTTCCAGATGCTCGGCGTAAGGGAGCAGTTTCTCTCCGGCATGGGTCAGCTGGCAGCCTTTCCCGGTACGGTGAAAAAGCTGGGTCTGGAGCGCCTCCTCCAGGGCCGATATGCGGCGGGCCACGGTGCTGTGATTGACTTTGAGTTCACCGGCGGCCGCCACGAAGGAGCTGGTCCGGCAGACCGCCAGAAAGTAACGCATATCATCCCAGTTTTGACTCATCCCGAATCGCCTTCTCTCCACTTGTGAAGTATCGGTGCTCATCTGTTGGTCGATTTGCTTGGCATTTTTGCAAAGCAGATTGGCTATATTGTCTATTTACTGATGATTATTATATACGCTAATTTTATTTCCGAAAGAGAAAAGATGGATAACTTAACAACCTTGATTGGGAGGTGGATCATGCAAGAACAAAACACGATAAATTATGACGAGCTGGCAACGCGGGGCAGAAAACTGCAAGCCGAAGCCATTTACGAGGCGTTCCGTCGGGGCCTGATGCTGATGAAGAAGTGCCTCAGCAAGAAGTCCGCGTCTTCATCGCCACGCAAGGAGCTTGCGGCGCCAACAGGACATACATTGGCCTGATGCAACCCCGGCCAATTAATTTTCCGGCTCAATTGCATCAAAGTTTTTGAAATTCAAGGGGACAGGCTGTTTTCACCGGCTTTTTTTGACCGGCATTAAACGGCCTGTCCCCTTTGATTCTCCTTTGACTCTCCGTCCCCTTTGACCCCGGCTGCTTCATCCTTGGAGACTTACCGGACTTATTTCAGAACATCCGCCAGAAAGCGCTGGGTCCGCTCTTCTTTGGGGCGGGCAAAGATTTCGGCAGGTTCGGCCTCCTCCACGATCAGGCCGTCATCCATGAAAATCACCCGATCGCCGACCCGTTCGGCGAATCCCATTTCGTGGGTGACGACCATCATCGTCATCCCCTCCCTGGCCAGATCCTCCATGACCCGCAACACCTCACCGACCAGTTCCGGGTCCAGCGCGCTGGTCACCTCGTCGAAGAGCATGACCGAAGGCTGCATCGCCAGAGCCCGGGCGATCGCCACCCGCTGCTGCTGACCGCCGGACAGCTGGCCGGGATAGGCATCCTGCTTTTCCACCAGGCCGACCTTATTGAGAAGTTCCCGGGCTTCCGGGATTACCTCTTCACGCCGCCGTTTCTGCACCTGAATCGGCGCCTCGATGATATTTCCCAGCACCGTCATGTGCGGGAAAAGATTGAAATGCTGGAACACCATCCCCATTTCGGTGCGGACCGCGTTCAGGTGCCGCTGCAGGGCACGTCCGGACAGGTCGCCGCGGTTGACCCGTTCCCCGGCGACGATCACCTCGCCGGAGGTCGGCTGTTCCAGGTGGTTGATACAACGCAGCAGGGTACTCTTGCCGGAGCCGCTCGGGCCGATCACCACCAGCACCTCGCTGCGCGCCACGTCGAGATCGAGCCCCTTCAGGACCTCAAGCCTGCCGAACCGTTTGCGCAGGTTGCGCACGCTGACCATCGGCCCGCTAAAATCCTGCAGTGCGGATTGCAGACTCATACCGCCCCCCAGGTCATCCGGCGTTCAACCTGGCGCAGCAGCAACGCCGCGCCGGTGGTCAGCACCGCATAGAGCAACGCCGCCATCAGGTACATCTCGAACGGCTTGTAGGTGGAGCCGATCAGCCGCTGGGCGGTTAGGGTCAGCTCCACCAGGGTGATGGTCGACACCAGCGAGGTGTCCTTGATCAGGATGACAAAGTTGTTTCCCAGCGGCGGAATGATCAGTCGTAACGCCTGCGGCAGAATGATGCGGCGCATGCACAGGCTTGCTCCCATGCCGAGCGAGCGGGCGGCTTCGCTCTGCCCACTGGGGACCGAAAGAATACCGGCGCGAATGGTTTCCGCATTATAGGCCCCGGTGTTCAGCGCCAGCGCCAGGACGCCCGACCAGAAGGGGCTGAGGTCAAGGCCGAACTGCGGCAGGCCGAAATAGATGATGAACAGCTGTACCAGCAGCGGCGTGGAACGGATCAGCCAGACGTAAAACCGCGCCGGCCACCGCAGCAGCCGGTTTTTCGAAAGCACACAAAGTGCCGCCACCAGACCGATGATCAGGCCGAACAGCAGGGAGAACAGCGAAATCTGCAGGGTGAGCAGCGCGCCCTTGAGGAGAAACGGAAAATAATGGATGATCACCGACCAGTCGAGAACCATGATTTACGTCTTACCACGACCGAAGCCGATTTTCAGCGCGCATCGATCTTCAGCCACTTCATGCTGATTTTCCGATAATCGCCGTCCTTTTTAAGCTTCTGCAGGGCAGCATTCAGCGCCTGCTTCAGTTCCGGATTCCCTTTCCGCAGGGCGATCCCCATCCGCTCTTCATAGAGCAGTGGACCGGCCAGCTTGATCGGCGCCTGCTTTTCATCGATGGCGATGGCGCCAACGATGCGATCAGTCACGAAGCCGTCAATCCGGCCGTTTGTCACTTCCAGAATCATGGCCGGCACCCCTTTGTAAGTACGGACATCGGTCCCCGGCAGATTGGCCCGGACCCAATCCTCGTAGGTGGTTCCGAGGGTGACCCCGACGGTCTTTCCTTTCATCTGTGCAGCCGAGCTGATGTCCGCCTGTTTCCCGACGAACAATTGCGCGCCGGAACGATAGTACGAATCGGAAAAGTCGATCGCCTTGAGCCGTTTTTCAGTAATTGCCATGCTGCCGCAGATCAGATCGTATTTCCCCGCCAGCAGGCCGGCGATGATCCCGTCCCAGGCCGTCGTCACCGGTTTGGGGCTGACCCCGATTTCGCGGGCGATGGCATTGCAGGTCTCGACGTCGAAACCGGTCAGCTGGTTGTTTTCATTGATGAAGTTGAACGGCGGATACTGCCCGGTCATGGCGAAGGAAAGCTCGCCCTTCTGCTTGACGGCAGCCAGTTCGCCGGCAACGGCAGGGGAAACAGAAAGAATAAGGATACTGGAAATGACAGCAAAAACGACGGATCTGGGCATTGCGTCCTCCTTGTGGGAAGTCGCCGCTCATACCGGAGAGGCAAAAACGACGGAATCAATAAACATGGGCGGGAGAAACGAGCATAAAACCTAACATATAACCACCTGACCGTCAAAACAGCGCAACCGGGCAGGTGTTTTCAAACTTCAAAATCTCTTTGTCCCCTCGCAAATCTCATCCCGGTTCTCCCTGAAAACCGATTCAATCTCAGCAAGTAAAGACATCCGGTTTTGAGATCTCCCCCCTCAGGTAATTTATTTAGCTTTGCGGGGCAACGGTCGAATCAGGCTTCCAGAGCGTCGGCAAGCTCACGCAACAGTTTTGCTCCATCGCCGTGCCAGGCGCTGCCGTGCATGCAGGCCAGGGTAGTCGGATTTGACAAGGCGAGTTTTTCGATCAACTCACGCGCGTTTTTGGTGTGTGAGAAGTAATCCATTTTGTGGCGGAAACTCTCACTGGGGCCGAGAATGTCCGACTCGGTGGTGGGAGGGAGGATCGATCCCCCTTGGGTAAACAGGTCGCCACACATCAGAGTCGCGGTCTGTTCTTCAAGCATAAAGCCACATTCCCAGGCGTGCGGCAGATGCGCGGCGTCGAACCAGCGGATGGAATGCTTACCCAGGGGAATCACCTCGCCATCGGCGAATGCGCGGGGCTCGCGGTCGGCAAGGTCGCCGATCGACACCATGGCCGCCACACTGCCGCACAGCGGGACAGAGTTTGGAGCCGCGGCAAGCCAATCGTTCAGCGAGCCGCACTCGTCTGCTTCCACATGGGAAAACGCGATGTAGCGCAGCTTCTCGACCGGCAGAACGCTCGCCACCGCTTCCCGGATCAGCGGAAACATCTTTCGCAGGCCGGCATGAAAGAGCAAGGGTTCATCATCCGCGATGAGGTACTGGTTGAAGGAGAACCCGCCTGCACCCGGAATCTTGACCGGGGTGTTGATGCGATAGATTCCGTCCGCGATCTCATGCACATTCGTCCCGGACTGGCTGTTGGTAATAGTCATCGAGGCCTCCTTTTCATGAGTTGATGGCCGGTGCGCTCAGGAGAAAAAAGGGCACAGGCTGCATTCCCGGTTCTCATTCAACCAAAAAACCAACCTGTCCCCTCCTTCTCCTGCAAAAGTCATTCTCGCGGTCGGTGAACCAAGGTCATCAGAGCGTAAACGATTGCAGCGGTTGCGGGATCACCACATTTGTAAGCCCCAGTTCCCGGCGCAGGTCATCGGCCAGGCTTGCCGAGGACTCATCTTCGCCATGCACGATGAAGGTCCGCTGCGGCTTCTTCTGCATCACCCGGACGAAATCGAGCAGCCCGTCCCGGTCGGCGTGCCCGGAGAACCCGGTCAGGACCTCAATTTTGGCTCGCACCTTGATTTCCTCGCCGTAGATCCGCACCCGCGGCGCCCCTTCCACAATCTGCCTTCCGAGGGTATTGGGCGCCTGCCACCCGGTGATGAGAATGGTGTTGCGGGGGTCCCCGATGCGGTTGCGCAGATGGTGCAGAATCCGCCCCCCTTCCAGCATGCCGCTGGCGCTGATGATGATCGCCGGAACCTTGAGGCTGTTGAGCGCCTTGGACTGCTCGACGGACTGGGTGTACTGGAGGCGGCCGAAACCGAACGGGTTGTTGTCGCTGTCGGAGAGCAGGAACTCGCGGATCTCGGCGTCGTAGACCTCCGGATGGAGGCGGAAGACGTCGGTGGCGCGATTGGCCAGCGGACTGTCGACAAAGATCGGCAGATCGGGGATCGCCTTGGCATTGTGCAGCTTGTGGAGAGCGTAGACAAGCTGCTGGGTCCGGCCGACGGCAAAGGCCGGGATCAGCAGCGACCCGCCACGGCTGACGGTTTCATTGACGATCCGCTCCAGCTCCTTCTCCGACTCGGGGTAGGGAGGGTGCAGGCGGTTGCCGTAAGTGCTCTCCATGATCAGGATGTCGGCGCCGGCGGTGAGCGGAACTGGGTCGCGGATGATGGGGATATTCAGCCGGCCGATATCACCGCTGAAGACCAGGCGGCGGGACTGGCCGGGGTGTTGATCGTCGATATCGAGGATCACGTGGGCGCTGCCCAGCATGTGCCCGGCATCGACCAGGGTGAGCCGGATGCCCGGGAAAAGCTGGTGCGGTCGGCCGTAACTCAAGCCCACGAACTGCTCCATCCCCTTGACCACATCCGCCTTGGTATAGAGCGGCTCGAAGGCGCGCTTGCCCTGCCGCTTGCGCTGCTTGTTGACGAACTTGACATCCTGTTCCTGGATAAAGGCGCTGTCCATGAGCATGACGGCACACAGGTCACGGGTCGCCGAGGTGCAGAAGATGTCACCGCTAAAGGCGTTTTTCACCAGACAGGGGATGCGCCCCGAGTGATCGATATGGGCGTGGGAGAGCACCAGGCAGTCGACCGACAGGCCCAGGTACAGTTCACTGCGGTTCCGTTCGAAGGCTTCCTTGCGTTTGCCCTGGTACAGGCCGCAGTCGAGCATGATGGTTTTCCCGTTCACCTCGATCAGGTGCTGGGAGCCGGTAACGGTCCGGGCGGCGCCATGGAAGGTGATTTTCATGATTGGTCTACTTTCAGGCTAGGTCGTTCCGATTACCTAAAGCATGACAACCCTCTTCTTTTTGTCAACACACCGGGGTCGGGTGTTACCCGGGCGCTTTCCACTCAACTGAAATGAATGCCCCTCCCCCTTAGCCCCCCGAATTCAAATTACGAACAAACCCTACCCGCCGATCAACTCCGACAAAGGCTGGTTGACCTCGGCAAACCAGCCGGCCACGGGAAAAAGATCGTCGCTCCTCCTTCTGCAATCCATACATGCTCCCTTCGATTTCATGATAGACTAGGATACTCAAGCGAAAAGCTGCAATCTTCGCAGCTTAGGAATCACATTCCTCTAATGGTCGCAAACACATTCCGGCACCCTGCCCACAAATCTGAAGACAAGGACACCTCATGCCGATCCGCGTTGCCTGCAACCACAACACCACCTACAAATTCGACAAGCCGGTTTCGATTTATCCCCACGTGGTCCGGCTGCGGCCGGCGCCGCACAGCCGTACGCCGATTCACGCCTATTCGCTGAAAATTTTCCCGGAAAACCATTTCCTCAACTGGCAGCAGGACGCCTTCGGCAACTACCTGGCGCGGCTGGTCTTTCCGGAAAAAACCCGCGAGCTGCGCATCAACGTCGAAGTGATCGCCGACATGACCTCCTATAATCCCTTCGATTTCTTCATTGAAGAGTACGCGGAGAACTATCCCTTCGACTACAACAAGCTGGAACGCACCGAACTGGCTCCCTATTTCCAGAAGGTCAAAACCGGACCGCGGCTGAAAAAATGGCTGGACAAGGTCGATCGCAAGGAACAGCGGACCATCGATTTTCTGGTCGCGATCAACCGCCGCCTGCAGCAGACTGTCAACTATTCGGTACGCATGGAACCGGGGGTGCAGAGCTGCGAGCTGACCCTGCAGCGCAAGATCGGCTCCTGCCGCGACTCGGCCTGGCTGCTGGTGCAGGTGCTGCGCCACCTGGGGCTGGCGGCGCGCTTCGTCAGCGGCTACCTGATTCAATTGACGGCCGACGAGAAGTCCCTCGACGGCCCCTCGGGGCCGGAAGCGGATTTCACCGATCTGCACGCCTGGACCGAGGTCTACATCCCCGGCGCGGGTTGGGTCGGTCTCGATCCGACCTCCGGCCTGCTGGCCGGCGAAGGGCACATCCCCCTCGCCTGCACCCCCCTCCCGTCAAGCGCCGCGCCGGTGACGGGCGCGACCGAAAAATGCGAGGTGGTGTTCGAGCACAGCAACATCGTCAAGCGCATCCATGAGGATCCGCGCGTCACCAAACCGTACAGCGACGACCAGTGGGCTCTGGTCGAGGCGCTAGGCAAGCAGCTCGACGAGGAAATTCTGGCCGGCGACATTCGCCTGACCATGGGGGGGGAACCGACCTTCGTCTCCATCGACGACATGGAGGGAGAGGAGTGGAACACCGCCGCCGACGGCCCGCACAAGCGCGAACTGGCCACCAACCTGCTGCTGCGGCTGCGCGACGCCTTCGCCCCCGGCGGCCTGCTCCATTACGGCCAGGGAAAGTGGTACCCGGGAGAACCGCTGCCGCGCTGGTCCTACGCCATCTTCTGGCGCAAGGACCAGGCCCCGGTCTGGCGCGACCCGGAACTGCTGGCCGACATCCGTCGCGATTATCATCTTGACCATGAGGACGCCAAACGCTTCGCCGAGTGCCTGATCAAACAGCTCGGGCTGCGGCAGGACGATCTGGTGCCGGGCTACGAAGACCCGCTCTACTGGCTGTGGAAGGAAGGGAGCGTACCGGCCAATCTCGACCCAACCCAGGCCGACCTGAAGGACCCGGCGGAGCGCCGCGCCCTGGTACAGGTGCTGGGAAAAGGACTGAACAACCCCGCCGGCTATGCCCTGCCGCTCAAATGGGACACAGAGAAAAATCGCTGGCGAAGCAGCCCCTGGGAATTCCGCCGCGGGCAGATGTACCTGATCCCCGGCGATTCTCCCTTGGGGATGCGCCTCCCGCTCGGCGCGCTCCCCTGGGTCGCACCGGAAAAACGCGAACCCATTTACGAACAGAGCCAGTTCGTCCCACTGCCGCCGCTACCCAGTTTCCACGAACCGATCGGGGACCGACTGGTCCCGGCCAAGGAGCCACTCGAACCGGTGCACAAAGAATCGGAGCCGGACGAGGAATCCAAGCTGGTCGAGATCGCCCACACCGCGCTGTGCATCGAAGCGCGCCACGGCCGGCTGCACCTGTTCATGCCGCCGCTGGGGTTCCTGGAGCAGTACCTGGAGCTGGTCGCCGCCATCGAAGCCACCGCTGCGGAGCTGCAGCTGCCGGTAGTGATCGAAGGCTATGAGGCGCCGCGCGACTATCGCATCGAGCGGCTGCTGATCACCCCCGACCCCGGCGTGATCGAAGTGAACGTCCACCCCGCCGCCAGCTGGCCCGATCTGGTGGCCAACACCACCCAGCTCTACGAAGAGGCGCGGCAGTGTCGCCTGGGGACGGAGAAGTTCATGCAGGACGGCCGCCACACCGGCACCGGCGGCGGCAACCACATCACCCTCGGCGGGCCGACTCCGGCCGACAGTCCGCTGCTGCGCCGCCCCGACCTGCTGCGCAGTCTGATCACTTACTGGCAGCATCACCCCGGCCTTTCCTACCTGTTCTCCGGGATGTTCGTCGGCCCGACCAGCCAGGCGCCAAGGATCGACGAGGCGCGCGATGATTCCCTCTACGAGCTGGAGATCGCCTTCGCCCAGATGCCCGACGGTGAGGTCCCGGCTCCCTGGCTGGTCGACCGGCTGCTGCGCAACCTGCTGATCGACGTGACCGGCAACACCCACCGGGCCGAGTTCTGCATCGACAAGCTCTACTCCCCCGACAGCGTCTCCGGCCGCCTGGGCATCGTCGAGCTGCGCGCCTTCGAGATGCCGCCGCACGCGCGGATGAGCCTGGTGCAGAACCTGCTGCTGCGGACCCTGATCGCCTGGTTCTGGAAACAGCCGTACAAGCAGAAACTGATCCGCTGGGGGACCGAGCTGCACGACCGCTTCCTGCTCCCCTACTACGTGCGCCAGGACATGAAGGAAGTGATCGCCGACCTGCAGCAGGCCGGCTACCCCTTCCAACTCGACTGGTTCGATCCGTTCTTCGAGTTCCGCTTCCCGCGCTACGGCACGGTGCAGATCGACGACATCGAGCTGGAACTGCGCTTCGCCATCGAGCCCTGGCACGTCCTCGGCGAGGAGGTCACCAGCCAGGGGACGGCGCGCTTCGTCGATTCCTCGGTGGAGCGGCTGCAGCTCCATGTCACCGGCCTGACCGAGGGGCGCCATGTGATCGCCTGCAACGGCCGCCGCCTGCCGCTGCGTAAAACCGCCCGCCAGGACGAATTCGTGGTCGGCGTCCGCTACCGGGCCTGGCAGCCGCCGTCGGCGCTGCACCCGACCATCAAACCTCATGCGCCGCTGGTGTTCGACGTCATCGACAGCTGGAACGGCCGCTCCATCGGCGGCTGCAGCTATCATGTCTCCCACCCCGGCGGGCGCAGCTACGAGGATTTCCCGGTCAACGCGCTGACCGCCGAGGCGCGCCGGGGCGCGCTGTTTACGGTCACTGAACACACGCCCGAACCGCTGCAACCGCAACCGGAATTCAGCAGACTCGGCAAGTTTTTCCCGCACGGGACGCCGCCCGGCCCGATGGCGCCGCCGCCGGCCGAGCCGGATTACGAGTTCCCCTATACCCTCGATCTGCGACGGGAACGAACGGAATGATCTGGTTAAAGCAGGATTCCTTCTCCCTCAGGGAGAGGGAATTTGTGTAACAATTGAAAGACTTGGACCGACGTACTGGAACCATGAATGATCCGGACGGAGTGAGACGACAACTGTGAACGATGAAGCGAATTCCGGCAATGAGGCCGATTTCCAGTGGTTTGCATCCGAATCGACATCAGGGGAGGGTCAATTTCCTCCGGCGGCGGAGCTGCCGCCGCACTGGCGGGCGCTCAAACGGAACCTGGACAAACTGGGAAGCAGAAAACTGGAGAGCCGGCGCAAGGAAGCGCAACGGTTGCTGCGGGAGAACGGCGCGACCTACAACATCTTCGACCCCGCCGATACCGCGCGCTCCTGGCGCTTCGACCCGCTGCCGCTGATCTTCAGCAGCGATGAATGGGAGCAGCTCGAGGTGGGCCTGATTCAGCGCGCCGAACTGCTCAAACTGATTCTCGCGGATATCTACGGCCCGCGTGACTTGTTGGCCAAAGGGCTGCTGCCGGCGGAGCTGATCTTCGCCCATCGCGGCTTTCTTTTTCCCTGTGTCGGCCTGGTCCCGGCCGGCGGACACCAGCTGACCCTCTACTCGGCCGATCTCACCCGAGACGCCGACGGGCGCTTCTGGGTGGTGGAAGACCATACCCATCCCCCGTTCGGAGCCGGCTACGCGCTGGAAAACCGGATCATCATGAACCGCAGCTTTCCGCGCATGTTCATGGATTACCAGGTGCACCGGCTGGCGATGTATTTCCGCGCCCTGCGCAACAGCCTGGCCCTGCTCGCCCCACACGGCAAGGCCGATCCGCGGATCATCGTGCTGACCCCCGGACCGGAACACGAGACCTTCTTCGAACATTCCTATCTCGCCGCCTACCTCGGCTATCCGCTGGTCCACGGGGATGACCTGGTGGTGCGGGACGGCTGCGTCTGGCTCAAGTCGGTCGACGGCCTGCGCCAGGTCGATGTCATCCTGCGGCGGGTCAAGGATGAGCTGTGCGACCCGCTCGAACTGCACGGCGATTCCCTGTTCGGGGTTCCCGGTCTGCTGGAGGCGATCCGCCTCGGCAATGTGGCAACCGCCAATCCGATCGGCAGCGGGGTACTCGAAAACCCCGCGCTGATGGCCTTTCTGCCGAGCCTCTGCCGGCACTTTTTCGGCGAGGAGCTGCGCCTCCCTTCGCTGGCCACCTGGTGGTGCGGCCAGCCACAGGAACGGGAGTTCGTGCTGCAGAACCTCGAACGGCTGGTGATCAAACCGATCCATCCGCTGCCGAACCTGCCGAAAGCTGCGCCGGGGCAGTGGAGCAAGGCGCAGCTCGACATCTGGCGCGAGCGCATCCTGGCCGAACCTCACCTGTTCGTCGGGCAGGAACCGGCCAGTTTTTCGACCGTCCCCTCTTTCGTGACAAGCCGGATCGAACCGCGCCAGTATCTGCTCAGCACCTATCTCGCCACCCAGCAGCAGAGTTATGTCGTCCTTCCCGGCGGGCTGACCCGGATCGATGCGCAAAGCAGCGGCCCCCTCTTCCAGAAGCTGGAGCGCACCTACTGCAAGGACACCTGGGTGCTGACCCGCGAGCCGGACAAGCAGGTCAATCTCTGGCGGCAGGCCAGACCGGACCAGTTGATCCAGCCGTTGTTCGGCTCACTGCCGAGCCGGGCGGCGGAAAGCCTGTTCTGGGCCGGCCGTTATGTCGAACGCGCCGAAGGGACTTCGCGCCTGCTGCGTTCGGTGCTGATCAAGCTGCGGGACCTCAACGAGTTCCACGACCCCGACGACCGCCAGATCCTCGATCATCTGCTGCCGGCGCTGACCCACGTCACCGCGACCTACCCCGGCTTCACCGGTGCCGAGGCGGGAAAACGCCTGCTTGATCCACGCGCCGAACTGCTCTCCCTGGCCCGCGATCTCGAGCGGCCGGGAAGCCTGCGTTCCTCGCTGCAGCGGCTCGGCCGGTCGGTTTACGCGGTCCGCGACCTGATCCCCGAGGACGCCTGGCGGGTGGTCGAAAATATGCAGCAGAACTGGAATCCGAAGGTCACCCTGAGCCAGATCGGCGGCGGCCAGCTTTATGACAGCGTCAATCAGCTGATCCTGCAGCTATCCGCCTTCAGCGGACTGCTGAGCGAGAACATGTCGCGAGAAACCGCCTGGCAACTGTTGAACACCGGCCGTCGGCTGGAGCGCGCCCTGAACCTGATCGCGCTGCTGCGGGTGACCCTGGTGCCGTACGGCAAACCGGCCCTGGAAGCACAGATGATGGAAACCGTGCTCGCCACCTGCAACAGCCTGGTGGTCTTCCGCCGCCGCTACCGCTCCTTCATGCAGCTGCCGACCATTCTCGAACTGCTGCTGATGGACGAGAACTACCCCCGGGCACTCGCTTACCAGCTGCGGCAACTGGAAAAGCATATTGAAGCGCTGCCGCGCGAGGCAGCCCCCGGTCCGGACCAGGAACTGATCGCCGCGGCACTCGCCGAGCTGCGAGAGACCGACCATAAGCGCCTGACCCAGATCGAAACCTGCGAGGAGTTTTACCCGGATCTGGAGGAACGGCTGCAGACCCAGCAGGAACGCCTCGAGGAACTCTCGGAAGTGCTGATGCAGCTCTATTTCAGCCCGACCCTCCATCCGCAGCAGCTGGGGGCGGGTCGGCAGGAGAAAGCAATTTGAAGTACCGGGTGACCCATAAGACCCAATACCTGTACAGCGAGCCGGTCGGACTTTGCCGCAACCAGGCCTGCCTGCTGCCGCGCGAGACCCGATACCAGAAATGCCTCACCAGCAGCCTGCGGATCAAGCCGACTCCTTCGGACCTGCGCGAACGGAGCGACTATTTCGGCAACCGGGTCAGCCACTTCGCCGTGCAGCAGCCGCATGAAAAACTGGAGGTCACGGCGGTCAGCGAAGTGTCCGTCGCTCCCTCCGCTGCTGCTCATGGAGTTCAGAGCGGTTGGGACAAAATCCGCCTGCACCTGAGCGGAAATCCGGACCGGGAAATCCTCGACGTCCTGCCCTACCTGTACGATTCCCCGCTGATCCGTAGCGGGGAACCACTGGCCGCTTATGCCCGCCCGTCATTCCCCGCCGGTCGGCCGCTGCTCGAGGCAGTCACCGAACTGATGGGGCGGATTTACCGTGATTTCAGTTACGATCCCGGTTATACCAGCATCGCCACTCCACTGGCCGAGGTGCTGGCCAACCGGCGCGGCGTCTGCCAGGATTTCGCTCACCTCGGCGTCGGCTGCCTGCGCTCCCTGGGACTGGCGGCGCGTTACGTCAGCGGCTATATCGAAACCCTGCCGCCTCCGGGACAGCAGCGGCTGGTCGGCGCCGATGCCTCGCATGCCTGGTTTTCGGTCTATTGCGGCGATGCCGGCTGGGTCGACTTCGATCCGACCAACAACCAACTCCCCGGCGAGCAGCACATTACCGTCGCCTGGGGGCGCGATTATGCCGATGTCTCCCCCCTCCAAGGTGTCGCCCTTGGCGGCGGGAAACACAAGGTGCTGGTCACCGTGGATGTCGTCCGGATTCCCACCGAGACGGAGAAATTGCCGGGGGGATGAATTTTACCGCACGCTGGTTTCACTCACTCGAGAACGCAGAGCTCGCTGAGAAAACCTGATTCAAGGGTTTGGAAATAGTAGATATCCTGTCTCGGTACGTTCCGCGTTCTCCGCGGTGAAATCCTGGACTGGAGCAAATCGAATAACCGGATACACTTAAAAGTAGTACTGCCACAACCTGATAAATCCGTTTACCTGAAGGGAGCTGCAGATGAGATTTGACGGCTATGATACCGAGGGATTTTACGATGAGCTGTTCGATCCTCAGGGGAATCCGCGCCCCGGCGCCGACCTGCTCATCCAGCGGATCAACGCCCTGCCGGAATCGGAATTGCAGCGTCGCCAGAAAGCCGCGGAGGGGGCGCTGCTGAACCTGGGAATCACCTTCAACGTTTACAGCAACGAAGCGCAGACCGAAAAGATCTTCCCCTTCGATATCGTGCCGCGCATCGTCCAGGCCAAGGAATGGGAGGTTCTCGAACGCGGGCTGAAGCAGCGGATCAGCGCCCTGAACAGTTTTATCGATGATGTCTACAACGACCAGAAAATCCTCAAGGAGGGCGTGGTTCCCGCCGATCTGGTGCTGTCGGCGGAAGGGTTCCGCCAGCCCTGCATCGGTCTCGAACCCCCCTGCGGCATCTGGTGCCATATCACCGGGACCGATCTGGTCAAGGACAGTTCCGGTGAATTTTTCGTGCTGGAAGACAACCTGCGCTGCCCTTCGGGGGTCTCCTACGTGCTGGAAAACCGGCTGATCATGAAGCGCACCTTTCCGATGGTATTCGAAGCCTGCAGCGTCCAGCCGGTGACCGATTATCCCAGTCGCCTGCTGGAGATGCTGCAGGAGATGGCTCCCCCCGGGGTGCGCGCGCCGATGGTGGTGGTCTGGACTCCGGGGATTTACAACTCGGCCTACTTCGAACACAGCTTCCTCGCCCAGCAGATGGGGGTGCCGCTGGTCGAGGGGAGCGACCTGCTGGTCCATCGCGGCGAGGTAATGATGCGCACCACCAAGGGGCTGGAACGGGTCGATGTCATCTACCGGCGCATCGATGACGATTTCATGGACCCGAAAACCTTCCGCGCCGATTCGATGCTCGGCGTGCCGGGGCTGATGAAAGCCTACCGCAAGGGGAAGGTCGCCCTGGCCAACGCGCCGGGAACCGGGGTCGCCGACGACAAGGCGGTCTATGCCTATGTCCCGGAGATCATCCGCTATTACCTCGGCGAGGAGCCGATCATCAATAACGTCCCGACCTACGCCTGCTGGCGTGACGACGACCGCCAGTACGTGCTGGAAAACCTGGACCAGCTGGTGGTCAAGGCGGTCAACGAATCGGGCGGCTACGGGATGCTTGTCGGGCCGCACGCGACCGCGGCCGAACGGGAGGAGTTCGCCCGGCGGATCAAGGCCAAACCGCGCACCTACATCGCCCAGCCGACCCTGGGTCTGTCGCGGGTGCCGGTGCTGGTCGACGATCATTTCGAGGGACGGCATGTCGATCTGCGCCCTTACATCCTGTTCGGCAGCAGGAGCATCTATGTCCTGCCCGGCGGGCTGACTCGGGTGGCCCTGAAAAAAGGCTCGCTAGTGGTCAATTCCTCGCAGGGGGGCGGGAGCAAGGACACCTGGGTGCTCAACACCGAGGGGGGAACCTCGTCAGAATCCATGCGCCAGAGCCAGGAGGGATAATCATGCTGAGTCGTGTCGCCAATTCCATCTACTGGTTGAACCGTTATATCGAACGCGCGGAAAACGTCGCCCGCTTCATCGACGCCAATTTCCATATGACCCTGGATATTCCCGACAGCGCCAGCGACCAGTGGCAGCCGCTGATCAACACCACCGGCGACCACGAGCTGTTCAAGGAGCTGTATGGCGAGTCAAACCGGGAAAGCGCCATCGAGTTCCTGGTCTTCGCCCGCAACAACCCCAACTCGATCTATTCCTGCGTCCGCGCCGCGCGGGAGAATGCCCGTTCGGTTCGCGAGTATATCAGCTCGGAAATGTGGGAGCAGATCAACACCTTTTATCTGATGATCAACAATGCGGCCCGGGAGGTGTCGATGGACCTGCCACACAAGTTTTTCGTCGACATCATGAACGCCAGCCACGGCTTTATCGGCATCACCGACTCGACCATGAACCACGGCGAAGGCTGGCATTTCGGCCGGCTGGGGCGGATGCTGGAGCGGGCCGACAAGACCTCGCGGATTCTCGACGTCAAATATTTCATCCTGCTGCCGTCGGTCGACTATGTCGGCAGCTCTTACGACAATATCCTCTGGGGAGCATTGCTGCGCTCGGCCAGCGCCTTCGAGATGTACCGCAAGCGCCACGGCCGCATCGACCACAAACGCATCGTCGAGTTTCTGCTGCTTGACCAGCATTTCCCCCGGGCGGTGCATTACTGCATCGTGACCGCCATGATCTCCATGAACAACATTACCGGCAGTCCGCGCGGTGGCTATTCCAACAAGGCCGAGCAGAGTCTCGGTCGGCTGCTGTCAGAGTTCAATTTTGCTGCGCTGGAAGATATCTTCAACTACGGGCTGCATGAATATCTCGACAGCACCCAGACCCGGATCAATGCCGTCGGTGAAGAAATTCAGGAGGTATTTTTCAGCCCCCAATTTGCTGATGCCGTACCTGAGGCCAAAACCTTGGACTAATAATATCCCTAAATTACCTGGAATAAACGTTCAAAATTTTTCATGGTTCATATTTTTAAAAAGCTCTGAAAATTGCACTTGTCGCCTGTTCCGCGCTTGAGAGCCGTTGCCGACAGACCGGATTTTTTACCGGCGGTTCGTCGAGAGATGAGGAATTGGATTGCGGTACCAGTGGAACCCTTGTGTTATGCTGAACAGACATTATCCCCGCTCAATGGAAAGGGTGTCGTCCCATGCAGATCAAAGTCGGTTATCAGGAGTTGGTTCGCCGGGCTGAGGCGGAAATTGAAACGATCGGCGTCGAGGAAGCCATGGTTGCCGCCGCTGATGAGAATACGGTATTCGTCGATCTTCGCGATATCCGGGAACTGCAGCGCGAGGGAAAGATTCCCGGCGCAAAACATATCCCGCGCGGAATGCTGGAATTCTGGATCGATCCGCAGAGCCCCTATTACAAGCCTTTGCTTGCCGAACCGAAACGGTTCATCTTTTACTGCAATCTCGGTTGGCGTTCAGCGCTCGCGGTCCAGGTCGCTCAGCAGATGGGCATGGAAAACATCTGTCATATCGCCGGCGGTTTCGATGCCTGGAAACAGGCCGGCGGAGCGATTGAGGAGCTGAGGCGAAAATAAGTTCTGACGGAGGACTTCCTCCGTTTGCAGCTTTTTTGAAAGCCAGATTCTCGCCGGCAGTGAAAAAACCGTCAGCCCGCCAGTTTCTCAAGCAGCCAGGCCATATTCTTACCGAGCACGCGCATGGTTTCTATCCCCTCAGCATCATGGTCAACCTCGCCGATCTCCCGGCCGAAGGCGATATTCCAGTAGCTGGAACCGGGGATAACCATCTCACTGATCAAAAAAAAGTTCTGCAAGGTTTGCAGGACATGCATGGCCCCGCCCCGGCGCACGGCAACAATCCCGGCGCCGACCTTGCGGCGCAGCAGATTGCCGTTGGCTCGCGTCACCATCCCGGTCCGGTCGATCAGAGCCTTCATTTCGGCGGTCACATCGGCAAAATAGGTCGGTGAAGCGAGAATGATGCCGTCGGCGTCACGCATTTTCACCACCGCTTCGTTGACCGGATCTCCCTTGATCACACAGCACCCATCCTGGTTTTTCCAGCACCCCATGCAGGCGGTGCAGCCGCGCAGGGTCTGCCCGGCCAGCTGGACCATTTCGGTCTCAATGCCGCGTTCCCTGAGCTGGATAAATACCGTTTCGACCAGGCGTGCGGTATTGCCATCCTTGCGGGCACTGCCATTGAATGCGACAACTTTCATGATTCCTCCTTGAAAACGGCGACTATGGTGTTCATGGGAGCATATCACGCCCATTGGGCGACGGCGACGGCATTTGTTTCGGGAGAGATTGCGCCTGACGAAAAATCATGGGAGGATAGGGTCTTACCGGACGAAAAATCTGTTTCAGAAGGAGCTGAATCTGGCCGCCACCCGTAAATCCAACCTGATCCTGATCGGCATGCCGGGCGCCGGCAAAAGCACTGTCGGCGTCGTGCTGGCGAAACGGCTCGGTTTCCATTTTCTTGATACCGACCTGATCATTCAGGCCCAGGAAAATTGCCGTCTGCAACAGATCATCGACAGCCGCGGGCTGGAAACCTTCAGACGGATTGAAGAGCAGATCCTGCTCGGCCTCTTTACCGAACACTGCATCATCGCCACCGGAGGTTCGGTCGTCTACAGCCGGGAAGGGATTAAAGCCCTGGGGCGCACCGGTTACCAGATTTACCTGCAGGTTCCACTGCCGCAACTGCAGCAGCGGATCGCCGACATGGGGCAGCGGGGACTGGTCATGCCCAAAGGACAGAGCTTCGAACAACTGTACACGGAACGGACGCCGCTTTATGAAAAGTTTGCCGACCTGACAATCGCCTGCGGCGACCTGAATGCCGAACAGGTCGCCGCGAAGATTGAAACGGAAGTTCTCCGGCGCTGGCCGGAGCTGTCAGCTTGACTGGATATAATTGGTCAACTGATTGATGAGAAACTCTTTTTCCGAGATCGATGCTTTAACCAGATCGCCGATCGATACCAGCCCCTGCAGGTCCCCATTCTCCAGCACCGGCAGATGTCGGCATCTTTTCTCCGTGACCAGGGCCATGCATTCCTCAACCGTCTGCTGCGGGTGGACGTAAATGACTCGGTCGGTCATGATTTTTCTGAGCTGGGTTTCCGGAGAAGATAACCCTTTAAGGATGACTTTTCGCGCATAGTCTCTTTCAGAGAGAATCCCGACCACAGCACCCGCGTCATCAACTACGACCAGAGCTCCGACATCCGCTTCCGCCATTTTTACCAGCGCAGCGAGCACCGTCTGATTCTCGTCGATCGTCAATACATCGTTCCCCTTGCTCCGCAAAATATCCTTGACTGTTTTCATTGCACACCTCCTGGTAAGAGCCCCAAACATTGATTAGATTTTATCTTCTGTCGGCGGGATGTCAAAAATTGATCTGAAAAAGCAACCGGGAAAATTCGCTCAAAATCGATTTGGCTGTTAATTCCGCGGCAGAAAATAGGCTATACTTTGAAAATATGTTTGATGACGGTTCACAGAATAAAATTTGAGGGACAGATATACCATGAGTCCAAATGAAGTTGATGATCTGATCCGTAAAGGAATCGAAGCCGCTGAGAAAGGCTATATTCATTCCGCCCAGGTTTTCCTTGGCCAGGCCGCAGAGCATCGCAATACGCCGGAACTGCACACCTACCTGGCGTTCTGCATCGCCCGGGGGCAAGGGCGTCTGCATTCGGCGGCCAAGGTCTGCCGGGAATCGATCAAACGGGAGCCGGGCAATTCTCTCCACTACCTGATCCTCGGCCGGATTCTGCTGATGGCGGGGGACAAAGAGAAAGCGATCGATGCCTTTCGTCAGGGGCTGAAGACCAGTCCCAATCCGCGAATTATCAGAGAGTTGAAAAAGCTCGGCCTGCGCAAGCCCACCGTCCTTAAAAGCCTGGCCCGCAACCATCCGCTCAACCGGATGTTGGGAAAGATGTTCAGCACCTTCGGCGTCCGCTAATCCCCGCGGGCCAGAAATCGATCCAGCTGGTTGGCGAAATTCTGCTTGTCCGCCGCACTGAAGGATGCCGGACCACCGGTTTCAACGCCGCCGGCGCGCAGCTCATCCATGAAATTGCGCAACGACAACCGTTCGCGGATATTCTCGGTGCTGAAAAAGTCTCCGCGGGGATCGAGCGCCTGCCCCCCCTTTTCAATCACAGCCGCCGCCAGTGGAATATCCGCTGTGACCACCAGATCTCCCGCTTCGAGCAGTCGAACAATCTCCAGATCGGCGACATCGGCTCCGAGCGCCACCTGGATCGACCGCAGCCAGCGCGATTTTGGCGGGACCAGATAGCGGTTTGCAACCAGAGTGGTGACGATTTGCCGGCGCTGCGCAACCTGATAGAGGATTTCCTTGATCGGCTTCGGACAGGCGTCCGCATCGACCCAGATTTTCATCCCTGCTCCTTATTGTTGACCATCGACAGCTCCTGAAAATCCTGCCAGAGCGCCGAGGCGACCGGTCCGATCGGTTCTCCGAGTCGCCGCACGGCGCGGATCTCAATTTCGATCCGGCAGGGGTAATGGCTGATGTTCAGGGGGATGAGCGACCCTGCTGCCAGTTCCTCGGCAATCAGGTGCTCCTGCAATTTTCCCCAGCCCATCCGGGCCAGAATCAACTCTTTCTTGGTGATATGATCTCCGACCACCCAGTGCCGTCCGTCTTCCAGCACACCGTACGATTTCTGCTGCAACGGGTTGCGACTGCTGTCGCGCACCACCACCTGAACATATTGCTTCATCTCGTCCTGGGACAGTTCCAGCTCAGCAGGGCAGAACCCCGGAGCGGCGACGGTAATCAGGCAGGTCCGGATCAGCGGGATCGATTCCAGCCCCGGCAGGTCCTCGAACCAGGGGCTGATCGCCAGATCGACCTCGTCGTGCTGCAACTTTTCCAGCGCGCCCCAGATATTCTCCACCTGGAGGCTGAACTCGGTCTGCGGGTATTTCTTTTCGCTCTCGCGCAGAATTTTCAGGACCAGCGGCAGCGGGCAGCTGGCCTCAATCGCCAGATGCAGCTCAGGTTCCTTGCCGACCGCCAGGTGCCGGGCCAGAATGGCAAATTCCTCGGTCTGCTTGAGGATGGTGCGGGCCTTCTGGCACAGCTGCTGTCCGGCAAGGGTCATGGTGGCGCGGTACTGTTCCCGGTCGAGCAGGAGCACGCCCAGCTCATCTTCAAGCTTGCGGATCGCGACACTGACCGTCGGCTGGGTCCGGTGAAGGGCTTCGGCAGCCGCCAGCACGCTGCCGGTATCGGCTATTTTCACCAGCATTTTCAATTGCTCAAGCGTCATTTGGCCACCTCCGCCGCCATTCTTTATAGACAAATCATATAGAGAATATCAAAAATAAATATTTTTTATCTATAGAAATCTCGATTATATTAGTAAACAGGTCAGAAATAAAAATCGAACAAATTGATGAAATCAGGAGGATATCATCATGATCAAGCAGCTCATCGCCCTGTTCGTCACCCTGCTGGTAACTGTCCCCGCGGCTTCTGCCGCAACCTATCAACTCGATCCAGCCCATACCGAGATCCATTTTACCGTGCCGCACCTGATGGTCTTCAAGGTGCGCGGCAACTTCAACGATTTTTCCGGCAAGATCAACGTCGATGGGGCGAACAAGACGTTAACTTCCGCCACCGCGACCATCAAGGCCGCGTCGATCGATACCCGCAATCAGAAACGTGACGACGATTTGCGTAGCGCCCATTTTTTCGAGGTCGACAAATACCCGGAAATCACCTTCGTCAGTAAAAATGTCAGCGGCAGCAACAATGACATCACCGTCGTCGGCGATCTGACCATCAAGGGAATCACCAAAGAAGTCACCCTGAAAGGCGGTTTTCTCGGCACCAACACCGATCCCTGGGGAAACTACCGGGCCGGCTTTGAAGCGACCGGCAAAGTCAACCGGCAGGATTTCGGCCTGACCTGGAACAAAACTCTGGAAACCGGCGGGGTACTGATCGGCGATGACATTGAGATCGACCTGGTGGTGGATGCGGTGCGGATATAGCACCCGGAGAAGTCAAATGTCTTTGAAAAATACCAAAAGAGTGCCCCGATGCTGATCAAGGGACGCTGGACTGAAGATTGGCAACCGGTCCAGGAAAGTGACCGGGAGGGGCGCTTCCTGCGGCAGCCCTCACAGATACGTCACTGGATCTGCCATCATGCCCGGCCCGCCTCGGCAACGGAGAAATGTTTTATCGCCGAAGCTGGTCGCTACCATCTCTATGTCGCCCTGATTTGTCCCTGGGCCGGTCGCACCCTGGCTGTCCGGGCACTGAAAAAACTGGAGTCGGTAATCAGTGTTTCGATCGTCTCGCCGGTGATTACCGAACAGGGCTGGCAGTTCGGCCATTTTCCCGGGGCGACCGAAGATCATCTGCATGGCGCCGACTACCTGCATCAGGTCTACACCCGGCACGATCCGGAGTACACCGGGCGTGCCACGGTCCCGGTCCTCTGGGACAAACAACTGGACTGCATGGTCAACAACGAATCTGCCGATATCATGCGGATGTTCAACCATGCCTTCGTCGATTTCAGCGATGTGCAGCTCGACCTCTATCCCGAAGCACTGCAACCGGAAATCGACCGCCTCAACCAGCGCCTCTACCAGCGACTTAATAACGGTGTCTACCGGGCCGGTTTCGCCACCAGTCAACAGGCCTACAACGAAGCGTTCGACGATGTTTTCGCCGCTCTGGATGAGCTGGAGATCCGCCTGCGCTTCGGCCCTTACCTGTTCGGCGAGCAGATGACGGAAACCGATATCCGCCTGTTCGTCACCCTGGCCCGGTTTGACGCCGTCTATTTCAGCCTGTTCAAATGCAACCTCAGGCGGATTGCCGATTACCCTCACCTCAGCCGCTACCTGGCCCGCCTCTACGCAATTCCGGAACTGCGCGGCACCATCGATTTCAACCACATCAAGCGGGGTTACTACTCGATCCACAAACTGAACCCGAGCGGCATCGTCCCTCGCGGACCGGAGCTTGACCTGCTGGCGAAAGCCAGCTGATGAGAAATTACCCCGCCCTGTTCGCCTCTCACGGCGCCCCGATCTGCCCCTGACCGAATATCCGGCCAAACTGGCGCTGCAGCGACTCGGCCGCAGCCTGCCGAAACCGGATGGAATCGTTGACGTCTCCGCCCACTGGCAGACTCGCGACGCCCGCACCGAACGGCCCAACCGGTTGATGCCAGATCGGGCCGTTCAGAGTTGTGAAAATGGTAATGTTTTAGTGAATCCCTTGAAAATTATCCATAGAACTGAACATGTCTCAAAAGTAACCCTCAACCCGACAAACCCTTCTCGCAGCTGAGACCTCTGCTGACAGGCAGTGCAACGGCAGACTAGAGGCGGTTATAGCCGTTCAGCGCGGCAACCCGGTACGCCTCGGCCATGGTCGGATAGTTGAAGGTGGTGTTGATGAAATACTTGATCGTGTTGTTGGGCGCCGGCTGGGCCATGATCGCCTGGCCGATGTGCAGGATCTCCGCGGCGTTGTGGCCGAAACAGTGGATGCCGAGAACTTCCAGGGTCTCGCGGTGAAAGAGCAATTTCAGCATGCCGGCCCGGTGTCCGGAAATCTCCCCGCGGGCCAGGTTGCGGAAAAAGGAGTGCCCCACTTCATAGGGGATAAACTGCTCGGTGAGTTCGTATTCCGTTTTGCCCAGGCAGCTAATTTCCGGCGAGGTGTAGATTCCGGTCGGGATCCCCTTGACCAGCTTCTCATCGCCAACGCCCTCGACAATATGCGCCCCCGCAAAACGCCCCTGATTGTAAGCCGCACTGGCCAGGTTGGGGAAACCGACAATGTCGCCGACGGCATAGATATGCGGCAGGACGGTTTGATAAGATTCGTTCACGGCCAGGTTGCCGCGATGGTCGATTTCGAGACCGAGCGCCTCAAGCCCCATTCCGGAGGAATTGCCGGAGCGCCCGTTGGCCCACAGCAGCATATCCGACTTGATGACCTTGCCGGTCTTCAGGTGCAGCACGGCACAGTCATTTGTCACCTCGACCCGCTCATATTCCTCATTCTGGCGGATCAGAATGCACTGCTCGTCACGCATGTGATAGCTGAGGGCGTTGCTGATCTCTTCGTCGAGGTATTCGAGCAGCCGTTTCCGGGTATTGACCAGATTGACCCTGACCCCGAGGTTGCGGAACGCGGAAGCGTATTCGCAGCCGATCACGCCGGCGCCGTAAACCGTCAGGGTCGCGGGGAGATCTTGGATCTGCAGAATCGTATCGCTGTCAACCACCCGCGGATTTTCGAAATCGACATCATCCGGCCGGTAAGGATGGGAACCGGTGGCGAGCACGAAGTGGTCCGCCGTCAACTGGCGAGTGCGGCCGGACTCGTCGGTCACCTCGATCCTGTGGGGATCGACAAAACGAGCAAACCCCTCGACCACTTCAACGCCGTTGCGGGTGTAGAACTCCTCCCGGTAACGGACCTGCTGCGCAATCACATCCTTCACGGCAATCATCAGCTCAGTCGCTGTGACCTTGCCCTGATGATGCCCCTCTTGAAACAGGCGGCTGTTCTTCACTTCGGAATACTGATTCACCACATGAATGAAGGTCTTGCTCGGGATCGTTCCCAGGTGCGTGCAGCCACCGCCCACCGGGGGACGTTTTTCGACAATAACGACCGACTTGCCGGCTTTGGCCAGAGTAATCGAAGCGCCTTCGCCGCCCGGTCCGCTGCCGATGACAATGACATCAAAGTGGGTTTTCTCTGCTTCCATCTTGGAATTCTTTCTTCAAGTCCGTGAAAAATGGCCGGCAAGGCGAACCTTACCCTCAGGAAATCGCATTATTGAAAATCTACAGGCCGGGTGCTGATGCCAGGAGGTATCGTTAATCGTACCATACTCTCCTGGCGGGGGTGATTTCGCTGAAATGGACGTGACCCGGAAAATCCTGCAATCTCTCGTATATAGATGAATAACACTGCTCACGAAGTTCTGTCCATGGTGAAAACGTCCCTTAAATTGTTGCGCGTGAAATGAGTTCAGGGTTGCACCGGAACTATCTCAAACAGGGTGATTTCCGGTGGTGAGAGGATGCGCAGCGGCGGCCCCCAGGTCCCGGTGCCGCGGCTGGCGTAGAGGTACTGGCCGGGCGCCGGCGTGGAGAGACCGTCCTGCAGCGGATACTCGATACCGGTCAGCAGGTTGAAGGGGAAAATCTGCCCGCGGTGGGCATGTCCTGAAAGTTGCAGATCGAATTGTCCGGCCGAGTTTTCCGCAAAACTCGGCCGGTGTTTGAGTAGCAGGGTAAAGCGTGCCGAACGAACTCCCAGCACTTCACTCTCGTCCAAGTTGCCACCACCGCTTGGGTCATCCACACCGACCAGTTTCAGCCACTCTCCGACCTCCAGACCGCGGTTGCGCAGCACCTGAAAACCGCTGCGAGCCAGAAAAGCGAGGGCCTGATCAAGTCCGGCGTAATATTCATGATTACCGGTGACGGCGTATTTGCCGAGCGGTGGATCGATGCGCCGCCAGAGGTCCACCAGTTCCTCCAGATGGTTGAGCTGGGCATCGACGATATCCCCGGTGGCCACCAGCAGGTCGGGTTGCAGCTCCTGAACCCGGCTGACGATCGGCGCCAGGGCCTCGTCCCGGTGGATCAGCCCGAGATGCAGATCGGAAACCTGAACGATGCGCAACGGTTGCGTTCCGGCCGGCAGTCGCGAAGTCTCGATCCGCACCCGTTCGATCCGCAGGTTATTCGCTTCGTAAAGGCCGTAAAAGCCGGCGGCAATGACCACGAACAGCACCAGAATCGCGGTCACTGCGCCATGCAGGGAGAGGCTCGGCAGCTGTGGCAGCAACCAGCCGGCCAGACGGGCGAGCAGCTCCCAGCAACCGATCAGGGCGAACAGGCTGAAGGCGAGAAATACCACCCCCATCCAGCTGTAGCCGACCCAGGCGAGACCGCGAGCCGGCGCGTCCAGCCCGGCCCGGTCGGCAAACCGGACCAGCAGCGGTGCGGCGATCATCCCCGCCATCCAGATCCAGGTCAGGATCGGTAGCGCCGGATGCCCCTTGAGCAATGGGTGCAGCCCCCAGAATACCAGGGCATGCATGCCGGCGTAGATGGCCAGAAACAGCAGCAGGAACAGTTTCATGCGAATATCCGGTAATGAATGTCAGGCGCCCGAGCCAAGCTGAAGCGCTTGACCCTTGATGATTTCCCGCCCCGCGCCGGCGGACCAGCGGTTGTCTGCCGAAAGACCTCCGCGAAAACTGCGGACTGCATAAACAATATCACGCGCAAGCTGCGCAGTTGCAAGAACTTGTCAGCTGCCGTCCCCCTCTCTTGTCTCACTGCAGCGCCTGTGTTAGGGTGCATATCCGGCAACGAACATAAACGACAACCAATCTTTTCGCCGATTCCATACCAAGGATTGTTTCCACGTGAGCCAACCAGCCAGTCCGGCGCCTGCTGCCGACCCCAATCTGCACCAGCGCAGCTCTCTCGCCACCCTGTCTTTGACCGCACTCGGCGTTGTCTTCGGCGATATCGGCACCAGTCCGCTCTATGCATTGAAGGAGTGTTTTCACACCAGTCATGGCCTGGTACCGACCCCGGAGAACGTCCTCGGCATCCTCTCGCTGATCTTCTGGGCACTGGTGCTGGTGATCTCCATCAAATATCTGAGTTTCATCCTGCGCGCCGACAACCAGGGGGAAGGCGGAATCATGGCATTAACCGCCCTGATTCTGCCCCATCAGACGCGTGACCAGGGGAACCGCAGATTGCTGGTGATTCTGGGACTGTTCGGCGCGGCGCTGCTTTATGGCGACGGCATGATCACTCCGGCGATTTCGGTCCTCTCCGCGATCGAAGGACTGGCGATCGCGACCCCGTCGATCTCTCAGATTATCATTCCGTTGACCGTGGCGGTGCTGGTAGGCCTTTTTCTGGTCCAACACCGTGGCACCGGCAAGGTCGGCTCGGTCTTCGGGCCGCTGACCCTGATCTGGTTTCTGGTCCTGGCGATCCTCGGAATCGGCCAGATCATCAAGAATCCGGCGGTTCTGGCAGCCGCCAGCCCGCATTATGCGCTGCTTTTCATGATTCATAACGGCTGGACCGCGTTTCTGGTCCTCGGCTCGGTTTTTCTGGTGGTCACCGGGGGGGAGGCGCTCTATGCCGACATGGGACATTTCGGGGTAAAACCAATCCGCCTGGTCTGGTTCAGCCTGGTCCTTCCCGCGCTGCTGATCAACTATTTCGGTCAGGGAGCGCTGCTGCTGGCGAATCCGGCGGCGCTGGAAAACCCTTTCTATTTTCTGGCTCCGCACTGGGCGCTGATTCCCCTGGTGGTGCTGGCGACCGCCGCCACCATCATTGCTTCGCAGGCGGTCATCTCGGGTTCCTTCTCCATCACCATGCAGGCCGTCCAGCTCGGTTTCAGCCCGCGGTTGACGGTATCGCACACCTCGGCCACCGAACGCGGCCAGATCTACCTCCCGGCGATTAACTGGGTGCTGATGTTCAGCTGTATCGGTCTGGTGATCGGTTTCGGGTCTTCCAGCAACCTGGCCGCCGCCTACGGCTTTTCGGTCACGACCGACATGGTCATCACCACCCTGTTGTTTTTCTTTGTCGCCCGCGAACGATTCCGCTGGCCGCTCTGGAGCGTGTTACTGCTCTGCGGTGGTTTTCTCAGCTTCGACCTCGCCTTCTTCGGCGCCAACTTCGCCAAGATCCTGCACGGCGGCTGGTTCCCGCTGCTGGTAGCGACCCTGGTTTTCACCCTGATGTCGACCTGGAAAACCGGGCGGAGAATCCTGGCCAGGCGGATGCGGGAGGGATCGATGTCGATCAGCAGTTTCATGACGGCGATCGGCGCCTCCATGCCGCAGCGGGTTGAGGGAACCGCCATTTTCATGTCAGGTAACCTGCGGATCGTCCCTTCAGCGTTGCTACACAATCTCAAACACAATCGGGTCTTGCACCAGCGCATCGTGATACTTTCGGTCGTCACCGAGGATGTTCCGCATGTGCCGAAGAAAGAGCGCTGCGAACTGGAAGATATCGGGGAAGGAATCTATCTGCTGGTGCTGCACTACGGCTTCATGGATGAGCCGGAGGTGCCGCAGGTTCTTTCCAGGCTCGAGATCGGTGGCAACCCGTTCAAGATGATGGAGACCACCTTCTTCCTCGGTCGCGAAACGATCATCCCCTCGCCCAAGCCGGGAATGGCCATCTGGCGCGAGCACCTGTTCCGGCTGATGTCACGCAACGCCCGCACCGCCACCAGCTTCTTCGGCCTGCCACCGAACCGGGTGGTCGAACTGGGGATGCAGATCGAAATCTGAGCATTCCCCCACTGGACCGTTATTTCTGGACGAAAACGACCGGTCAAGCCCTGAGACCTTGACGATCCTTCTCAAGCGCCAGTGATTCGAGCCCCTTTCGAATCAGTCTGACGCCACGTTCAACGATCCGTTGCCGCCAGCCCGGGGCGTTGAGACAGAATGCCGCCTTCAGCGCCCGCTTGGTGCCATGCTCGACACTTCCAGCGCCGTAATGATGCCATTGGTTTTCCCGGCGCAACGCCTGCAGGACCTGCAGGCTCGACTTGGTGCCGAATTCCTGGGTGATGAAATCGATCCGGCAGCCCGGGAAAAGGTTTCGATAAAGCTCCTCATGCCCGCCACGGGTCCGATAGCCGAGCACTTCGGTATCCCTGCCATCGGACAACACCGGGGTCGCGAGGAGTTCACTCAACTCGGCCGCCGGAACCGCCGCCAGCGATTGAAAAAGGGATTCCTGCCCGGGCTTTCCCAGCCCGGTGTGCAGATCGATCACCAGCAGTCTCTGCGGCTGGCTCAGCTTTGACCGCAGCCAATCCCGGTAAAGCAGCACTTCCCGTTGCAGTTCCATGCCGCCGAAAAACAGTCCTTCGGGAAACTGGTACTGACCTTCCGCAATCGACATCTTCAGTGGTCGATAGCCATACTGCAGCAGGCTGAAAAGTGCACGCAGATAAAACAGATCTTGCCCCGGCGGCCGGGAAGGATTCAACAGCGGGTTCAGCCGGGCGTAGTTTTCTGCCTCCCCGGGGCGTCGCTCCTTTTGGAAAATGAAATTTCGGTTGAGGTCGACATTGGCGGCATTGGTCCGGCGCAACCAGGCCATCCCGTAAGGATTGAGAACATGAACCAGCAGCAGGGCGCAATCATCGGTCAACGCCGGCGGCTGTTGCAGCACCTGGTGCTGAACCGCGGAACCGGCAAACCCTTCCACGCCATGCAGACCGCTGCTGTGAATCAGCAATCTGCCGGCATCAGGGGCGCCCAGCCGGGCGATATCGATGGTCAGCCGCTCACCCTGCGGCCCGGAGCCATCGATCGCCAGCGAGTCAAATTGTGCTCCCGCAGCCTGGGCTGCCGCCCTAAATTGTTCTCTGGCTGAGACATAATCGTCAGGGAAATTGGTCATAATCAGATTATTTTAGCAACGGGGGCTGGCAGATTTATCGGTTTCGGGTTAAATTTCTGCTTGTTTGATAAAGTTTCAGTCTGACAGACTATAGATTCCGGAGGATATTATGAGCAACCGCTTTATCATGACCGCTTTCGGCAAGGACCGGGTCGGCATCGTCGCCGATGTGACCCGTCTGCTTTACGAAAACGACTGCAACCTGGAAGACACCAGCATGTCGATGCTGGCCGACGAGTTCACCCTGAGTCTGCTCTTTTCCTGCACCCGGAATGACATTGAAGATCAGCTGTCGCGTGAATGCCGGAGACTGGAACTGGAGAAAGGGATCTCGGCTTTTGTCCGCCCCCTGCAGGCGCTGGAGAAGAAAAGCGCCAAGGGGTTCAAAACCTGCACCCTGCATATCGAGGGGTTGGATCAGGCCGGGATTGTTTACAGGACCAGCCGGTATCTCGCGGACAACACTCTCAACATCATTCAGCTCAGTTCCACCGCCAAGGCCTCTCCGGAAAGCGGCGCCACCATCTACAGCATGGATATCCTTGTCCAGGTTCCCGAGGAAATGTCTCTGGATCAGATTGAAGATGATCTGGGAGCCGTCGCCGACCAGTTGCACGTCGACATCAGCATGTCGCGCTGACCGACGCCCCAAAAGTACCAAACACAGTCCGGGGCCGGAAAACATCCGGCCCCTTTTAGAATCCGCAATCCCCGAAAGACCTTTCTGATTTCAATCGATTAGCCGCCTCCAGATATTCTCCGGGAAATATAAATCGCTTAAAAATCAATGGCTTGACTTGAACTTTGGTCATCTTTGGATATCGTGTAAAGTAATATTCTTACTCTCACCCCAGGAAAGGAGGAGAACATGGGATTCTTAAACAAAATGTTCAGCAAAGACCCGCAGTACCCCGATCTGGCCGGGGACAGTACTGCGGCCCAACAACTGGCCGCAATTAAAAGTAACCTAGAGAAGCTCGCCCATGACGTACACGACCCGATGGAAGTGGTGCCGAGCAGCGACGGCGCCTATGTTTTCATCGGCAAACCCCCGAAAAAATTCGGCATCGCCTGGATCGAAGGGGATCAGATCAAAAGTTTCAAGACTCTGGTTGAAGAGCATGGCATGAGCACCAAGGACGTGGCGAAACTCTCGGACGAACTGCGCGATGCCTATACCAGAAATGACAACACCGAACACTTCCATACCATGATTGCCAATCGCGATATCGTCGTCACCCCCTCAAAAACCCTCGAAAAGGACGTCCGCAACATACTCACCAACCTGCATTGACAAACCGCCTCTGAGGTCGAAAGTACGCTGGAATATAAATCGGATTAAGTGAGTGATGATCAGCCTCTCAGAAGGCTTTTTTTTTGCCAACAACCGGGCGTTTCAAATGGATTTCAAGGGAGAGTTGCGCCGGATCAGGATAGAATCCGATAGGGATTTGTCGCATAACTGCGGAATTGTAATTCCCCCTCATGCTCAAGCAGGGCGGTGAGCCGATCGCGGTTGACCGGATGCGAGATCATCGGCAGGACGTTTTTCTCGGGAACCCAGGCGACATCGGGAGTCTCCTCGCTCGGAACCAGTTTACCGGACGCATAATCGGCAAGGAAACAGAAAATTACCGCTGCAGGTTCGGAAATTTTCGACCAGACAACCGCCGGCCGGGGGGCTTCGATAGTAACGCCGGTTTCCTCAAAAACCTCACGCTGCAGCGCTTCCAGCAGCGCCTCCCCTTCTTCGACCCGCCCCTGCGGCAGTTCCCAGCCGCGGATCTTGTGCCTGACCAGCAACAGGTGCTGCTCAGCATTGCGAACCAGGCAGTTGACGACCAGGATGTGTCTGGGGTGAACCATGAATCCTCCAGCAGAATGGGGCATTTCAACAATGCCCCAGCAACCGGGCAATTTCTTGACTCAATTGTTGAATGGTGACCGGTTTTTTAATGATTTTCGCGCCGGCAGGCAACAGTTTGGAACGATCCGCCTTGTCAGCATAGCCGGTCATATATAACAACGGCAGGGCGGCATCGGTTTCGCGTACCATCTGCCCGGCGGAGATACCATCCAGTTCCGGCATCACGATATCGCTGATGACCAGGGCAACCTGGGGGCAACTCCGATAGGCGTCAACCGCCTGCCGACCATCGGCTACCGCAATGACCCGATACCCCAACTGGATCAGAGCATCCTTGTAAGATTCTCGAATAAATGCATCGTCGTCAGCCAGGATCAGCAGTTCGCCCTGGCCGGAAATCAGTCCCTGACATTCATCCGGCTGCTGATGCTCCCGCGCCAGGTGAACTCGGGGCAGATACAGCCGCACAATGGTCCCCTGGTCGACGTGGCTGGATATTTCAACCGTTCCACCCTGACGGGTGATGGCTCCAAAAACCATCGCCATGCCCAATCCCGTCCCTTTGTTGATCGCTTTGGTGGTAAAGAAGGGCTCGAATATCCTGCCCTGCAATTCCGGCGGAATGCCGCAACCATTATCGATCACCGAAATGCAGACCAGCTCTCGCTGTTTAAGATTCTGATGTTTTGCCAGAAATGCTTCATCAGCTGTGAAACGTTTGACGGAGACGCCGATGGTGGGATTGCTTCGGTCTTCCAGAGCATCCCGCGCATTGGTCAGAAGATTGACCAAGACTTGCTGAAACTGAGTCACATCGGTCAAGACCACCATATCTTCATCGATATCGCTCAGTTCAAAGCGGATATTTTCCGGGATTAAAACCTGGTACATCTTCTCGAATTCCACCATGAAGGATTGCAGCGGCAAGGGGGCGATGGAAAGGACATCCTTGCGGGCAAATATCAACAGCTGGGCAACCATCCCGGCGGCATTCTGACACATCCGCTGAACCGCTTGGAGGCGGTCATGCTCCGGTCCCGTCTTCAGCTGCCGGAGCAAAAGGAAAACGTTCCCCATAATGCCCGCCAGCAGATTATTGAAATCATGGGCGATTCCTCCGACCAGGGTGCCTACGGCTTCCATCTTCTGGGCCTGGATAAACTGTTCTTCAAGCCGCCTGAACTCACGCAGATCTCGATCAATGCAGAAAATATTCTCGACCTGGCCCAACTGATTCTTCGGCGCGACAATCGTCTGCAGGGTGGGAATCATTTCTTTATCGGCAGAGAGCAGTATGCTCTCTCCGATCCAGATGCCGATGCTGATTGCCTCCGGAAGCCTCTGCCGACGACAATTCAAAACCGTTTCCTCGGGCATCAGATTTTCGAGATAGAGTTGCTTCGCCTGTTCGGCATCGACCCCGAACATGCTTCTGGCTGCCCGGTTCAGATAGCGTATTTCCCCCTGCGGGGAGACCATGCAGACGGTGTCCGGCATATGGTCGAGCAGCAGATCGAATTGCTGCTGCAGTTCTTCCGCCTCGACCTGGCGGGTGAGATCCCTGGCCAGAGCCAGGTAGAAATATTCATCACCCAGCTTGACCCGGCTGACATTGATTTCAACCGGTAGCAACACCCCATCCTTGCGGCGATGCCTGGAACAAAGCTGCAGGTAATTATCGGCATCGAAGCCCTTCAGGAAGGTCTGGTATTGTTCGGGAGTAAAACTCACATCAATATCGGTAACCCGCAGCTGCAGCAGTTCGGCCTTGCTGTATCCGAGGGAGTCACAGGCACGCTGGTTGACCTGCAACAACCGACCTTCGTCATTATGCAGGAAAAAGCCCTCGAAAGCCCTTTCGATGACAGTCCGGAAACGCTCTTCGCTGGTTTCCAGAGCTTGACTCTGTTCGGCCAGTTTCTGGTCCAGCGCGGCATTTACTTCGGCATATTTCTCCAGCAACAGTCGATTGGAGACATTCATCAGCAATATTTCCAGAGCCCGGCAGAATAAACTGCGCGATTGCTCGAAAACTTCTGCGCTCCCTTCAGCGCCTGCGAGCAGCAAAAACCCGGATCCGTAGATTTCCGCCTGGAACGGGAGCAGCAGGATGACCGAAATTTGCGGGTAAGTCGGGCCGAGTAACTCCTGACAGTCGGAGCCAGTAACCAGCAGGTCGGCACCCGGAGCGATGCCGGTCTCCGGCGGCTGCAGCCTCAGTCCGTCGCAGTTGCCATCGGAATGCACGTCGTATGAGCGTTCAACAACCCAGTGGGCACCTTGGTCCCGGCAAATGGCCACCATGTCGATCCCCTTGACCAGAGCCATTTTTTCCAGGGCGATGGCAAACATCGCTTCGATGTCCGTTATGGTATTCACCGCTTCCGAAATCAGGCCGAGCAACAGAAAATCCTCGGCCCGGTCGACCAGCATGGCGTTCTCCTGTTCCAGAATCCTCAGGCGCGCCTGCAGCTCTTCAATTTTCGGTTCGGGGTGATTCATGTTGCTCCTGGATAAATTCGACAATCTGACGCGCCGCCCATTCCGGCTCATCTTCCATCAGGTAATGGGATGCGGTCGCGATGCGCCGCAGTAAACTCCCGGGGATATCCCGGTGCAGCTTTTCCGCTATCGCGGCTGACAGATACGGGTCGGCGTCGCCGCGCAAGACCAGCACCGGAAGTTGCAAATGCCGAAGCTCGTTTTCCAGTTCGGTCAGATCATGGTTGTCGAGGCATTTGGCAAAATGCAGAAAAGCCTTGCGTCCCGTAGAGGACATAAATGGTTTCCAGAACAGATCCATCAGCTCGTCGGTCAACCGCTCTTGGTGATACAGGCCCCGTTGAACAATCAGGCGGAATAGACGACGATCAACGATACTCATCAAAAACTGCCGGACGATCGGCGTGCGCATAATACTGATCGGCTGAACCGGCCAAAAGTCATGGCCAACGGAATTGATCAGGGTCAGGCTGCGGATTTTCTCGGGATGGCGGACCGCTATAATCTGCCCGATGCCGCCGCCGAGATCATGGCCGATGAAATAGGGAGGGCCCAGCTGCAGAGCATCAATCAACGCCAGCAGGCGGCCGGCGTGCGCCCTGAGCGCATAAGACTGGTCCAAAGGCATATCAGAAGCGCCGCAACCCGGCAGGTCCACGGCAATGACCTTGAACGACTGATCGAGTAGCGGAACGACTTTACGCCAGATGAAGGAATAAGTAGTGATCCCATGCACCAGCAACAGCGGTTCCCCGGTACCGGATTGTTGATAGGCAATCCGGCAGCCATCAATGGTGCAACTTTGCGGTTCTGCCATGTGAATGACCCCCAGCAGGCAGGCACAGACCAATCTGTCGGGTAATTTTAGCAGAAAACTAAAGGCTTATCCTGGCGGGAAAGATTAAATGCTGAAAGTCAGCGGCCGGCGACCCGCGGCGCAAAAGGTCGACAGATGATCCTGATCGAAGTCAATTTTTTTTCTGTCCGGTCGGTTTTACACTTCTGGAGATCATTTCGGTGTCCGCATCCGTCCCTTCCGGAACCGCAGACTCTTTCGGCAACAGCACCCAGAGCCTGCCGTTCTGCCGCATCCGCCCGGCGATCTTGCCCGCGTCATCCCCCATCCCCCAGAAAAAATCGGCCCTCACCGGTCCCTTGATGGCTCCGCCGGTGTCCTGGGCCACCATCAGGCGGTCGAGAGGTTCATCACTTCCCGGCCAGGTTGTCGCGAGATAGACCGGAGCTCCGAGAGGAATGATATGCGGATCGACGGCCAGACTGCGTTCAGCGGTCAATGCCACCCCGAGTGCTCCGGGGGGAGATTTGAAATCGGCGGAGAGTTCACGGAAAAACACGTAACTGGGATTCTCGGCGAGCAGTTGCTTGCCCGCCTCCGGGTTTTCCTCCACCCAGTGCCGGATGTTCTGCATCGACATCTGATCGCGGGTCATAATATTTCTTTCCAGCAGCAGTTTGCCGACCGACTGGTAGGGACGGCCGTTCTGATTGGCGTAGCTGACCATCACCTTTTCACCATCCGGCAGCCGGATGCGGCCCGACCCCTGAATATGCAAAAAAAAGAGTTCGACCGGATCATCGACCCAGAAGATTTCATCCCCGGCTAGCGGGGTATTACCGTTGTCGATCTCGCCCCGTTCGTAGTAGGGAACCACCCGGTTCCCCACCACCCGGCCACGCAACCGGTAGCGACTCAGCTCAGGGTAGATCTCATCCAGATCGACGATCAGCAGATCGCTCGGCTGACCGTAGATGGGATACTTGAAGCGTTCGGTCGGAACCCGGCTCCCGGGCAGCTCCGGGCCGTAGTAGCCGGTAATGGTCCCGGTGACGGAGCCGTCTTCATTGCGAACCTGGAAAGGCTGAAAATAGTGTTCGAAATACTGGCGGGCGCTCTGTTCATCCCCCGGCTCGACCTGGGTGGCCGCTTCACAAACCTGTTGCCAGCGCTCACGCTTGCCGATCGCCCGACAGCTTTTGCGGAAAGCCTCAAGCGCCGCCGCCGGTCCCTGGTGAGTCCACCCCTCGACTTCACTCCAACTGACCGCCAGCAACGGTTCAACCTTTTCGGCCAGCGGAGCTTCTTTGATCGGCGGCGGCTGTTCTTCCTTTGGTGGAGTCGTACCGACACAGGCCGCAAGAACTAACAGCAGAAAAACAACTAACAAACGAGGCTTCATGGGGATTCCGCAATGATGGATTTTTAAAATGACAGTTGCTTGATTATATAGCAAACCGGCTGGAAAGCAAAAGGGGTGAACAGGGGCTAAAACATATCGACAGGATCAACATCAATCGCAAGCCCGACCCCTCTGTCTAGTTGTTTTTCAGCTGATTCCACTTGCTGCAGCAGATATCGCAAGTCAGGCCGGCGCGCCGCCTTCAGAAGAATCTGGTAACGGCTTTTGCCCCGCAGCCTGGCCAATGGGCAGGGACTGGGGCCAAGAACGTCCACCCCCGGAATCCGGCCGTGCAGTTTCTCCGCCAGCCGTTCGGCGGATAACCTGACCTGTTCAACGCTGTTGCCGGAAAGAATCAGGTTGACCAGATGTCCGCAAGGGGGGTAGCCGAGCTCGCGGCGGAATGGGAGTTCCTGGCGGTAAAATTCGTCATAATTCTGCCGGGCGGCGCAGCTTAAAGCGAAATGTTCCGGATTGAAGGTCTGAATCAACACTCGGCCACCGCCGCAGGAACGCCCTGCCCTCCCGGCAACCTGGGTGAGCAGCGAAAAGCTGCGTTCGGCGGCACGGAAATCGGGCAGGTTGAGGATGCTGTCGGCGCCCAGGACGCCGACCAGAGTGACGCCGGGGAAATCATGTCCCTTGGCGATCATCTGGGTTCCGACCAGAATATCGATCTGTCTGCCCAGCATCTGCTGAACCAGTTTCTGATGCGACCCTTTGCGACTGGTGGTATCACGATCCATCCGGGCAATCCGTGCTCCGGCAAAGAGTTCGCCAAGTTCCTGTTCCAGCCGTTCCGTGCCGGCCCCTTCCGGTTCAATATTCAATCCCTGACACTTCGGACAGCTTTCAGCCGGCGGTTCTGCATAATCACAATAGTGGCAACGCACCTGTCGCTCACGTTGATGAAAGGTCAGGGTGATCGCGCAGTTCGGGCAGTGGAAACTGCTGCCGCAGTCGGTACAGAGCAGAAACGGGGCAAATCCCCGGCGGTTCAGCAGCAGCAGCACCTGCTCACGCTGTTCAAGGGTCTGCTGAACCGCTTCGATCAGCCGGTTGGAAAGAACTCCGTCCGGAGGCTGTTCCGTCAGGTCCACCAGTTCCACAACCGGCATCTTTCCGGCATGAGACCGGTTGTTCAGGGTCAACCGCTGCAATCCCCCCTGCTCGCTGCGAAAGTAACTCCCGAGGGATGGCGTCGCGCTGCCGAGCAGTACCGGGAAATTCTGCTGCTGACCACGCATCAGAGCCAGATCGCGGGCGTGATAGCGGAACCTCTCACCCTGTTTGTAACTGGCGTCATGTTCCTCATCGACGATGAGCAGCCCCGGAGACCGCAGTGGAGCAAAAATGGCGGACCGGGCGCCGATGACAACCTGAACCTCTTCTCGGGTAATCGCCCGCCAGGCATCGTAACGTTCGCCATCGGAAAGGCCGCTGTGCAATGCGGCAAGTCTCACCCCTTGCGGCTCGAAGCGAGCTCGAAACCGGGCGACCAGTTGCGGCGTCAAGGCGATTTCCGGGACAAGAATCAAAGCCTGGCGCTTATTATCAAGGCATTTCTCTACAGCTCGCAGGTAAACCTCGGTCTTGCCGCTGCCGGTCACGCCATGCAGCAGGAAGGGTGCGAATTCGGCTGTTTCGATTGCGCCAGTCAAAGTGTTTACGGCAACCTGCTGCTCGGCATTAAGAGTGAACTGGCGGTCTTCCGGCAGTGGTTCAGCAAGAAACGGATCGCGGCGCACCTCCTGTTCATCCTGCCGCAGGAAGTCGAGTTCAACCAGCCGGTTGAGAGTGGCATGCGGCGCGGGAAACCGAGCGCGCAGTTCTCCCAGGCCGACCTCCCCGCGTTCAGCGATAAAGGCAAGCAGTTCCCGTTGTTTTTCTCCGCGCGGCTGAGCAGGATTCGGTTGCAGACGGAAGACCGGTTCATAGAGAATCTTTGCCGTTCCTTTCTCGCTCCCCAACCCGGCCGGCAAGGCGCTGCGCACCACCTGGCCGACCGGATGGCAATAATACTCGGCCGCCCAGCGCAGCAGGCGCAGCAGCCCCTTCGGCAGCAGCGGCTGTTCATCGAGCAGCTCTTTCACCATTTTGAGCCCTGCGCTATCTCCGGTACGCAGTTTCATAATAAATCCGATCGTGGTGCGCCGACCGAACGGGACCCGCACCCGCACGCCGACCCCTACTTTTTCCGCCAGCGCCTCCGGGACGGCATAGGAAAACAGCTGTTTGAGCGGTGCATTCACCGCGATATCGGCGATCAGATCAGACATTCGGCAAAGACAATCGGTTGCATGGGTTGAGTTGTTCTTTTTACCACAGAGCCGTTGAGACGCAGAGAATAATATCTGGTGACTGAGGACGTTTTTCGGTTTGACTTTGATTGATTGTGACAACCACGGCCAGTTCCCTTGAACTGAAATATTTCTATGAAGAAAAACGGGATGAAGCCTGCGTGGTAATATGTTAAAAAATATTTCTTTCTCGGTAAGTGAAACGATATTCGCAGGATTTTCTCAAGCGCTCACCCAGGTGATAATAAAATGAGAGCGGTAACAAATCTCAAATTCTGGTGGAATAAATCAGCAGTTCGAAGGCTGGAAAAGGCCGTAACCGGTAAATTTCCGCGGCAATGAAGATTTAACATGAGAACTGGTCCTGAAAGTGGCAACGGGTAACAAAAGGAGAGAATTCTTGAGTGATTCCATGACCCCAAAAACCGACCGACCGGAAATACTTGTCGTGGATGACACACCTTCCAGCCTGCAGATGCTGACCGAGCTGCTGAGTGATAAGGGGTATCTGGTCCGCACCGCTTCCAGCGGAAGTCTGGCATTGCAGTCGGTAGCGGCCAAACTGCCGGATCTGATCCTGCTGGATGTTAGAATGCCGGTCATGAACGGCTTCGAAGTCTGCCGGGAACTCAAAGCGGATAAGCACAGCGTCAATGTTCCGGTCATCTTTATCAGCGCGTTTGATGAAATCGAGGAAAAAGTCAAAGCGTTCCAGGTCGGGGGTATTGATTTCATTAGCAAGCCGATTGAGACGGAAGAGGTCCTGGCCCGGGTGAATACCCAGCTGCAGTTGAAGGTGCTGACCGAACGGCAGGAAGAAATGGTTCGCCAACGCACCGATGCGCTGTCGGTTGCCAATCAACAGCTCCACAAAGCCAATCTGGCGTACAAAGCTCTCAGTGATTGCAGCCAGATGCTGATCCGCGCCACCGAAGAAAAGGTCCTCCTGCAGGAAATCTGTCGCATCGTCGCGGAGGACTGCGGATATAAACTGGTCTGGATCGGATATGCCGAGCATGACCAAGCCAAAACGGTGAGACCCGTGGCCCAGGCCGGTTTCGAAACAGGGTATCTCGATGCGGTCAAGTTCGTCTGGAATGATACCGAACTGGGACGAGGCCCCACCGGCCGGGCGATCCGCGAAAAAAAACCGGTTATCAATCATGACCTTCGGAACAATCCCGACTTTGCTCCCTGGCGGGAAGAGGCGATTCGGCGCGGTTACGTCTCCTCTGCCGCCCTGCCCCTGGTGACCGGGAGCGGTGAGATCCTCGGCGCCATGAACGTTTATGCAACTGGTGCTGACGCCTTTAGCGCTGAAGAGATAAATTTACTGGCAGAGCTGGCCGACAATCTCGCTTTCGGGCTTAAGGCGCTGCGCCTGAGAATCGATCATGCGCAGGCGGAAGCATCCCTCAAAGAATCCGAAGAACTGCATCGCATTACGATCTCGAACATCCTTGACCCGGTATTCATCACCACTGACACTGGGCAATTCACCTTTATCTGCCCGAACATCCCCCAGATCCTTGGTTTTTCAATCGAGGAAATCCAGTCCCTGGGAAACATCTCGAAGTTATTGGGGGACGATCTTTTTTCTCTGAAAGAATTGCAGGAGTCTGGAGAAATTCATAACATCGAACGGGTCATAACCGACAAAAGCGGCAGCGACCGATTCTACCTGATCACGCTTAGACAGGTCGACATCAAAGGCGGGACCATCCTCTATACCTGCCACGACATCACGGATCTCAAACAAGCGGAAGAAGAACGGAAGAAGCTACAGAACCAGTTACTCCATGCTCAGAAGATGGAATCTGTGGGACGGCTGGCCGGCGGCGTGGCTCACGATTTCAACAACATGCTGGGGATCATTCTCGGCCATACGGAACTGGCTCTGAAACGGGGCAAACCTACCCAACCGATTCATGGTGCCCTGGAAGAAATCCGCAGAGCAGGACAGCATGCTGCCGAACTCACTCGGCAACTGCTGACCTTTGCCCGCAAGCAGGCCGCCTCCCCCAGAATTCTCGACTTGAACAAGATCCTGCCCAATACCCTCAAAATGCTGAGCAGACTGATCGGCGAAGATATCAACATTGTCTGCAAGCCCGGTTTAGACCTCTGGCCCGTCAGGATGGATCCGGGACAGGTTGATCAGATTCTGACCAACCTTGTCATCAATGCCCGTGACGCCATTGCCGGGGTGGGCAAGGTCACCATTGAAACAGCAAATATCCACTTCGATGAAGTCTTTTGCTCCCAGCACGAGTGCTTTACTCCCGGCGACTATGTCCAGCTGACCGTGCGTGACGATGGCTGCGGAATGAGTGAAGAGGTTCTTGATAAGCTTTTTGATCCCTTTTATACCACCAAGGAACTGGGGCAGGGCACCGGGTTGGGATTGTCGATCGTCTATGGCATCGTCAAGCAGAATGAAGGGTATGTCAAAGTTACCAGCACGCCGGGAAAAGGAACGACGTTCAAAATTTACCTGCCGCATTGTGCAGGGAGCGGTGATATCGTCTTTGAAGAAGATCCTCCCGCTGAACTCGCCGGCGGTTCAGAAATGATTCTGCTGGTAGAAGATGAAGAGGCGCTCCTGATCCTGGTCAGACAAATGCTGGAAAGTCTCGGTTATCGGGTTCTTTCGGCAGCCACGGCGAAAGACGCGCTCAGCCTGGCCAAAGCAAACTGTGGAAAAATCGATCTAGTGATAACCGATGTGGTGATACCCGATATGACCGGCTACGATCTGAGCAGAAACCTGCTGACCCGCTACCCGGAGATGAAACGACTGTGGATGACGGGACATACCGGCCGGGCAATTTCCCGTCAGGAAATGCCGGAACAGGAGAAGTATTTTCTGACAAAGCCTTTTTCTCTTACAGAGTTGAGTAAAAAGGTTCGCGAAATACTGGATGATCGGGAGTGAGTGGGAACCTTTCATTCCGGGTCAAGAGAATATCCGCTTTCCCCCGCGCCCCCTGGCCGACGATAAAAAATCCCCCTGCCGCAGCTGCGGCAGGGGGATTGAGGTATTTGCAGAGCTATTCTTTCGCTATTCTTCGGTCAGCACCGCGCTGGCAATCTGTTCGGCGAACTGGCGGCAGCTGTCCATATTTTCCTTGGTCGGGGTAAAGCGGAAGGAAACCCCCTCGGCGACCAGTTTGTACTTCAACCCGAGCAGCCTCTGCTCAACCATCTTCACCGCTTCGCCGCTCCAGCCGAAGGAGCCGAAGACCGCGCCCAGCTTGGCCTTGGGCGTCACCGAGGAGATCAGCGCCAGGGCATGCCAGACGTGCGGTGGCGCATCCCGCTGAATGGTCGGCGTGCCGATCACCAGCACATCGGTGCGCTCCAGGGCGTTGCGGTAATCGTCATCGCGCATATCACTTAAGGCGAAGGTGGTGACATCCAGCCCCTGGGCGATCAGTTCGGTTTTGATGACGTTGGCCATGTCCCGGGTATTGCCGTGGGACGACAGCACCGCCATTAACGCCTTGGGACGCTCCCCGGAAGATGGCGCAGCCGACCAGCTGGCATAGGATTCGATCGCAAAAGCGGCGGTCGAACGCCGGATCGGCCCGTGCGAGGGGCAGACCATGCGGATCGGCAGATTCTCTATTTTCGCCAACGCGGCCCGGATTTTGTCTTTAAAGGGACGCATGATGCAATCGTAGTAGAAATGGAAATCGGCAAAAAATTCGTGAATCTCGTCATCGAACAGCTTTTCCGAGCAATAGTGGGCTCCGAAGGCGTCGCAGGGGAAGAGAATTTCATCCTCGACCAGATAAGTAAAAATGGTGTCAGGCCAATGCAGGTAGGGAGCGATGATGAAACGCAGGGTTTTTCCGCCCAGATCGATTTCATCCCCATCGTTGACCACCACCGCGTTGAACGGCCGGTTGAGCAGCTGCGTCAGAAAGTTCGCCCCGGCCTTGCTGCAGTAAACCTGGACATCGGGATTCATTTCGATGACCCGGATCAGTGATCCGGAGTGATCCGGTTCGGTGTGATTGACAACCACGATATCGACCTTGGCCGGATCGACATGTTCCCCGACCTTGGCAAAAAAATCATCCGCGAACGGCGCTTTGACCGTGTCGATCAGGGCGGTTTTCTTCTTTCCCTGGATCAGATACGAATTGTAAGTCGTGCCGTTATGAGTCGGGAAAAGATCGTCGAAGACTTTCAGATCCGGGTGCAACGCACCGACCCAGTGGACATTTTCGACAACCTGAATGCTGTTTTCCATCTGAACATCCTCCAGCGCAGAAATTGAGATATAGTTGGTCAACTATAGCCCGATCCACTCCCGTCGACAAGTTATAATTCGTTTATCCGGTTTCAGTGTCCGAGATATTGCAGCAGTCCGGATATTTCCCCCATCAGCTCGGCGAAGCCCGCCCCGGTCAGGCTCTGCGCTCCGTCGCAGAGCGCCTTGGCGGGATCGGGATGGACCTCGATCATCAGCCCGTGCGCGCCGGCCACCAGTGCCGCCTTGCTCATTACCGACACCAGCGACCGTTTGCCGGTGGCATGACTGGGATCGACAATGATCGGCAGATGACTCATCTCGCGGATCAACGGCACCACCGACAGATCGAGGGTATTCCGGGTCGCTTTTTCAAAGGTGCGGATTCCCCGTTCACAAAGCACGACCCGCTTGTTCCCTTCGGCGACAATATACTCCGCAGCGGCGAGAAACTCTTCGATGGTGGCGCTCATGCCGCGCTTGAGAAGCACCGGATGTTCGGTCTTGCCGACCTCCTTCAGCAGGTCGAAGTTCTGCATGTTGCGTGCTCCGACCTGCAGCATGTCGGCGTACCGGCAGATCACATCAAGCTGCTCGATCCGCATGACCTCGGTCACCACCGGCAGACCGCTGGCCCGGCCGGCTTGCTGGAGAATCTTCAGCCCTTCGACTCCCAATCCCTGAAAGGTATGCGGCCCGGTACGCGGCTTGAAGGCGCCGCCGCGCAGCATCTGCGCTCCGGCCGCTTTGACCTGGGTCGCGGCCTCCAGCATCTGCTGTTCCGTTTCGATCGAGCAGGGGCCGGCAATGATCACCGGTTTTTCCCCATCACCAAACCTGACCCCACTGACATCAACAACAGAAGGCTCTGGATGAAAGTCCCTTGAGACCATTTTGTACGGTTTGCTGACATGGATCGTCTCGCGCACGCCGGGCAGGTTGCGGATCGTGGAATCATCCACATAGCCCTGGTTGCCGAGCACCCCGATGGCGGTCCGCAAGCTGCCGGGAATCGGTTCAGCGCGATACCCCAGCTCTTCAACGGTGGCAATCACCTGATCGATCTGCGCCCGGGTCGCATGATGGTGCATGACGATTAACATGATCTGTCTCCTTCAGCCGGGCCGGTCTTGCCAGCCTCAGGCAGTTTTCCGCGGCGCCGCAAATAGTCCTCAAGCCGCTGCAACGCCAAAATAATTTCATTCAGAGGGCGAGTGTATGAAAATCGCAGAAACCCCTCGGCGCCTTCACCAAAGTCAATTCCGGGAGTTATGGCAACCCCGGTATTTTCCAAAATATCCAGGGACAGTCGCTGTGAATCGCCATCGATGTGGCGCGCATCCGCCAGCACATAGAACGCCCCCTGCGGTTCGAAATGAACCCCGAACCCGAGCCCGCGCAAGCGCCCGACAAGTTCCTTGCGGCGCTGATTGTAGACCTCGCGCATGTCGGCGACATCCCCCTGGCACTGCTGCAGTGCGGCGATCCCGCCAAGCTGGACAAAATGATTGGCGCAGATCAGAAAGTTCTGATGCAGGATCTGCAGGGTACGCACGCAGGAAAGGGGTGAAATCAGGTAACCAAGCCGCCAGCCGGTCATGGCGTAGGCCTTGGAAAAGCCGCCGAGGACGAAAGCATCCCGGGTAAATTCGAGGATGCTGTGCTCCTCCCCGGCGTAGGTCAGTCCGTGGTAAATCTCATCCGCAATGATCGGAATCGGCAGATCGGCGAGCGCCTGCAGCTGCCCGCCGCTTAACACCGAACCGGCTGGATTCGATGGGGAGTTGATCAGCAGACCGCGGGTTCTATCACCGATCAGCTGTCGAACCTGTTCGGGTTGCGGCTGAAAACCGTCTGCGGCGGCGGTCCGCAACATGACCGGCCGGCCACCCGAGAAACTGACAAAGCCGGGATAGCAGGCATAGCCGGGATCGGGGAGGATCAGTTCGTCCCCATCATCGAGCAGGGTCGAAAACAGGAGCAGCATCAGCGGGCTGGTCCCGGAAGAGACGATCACCTGTTCAGGAAGCACCTCGACGCCGTAATGCTCGAGATAATGTCGGCAGATTTCCCGGCGCAGCTCCAGCAGCCCCTGAGAGTGGGTATAACAGGTGGCTCCCGCGGCCAGCGCCTGTCCGGTGGCGGCGAGGATCGCCGGCGGAGTGCTGAAGTCGGGTTCGCCGAGACAGAGGTAGATGATCTCGCGGCCTGCCGCTTCCATCTCTTTGGCCCGTTCCATCACCTCCATGGCCAGGAATGGGCTGACCTGCGCGGCTCGTTTTGCAATCGGAATCTGCATAACTGCTGCTCCTGGAATTCAACCGAATCAGCTTAATCTCCGGTCGATGTGAATGCAACCCCCTTTGCCGGCCATCTCGGAACCGATGGAGAATCGTTTGCAATCAAACGCCACAGCGGTTAGAGTTGCCACAACACTGTCTGACGATCGAAGATGAGACCGGAGATGAGGAAATATCTGATCCCCCTGACCCTGCTGCTCGGCCAGCTGATTCTGAGCCCGGTGGCCTATGCGGACAAGGCCTCCGAAGCGGAGGCGCGACGCCTGTTCAATGCTTTCGGTTGCAAGGGCTGTCATCAGTTCGAAGGGGACGGCGGCTCACTCGCTCCCCCGCTTGACCAGATCGGCAGCCGGATGACCAGGGAGCAGATCAGAAAACACCTGGCGGCCCATGTCGAAACCCGGAAAAAAGGCTTTATGCCCAGCTTCAGCACAACCTCGCAGGAAGAACTCGAACTTCTCAGCGATTTTCTCTACAGCCATAAATAATACCTGAATCAGTGGATTCCGGGCGAAATAAAAGTGCGCAGTGCTCGGATTGAATGAGCGTTTCAAAAATCTGGGCTGCACCCACAGGATCAGCGGCGCGTGTTGAGACGCTTAGGGAATTCAATGATTTGTGCTATTAACCGTTTGGACACTCACTGAATCAGGTAAATAATAAAGGATTCAGGCACCAGGAATCAGGACTCGGGCGCGAAAGGAGAGTGATCTTCAGTCTGGAACCTGATCCAAGATGCCGTAATGATCTCCAAACCTTATTTCAAACAGCGAAACAGCATCATGTCTCAAAGAATGACCCTGATCAGTTCCCCGGCATTTGTCCCGGAAGCTCAGCTGAAAAAAATCGGCGGATTTGCCGCCTTGTTCGGTAATGACCGGCCGCTGGTACTGGAAATCGGTTGCGGAATCGGCGATTTCATTATCAAGCTGGCCACCCGTTCACCGCAGCGGAATTATATCGCCATTGACATCTTCAACCAGGGCTGCCGCCAGACCTGCAGCCGGGTCGACGCGTCCGGACTGACCAACATCCGCGTCATGCGCAGCGAGGCGCGTTACCTGATGCACCATGTTCTGGGGAAAGACAGCCTGCAGGCCATCTATATCAATTGTCCCGATCCCTGGCCGAAGAAACGCCACCGCAAACGCCGGCTGCTCAACCAAAATTTCCTCAACCTGGCCCTCTATTGCCTGCAGCCGGGAGGAGAACTTAACTTCACCACCGATTTCGTCGATTACGGCGAAGCGGCCGGAGAGCTGCTGGCAGCCGATGAGCGGCTGGTCAATCTGAACCCAACCCCGTTTACCCATGAGCTTGGCGATTATCCGATTTCCAAATACATGCGCCGCTTCCTCGACCTGGGACAGCCGATCTATTTCTGTCGTTACCAAAAACATCGGGACGTGCTGATCAATAAACCACAGCTGCAGAAAGGCTTCCGCCTGCCCTGGGGCAAAGAAGAGTGTTAGATGAAATATCTGACGGCCGAGCTGCCGGGCACCGGCGGCCGCTACAAGGAACAGCCGGAAGACTTCCGGGTCGAGGAAATCCCTCTCTACCCCTGTTCCGGTAGCGGAGAACATCTTTATCTGTGGATTGAAAAGTCTGGGATCAGCACCCGCGAACTGCTGGCTCAACTTGGTCGCGGATTGCAGCTGAAAGAAAACCAACTCGGTTACGCCGGGTTGAAAGATGCCAGGGCGCGGACCCGGCAGATGATCTCGATTCCGGCCGCCCACGCTGGCCGGCTGGAGTCGCTGCAACTGAGCCAGGCCCGGATTTTGAGCGCCGAACGGCATGGCAACAAATTGCGCCTCGGCCACCTGGCCGGAAATCGCTTTACCATCCGCCTGGGTGATGTTCACCCGCAGGCCGCCACCCGCGCCCGCGCCATCTTTCAGGTTTTGCACCGCCAGGGTGTTCCCAATCGCTTCGGAGAACAGCGCTACGGCGTCCTCGGCAATTCGGCCCGGCTCGGCCTGCTGCTGGTGAGAGGGAAATATCCGGAATTCTGTCGGGAACTGCTCGGAGACCCGGCTGGCATCCGCCATGACGGCTGGCGGGCGGCGGCGACGGCCTTTCGTGCCGGCGACCTGCGGCGGTGTCTGGAACAACTGCCGCAACGGATGCGCGATGAGCGCCGTCTGATCAACAGCCTGCTGCAGGGGAAAACCGAGCGGGAAGTAGTTCTTGCCCTGCCGCGTAATCTGCTGCGGCTGTTCCTCTCCGCCTGTCAGTCCCAGCTGTTCGATCAACTGTTGGAGCTGAGGTTGCCCGACCTGGTGCATCTCGAAGATGGCGATATCGCCGTCAAACATGCCAACGGCGCCTGCTTCAGGGTGGACTCGGCAGCCAGGGAACAGGAACGCGCCGAACGTTTCGAGATCAGTCCGTCGGCGCCGCTGTTCGGTCACAAGGTGATGCTGGCCGAAGGCGCTCCCGGACTCCGGGAATCAGAGCAGTTGAACGCCTCAGGACTGACCCTCGACAGCTGGAAAATCGGCAGCGGCCTGAACCTTCCCGGCGAAAGACGCCCCCTGCGGGTGCCACTGCAACAACCGCAGGTTGAGGAGAGCGAAGAGAAGTGTCTCACCCTGTCCTTTTCCCTGCCGAAGGGGAGTTATGCAACCAGTGTTCTGCAGGAATTGATCAAATAATTCCCCTTGCCAAAGCGGAGAAATCATCGATTGACAGGATATCGGCGGTCTGTTAAAAATTGAGCGACAAAATGTTGTTCTATTATTTTCTGGACTTTTGTTTGCCGATGAAATTCATCCTTTCTGCTGGCAGTCTCCACACCTACCCTCTGCCTCTGGCATGTGAAATCGCCCGCGATATCGGTTTTGACGGCGTCGAAATCATTATCAATCATGATTTTGAATACGGCTGCGGCTGCGAACTGCTGGCCGAGGTCTGCAAGATTCTCCCAGTCACCTCACTGCATGCCCCCTTCTTCGATATCAACGGCTGGGGAAACAAAATCCTGCAACTGGAAAAAACCGTCGACCTGGCCATCGACAACGACATTCCGCTGGTCAATTTCCATCCACCGGTCTGGCTGACCCTGGAGCGTAAATTCTGGCGCTGGCTGAACCGGGTCGAGGATTTTCAGCAACAGGTCGGCAGGGGAAAAGTCAGCGTCACTATCGAGAATATGCCGGCCAACGGACCTCTGGGCTGTAATCCCCATTTTCTGCACAACACCGGCGCGATGATTGAATTCATCCAGCAGCGTAATCTGTTTCTGACCTTCGACACCGCCCACATGGGAACCTGCAAAACCAACTTTCTTACCGATTTCCACTACTTTTACGATTCCGATCGGATCCGTAATGTGCATTTCTCCGACTATGCCAATGGTCGGGAGCATCTGCTTCCGGGACATGGCAAGCTGCCACTGACCCGTTTCCTGAATCATTTGCGGGAAACCGGCTATGATGGCACGGTCACTCTCGAACTCACCCCCCACGAGTTGCCGGAAGATGAAGAACTGATCCGTGCGAGTCTCGCCCAGGTCCACCGATATCTCCTGGATGAAACCCGCGAAGGGCTGCGCAACGCCAGTTGACAAAATTAAAGGCCGCAAGCTTTTTGCCTGCGGCCCGGAAAAACATCCTCACGCGAATTGCCTCAACGGACAATATACACCGAACATGAGGCATTCAGTGCCACGCGGCTGGACACGGAACCCCGCAGGGCTCTGAGCATTCGCCCTTTGCCCGAAGAGCCGATGACGATCACATCACACTCTTCCTGGGCAGAAAACTGCAGCAGGGCCTCATCGACCTCCCCGTAAACAATCTCCTTGTGCAGATGAACATTCGCCTCGGCGGCCGCTTTATCGACAACGTAAAAGATGCGCCTTTTCTTTTCCTCCCAGCCATCCTCCCGGTTTCTTTTGGGGGCCAGAGTCAGGTCGGTCAGGGCCGGCGCTTCTTTGGCGGGGAGAACAATAACCGCATACAGGGTACTGCTGAAACGCTCACTACTGGTAGCCGCGGTCAAGCGCACCGCTTCCTCCGCAGCCTTGTCGGAAGCCGGGGAACCATCGATCGCAACAAGGATTTTCTTACTCAGATTCAACATATTGGACCATTTCCGCTGGAGCGTTTCGCTCATCCTAGACAAGCATTTTCGGGCTGTCAACAGAGTAACACAATAAAAATATCGGGATTAGTTTGACAGAAATAAAACAGCTTTCTATAATGACTGGGAGTCACTGTCCTGGCATCGGCAAACTATCTCCGCATACACCTTGACAGCACATTCTGCCGAGGCTAGAATCACCTGTCTTATTACATATATAAGAAATTTCCAAGAAGGATAGAGGGATCATGGTCAAAAAAGACAAGTCGGAATATATCATCCAGGCGGTATCGCACGCTCTCGATCTGCTCGAACAGTTTCATGATGATATCGATGAACTGGGCGTCACCGAACTGAGCAAACGCCTGAAACTGCATAAAAACAATGTCTTCCGACTGCTGGCTACACTGGAGTCGCGCGGCTACATCGAGCAGAACAAGGCCACCGAAAACTACCGGCTCGGCTTGAAAGCTCTGGAACTGGGACAAACTTTCATCAAGCAAATGGGACTGTTGCGCCAGGCCAAGCCGATTCTTGACCAAATGGTTGAAGCCTGCAACGAAACTTCCTATGTCGCCATCTACAAGGAAAACCACATTGTTTACCTCGATGTGGTCGAGACCAACCTGACGGTCCGGGTGGTTTCCCGGGTCGGCTCCCGCCTGCCGGCTTACTGCACCGCTTCCGGCAAGGTGCATATGGCGTTTATGACCGAAGAGGAACTGGAAGAGCTGCTGAGCGAAATGAAATTCATCCAGCACACTCCGACGACCATTACCAATCAGAAGGATCTCAAGGCCGCGTTGGTCGAGGTTCGTGAGCAGGGCTATGCGCTTGACGATGAGGAACTCGACCTTGGCGTGCGCTGCATCGCCGCGCCGATTCGTGACTACACCCGTCGCATCGTCGGCGCCATCAGCGTTTCCGGACCCAGCATGCGGATCGACGACGAGCGGCTTGAAAAAGAATTGATCCCGATGGTTCTGCAGGCCTCAACCGATCTTTCGGCCCGACTCGGCTACCCTAAATAATCGACAAGTTAAAACGTCAAAAGGCTCCTCAATGAGGAGCCTTTTGACGTTTTAAGCAGGAGTATTTCCCGGTGAAACCCTCCCTTGAACAGGAATTGGAGCTGGCGCGCGCCGCCGGTGTCAGCCATCCGGAAAATCTTCCATTCCTGCTGCAGCCCGAACAACCGAACGGACAGGGAGTACTGCTGGTGCACGGTTTTAGCGCGACACCGCGTGAAATGCGCCGCCTCGGCGAATTTCTCTGCCACCACAACTTCACGGTTTTCGCCGTCCGCCTGCCCGGACACGGAACCACTCCGGAGGATTTATCGGAAAGACGGACTGAAGAATGGCTGGCTGCGGTCGATCGCGGTTTTCAACTGCTGACGGAGAACAATCTCAAGATCAGTGGCATCGGGCTGAGTACCGGAGCGCTGTTGCTGATGAAGCTGTCCCTGATCAGGCGTTTTGACAACCTGGTGCTGCTCTCTCCATTTTTGCAGCTGAAGCATGCCCTGGCTCCGCTGGCCGACTGGCTCAGCCTGCTGTTCCCTTACCAGAAACGGGAGATCAGGGAAGCCGACCAGCCGTTCTACTATCGCCGTCGGCCGCTGAAGGGAATTGCCCAGATCAACCGGTTGCGCCGACAACTGCAAGACAAACTGCAACAGATCAAAACCCCGGTTCTGGTGCTCGCCGCCGAAGGAGATGCCACCATCTCACCCGGGACCGCGGAACGCCTGTTCAACCGCCTGGGAAGTCGGCACAAGAAATTCCATTGTTACGGTCCCGAAGTCCCGCACGTCCTGACCACCGCAGAGAATCCCCGGCTGGAAGATGTTTTTTCCCGAATCCTGAGTTTTCTCGCCGCACCTGCTGTCGAGACCATGGATTAGGGTCGATTTTCTGTCGTCAGCTTTTCCCACAAGGCATCAACCTGCTGCAGAGCCTCTTCGAAACTGCCGGAGTTATCGATGACATAGTCGGCCCGGGCTAACTTCTCCTGCTGCGGCATCTGCGCCGCAATCCGTTGCCGGGCAACAGTCTCTTCCAGCCCGTCACGCTCCATCAGTCGCCGCAACTGAACTTCCGGAGCAATGCTGATCACCAGTACCCGGTCGACCCGCTCTTCCGCTCCGGCTTCGAATAACAGCGGCGCTTCATACGCCACCAGGGGAATTCCCGCGGTCCCTTTCAACTGCTGCAAACGTTGCCCGGCCAGTTCAGCGATTGCCGGATGGATAATTCGGTTCAGCTCTTGTCGCGCAGCGGCATCGCTAAAAATAATCTGACCCAATCGTTCCCGATCCAGTTCCCCGTTGGCGCAAAGAATTTCCTCCCCAAAAGTCGCCACCAGCGGCCGCAGAACCGGGCTGCCCGGTGCCACCACTTCCCGCGCCAATTGATCCGCATCGACCAGTGCCGCCCCTTTGCGGACGAAGGCGCCGGCGATCATGCTTTTCCCCGAAGCGATATTTCCGGTGATTCCGAGAATCAAATTGTTTACTATCATGGTAGAATTACTGTCAAAGTCATTTTTGCTATCCTAGCTGTTGCCCTGGAGGTCTGCATGAACGAAACCCTGCCCCGCATGGTCCTGTCGCGCGTCGAACGTTTCGACGATCGCCCAGCGATGCGTCGTAAAGTCGACGGCCGCTATCAGGATATCAGTTGGCAACAGTTGGACAAGCAGGTGCGCGCTTTTGCTCAGGCTCTGCTGGCCCTGGGTCTGCTGCCGGATCAGCAGGCGGCAATCATGGCGCCGAACTGCCCGGAATGGGCCTTTGCCGATCTGGCGATCATGGCGGTCGGCGGCCGGACCGTTCCCGTTTACCACACCGAAGGGCTGAAGACAATCATCCATATTCTGGTCGATGCCGAGGTGCGCCTGCTGTTCACCCATTCCCGGCTGCTGGCCCTGGACCTGATGAAACAGCGCGAGCAAATGCCGCAGCTGAAAAAGATCATCCTCCTGGAAGGGACCGCAGAGGAAACGGATATCCTCTCGCTGCCGGAGTTTCTCGAACTCGGCGCGCAGGGCTCGGCCGAACAGCTGGAAAACCTGCTCGCGGCCGGAAAACGTGAACAGCTGGCAACCATCGTCTATACCTCCGGCACTACCGGCGAGCCCAAGGGGGCGATGCTCACCCACGCCAACATCCTCTCCAATATTGAAGCCTGCTGCAAGCTGATCGACCTGGGACCGGACGATGTCAGCCTCTCCTTTTTGCCGCTGTCACACATCTTCGAGCGGATGGCCGGATATTACATGATGCTCCATCAGGGGGTAATCATCGCCTACGCCGAAAGTATCGACACCGTCCCGGTCAACCTGACCGAGGTCTGCCCAACCATCGTCACCAGTGTACCGCGGCTCTACGAAAAAATGCACAACCGGGTCCTCGAACGGGTCTCCACCGGTCCCTGGCTGAAAAAACAGCTGTTCTTCCTGGCAATCCGCATCGGCCGCGAGAAGGTCGCCCGCGAACAGGCCGGAATGCCGCCGACCGGCTGGCAGAAGATCCTCCTGGGAGTGTTCGACAAGCTGGTCTTCGCCAAGATCAAAGAGCGGCTCGGCGGACGACTGCGCTATTTCATCTCCGGCGGCGCACCGCTGGTCAAGGAGATCGGCGAATTCTTTCTTGCCGCCGGGGTTCCGATCTTTGAAGGCTACGGCCTGACCGAAACCTCGCCGGTGCTGGCGGTCAACTATCCAGGACATCACCGCCTGGGGAGCGTCGGTCTGCCGCTGAAGAACCTTGAACTGCGGATCGCCGCCGACGGCGAACTGCTGGCCAGAGGACCGAATGTATTTCAGGGCTACTGGGAAATGCCGGAACAGACCGCCCAGGCGCTGCAGGACGGCTGGTTCCACACCGGCGATATTGCCACCATGGACAATGACGGCTACCTGTTCATCACCGATCGCAAAAAAGATTTGATCGTCAACGCCGGCGGTAAAAAAATCGCGCCGCAGGAGTTGGAAAACCTGCTGAAAACCGACAAGTACATCAGCAGCGTGATGGTCTACGGCGATCGGCGCCCTTACCTGACCGCCTTGATCGTCCCTGATTTCGAAGCGCTGCAGAAGTACGCCCGCTATAAAAAAATCGACTTTCTCGATCACTGCGACCTGGTCACTCACCCCCAGGTCCTCAACCTGATCCGCAGACGTATTGACAAGTTGCAACATTCGCTGCCATCCTACCGCAAGATTAAACGCTTTTCCCTGCTGTCCCGCGACTTCAGCGGCGAAAAGGGAGAAGTCACACCAACGCTGAAAATCAAGCGGAACATCGTCGGCCGGCGCTATGCGCACCTGCTGGAAGATCTCTACCGGGTGCCCGGCGAAGATATCCACGATTCCAGCTACTGCGTCATGGATGAAGAATGATTTTTCCACCGTCCTCGAAGTGAAATCGGGACAGTCAGAGGGACATGGATCAGACGACCTCCGAAAATCTCCTGCAACAGGACCTCGAAACGGCTCTGACCGGCCTGCTCAAGTTGATCAAGGCACTCAGATTCTATCCGGCTGAACATCCCGCTCTGGCCGACATGGCCGAGGAAACCTGCCGGATTTTCCAGCCGTTGCTGGGCCGCCACGAACCGCGCCCCTACCATGTCACCCGTGACGGGTTCGATCTTGACAACAACCGGGTGGCACCGAAAAACAGCCGTTTGCAGGAATTCGCCCGACAACTGGTGGAACGCCGCGTTCGTTATCTGCTGTTCCTGCCGGAGCTGGTGGACCGGGAACTGGTCATCTTTGCCCAGCAACTTGCCCGCCCGGCGGCAGAACTATTGAAAAACGGTGGACTCCCCGAAACATTGAAGGAGCTGGGGATCAGATCGATCTGGATCAACGAAACCAGTGTGGAGGAGGTTTTCCGTCAACTTCAGGAGGAGCCTTCGGACCCGGCTGACGAATTGACGACCGAAGCTGAGACGGAAGCCGGTCAACCTGAGAGCCTTCCGGAAGTTGATGATGATGCGCTGATCGCCCGCCTGCGAGAGTTACTGGAACTGCTGAAGGAACCACTGGAGGATGACGAATATAACCATTTACTGAGCGAAGTCCAGCAGAAAGCCCCGGTCTTCCTGCATCGATCCGGGGTCTCCGGGGGGCTGGCGCTCTTCGGCCTGCTGCAGGGGCACCAGCGCGACGAAACCCGTAGCGAGTCCCAGCGCAAAGCAGCCGAGAGCTGTATCGATCAACTGCTGCAACCGGATATTTCCGACCTGTTGATCAATGCGGTCGCCGACCAGAAGCTCAAGACCTCACTGCAGCGGGCGCTGGCCCGCTTGCTGATTGCTCTGGCAATGAAGATTGCCCCGCAACTGCTTCAGCGCCTCTATGCAGAGCGGGATGCGATTCTCCGCCGGAGATTTGCCGGCATCCTGGCCCATATGGGAGAACCCCTCTTTCCGCTACTTGAGGACTCGCTGCACGACCCGAAGTGGTACGTGGTCCGCAATGTGGTCTACATCCTCGGAGAAACCCGGCTGGAAGCGGCCCTGTCGTTACTGAAACCGACTCTGCATCATCCTGAACCGCGGGTCCGCCGGGCTCTGATCCGGGCGTTAAGCTCAATCGGCTCCGAAAGTGTCATTCCGCTGTTGATCCAGCTCTGTCATGATCCCAGCGCGGAACTGCGCCGACCGGCGGTCATCGCCCTGGGGGGGCTGGCCGATCCCCAGGCGATTCCACCGTTGCTCGAACAACTCAAGGAACCGGACCTGCTTGGCAAACAGACCGAGCTGAAAGTGGATATTATCCGCGCCCTGGCAGCGATCAAATCCCCCCAGGCGCTCACCCCGCTGCTGGAACTGGCTCAAAAACCCAATCTGCTGCGCCTCAAGCATCTTGAAACCTTGCGCGCCGAAGCGATCATCGCCATCGGCCAGCTGGGAGATGCTCAGCTGATTCCACTGCTCGACCAGCTGCCGAATCGAAACCGGAGTCCGGTCAGCATGGCGCTGAAACATGCCACAGCTCAACTCAGGAAACAGAACCATGCCCCTTAACCGGCTGAAACAGACCCTGCTCAGCATCTGCGCCATCCTGCAGGGGCTGCGCCTCTACCCGGCAAAACATCCGCAGATCCAGCGCCAGTTGGAGACTGCGATCGAGTCCTTGCAGCCGCTGCTCAGCGACCCCGGGAAGCTGACCGTCGGCCTGGTGGACGGCACTCTGCTGCTCAACGATATTCCCTGTCTCGACCAGTTGCCGACACTGCAAGAGTTGGCGCGCCTGATCGAACGCCAGCAGTTGCAGGCGATCACTTTTCTCCCTGGAATCGACAGTCGGCAGCTGCTGTTCTTCTGCCAGGAGCTGCCCCAATTACATGGCGGCGCATTCCCGGATCGGTTGGAGCGGGCGGCAATCAACGCAATCCGCGCCACCCCGGTCGAAGAGGAGCTGGATGATCCGCGGGTCACCTATCAGAAAGCGGTCGAGACGGTGGCGGAGATCTGCCAGGATGTCCGTCTCGGGCAGATCCCTTCCTCCGGCAAAGTTGTTTTCACGGTCAAAAGCCTGCTGAATTCGATTCTCGAAGATCCCAGTTCCCTCTTCGCCATGACGCTGCTAAAGGACTACGACAACTACACCTTCACCCACTCGGTCAATGTTTCGGTCCTGGCGATCACGGTCGGGACCGCTTGCGGCGTGTCTCAACCGGAGCTTAACATCCTGGGACTGGGGGGCTTGCTGCACGATCTGGGCAAGATGACCATCGATCACAAAATTACCGGTAAACCGGGGAAGCTGAGCAGAGATGAGATGGAGGTTATGAAGCTGCACCCGGTCAACGGGGCAAAAATCGTCGCCGAGATGGAACAGATGAACAGCGCTGTCATCGACATCGTTAACGGTCATCATCTGCACTTCGACCGTGGCGGCTACCCGGCCGACAGCAGAGGACGAAATGTGACGCCGCTGGCCGACATGGTCTGCATTGCCGACACCTACGATGCCATGACCACGTTGCGCTGCTACCAGAAGCCCCGTTCCCCGAAACAGGCCATGACCCGGATGGCGCAACTCAGCGGCAGCCAGCTGCATCCGGAATATTTGAAGAAATTTCTCAACTATCTCGGCCCCTACCCGGTCGGCACGCTGGTCCGCCTGCGGGACGGCAGTATCGGGCTGGTCTGCGACCAGAACCGTCAACAGCCCGGCACATTGACCCTGAAGGTCCTCTTTGGCGCTGCCGGCGACCGACTCGCCGAACCGCCGCTGCAGCAACTCCCGGACGCCGGAACGATCGTCGCCGAGGTGGATCCGGTCCTCAAGGGGGTTCGTCTGGAAGATTTCCTGCCCGACTGAAGGTTCACGCCGCAACGGTCAGCGGAGGGTTTTCATGGCCCCTGATCGGGCTCAGAGATACAGCTTGCCGAGCATCTGTGCCGCCAGTCTGCGCACCTCCGGACGCGCATCCGCGAGCGCCGCGATCAGCGGCGCCTCCCCTTCCGGAAAGGCCAGGGTTCCCAGGGCTTCAATCGCCGTCAACGCCAGCTGATCATTTTCCGCACCGACCAGGGGCGCCAGGTAAGCGGGAAGACGACGATCGCCGAAACCGGCCAGGGACTTGATCACCTCCACCTGCACTCCCGGTTCCGGATCTTCGAGCATTTTCACCAGAGGGCCAAGCGTCTTGGGGTGTTTCTTACGGCCGAGCACCTGGACCACCACCCCCCGCAGATCGGGGTCGTCACTCTGCAACGCCTCAATCAGCGCCGGAAAAACGCCGGCGAGATTAATCTTTTCCAGAGCGTAGGCGGCCGCGATCCGCTCGCCGCGCTCGCCCGTCTTTAACCGTTCCAGCAAACTGTCGATTCCGGCCGCCGCCTCAAGGGCATCTAGCGCATCAGAAGCGGCCTGGCGAATCTCGGGGTCGCCATCCTCCAGCAGTGGAAGCAAAGCCCGGCGTCTGTCCTCCAGCATCAGGGTGACTCTCCTTTCAATGACATAAACCACGCGTCGTGATGAATCCACAACTTTACCAGAAACCCGATATCATGAAGGATATCGGGACAATAAACGTGTTTTCACTGCGAACTCCGCGGACTTTGCGGTAACTTGCAATTGATCCCCTGCCTTGGCTAAAACCGGATGATCCGCACTGCGTTCAACACCGCCAGCAGCGCCACCCCGACATCGGCAAAAATTGCCTGCCAGATGGTCGCCAAGCCGAACAGGCCGAGCAGCATCACCCCCCCCTTGGTGACAAAAGCCAAGGTAATGTTCTGCCAGACGATCCTCCGGGTCAGCTGGGCGGTTTCGATCGCCGTGGCCAGCTTCCCCGGCTGATCGGTCATCAGCACGACGTCGGAAGCTTCGATGGCGGCATCCGAACCCAGGCCGCCCATTGCCACGCCGACGTCGGCGCGCGCCAGCACCGGCGCGTCGTTGATCCCGTCGCCGACCATCACCAACCGCCCCTGACGACGCTGCTGCATCAGCTCTTCCAGCGCTTCGAGCTTCTGATCCGGCAACAGTTCGGCGCGCCAGCCGTCGAGCCCCAATTCCTCAGCGATCCGCTGCGCCTCCTGCTGCCGATCACCACTGAGCATTTCCAGCCGCCGCACTCCCAGTTCCCGCAAGCGGGCTATGGCGGCAGCCGCATCGGCACGCAAGCAGTCGGCAATAAACAGGGTCCCGGCATAGTTGCCGGCGACCGCCAGATGCACGGCGCTCCCCGGCTGCTGCAGGCGGGGCGGTGTAACGCCGGATTGTTGCAACAGTTTCCGGTTGCCGACGACCACCGACCGGTGATCAATCTGCAGGGAAATTCCTAGTCCCGGCTGCTCCAGAAGTTCGCTGATCCGTTGTCGGTCAAGTTTCTGGCCATATTTTTCGCGGATCGCCCGGCCGATCGGATGGCTCGAATCGATCTCGGCCAGCGCCGCCAGTTCGAGCAGTTCAGTTGCTGAAAACGGCGCTTCCGGCAGGATCTGCTGGACCTCGAACACTCCGCGGGTCAGGGTCCCGGTTTTATCGAACACCACGGTATCGATTTGTGCCAGGGCTTCAAGGAAATTCCCTCCTTTGACCAGAATCCCCTGTTTCGAGGCGCGGCCGATACCGCCGAAGAATCCGAGAGGGATCGATATTATCAGGGCGCAGGGGCAGGACACCACCAGAAAAATCAGCGACCGGTAGAACCAGCCTGCCCAGTTGCCGACGAAGAGCGGCGGCACAACAGCGATCAACAGGGCCGCCAACACCACCAGCGGCGTATAGACCCGGGCAAAGCGGGTGATAAACTGCTCGGTGTTCGCCTTGTTGTCACTGGCATGTTCAACCAGGTCGATCACCCGCGCCAGCGTCGATTGCGCCAGCGGCCGCACCACCCGCAGGGTCAGACTTGCAGAGCCATTGATCATGCCGGCCAGCACTTCATCCCCGACGGTTTTGCGTCGTGGCCGCGACTCTCCGGTCAGCGCCGAACTGTCGAGCAGCGATTCCCCTTCGACAATCACCGCATCCAGCGGCACCCGCTCTCCGGCCCGGACCAGAAGCATATCACCGACCGTCACTTCTTCCGGGGTCACCCTGCGCACCTGCTGCCCTTCGAGCAGGTTGGCGCTGTCCGGACGGATATTCAGCAGCGCGGCAATTTCCCGCCGCGAGTGATCCACGGCCCGCCCCTGAACAACAGTGCCGAGCAGATAGAACAGCATGACGGTGACCGCTTCCGGATATTGCCCGAGGGCAATCGCGCCGATGGTGGCAATCGACATCAGCAGATGCTCATCAAACCAGCCGCCGCGGCTAAAATTACTGACCGCGGCCAGCAGCACCGACCCGCCGGCCAGCAGATAGGCTGCCAGGTAACAGATGAGAACCAGCAGGTGAGGAGCTGAACGCTCCAGCAACAGCGCCAGTAACAGCAACAGAAAACCGCCGGCCAGACGCCAGAGCTGCTGACGGATATGTGGTCCCGGTTGCGTCGTTGTTGCTTCGACCCAGGGACGCACGGCCACTCCGGGTTCGAAGTGCTCAACGATGCCACGCACATCATTCAGCAGCTCGTGACAGAGACGCGGTGAATCGATCAGCAGGCTGCCGGCGGTAAAATTCAGCCGCGCATCAAACACCTCGGGCAGTTCCCGAATCGCCTGTTCAATCTTCCCGGCACAGCTGGCGCACCCCAGACCCTGCAGCACGAAACGGCATCCGCCCAGCGGATTTTCCGGGAGCTGGCAATCCTCCGCAGGCGCAACTGAACAGCAGTCGCCACTGCATTCAGTCTTCTTCGACATGTGTCAACCCTTCCCGCAGCAACCGCCCGACATGCTCATCATCGAGCCGGTAATAGACCATTTTCCCCTTGCGCCGATATTTCACCAGCCGGGCCGCGCGCAGCAGCCGCAGCTGATGCGAGACAGCCGAAGCGCTGGTACCGACCAGTTCCGCCAGATCGCAGACGCACAATTCTTCGCTGTCCAGCGCCAGCAGCAGACGCAAGCGATTCGGGTCGGCCAGCATTTTGAAAATTTCCGCGGCGCCAAGCAGCAAGCGCTGTTCCGGCAGGGTCTGGAAAACTCGATCAACCCGCTGCTGGTTGACATAAGTAACTTGACAGAGATCGTTGTTCATCAAAACCTCACATATGAATAGATGTTCAGATGTTTATTTTTAAATAATTGTCGGCGGCTGTCAAGTTTCAGGAGATCTTTGTTCCTAAGGTCGCTCAGCCGCCCGCACCACCTCCAGCAAGCGACCGGCATGCAGCTCGCGGATCTGCTGATAGCTGCCGTCCAGTTCCTTCGCCAGTTGCCGCAGCCGGGCGTTCCCGAGACCGGCGCAACTGTCGATCACCAGCGCGCTGATCTTGCTCATGCGGATATTCTGCGCGATGTCGAACAGTTCCGGAAAGATCTCAGCGCCCGGAACCAGCGGCAGGTTGGCCTCACCATCGGAGACAATCACCAGCTGCGGCTGCAGGGTCGGTTGCTTGCGACGTTCATTACCGATCAATTGCCAGGCCAACCGCAGGCCGTCGGCAAACGGCGTGGCTCCGCCGATCGCCAGCCGCCGCAACTGTTGTCGGGCAAGCAGCACGCTGGAGGTCGGCTGCAACAGCACCTCGGCCCGCGGTCCACGAAACACCACCAGCGCCACCTGGTCGCGGTTCTGGTAGGCGGCGGTCAGCAGCGCCAGGATCGCCCCCTTGGCCGATTTGATCCGTTCTACAGCTCCTTCGCCCATCGATTCGGAGGCATCAATAACGAAAACGATCAGCGCTTTCTGGCGCTGTTGGAACAATTTACGCCGCAGGTCGCTGCCCCGAAGCGGACCGCCGCCGCGCAACAGATTGGCGCGCAGGCTGGCCGACAGGTCGAGTACCACGTCCGGATCACCAGAGCGAAGCGGTAGGCTGCGGACATGCCGGCCGGAACGGGAACGGGCAATATTGCTGCGGCGGCGCCCGGCGAGATGGCGGGAGGTCGTCAGCTGAGCGAGGTTGAGCGGGGCGAGGCAGAGCTGGTCATCGAGGTCAACGAACCGCTCGGAAGTTTTTTTTTAAGGGTCTGAAAAAGCATGCTGCCGGCGGCGGCCGAACCGGGAAATTCGACATCAACAACCATGAAATCGAGATTATCCAATTCGTCGACAGCGTCAAGTTCGGCATTTTCCGGAATCTTTTCCAGAACTTTTGCCAGCGCATCGTCAAGGGTTTTGCGCGCCGTTTCGGGGCCAAGCAACGCGCCTCCCGGTAAACGGTGGGGAAAGACAAAATAGGCTGCCTCCCGAATCTCCGCCGCCCCAACCTGGTCCTTCTCCAGCAGCGCGGCCAAGGCCCGGGCGGTTTTCAACAGGGCGATATCGGCCCGGTGGCCGTGTACCTGCAGTTCGATAGCCAGCTTCGCCGCCAGGTCATAAGCTGTCTCGGGAACCGTTAACTGCGGCAGCCGTTCGCGAGCCATTCCGATCTGTTCGGCGAGAACATCTTCTTCCTGTTGCCGGCGGGCGCAGAATTCCTGCGGGTTCCGCTCAAAGGCGATGCGGTTTTCAATCAGGCTGCGCCGCAGTTGCGGGTCGCGGAGCCCTTCAACATTGACCACCAGCCCGAACCGATCGAGAAACTGGGGGCGCAATTCCCCCTCCTCCGGGTTCATGGTGCCGATCAGCATGAAGCGGGACGGGTGCGTGATGCACAGCCCCTCGCGCTCGACGCGGTTGATGCCGGAAGCGGCGGCATCAAGCAACAGGTCAACCAGGTGATCCTCCAGCAGATTCACCTCGTCGACGTAGAGGATGCCGCGATTGGCGGTGGCCAGCAGGCCAGGCTCGAAACGACGTTGCCCGGTCTTCAGGGCATGTTCCAGTTGCACGGTTCCCACCACCCGATCCTCGGTGGCGGAGAGGGGCAGTTCCACCACCGGCATCGGCCGCAGTTCCGTCGCCAGTTGTTCATTGCCCGCCGACCGCTCGCGGCAGCCGTCGTGCATTGTTTCCGGATTCCGGGGATCGCAATGATAGGGGCAACCGGTGACCACCTCGATCGCCGGCAACAGCGCCGCCAGCGCTCGCGCCGCCGTTGATTTGCCAGTCCCTTTCTGGCCGCGGATCAGCACTCCGCCGATCGAAGGATCGACGGCGTTGAACAGCAGCGCCGCTTTCATCGCCTCCTGGCCAATGATGGCGCTGAAGGGGTAAGGGGTCATTTGCATCGGGATGCCTATTGCGCACGGGGTGTCCTTGATATTTAGCGCAAGCGGGGACGGAAAAGCAAGTGCCGTACCGCCCCGGAAAACCGCCGCCACTGCGCTGCCGCACCACTCCGCTCGCGGAATCATCATAGGTGCCGGCACTTTCCGGGAAACACCGTTGAACCATTCGGCCACTTAACAATTCTTAACGCTTAACATTATAGAAAATAAGCTATTTTATTTTTCAGATCTACTTTGCAGATGTTGATAGGCATAATTCTGACAATGCTGCTGTTGCATCAAGTTAATCTTTGGCCGGGGGGCCTTTCTGGATGGGGAAAGCGCAACGCAAATTCAGAGCAGTCGTGATTGATGACATTGATTTCTGTCGCGATCTGCTGGCCGAGTTCCTCGAAATCCGGGGCTACCAGGTCCTGAAGTATCCCGACGTTACCTCCTGCCCACTCTTTTCCGCCAGCTCACGACCCTGTCCCATTCACGCGGCCTGTGCCGATATTCTGTTGCTCGACAATCTCATGCCCCATATGACCGGCCTCGATTTTCTGGAACTTCAGCAACAGGGCAACTGTCTTTTCAACATCGACAACAAAGCAATGTTTTCGGCGAACTGGACAGCAGCCGACCTGGCCAGGGCAAAAAGCCTCGGCTGCAAAACCTTTCATAAACCCTATGAGTTTAAAAAGCTTGCCGCCTGGCTGGACGAAAAGGAAAAACACTGTCCACCGGACAGAGTGCTGGCTGAGCTCGAAACTGTCATGGGTGGGAAAATTGTTTCCTGACAATCTGATTTTGTTATATTCATAACAATATAAAGATTTTCGAATACAGGTGGTGATTAGACCTGCAGATAAGGAGGGGTATGAGTATCCTGGTAATCGAAGACGATCCCGTCATCTGCAACCTGCTTAAGGAGTACCTGGTTCCGGAAGGATTCCAGGTCGAAACCGTCCATCACGGCACCAAGGGGCTGGAACAGGCTCTGTCGGGGAATTATGCGTTTGTCATTCTCGACGTGCGGCTGCCGGGACTGGATGGTTTTGAGATTCTGCGCCGGACCAGGGCAAAATCCGATATTCCGATCCTGATGCTGACCAGTTGCGATGAAGAGGCCGACCGGATCATGGGGCTGGAACTGGGAGCGGATGACTATCTGAACAAACCCTTCAACCTGCAGGAACTTCTCGCCCGCATCCGGACTATTTTACGACGTTCCGGAAAGCAACCCGGCGAACACAAACCGCACCAGCAAATTGTTGGCGATCTTCTGCTCGATCCCGGTTCCCGCCGGGTTTATCGTGACGGCATCGAAATCGCTCTGACCGCTGCGGAGTTCACGTTACTGGAAGTCCTGCTGTCAAATGCCGGGCAGGTGATTGCACGCGAAGAACTGGTGCGACGCGTGCAGGGCCGTCGTCACAACCCTTATGATCGCAGTATCGACGTCCATATCAGCCGGTTACGAAAAAAACTTTCCTCCCATAGCGATGGTTCGGAAAGAATCAAAGCGGTTCGCGGGGTCGGGCATTTCTACTCACTCCCCGCGGATTCGAAAAATCTCCCCGATTGATCTGCCGCCGAGCCGCTAAATCCCCTCCGCCGGCAACCAGCAGGGGCACACCCGCTAATCATTCAGCAAAGAATCCACCATTCTCTCCACTCCTTCGAACACCCGCGCAAACTCGGGATAGCTCAGCTTTTCCGGGGTGTCTTCCCAACTGTGATAGTAGAGATAACGGTAAGGCGCCGTGTCGGTGAGCATGATGGCCGGATAGCCGGCGCGCCAGAACGACCAATGATCGGACCAGTCAACCCCGGGCAGCAACGCCGGAGCCTTCAGTTTCTCGGCAGGGAAATCGCTGTGCCGGCGAAACGCGGAGAGACTTTTCTTCAGCAGATCTCCCGATGCCGGATTGGCGACGAAGGCGACAAAGTTGCCCTTGTCCGGATAGAAGAACGCCATCGGCCCGAAAGGAAAACTCTGGCTGGAAGGTTGCTGAGTATAGTAGCCGAGCGTCTCCAGGCAGAGCATGCCGATGATTTTGTCATCCCGCGCTCTGGCCCGCTCGACATAGATCCGGCTGCCCATCTGCGCGCTTTTGAAAAACGGCGGTTCCTCGTTGGTAAAGGCGACCAGTCGCAGGGTCCGCCGGAATTTTTTGTTTGCCAGCTGTTCGCCCAGTTCGAGCAGCGCCGCGACACCCGAAGCGTTGTCGTTTGCGCCGGGTGAACTGCGGACCGAGTCATAGTGGGCGCCGATCAGCAGGATTTCCTCGGCAAGATCCATCCCCGGGAGCTCGGCAATCAGGTTGCTCATGCGGCGTTGTTCAACCTGATAGTGCTGCCGTTCGACCTTCAGGCCGACAGCCCGCCACCGCGCTTCGATATATGCGGCAGCAGCTTCCAGATCGGCATAATGCCAGAGGTTCCGCTCGCCGATGGTCGCTGCCAGCATGTCGACGTGCCCGCGCAACCGTTCAGCCAGCGCCGCCTGTTCGGCGCTGAGCGTCACGGGAGTTTCGACCGCCGCGATTCGCCGTTGCCGGGCATGCCAGGCCACGGCCAGAAGAGCGACGGCTACAAGTACCGGAATCAGGATAGTCATCCGCCGTGAAAATCTCCTTGTCATGATTTTTCTATTGTAAACGATCCGGCAGAGCAATCCGTTGTTTATATTCCTTGGATAAACTAATTGGGACAAGTGGACAGAGAGGAACAGAGAGGTTATAGAATTAGAGGGAGAAGTGTTACACTCACCGACAGGTCTTAACCGATTATCGATCGCAAAAGGAGCCGGACATGAATGAAGACAGCCTGAAACACGGGGCTTTCAGCTGGGTCGAACTGATGACCACCGACAAGCAAGCCGCCAAAGAATTTTACCGCGGTCTGTTCAACTGGGAGACCGAAGAGTATCCGATGGAAGGGGTGGATTACACCGTTGTGAAGGTTGTCGGCAATCCGGTCGGCGGGATCATGCCGGTTCCCCCGGACTGCCAGGGCATGGCGCCGAGCTGGTACGCCTATGTCACGGTCGACGATGTCGACGCCATCGCGGAACGGGTCGCATCACTCGGCGGGAAATTGCTTCGATCCCCGATGGATATTCCCGAAGTCGGCCGTTTCTGCGTTCTTCAGGACCCGCAGGGCGGGGTCATCTGCGCCATCACCTACGTGAAAAAATAGCCCCCGAGGCCGGCAGGAAAAAGCATGCATGTTGTCGTAATCCATCATTGGCAGGAAGAAAACCCGGCGGTGACACAGACGGTTGCCGATGCGCTCGGGATGTTGGTTTTCGAAATGCGTCAGCGGATGGTAGGCGGCGGACCGGTGGTGATCGCCAGCTACGCCGATCCGCAGCAGGCTGAGGCGCTGGCTGACGGGCTGCAACAGGCAGGGGTGCCGACCCTGGTGATCGACACGGAATCGCTTCGTACCAGGTTCAAACCCTTCCTGGTCCGCCTGTTTTCCCTGCACGATACAAATCTGCAGCTGGAAACGGCGGGTGGGCAGAGCGAAAAATTTCCGTATGCGGAGATATCCCTGATTCTGGCGGCCACAACCGTGGCCGGGCAATCCGAGACGACTGCGACGGTAACCGAACGCAAGTTCAGCCTGGGCAAGACGATGATGGCCGGCGGCATCCCGATGACCAAAAAGGTCAAACAGGAGATAACGGTGCGCAGTGAAGAGCGGGATGAAGTCCTTTGCCTCTATGCTGCCGGACGGGCCCCCGCTCTCTTCCGGCGGGGAGCGATGAACTATGCCGGTCTCGGGGAGGCCATGCAACTGTCTCGGGAACTCAACTTCGCCTACTTGAAATCCGAGTTACGCCGCCGCGTCCCACAGGCCGGTTTTGATGATCGCCTGCTCAAGAGGCCCGGTCAGGTACGGCTGCTCGGCACGACCCTCGATCCGGATGCCAACCTCGATCTCGCCTTCGAGATCCTGGCGCGCACCCACCCAAGAGGTGGGTAAAGCTGAAAAGCGGCAGCATTTTCGCAAGCGAAGGCGGGCGGAGACAAGACCTGGAAATCTTCACCGACTCTGCGGTAGCGGCAGGCGCCGGCCCCGGTCGAAAAATCTTGCTTTATTTCAATGTCGAGACATGCTAAGCTGCTCTAATCTAAAGTTTGGGAGATCGTGCCTATAAGCAAAAAACAAATAACCTCCGATAAGGGCAAAACCAGAGCAATCTGGTGACGCAAAGCCACGGGTCCAGCAGGATAGCCGGGCTGCCGAAGAGAGTGCACACCTTCTTTTTTGTCCTTACGGCTCCACATCCAAAAAAAGCGCTCACCTTCGGTACGAAGTGAGCGCTTTTTTTATTGGTCGCCGAACAAGGAGGTTATTTACTAAACAACAGCTATGGCAACTGTACCGCGAGCATCACCCTGAACAAGGCCCAACCGGCAACTCGCCGGGTTACAGCTGTAGCTGATTGCTTGGAAACATAGCGGTAAGAAATATTTGTAGTCATAACTCTTTTCATAAAGGAGTCATTACATGAATCTACTCTCTTTGAGCAATGCATCCCCCTGGCAGTTACCGCTGATCATCAGCCTCTTCCTGATCTTTCTTTACCTGGCCCGTCGCCCCTTTCATCAGGGGTTGCGCGCGCTTGGCCGCACCCTTTCCAACGGCCTGAGGCTCAGTTCCCGATCGGTGCTGCTGGCCGAAAGGGAGATGCAGAAACGCAATCGCGACGTTCTGATGACCGAAGGCCTGATTCAGGTCGAACGGGAACTTGAGCGTGAATTTCAACGGGTCGAAACAATCGTCAACCGTGATCTGCAGGCCTATCCGGCCTTTCATCGCAAGCTTTCGGAACTGCTGCATCAAGTCGATGAAAATTACCGCAACAGCTCTGAGCTCCCCCCGACGCCGCCGGCCTGGGTTTCAACCATTGAAGCTGTTGCCAATATCCCCGATACCGCCGATGGCGGAGTCGCGGCGGTTCTGGAGGAAATCCGCAAAACCCTTGAACGCCATCATCAGACGGCGATGGAGGAATACCGCAAAGCGACGGCGGTCCGGCATGGCATTTTGCAAAAAACTCAGCCCGGCTGGCGCCAGCTGACCGACACCCTGGAGAAAGTCAACCACTCGATTACCGGCCTGAAAGAACGCGCCAGTCTGATCGACAAATGTATTCAGCAATACCAGGATATCCGCTCGGGCTCCGACCTTGCGGAGCAACGTCTGTCAACCTCCGCCATGACCCAGTTCGCCATTTCCGCGCTGGTGATGATGATTGCCATCGGCGGCGCCGTAATCAATTTCAACCTGATCGCCCTGCCGATGTCGGAAATGGTCGGCGGCGGCAGCTATATCGGCGCTTATAAGACCTCCAATGTCGCTGCTCTGGTGATCATTCTGGTCGAGGCCTCCATGGGCCTGTTCCTGATGGAGTCGCTACGAATCACCAGACTTTTCCCCTTGATCAGTACCATGGAAGAACGCCCCCGGCTGCGGATGGTCTGGATCTCGTTCAGCATTCTGGCCATCCTGGCCGGAGTCGAGTCGGCGCTGGCTTTCATGCGTGATCAGATCGCCGCCGACATGGAAATGCTGCGCCAGAGCCTCACCGGGATGGAAGCTGCTGTCAGGACCAGCCGGAGTCTGATCCCGACCATAGGACAGATGGTGCTCGGCTTTATTCTCCCCTTCGCCCTGACTTTTATCGCCATTCCGCTGGAATCCTTTGTTCATTCTTCCCGCACCGTAGTGGGGCGATTCTGCACCTGGGCACTGCGAGCGTTGGCTTTTATTCTGCGCCTGCTGGCCAGCATCAGCCATCACCTGTTCCAGGTCCTGATTACCATTTACGACATTGCAATTTTCCCTTTGCTCTGGGTGGAAGAAAAAATTCGCCGGCCGGCAAAAGAGCCTGCTCCCCCGAATGACAACCCCAAGCTTGCCACGCCCAAGAAGGAGAAATCATGAATCGTCTGGTTTTTCTTCCTCTGCTGCTTCTGCTCTTTATCACCGGCTGCCCGGACAACACCAGTCACTCCCGCGCCGTATTCATGCTGCTCGACACCTCGGGAACCTACACAGCGGAACTGGAAAAGGCGCAATCGATCATCAATTACCTGCTCGGCACCTTGCAACCGGGCGACTCGTTGGCGGTCGCCCGCATCGATACTGGCAGTTTCAGCGAAAAAGACATCATCAAAAAGGTCACCTTTGACGGTCGCCCTTCGGTCGCCAACGAACAGAAGCGCGCGTTCCGCCAAGCGGTCGATGATTTTATCAAACAGGTCAAACCGAGCTCCTACACCGATATTACCGGGGGTGTGCTGCAGGCCGTGGAGTTTCTCACCGAAACCGGAGCCGGAAAAAAGGACATCCTGATCTATTCGGATATGGAGGAGGAACTCAAGAAAGGCTATGTCCGCGACTTCCCGATTCAAATGGCCGGGGTCAAGGTGGTAGCCCTGAATGTCACCAAATTGCGCCAGGATATCGTTGATCCACGAAAATATATGAACCGCCTGGAAGTCTGGAAAAAAAAGGTTGAGGACGGCGGCGGCAGCTGGAAAGTGGTTAACGATCTGGAACGGCTGGAAAAACTGTTGGCTGATTAGGGCTGAAAATCCGCAGGGAATGATCCTTGCGCTCTTGCCTTCGAAGAGCTAAAGTGATGCAGTGTGTGGAGAACTGCGACTTGAGTGGTAAATTAATAATTTGGTATACTCTGTCAACTTTTATCCTGGAGGAATTATGAAAACAACGCTCGTTTTTACGCTCTTCTTTTTACTGCTGTTGCCGGCTGTCGCCTTTTGCCAGGGGCAGCCCATGGCCCCTGAGCAGGTCTACCAGAAGGTCTGTTCCGTATGCCATAACACCGGTGTGGCCGGGGCTCCGAAGCTGGGCGACAAGGAAGCCTGGGCTCCCCGCATCGCCGAGGGAATAGACAAGCTGTACGCTAGCGCGCTGAATGGTGACGGCGCCATGCCGGCGAAAGGCGGCAACAGTGACCTGAGCGACACAGAAGTCAGAGAAACCGTCGATTACATGGTCGACAAAAGCAAGTAGCGATCGGTGACAAACTGTAGAAATTCAAACGGCGCGGGAAATTTCTCCGGCGCCGTTCGAATTTTTGGAAAAACAGTCTCAGTCGAATAGTACCGACTCCGGACAGGCAGGCACCGAATGGTGACCGGGAAGATAATCATGAAAAAATGCCCCTTCTGCGCCGAAGAAATTCAGGACGACGCGATCAAGTGCAAACATTGTGGCGAGTTTCTGGACTCCTCGGTCCCGGCGCGGCTAGCGGCAAACAAACTTCCCTGGTATTTCCGGACCTCGTTCATCGTCATCATGGTCCTCAGCGTGGGGCCGCTGGCCCTGCCGCTGATCTGGTGGCGACCCCACACCTCGCGGGGCTGGAAGATCGGTCTCACCATCGCCATCCTGGTCCTCACCTGGGGTTTGTATCAGCTCTCCCTGGTATCCCTGCAGACCCTTGAGGAGTATTCCCAGTTGCTGCAGGGGGTCAGCAGGTAAAGGAAAATGAACGCCATGGCCAACCATGGCCATTTCTTCATCGGCGCCATCCTGTACGTCAGTGTCTCCCGTACGATCCAACCCCAGATCGACATCCCGCTGCTGCCGATTAATCCAAATCGCTTAACGATGCAAGTGTCCCGTCTGGTTAGTCCGGTTAGATAATTGCGAGGCATTATTGTTGCGGGCGAGGACAAACCGCACTGGACACTAACCGGGCAGCTGTTTGTACCAGACGTTCATGCTTTCCAGTCCCCCGGAGATCTGCGTGTTTTTGACCAGCGTCCCGCCGTACTCGTAGCCGTTTTTGGCAAAGGTGATATTCATGCCGAAGGAGGTCGCGCGGGCAATGGTGTAACAGGTCCGGATGCCGGATTCACTCATCAGGCGTTCCAGGTCCTGCAATAGACGCGTCGCCAGGCCGCGCCCGCGACAATCGGGATGGGTGGCAAAATCAGTCATTTCGGCATTCGCTCCCTCCCGGTCGACTTCCGCCGAAGCCAGCGCCAGCAGCCGTCCCTGTTCCCAGATCCCGGCGTAGATCACATTTCCCGCCATGGTGCCGGCCAAATAACCCGGATCATGTATCGGGAAAGGGTAACTGGCGAACACCTCCCGGTAAAGTTCGGCCATTTGGGCACAATCGGAGGGCGTTGCTAATCGGCATTCAAGATCCTCACCGTTCTCAGTCTCCGCCACCGGGGTGGCTTTATCCCGCGCCGCTTCCAGGACCTCACGAACCCGATCGGCGGAATGATCGATCAACCGGTCGGGATGATAGTAGCGGGCCATGAACAGGCCGTCATTGCGGCCGTTGTACAGTCCGGGAATCGCCGCTTCGAGCCGGTAGCCTTCCCGGGCGAATTGCTCCCGGGCATAGGCGGGCACCTTGGCGAACACCTTGGAATAGCCGTGCTGCAAAGCCAGCCCGTTGATAAAGTCGAGAATCTGCGGAAAGTCGTCCCGATGCAGCTTCATCAGATAGACCCGGTCATTGGCCGTTCCATGCTGAACCAGGGAATTCCCGAAGTTTTCAACCTGATCAATGCTCATCCCGTCGCTCCATGCGCTGATTTTCCGCCGGGATCAGACTGATCTGCTCATCGTAATCGGACAGCAGCAGCTCGATGCCGGTGGCGGCGGTTTCCTCACCATCATCCAGTTTCAGCTGCAGATCGCAGCGTTCACATTGTCGATCGCAGAATTTCGCCTCATAGCTATTCGGTTCCTGATAAGTCGTGATCACCCCTTCATAATTGCGCAGCACCACTTTGTTGGTCGACAGCGAAATCAGGTAGTTGGGATTGACCGGGATCTTCCCGCCCCCGCCCGGCGCATCGATCACGTAGGTCGGGACGGCAAAGCCGCTGGTGTGGCCAATCAGCCCCTCCATGATCTCAATCCCCTTGCCGACCGGGGTGCGGAAATGGGACAGCCCTTCGGACAGATCACACTGATAGAGATAGTAGGGACGCACCCGGTTTTCCACCAGTTTGTGCACCAGCGACTTGATGATCCGCTGACAGTCGTTGACCCCGGCGAGCAGCACCGACTGGTTGCCGAGAGGGATTCCCGCATCGGCGAGTTTTCTCAGCGCCTCTTTGGAGGAACTGGTGATTTCGCGGGGATGATTGAAGTGGGTATTGAGCCAGAGCGGATGATGCTTCTTCAGCATCGCAACCAGGTCATCGGTGATCCGGTAAGGGAGCACCACCGGCATCCGCGAGCCGATCCGGATGATTTGGACGTGCGGGATGCTGCGCAGTTCGGTCAGAATCCAGTCGAGGTAGTCATCGCTGAGCATCAGCGGATCGCCACCGGAGAGCAGCACGTCCCGAACCGAGGGAGAATTGCGGATATAATCGATTCCGGCGTTGATCTGGTCGCGATTCGGAATCGAATCGACATCGCCAACCTTGCGCTTGCGGGTGCAATGCCGGCAGTACATCGAGCAGATATTGCTGATATGGAACAGCACCCGATCGGGGTAACGATGGGTGATGCCCGGCGCCGGGCTGTCCTGGTCCTCGGCGAGCGGATCGCTCATATCGCACTTGTCGATCTCCAACTCGTGCGGATCGGGAAACGCCTGGCGAAACACCGGATCGTTGCGGAAATCAGCGCGGTCGATCAGGGAGAGATAATATGGGGTGATCGACAGGGGAAATTTTTTCAGGGTCAGTTCGATTTTACGTTTTTCCAGCGGATCAAGCTGAATGTCGAGCAGCTTTTCAAAGGTTTCGACCTGATTGATCGATTGCTTGAGCTGCCAGCGCCAGTCCTTCCACTGGGATACGGCAATCTTTTCGTCACTGAGGTGCTTGGCGATTTTTTGTTGGGTATTGCAGTAAATACTCATCTTTTTTTAATTCTGACCGTTTCGGGCAGATTGCGGCCGCGCCGAGACCTGCCGATAAAGGCATGGGATCGTGACGGGCAAGCTGCTGCAGTCGGTTGAGGTTAGGCCGCGAACTGCGGCAAAAATACAGGCGGATGATAATTGGTAATTGTTGACCTTACTAAGGGTGTGTCATCACAACTCTCTACAGGTCTGGAGGTTTGTTGGACGGGCGGACGAACAATATAAATTTAACTACGAATTATTCGTATGCGAATTATAAATAGCAAAACACGCCCTTTCTGTCAAGTTGAGGGCTGAACGGCGAAAGAAAACAGTGCCGGAGGCCGGCAGAGGGTGGGGGGTTATTCGTCAGAGGTGAGGGGGCCGGTTTCCAATACCGGTGCAGCACCGATATGGCGGGCTTCCATCAGGTCGACGAGCTTTTCCAGCGCCAGGGTGATCGAGACCTGTTCCAGCTCCGGAAGTTCCACCAGCGCCTGGGCCAGAGTGTCCTGCAGCAGGGACGGCGCTTCGGCGACCAGCCTTTTTCCGGCGGCGGTAATCGAGATATGCACCTGCCGGCGGTCTTTGCTGTCGCGCTGACGCCGAACCAGTCCTTTTTCTTCCAGCCGATCTACGATTCCGACCAGGGTGCTGGGGCTCAGATAAACCTTTTTCGCCAGATTGGCGCCGGTTAGCGGACCACTCTCTTTCACCGCCAGCAGGCAGGCAAGTTGCGGTCCGGTAATCCGGTGCTGGCTGGCCAGTTTATAGGAATGAATATCGACCGCCCGGATGATTCGGCGCAGCGCCTGCAGAATCCGCAACTCGTAACTCTGACTGGGAACCTGGGGTTCCTGATCGGCCGGTGATTGACGGGAGTTGGAATCCATTATTTTTCCCATTGCAATTCTGAGTTCATCAAGAACGGGATCTCCTTGTAACATGATGGCTGGGCTCAGTCAAACCGCACCCCGAATGACCTCCTTTCCTTCATCCTGCCCCTTTCCGGAACAATTATTTACAACATTTTCGATTCAACCCGAGCATAATTCAGATTTTTGTCAGCTACTGCTACTAATATATGTACAATCTAACACTGAGGGGAAATTTTTGAGACATATATCCAGAACCTTACTCCTGACAAGCTGCTTTCTCATATTTGCAATTCCCTGTCTGGCCAACGAGCAACTGGACCAAGCCATTGATGCCGCCCTGGCGTTCTCTACGCTTATTGACAATGGCAATATACAGGCCGCTTACTGGAGTGGCTCGGAATTGCTGCGCGTGGCCAACGATGAGCAGGAGTGGATAGATCGAACCACGCGGACACAACATCTTTTGGGCAAGGTGGAACAAAGAACGCTCGGAGTTGTGCGTACCGTAGCCAGCTTTCCCGGCCTGCCGGATGATGAGTATGTGATTGTCTCTTTTAAGGCCCGATCAACACATAAGGCAAACGCCGCTGAATTTCTGCTAGTTCATCAAGACAACGGAATATTCAAGGTCTGCTCTTACTCGATCCGTTGACGCGCCCGGCTGCGTTGGAACAGCTTTGTCCCCCTGCGGGGCAGGGGGATGCGCCTCCTGCCCCGCCCATTCCTGCGTAGGCGCCTCTTCGCTCGCTGCGCTTCGAATTCTCCTGGCCAAAAAGCAAAAGCCCCTCTGCTGATGCAGAGGGGCTTTTGCTTTTTGGCGTCCCCAGGGGGATTCGAACCCCCGTCGCCGGCGTGAAAGGCCGGTGTCCTGGGCCAGGCTAGACGATAGGGACCTATATTCTAGGCCCTGCAGGAAATGACCCTGCTGGTGTTACTTTATGGTGAGCCGGGGGGGGATCGAACCCACGACCATCTGATTAAAAGTCAGATGCTCTACCGACTGAGCTACCGGCTCGCGCAACGGAGACCCTTTATAATGGAATCATCTGTGCGGGTCAACCATTTTTTTTGACGTTATTCGTTGGCAAATGGGTTCTTTCTCTGGATGGTCTGGTCACGGCGCGGTCCGACCGACACCAGGACCACCGGACAACCCGCCCAGACCTCTATTTTATCGACATAGTCGCGAACCTGCCGGGGCAGTTGTGCATACTCGCTGATCCCGCAGATATCCTGCTGCCAGCCGGCCACTTCTTCATAAATCGGGGTGCATTCCCTGAGAACGTCAAAGTCCTGGGGAAATTCTTCCAGCAACTGCTCGCCATGCCGGTAGGCGGTACAGACCTTGATCGATTCCAGATCGTTGAGTACGTCCATCTTGGTCAGGGCGATACCGGTCAAACCGTTGGTGCGCACCGCTTCGCGCAGGGCGACGATGTCGAGCCAGCCGGTCCGCCGCGGCCGCCCGGTGGTGGCGCCAAACTCGTTTCCGGCGGCCCGCAGCCGCTCACCCATTTCATCATTCAGTTCAGTCGGAAAAGGACCTTCGCCGACCCGGGTGACATAGGCTTTGGAAATGCCGATGACATCGGTGATCAGGTGCGGCCCGATTCCGACGCCGGTGCAGGCGCCGCCGGCGATGGTTGAGGAGGAGGTGACATAGGGATAGGTGCCGTGGTCGACATCGAGCAGACTCCCTTGAGCCCCCTCGAACAGCACATTGCGTCCGGCTTTGACGGCCTCGTCGATCATGGTGGAGGCCCGTCCCAGGTAGTTGTGCAGGCGCTCGGCATAACCGAGATATTCTTCGCAGATCGCCTCTTCGGACAGCGGCTCTTCACCAAGGAATTGTTCGAGATAGAAATTTTTCTCCGGCAACACCTCGTGCAATTTGCGCTTGAAGCTTTCCGGCTTGAGCAGATCGGCGAAGCGGATCCCGCGCCGGCCGACCTTGTCCTCGTAGGTCGGGCCGATACCACGCCCGGTGGTACCGATCTTTTTCGCCCCGGATTTCAGCTCGCGGGCGATATCGATCTTTTTGTGATAGGGCATGATCAGGTGGACCGCGCCATCGACCACCAGCTGGCTGTCATCCTTGAGATAGCCTTTGGCCTTCAATCGGTCGATCTCCTCGAGGAAGACTTTCGGGTCGAGGACTACGCCGTTGCCGATAATGCAGCGTTTCCCTTCATGTAGAATTCCCGAGGGTATCAGGTGCAGGACGGTTTTCTCGTCGCCGACCACCAGGGTATGCCCGGCATTGTTCCCTCCCTGGTAGCGGACCACTTCCTGGGAATATTCGGTATAAATATCGACAACTTTCCCCTTGCCTTCGTCACCCCACTGGGCGCCGACAATGATTACGTTGGCCATATGCTTGCTCAACTCCTGTTTTGCCGATCTATGGACCGGCCGTTTTGTTGTCAATTAACAATCTATTTCCATTCGGATGGGCTCGGAAGAGTTGCCGTCCGAAGGACGCAGTCAAGCCCCATGGATGGGGTCCTGCGCCTTTTTTAGTGGCCGGCCCGAGACCATTTACCACCTTGCTGTCTATAACTTCAGACCATCCTGGAAAACTTTCTGCCAGGGGATCTTCCGGGCGCTGTTATCCTCCAGTTTGATCAGCTGTACAGGATCTTTCTCGCCGCCAATCACCGCCAGATAACGATAATTCAGATGGCGGGCATAATCGAGAGCCTGTTCCTGCGAGCGCGGCAGAATGTCTCGGGCAACGGAATACCCCTGCTCCCGCAGCCGGCGCGCCAGCTGCTGGGCCGGCCGCAGTTGCCCGCCGGTGGCAAACAGCAGCAGGTCGCTGCTCGGCCTGACCCGGCCGTCCAGGGTCTTGTCGAGGGCGAACAGCAGGTGCAGCAGGCTGAAGGTGAAACCGGTGGCCGGTGCGTCGAAACCGTAGCGCCCGGTCAAATTATTGTAGCGGCCGCCGCTGCAGACCGCCCGACCGACCCCGCTCAGGAATCCCTGGAAGGTGATCCCGGTATGATAATTGAGTCCGCGCAGTTCGCCGAGGTCGACGGTGACGTGATCGAGCACACCGTAAATTTCAAGGACATCGAGCACCTGCGCCAGGTTGTCGAGCGCCCGGCGCGAACGCGGATTGCGCACCGCCTGCTCCGCCCGCTCCAGCACCTCGCGGCCACCGAACAGCCGCGGCAGGGCGAGAATTTCCTCGCGCGCGGCATCTTCAAGTGCGACATCTTTCAGCAGCGCCTGCAACTCGGAGCTGTCCTTGCGCGAAATGGCGTCGGCCACCTGCGCCGCTTTTCTCCCGGCCAGTGACAGCCCGTCCATGACCCCGCGGAAAAAATCGACCTGCCCGATATCGATGGTGAATTCCTCGGCGCCGACCGCGGCGAGCGCCTCGACCGCCATGGCGATCATCTCGGCGTCGGCTTCCGGGCTGTCGAGCCCGATCAGTTCAACCCCGGTCTGAAAGATATCGCGGTCCTTACCGGCCTGCTGTTCGGTGTGGCGCAGGACCCGCCCGCTGTAACAGAGCCGCAGCGGCAGCGGCAGCTCGCGCATACGGGTGGCAGCGATGCGGGCAATCTGGGGAGTCATATCGGGAGGGAAGGCGACCAGCCGGCCGCTCTGGCGGTCATCGAAACGGAAGGTCCGCTCGCGCAAGCCTTCGCCGAGTCCCTGCTCCAGAACATCCAGAAATTCCAGCTGTGGAGTGATCACCGGCCGGAATCCCCAGGCGGCAAACACTTGGCGCAACTGCTGCTGCAGGTATTCCGCCTTGGCAGCTTTGAGCGGCAGGAAATCCCTGACCCCTTTCGGCAGGTCGGTTTCCGGCTGCGCCTCGCGAAATCGCATGTTGTGCACTCCGTAATGCCAGGTCAAATTATTCACCTGGCACTGGTTTACTGATACTGAGGAAAGGTCCGGCTGCCAAATAATAATCTCAGAAACGCATTGGCCGAACGCCGCAATCTAGCAACAGATCCACCCTGATGTCAAGCGGGTGACAACGACTTATGCAAGAGGTTGTAATTACTGGTCAACATATTGTTATCACAAAGAAAATTCACTGCTCCCGGCGACCTATCCCGCATGTTTGAAGGAAAGGCCGCCGCTGATGAAATAAACAGGAAATCGAGGATTCAAAAACGTCGCCCCTCCAACCGGAAACAGCACAACTATCAGTCACCTGAATCCAAGCGATATGCAGTTAGAGAATTGATAATATTTAACTGAATCGAAAAGTTTTTTACTTTGCCGCGCCGCGCAGATATTCGACCAGGACACGGACTCCGAAACCGGTTCCTCCTTTCGGCTGGCCGGGCTTGCCTTTTTCTTCCCAGGCCATCCCGGCGATATCCAGATGCGCCCAGGTGAATTTCCCGGCGAACTGCTGAAGAAAGGCGGCGGCAGTAATGGTTCCGGCGGGCCGGCCGCCGATATTCTTGATATCGGCAAAGTCGCTCTTGAGCTGGGCCGCGTAGTCCTCCCAGAGCGGCAGTTGCCAGAGCCGTTCACCGCTGCGCTCGCCTGCCTTGAGTAACTGGCGGATCAGGCCGTCGTGATTGCCAAGCACCGCGGCGGCATGATTGCCGAGGGCAATGATGCAGGCCCCGGTAAGGGTGGCCAGATCGATCACCACTCGCGGCTGGTAGCGGCCGACATAGGTCAGGGCATCGGCCAGAATCAGTCGCCCTTCGGCATCGGTATTGAGTACTTCGATGGTTTTCCCCGACAGTGAAGTGAGAATGTCGCCGGGACGGATCGCCGTTCCCGAAGGCATGTTCTCGACCGTCGGCACCACCCCCACCAGGTTGACTGGCAATTTCAGCCCGGCCGCCGCCTGCATGACGCCGAGCACCGCTGCGCCGCCGGCCATGTCCATTTTCATTTCATCCATCTTCTCGGCCGGTTTCAGGGAGATCCCTCCGGCGTCGAACACCACCCCCTTGCCGACCAGGGCGATCGGTTTCTGTTCCGGCGTGCCCCCCCGGTATTCGAGGACGATCAGATAGGGCTCCCGCTCACTCCCCTGGGCCACGCCGAGCAGCGCGCCGAATCCCTGTTTTGCCATCTGCTCTCGACGTAGTAACCGGGTCGTTATGCCAACCTTCTCCGCCATGGAGATTGCACTCATGGCCAGGTATTCCGGCGACTTTCGATTCCCCGGCTCATTGACCAGATCGCGGGCGAAGCAGACCCCGGCACAAATCGACTGCGCGGCGGCAACTGCGTTTTCGGCCTCTTTGGAACTTTCTTTGGCCGCGATCAGAAGAGATACTTTTTCGAGAGCTACCGGCTGCCCCGGTTTATTCTTGGGCAGATAGCGATCGTAACGGTAATCTGCAAGCAGCGTTCCTTCAGCAATGACCTGAATCCGCTCAGACAGAGTGCTTTTCTTCACTGGGACCTGCGGCAGCGCAAGCAGGAAGCTCCCCAGCTGCTTCTCCGCCAACAACCGGGCAGAACTGCTTGCCGCCTGCCGCAGGCTATCGAGAGACAGCGAACGCTCTTTTCCGAGCCCGATCAACAGAACCCGTTCCGCCGTCAGACCCGTTCCGCCATGCAGCAACAAACTTTCTCCCTTGCGACCGCTGAATTCCTTGCTCCGCACTGCGCGGGTGACATTCTCCGCCACCAGTTTATCCAGCTGCTGCAACAGCGGTTCTTTCAGTTTTCCCTCAATCACACCCAGGACCAGACAGGGAGTTTTCTGCTTGAGAGCCTCCCCTTTCTTGATGATCAAATGCATGCCGGTTCCTCTTCCTTTCAGTTCTTCTCGATCTTCATTTCAGGGCATCTAAAAGCTTAATATGACAGATTCTTTGCCAAACGTTTTAATGATATCACTGTCTCAGGTTTTTTTTACAATTGACTGTCGAAGCAACCCGGACGAGGTTGGATCTACAATGAGAATACCTGAGAATTCTGGACTTTTGAATCGATCCTGTGCTCTGATATTGCCCAATCGTCCGAACCCCGAAGCTCTTCGCTCTCAATCCAAAAATTTTTCTGCATCAAACAGCTTGGTGAAGAGACAGCGAATTTTCGGCAATCCGCCAGGAGGTCATGTTGATACCGACCTTGCAATTCCCGGTTCACACCCTGGACGGCCGGCAACTGCTGCCGGCCGGAACCCGGCTGGACGAGGCAGTCATGCAGGAGATTGCCGCGAACAGCCAGGCCAAACGGGTGCCATTTCAATCACTGCTCGGTTATCGCCAGATCCATGGCGACCTGAAAATATTCCTTACGACTCCCCCCTACCATGTGATTTTCGGTGCAACCGGACAGCAAAATTTTGTCTGGGAGCAGATGCTGCAAGTCAATATTCCCGTCCCCTGCCTGAAAACTCTCGATTACTTTCGCCAATACGATTTCTGCACCTATCGCCATATTCTCATGGTGTTCGCCCTGACCACCCTGCTGGCTCGCGATCTGGCCGCCGATTGCCGCGATTGGCTGTACGGCAGCTTTGCCGGCCCGACCCATGACATCGGCAAGATCTGCGTACCACTGGAAATACTGCTCAAAACCACGCCTCTCACTCGTCTTGAACGTCGCCAGCTCGAACATCACAGCCTGGCCGGCTATGTCCTGCTCAGCCATTACCTCGGCAACCACAACCACTTTGCCGCCCGCGTCGCCCGCGATCACCATGAACGTAAAAACGGCAGCGGCTACCCCAGGGGGATTCGTGACATCGACCCGATGATCGAGATCATCATGGTTTGCGACATCTACGATGCCCTGGTTTCAGAGCGCCCCTACCGGTCTGGCGGCTATGACAATCGCACGGCCCTAGAAGAAATCACCCGTCTCGCCAAAAAAGGGGAAATCAGCTGGAATCTGGTCAAAGCATTGATCGCCCGGAATCGCCAGGTGAGATTCGATGCCGATAATCTCCTGATCTCGGAGGAAAAACGGGGGACTCCACCCGAAAGAAGCACCTACGGCATTCTGCTCGACGATGACCAGGAAACCGAGAATTGACACCGAGATAAACGAGATAAGAGAGGTAAGAACTGAAAAAAACCACGAGATCACCTGATCTGTTGCGATCTTCAGCAAGGCGCCTCAATGTTCTTTGCCAGGAGAGTCCGCAGTTTTCAACAGAAACGCAACACCTCACGGGTGATGTTCTGCAACGGGGCAACCTTGTCGACACCGCCGTATTTCAACGCCTCTTTGGGCATGCCGTAAACCACTGACGTCGCTTCATCCTGGGCGATATTATAGGCTCCGGCATCCTTCATTTCCTTCATTCCCCGGGCTCCGTCATCCCCCATGCCGGTCATAATCACGCCGAGGCAATTCTTGCCCGCATAACGGGCGGCGCTGCGGAACAGCACATCAACCGAAGGACGATGACGCGAGACCAGCGGCCCGTCCTTGATTTCCACATAGTAACGGGCGCCACTGCGTTTCAGGAGGGTATGGTGATTCCCCGGCGCGATCAGGGCCCGTCCGCGGATGACCGTATCGTTGTCGGCCGCCTCCTTGACGCTGATCCGGCAGAGTTCATTGAGGCGGGCGGCGAAGGAGGCGGTAAAATTTTCCGGCATATGCTGAACGATGACGATTCCGGGAGAATCGGCCGGGAAGGCTTCGAGAAAAATCCGCAGCGCCTCGGTGCCGCCGGTTGAGGCGCCGACCACGACAATTTTCTCGGTGGTCTGGATCATCGCCTGACTTTTGGTGCCGCGCTTGGCTAGGATCGCGTCGGCGGTCAGCTTGGGTTCCGCACTCAGGGTTGGCTTGGTTAATGGCTTCAAGCGGGCTTGGGCCGCGCCCTTGACCGCATCGCAAATCCGTACTTTCGATTCTTCCAGAAACTGCTTGGTCCCCAGGCGCGGCTTGGTGACAATATCAACCGCGCCGTATTCCAGCGCCTTGATGGCCGTATCGGAGCCCCTTTCCGTCAGGCTGGAACACATGACCACCGGTAGCGGGTGCTGAGTCATGATTTTCTGCAGAAAGGTTAAGCCGTCCATGCGCGGCATTTCCACATCCAGGGTGATCACATCCGGCACTTCTTCCTTCATCCGGGTCGCGGCCGTGAACGGATCGTTCGCCGTCGCCATCACCTCGATCTCGGGGTCAGAAGAGAGGATATCGCTCATGGTCTGTCGAACCACCGCCGAATCATCGACAATCAGCACTCGTATTTTATTGGACATCTCTGGAATCCTTGGATTAACGATCTATCATCCTGCCGTATTCAGGGTTGCACGGGCAGACGAACGGTAAAAGTGGTCCCTTCACCAAGCCGCGACTCCGCAATCAGCGACCCGCCATGTTTACAGACAATATCGTAGGAGATGGTCAGTCCGAGGCCGGTTCCCGCGCCGACTGCACGAGTCGTGAAAAACGGGTCGAAAATCCGGTCCAGATTATTCTCCGGAATCCCCCGGCCGGAATCGGCCACCGTCAGAATGATCTCTTTCCCCTCGCACCGGCTGACGACACTGATCTCACCGTCCTGGTCGATCGCCTGAGCGGCATTGTGCAACAGGCTGGCAAACACTTGGTTGAGCTGGTTTGGATAACAGCGGGTCAGGGGAATCTCCCCGAAATCCTTGCGCGGCGGGCTGAGTGTCTTGAATTCCTGCATCAGAAAACAGATGGCCAGTTCAAGCGACTGATTGAGGTCCGTCAACCGGAAATCATCAGCCTCGTCACTGGTGAAATCCCTCAGTTTTCCGATCAACCCGGCGATGCGCTCGGCGCCGTCACGGGACTCGCTGATCAACTCTTTGCCATCCTCGAGGAGCCTGTCAATATTCAATTGTCGCCGGTGTTCGGTCAGGCGACCGATCTCTTTCGGGGGCTCACCTATTGAGGTCAGAACCGCATCCTGGTCGGCAATGAATCCCGACAATCTGGCAAGATATTTATCCAGCGAGCCCAGATTGCTGATGATGAAACCGAGTGGATTGTTGATTTCGTGAGCCAGCCCCGCCGCCAGTTGCCCGATGGAGGCGATTTTTTCCGCGTGAAAAAGATACGCCTGGGCGCGCTGCAACTCTTTCTCCAGCCGGCGGATGCGTAATCCGGCCCGGACCCGGGCCATGAGCTCGGCGGGGTGGGTGGTTTTGACGATATAGTCGTCGGCGCCGGTATCGAGCCCCTGCACCCGGGTCGCCAGTTCAGTCCGGGCCGTGAGCATAATGAAATAGATCTGACTCAACTGCCGATCAGTCTTAACCGCCCGGCACAGGCCAAGCCCGTCGAGCAGGGGCATCTCCAGGTCGGAGATGATCAGGTCGACATCCTGCTCCCGTAGTTTCTCCAGCCCGTCCTGGCCATCGACGGCGAGGATGACGCTGCAGCCTGCATTCTCGAGGATTTCGCTGATGCGACTGCGAGCCGACCGACTGTCATCGACCAACAGGATATTGCTCCGTATCTCGCCCATAAGCCCCAAAATCCTTTGAGAAGACCACTATTGGCACCAGGGTCCGGGGACCAAGGTTGTCACAAAATCAATCCGTCTTTGTCCAACTCGTTAGCATCGGAACAACAGCAACAAGGGAATAAACTCAGCATGTCTCGCTGCATGGTTTCCACCTTTGCCGAAGGTTTGGCTTGGTCCTCAAAAATCAAAGGCCAGTTGCGCAGTCAGGGTCTGGCTATCAGGTTCGTGATCGTAATTGCTGGAAAGATACTCGATGGCTACCACCGTATGGGCAAAGAGCCCGTATGAGGCCGTCGCCCCGAAACGCGTCACGTCATCCTGAAAATCCTTCGCCCCCTCGATACGGGCCGCAAATTGCAAAGCTTCCTTAAATGCCCAAACCAGCTCCAGATTCCAGGCCAGCGGCCGGTTGCCGCTCAAATCGGTGGCCCCGACCAGAGCCGGAGCGAAATCGTCCAGTGCGGCCACAATTTCGGCATTCCCGGTCATCTTCCCGAAGGTGAGGGACGCAAAAGCACTGGTTGCCGGGACGCTGGAACCATAAAGATTGTTGTCGGCGACCAGCCCGTTGTCGCTTTCCGCCAGGTCGGAAATAAATGAAACACCGAAGCTGAGACTTTCAGACGGGTTCAATTCAATGGCGGCGACGAAAGTATCGATGGTATCGTCACCACTGTCGACCTGGCCATTGAAAACACCGGCACGCAGATTCCAAAGCTCACCCTCCAGCCCGATGACGGCGGCAGTGTCGTTGGTCTCTCCAAGGTCAAGAGTCAACGGATCGGTGATCATGGAACTGTTGAACTGGCCAAAGGGCAGATACATTTTGCCGCCATAAAAGCTCGGCGTCTGGCCGGCCAAGGATCTGGGACAGTGCAGGCTGATCACCGCTTCGTCGACCTTGATGGCATCTTCGCCCGGTTCCTCCTCGTAGAGCAGAACCAGGTTGCCGCCGATATAATCATTGATGGCCACCTCGGCGGAAAGTTGTGCCGTCGCCAGGGTCAGGTCGCTGGTGTCATCCTCGCCCCTGGTTTTGCTGTAGTTCGCGTCCAACTCCAGTAAACCGCTGAGGGTCAGATATTTGTCCAGGGCTTGCAGGGTAAATTGCCCCTCCCCGGGCGCCGGCTGCTCTTTTCCGGCTTCCAGCACGCGGATCCGTTCCTTGAGATTCTCGATCTCGCTTTTGATGTCGGGGGGATCGGCCCAGGCAGTCCCGCAACCTAGTGCCAGGACCAGCAACGTCAAAAGGAATCCTTTCATTCTGACCTCCTTTGAACACGAGAATATGACTTTGGGTATAGTTGGCAAGGCCACTGCCCTTTCCTGTTGTAGTCTGAAGTTATGCCGGTCACCGAAACTGCCCGGTCAAGCGCAGTTGTCTGGTTTTTAACGACGGCAATCTGAATCATAACGGCAGCCACCCGCTACTCCGCTCCCGACAGAAAGGCTTTATTTATCCGTTTAATAAAAACCTCCCCGGTATGCGTATAATAGATCAGTTTACGCCCCTGCCGACCGCCGACATCCACGGCGGCAGGATCCAGTCCGACATCTTTCAGGCTGTTGAGAGCGGCACGAATATTCTGTGATCCGATGGTTCGATCCTTGGTTCCAGGATTGACCAGCGAAAAAATGTCCGAACCACCGAAGAGTTTGGCGACGATCTCATCGGGATCAACTTTCCGTTTCCTGAAATAATTCAGCATGTAGCCTACCGACTGATCGACAAACTTGCTCGGCAGATGAACCTTCCCGTTCGGCAGCACCGCATGGCAGATGGCTCCGACCCGCAACCGGGGGCTGAACAGGGTGACGGAAATGCACGAACCGAGCACGGTGGTTACCTGCGCCGGCTCTTCCGCCACCAGCAGTTCGCCGGGGTTGAGATAGATTTTTTGTAACAACAGTGGCTTGCTGTTCATCATGGCTTCCGGTATATGGTCGGCGCAACCTGCACAAACGGGGTTTCGAAGCCGTGCAATGACTCGGAATGCCCCAGAAACAGAAACCCTCCCGGCTTGAGATAACGACAGAATTTCCCCATCAATTTTTCCTGGGTCGGCTTGTCGAAATAGATGATGACATTGCGACAGAAGATGATATCAAGCGGCTCCCGCAGGCCGAAATCATCGTCCATGAAATTCAGCCGACCGAAGCGCACCAGCTTGCGCAATTCAGGGACGATCCGCACTTGGGGATTCTGCCGGTCCCGTCCTTTCAGCAGATACTTTTTACGCAGCAGCGCCGGAATCGGCTCAATGCAATCCAGCGGGTAGATCGCGCGCCGTGCCACATCAAGAACTTTGGTCGAAATATCGGTAGCCAGAATATCGAAACGAAAGCCGGAGCTGGTTTCCCCATATTCAGCCAGGACCATGGCCAGGGTGTATGGCTCTTCTCCGGTTGAACAGCCGGCGCTCCAGATTTTCAAGCTGTGCCGGACATCAAAACGTCGCAGCCCCTGCAGTTTCGGCAGCGCCGCTCGGATCAGATAATCAAAATGAACCGGTTCGCGAAAAAAATCGGTCTTGTTGGTGGTGACGGCATTAATCAGGTGAATCATTTCCTCTTCCTGCCCTTTGGGGCTGAAGAGAAAATCGCAATATTCGCTGAAGCTGCCCAGTTCCAGTACCCGCAACCGTTTACTCAAGCGGCTGGTGAGCATGGTTCTTTTCGCTTCCGGCATCTTGATTCCCAGTTCCCGGAAAATAAAGGAACTCAGCTGCTGAAAGTCATATTTATTCAGGTCCACGGTCATAGCCACCAGCCGTCAAGGTACCATTTCCCGGGCGGCACTGCGCCGCCCGGAACCTCAGGATTATAGATCAGAAGCGTTCGAATTCTTCATCGAGCTTATCGTTCTCGGCTCCCATTTCCAGGTCCAGTCCCTTGGAAGCGACCGTAACTTTTTTCACCTTGGAGCTACTTTCCGGAGAAAGGAGGGCCGGCTGGCTGTTCTTTGCCTTCACCACCTGCAGCGGCGCCTTGCTAACCTGAACAGCGGTCTTGGTGTCGACCTTGAAGAACGCGATGGTCTCCTGCAGCTGTTCGGCCTGGCTCGACAGTTCTTCCGCGGTTGAAGCCATCTCTTCGGAGGCACTGGCGTTCTGCTGGATCACCTGGTCGAGCTGCATGATCGCCTGGTTGACCTGCTCGGCGCCGGTGTCCTGCTCCTTGCAGGCCGCGGAGATTTCCTGCACCAGTTCTGCGGTCCGCTGGATGTCCGGGACCATTTTTGCCAGCATCTCGCCGGCCTGCTCGGCGACCTCGACGCTGCTACCGGACAGGTCACTGATCTCGGCGGCGGCGTGTTGGCTGCGTTCGGCCAGTTTGCGCACTTCCGCGGCAACTACGGCGAAGCCCTTGCCGTGTTCCCCGGCGCGCGCCGCTTCGATGGCGGCGTTCAGCGCCAGCAGGTTGGTCTGCCGGGCGATTTCTTCGATGATCGAGATCTTGCCGGCGATGTCCTTCATCGCCGTCAGGGTTTTCGCCACCGATTCACCGCCGGCCTTGGCGTCCTCTGCGCTCTTGATGGCGATCTTTTCGGTCTGCATGGCGTTGTCGGCATTCTGGCGGATGTTGGCCGCCATCTGCTCCATGGAACTGGAGGCCTCTTCCGCCGCGGCCGCCTGCTCGGTCGAGCCCTGGCTCATCTCTTCCGATGACGAGGAAAGTTCCTGACTCCCCGAAGCGACATTGTCAGAGGCGCCCTGAACGTTGCTCACCACATCTTTCAGCTTCGCGGTCATTTCCTGCAGGGCGTGAACCATTTCCCCGACCTCATCTTTCTGATCGATATCGATGGTCGCGGTCAGGTCGCCACGGGCGATGGTGCCGACATAGTTCAGACACTTTGACAATGGCCCGGCGATGCCGCGCTGGATGATGAGTCCGACAACGATCCCGATCAGCAGCGCGATGGCAACCATGATGATGATCGTCTTGTTGGCCAGGTCCTTGGCGCTATGTCCCTGGACCATGGCGGCCGACATCGATTTGCCGGCCAGCCCTTCGACATCGACCAGAAGCTGAGCGACTTCCTCGCCGAACTGGTCGAGCTTGGTCATTGCCGTGTTGGAGTGCTGCAGTTCCGCAATGGCATCCCGGTAGGCGGCAATCATGGCCTTCGATTCTTTCTGGAACAGCTCATGCTTCTGATCCAGCTCCTCGACAGCGGCCCGGACGTCCGGATTCTTGGCAGCGACGATCATCTCGCCATCAACCTCTCCGCCGTTGAGGATGCCCCCGATATAGCTGTCGAATTCATTAACCCCCGCCGCATATTCCTTTTCCAATTGGTCGATTTCCTCAAGGCTGCGGCTCTGGGCGATTTCTTCGATGGCGATCCGGGTCCTGGCCATACTCATCTTGGCTTCCATGATCATGTCGGCCAAGGGCACATTTTCGGTCAGAATGGCCTGGGCCACACCGGAAAGATGAGCCTCTTTCGCCCGCTGGTCGATTTCCGCGGTCACCAGTCCTTCCACCTTGGCCGCGTCCTGATCGACCTCGTTAAAGACCTGTTCCATCCCCTGCATGGCTTGATCGGCCCTGGTCTTTTTCTTCAGCAGCTCGCGTCCGGAATTGATCATTTCCGTCGCCGCCGGCTGAAACTTTTCGTTATGAATCCGGTCGGCTTTATTGACCAGTTCGACCAGCGCCGGGTTGTCGCTCTTGATGACTTTGGTGCCGTCTGCCAGGGTTGCGCCGTTGATAATCGCCTCGACCGAGCGGTCGAATTCATCGAGGGTTTTTCGGTAGGATTTTTCAAGCTCATCCACGGCGCTGGCGTTATCGGTGGCAAGCACCGCGGTAGCGCTGCGGAATTCCCCCAGCGCATCGCGGGACCCCATCATGGTCGTCTTCATTTCCATGGCCATGTCGGCGATCGGCGCCTGCTCGTCGCCGACGATCACCAATGACCGCGCCACAGTCTGGATCCCGGAATATCCGGTATAGCCGACCACCGCCAGCAGCAGCAACAGAAAGCCGAAACCGATTCCCAACTTCTTGCCGATCCTCAGATTTTTCCAACTCATCGCTATTTCCTTTCATGTAAAGGTTATTCTTCACGATCAGAATCGCTAAACGGTCTCAGCTTGCTGTTCCACGCTCTGCACCTGCGACAGTTCGTCGGAGGAGAACACCTTGTCGATGTCCAGCAGGATGATGAATTCGTCGTTGTGCTTGCCCATTCCCTGGATGAATGCGGTGTTCAGCTTGGTGCCGATTTTCGGGGCCGGCTCGATCTGGTCCGGTTCGATGTCGAGCACCTCCTGCACCGAATCCGCCAGCGCACCGAGGACGGTGGTTTCCCCATCCATCTCGATCTCGACGATGATGATGCAGGTGTTGACGGTCTTCTCAGTCTGCGCCAGGCCGAACTTCTGATGCAGATCGATGACCGCCACCACGCTGCCGCGCAGATTAATCACGCCACGCATGTAGGCCGGGGTCTGCGGCACCCGGGTCACGGTCGTGAAATCGAGGACCTCACGCACCTTGCCGATGGCCAGCCCGAAGACTTCTCCATCCAACGTGAAAGTCAGGTACTGATTGTTGTCAATGCCTGTGGTTTCCGCCATTGCGTCTTCTCCTTTTCTGAAGGATTACAAACTGTTTCCGTTTCTAACCTGAAAGATCATATCCTTGAGCAATCAGACTGCCTGTTCAGCCTTGAATGCCAGGTGGTTGACATCGAGAATCAGCGCCACACTCCCGTCACCGAGAATGGTGGCGCCGGAAATTCCCTTGACGTCGCGGTACATACGCCCCAGGGTTTTGATGACGCTCTGATGCTGGCCGATCACCTCATCGACGACTAAACCGACCCGGTTGCCGTTGAGATTGGTGATCACCACCTGCTGCAACTCGGGAGCGCCATCATTGATCAGGAATTCCTGGCGCAACGGGATATAGGGAACGATCTGGTCCCGAACATGGACCAGGTGGCGGCCATGAGCCCTGGCGATATCTTCGCGGCTCAGTTCGACACACTCCTCGACAATCGACAGCGGCATCGCATAAGAATCGTTATCGACACTGACCAGCAGGCTTTCAATAATCGCCAGGGTCAGCGGAATCCGGATGGTGATAGTCGACCCGACCCCGGATTTACTTTTGATGTTGATGGAACCTCGCAGTGCCTCGATCGCCCGCTTGACCACATCCATGCCGACCCCGCGACCGGAGATGCCGGTCACCTCTTTGGCGGTAGAGAATCCAGGGGCGAAGATCAGATTGAAGATTTCGTTGTCACTGAGCTGGGCATCGGCATGGACCAAGCCTTTTTCCAGCCCCTTGGCGAAGATCGCCTCACGGTCGAGCCCCTTGCCGTCGTCCTTGATGGTAATTTCAACGCTATCGCCTGAATGGGCGGCGCTCAGCAGCACCGTGCCGACAGCCGGCTTGCCGGCATTTTTACGCACCTCCGGCGCCTCGATGCCATGGTCGAGACTGTTGCGGATCAGATGCACCAGCGGGTCATTCAATTTTTCGATCACGGTTTTGTCGATTTCGGTTTCCGCACCGGAAGTTTTAAGCTCGATCTGCTTGCCAAGTTCGTTGGACAGATCACGGACCAGGCGCTTGAATTTGCTGAAGGTGGTGCCGATCGGCAGCATCCGCATATTCAGCGAGTTATCACGCAACTCGGCAGTCAACCGTTCCACTTCTTCGGCGATCATCAGCAATTCCGAATCTTCGCGGCCGGCCGCGGCCTGAGAGAGGCGAGCCTGGACGGTGACCAGTTCTCCAACCAGATCGACCAAAAGATCGAGACGCTCGGCGGGGACCCGGACACTACCGGCCGTATCCTGGGCCTGGCGTTGACTGCGGGCGGCACGCACCACCTCCTGTTCCTGGAGGGCAGCAGCGATTTTCCCCGGCGACACCTTGCTGGCGTCGATCAGCTTCTGACCGATCGGTTTGCTCTCGGCCAGAATCGCGTCCAGCTCTTCTTTGGTAATGTCGCCACGATCGAGCAGAATTTCCCCGATCCGCTTATAATTCGGATCGGCATCGAGATAATCCCCTTCATCGATGACATCGATCTTCAGTTCAATGTCATCTTCGACGAAAATAAAGACATCCTTGATGGCGTTGAGCCCCCGGTCGGTGGTCAGCACCACATCCCAGTAAACATGGCAGTTTTCCGGAACGAGCTGATCCAAAAGCGGGATTCCATCGGTCTGGGCAATCGCCCGACAAGGCCCCAGCTCAGCCAGTTCGCGCAGCAACCCGTCGGGACGGGTGCCGGTGAAGATAATGTTTTCCGCCAGGCACAGGCGGATTCGATAGGTGATCTCAGCGCCGGTCTCAGCACCGGGCTCAGGGGTATCGGCAACCGCGGCATCCGCCTCCTTGTTCGCGCCCGGGATCAAGCTTTTAAAGGCCGCCACCAATTCTTCACCACGCACGACATCAATTTCCCCGCCATCCGCCGCATCCAACAGATTGCGGATATGGTCTCGGGCCGCCAGTGCATGGCTGATCAATTCCTTGCTCACCGGTATTTCGCCATTGCGTACCAGATCGAAGACAGTTTCGACCTCGTGGGTAAATTCGGCGATCTCGTCAAAGCCGAACATCGCCCCCGACCCCTTGATAGTGTGCATGGCACGAAACACCTTGGCCACCAGCTCTGTGTCTTCAGGGGTTTCCTCCAGTTCCAGCAGAGCCTGTTCCAGATCGGTCAGGAGTTCGCCGGCTTCTTCCTTGAAGACCTCTTTTTGTTGATCTTGCATAACTCATGAATCCTTCCGTTAAGGATGGTTCGGTTGTTTCAGATCCACATACAACGGACACCGTCCGGGCAAAGATCACAGCCATGATGGCGAGCGAATCCGGTTTGCTTGATCGCGTCTTCGACAACGGTTGGAAGTTTTCCATGCCAGGTCAGACGTTTTTTCCAGGCCACCGAGGTCCGGTGCGCTGAACAGATCATCTGAATACCGAAAAAGTCGATGCCGGTGACTTTTTCGCAGTCAAGCTGCACCTGGTCCTGTTCAGTCAGCCCTTTCAGCAGTGCCTCGCGCAACTGGCCGGCATTTTCGATGGTCACTTCACCTGCGAGTTTGAGAACGACTTCCCCCTTGCCGGCAGCCTGTTGCTGAACATTCAACATATTGAATCCCCCTTTTCGAAAAAGGCTGAAACCACCGTTGGCTGAAACGTATTTCAGCCGAGAATTTTCTTGACCACCGCCAGTAACTGGTCCGGGTTGAATGGCTTGACGATCCAGCCGGTGGCTCCGGCAGCGCGCCCTTCCTGCTTTTTGCCGTCCTGGCTTTCGGTGGTCAGCATGATCACCGGCAGAAACTTGGTGGCGGGATTGGCGCGGATCGCCTTGATCAGGCCGATTCCATCCAGGGTCGGCATGTTCAGGTCGGACAGCACCAGTTTCACCTGCGGCGACAGCTTGGTCAGCGCCTCCTGGCCGTCATTCGCTTCGATCACCTGGTAGCCGGCCTGCTGCAGAGTGAAGGAGACCATCTGGCGGATACTTTTCGAATCATCGACCGTCAAAATCGTTGCACTCATAAAACATCCCTCTTTTTGGACTGAAGGTTAAAAAAGTTCGACATTGTCGCCGAATTCCTCTTTTTCCTTGTTTGGTTCGTTGTTGTCTTCCGGACCGGCAGCGGCCGGTTCATCCCAAAGCTCGACCGTCTCGACGTCTGCCGCAACCGGAGGTTGCTCGACTTTTTCGGCTTCACAGTCATCAGCGTTTTGTGGAGTCCCCCAAAGCTCGACGTCATCCGTTGCCGCTGGTCCCGGGTCCGGGGATGACTCCGAAAAGAGCTCAACCGATACCGTTTCCTGGTCGGATGGCGATTCCCCCCAAAGTTCCGGTTCCATGGGCGCCGGCTGCGCTGCGGAGTCATCGAAGAACAGGCAATCATCTGCGCCACCAACGACCTGCTGCGTAACAGTGGAGGGGTTTTCCAGTTGATGGATCCGTTGATGAATTTCGCGTTCTTCGTTCATGGTGTAACGCGTTTCGAGCTGTTTTCCGAAGCTGTTGCGCATGGTCGCGAGCAGTTCTTCGTTCTGAGGACGGATCGTTTCCGCGTACCTGCCAAGCAGACTGGATTGCTGCTGAATCGTGTCTTTCAGTTTGGTAATAAAGGCCAGGTGTTGTTCTTCCCGTTCCAGGCTTTGCGCCAGGTTGTGACAGTCGTTTCGACTGGTCAGCACTTCATCCCGGAATCCTTGGAAAACCTGTTCCACCTGGTTGATGTCAAATTCGTTGCCTGGGGACGGGGGTACCGCCCCGTTGGTTGCGGAATCTTCATTTCTGACCAGTTCGCCCAGTTGCTGCAGCATTTGATCGAAAACCAGGATCAGGTCCCGGGTGTCTTTGGAAACATCCACCATCCCCTGAGCAAGGACTTGAAGCGATTCGCCGATCCGGCCAAACTTTGCCGCCTTGATGATGGCGTTGAGGGCATTGATCTTGACGTTGTTGGCGATGACGAATGTCCCCTGGACGGCATTGTGCATGTCGCGGGCAATCTGTTCCGCCCGCTCCGAACTGGAACGGATTTCCCGGCCAAGCGTCAGACTTTCGGTGTTCAGGTGCTCGAGGGCGCCGATTCCGTCGAGCAATATGGCGACCGGATTCTCCCGGGAGGATTCGTTCGCTCGTTCGCTCGCCATACTCTCAAGTCGGGCTTCGAGGTGGGAAATCGCCTCCAGAATGTTGGCGACTGCCTGCGATTGGGTTTGATAGAGGTCTTCCAGTTCAACAACCAGGGTATCCAGCTGCGCCTTTTGCAGCACGATGGAGAGGTAGGCATTACAGGCGTCTTCTTCCGACGGATTCTCCTGCAACCCACCCGTTTCGAGCAGAACCTCGTTGACGTGTTCGATCCGCTGCCGGAGGTTGTCATGAAACTGAATCCCCATGACGACGCGGTTGATTTCGCTGGTGATATTGTGCGACATCCGCTCCACTTCATTGACCATGGAAATCGAATAGTCAATCAGCTCCGCAACTTTCCCCAGTGCCGTATCGGTGGCCTCTTTAGACTCCCTCGCCAGTGCCTGCAAAGATTCGATGCTTTTTCGCGCACCGAGCATGGTCTTATCCTGCTCGGCCCTGGCCAGAGTGGTCTGATCGAGCAAGGTCTCCGTAGTCGACCGAATCTGTTCGGCCAGCAGGATGGTGTCCTGGGACACGACCTTGAACGTCGCTTCCATCCGGTCATGGCGGGCGCATTCAATTCCGGTGTTGATTCCGATGACGTGGAGAAACAGTCCCGCACGCTCAAGTGCCTGGGTTTTCTGGGCGATTGAATCCATGAGTCTGATCATTTCGGCAAGATCAGTACACAAACCGGAGGCTGTCTGCTGGGCATTCTGCGTCTCCTGCTGGCTGCTCTGCACATAGCTGGTAATCTGCTGCAGAATTCCATCGTTTTCGCCACTTTTGAACAGGCTCATGGTTGCGGCGATTTTCTGCCGTTGGGCGGACGACATCATTTGCACCTTCTGCAGATTCATTCCGAGTTCCAGAAAGTCGTCTTCCGACTCCCTGACCAGTTGCTCAAGAGCGTCGACCAGCACGGGCAGGGATCGGTTTCCGGTGCCGGAACCGGCCTGGAGCGAAAAATTGTTGGCGGCGTTTTGCATCAAATCGTTTTTCCACTTTCGTCATCGCCCCGATGAATAAGGAGCGAACATTCAATAGAAATTCCTTGTTATCTGGCCGGTCACTCCCGGTTCGAATGATCCACTTGCCGAATCCGTTTGAACAATCGTTCGTTAAGAAAATGTCTGATCCCGGAAATCTTCTTTTACGGCCAGGCAGTCATTCAAGGTTGAAATCAGATCCTCCGGCTGACACCAAGAGATACCGGCAGGCAGTTCTCCCGGTTGTTCGTCACTTTTGCGTTGCAGACACACCACCGGGATGCTCCTCTGGCGCCGGATTTCATCCAGCAGTAAAATCAGCACCGCCCGCTCGGCCACAGAACCGAGCAACAACAGGTCGAACCTGGCTAGCAGGTATTTATCTGATCGCAGCCAGTTGACGGCTTCATCCGTGGTATATGCGACCGTGCATTCATGCCCGGCCAGGCGCAGCAGAAAAATCAATCGACGAACCTGATCCTTGCGCGGTTCGAAGAGAAGAATATTGCTCATCAGTCACTCCGTCAGTTCATTACCTTTAAATCATTAAGCATTGCTCATGCCAATCTGCCAATCTTTCTGCGCCTGGTGACTTCAGAAATTCGAGACAACCGGAATGTTCATTGGATTCAGTCGCCATCGCCAGATCTTTTGCATGTCTAGGAATATGATTTATATTATTGAATTTATAGGTATTTTTTGTGCGCTCAGACCTTCTGCGGCAAACTTTTTGGCTGGAGGAATTCGTGAGATCTCACCGGTCCAATATTTTTGATATCAACGATAAGTATTCGTATTAATTAAATTTTTTGTGAATTTTACGGCATTTGATCGAAAAAAGCCTTGCAACCAAAGTTGCAGAAATAAGCACTTCTGCCCTCTAACTGGTTGAAGTTCTGAATTAAAAAAGGGGTTCAACTTAAGTTTCGGCTGCAACTTAAGTTGAACCCCTTTCAGGCGGGATCCGGAAATGTTTCAGTCGGTGTGACGCAACCGTTTACTCAAGGCCTGATGAGTAACCCCCAACAACCGAGCTGCGACCGACTGGTTGCCATTGGCCCGCTGAAGCGCCTCCTCGACCAGCAGTCGACTGACCTGTTTCAAGGTCGGCAACTCTTCGCCAAAACGAACCTGTGGACCTGAACCGGCAGCCACAGCCTCCTTTCCCTGCTTCCTGGAGGCTGATGGGAGCGCCTGCCGAAAACTTGCCAGCGACAGCACCCCGCGCTGGTGCAAACTGACGGCATTAAATACCAGGGCCCTGAGTTCCCGGACATTTCCGGGAAAGCTGTGGGTCAGCAGCAAAGACTTCAGCTCCGGGGGCGGGGTCGGAACCGCTTTTCCCATTTCCACCGCAGCCCGCCCAAGGAAATGCTGCAACAACGGCCAGATGTCTTCTTTCCGCTCCCGCAGCGGAGGGATCTCGATCCGATGCGCCCAGAGCCGGTAGAGAAGATCGCGGCGAAATGTTCCCTCGCCCTCTTTCCGTTGCAAGTCCTGGTTGGTTGAAGCCACAATCCGCGCCTGGTTTTTGCGTGGTTTATCGCTGCCGAGGGGATAGTATTCACCCTCCTGCAGCAGCCGCAGCAACTTGATCTGTGAGGCGACCGACAGATCGCCGATCTCATCGAGAAACAGGATACCGTTCTGCGCCTGTTCGATCATTCCGGCCCGGTCCCGTTCGGCGCCGGTGTAAGCGCCGCGAAGATGTCCGAACAGAGTGTCGGCGAAGACCGTATCATCAAGCCCGGCGACGTTGACTGCCACCCAGGGACGCTCGGGACAGCTGACGGAATGCACCGCTCGGGCGATCAACTCTTTTCCGACCCCGCTTTCGCCGGTGATCAGCACCGGCTCACCGCTGCCGGCAATGGCGGTGAGATAGGTGAATATGGACCGCATCCGGGGGCTGTCGGTTGTGATATCGGCAAAAGCCCGACCGTTTTTAAGTTTACCTTGCAACAGACAGTCAGCCAGCCGCCGGTTCTCCTGATAGATCCGGCTGTTTTTCAAGGCCTTCAACACCCCGGCGGCCACCCGTTCCCGCGGGTCGGTCTTGACGTAGAAATCCTCCGCTCCGGCTCTGATGCATTGAATGGCGATTTCAATCTGGTTCATCCCGCTGATGATAATGACCGGTAAATCCGGATAACGTTCGTGAATACTTTCCAGCAGCTGGTCACCTTTGATAAAAGGCATGTTCAGGTCCAGCAGCACCAGACTGAACTCCTGCCGTTCAAGCAAGGGCAGCACTTCACGACTGTCGGCACATTGCACGACATTGTTGATTCCGGCGGATACGCGTAAGGAAAGTGCCAGAACTCTCGACCAGTCGGTCTCATCATCCACCAGCAGCACCGGTTGTTCCGGAAAAATCGTGTCAGCCATGTCTGATATTTTCCTCATTGATGATCGGCAGGCGCAGAGTCACCGTTGCTCCATCCCCGGGTTCGGAAACGAACGACAATTCCCCCCCATGCTCCCTGACGATCCGGGAAGAAACCGACAAGCCGAGACCCGTCCCCCCCTGATCGCGGCGGGTAGTAAAAAACGGCTCGCTGAGACGTTCAAGCAATTCCGGCGCAATTCCCCGCCCTTGATCAGCAACCTGCAGCACAACCTGTTCCGCTTCCTGATCATAATAGGTCCGCACACGAATCTGTTCCTCCCGGGATTCCAGCGCCTGGCCGGCATTCAACAGCAGATTGACCACGACCTGTTCCAAGCGTCCGGAATTCCCGATAATCCTCGGGAGGTCGGAATTCAGTTCAAGAATCAGGTGATCGGTTTTCTGACCGATGGCATTGCCGACCTGGCGGAGCGAAGCTTCTACCACCTGATTGCAATTGACCACCTCCTGCTGGAGCCCTTCTTCAACATGTGAAAAGTTGCGCAAATCATCGACGATCCGTTTGATCCGCTGGGAACCGCCCAGAATGGAAGCCAGCAGGTCGGGTATCTCTTTACGGGCTTCGGTGAACGAGAGTCCGCCAAACAACTGTTCACCTTTTCTCAAACGCACCCCCTCAATACCGGGCAGCAAATCTTTCAAAACCGCCTGAAGCAAGTCGCTGTTATAAAGGATCAGCGCATTGGGATTATTGATTTCATGGGCCACACCAGCGGCCAGTTCTCCCAGCGCCGCCAGCCGGCTGACACGACCTGCCTCTTCCCGCAGGCGCACTTTTTCGCTGAAATCGGTCGCGATGGTGATAACCTGTTGCTCAATGCCATCACCTTGACGCAAAGGATAGGCCCGGTACCCCCAGATACGCTGATCCGGTGTCGTCAGCTGCTGTTCCGCAGGCTTTCCCGTTTCAAGACATTCCAGAACCGGGGATATCACCCCTTCGACAAAATACCTGCGGAAAACCAGCCCCTGCTCATCAGCCCCCAGGTCATCCCGGAGCCGCCGGTAGGCCTTGTTGACCCAGATCAGTTTCAGGTCCGCCGTCAGAACGGCGATCGGATCGGAAATAGCGTCGAGCAGCGATTCAAACTGGATATAGAGCCGCATGTAACGTTCTTGGCTGCCACGAAGTTGTTCCTCGGTATTCGCCCGTTGCTGAATCTCCTCTTTCAATTCCAGATTCGTCTTTTCAAGTTCAGCGGTTCGCTGAAAGACCAGCTTTCCGAGCTGATCTTGATGCTTTTCCAGCTCTTCCTGGATCGCTTTGCGGATATCGATCTCCTGCTGCAGTTGCTGCTGAACCCGGTGCAACTGCAGGTGATTCCGGATCCGGGCGAGGACCTCTTCGCCCCGGAACGGTTTGGAAATATAATCGACGCCACCGATCTCAAACGCTTTGAGCTTGTCGACCGTATTTTCCAGGGAACTGAGAAAAATTACCGGAATATTCCGGGTTGCAGGGTTGGATTTGAACCGCCGGCAGACCTCATAACCATTCAGGTCGGGCATGTTGATATCGAGCAGCAGCAGATCGGGACATTTGAGTTCTGCAGCCTCCAGAGCGGCCCGGCCGCTGATCGCCGGACGGACCTGGTATCCTTCCCGGATCAGCAGTTCAACCAGCAGCTGCAGGTTTTCCGGCTGATCGTCAACGATCATGATGCTGGCAATCGCAGCCGGTTGGACTGTGCCCGGCTCAGCCTTCATATTCACCGTCTGCTCCTCGGCTGGCCTGCTGCACAAGGGTGAACAGTTGACGGTAATGGAACTGTCTGGCGAACAGAAACAGCGCTTCGCTTAAATCCGGATCGATGGCAGCTATCTCGTTGAGATAATTGTCAACCGCCTCCATATGCAACGCGCGTAATTCCTGCGCCAGCGACGTCAACAGCTCAGGGGGAACTGCTTTGAGCCTTTGCTCGATTTCGGCTGGGGGCAGCCCTCCCGGAGAATCCGCCAGCGGCCTGCTCACCATGGAGATGTCGAGCAAGGTCATCAGCAGGGAAAAGATTTCCTGCTCGTCGAAAGGTTTGCTGACAAAACCGTCGGCGCCGGCCATGATCAGTTTCTCCCGGTCGGTATTAAAGGCGCTGGCGCTGATGGCAATAATCGGCAAGTCCTTAAGCTCGGTGAGACCGCGCACCTGCCTGATCAATTCAACACCGTTCATGGTCGGCATGCGCATATCGGTCATCATCAGGTCGATCGGTTGATCGAACAGCAGGGACAGCGCTTGCAGGGCATTTTCTGTCGTAATGACCCGGAAACCGGCGCCATTGAGCACCTGTTGCAGATAGTCACGGGTCTCAAAGATATCATCCACGACCAGAATGGTTTTAGTCGGCTCCCCCTCCGCAATTGCTAAATGCTGGAAAGCGCCCTCAACTTTCGACTCATCCTGAGTTTCGCGCCAGTCAACCGGACAGGTGAAGACAAAGGTGCTCCCCTGTCCGGGGGAAGATTCCGCCCACAGGTTCCCGTCCATCAATTGCGCATACTTTCGGGAAATTGCCAGCCCCAGCCCGGTCCCCCCTTTGTCGACGCTGCTGATCGACTGCTCGAAGGGAATGAAAATTCTTGCCAGGTCCTCTTTCGCGATTCCGCACCCGGTATCCTGCACCCGAAATTCCAGATTTCCGGATTCATCCAGCTTTACCTCGAGGCTGATCCTGCCCTGATCGGTGAACTTGATCGCATTGCCGAGCAGATTGATCAGAATCTGTCTGATTTTCTGCTGATCCGAAACCAGCCATTCGGGCAGCTTCTCGGCCAGTGAAATTGTCATCGTCAGAGGTTTTTCCGCCACTTTGACGGTGAACATCTGATCAAGATCGTTCAGGAGTTCGCGCAAATTGAACCGGTGGCTGTGCTTGACCAGTCGCCCGGATTCAATCCTGGAGATTTCCAGGATATCATTGATCAGTGCATGCAGATGTTGACCGCTCTGGACAATCGTCGCGACTTTCCGGGACGCCTCCGCTGTCAGTTCCTCCTGTTTCTGCAGCAGATGAGAATATCCGAGGATCGCGGAAAGCGGGGTACGCAGTTCATGGGACATATTGGAAAGGAAAATCGATTTGGCCCGGTTGGCCGTCTCGGCTTGTTCCTTGGCTTTTTCCAGTTCAACTTCGGTCCGCTTGCGTTTGATGATCTGCCAGAGGCCGCTCGCAAACAGTAACAGCTGCCGGGTATCGGCTTCATCATAGGGTTCATTCTTGTTACCGACCCCGATGATCGCCACCAGTTTTTCACCATCATAAATCGGCACGCTGGCATGCCGTTGCACCGGAAAGTGCCCTTCCGGATAACCTTTTTTATCCGGCTGCGCGGGATAATCATTATGGATAACCGGCTGCCCCAGCCGCGCGGAATCGGCCCAGATGCCCGCTTCGGTCAAAGGGTAATGGTTTTCGGTGACCGCACTGCAGTGCTGTAAAGTCGCCTTCGACCAGGTGACCAGTTGAATCGTCCTTTCATCAGGATTGATGAAATGAAAATAGCCGACCTGGCTGTTGGTCAAGCGAACCGCCTCTTCCAGAGACTGCTGCATCAGCTCGCTTTCGCTGTGGTCGAGATTCCGGGTCAGGCTCAACAGGGTCTGCAGCCGTTTTTCGTCTTTTTCCATGATCTGCTGGACCACCTGTAATTTTTCGGTTCGCTCGGTGACCAGCTCTTCCAGGTTCTCCTGGTAGCGGGTGATTTCCGCTTCATCCTGCAATCGTTCCAGTTCATGTGCAGCCTGTACCGCAACCAGCGGCAGGATCGCTTCAACCAGTTCAGGATTATGCATCGGCTGGTTGTCCAGAACGGAAATCAGACCGATCGGTTGCCCTTTTGAATTTTGCAAAGGGATTCCGGCGTAACAGTCAGCTCCGATTTCCGGCAGCAATTTACTCTTGGGAAATTCTTCTCTGATTCCCTGGGAATGACAGCAGAACCCGCGACTCATGACATCGGCACAAGGGGTATCTTGCACCTCGAACTCGATATCCTCAACGATCCTGCCAAGATTTAAAAAACCGGAAGTTTTCAGGACCTTTCCTCCGGGCAATAGTTTGCCGACAAAAGCGTGGTCCATTTGCAGGGTCTCCCCCAGATATCGGCAAAGCGCCGGCAAAAAATCCTTTCGCCCCTCAATCCAGCTTTTTTGCGCGATGAAAAAGAGGGTTTCCTCTATTTTTTTATTAATGGTGACATCGGCAAAAAGGACGGCAACCTGCCCGGGGGCGGGTGAAAAACTAGCGGTGTCGAACCAGGCGTTAAACTGTTTCCGATAGTTGCGGTAGCGGGCTGGCAAACCACTGCTCAGGACATCAGCATAGTTTTGGAACCAGTAATCTTCGGCCTCGGGAAAACACTGTCGAAAGGTTTTGCCAACAACCGCATCTGCAGTGGTTCCCAGAATTTTTTCAAATGCCGGGTTCACTCGAAGATAGCGAAAATCCTCAAGCTGGCCCAGATCGTCATAGACGGCTTCCAGCAAGGCGAAGCCGTCAAGCATCTGTTCGAAGAGGCTTCGAAACTGCTGTTCGCTTTTCCCCAGAGCTGCTTCGTTTTGTCTGAGATGGGTGACATCATCAATACAGACCAGAACGCGAGCCTGAGTTTCACCGGGAAGGGGGGTGGTAGATATCAGCAGGTGTTTGAGGATTGGACCCTGCTCCCCCACAACTGTCAGTGTTGCGCTTCTTCCATGGCAGAGTTCCCCGGTTGCCATGGTCTCCAAGATAACATCATTGGCCAGGCAGGTCCGGCACGGCGGTTCGGAACCGCAGATGCCATGACTTTTTATATACTGGCAATGAAACAGTTCGCCGGGAGCCATCCCGATGGCTTGCTGGGCTGGGATTCCGGAAAAGTTCTCCGTCGCACGGTTAACTTTTACAATCCGGTGGTCGGCATCGATGACAAACATCAACAGCGGGGCGCTCTGGTAGATAGCGCTGAGCTCTGTATCAACCTTTTGCAGGGATTGATATTGTCGTTCCAGTTGCCGCTTCGTTTCGACCTGCTCGGTGATATCGTTAAAAGTAACGGCAAATTGCCCCGGGTTCGGGCAAAATGCCGTGACCTGATAATGTTTGCCGAGTTCTTTGGAGAAGTTGTAGAAGGAATCAGACACTCCGGTCAGAGCGACCTTGCCGTATCTGTCGATCCATTCGGGCTCGAGGGCCGGTAGAACGTCCAGCACGGATTTCCCGATGACGGCTTCCTTCGCCAGTCCCGTCATTTTCTCGAAAGCCGGATTCACATCCAGAAACAGGTAATCAACCGGGAGACCCTGCTCATCAACAATGATTTCGTGCAGCGCATAGGCGCTGACCATTTCCTGAAGGATATTCCGATAGTCGGAAATAGTCATCTGGTGATTCTGTCGCAGATCCAAATTGCCTCCCTGGACACCGCAAAATCGAACGTATTCCGTTGAGGGAACAGCGGGAAAGAATTAAATATCACAAATCATACCTAATTCATTCCGATTGTCCAGTTGCTCGCCGGCGGACAATTACAGGCGTTTGGATTCTCAAGCGCTGGCTCGGGATCGAAGGGAATTGGCTCTGTCGCTAAATTTCGCTGGAGGTGAGGGAGTCGTTGATCGCTTGCTGCTTCATCTTCAGGGCGATCTGACGGCGGATGCGGACGGGAATTTCGACATGCAGGCAAAGGGCCCGGCTGTCCAGCTTGCAGGCTTCGATCCGCTGCTTGGCGTTGGCGCCGGCGCTCGGCAACCAGCGGATGTTCTCCTGTGGCAGGAAACTGCGTTCCTCGCCCGCCAACAGGCTGGAGACTTCCTGACGCGGGTCAAACATGCGACCGATCAACTGCAGGCCGCCGAGCATTCCGAGATGATAAGCCTGATGGGAGCCGGTGCAGAACTGGACATAGATCTCTTCCGACAGCTCACGGACCATCCGCAACCCGCGGCGGAAGCGCTGTCCGGGAAGCAGGTGAATAATCTCGCCACGCTTCTCAACCCTCCCCAGTTCTGCTAATTCCGGCCAGGGGGGGAGTCCACCCATGCCGACCAGCACCCGTTCGTCCTCGGGATGGGTGCCGACATAACCGTGGACATCGACAATCAGATCCGGCTTCGGCCCACCAAGCTGATGAACATAGCGGCACAAGCCTTCTTCATGCTTGTAACAATAGGGGTGGCCTCGGTCGTCGACGTAGGGATAGATCACATCGATATTGCTCGGATTGAGCGGCACCCCCCAGCTTTTCAATTTCTGCAGATTGGCGTCGGTCAGCGGTTCGCGGCCGGAAAAACCGAGATTGATCACCGCCGCCCGCCCTTTGCCGAAACGCAGGAAATAGAGCGCAACCTCCAGGGTGTGGGGATCGTAAGGTCCGTGGCTGACAGTCAGCAGCGGCAAATCGGGATCGGCCCGTTCACTCTGCAGCAGCAGCGCGCCGCCGGCGCCATCCGCCAGGAACTTGCAGCGAAAACCGGGCAGAACCCGGTCGCAGGCGCGCCAGTCGCTGTTCTCCACGGGAACCCGGGGGAAAAACTTTTTCAGCACTTCTTCGCGCCAGCTTGGCACGAAGCGGATGCAGCGATCACCCAGTCGGTAATAGATGTGGTAGCGGGGAATATCCAGAAAGACCCGGATACCAAGCTCTTTGAGCAGCCGACGATTATAATTGTTCTGGGTGGTGTGCAACAGCCGTTCGGTCAGTTCGCTAAAGGTGGAGAAAAAGCCGTCACCCGGCAGCGGATCAACCAGTTCGACCCGCTTGAGACCGGCGTAATCCTCGCGGGCGATCTCGACTTCGAGACGATTGAGATGACGCTTGAAGGGAGCTGATTCATCGACCTTGAAGCGGTTGACAAACAACGGGGAGATGTTGACAGGTGGCTTGTGCAGGTCCGGCATCGGTATTTCCTCACATTACTCAAGGATAACCTTACGGGGGATAGCGGAACAAGGTCAGCAGGAAAGTTTATTCTGCGCCAGCTGGTCGACAGCCTCGGCAACCCGGTTCACTCCGGTGGAGAAAGGTTCAAGATTGATTTCCACCCGCTGTTCCGGCCGCGTGTGCAGGTAAAGCGGGTCGTAGTAGCGCACCATCAGTTCACCCACCAGGGTCTCCCAGTCGCCGGCATCGAGCAGAGCGAGAAACTCCTCGACGACTTTTTTCCCCAGTTTCTCCTTCAAGGCCCGGATCGGGTTTTCGAACTGCTCGCGCAGCTGGTCGAGAGCCGGGTATTCTTCCAGGATGATCCGGGTCCGCATCTCCAAAGAAGCCGTCAACCACAGGCTGGTCTGCTGCTGCATCGCCCGATGGAAGTTTTTCGGCACCAGCAGACGGCCGATGTGCAGACTTTCCCCTTCGGTGACCAGATATTCCGCTGCGGCAAGTTGATCGAGCCGATCCCAAAGTTGCGCTTCGAACATCTTCTGGGTCGGCTGCGGCGGCAGGCCGAGCGCGCCGAAAGCGCTGCCGCGATGGTTGGCCAGCCCTTCGAGATCGACCACCGGGTAATTCCGCTGCTGCAGCTGGTCCAGGACCCGGGTTTTGCCGACCCCGGTCAAGCCGCGCAGCACATAAATGGAGGGCCAGTCTTCCCGTTCGAAATAGGCGCAGACATGCTTGCGGAAGGCTTTGTGACCACCGATCAGTTGCCGGGCGGGGATGCCGACCAGGTTGAGAAAAGAGGTCATCGCCAGCGAACGCATCCCGCCCCGCCAGCAGAAGACGATCACCGGCCCGGTCGCTGCCCGATAGGCGCTTTCGACCTGCTCGATCAGCCGGGGGATCTTCGGCGCCACCAGTTCGACGCCATGCTTGCGGGCGATCATTTTTCCCTGCTGCTTGTACAGGGTACCGACCAGCGCCCGTTCGTCATTGCTGAAGATCGGCACGTTGATGGCGCCGGGGATGGTCGTTTCGGCAAATTCCGCCGGCGTGCGCACGTCGACCAGCACCGCCCCCCTGCGGCGCAGCGTCAACGCATTATCCAGTTCGATGGTGGCCTGAATCAAAACCTGAATTCCCTTGTTGAAGATGGTCCTGATAATCGTGCAGGACAAGGTTCTACACCATCCGTCGTTGCAGCACAACCGACTGAAGAAAAATAATGGTTGACCTTGCGAACTATTTTCGCTAGGGTCGTCCTCCGTTGCCGCGGGATGGAGCAGTCTGGTAGCTCGTCGGGCTCATAACCCGAAGGTCGGGGGTTCAAATCCCTCTCCCGCAACCAAGCATAATCAGGGAGATCGTTTACTGCGATCTCCCTTTTTTGTTTCCCCTCCCCTCATTGAACCCGTCACACTCCCTCCAGACATTTGCAAAATAACATTTAATCTGATATTTTGGGCACCTAGCGCGATCTAATGAATTTATAGCAGACGATTGCGGGAGGTCCCATGGGAAGCAAAACCTTTTTCGTTGAGGGTCGCTACCGCCTGGCGGCTGAGCAGGGGAAACCGGATGCTCAGTTCAATTATGGACGGATGTGCGAACAGGGAAATGGCGCGCCACAGGATTACAGCGAAGCGGCGCATTGGTACCGCATGGCCGCCGAGCAGGGGCATGTCAACGCGCAACTCGCCCTCGGCTACCTCTTCGAGCAGGGGAACGGGGTCGAACAAAGCGACAGTGAAGCTCTCAACTGGTACCGGAAAGCCGCTCAGCAGGGGGATGCCAACGCCCAGTATAATCTGGGGGTGATGCTGGCCTTCGGCCAGGGGATTAAACCGGATTACGCCGAAGCTCTGCTCTGGTGTCGCAAGGCTGCCGACCAGGGGCACATGGAAGCCCAGTACACTCTGGGACTAATGCATGCCAACGGTGAGGGGACGCCACAGAACTATGAAGAAGCGATCCGCTGGTACCTGCTCGCCGCCCAGCAGGGAAGCGCCGACGCCCAATATAATCTGGGGGTCATGTATGCCTTCGGCCAGGGAGTTGACCGCGACCGCCACCAGGCTTTCAAATGGTGCCGGATGGCGGCAGAACAGGGGCACGTCGAGGCTCAGCACAATCTCGGCTTTATGTACGCCAAGGGTGAAGGGATCGAAGCCGATGTCTTCGAAGCCCTGAAATGGTATCGCCTGGCGGCTGAACAGGGGGATGCCGATGCCCAGTACACGATCGGCAGCATGTACATCAAGGGGGAAAGTATTCCGCAGGATTACGAAGAGGCCCGCCGCTGGTGGACCCTGGCCGCGGAACAGAACAACGCCGCTGCCCAGTACAACCTGGGGGTGATGTATATTTTCGGCTACGGCGTCGAAAAGAACGATGCCGAGGCGGTCAAATGGTGGAACAAAGCGGTGGAACAGGGGTATACCGATGCCCAGTATAACCTCGGCGGCATGTATGCCCTGGGGCGGGGGGTACCGAAAGATTATATCAAGGCCTATGTCTGGCTGAGCCTGCCGGCCGACAAGGGGCACGAGGACGCCCGCAAAGTTCTCAAGTCACTCGAAAACAAAATGTCGCCGGCCCAGATCGAAGAGGCCAAGCGCAACGCCGAAAAGGTCTGCAAGCGGCTGGAAAAAAATATTGGCTGACCCGCAATAGCAAAAAGGCCGGCAAAGTGATTGCCGGCCTTTTCCGTTTGAATTATAGCAAGGTGTAATGCCCGGTTTTATGGTGCGGGAGTCGTCTCGACGGCAATTCCGAGCATCTTGTCCATCATCTGGACCAGGTAAGGGATCTGCGGCTTGGTGGCATAGCCGTCGGCGCCGACCGAATCGCATTTGTGTGCCATCTGTTCATTGATCAGAGAGGAAAATAGCACCACCTTAATCTCCTTGAGTACCGGATCCTCCTTGATCTTACGGCAGAGGGTCAGGCCATCCATTTTCGGCATTTCAATGTCGGTAATCAGCAGATTCAGATAATCTTGAATATTTTCACCCGCTTCAACAGCAGACTGCTTCAGCTGCATAATTTTATTGTAACAATCCTCGCCATCCACAAAAGCCTCCAGGCTTGAGTAATTCGAGGTAGTCAGGACCCGTTCGATTCCGGCCCGGATCAACGAGGAATCTTCCGCCAGCATCAGTTTCATCGCCTGGCGGGTCTGCGGTACACTGGCCGCCATCTCGCCACCTTCGAAATCCGACTCATAGTCGAGGGCGGATTCCGGGTCGAATTCGCTGACAATGTGCTCCAGATCCATGATCAGAATTTCGCGGCCTTCGATATTGATACTACCGGTAAATCGCGGCCGATACTTGTCGATGAAGCTGGCCATCGGCTGGACATTGCCCCAGGAAACCCGGTGAATCTGGTTGACTCCGTCGACCTTGAAACCGTTGGTCCGATCGTTGAACTCACAGACCAGAACAACATGGCGAAACTCGTCACTCTCCTCTTTAAACCGCTGCCCGATATGTGCTTTAAGATCGATCAACGGGATGGTACTGCCGCGCAACAGCAGGGTCCCGAGCATCGCCGATTCACTGTCGGGGATCGTGGTCACCGCTTCCTGGTCGAAAGGGATAATCTCTTTGAGTTTCTGCACATTGATACCGAATGACTGGGTTCCGAGATAGAACTCGATAATCTCCATTTCATTGGTACCGGTTTCCAGAAGAATTTCCTGCTTGCCGTAATCGGTCATGTTTCACCCTTTCATCCACTGGATTTCGATATCATTTGATCATTTTAACCAATTTATGTCAATTAGCAATTTCTTCATATTATTTATTTAGCTCTGCCATTATTCATAAAATTGGTGTACAATAATCGAACTCTAAGCCTGATAGATAGTGCATTTGCAGAACGGAACCGGAGACATGATCGCCTCGAGAGGGATTGAATAATGAGCGGGATGGCCCAGTCGCATTACCACCTTGGTATGAATTACTACTATGGCAAAGGGGTTGAACAGTCATACGCCGAGGCTTTGAAATGGTTCCGACTGGCGGCCCAGGAAAATTCTCCACGGGCGATTTTCATGCTTGGCCGGATGTACGATGCCGGCAAAGGGGTCAGTGAAAATCCCACCGAAGCTGTCAATTACTACCGGAAAGCTGCTGAAATGGGCTACGCCCGGGCCCAGAACATGCTCGGTCAGGCCTATATCAAAGGACGCGGAGTGCCGGCCAGTTACGATGATGCGCTGAAATGGTTCCGCCTGGCCGCTGAGCAGAATTTTTCCGATGCCCAGTACAACCTGGGATTGATGTATGCCAAGGGACACGGGGTACCGAAGGATTTCCTTGAAGCTCGCCGCTGGTGGGGACTTGCCGCCGAGCAGGGCAACCCCAAGGTTCAGTTCACTCTCGGCCATATGTACCTGGTCGGCAAAGGCGTCAAGAAAAATTACTCCAAGGCTCGCCAATGGTTGCGCCAGGCCGCCGAACAAGGCCTGCCGACCGCCCAATATCACTTGGGAATGATGTACGCCAAGGGAACCGGTGTGCTGCAGAATTTCACCGAGGCAAGAAACTGGCTTCGTAAGGCCGCCGAACAGAACTATTTGGACGCTCTCTATGCGCTCGGCAAACTGTTCTGCAGCGGCAGTGAAGAAGTCCGCGATCCGTCCGCCGGCGTCATGCTGCTGCAACAGGCGGCGACTCGCGGGCACCTGCGGGCACAGGTTTCAGTAGCGCACAATTTTGCCAAAGGGATAGGCACCGGCCAGGATCTGCAACTGGCCTATCACTGGTGGTTTGAGGCGGCCAAAGCGGGCAATGCCGACGCTCAATACAATCTCGGGGTAATGTATATCAACGGCAAAGGGGTCAAACGCGATTTCCTTGAGGGAAAGAAATGGCTGACCCGGGCCGCCGATCAGGGGCATACCAAAGCCCAGTACTGTCTCGGAATCATGTACTCGACCGGCACCGGGGTGCCGCAGGATATGGACGAGGCGCTGCGCTGGAAAGAGGCCGCTGAGTTCTGGGAATCCCTCTAATCCGTACCATTCGGGCAAGGATGCAGAATGCCGATGATCAGCTGTCCCCATTGCGGGGCCAGACGCAACACACCGCTGGACCGATTACCGAAGCATAAAACCCGCGCCCGCTGCCCGGAGTGCGGCGATTTTTTCAGTTTCGATCCGAACTCAATTCCCATCCCGACAATTTCTGAAACACCTGTTTCCCTACCGGATCAGTTAACTGGCATCGGTCCCCTGCTGAGCAATACCTGGGCACTGTTCTGCCGCCGCGGCTGGGAGCTGCTCGGCATCTATTTGCTGGCTTTGGCGCTGATCTGTATCCCGCTGACTTTGGCGGCACTTCTCCTGCCGAGCCTGGTGATGAACAACAAGCCCCTGGCCTGGAGCTGTCTGATCCTCGGGATCGGCTACGGGCTGTTCGGATCGATCTGGCTGACAGCGGCCATGTTTCACCATATTGTCGATCCGCATCTGGATATGCGTAGCGCCTTTGCTCGCAGCCGGAATAATATTGCCGGCTTTTTCTGGCTGATGTTGTTGTTGGGAATAATCATTACCGGTGCCAGTTTTCTGCTGCTGGTTCCCGGCCTGATCTTCATGGTCTGGTTTTTTTTCAGCCAGTATATTCTTGCCGAAGAAAAAATCGGCGGGCTGGCGGCGCTGGAAGCAAGTCGCCGGCTGGTACAGGGACACGGCTGGGAGGTTTTCGGTCGTTTCCTGCTGTTGTTGCTGATCTCCATTGCGGTATCCGCCCTGACCAGCCGCCTGCCGGTCGTCGGCGGATTTGTCAATCTCGCTTTCACCCTGCTGCTGACACCCTTTTCCCTGCTCTACTACTATCTGATTTACCAGGATCTGAAACGTTGCCGGAAACTCACGCCGGTTCATCAATCTCAGGATCGCCGTTGGCTGTATCTGACAGTCGCCCTGATCGGCTGGCTGCTGATTCCGGGTATTCTTATTTTCACCCAACGTCAGTCCCTCATCAATCTGGTCTCGGCACACAATTCCGCCGTGGGAATCATCAGCCAGGCCACCGGCAAACCGGCAACTCTCGCTGAACTGACCGAAGATCAAACCCCGCAGACCTTTTTGCCGAAACCCGAGCCGCTGACGGCTTCCGACTATGACCGCCTGTTGCGCGAGAAACGCTTTCCAGGCGATCAACAAGGTGTTGACCTCGGCCCGGCGATTCTTTCCGCCAAACGCTTCTGGGTTGACAAACGGAACCCGCATCTCTGGCTGGAAGTCAAACTGGCCGACCTGCCGAACCTGGCTCTCTCGGCCCGACGTTCGGCCAGGATACTGATTGAACAAGTCCTGGACACCGAGCATCATGACCAGTACAACCCGCAGCACAGCTTTGAAAGCGCCCCCTTTCAATGGATCGACATTCAATCCGACGAGTCGGATAATGGTTACAGCGGCATCCGCAACGTCTATTTGAAGCAGGGGACACGGCCGGAGCAGATCAGCAGTATCAGCGGACGCCTTGAACTGACCCTGCCGCTGGGCATCGAATCATTACGGTTCAAGCGGCAGGATGTCGGCAAGGTCTTCTCTGTTGACGGCAATGCGTTAAAACTTGTAACCCTCGACAGTGACCGTCTGTCGCTCAGTTTTCAGGGGAAAATAGCGCAAATTCTCAGTGTCCGGGCCTTTAACCGGCAGGAAATACCGTTGCGCGAGGAGGGGGAAACCTGGCAGAGCGATGGACAGCAGATCAGTCTGCAGCAGATGTTCAACGGCCAGATCGATGCTGTCACAGTGCTGGTCGCAACCGACACCCTGACCCGCAGCTATCCCTTCGAAATCACCCGCTAACGGCAAATCCAACCGGAAATCATGATTTTTAAATCAGGATCGCCCTTGAACTAATTTTTCGAAATTGGGGATATGAGGGAACCGAGGAACAAACGAATCCTGCCAATCCGCAACTAATGAATCTATTTGTAATTCATTGATATTATAAGTAATTCATGACAAAGAGAATTTTAAGGATGAAATTCTGTTAATTCTCCTTGAATAAATCAAGGAAAGCAACTAAAGTTAAAATCGATTGGTCATTGCTAATAATAACTACTGACACATCAACAAAGGACAAAACATTATGGCAGCAAAAAATCTATGGGGAGACCTGAACGATCTCTCCAACCTGCGCACCCCCCATGAAATCCTGAAAGAACAGGGAGACCTTCTCGGGGAGATGACCAACGGGCTGTTGGAAGTCAAGATTGAACGCAAGCAGAGTCATACCGTTTTCGGTTATGATGTGTATATCGCTCTTCCCGCCATGAAATACAAGGAGCGTCTGCTGCGCATGTCTCACGACATTAAACTTTATCCTGTGATCTTGCATGACGCTCAGGAAAGCAAACAAACCAACAGCGAAACCCCTGAAGAGTTCGAAGAAAATCTCGGTAATATCCTCTCGTCACCTGAAACGATGACGCTTATCAGAGGTTTAATGATCCAGGCTCGTGCTGAAGAGAGCCTGGACTGATATAAATTTTTCTCGATTTGCCCCACAATAGGGAGGCGCTCTCCCTATTGTGGGGCAAATCCCGCTACAAGTTTTCTCCCGCTATTCCTTCTAGTAAATTGGTGCAGGTCACCATTTAAGAACACCCACAAACTTTATCCGGAGAGGCTTGATAAACCTTCCTCCTCTTAAGCCTCAAAGCAACAGAGTTATTTCAGGTTCCCTTTGTTCGGTTTTTGTACCAGTCCAATAATGTTCAATTTTCCATGATGCTGTTCCTTCCGGAAGTCAAATTGTTTCTTATCCCCGCCGGCGGAAACTATTTTCTCCTGCGCGAAAAGCACCCGCAATTTTAATTCTATATTGCATATCTAGATGCATTTATGCATAAATAGGTTCACAAGCATACAAGAGGATCAAATGCCAAAACCTATACCACAGACCGGTCTGCAAGCTTTTGCCGATGCCACAGCTCGGGCGATTGCCGTTATTGACCAGCGTGGGGCCGTGACTATCGCCAGCCGACTGGCCGGGGAAAAACTCAACATCCTGCAGGGAAGTTCATTTACCGCCGAATTCCCTGACGTCTGGCCGCTGGTCAGCAGCATTCTCTCCGGTCAGGCTATCAGAATCGAAACCCCGCTGCAGATTGCCGGCCGCGAATACCTGCTCGACATCAACCCGCTGCTGGAAAACCGGCAAATTACCGGCGCGGTCTGCATCCTGATCGACAGCGCCCAGCTCGACATCATGACCCGCAAGCTCCCCTCTTTTCAGACCCTGACCCGGGAGCTTGACACAATCATCGACTCCTCCTCCGACGGTCTGTTCGTCTGCGATGCCGACGCCAAGGTGATCCGCATGAACCCGGCCTCGGAACGAATCCATAAGATTGCCGCCTCTGAAATCGTCGGCCGCAACCTGCGCGAACTGGTTGAAGATGGTTTTATCGATCGTTCGGCGGCCCTGGAAGCCAGCCTGAGCCAAAAACGGGTCAGCCTGCTGCAAAACAAAGCTGGCCGCAAACTGATTTCGATTGCCACCCCGGTCTTTGATGACCGGAACCAACTGATCCGGGTCGTGGTCAGCGAGCGGGACATTACCGAAATCGACAACCTGCAGCGCGAACTGGAAAAACAGGAGGCAATGCGTGACGGCTTTCGCGACCAGATGCTGGCAATGCAGCAGGTCGAATTGGAATCGCAGCAGATTATCGCGCGCAGCCCGGCGATGGTCCGCGCGCTGCAGCAGGGGCTGAAGGTCGCCAAGGCTGACTCGTCGGTGCTGCTGCTCGGCGAATCGGGGGTCGGCAAAGGCCTGATTGCCGATCTGATCCATAAAAACTCTGCCCGCAGCGAGCATCCGCTGATCAAGATCAACTGCGGCGCTATCCCCGAATCATTGATCGAAGCCGAGCTGTTTGGCTACGAAAAAGGCGCCTTTACCGGCGCACAGGCCAGCGGCAAACCGGGCCATTTCGAATTGGCCGACGGCGGCACGCTGTTCCTGGACGAGATCGCCGAACTGCCGTTGCCGTCACAGGTTAAGCTGCTGCGCTTCCTGGAGGACGGCCGCATCACCCGCCTCGGTGCGACCGAGGGCATAAAAGTCGATGTCCGGATTCTTGCCGCCACCCACCGCAACCTGGAAGAGATGGTCGAGGAGAGACTTTTTCGTCTCGACCTCTATTACCGGCTCAACGTCATCCCGATCCAGGTTCCGGCCCTGCGAGAGCGCCACGATTGCGTCCTGCCGCTCATCCGGCACTATATCGACCACTTCAGTCGCCAGGTCGGTATCGCCAAGCGCCTCACCCGATCCGCCCTTGATGCCCTGGCCGCCTATTCCTACCCCGGCAACGTCCGGGAACTGATGAATATCTGCGAACGGCTGGTGGTCATGACCGACACCGAGCTGATCGATCTGCCCGACCTGCCGGGACAGATCAGTAACCGGTCGACGACAACTGACCTGTCTGCACTTGAATGGCCGGAGGGGATGACCCTGCAGCAGGTGCTGGACACCGTGGAAAAACAGCTGCTGCAAAAATCCAAAGAGCGCTTCCGTAACCAGAGCGAAGCGGCCGCGGCCCTCGGCGTCAATCAATCGACCATCGCCCGCAAATTGAAAAAACATCAGCTTAATTAAGACAATTCCTTCGGGAATAATTATGCATTAACGCATAAATATTCCTTTCAGCTTTCCAGCTGGTGCTCCGTTCATTCCGCCTTCCGAGACCGGTTGTTTTCTCATCCGTAAAAAACAAACTCCTGAAATAGCTGCTATAATTCCCATTAAATCGGCTTTCCCTATCCTCGTTCTGCAGAACAAAACAGGGTTTGGCACCCTCCTTGCTCATAGGGATGAGTACTGAGTCCTGGCCCAAGCCGGGAGAAACTCTAACCGTCAAGAGGAGAATCATGAACCTGCTAAACAATGCCGTCATCAAAGTCCCGGTCCCGACCAACGAACCGGTTTATTCCTATGCCCCAGGTACTCCGGAGCGGACCAAACTCAAGGCCGCCATCAAAGAACTTTCCGCCAAGAAGATCGAGATTCCGTTGATCATCGGCGGCAGGGAAATCCGGACCGGCAAAACCGCTCAGGTCGTGATGCCCCATAAGCACAGCCATGTCCTGGCCGAATACCACATCGCCGGCGAGACAGAAATCGAATTGGCCGTGCAGGCAGCGATGGAGGCGAAACAGGAATGGGAGGCGTTGCGCTGGGAAGAGCGCGCGGCGATCTTTCTGAAAGCGGCGGAACTGCTCTCCGGCAAGTACCGCTACCAGATGAATGCCGCCAGCATGCTGTCGACCGGCAAAACGGCATTCCAGGCCGAGATCGACGCCGCCTGCGAGCTGATCGACTTTCTGCGCTTCAATGTCTGGTACGCGCAACAGATCTACAGCGACCAGCCGCCGATCTCCCCCAAAGGGATCTGGAATTTTGTTCAGCAGCGGCCGCTGGAAGGGTTCGTGCTGGCAGTCACCCCCTTCAACTTCACCGCCATCGCCGGCAACCTGCCGACCGCCCCGGCGATCATGGGCAACACGGTCCTGCTGAAGCCGGCCTCAAGCTGCGTCTACACTCCGTACCTGTTCATGCAGATCCTCAAGGAAGCCGGTCTGCCGGACGGGGTCATCAACTTCATTCCCGGCTCCGGCGCCCAGATCGGCAAGATCTGCCTGCCGCACCGGGACCTCGGCGGCGTCCATTTCACCGGCTCCACCGCAGTCTTTCAGAATATGTGGAAAACCATCGGCGAAAATATCGCCGGTTACAAATCCTACCCCCGGATCGTCGGTGAAACCGGCGGCAAGGACTTCATCTTTGCCCACAACAGCGCCGATCTCCGCCAGCTGTCCACCGCCATTATCCGCGGCGCCTTTGAGTTCCAGGGGCAGAAATGTTCGGCCGCTTCACGCGCCTATATTCCCGCATCACTCTGGGGGCAGTTGCGCAGCGAGCTGGAGACCGATATCGCCCGGATCAAGATGGGACCGACCACCGATTTCAGTAACTTTGTCAGCGCGGTGGTCGACAAGGCTGCGTTTGCAACCATTACCGAATACATCGACTACGCCAAACAGGCCAAAGATGGCGACATCATCATCGGCGGCGGCTACGACGACAGCGTCGGCTATTTCATCGAACCGACGGTGATTCTCGCCAAGACCCCGAACTTCCGCACCATGGAGGAGGAAATCTTCGGCCCGGTGATCACCCTTTACGTCTACCCCGACGACCAGTATGAACAGGCCCTGGAACTCTGCGATCAGACCTCCCCGTATGCGCTGACCGGGGCAATCTTCGCCACCGAGCGCAGCGCCGTTAGCCTGGCGATGAAGAAACTGGAGAACGCCGCCGGGAACTTCTACATCAACGACAAGCCGACCGGCGCCGTGGTCGGCCAGCAACCCTTTGGCGGCGCCCGCGCTTCGGGCACCAACGACAAGGCCGGCTCGCCGCTGAACCTGCTGCGCTGGGTTTCGACTCGCACCATCAAGGAAACCTTCGATGCTCCGGTAAGCTTCGAGTATCCGTTTATGGATGGCGAATAGGCCGAATAGCCTGCGGCTATTTTTAGGATCCAGGGGGCAGGTTCCAGGGTTTAGGTTTTGACCTAGCTGGAGCCTGGAACCTGGAACTTAGAACCCTGAACCTATTTTTTGCGGAGCAAAAAAGTGTCCCTCTTCAACTACCTCGTTTCCAAAACGATCATGCATATCCCCGGGCCGATTGTCGGTTTTTTCGCCAAGGGCTACATCGCCGGCGAGCAGCTGAGCGATGCGGTCAGGGTTGGCCGCCAGCTGAACGAGCAGGGAATGATGCTGACCATCGACATTCTCGGCGAGTTCATCAAAACCAAGGACGAAGCGGAGTTCTTCAAGAACCAATGCCTGGAGATCCTCGAAACCATTCACCGGGAAAAACTCGATGCCAATCTGTCGCTCAAGCCGACCCAGATGGGGATGCTGCTCGATGAGCAGTTCGCCTTCGCTAACATCCGCGAGATCATCGTCAAGGCGGCCGAGCTCGACAACTTCGTGCGCATCGACATGGAAGATATCGAGTGCACCGACAAGACCCTGGAATATTACCGGCGCCTGCGCGACGAATTTCCGAAAAACGTCGGCGTGGTCCTGCAAGCCTATCTGCGCCGCACCCCGCAAGACATCGAAGGCCTGAGCGACAAACCGATGCACTACCGACTCTGCAAGGGGATTTACAACGAACCGCGCAGCGCGGCCTGGAAAGACATGGCGATTATTAACCGCAGTTATACCGAGTGCCTGGAGCGGATGTTCAAGCATGGCGCCTATGTCGGCATCGCCACCCATGACGAGAAATTGGTTTTCGAGGCCCTGCGCCTGATCGACAAGTACGGCCTGAAAAAGGATCAGTACGAATTCCAGATGCTGCTCGGGGTCGACCCGGAGCTGCGCCAGATCCTGCTTGACGCGGGGCACAGGTTGCGGGTCTACCTGCCCTACGGCGAATCATGGATGCCCTATTCGCGGCGGCGGTTGAAGGAGAACCCGAATATTGCTCGCCACGCCCTGCTGCAGATGCTGCGCGGGACCGGATGAAACCGGTTTATCAACTATTCAGAGCTGTTAATTTTTTGTTACTTCGCAAAACCATTTGTTTGATTAGCTTTGTATTGCAATTTATTCGCGTTACAAACGCACAACCCGTTGCCGAAGCAAATCGTGTTGTTGTCACACTGATGTCGGTGTGACCAGTCGAACCCTTTTTCGATGGAGGAAGCACTATGAAGATGAGAACAATGCTATTGGCCCTGGTGGCCGCAATCCTGCTGGCCGTTCCGGCCTTCGCCGCAGACACTCTCAAGGTTGGAGTGCAGGCGCCGATTACCGGCAGCTACGCCAACGAAGGGCAGGGGATCGAAAACGGCGCCCGCCTGCTCGCCGAGCAGATCAACGCCAAGGGCGGCGTGATGGGCAAGAAGATCGAAGTGATTTCCTGCGACGACCAGGGCACCGCCATGGCTGCGGCGATCTGCGCCAAGGACCTGGTCAACAAGGGCGTCTCGCTGGTGGTCGGCTCCTATACTTCGACCTGTGCCGAGGCCGCGCAGAAGACCTATTACAAGGCCGGCGTACTGCAGACTTCGGACGGCACCGCCGACAGTCTGACCGAGCACGGCTACTGGACCTTCCTGCGCAGTTCCTTCCCCAACAGCGCCGAAGCCGAGTTCACCGCCAACTACCTGGTCAAGGTTAAAAAGTACCAGCGCATCGTCATTATTTCCGACTTCTCGAGCTATGCCAACGGCCTGGCCAACGCGGCCGAAGCCGCGATCAAGAAGCTGGGTGGTAACGTCGTCTCGCGCGACAAGATCAAAGCCGATTCGCAGAACTTCACCCCGGTGCTGACCAACATCAAGTCGAAGAATCCCGACGCGATCTACTTCGCCGGATACTACACCGATGGTGGTCAGCTGCGTTCCCAGCAACTGGCTCTCGGCATCAAGGCCGACTTCTACGGCGGCGACGCCAATGACAACCCCGACTTCGTCAAGCTGGCCGGTTCCGCGGCCGAAGGCGCTTTCATCGTCAACGTCCCCGAGCCCGCCGCTCTGCCGTATGAAATCGCCAAGTCTTTTATCGCCGATTACCAGAAGAAGTACGGTGAAATGCCGCCTTCAATCTGGGGTTTGATGAACATCGACGGCATGCGCGCCATTATCCACGCCATGGAGCAGAACAAGAGTTTCGACACCAAGAAAGCGGTCGAGTACCTGCAGAACATGAAGGAGCCGCTGCAGGGCGTGACCGGGCCGATCGCCTTCGCCAAGGACGGCAACCGCAAAGGCGGCGCCTACGTGGTCAAACGGATTCAGGCCGACGGCAGCTACTTCAACGAGTACGTTCAGTAACCACGGCAGAACTGTCATATAGGCGGGGGAGGTTCCTTCCCCCGCCCCTTTTGTTGACCTGCAATCAGTTCTACCCGCTCTGTATTGCCAAGAGCGGTCGCCTGCCACCCAGAGGCAAACTGTGGACAAAGGTGTCCACTGCTTGCCCCTGGCAGGCAGATCGAACCACAGTGCTGTTCGCAGCCGCGGGCGGCAGGAGAGATGAGTCTATGGATATTTTTTTGCAGCAGTTGGCCAACGGCCTGACCATCGGCAGCATGTTCGCCCTGGTGGCGCTGGGCTACACCATGGTCTACGGCGTCATGAAACTGATCAACTTTGCCCATGGCGATATGGTCGCGGCTTCGGCTTTCGTCGGCTTGACTATCTACACCCAGGTGATGGGGCAGTCGACCTCGCTCCTCGCCGTCATCGCGATCTTCCTGCTCGCTGCGGTCACCATGGCCTGCGTCGGAGTAATCCTCGAACGGGTCGCTTATCGCCCGCTGCGCGAGGCGCCGCGGCTGTCGGCGGTGGTTTCGGCGCTCGGCGCGAGCCTGGTGATCCAGAACGGCATCATGCTGATCTGGGGACCACGGATGCGCATCTTTCCCGAGCTGGTGCCGCAGGTCTACTGGGATTTCGGCGGCGTAGTGATCAGCCTGATCCAGGTGATCATCCTGGTGCTGTCGCTGGTGTTGATGATCGCTCTTTACCTGTTTGTCGAGAAAACCCGCATGGGCGCGGCGATTCGCGCCGCCTCCATCGACCAGGACGCCGCGCGACTGATGGGGATCAACGTCAACAGCGTCATCGCCCTGATCTTCATCATCGGCTCGTCACTGGGCGCGGTCGGCGGCCTCTTCATCGGCCTCTATTACCGCGGCATCACCTTCAATATGGGCTGGCAATACGGCCTCTACGCCTTTATCGCCGCGATCCTCGGCGGTATCGGCAACATCCCCGGCGCGATGCTCGGCGGCATGCTGCTCGGTCTGTTCAACGCCTTCATCGCCGGCTACGTCTCGAGCACCTGGTCCGATGCCTTCACCTTTATCATGTTGATCGTGATTCTGATCGTTCGCCCCACCGGCATTCTCGGTGAGCGGGTTGCGGAGAAAGTCTGATGAAAAATTTGCAACGCTACGGCCTCCCGGCCTTTATCGTCCTGATGGCGGTGCTGCCCCACCTGCTCAACGATCGCTGGCAGGCGGTTGCCATCACCTTCCTGGTATTTGCCGTCGTCGCCCTCTCGCAGGACATCGTCCTCGGCAAGTGCGGCATGTTCAACATGGGGCAGGCGCTCTTCTTCGGCATGGGCGCCTACACCACTGCGATCCTCAATAACGAATTCGGCTGGCCGATTATCGCCACCATCCCGCTGGCGATCCTGATACCGGCGATCTTCGGCGTGATCCTCGCTGGGCCGATCGTCCACCTGCGCGGCGACTACCTGCTGGTGACGACCATCGGCTTCAACATCGTCTTCGTCCAGGTGCTGCAGAACAACCTCGGCGGCATCACCGGCGGTCCCAACGGCATTTTCGGTCTCGATTCGCTGAGCATCTTCGGACTGAACTTGTCGAGCCAGGTGGCGGTCTACTACTTCGCCTTCGTCGTGCTGATCTTGACCCTCTGGATCATACGCAACCTCGAGAGGAGCAAATCGGGCCGCGCGATGCATTACCTGCGAGAGGACCAACTGGCGGCCGAGAGCATCGGCATCAACACCCGCATCTACAAGATCTTCGCCTTCGGCCTCGGCGCCGGCATCGCCGGCCTGGCCGGTACCGTTTTCGCCACCCAGTATGCCGCGGTCAGTCCGGAAGCCTTCGACTTCATCCAGTCGGTGCTGTTTTTCAGTATCGTGCTGGTCGGCGGTTCCTCGATCCCGGGGGTCATGATCGGCGTCTTCGTCATGTTCATCGTGCCGGAGATCTTCCGCGAGTTCGCCACCTGGCGCTACTTCATCTTCGGCTTCGCCATGATCCTGTCGATGATTCTGCGTCCGCGCGGCATCGTTCCGGCGACCTTCGGCAAGATTCCCCAGTTCCTGATCAAGGGAGGCAGCCATGGCGCGGAATGAATTGATCCTGAAAGATGTCACCAAACGCTTCGGCGGTCTGACGGCGGTCGACACCTTGAGCCTCAAGGTCGAGGACGGTCAAATTTACGGGCTCATCGGCCCCAACGGCGCCGGCAAGACCACGGCCTTTAACAACATCACCGGGATCTACCGCCCGGAAGAGGGCTCGATCCAGTGGCGCGGCGAGGAGATCAGCGGCCTGACTCCTTACCAGATCGTCGACCGCGGCATCGTCCGAACCTTCCAGACCATCCGTCTGTTCGGCCAGATGTCGGTGGCCGAGAACGTCATGAGCGGCCGGCATATCAAGAGCTGTCAGAAGTTGTGGCACGGCATCTTCCCCACGCCGGGTTCGAGACGCGACGAGCTCGAGAACTGGAAAAAGGTCGAGGAGCAGCTCGATTTTTTCAAGCTCAGTGAGTTCGCCGCGACCCCGGTCGGCAGCCTGCCGTACGGTATCCAGCGGCGGGTCGAGATGGCGCGGGCGATGGCGGTCGAGCCGACCCTGCTGATCCTCGACGAGCCGGCGGCTGGCCTCAACGACAAGGAGACCCTGGAGCTGCTGCAGACCATCTTCGAGATCCGCGACAAGGGGGTGACGGTGCTGCTGATCGAGCACGACATGGACATGGTCATGGAAGTCACCGACTACCTGACGGTGATCAATTTCGGCAAGAAGATCGCCGACGGCACCCCGGCTGAAATTCAGAAGAACCCGGCGGTCATCGAGGCCTACCTGGGAAGCGAGGATGACGACGATGAGTAACGACGTCTTATTCGAAATCAAAAACCTGGAGGTCTCCTACGGCAGCATCGCCGCGATCAAGGGGATTTCACTGGAGGTGCGCAAGGGGGAGATCGTGACCATCCTCGGCGCCAACGGCGCCGGCAAGACGACCACCATGCGCACCATTAGCCAGCTGCTCAAGGCCAAGGCCGGTTCCATCAAGTTCAAAGGGCAGGAACTGACCCAGCTGCCGGCGCACAAGATCGTCAAGCTCGGCATCAGCCATTCGCCGGAAGGGCGTCGGGTGTTCGGCATCCTGACCGTCGAGGAGAACCTGATGCTCGGCGCCTTCTCGCAGAAGAGCTTGGATCGTGAGGTGCTGAACTGGGTCTATGAGCTGTTTCCGCGCCTCAAGGAGCGCCGTAAACAGCTGGCCGGCACCCTCTCGGGCGGCGAGCAGCAGATGCTCGCCATCGGCCGCGCGCTGATGTGCAAGCCGGAGATGTTGTTGCTCGACGAACCCTCACTCGGCATCGCACCGATCCTGGTCAAGGCGATCTTCAAGCAGATCAAGGAAATCGCCAAGAGCGGCGTCACCGTGCTGCTGGTCGAGCAGAACGCCAAAGCAGCGCTGAAGCTGGCCGACCGCGGCTACGTGCTCGACGTCGGCAAGATCGCCCTCTCCGGAACCTCGGCGGAACTGCTCGCGTCAGAAAAAGTGCAGGAAGCGTATTTGGGGAAGAAGCATTAGGCCAAAGGCCAAAGGCTGGAGGAATAAAAGCGCCTCGTGCCTCAAGCCTCAAGCCTCGGGCCTCGTGCCTGAATTTAGGGAGTAAATTTTATGAACTTCAAAGACATCCTGGTCCATATCGACAATCGTCTGACCTGCGATTCGCGCCTGAACGTCGCCATTCAGCTGGCACTGCAACATCAGGCCCGGCTGACCGGTCTCTACGTTATTCCCCCCCCCTACTACGCCTCGCATCATGTCGATCCGCAGCAGCTGGCCGAAGAGGCCCGGAAACGTTTCGAGACCAAGATCGCCGAGGCGCGGCTGACCTCGGAATGGATTTGCGCCGACTGCCGGAAAAGCGGTCTCGACCTGCCGCAGACGATCAGCCTGCAGGCCCATTACCGCGACCTGCTGGTGATCAGCCAGACCGACCTGGAGACTCCTGATCGCACCATCCCCCCCGAATTACCGGAACGGACAGTGCTCGGCTCCGGCCGGCCGGTGTTGATCGTTCCTTACGCCGGCGAGTTCCTGACTCTCGGCCGACAGATGATGCTCGCCTGGCGCGGCGGACCGGAATCTTCGCGCGCCGTGCATGACGCCCTGCCGCTGCTGCGCCAGGCCGAGCTGGTACGGGTCATCAGTATTCAGGGGGTCGGTGGGGATGAAGCTTTCGAGGCGCATAATGCCGATATCTGCCGTCATCTGTTGCATTATGGCATCAATGCCTCGGGGGAAAAGCTGACCACTGCCGGGCTCAGCGTCGGCGACCTGATCCTCAACCGCTGCGCCGACGAAGGGATCGATCTGCTGGTGATGGGCGCCTTCGCTCAGGCGCGACGCGGCCATCAGACCCTCGGCGAGGTCGGTCGGCACCTGCTCAAGTACATGACCGTTCCGGTATTGATGGCACACTGAGCCGCACGGCTGCCGTGTGCCAAACTTCAGAAATCAGGAAACCCAAAACCAAGGTAACCTGCCGTCTGGAGCCTGAGACCTGATTCCTCTTTTTTTTTGCGGAGCAGAAAAATCCATGACCGACGCCGAAAAAATCCGCTGGTTTCGTCAAGTGTCCAAATCGATTACCGCCCGTTGCCTTGACGCGGGCGCCAATCTGCAATGGCTGCAGGAACAGATGCACCCCTATCTGTCGATTACCATGCACGACGAGGCGGAGGCGATCGGTTCGCTGGCCTTTTTGCTCCCCTCGCTGAAAATCAACAAGCGTCTGGCGTTGCGCGACACGGAAAAAACTCTCATCCTTGCCCGCCTGAATCAACCGGGGTCGCTTTACGACACCTTGAAACTGTTGCGTGAACGGGAGATCTCCTACGCTCAGTTCACCCACTCCTACGCGCCGATCCCTGGCGTCGGCGAAGAACTGGAACTGCAGCGCTTCCAATTCGACCGGCGCAGCGCAGAAGAGATCAATGCCGGAGAATCGGTGCGTATCCCGCAACGGATTCAGAAGGAGGTCCGCGCGGCGCTGAAAAAACGCTATCCGCAGTATGACTTCTCCCGTTTCGATAAAGAACTGCGACTGCTCTGGCTGAACAACGAAGCTTACGTGCGGCACTCTCCGCCCCGCCGGGTTGCCCAGCTTATCTGGCTCTACCATAAGGCGGTCGGGAACGGCGGGGTTTACCTCGATGTCGAACAGGCGGAAGAGACCACAAAATATCCGGAATATCGGATTATGTTCGCCGCCGGCAACCCGCCGCAACTCGACTTCCTGCAACAGATCATGGAGGTCTTCCAGCGGTTGCAGATCGGCATCACCCGGGCCTACTGCCTGACCATCAACAACGGCCTGCATCCCTATTTTCTCGGCACCTTTTACGTCCGTGGCGAAGGGAAACAGCTGCTCGCCAAGGAGGGGTTCCTCTACAACCAGCTGGAACATGAGCTGTTCAATACCCAGATTCTGACCACCGCCTGCGACACCTACCGGCAGGTGACCCAGGGGCAACTGGCTGGGGTCGATGCGGCTCTGATCAATGCCTTCGCCAGCTTCTGCCACACCTCGCTGGGACACAACCAGCCGGACCGCTTCAACTTTCAGATTGTCGAGGAATGTTTTACCGCCGACCCGGAAATGGCGTTGCAACTGGTCGCCCTGTTCCGGATCCGCTTCGAACCGCAGCTGCCTGACCGTAACGCCAACTACCAGGCTGAGCTGAAAACGCTGGAAAAGGCGATTGCCGGCTACAACACCGGTCACGCCTATCTGGACGACATCCGCCGGGCCGTCTACCGGTGCTGCCTGCTGTTTATCACCCACACCCTGAAAACCAACTTTTTCGTCCCCGAAAAACATGCCCTGATCTTCCGCCTTCAGCCGGGCTATCTGGACGAACTGGGCAGCGAATTCACCGCCGACCTGCCGCCGGAGCGCCCCTTTCGGATCACCTTCTTCTACGGTCGCCACGGCTGCGGCTATCATATCGGCTTCTCCGACATCGCCCGCGGCGGCTGGCGGACGGTACTGGCGAAAAACCGCGACGACTACATCACCAGCGCCAACACCCTGTTCCGCGAAAACTACGTGCTGGCCCACACCCAGCATCTGAAGAACAAAGACATTTACGAAGGGGGCTCGAAGATGGTGGTCGCCCTCGACGCGGCTGATCTTGACAATCCGGAGACCGTCACCCGCCGCCTCTACAAACTGCAGTACGGTTTTATCCAGGCCTTCCTCGACATCTTCGTCACTCGCGACGGCCAGGCCGTCGACCCGCGGGTGGTCGACTACTACGGCGAAGATGAACCGATCGAACTGGGCCCCGATGAGAACATGCACGACGAGATGGTCGAACTGATCGCGCGTATCTCCGAGAAACGCGGCTATCTGCTCGGCCCCGGCGTGATCTCCAGTAAACGCTTCGGTATCAATCACAAGGAATATGGCGTCACCTCGACCGGGGTGATCACTTTTGCCGAAATCACTCTGCAACAGCTCGGCATCGACGTTCGAAAAGACCCGTTCAGCGTCAAACTGACCGGCGGGCCCGGCGGTGATGTGGCCGGCAATGCCCTGCGGCTGCTTCTCGATCGCTGTCCGCAAGTGCAGTTCCGACTGATTCTCGACGGCACCGGGGCGCTCTTCGATCCGGTCGGGGCCGACCGCGAGGCACTGCAGCAGGTGGTGCTCAAAAGCGACATCGATCAGTACGATCCGCAGGCGTTGCATCCCGGCGGAATGATGATCTTTCGCTCCCACACCCGTCACGAAGGGATGCGAGAACTGTACCGTAAAATCGAACGCATAGGAGGCGAGCTGGTCGAGGAGTGGATCACAGTCGATGAATTTTACCGACTGTTCAATTCACTGGTCTTTGCGGTTGAAACCGATCTGTTCATCCCCGCCGGCGGCCGGCCGGAAACCATCAACATCGGCAACTGGCAACAGTTCCTCTCCGCCGGAAAACCGAGCGCCAGGGCGATCGTTGAGGGGGCGAACTCCTTTATCACTCCCGCAGCACGCGATAAATTGCAGCAGGCCGGGGTGGTTATCATGCGCGACGCCTCCGCCAATAAGTGCGGGGTGATCTCCTCCTCCTACGAAATCATCGCCAATCTGTTGTTGAATGAAAAGGAGTTTTTCGCCAACAAGGAGTGCTACGTCGGCGATGTCCTGGAGATTCTGGAGCAACGCGCCGCCGATGAAGCACGGCTGATTTTTCGCCGCTACCGCGAGTCGAGTGGCAACAGCAGTTACACCGACATCTCCGCCGCGCTGTCAAGGGAGATCAACGCCCACTACGCCCGGCTGTTCGATTATTTCCAGCAGCGGCCGGAATTGTCCTCCAAGCCGCTCTATCGCCGCGCCCTGCTGGCGCACCTGCCGCGGCTTCTGCGTGAGACGCCAGTCTACCGGAAGCGGGTCGGTAAACTGCCGCAAAAATATAAAGCGGCCATTCTGGCCAGCGAAATCGCTTCGTCGCTGGTTTATCGCGAGGATCGCAACGCCGATTACGAACAGATGCTCAGCGGTCACCTGCAGCGCCACTTCGCCGCCTGAAACTTGCCTGAAGGACAGGATGAAGGGATGAACAGATCGATCCAGGAGCTGACCTGGGAACATGATGCGATCATCGATTCTTCGTCCGACGGGCTGTTCGTCTGCGACGCCAACGGCCGGATTCTGCGCGTTAATCCGGCCTCGGAACGGATCAACAACGCCTCGGCTGAACAGCTGGTCGGCCGCAATTATCTGGATGTTGCCAGGGAAGGGCTGCTGATCCTCCCCTCGGCCGCCCTGGAGGCGATCAAAAGCCGCAAACAGGTCAGTCTGCTGCAGGAAAACCGCCACTGCCGGAAGCTGATTTCCACCGCCACCCCGGTCTTCGACGACAACGGCGAGCTGATCCGGGTGGTGGTCAGCGAACGGGATATCACCGAACTCGATCGACTGCAGCGCCAACTTGAAGAGCAGCAGGCCCTCGGCGATCGCTTCCGCCATCAGATCCTGGAGCTGAGCCAGAAGCAGCTGGACAATCAGCCGCTCATCGCCCGCAGTCCCCGCATGGTCAAAGCGCTGCAGCAGGCGCTCAAGGTCAGCGAGGTTGATTCGACCCTGCTGCTCCTCGGTGAATCAGGAGTCGGCAAGGGGCTGATCGTCGACCTGATCCACAAGAACTCTCGCCGCTCCGAGCAGCCGATCATCAAGATCAACTGCGGCGCCATCCCGGAAACCCTGATCGAGGCCGAGCTGTTCGGCTACGAAAAGGGCGCCTTTACCGGCGCCGTCGGCAGCAAGCCAGGACACCTGGAAGTTGCCGACGGTGGCATTCTCTTCCTCGACGAAATCGCCGAACTTCCCCTCGGTTCACAGGTCAAGCTGTTGCGTTTCATGGAGGACGGCCGGGTCACCCGCCTGGGAAGCACACAGAACCGCCGGATCGATGTGCGGATTATCGCCGCCACCCATCGCGACTTGGAAAAAATGGTGGAATCAGGCGCTTTTCGCCTCGACCTTTTCTACCGGCTGAGCGTAATACCGCTCGCCATTCCCCCCTTGCGGGAGCGCAGGGAATGTCTGGTTCCGCTGATACGCCATTACATCGACCGATTTGCTGAACGTAGCGGCAATCCTAAACGACTGACTACCGCCGCCCTTGATGTGCTGACCGAATACAACTATCCCGGCAATGTTCGTGAACTGATGAACATCTGCGAACGGCTGGTGGTGATGTCCGACAACGAACTGATCGACGTCAACGATCTGCCCCAGGCGGTTGTGGCCGGCAGTGACGATGAAGCGGGTCTACCGCTCGGCAACTGGCCGGGGGAGATGAGCATGGCTCAGATCCTCGAATCGATTGAACGCCGGGTGCTTCTCGACGCCAGCCACCGCTACCGCCGCCAGCAGCAGATTGCCGAAGCGCTGGGGATGAGCCAGCCGACCGTGGCCCGCAAGCTCCACAAATACGGGATCGATTGACCGAACATTCGGAATCGAAATTGCTGTTCCCACCTATTACAGATTTCAGATACTAACCCAGTACCCGTTTTCCATTTAGAGGTTTGTTGCTGTTGACAGTTTGGGGACAAACTGCTACACATTAGAATGATTAAATAGTTGTTATTGAAATTACCTCGGAGGGGTATCGGTCAGATGGGAATAAACAGATTCAGCGTCCAGAACAATATACTTCTTTATCTTCTGATAATTTTGCTGCTCGGTATCCTGGTTTATGCCAACAGTCTCCATGCTCCGTTCACGTTTGACGACAAGCCGAACATAATCGACAACCCCGCGATCAAAAGTTTCAGTAACTTAAAAACGGCCACGTTTGCCGAACTCGATCACCTCGACCCACGCCTAAGACCTCAGATTCCAAGCAGAATCGTCGGTTATCTGACTTTTGCTCTTGACTATCAGCTTCACGGATCTTCTGTCTTCGGTTATCACTTGTTCAACCTCATGATTCATCTCTTCAACGCACTATGCGTCTATTTTTTAGTCAGACTCTTGACAGGTACCCACCGCCCCCCTTTCCGTAATCTTTGCGATAACGATGACAGGGAAACAATGGCATTGTTTGCCGCGTTACTCTTCGTTTGTCATCCTATTCAGACCCAAGCGGTGACTTATGTCGTGCAGCGTTTCACTTCACTTGCAACCTTTTTTTATCTCGCTTCGGTTCTCGCTTATCTAAAGGCGCGACTGGCAGAAAAAAAGAAAACGACCGTTCTGTATCTGGCCGCATCGCTTTTTCTTACTGTCCTGGCTATGAAAACGAAAGAGTTTTCATTCACCCTTCCCTTTGTCCTGGTCATAATCGAATACATGTTTTTTCAGGGCAGCTTCCTCCAAAGAGCCCGCTATCTTTCCCCTTACGTACTGACACTTGCGATAATACCATTAACGCTACTCGCGATCGCAGTCTCTACCGGCAACACCATAAGCACCTCTTCTTTTGAATTCGGCAGTTCCATCAATATCGCCCGGCTCGATTACTTCCTGACTCAACTGACGGTCATCATCATCTATTTGCGCTTGCTACTTTTCCCTGTCGATCAAAATCTTGATTACGACCACCCAGTCTATCACGACTTGTTTACCCCAACGGTTATCGGTTCAGCGATACTGCTGGCAGCAATTCTGGCATTTGGGATTTTTCTTTGCAGAGCAACTTTCAAACGCGATTCCTCACTGGCAAGCACCTCAGCACGGCTTTGCGCTTTTGGATTTTTATGGTTTTTCCTCACCATTTCAGCTGAATCGAGCATCATCAAGATTAAGGATTTGATGTTCGAACACCGGCTCTACCTGCCATCCGTCGGCATGTTTATCGCTGCCGTTGCACTTGTAACCATGTTGCATAGACGATTGAAAACTAAGCAAAGTCAGTTTGCGAAAGTTATTTTCCCCTGCGGAGTATGTGTAATTCTGCTCCTGTCGTTTGCCACCTATTCGCGCAATTTCATTTGGCAGGACGAAATCCGTCTATGGCAGGACACCGCAACCAAGAGTCCAAACAAACCCCGCCCTCACAACAATCTGGCCTTAGCATATTTTGCACAGGGACAATATGATGAAGCCCTCAGTGAAAATCAACTCTCATTACAGCTCAAGGATGATCCGGGTATACATCTGAATATTGGCAACATATTACTCATGGAAAAACGGTTTGACGAAGCCTTGCAAGAATTCCGCGAGGCGATCAAACTGAATCCTGAGTACGCAAAGGCCTATAATGGCACTTGCAACGTACTCCTGCTCCAAAAACACTTTGCCGAAGCACAGAAAGCATGTCAAACAGCTATTAAGCTCAACCCGGAATATGCAGAAGCCCATAATCTACTGGGGTTGACGCTTTTTGCCCAAGGGAACAATATTGGCGCCGAGCAGGAGTACAACCTGGCGATCGAAATAGAACCTGATTTCGCCATATTTCACAATAACCTTGCTAATACCTACTTCAAAAATGGGAAACATGCTGCCGCCCTCAAAGAATACGGGGTCGTAGCCAAACTTGAACCAGACTATATTGGAGTGTATCTGAGTATCGGCAAGGTTTATCAGGATCTCGATAAATGGTCTGAGGCAATCAATGCCTATCGCACGGCTCTGCGGCTCAAACCGGACTATAAAGAAGCCCGCGATCTCCTTGCCAAGGCTCGTAGCGAAGATCCACGGCTCGGGAAGCCATGACTCCAAAAATCAGAGAGTAATTCAAAAACGCGCAGAAACTACGAACCACCGCGCTGACTTTTCAAAACCGGAAAAGACGATCAATCACCATGGATCTTACTGCGCTCATTCCAGCCTACAATCCGACACCTCAATTTGTCGAAATGGTCCGCGAACTGACAAAATCCAACTTCGCTGAGATCATTGTGGTCAATGACGGCAGTATTGAAAACTGCATGCCTCTCTTCCAGGCTGTTGCAGAAATGGAAAAAGTTACTCTTATCCGCCATGCTGTCAACCTCGGCAAAGGAGCTGCACTCAAAACCGGCCTGAATTATATTTATTGCCATTCTGCAGAATATAGTGGAGCGGTCGTTATCGACGCGGACGGGCAACATCTGGTCGAGGACGCCCTTCAGGTCGCAGCTCAATCACAAGATAATCCGGAAAGTCTGGTCTTGGGGGTGCGGTCTTTCGATGGTAACGTCCCTTTGCGAAGCCAAATTGGTAATCGTCTTACAAGATTCTTTTTCAGATTTTTAACCGGAATGTACCTTATTGATACCCAGACAGGACTTCGTGGAATTCCCAGGATACTGATCCCAACCCTGCTGAGAATCTCAGCAAATGGCTACGAATTCGAACTGGACATGCTTCTAACCTGCAACCGTTTTGGCGTCCGGATCATTCAGCAACCAATCCAGACAATCTACTTGGGAAACAACAGATCGTCACACTTCAATCCCATTGTTGATTCCATGAAAATTTATTTTGTACTTTTCCGTTTTTCCTTTGCCTCCCTGCTTTCTGCTTTGATTGACAATACTGCCTTCATTCTCGTCTACGGAGCGAGCGCCAACATTCCCCTCAGTCAAACCGCCGCAAGGATATTGGCTACGTCTTTTAACTACTATACGGTTAGAAAAATGGTTTTCTATTCCCGACAACAGGTATCCAGAACCCTGCCAAAATATTTAACTTTGGTCTGTCTTTCGGGAATTATTTCGTATCTGATGATCAAAGGACTTACCCTGTACTTCTCCTTCTCCGTCATCGGTGCGAAAATCTGCGCCGAATCGATTATTTTTCTCGCAAACTTTTCTATTCAAAGGAACTTCATCTTCGTAGAGGACAAGAAAAGCCCTGCGCTTGAACTTTCTTCGCCCTGAATGTTGTCGAGAGAAAGCCGATTTCAAACTTTCCGGAGATACCAATATGCTGACAGCCCCCCAAGACGGCAACGTTGTCTTAATCAATCCCTACATCACCAGTATCGAACGCTATAACCGCGATGTTGGGGAGATCGGCGGTCATCAAATGCCCTTGGGGATCTTCTATCTCGCCGCATATCTCAAGCAGTGCGGAGAAAATGCCCAAATCATCGATGCCGAATCACAGCGGATGGAACACGAGACCGTTATTGCCCGACTGAAGACAAACCCGCCCAAAATTATTGCTATCAGTACAACAACTGTAGCCTTTCGCAATGCTCGTTCCCTAGCTGAAATGATTCGCTCTGAATTTTCGGATGTCGTTATTGTTATCGGTGGGCCACATATGACTGCGCTGGCCGAAGCCACGATGCAGTGCGGAGTCTTCGATTTCGGTATCGTTCATGAAGGAGAAATAGCCTTTTCCCTTCTCGTCAAGTACCTTTTGCGCGGTGAAGGAAGTTTAAACAAGATTCCAAACCTTTATTACCGCAAGGGAAACCGCGTCCTTTATACAGCCGATGCAGAGTTCATTGCGGACCTGGACACCATTCCCTTTCCGGCGCGAGAACTTTGCCCCGATATTACACTCTACAAACCACCCGTCGGAGCTTATCGTAACCTCCCCGTCGTCAGTATGATCACCAGCAGAGGTTGCCCATTCGAGTGCATTTTCTGCGACAACAATACTTTCGGCAGAACGGTCCGTTTCCACTCGGCAGATTATGTAATTGCAGAGATCCGTGAACTTGTCACTCGTTTCCATGCAAAAGAGATCGCTTTTCTCGATGATACCTTCGTTCTTCATAAGCCGAGACTATACAAAATCTTCCGCGAACTGGAATATAAGGGAATTCGATTTTCCTGGACCTGCATGACCAGGGTCAACAATCTCGATCGCGAGTTGTTGCGATTTATGCGCGATCACGGTTGCTGGCAAATCCGTATCGGAATTGAAAGCGGCAACCAGGACGTGTTGGATTTCATCAAAAAAGGGATCACCTTGGAACAGGTCAGAAATGTGGCAGAATGGTGCCGTCAACTTGGGATTTGTGTCTCAGGCTTCTTTATGATCGGTCATCATACCGACACGCCAGCAACCATTCAGGAGACCATAGAATTTGCCATATCCCTCCCGTTAACCGATGTCATTGTAACAATCAACACCCCAATACCAGGCACAGTCTCATATAACAAAGCCAGGGATTACGGCAGCTATGACGAAAGTAATTGGACATCATTGAATTATTGGACACCGATCTTTATTCCTCGCAATCTCACCCGTGAGTACATGCTGACAAAACAGACCGAACTCTATCGCCGTTTTTATACCCGCCCTACCGTTTTATTACGCCAGTTGAGAAAAATCAGATCCTTCGGAATTTTGAAGAGTCTGCTGAAAAATACAGTTACCGGGCTCAGATTCACCGCCGGGAGGAAAGCATCTTGACAACCATCTAATGGACAACAATAAATGCGGCACAAGCGCAAGCTACGGCTCGTCGGATGATTTGTCGCGAAGTCGGTGGCCGATCCCAATTTCAATGAATAATCATGTTTCAAAACTACGGGCAATCTTGGGCTTGACTTGACAGCCGTTATGGAAGACCGCTATTTCAAACACCTTGGAATATACCGTTTGGCACTGCTAACGTTGCCAGGATACCAGCTTTCGTATTAGGCTCCATCTTTCATCGGGCCTGCTGCATTTGGCAAAATACCGGTGATGGCAAGTCCTTCATCCGACAACACGGTTTTTTTGCTTGACCTTCCCGATAATAAGAAAAACTTCAATTGTTGATGAAACTGAATGGCAGAAAGATCAGGCCCTTGGCAAGGTTGCTGCCTAGCAGCCCACGGGATATTACAATAAAACAAAGAATTCGGAATCCAAATGGAGAGACAGACCATGCAGGAAATCACCTGGCAGCAGTTTGAGATGGTCGAGCTGCGGGTCGGCGCCATCATCGAGGTGGAGGATTTTCCCGAAGCACGGGTTCCGGCCTACAAGGTTTGAAAAAATCCATGGCAGTTCAATCTTCCACTCCCCTTTACCAGCGCATCTACACCCTGGTCCGACAGGTCCCGCCCGGATTTGTGACCACCTATGGCCGGATCGGGCAACTGGCGGGCTGCACGGCGCGCACCGTCGGTTTCGCCATGGCGGCGCTGCCGGCCGGCAGCGATGTCCCCTGGCAGCGGGTGATCAACAGCCAGGGAAAGATCAGTCTGCGCGCCGATGGCGAAGGGAATATTCTGCAGCGCGATCTTCTGGCCAGCGAGGGGGTGCGATTCGATCCTCGCCAGCGGGTTGACCTGGATGCCTACGGCTGGGACTTTCCGAAAATAACCAATGGTCCCTGATTTGCCACAGGCGGAGCAGCGCATTGGAACCGGATCGGGAGATGGAATGACGCCCCGTTGCGGCCTCAGGTCCTCTTTCAGCACTTGCACCGGCCCTCATTGCTGCTAACCTTTATTGGTCTTTCACAAGGTTCGTTACCGGCAACAAGGATTACTGTTGCAGCCCGGAGGGAGGAAAATGAAAAAAATTCTGGTCGTTGACGACAGTCGCCTTTTTTCCGGATTGATCAGCAAGAGAATTTCCCATGATTTTTCCTGCCAGTGTGTCACCAAATCCACCCATGCAGAAGTGACCACCCTGCTGGAACGACAGCCCGATGCATTCATTCTGGCCGTTCTCGACCTGAATCTGCCGGATGCTCCGGATGGAGAGGTCGTTGAGTATGTCGTGTCACAGGGATTGCCGACCATTGTCGTGACGGGAAGGGTTAACGACGAGATACGCGACCGCATCCTCGGCCTGCAGGTTTTTGATTACATCCTCAAAGGTCCCCACACCCTCGATCTGCTTTCCAGAACAGTGCGTCGCTATCTGCGCAATACCGAGCTTACCGTACTGATCGTCGATGATTCAAGAACCGCGCGGAAAGCCATTGCCAAACAACTGGCCGCGCAGTATTTCAAAACCCTCGAAGCCGGTAACGGCGCCGAGGCACTTGAAATTCTGCAACAGAATCCGTCAATCAGGATGCTACTGACCGATTATCATATGCCGGAAATAGACGGGTTTGAGTTGATTGAAAAGGTCAGAACCCATTTTCCGATGGACAAACTGGCGATTATCGGGTTGTCAGCCCGCGGCAATCCCCTGCTCTCCTCTCAGTTCTTAAAACGCGGCGCCAACGATTTTCTCTCCAAACCCTATTTTCAGGAAGAACTGATCTGGCGGGTTAATCAGAATGTCGAAATGCTTGATCATATTCAGCTGCAACGCTCATACCGGGAGCAACTGGAAGAGAAAATCGAGGAACAGACCGCAAAAATCAACGAATCGCAGGCAATGATCCTGCATCAGGAAAAATTGGCGGCTATCGGGCAACTGGCGGCGGGAGTGGCCCATGAAATCAACAATCCGATCGGGTTTATCACCAGCAACCTCCACACCCTGAAGAAATACGTCGATAAAACCCTCGCCTACCTGGAAGCTGTCGATGATTCTCTGGAGCAGATGCCGGATTCCCTCAAAGCGCACCTGAGCACGGCCCGGAAAAAACAGAAGATCGCGCTGCTCATCGAGGATCTGCCCGAGCTGGTCACCGATTGCCTGGACGGCACGGAGCGGATAAAAAAGATCGTCACCGGGCTGAAAAGCTTTGCCCGCAAAGATGACAGCGTGCAGCAACTCGCTGATATCAACCAATGTATCGAAGACGCGATCACCGTCTCGTGGAATGAAATTAAATACAAGGCTCAGATCGAACGCGATTTCGGCGACCTGCCGCAAACCTTCTGTTACCCGCAGCAGTTGTCACAGGTTTTCATGAACCTGCTGGTGAACGCCGCCCACGCCATTGAAAAGCAGGGAGTTATCAGCATCCGCACCCGTAATGGTAATGACATCAACGAAGTCATGATCAAGGATACCGGCTGCGGAATTGCGACAGAAAACCTGGAGAAGATTTTCGAACCATTTTATACCACCAAAAAACAGAACAAAGGAACCGGTCTCGGAATGTGTATCTCCCGGGACATTGTAGAGCGACACCAGGGAACGATTAAGATAGAAAGTCATGTCGGCGAAGGAACAACATTTGTCTTAAAGTTTCCCGTGCTGCAGGGCGCTCCATCCTGATAATGCCGACTGCCATAGTGACAGGCTCAAGCTCTGGATGATGACTTTCTAGGTCTCCAGATCGCCGCGCCGCAGATCTTCGTAGTAGCCGAAATTGTGGAACTCATCCAGATTGCTGAACTCCCCCCATTCCAGCGAGCAGTTCGGCGCATTGGCAAAATCGAACAGTTTTTCGATTTCGTTCAGCTCATGCCGTTCAAAAGCCGCCATCCAGCGCAACAGCTTTTTGACATGCGGGTCGGATTCAGCCTCAGCGGCCTTCAGATACTGATTGACCACTTTCTCTTCGGCCTCAATCGCCAGCTGGTAAGCATCCAGGTCGGATGAAATATGGCTGCACCGACCGTTGTCGCACATCTTGTCGAAGACGATGGCATCTTTCTTCAGGCTGGCGCTTTCCATCCGGCTCATTTCCGGATAATGCGCCTTGAATCCTTCCAGTTTACGAAGCAGCTTTTCCTCGTCGGTGACCAGCATGCTGAACACCTTCCTGATGCCGTCCTCATTGGCCCGTTCAGCCAACTCCCGGTAAAATCGGATGCCACTCTGTTCCATCACCTGAGCAAACTTGTATAGATTCATCGTCAACTCCCTGATAAATGTCTGCTGCGAAATTCGGTCAATAAACCTTTCATAACCACGCGTGAGCAATTATAACTCAAAAGGTCTACTTTTGGCGAACGGAAGTAATTATCTCTGCCGACACCAACAAAGTCGCAGGGAGAGGCTATTCGGATTGGGAAATGATTGCTGGCCTGAGCACTGCCGGTTTGTTCTGTTTCCGCGTCAGCGCTCTCAGCCGCAGACCGGTCAGCAGGGCGGCGGCGATCAGCAGCAGAATCAGCACCACCACCCCGGACCAACCCCAGGCGCTGTAGCAGAAACCGCCGCCGGTTCCGGAGATGCTCGATCCCAGGTAATAGGAAAACAGGTAAAGAGAAGATGCCTGAGCGCGAGCCTGGCCGGCCAGCAGGCCGACCCAGGCCGATGCGATGGCATGGGCGCCAAAAAAGCCGATGGTGAAAATGACGATGCCGAGTATCACCGTAAACAATTGTGACGACAGGGTGAGCAATACTCCGACCGTCATCACCGCCAGAGCGGCAAAAAGAATCGGGCTGCGACCGAAGCGATCGACCAGCCGCCCCATCACGCTGGAGCCGCCGGCGCCGAAAGCGTAGGCCAGGAAGATCAGCGCTACCTGTGCCTGGCTGAGATTGAAATCCGCTCCCAACAACCGGAAGCTGACATAGTTGTAGAGGGTGACGAAACCGCCCATGCAGGTAAAAGCGAATACAAACAGGCAGAGCAACCCGGGATTACGCAGATGGCTGAACAGCGAAGCTGTCAGCTGCCCGAGGTGCAGGGGGCGGCGCTGGAAATTGCGCGACGGCGGCAGCAGAAGTAAAAATTGAACCGCCAACAGCAAACTGAGCAGCCCGATACAGGTGACGGCGGCGCGCCAGGAGAACAGGTCGGCCAGCAGCGCGGTCAGAATCCGGCCGCTCATCCCGCCGAAGGCATTTCCGGCGATATAGAGTCCCATGGCGCTGCCGATCGCGCGCGGCTCGATTTCTTCGCCCAGATAGGCCATGGCCACTGCCGGCACTCCGGCGAGAACGACCCCGTGCAGCAACCGCACCGCCAGCAGGGTCGGCAGCGAGGTGCCGGCGGTACTGGCCAATGCCAGCAGCGCGGCCAGAACAACGGCAATCCCCATAATCCCCCGGCGCCCCCAGGCATCGGACAGTGAGCCGGAGATCGGCAGGGTGATCGCCAGAGCGAAGGTGGTAAACGACAGGGAGAGGCTGGCGAACGTCGGCGAGATGCCAAACTCGGCGACCAGGTTCGGGAACAACGGCTGAAAGGCATAGATGGTCGAGAAGGTCACAAAGCCGGCTAAAAACAGTGCCAGGTTGGCCCGCCGGTAATCCTTGCTTCCGCGCTCGATGTAGCTGATTGCTGCCATGCTGCACTCCGTCCCGTCTTTTTTCTTGTCTTGCGAAAAAAGCATACCGCGGAATTACACATAAGAAAAATATATTGTTATTATAGATACGATAACAATTCTTTATAACAAGGAGAGACCTATGGATCTTCGTCAACTGCGGGTGTTTGTCGAGATCGTCCGCCAGGGAAGCTTCACCCGAGCCGCCGAGCGGCTGCACATTGCCCAACCGGCAGTCAGCATCAGCATCCGCAAACTCGAGGAGGAACTCGACCTGACCCTGCTCAACCGGCAGGAAAAACAGGTCACCCTGACAGCCGAAGGGGAGTACCTGCTGCGTCATGCCGAGCGGATTCTCGACAACCTGGCGGCCGCCGAAACGGAAATGGCTGAACTGCGCGGACTGGGACACGGAGAAGTGCGGATCGGGATTCCGCCGATGATGAGTTCCTACTATTTCCCGCTGATCATCCGCGAGTTTCGCGAACGCTTCCCGAACCTGAAACTTTCGGTCAACGGCGAGGGAGCCGCCAGTATCCAGCGACAGATTGCCAAGGGGGAGATCGACATGGGAGTGATCGCCGGGCAGAAGCTGATGGAGGAAGAGCTGCAATCCCGGCATTTCCTGCGCGAAGAGATCGTCGCCTGTGTGCCCCTCGACCATCCTCTGGCACAACGCCCGTCGATCAGCCTGAGCGAATTTCTGCGCGAGCCGCAGATTCTGTTCAAGGAAGGGTATTACATGCGGGAACTGATGGATGAACTGATGGCCGGAGAACAGCTGCATCCCCAGGTGGTCTTCGAAACCAATCTCTTCTCCCTGGTGCGTTCGCTGATCAAGCAGAAACTGGGGATCTCCACCTTTCTGCGCATGGTGGTCAGCGGCGACAATGACCTGGCGGCGGTCTCCTTCGATCCCCCGTTGCATCTCGATCTGCTGATTGCCTGGAAAGCAGGGCGCCACCTCTCCCGCGCCAACCGGGCCTTCATCGATTTCCTGCTGGAGCGCAGCGGGGATGAGTAGCCCTTTTTCTCCTTGAAAACCTCAGCGGAATTTCAGGGTCTGCTGCCGATGACTGCCGGCTTTTCATCTTCCAAACAATAGCAGTGCACCGGTCGCGAAGCTCGGCGCTGCTCCTCTTCGACCTCGACAATAAAATCGACCACCAGCGGCAGGTGATCGGAAAACGGTACCTGCGGCACCTGGAAATTCCGGACCTTGATCCCCTGACTGTAGAGAACAAAATCGAGATGCCGGTGCGGCTTTCTGCTCGGATAGGTCGGCAGGCTGGCGACATTGGCGTTCTGCAGCCCGGACGCCGCCAGGAACAGGTCGATTTCGCGTTCCCCCCAGCGGGCATTGAAATCTCCCGCAACGACACAGGGTTTTTGAGCCATTTTCACCAGCTGGTACAAAGCGCTCAACTGATGATGCCGCGCCCGCGCGCCCAGCGCCAGATGCACCAGATAGACCACCACATGTTCCAACTCCAGTTCGATCACCAGCCGTTTCATGCCGTGTTCGAAAAAATGAAAGGTTTCGTTGCGGATGCGATTGCGGGCCAGAAAAGCGTTTCCCTGGTTTTTCACCACCGGTACATGCCGCCACAACGAACTCTCACCGTACTTGATCGAGTGCGAATGATAGTGCCCCAGCGACTCGGCCAGCAGCTCAACCTGGTTTTTCCCACCGCTCCGGTACGAACCCTGGTCCACCTCGATCAACCCGACCAGATCGGGTTCCAGTTCGCGAAGAAAGGTCGTGATCCGCACCAGGTTCTTGGTTGAGGAACCCATAAAATGACGCGTCTTCATCCCGGTCGCGTATCGTATGTTGTAGAGTACAAATCTCATCGCTCTTCAGCGGGGTTCCGCTTTCATTTTCTCGCTTGCCACAGTTTATCAGGGAAGCGGGGAACAAGGCAGCCGGTAGAAAACCCGGCCCCGCTACTCTGAAGCGGCATCCAACCAGGCTTCGAAACGCTCGCGCGCGCCCCGCGAAAGAATCCGCTGGAAACTGATCGGGTCGTACAGATAGAGGCAGTGGCGGATCGCGGTATAGGGGCTGAATTTGTTGTCGGAATTCTCAGTTAGAAAACCGGCGCGATATTCTCTGACCGTCTTCAGATTTTCCATCAGACTGCGGTGCAGTGCTCCTTTTTCGAATCCGGGATCCAGCTTCAAAATGTCCTGGACGAAGCCGTCAACCTTGTAATCTTCAAAGTCGAAATCGCGGAAGAAATGCCCCGCCACCCGCAGGAAATTGAAGGCGTTGATCACCTTTTCGCTGGGCGCCACGACCTCACCCGGCGTTCCGTTCCCATCACCGATCGGCGCCACCGTCGCCTGCTGCAACAGCTCGGCGGTCGCGTTGCGGATCTCCTTGAATTCACGATCGGCCAGCTCGAATAGGGCCGACAGGACATTGATCCTCCGCCGCAGATCGTTGGGGATCGATTTCTTGTATTTGATCTTGTGGTCAAGCACGCTCCAGGCGTCCTGGATCAGCGAACGGATCTGGACCTCGAAGGGGAGCTCGGCATAGGGCCGGTATTTCGGCAGGCCGGCCAGCTCGTCGCTCAGGGTCAGGTCCATGTGCAGCCCCTTGTAGCCGAAGGAATCCTCGGTGCTCTCCACGGCCGCGATCTTGTCGGTAACTTCGATAATCTTGAAATTCTGCTGCAGAACTTTCGAAACCAGGGCGATCTGATCTTCGTAGAGACAGACGACGCGAATGCCGATCAGGTCGGAAATATAATCCCTGATCCGATAAGACTGCTCATCCGCTTCGAACTTCCCCTGATACTTGCGGTGAAATTTTTTGATGCACTCATACTTGTCCTTGACCCGCCCCTCGATCTTGGTCACCTCGCCAACATCCGACAATCTGATCAGCGAACCGATGATACTGATGTATGCGTTCTTGGCCTCCTCGAAAAGCTGCCGGTTACTGTCGTAGTATTTGATGAATTCGCGCCGTTCCTGTTCAAAATCGAGAGAAGGCACAGGCAGCTCCTTGGCGGTTGGCGATCGGTGTCAAAATAAAGTATAGCATTCTCGTCCGGTAATCGGAGGCTGCAGTTGAGCAGGCTCAAGACGTGATTGTTAGCCTTGGACATCCGATCCCTGTTACAATTAAATTTATGACTGAACCGCTGAAAAGAATATTCTCCTGGCGGCTCAAACTGATTCTGACGTGCGGTGGAATTCTGGGACTCGCTTTGGGAATTTTCAGTTTTCATGTGGCGCGGATGGATGATTCGCCAAACGGGACAACCCCGATTTCCTGGACTTTCAAAGCAAAAAGTCACAGCATTCTGAAATATTTCCGGGTCGAAGACAGGGCGGCTACTGATCCTAAAGTCAAATTGCCGCCGCCGGCTATCGATCGGTTAATTCCCGAAAAGACGGAGTTCGCACTCTTTGCCCTGGGCTGATTCTGGGGAGTCGACTCCCGGTTCGGGGGTATCCCAGGCGTGATCCGCACGGCAGTCGGTTATGCCGGAGGAACCAGCAGTAATCCGACCTACCACGACCTCGGCGATCACAGTGAGACGGTCCGTATCGAATTCGATCCTCGCCAGGTCAGCTATCAAGAGCTGTTGACCGTTTTCTGGGAGAGCCACGACCCAACTTATCAGGTCTGGAGCCGGCAGTATCGCAATGCGGTCTTCACTCTGACAGAGTCTCAGCGGGAACAGGCCGAGGCGTCACGTAACAGGCTGGCAGCACGCTATCGAGAAAAAATTGTCACGGCCATTGAGCCCGCCGGAACCTTCTATCTTGCCGAGGATTATCACCAGAAATACCTGCTCCGTCAGGCCGACAGTATCTTCCATGACCTGCAGGCAGCTTACCCGGAGGCGAAGGAACTCACGGCCTCAACGGCGGCGGCACGCCTCAACGGCTATCTGGGGTGTAGCGGCGATCCCGATGTGCTTCAGAGGGAGATCGGCGAACTCGGTCTGTCTCCAGCGATGCAGCAGCGGCTGATCGAGTACGTATCTACTGAGTGCGAACACTTCAGCGGCGCAAGCTGTCCCACTCCCAGACGATGATCCTCCGACCAGGGAGCTGGATTTCAACCAGTAAAGAAAATCTGTACCCTCTCTGCTGGCTCATCACGAACCGGCCGAACAGGTTATATATCTCGGCCAGGTTTCTCAAACAACAAGGGCCGCCCCTGAGGACGGCCCCGTAAATCTGTTCTTGGATTTCGACCGATTCAGCCCTGCAGCAACTTCGCCGCCTCCTTGGCATGATAGGTGATGATCAGGTCGGCGCCGGCGCGTTTCATGCTCAGCAGCGTCTCCAGCATCACCCGGTCGCCGTCGATCCAGTCTTTTTCCGCGGCGGCCTTGATCATGCTGTATTCGCCCGAGACGTTGTAGGCGACCAGCGGCAGGTCGAAATTATCCTTGAGGTCGCGCAGGATATCGAGATAGGACAGGGCCGGTTTGACCATCAGAAAGTCGGCCGCTTCGGCGACATCCTGATTCGCTTCGCGCAGGGCTTCGCGACGGTTGGCCGGGTCCATCTGGTAGGAGCGCCGGTCGCCGAACTGCGGTGTGCTTTCGGCCGCATCGCGGAAAGGGCCGTAGTAGGCGCTGGCGTACTTGACGGCGTAACTCATCACCGGGATCTGCTCAAAACCGTTTTCGTCAAGGATGTCGCGAATCGCCGCGATCCGGCCGTCCATCATGTCCGAGGGAGCGACGATATCGGCCCCGGCCCGGGCGTGGGAAAGAGCTTCTTTCGCCAGCAGTTCCAGGGTCGCATCGTTGTCGACATCGCCATCCTTGATGATCCCGCAGTGGCCATGATCGGTGTACTCGCACATGCAGACATCGGTGATCACGGTCAGCTCGGGAACCGCTTCCTTGATGGCGCGAATGGTGTTCTGGATGATCCCGGTCTCGGAATAGGCATCGGAACCGACCGCGTCCTTGGCTTCGGGAATGCCGAACAGGATCACCGCCGGAATTCCCAATGCATGGACCTCCTTGGCCTCGGCGACGATATGCTCAATCGACTGCTGGTAGATGCCCGGCATCGAAGCGATCTCTTTTTTGATGTTCTGACCGAAGGCGCTGAACATCGGATAGATGAAATCCTCAACGCGCAGGTGGGTTTCACGCACCATGCGACGGATATTTTCGTTGCGGCGCAAACGCCGGCCACGGTAACTGGGGAAATACATAATTCACTCCTTTATTCCTGAAGAAAGTTACTTCTTCCGATAATAATTAACCATCGCCTTAACCAGATCGTCAAGGGTCGACTGGTGCGGTTCCAGATCGACCTGATAGCCATGCTTGCGGATCGTCTCCGAGGTCTGCGGGCCGATCGAGAACAGTTTTACCCGCCCTTGCAATTGCCGGAAATCATCCCCCAGCATCGCCAGCAGGTTGTCGAAAGTGGATGATGAGCTGAAGCAGAGCGCATCCAGCTCGCCGGCGCTGAGCAGATGGCGGATCATCTCCTCTTTCCCCTGCGGCCGCACAGTACGGTAGGCGACCGGCGCCACCACTTCGGCCCCGGCATGTTGGAGACGCTCGATGATCAGGGTCCTGGCGATTTCCGCGCGTGGGTAAAGGATCCGCTTGCCGCGCACCCCTTCTGCCAGCAGGGCTTCGACCACCCCTTCGGCCCGGTAATCCTTCGGCACCAGATCCGGCTGCAGCCCATGTTTATTCAGTGCCTTGGCAGTCTTCGGTCCGACCGCGACCAGTTGCACGCCGGCGAGACAACGCAGATCGAGCCGGTTTGCCCGCAACCGCTCAAACAGGGCCTCAACCCCGTTGGCCGAGGTCAGGATCAGACTGTCGAATTCAGCCAGGTTTCGTACCGCATCGTCGATAGGCGCAAGGTCTTCCGGCGGAACGATCTCGATGGTCGGGATACAGATAGTTTCCGCCCCCTGCTGTTGCAGCAGGACGACAAAATCGGTGGCCTGGGCGCGCGGCCGGGTGATCAGGAACCGTTTCCCGAACAGCGGCAGGTTGTCGTACCAGCGCAATTCTTCGCGGTACCTGACCACTTCGCCGATGATGATCACCGCCGGCGGCTCCAACCCGGCCTTCTTTACCTCTTCGGCAATCGTATCGAGCCGGCCGACCAGGGTCCGCTGCCGGGGCAGCGTCGCCCACTGGACCACGGCAACCGGAGTTTCGGGTGCGCGACCATAACGGATCAGTTCGCTGCTGATCAGCTTGAGATTGGTCATCCCCATGTAAAAAATCAGCGTGCCGAGACCGGTCGCCAGCTTTTCCCAGTCGAGACTGGACAGTTTCCGCTCCGGGCGCTCATGCCCGGTCAGCAGCGCCAGGCTGGTGGTGATATCACGATGGGTCAGGGGGATGCCGGCATAGGCGGCCGCGGCAAAACCGGCGGTCACGCCGGGGACGACTTCATAGGGAATGTTGCGGGCATGCAGGTAGGCGGCCTCTTCCCCGCCCCGGCCGAAAACAAAAGGATCTCCCCCTTTGAGACGCGCCACAATTAGACCGGAAATCGCTTTTTCCGCCAGCAGTTCGTTGATCTGTTCCTGGGGGATATGATGGTTGCCGTGGGTCTTGCCGGCATAGATTTTCTCGGCCTGCTCCGGAGCCAATCCCAGCAGCACCGGGTTGGCCAGATAGTCGTAGACGACCACGTCGGCCCGCTCCAGGCACTCACGCCCCTTTACCGTTAGCAGGCCGGGGTCTCCCGGCCCGGCTCCGATCAGGTAAACTTTTCCTACGCTCAAGTGCGCAAATCCTTATCCTCGAAAGTTTCGCAACCGTAGACTTCGTTGAGGATCGGTCCGGCCCCTTCGGCCAGCAGTTGCTTGGCCAGGGCGGCACCGGTCGCCTCCGCCTGATCGACCGGGCAGGTGACGGTCTTTTTCAGCATCTGCTGACCGTCGACACTGGCAACCAGCGCAGTCAGCTCAAGCTGATCACCACTGACCGAACCAAAGGCGGCAATCGGCACTTGGCAGCCCCCCTCCAGGGTCGAGAGCACGGCCCGCTCTGCTGTGACCGCGCAGGCGGTGGCCGGATGATTGAAGAAATCGATCAGCTGGTTGGTGGCATCGTCGTCGACCCTGCTCTCAAGCCCCAGCGCCCCCTGGCCGATTGCCGGCAGGCAGGTCTTCGGATCGAGATATTCGCCGATCTGCGCGTCGAAGCCGAGGCGGTGCATCCCGGCGGCCGCCAGCACCACGGCATCCAGGTCGGCCTCGATCAGTTTGCCGATCCGGGTCTGGACATTGCCGCGGATATCGACCATCTCCAGGTCGGGGCGCAGATGCAGCAGCTGGGCCTTGCGACGCAGCGAGGAGGTGCCGATTCTGCCCCCCTGGCGGATTTCCATGAAGTTCTGATACCCCTCTTTCAAAACCACGATATCACGCGGATCTTCCCGCTCGGTGATGCAGCGCAGACCGGTCCCTTCCGGGAAAAAGGTCGGCACATCCTTCATCGAGTGGACGGCGATGTCGATCTCGCCTCTCAGCATCGCTTCCTGGATCTCTTTGACAAACAACCCCTTGCCGCCGACCATCGCCAGCGGCACGTCGAGAATCTTGTCCCCCTGGGTTTTGATCTTGGTCAGGGTGACTTTCAGATCGGGATATTTTTTTTCCAGTTCCGACTTGACCCAGTTGGCCTGCCAGAGAGCCAGAGCACTGGCGCGGGTGCCAATTCTGAGGGTACGGGTGGTCATAATATAACTCCTTTGATATTACTCGTCGGACTCGGCAGACAACCGGGTCTGCTGGTCAACCATATCGGACAGATCGAACAGGTGGCGGACGGCATCGATATAGAGATCACCGTCAGCGCCATTCTGGGTTTGCTTCAAGACACTGGTGGGATGATGCAGAATCTTGTTGACGATCGCGTTGGTCATTGCTTCAACCGCCTTGCGTTCTTTATCCCCCAGGCCATTCAGGCTGGAGAAGGTTTTTCGCAACTCGGCCTGGCGCACCTCTTCCAGTCGCTGGCGCAGGGCAACGATGGTTGGCTTGACCTCCAGGGTCGACATCCAGCGCTGAAACTGGAGGATCTCCTCGTCGATAATCGCTTCCGCTTTGGCGGCTTCCTTGTGGCGCTCTTTCAGGTTGGCCTGCACTACCCCCTGCAGATCGTCGACATCGTAGAGATAGACATTGTCGATTTTATTGGCCAACGGGTCGATATCGCGCGGCACGGCGATATCGATCAGGAACATCGGCTTGTGCCGCCGCATTTTGGTCACTTCCTTGAGTTTTTGCGCGGAGAGGACATAGTCGGGCGAGCCGGTTGAGGAGAGAACGATATCGGCCCGGTGCAACTGCTCGCGGAAGTTGTCAAACGAGACCGCGGTACCGTTGAACTCTTCAGCCAGTTTTTCCGCGCGGGCAAAGGTCCGGTTGGTGACCAGCACCTTGGAGACGCCGTTATTGACAAAATGCCGCGCCGCCAGCTCGCACATTTCCCCGGCGCCGATCAGCATGACGGTTTTATTCTCCAGGGTGTCGAAGATCTTGCGGGCCAGTTCGACCGCCGCGAAGGACACCGAAACGGCACTGCTGGCGATAGCGGTTTCGGTCCGCACCCGCTTGGCGACGGAAAAAGCCTTGTGCAGAAAACGGTTCAGCACCAGACCGGCGGTTTTGTATTCACAGGCATAGCCGTAGGCGGTCTTGATCTGACCGAGAATCTGTGGCTCGCCAATCACCATCGAATCAAGGCTGGCGGCCACCCGCAGCACGTGCCGGATTGCCGCTTCCCCTTCGAAATCGTAGAGATGATCTGCCAGCGATTCCGGAGCAAGCTGATGGAAATCCGCCAGAAAATTTTTCAGCTCAATGATGGCGGCTTCAGGATTGCGACTGGTGGCGTAGAGTTCGACCCGATTACAGGTCGAGACGATCACCCCTTCAGCGATGGCCGGCAGCGCCAGCATCCTCTCCAGCGGCTCCTGCATCGCGGTCGGAGCAAAAGCGACCTTTTCACGTATTTCGACTGGAGCCGTCTTATGACTCAGCCCCACAACAATAATATTCATGGTCTGTTCGTCAGGCTCCCTTAGAGTAAAGCCAAAGCCTTGAAAGTATGCTGTCCATTAAGCAACAGACTGACACCGAGAAAGGTGAACAACAGGCAGAGGAAACCGATGATGGAGAAAATTGCCGCCTTGCGCCCCCGCCAGCCGATCGACATCCGCCCGTGCAGCAACGCGGCGTAAACGAACCAGGTGATCAAGGCCCAAGTCTCCTTCGGATCCCAGCTCCAATAAGTTCCCCAGGCCCGATTCGCCCAGAAAGCGCCGCTGATGATCCCCAGGGTCATCAGCGGAAAGCCGACACTCAGGCAGATGTAGTTCACCTTATCCAGGGTGTCCAGGGAGGGGAGCATCTGGTAAATGCCCGTGAACCTTTTGCTTTTGAGCATCCGGTTCTGAATCAGGTACAGCACCCCGGCGCCGAACGCCAGGGCCAGGGCGGCGTTCCCGAGAAAAGCAAAAGCGATATGCACCGGGAACAACCAGGTATTCAGGATCGGATTGGGCGGTACGACCACATCCGGGCTGAAGCGGCTGGCGACCATCAGGATAAAAGCCAAAGGGGCGGCAAAAGCGCCCATCACCGACAAGCGAAAGCGCAGCTCAAGCAACAGGTAGAGCAACACAATGCACCAGGCGAAAAAAGACAGGGACTCATGTAGGTTGGTGACCGGAGTTCCTCCCGCGGTGGCATGGCGCACGCCAAAATTGATGGCGTGCAGCAAGACTCCGGCGAACAGAATCCAGCGTCCGACGCGACCCGCAGTCGGGCGTTTGCCGATCATCGCCACCAAGTACAGGACACTGGCGGCCAGATAGACAATCAGGGTCAAATTAAACAGCAGATTCATCGTGCTCATGGCATCCCTTCCGGCAGTTGTATTTTCAAGTTTGCCAGTGAAAATGCGTCCCCAAAGGTCTCCCGCAACAGGCGATCGACCGTCCGAACATCACCTTTTGCTATGGCCGGAACCAATTCCCTCTCCCAAAAACTACGCAAAACCCATTGATTATATTTTCCATCCGCTCTATCAGTCAACCACTTTTGCCGGACTGCGGCAATGATCTCAACCGCGATTCCCCAGGAATCCGGGATATGATCGGCCAGCTGATCGCGAATTTGCACCGCCATTGCCGGGCTGCCGCCACCGGTCGCTACCGCGACGGCCAACGAGCCACGCCGCAGGACCGCCGGCAGGATAAAATCCCCTGCTTCTGGCTCCCCGGCAGAGGAACAGAAAATTTTCAGGCGACGTGCCACGGCGAGGACCTGATGATTCGTCTGCTGCGAATTCGTGCAGGCAAACACCAGCACCGCATCGGTCAAATCCCCAGATTCAAATTTTCGGGTCAGGAGCTCAACGCCAGGTTTTTTCAGGGATTTTTCATCCAGCAGCGGATCGATCAGCCTGACCCGGGCTCCAACTTGCAACAACCCGGCCAGTTTGCGCCGACCGACTTCTCCGGCGCCGACCACCACCACCAGCCGGTCTTTCAGATCGAGGAACAGGGGATAATTGAAAGATGGGATTTGCAAGAACCTGTCACCCGGCGTTAAATGGAAAACAATTCAGCTTCGACCAGTTCACAAAGCAGGTCGACGGCAAACAGACTTAATTCGAGCAACCTGGCTGAGTTGCTAGTCCCCAGAGAGAGGCAGTTGGTCACCCTTTCGCTGCAGAGCGGATCCTTCTGCCGATCTGGCGTGAGCAACACGACCGGCTGACCTTTTTCCAGGGCTTCATCACGCAACAATCGCAGCGCCGGATGATTTGCTCCGTCATTGAGCAGCAACAGCAGCTGCTGTCGACCGCTGAGCGCCCGATAATGACGGACCAACAGCTGGTCGTGCTGGGCCGAACCGCTCATCGCCGCGGCAAGCACCGGATCACTGCCGAGCGCTATGGCCGGCAACACCGGACGATCAAAGCTGAGTCGGTAGATAAAATGGCTGGCCAGCAGCTGCGCCAGAGGTTGCAAGGCGCCCTGCCCGGCAAGCAACAACTGTCCCCCGGCCGCAAATACCTCTCCGACCTGCTTTGCGAGCTGGACCAGTTCGTCTCCTTGCCGCCGGCTGAACTGGTCAATCAGTTGCGCGGCCTGGCTGCTGGCGGCAGTGATGCGTTGATTCATGTTTCCTCCGACCGACTTATCAAAATAACAAAAAGTTGAAAATTTATCGGGTTTCGGCATGATATGAAGCCGGCCGCAGACTGTCAAGCAAAGGGCTCCCGGAAAGGATTGCGCCTTGATTTTTTCCGCAGGTCCTTTATATTTGAGGTCAAGTTGTGCTCTAATGACTTCCTATGCCAAAACTTGCATTTAAAAGGAGAACCTGATGGCTGGCGATAATGTTCTGGAATTTACCGACGACAATTTTGATGCTGAAGTTCTGCAATCATCCACCCCGGTGCTGGTTGATTTCTGGGCGACCTGGTGCGCCCCCTGCAAAGCGATCGCCCCAGTGGTGGATCAACTCGCCACCGAGTACAACGGCAAGGTCAAAATCGGTAAAGTCAATGTCGATGAAAACCCGGCGATCCCGGGACAATACGGGGTCCGCGGAATTCCGACCCTGATCCTCTTCAAAGATGGCCAGATTGTTGATCAACTGGTCGGCGCCGTTCCCAAAAATCAACTGGAAGGGCTGCTGCAAAAAGCTTTGTAACCACCTAGAATCAAAAAGGCTCCCGCCCCGGGGAGCCTTTTTGATTATTGATTCTCAATCGATTCAAGCCGCTGCCTGATTTTCTGTTCCACATCGGCCGGCATCCTCACCGAACCGAGTTCCTGCAACAGCTGCTGCTTCCCGTCTCTGGCCTGAGCGATCTGCTGATCAGCTTGGTCGATCTTTTCTCTGGATGAATAGCTCCAGCGTTTCAGGGCGCTTCTTTTGGCGGTGACCGCTTCCTGGTAACTGTCGGCCAGCTGCTTAGCGCGCTGCTTTAATTGCTCGATCTGTTGCTGCTGTTGCACTTGCTGACGTTCAACAGCGCGGACTGCATCATCAAACTCCGCACCGCTGCCACTCGGAGCGGGTGCGGAGGGCACAATGTTCAGATTGTCCACTTTCCCCGTCTCGATCTTTTGCGCCTGGCCTGCGCATTCCGCCGGCAGGTTTGCCGGACTGTCTGCAAAGTGGAGTTCTCCCTGGCTGTCGCGGCAGGAATAACTTACCACGCCGAGCGAAGCGACCGGCAACAAACCGACCAGCAACAGAACGAGTATTCCGCTCCTCATCCAACCACCCCTTTCTGTCAACCCTGACGCCGGCTGTCGAGCAGGATGGTGACCGGCCCGTCGTTGACCAGCTCGACCGCCATTTCGGCCCGAAAACGGCCGGTCTGCACCTGCAGACCCAGCCGTTGCAACCCGGCGACAAAGTGCCGGCAAAGCGGTTCGGCCGTCTCGGGCCGGGCCGCCAGGGCGAATCCCGGCCGGCGCCCTTTGCGGCAGTCCGCCAACAGGGTGAACTGTGAAACGACCAGCACCTCTCCGCCGAGATCCTGCACTGATAGATTCATTTTACCCTCCCGGTCCTCAAAAATCCGCAACCGGGCGGTTTTTTCCGCCAGATACTCGGCCTCGGTCTCGCTATCTCCCGCTTCCACCCCCAACAACACCAGCAGCCCCGGTCCGATTTGGGCAATCCGCTCTTCCGCGACTGTCACCCCGGCCCGGCTCACCCGCTGCAACACCGCCCGCATTCAGCCCCCCTTTCCGCGCAGCTGGGAAAATTTGCGCAGCAACGCCAGATTCTCCAGATCATGACAATGATTCTCTCCGGTCGGGGTTTCGATAATCTTCGGCACCCCGGCAAAACGCTGGTCCTGCAGCAGGGCGCGAAAGCCGGCGCGACCGATCTCCCCTTTCCCGACATGGTCATGGCGGTCGACTCGTGCCCCTAACGGCTTCTTGCTGTCATTGAGATGGAACAGCGCCAAGCGTTCCACGCCGATCAGCCGGTTAAACTCGGCCATAGTCCGCGCATAGCCTTCGGCCGTAGCCAGATCGTAGCCGGCGGCAAAGGCGTGGCAGCTGTCGAAGCAGATCGCGAAATCCCCCTGCGGCAGCCGTTCCAGTACTTCTGCCAACTCTTCAAAGCGCGCGCCGAGGCAGGTCCCCTGCCCGGCGGTGTTTTCCAGCAGCACCCGCACCCCGGGCGGAGCCTGGGCGAATATCGTCCGGAAACTGGCAATCAACTGATCCAGTCCGGCGGCCACCCCGCTGCCCGTGTGCGCACCGGGATGCATGACCAGATCCTCAACGCCCAGCTGCGCGCAACGCACCATCTCATCGACAAAGGTGTCAATCGACTTGCGGCGCAATTCAGCATCCGGACTGGCCAGATTGATCAGGTAGCTGTCATGGGCGGAGACATAAGTGATGGAACTGTTGCGGCGGGCCTGACGAAAAGCGTCGATGGAATTCTGTGGCAGCGGTTTGGCCTGCCAGCGGCTGGCATTGCGGGTAAAAATCTGTATCGCCGTGCAACCGATCTCTTCCCCCCTGGCGAAGGCTCTTTCGACTCCACCGGCGATCGATACGTGAGCGCCGATCAGCAGAGGTGGCGTCTTGCGGCGAGGGACCATCAAGCCACCCAGCGCTGCAGGGCCGAACCGATCTCGGCCGGACGGGCCAACCGGACGTCAACATAGTTCTGTTCGGCGGAAGAGGGGTGTCGCTCCCCGACCAGGACGGTTTTCATTCCGAAATATTTGGCGGTTTTCAGGTTGATCGGCTGATCTTCCACCATCACGCAGCGCCCGCCGGTCAGTCTCAGGCGCTCGAGAACCATCCGATATGGATCGGGATTCGGTTTCGGCTGATATGCGGCAATGCGGATATCGAAGACATCGACGAACAGACCATCCAATCCCAGGGCGGAAACCACCCGGTCGACGTGGCAGCGGGACCCGTTGGTGAAGATGTAACAGGGGACAGCGAGTCCTTCCAGCGCCCGGCGCAGCTCTGTATCCGCCGACAGGCGGCTGGCGACATCGACCGCGTGCACATAGTCGAGGTAATCCTCGGGATCGACCGCATGATGCCGGATCAACCCCTGCAAGGTCGCACCGTAATCGGTCCAGTAACGACGCCGCAAGCCATCTACTTCGGCCGGAGCGATCGCCACTACGTCGACCATGTAGCGGTTGATCCGCACATCGATCAGCGAAAACAGATCCCGCTCCGGCGGATAGAGGGTATTATCAAGATCAAACAGAATCGCGTCCATAAACACCTTGTCAGCGCGGGTCGAAATTTCCGCTGAAAACCTCGACCGCCGGTCCGGTCATCATCACCGGTCCATCTTCCAGCCATTCCAGCTCCAGATCCCCACCGCGCAGATGGTTGATGATCTTCCGTTCGGTCCGGCCGCTCAGCACTCCGGCGACCGTCACCGCCGAAGCCCCGGTGCCGCAGGCCAGGGTCTCCCCCGCGCCGCGTTCCCAGGTCCGCTGAATTACCTCGCGCGGGCTGACGAGCTGCACGAACTCGACGTTGATCCTTCGGGGAAACCAGGCGTGGCCCTCGATCAGCGGACCGATTTCATGAACCGGGAACCGTTCGACATCCTCCACATAAATAACACAATGAGGATTGCCCATGGAAACGCAGCTGATGGCAAACTCCCGGCCGTCCAGAGCCAGCGGTAGATTGATCACCTGCTCGGCAGCCGGTCCGGTCATCGGCAGTTCACCGCGGGTCAGCAACGGCGCACCCATATTGACCTGCACCCGTTCGATCCGACCCGATTTCCCGGCGAACATCTGCAACGGCAACACTCCATTGCCGGTTTCCACGCGGATGTCGAGCTTTTCGACCAGGCCATGATCGTAGGCATACTTGGCGACGCAACGAATGCCGTTGCCGCACATTTCGGCTTCACTGCCGTCGGCGTTGAACATCCGCATCCGCACATCGGCGATTTCCGAGGGGAGGATCATGATCAGGCCGTCGGAACCGATACCGAAATGACGATCGCTGACTTTAACCGCCAGAGCGGCCGGATCAGCGACCGGTTCGCGAAAACCGTCAATGTAAACGTAATCGTTGCCCGCGCCCTGCATTTTGGTAAATCGCATGACCACCTCTGGCATTGGTTGTTGTTGCCCTTTCCTGTCTGTTACTATAAACAGCGAGCTGTTTGCCCACAACTGATTTTACGGAGAGGATATGGCTTTTAACCTGAAAACCAAGATCTGGCAGACCGGCGCCCTGGAATGGTGGGCATGGATTGAAAATGAAGATGTTTTTCTCGGCAGCCGGGAATTTCCGCTGCCACCGGAAGATGGCGATGAATGGCTGGTACGCGCGACCGGCGACCGCTTCAAGGTCATCGATGGCGAAATCCGCCTGATCGCCAAAGAGGAGCCGCAACCATGGTAAAACCGCTGGAAATTGTTCAGATCGAAGTTCGGCAGGCGGATAACTATTCCTACCTGGTTTATTGCCCGGAAAGCCGGCGGGGGGTGGCTGTCGATCCTTCCACAGACCCGGAACAAATATTGGAAGAAGCTAACCGGCGCGAGGTCACCCTCAGCCTGCTGCTCAATACCCACGGTCATCTGGACCATATCGCCGGCAACCGGACGATTCTGGACAGCGCCGGCATCAGGCTCGCCGCCCACCCCGCCGACCTGCCCCAGGCCGACATTCAACTGCAGGAAGGTTCCGAGATCGAAGTCGGCAACGGGAAGATCAGCGTGCTGCACACCCCGGGGCACACCCCCGGTTCGATCGTCTTCCGCACCGGGGAAGCGATCATCACCGGCGATACCCTGTTCGTCAGCCGTTGCGGCCGGGCCGACCTGCCGGGTAGCAATGTGGAAGACCTTTACGCCAGCCTGCAACGGCTGAAGCAACTGCCGGCGGCAACTCGCGTCTACCCGGGGCACAACTACGGCCCGACGCCGACTTCTACCCTGGCCTGGGAACTGGAACACAACGAGTTCCTCAAATGTCCCGACCTGCCCAGTTTCATCAAGCTGCGGATCGGTTGAAACAGAACCGCCCTCCAAGTGATTGTCTTCGAGGGCGGTTGCTTTCGAAAAACTTGCGGGGGGTTATAGTCAGGTGGGCAAGGTCAGCTGCCTGAGATTGACCAGCCGGGTCCCGGCCAGTTGATCGTTCCAACCGCGGCGATCGGCGCTGGCCAGAATCACCAGATAACCGAGGCCGAGCGGCAGGAGTTGCAACAGCCCGCCAACGCTGCGTAAAAAAGCTTGGGAAAATGCCAGCGGTTCCCCCGCCAGGGTCTCGACCCGTAAGCCAGCCAGCATCTTCCCCGGGGTTTGCCCGGTTAGAAAATGAAAAAGGGTAAAATAACCGAACGCCAGCGAAAACAGCACCAGAAAATAAGGGATGGAAAGATCGAGCAAGGTCGCCGTGGAAGGGAAGAGTCCCTTCCCGCCGCTTGACATGACCGCTTCCGCAGCGACAATAAAACTGGTTCCGACCAACAACAACAGCAACAGATCGCAGGCAAAGGCCCCGATCCGGCCCGCCACGGGCGGCAACAATCCGGCCTCATCGGTTGTGGTCCCGGTAGCGGGCGCAACCGCATCCCCGCCGGTCGAAACAGCCGCCGCTGCCAAATCGGGGCTCGCAACGAAAACCTCAGCCTCGGCCGGTTCCGATGCCGCCGGTGGTTCCGCAACCGGCCCGGATCCTGACTCTTCCCTGTCGCTTACCTCGTCTGCCGAAGAAGCCGGAGCGGCAGAGGAAAGGTCGGTCTGCTCCTCACCTGCAGGCGCGGTCGCAGGTTGCTCAAAATAATAGACCGTCTGCTCCGGGATCTCCTCTTGCTGTGGAGACCCCGGTACTTCAAAAGGGTCTTTGGGGTCCTCCTTGGTCCCCGCTGCTTGCTTATCAGCATCCTTTGCAGCACCCTCGTCGTCATTGAATACGAAATCTTCTTCTGCCGGTGGCAGATCAAAATCTGCGGCGCCCACATCAGCAGAGGATTTATTATCTTCATCCTCATCAACGTTGAACCCGAAATCATCCGCCAGTTCGTCATCGGCCGGCAACGCATCCCCTTCACTTTCTTCGGTGTCAATATCGAAGGCGAAGTCATCTTCAGCTTTCGCCTTTTGGGCCTGTTGTTCAGGCTCCGGCAAGGTTTCCTCAACATCTTCGTCGGCCGGCGCTTCTTCAAACAGTTCGTCGAAGGACAAATCCTCTTCCGCTTCGCTCTCACCCATGAAATCGAAACCGAAGTCATCCCCTTCTCCTGTCGGAGGCGCTTCGAAATCTTCTGCGACCGCCGAACCCGCCGCCGCTCGCTCCGCGGTCGTCACTGCAACCGCAACCGCCTCCTCAACCGTTGCACCTTCCAGCTCTGTCTCCGCAGCAGAAAACGTCGGCTTCATCTGGCCGGGGAAAAGCACGCTTTTGATCCCGTATTGCTGTTTGAAACTCACCAGATTTTTGCCACACTTTTTACAGCTGTCGAGATGGTCAAAACTGTTGTAGCCACACTTGGGGCATTTCATGACTCATCCTTTCCTTGGAAAGCAGCATTTCTGCCGACCTGATTTAGTGCTAAATCACCATAAAGATATTGTAAAATTGACATGATCGCAAGTCCGGCGGTTTCCGTTCGCAGAATTCTCGGCCCGAGACGCACCGGTTGAAAGCCGGCAGCACCGGCCTGCGCTGCTTCCTGCGGGGTGATGCCGCCTTCGGGACCGACGATGACCGCCACGCTTTCCGGCGGAGTTTCCGGCAACACGGCCGGGAGCGGCTGACCGCTCTCCTCCCAAAGCATCAGTTTCAAAGCGGCCCGGCTTTCCTCTGCCGCCTGCCCCAGCGCCGGGCAAAACCGCAGTTCTGGCAGGTAGGGTTGGCCGCATTGCCGGGCTGCCTCCTGCACGATCTTCCGCCAGCGCTCCAGGCGCCGGTCTCGCTTGTCCTGCTTGAGTCGGCCGATGCTTCTTTCCATTTCCACCAGGCAGAACCGGCTCACGCCGAGTTCGGTCCCCTTCTGCAGCACCAGTTCAAGCTTTTCCCCTTTGGGCAGACCCTGAATCAGGCAGGCGCTCAGCGGCGACAACCTGGCGCGAGAAACCTCTAGAATGGTGGCCTGCCCTTCCAGCCTCAGTTGCGCCCGGGCGACCAGCCCGGAACCATCCAGCAATTGTATCTCTTCCCCGGCTGACAACCGTAGGACGGTGCGGATATGGCGCAACAGCTCGGCCGGCAGAACCACGTCCTGCCCCGGCTGAAATTCGGTACCCGGCAGAAAAAATCGTCGCATCTAATTCCGGTAACGGTAAATTAAGCAGGTCCAGTCATCCTGGTAACGACTCGGATATATTTCCAGCGGCAGCTCCGCAAATCCATCGCGCACCAGAGCCTCTTTTTCTCGCAAAATCCCTGAAAGCACCAGCCACCCCCGGGGAGCCAGGTGACGCAGCAGTTCATGCTTCAGACGAAGATTTTCTTCAGCAAGAATGTTGGCGACTACCAGTTCAAACGAACCGGTCAATTTGTCCAGCGGCAGCTCAATGATTTCGATTGCCTCCGCCAGACCGTTCTGCTGGGCATTCTCACGCGCAATCCGGCAGGCATCAGGATCTATATCGTTCGCCAGAATTTTCGGGCACCCGAGCGCCGCGGCGCCAAGAGCCAGAATGCCTGAGCCGGTCCCGACATCGAGAAAACTTGCCGGGGGGATCGGCTGTTCAAACAGTTCGGCAATCATCTCCAGGCAAAGCAGGGTTGTTCCGTGGCTGCCGGTGCCGAATGCCATCCCCGGATCGAGTTCAATAACAATCTCATTTTCCGCTGGAGTGTAGAACTCCCAGCTGGGCCTGATGACCAGCCGGGAACCGATCCGCTGGAGGGAAAAATTCTGTTTCCAGTTTTCCGCCCAATCTTCATTGCGCACCCTGAGCGGTGTTCCGACCGACAGTTGACCGGAACACTCCGGAACTGCGTTCAGGGTATCAAGGATATTTTTTCTGAGATCCTCCGGAGCTTTCACATCGGCAAAATATGCCTTGATCCGATAGATCTTATTCGGCTCCAAACCGGAATCGGGAGCTGCGAAGGTATCAAGCCGGCACTCCTCGACCAACGTTCCGCTGCAACTGAATTCCGTCAGCAGAGCGCAGGCCATATCAACACTCGAGCCCGGCAAGTCAATTTCAATGACAATCCATTCATTTTTCATACAAACCTTAATTAACAGAGAGAGCTGATGAAAATCAACAAAGAATTCTCAAGAAACAGTTGACAGAATCTGGAAAGTCTGGCTGAATTTTAAGCTTGGGCCAATGAGAAATCTGATCGTCTCCCTGGTCTTCTTGCTGGATGGCCTTGAGTTTGACAGACAAAAAACTGAAATAATTAAAAAAATTTATCATCAACCCTTGCACAGCAAACAACTCTCTGCTAAAGTTGGTATGAATTTTCATGAGCATCAGCTATAGAACTTGTGGAAATGGAATAAACACAAGAAATTTCAAAGAGATAAAGAACAGGTCAACCTATTGAAAAGGGACTTGGCCGGATCATATCAAATTTTTACGTCAGAAAATTTTCCTGACAGATCGAAACAAAGGAGTCATTGATGCGCATCCTGATAGTTGAAGACGAAAAAAAGGTTGCCAGCTTTATCAAGCGCGGTCTGGAAGAAGAAGAGTTCGGTGTAGATGTCGCTTATGATGGTGAAGAAGGCGTCTATATGGCTGAAAATTCTTCCTATGACCTGATCCTGATGGATGTGATGCTGCCGAAAAAAGACGGCTTGAGCGCAATCAAAGAGATCCGACAGAAGAATATCGTCACTCCGATTCTTTGCCTGACCGCCAAGGATACGGTGGATGATATCGTTTCCGGCCTGGATATCGGCAGTGACGACTACCTGACCAAGCCCTTCGCCTTCGCCGAACTGGTTGCCCGGGTCAGAGCGCTGGTCCGCCGCGGCTCTCAAGACCGCGGCGCGGAACTGTTCTTTGCCGACCTGCGTCTCGATCCGGTCGGTCACAAAGTCTGGCGCGACAGTAAGGAAATCGATCTGACCGCCAAGGAATACGCGCTGCTCGAATATTTCATGCGCAACCCGAATCAGGTCCTGACCCGAACCATGATCGCCGAACATGTCTGGGATTACACCTTTGACTCGTTCACCAACATCATTGACGTCTATGTCAACTACTTGCGGAAAAAAATCGATCGCGACTTCGACAAGAAGCTGATTCACACCGTTCGCGGAGTCGGCTATGTTCTCAAGGAGTCCGACTAATTGATCAAAGGCATCAGCCTGAAAACCCGTCACACCTTTTGGAGCCTGATTGTATTGGCGCTATTGATCGGTGGTGGCGGGTTTTTTTGTTACCATTCCCAGCAGCAGCGGCTCCACGAAATACTCGATGCCGAGCTGTTGTCGACCGCCCGAGATTTCGACTGTCTTTTCAGTGAAAGCGACGCGCCACTTTCCGCGCAAAACCAGAACGATTATTGCCGATCATTCAGTCAACTTCCCCTTCGCCGAGAAGGAGAACTGGCTGCTGCGCTCTACTCTGCACAGGGCAAACTGATCTGCAGCAATCATCATCCCCTGAGCCAGATTCTGGTATTATCACCGGCGATAAAAAAAACGCTGGTCAGTAAACCCCAATTTACCACGGCAACCGACGAGAAAGGGCAGCCGGTCCGAATCTTGACCGTTCCGATTGTTCGCCAAGGACGTACGGTTCTGCAACTGCAACTTGGCAGTTCTCTCCTGCCGATTCAAAAACAAACAGAGCAATTTGCGCTGATCCTGGTCGCCATTGTCATTGTGATGCTGCTCTGTTACGGAATCGTTCAATGGCTGCTCCTCGGCCAATTAGCTGGTCAGCTGGCCGCCTTTTACGCTCATCTGGACAACTCCCGGGGAGAAAATCTTCTGCCGTTCCAGTTCCCGCCGAATACGGGGAAAGAACTCACGAAACTTTTCAGCAGGTACAACATGTTGAGCGAACGAATCGCCCGAACCCTGCGGCGTACCCGGCAATACTCGGCCGATGTCACCCATGAACTGCGTACCCCGTTGACCATTCTCAAGGGGGAAACGGAACTGGCCCTGCGCAACAATAAAAGCAAGGAACAGCTGCTGCAGGTTCTCAGCAGCAATCTGGAAGAAATTTTCCGGATGAATCATCTGATCGACGACCTGCTCCTGCTCTCCAAAAGCGAACTGGGTGAGGTTCCGCTGAAGATGGAGGCCCTTAATCTCAGCAGCATGTTGCTGGAACTCTATGGCCAGACTCGGATCCTTGCCGAGGAGAAGCAGATCCAGGTTGAAATCAAGGGGGTCGATGACCAGGTCAGCCTGTTCGCCGACGGGCAGCGCTTGCGCCAGGTTTTCCTGAACCTGCTTTCCAACGCCATCAAATATACTCCGGAAGAGGGCAGAATCGCCATCGACTGTCATCTTGAAGGGAACCAGGTTCAGGTGACGATTGAGGATACGGGGATCGGTATCGACAGCCAACACCAGGAGCATATTTTTGACCGCTTCTACCGGATCGACAAAACCGACAGGCGCAATGATGGCGGCTCAGGTCTGGGACTGGCAATTGCCAAGTGGATTGTCGATGCCCACAAAGGGTCTCTCAACGTTCGTTCGGTACCCGGGCAGGGAAGCAGCTTTACGGTCACCTTGCCGTTGACAGCGCACACTGGCGGCAGCGCCACCGTTAAATGAGTGTTTTTGTCATGATTCATTTATAATAAATTTTAGGTTCACTTTTTTTACCTCTTAGTATATAAATTTATCAAAGGAACCTCTTAGGAGGCTCCGGGCCCCGAAGACCTCCCCCCCCTCCAGGTCTTTGGGGCTTTTTTATGTCGATTTCGCACAAAGTCACCTTCCACGAAAATATCTCCAGCCGCTAACGCAATCTGCTGTTATGATGATATGAATCTTAAATTTCAGGAGGTTAGATGAGCGCAACATTTCGTCCACGCCCGGTTTTCGTCACTGATTCGTTCATGCTTCCGGTCGGCAAATACGACGGCAAACATCGTCCGAAAATGACTTTTCTTGAGCTGATTGATGCTCTCGAACCCTTGTTCGACAACACTCCGATAAGCAAAGACCAGATCGGTTGTGTCGTGGTCGGCTGCCAGAACCCTTTCGCCTTCTCGGGCATTGACAACGTTGCCGCCAAAGTCAGCGGTCGGCTGGGCATCAGCGGGGCCAAATCCCTGCTCGTCGATACTGCCTCCTCCTCCGGCGCCAGCGCCTTCGAGGCCGCTTATCTGGAAGTCGCCTCGGGTCAGCATGATCATGTTCTGGCCATCGGCATCCAGAAAATGAGTGATGTTTCGACCAGTCACGCCACCCAGATCGTGGCCGGAGTCATCGATCGGGAAGAAGCTGAATTCGGCCTGACCATGCCGGCCTGTGGCGCACTGGTCGCCCAGTCATTAATGACCGAGTTCGGTTTGAATCAACAACAGTGGACGGAATATTCTGCGCGTTGGACAGAACGCGCCCAGCACTATGCCGCCCGCAACCCGAACGCGCACCTCAACTACGAAATACCGGTCGCCCAATATTTTGCCGACCTCAAGGACGGCAAAAACTACATGTATTATGACCCGTTGCGCTATTACGATTTCTGTCCGATGTCGGACGGTATCGCCGCCTGCCTGTTGAGTGCGACTCCCGGTCAGGTGCGGGTTTCCGGAGTCGGTTCAGGCACCGATATCCCGACCATTGCCGATCGCCTGACTTTTACCAGTTTTCCCGCCACCCTGATCGCCCTGCACCACGCCCTGGGGATGGCCGGGCTGGCCAACCTGCAACAGCTGGCCGGGCATATTCATATCAATATGCATGATCCCTTCAACGGCTTCGGCCCGATCAACCTGGTCGATCTGGGGCTGGTCCCACGGGAACAGCTGTTCGAGGGACTGCTTGATCCTGAGCTGACCGGCCCCACCGGGCAGTTTCCTACCAATCTGACCGGCGGTCTCAAGGGGAGGGGTCATCCGCTGGGAGCAACCGGCATGGTGCAGATCGTCGAAAATCATCAACTGCTCTGTCAGGACAGGTATCAGGCCGGCTTGTCACATTCGATTGGCGGCCCGATTAACAACAATGTGGTGGTGCTGCTGGAAACCGATGAACACTTCCAAAAACGCAAGGCCCATCCTTACCGTCCGACCTTACGGCCGGAATTGGGTCAATTGAAACCACCCCAGATGACCCTGGAAACAGTCCTCGGCAAAGAACACAAATGCCCGGCGCGACTGCTGGCCAAAACCTCCCGCTACGATTTTCGCACCGGCAATCCGCAGCGCACGTTATTGCTCTTTTCCACCAGTTATACCGGTCGGAAATACCGTTTTCTGATCGGTGTCGATCCCGGGGTCGCGGCGCCACTTGACGGGCTGAGTCACGGAGACAAGATTCTGTTGCAGAAGATAAATGGAGAATTGCGCGTCAACGACGTGCCGGTCCGCCGCTTCTACCGCAAAACCATCGAAGGGGTGGTCGAACTGGCCGATACCGCCTTTCGCCATCTGCGGCGCAAAAAACACTGAACAGAGAACTTGCATGGACCCCGAGAATATGCGCATCTGCACAGTGCATTTCAGCAACCGCCATGATACCCTGCTCGAATGCGTTTAACGGTTAAACATCAGGTGCTTCTGGCGCCGGTCACGGTCCTGTTGCTGCTTATCATGCTGCTCAGCTTCATGCTGTACGCATACTGGAACCTGTCGGCGAAACGTGATGAAAATCTGGCGATCGGCACGACCTTTGTCGCTCTGGCTGAGGCGGACATGGCCGCCCGGCGGATGCATGTCATCGTCCGCACCATGCAGCACACCGGCAAAGCCAATCCAGATGACATGGTGCTGGTTGCTGATCTTTACGAGCGTCTGATGTCCGCCGTCGGCCGGATCGTCCCATTTGGCCCCCTGCAAGGTTCCGACGATATCGAAAACCTGCGAAAACTTTCCGCAGCCCTGAACCCGGCCAACAGCCCGGAACCGGATCGGACTGCCGAACTCTTTGCCAAATTCAGAGCGCAACTCTCGACCCTCTCGAATATCACCCAGATCTATCTCAACAAAATCCGCCTCCAGTACGGTCAGGACGTGAAAGAACTGATCGACCGCACGGCCAAGGTCTCCATATCAGTGCTGGCCCTGGCGATCATTTTGGGCGCGGTGATTTCAGTCTACTTCAGCCGCCGGATTCTCAACCGGATCCAGCAGATTTCCGATACTGCCGGCCGGATCGCCGGCGGCGATCTGGAACTGCCGCCGACGCCTCAGAACATCCGCGACGAACTGGACGCCCTGGCGGTATCCATCAATCGGATGACCAAACGTTTGATTCAGGTCGTCGGTACGGAAAAACTGCTGGAAGGAGCCGAAGATGAACGGCGCAGAATCGCCATGGATCTGCACGACCAGTCGTTGGCCGACCTCTCCGCAGTATTGCGCGGTCTGCAGTCTTTTGCCGCCCAGCAGCATGAGGACGACGCCAGGTTCCAGGTTGTCACCCTCGAACAGGATCTGAGTCGCGCGATCACCAACCTGCGCGATATCATGAACAACCTGCACCCCCAAACCCTGGACATTCTCGGCCTTGGCGCCGCGATCGAAGCCCATCTCGACCGTCACTGCTGCAGCGACGATCTGCCGGAGTATCATCTGTATATCGACCCGCAGATCGCGGACCTCAATCTCGACCGCCTGCGACAATTGGCCATCTACCGGATTGCCATTGAAGCGATCCACAACGTCATCAAGCATTCTCAAGCGACCCGCTACGAACTGAACCTTGAGTTGCGGGATAAACTGCTGGTATTGTCTGTCGAAGATAACGGGACCGGTTTCGACAGCAAGACAACTTCAAGCAACGGCCGGGGGTTGAATAACATCCGTGAACGGGCCCGGGCGATCGGTGCGGAAGTCGGCTGGCGCCAATCGCGTTTTTCCAGCGGTACCCGTTTTGAATTGACCTTGCAGTGCCAGTGAGAACTGAGATTCGGAGTAGCTTATGCGCCCACTCGAGATCCTGATTGCCGAAGATAATCCCAAAGATTTCGAATTTCTCGAAAAGTTGCTGCAGGAGCTGGACGAAGAAGTCAAGGTTTCCCGTGCACCGAACGGCATGATCGCGCTGGAAATGACCAAACAGAGGGAAAATCCGCTGGTTATCAGCGATATCCAGATGCCGGAGATGAACGGCATCGATTTCGCCCGCAGCCTCTGGGAAGAGCGGCCGCAGGCCCGAATCCTGTTCTGGAGCCAGTTCAAAGATGAAATGTACGTCCGCTCCCTGGTGAAAATTGTCCCGCCGGAAACCGTTTACGGCTACATCCTCAAATCGAATCCCCGTGAACGGATTGCCTCGGCGATCCGTACCGTGCTGCTCGATGAACAGTGCTGGATCGACCCAGAGGTCCGCAAAGTCCAGGGGCGCGCCGGCCACAGCCTGACCGCCCTTTCCGATATCGAATACGAGGCACTGCTCGACATATCCCTGGGATTGACCGATAACCTGATTGCTCAGCGGCGGTATCTCTCCCGGCGCGGAGTCCAGAGCCGGTTGAATTCACTCTACAACAAACTCGGAATTGATCAGGAACAATTCCATTGCGACAAGGTCGGAGACTCTTTCAACCTGCGCAACCGGGCGGTCGCGGTGTCCCTGGCACGTGGTCTGGTAAACGCCTTTGAAATGGAACGGGAAGAAGAAGATTTCCAAGGCTGGTTCAAACGTTTCAAGCGCACTCATAAGCCGAAGGAATAGCCGGCTGACCCTAGTGGTCTGACCGATCAGCGGACTTATCCAGAGACAAGCCAGTTGCCAACCTGTTGGATTTTGGTTGAATACTGGCTTTTTTATTGTCGAAAGCAGCTCTTTCCTTGTCATCTTTCCAACTTCTATGGTAAAAGGTCTTACCAATATGCGGAGGAACAGATGAGCACAGTCTTTAAACCGATCCGCCCGAAAAAACTTTCGGAGGAGATCGTGGATCAAATCAAGGATCTGATCTCCCGCGGCGACCTGCGCCCCGGCCAACGCATCCCCTCGGAACGGGAACTGGCCTCTTTTCTGGGGGTCAGCCGCCCTTCGGTCCGGGAAGCAATCATGGTTTTGGAAGCAATGGGATTTCTCGAATCGCGGCAGGGAGGCGGAACCTATGTCCGCTCGCTGGCCGATGCCACCATGGCGGACCCACTGGCGAATATGGTGGAACGGCGTGATCCGCGCATGCTGCATGCCCTGACCGAAGTCCGGATCGGCCTGGAAACCTGGTCGGCGTATCTGGCCGCCAAGCGCGCCGAAGAGCCGGAAATTGAACGGCTGCGCGAGCTTTACGCGATCATGGTGGAACAAGCCTCCAGCGGTGGCTGGGATGCCGAAATTGATGCCCAGTTTCACCTGACGATCACCGCCGCAACTCATAATACCCTGCAGATCCATGTTCTTGATACCATCCAGAATCTGTTCAAAACGACCATCATGGTCGCCCTGAGCGAGTTTTACAGCAAGGAAGGCTACATCGAACTGCTCCTCAACCACCATCATGACATCATGGAGGCGATCGCCACCCACGATCCGGAGCGGGCTCGCGACCGGATGATGGAGCACCTGACCCTGGTCGAAGAAAAACTGGCCCTGTTTTTACAAAAGGAACGGCCGGATACGGCTTGAGGTTCCAATCAATTCATTCGACAAAAGGACGATCCGCTACAGATCGTCCTTTTGTCGTTTAGCCCCGTTCTTCATTCCCGGTCATAAGCTTGAGTCCCTATCGATTCCAGTCTGTGATAAGCTTTTCAGACCAAATATTGACCTCCTTCATTCCGCTTTTACTGAGATTGCCATGAAACTTGAAGAGATTTACCAAGCCACCCTCGACAAATGGGGGGAGGAAGCCCAGTACGATCAGGCCGTTGAGGAATGCGCCGAACTGATCACCGCTTTGAAACACTATCGTCGCGGTAAAAGCGACCGACAGAAGGTCATCGCCGAGCTGGCCGATGTCACACTGATGATCGGCCAGTTGACCTGGATGTTTGGTCGCGATGATGTCGAACTTGCGATCAAGGAAAAACTTTCCAAACTGGATCAACTGCTCTCTGAACCTTGAGCCTGCGAAAGGAAACCACCATGGCTATTACTGAAGGACAAGCCGCCCCCGACTTCACCCTGCAGGGGAGTGACGGCAAAACTCACAGCCTCAAGGATTACACCGGTCGCAAACTGATCGTCTATTTCTATCCGCGCGATAATACTCCCGGCTGCACCAAGGAAGCCTGCGCCTTCGGCGAAATGATAAATGAACTACAGGCACTGGATGCCGCCCTGCTCGGCGTCAGCAAGGACAGTCTCCCCTCCCACGACAAGTTCATCAGCAAATTCGGTCTGCCGTTCACCCTGCTCAGCGATCCCGAAACGACGATGATGCAGGCTTACGATGCCTGGGGGGAAAAGAAAATCTACGGCAAGGTCAGCATGGGCTGCAATCGCTCCACGGTGCTGATCGCTGCCGACGGAACCGTACTGAAGCACTGGAAACCGGTCAAAAATGCGGCCGAGCATCCGCAGCAGGTTCTCGACTACCTGAAGACCTTCTGAATTAGGGATGGGGATATGAGGCGAGCGACCTTTGCCGCGCTGTCACTGGCAGGTCTGCTGGTGGTGACAGCGGGTTTTGCCGGAGAACCGGATCGCACCCCGGAACTGGCGACCGGCCGGAGCGAACGGCAACAGGTCCAAGCCAGGACCTTCATGGTGGCCACCGCCAATGCCCATGCTACACAGGCGGCATATCGCATCATCAAACAGGGGGGCAACGCGGTCGATGCGGCGATTGCCGCCACCATGGTGTTGACCCTGGTCGAACCGCAGTCCTCCGGATTGGGCGGCGGTTGTTTTATTCTTTACTGGGATCGGGCGCACAACCAACTGCACAGCTATGACGGTCGCGAAACGGCGCCCGCTGCGGTTGATGAAAAACTGTTTCTCGAGCAGGGGCAGCCGCTGGCCTTCCAGGATGCCGTCGCCGGCGGCCGTGCGGTCGGGGTGCCGGGGCAGGTGAAAAGTCTCGCGCTTTTGCACCAGCAGCATGGCCGACTTCCCTGGAAAGCGCTGTTCGACGAGGCGATCCGGCTGGCCGAGAACGGGTTTAAAGTCTCGCCGCGGCTGGCCGATCTGCTCCGGAATCAGGTCTTCAGAGCCAAGCTGCAACGCAATGCAACCGCTCGTCGTTACTTTTATCCCCGGGGGAAACCGCTGGCTGCGGGAACCCTGTTGAAAAACCCGGAGCTGGCGAGAACCTTGCGCCTGCTGGCCCGCTCCGGCAGTGACGGATTCTACCGTGGCGATCTGGCGCAGAACCTGGTTACTGCGGTACGGCGGGACCCGCATCCCGGTCGGTTGCAACTGACCGACCTGGAACAGTACCAGGCCAAAGAGCGGCCACCGGTCTGCGCCGCCTATCGGCAATTCCGCGTCTGCGGCATGGGACCGCCGTCGTCCGGGGGGATCGGGGTACTGGAGATACTCGGAATTCTCCAGCAGACCGATATCGCTGACCATACTCCGCTTTCCCCGCCAGCTATCCATTTGTTCGCCCAGGCCGGACGGCTCGCCTTTGCCGACCGCAACCGCTACCTGGCTGACAGCGATTTCATCAAGGTCCCGGTCGCGGGGTTGCTCAAGCCGGAGTACCTGCAGCGCCGCGCCATGTTGATCGATGCCACGACCGACCGCGGAAAAGCCAGCGCCGGCACACCAGCTGGAATTGATGCCTCCAGCTATCTGCCGGGGAAAGATACGGAGCAGCATGGCACCAGCCATCTGTCGATTGTCGACGCCGACGGTAACGGAATTGCTCTCACGGCCAGCATCGAGCAGGGGTTCGGCTCGGGAATCATGGTTGACGGCTTCCTGCTCAACAACCAGTTGACCGATTTTTCATTCCGCAACCAAGACCAGAACGGTCAGCTGATCGCCAACCGGGTTGAAGCGGGGAAGCGCCCCCGCAGTTCCATGGCTCCGACCATGGTATTCGGCCGCAGCGGGAAATTGAAGCTGCTGATCGGCTCGCCTGGGGGCAGCCGCATCATCCCCTTTGTGGCGCAAACCCTCATCGGGGTTCTGGACTGGAAACTCTCGATTCAGGAGGCGATAAATCTGCCTCATTATCTGCACCGCAACGGGGACTTTCTGGAGCTGGAAGCGGGGACCGAACTCGAAACGCAGCTTGCCCCGTTGACCGGATTCGGCTACCGGACCAAACTGAGTGATCTCAACAGCGGCCTGCAGGGGATCCTGATGGACGGGCAGGAACTTCACGGCGGCAGCGATCCGCGCCGCGAGGGGCTGGTACAGGGGGACTGACCTCTCCCGCAGCGAATTCGGACTATCAGCAACAGGGAGGTTATGAATAATCGGCCATGGCCGGAGCCAGCTCGGCCAGACTTTCTATCGTCAGGGTCGGCTCAATCCCCCAGGGATCGAATACCGCCTGCGTCGAACGCTTCACCCAGACCGCCCGCATCCCGGCCGAGATCGCGCCGATGACATCAAAGGGATTGCTTGAAATCATCCAGCCCTCGCTTCCGCCACAGTCCGCCCGCCGGAGAAAATGGGCATAAACCGCCGGGTTCGGTTTGAAACTCATGATTTCATCGCAACTGACCACCCCGGCAAAGAACCGGTCGATTTCCGCATGCTTCAGCAAACTGCGCACATCATCGGCCCGGCCGTTGGAAAAAGCGAACAGGCGCAGGTCTGTGGCCTGCAAATTTGCCAATCCCGCTTGCGCATCGGCAAAAGCCGGCAGGCTCCGGTAACTTGTCAGCAGATCTTCCCGGTCAGCAGCGGTAATTTCCACCTGCAGCGCCTGGCAACAGAAATCGAGCGCCTGACGGGTGCAGACGGAAAAATCCGCGTAGTTCTGCATCAGCCCGCGCCGGAAGGAGTATTCCAGCTGCTTGCTGCGCCAGAGGTCGGTAAAGGCTGCCGCCTTCACCCCCACCAGTTGCTGCAGCCGGTTGAAGACTCCCGAGGTATCGATCAAGGTTCCGTAGACATCAAAAGCCAGGGTTTTCATCATGTCGCCTTTCCGTCAGAGCAAAGTCACATTCACGGCAAATTCGATATAGCTCAAGTCTACCTGAAAATTATTGATCAGCGAACTTTACAATGATGGCAACTGCTAGAGCGGTCGCAGCCGTCCTCCGCAATTCACATGGAGATAACTGTGGCGGCGATTCAGCCGCCGGGTCCGGTGCAGTTCTGCGCCGCAACGCTGGCAGACTGCAACCAGTTTGACCCGCTGGCGATAAAGGTGCTGCAACGCTTCCGAGCTGCCCAGACGTTCGACCGAGGTTCCCAGCGCTCGAGCCCACTGCTGCCAACTCTTACCATGGGCCTGGCGGTAGCGCCTCCCCGGCTGGCGACTCAAATGATCGCAGACATGGGCAATTTCGTGCAAAAGGGTCTGTCTGAGATTGTCCGGTTCCTGGGCGAACTGCAAGCGGATGCAGACCGGAACTCCGTCACGGGAGAGATAGGAACCGAGACTGCGGGTCGCCCGGCTGGGTCTGACCGGCAATCCTGACAGCTGTTTCAGGAGAGCTTCCGCCCCTTCACCCGCCTGGGTCCGGATATTAATTTTAAGCGCATCCCAGAGGCCAAGTTCCCTGGCCAGCATTTCAACCGTCATGAAATCTCCAAAATATTGCACATAAAAATACCTGAGCAGATATCAGATGACCTGACAAAGCTCATCTGCGAAGATAGGCCATGGCCGATCATAACACCATCGACATTGAAATGCAGGACTGGCTGATCATCCCCCCGGAACTGCATGACGGGGTGACGACGAAACCGCTGGGCAAACGCCAGCTGCGCAACTGGTCGCTGGTGCTGCAGTCCCGCCAGATCCCCTGGCGCGCGGAGCAATCCCCTCGGGGCTGGCAATTGCTGGTGCCGGCGGATCGCTTTTCTGATGCCTGCCGGGAGTTGCGAAGCTACGAAGAGCTCAACCGCAACTGGCCGCCACCTCTGCCGGTTCCCCGTCCGCAACAGGAAAATACCGTTGCCACGATCTGGGTATTGATCGCGCTCGGCCTGTTTCATATCCTCACCCAACAGCGGCTCGCCCTGTTCGGTCATTTCCCGGTCGACTGGTACGCCATCGGCAACGCCGATGCCGGCAAAATTCTGGACGGCGAATGGTGGCGGCTGATCACCGCGCTGACCCTGCACTCCGGCGGCGTTCATCTGGCCGGGAATATCGTGGTTGGCGGCATCTTCATCAACCGCCTCTGTCGCGACCTCGGTTCCGGACTCGGCTGGAGCCTGGTGCTGGCCAGCGGCCTGCTCGGCAACCTGGCCAACGCTTTCGTCCAATCACCGGATCATCAGTCCATCGGCGCCTCGACCGCCGTCTTCGGCGCGGTCGGTCTGCTGGCAGCCATCAACATGCAGCGCTACCGCTTTCACCTGCGCAAACGCTGGCTGCTGCCGGTCGCTGCGGCGCTGGGCTTACTGGCCCTGCTCGGCGTCGGCGGGGAACATACCGATATCGGAGCGCACCTGTTCGGCTTCTGTTTCGGAATCGGGCTGGGGATCGTCACCGGTTATCTAGTCGGTCGGTTCGGGTCCTTATCTTCTACAGCCAACCGGGCGATTGTCATGGTCAGTGTCTGCACCCTGTTGCTGTGCTGGATGCTGGCACTTCAGGCATAATTATTTTCCGGCTCACTCAAACGGCAACTCCAGTTGCAACGGTTCATCAGCCGGGATATCGGTGGTCAGGCCGGAAACCGTCAGCCCCAGCAATCTCACCGCCCGTTCACCCGCATCGGTTTTGTTCAACAGCTCTTCCGCCAGGTGCAGCATTTCACCAGCCTCTTCAAACGGTTCATTCCGAGTCACGGAGCGGGTAACAATCTGAAAATCGGCATATTTCACTTTCAAAGTCAGGGTCTGCCCGCTGGTCTGCTTGCCCTTCAGCAGGGTTGCGACTTTCTCCGCCAGGTCCCCAAGGATGGTCAGCAACTGCCCGCGGTCTGCAAGATCTTCATTTAAAGTGGTTTCCGTGCCGATCGATTTGCGCAGCCGGTTCGGCACCACCGGCCGCAGATCGATGCCGCGGGCGATATCGAAATAATATCCGCCGACTTTGCCGAAATATTTTTCCAACTCCTCCCGGGAAGGTTTTTTCAAATCGGCGCCGGTCAGAATGCCGAGATTCCGCAGCCGTTGTTCCGTGACCCGGCCGATGCCGTGAAAACGCCGTACTGGCAGGTTGTCGATAAACGCCTGCGCCTGCTCCGGGGTGACCACGGTGAGCCCGTCCGGTTTCTGCACGTCGGACGCCAGCTTGGCGAGAAACTTGTTGTAGGAGACCCCGGCCGAGGCCGTCAGTCCTGTAGTTTCGCGGATTTTTCTGCGAATTTCCTGGGCCACCCAGGTGGCCGACTGAATGCCCGGTTTGTTTTCCGTGACATCCAGATAGGCTTCGTCGAGTGAGAGGGGTTCGACCAGCTCGGTATACAGGTGAAAGATGTCCCGGATCTGAAGAGAGACCGCCCGATAGGCCTCGAAACGCGGCCAGACAAAGATCGCCTGCGGGCAGAGCCGGTAGGCGCGGGCGCAGGACATGGCCGAGCGGATCCCGAACCGGCGCGCTTCATAGGAGCAGGTCGCCACCACTCCCCGCCCGCCGGGGTCACCGCCGACAATCACCGGTTTACGGCGCAACTGCGGATTGTCGCGCTGTTCCACGGCCGCATAAAAGGCATCCATGTCGACGTGGATAATTTTTCGTTGCGGACTCATTCTGCTCCCAAATAAAACAGCCACAGAGAATCTCGATTCCCTGTGGCTGTCGATTGTAGCTTGAAACGATCCGGCGGTTAAGCGATTTCGACCACCTCAATATCAAAGTTTAGGCTCTTGCCAGCCATCGGATGGTTGGCGTCAAGCACGACCTTTTCCTCATTGACATCCTTGACGGTCAGCAACATCGGGGTCCCATCCTGGGTCTGCGTCTGGAACTGCTGGCCTATTTCAGGAGTCAGACCTTCTTCAAACTGGCTATGGTCAGCCTCAAAAACCATTTCCGGGTTGTAGGGGCCGTAGGCGTCTTCCTCGGAAATCCGCACCTGTTTCGATTCACCGACCTCCATTCCGACCACGGCCTGGTCGAATCCGGGAATCACCTGACCGGCGCCGACCTCGAACTCAAGGGGCTGAGCTTCGCGCGAGGTATCGAAAACCTCACCGTCGTCAAAGGTTCCGGTGTAATGGACTTTAACCTTGTTGCCGTTTGCTGCTGTCATATTTGCTCCTGATTGTCTGAAAAAAAAAGAATGGGTGGCTACTTCCAGGGAGGCCACCCGCGCGTCGGTTTCAATAGCTTATGTGTCAAGGGTGACATTCCTGCCCGGTAAAATCAACCCCTTATGAAAATATCTTCTCTCGGCAACCACCCTGCGTTCCCCTGCTTAATCCGAAATCTCCGGTACAATTAAAGTCATGAACAGTCCCAACTATTTACATCTTCCACGCCGCAACTGGCCGCTCTGCCGCTGGCTCGGTCGTACCCTGCTGAATCTGCTCGGCTGGCGGATTGTCGGCACCCTGCCCGATCTGCCGAAGGCGGTGATCGCGGTCGCACCGCATACCTCCAACTGGGATTGGGTCATCGGGATGGCCGCGGCACTGGCCCTGGACCTGGATGCCAACTGGCTGGGGAAACAGAGCCTGTTCCATCGCCCCGGGGGTGGGCTGCTACGTAAGCTCGGCGGCATCCCGGTCGATCGTAAACACCCGGCGGGAATTCTCGAACAGGTGATTGAGCAGTGCCGCGCCAAGGATTCCTTCCTGTTCGGTCTGTCGCCGGAAGGAACCCGCAAACCGGTCTCCTGCTGGAAATCCGGCTGCTGCCGGCTGGCCCAGGGCGCCGGAATTCCGTTGCTTCCGGTGGCCTTCGATTATTCGCAAAAAACCATCCTGATCTTCGACCATTGGGTTCCCCCCGCCGATGAGGACCCTGAGCAATGCCTGCTGCGTCTGAGTGAGTGTTACCGAACGAAGATGGCAAAAAAGCCGGCCGGGTTCAGGCCGCACCGGCAGATGGGAAATGAACCGGGAGACGAATGCTGACCACCCGCCGCCATCACTGCGCCACTTTCACCCAACCACATTTCGGGCCGACCACGACCAGACTGTTCGGCAGACCGCTCTGGACCTTTTCCATCGTGCTGCCGAACAGGGTTTCGAGGATCGAACCCTTGCCGTAGGCACCGAGCAGCACCAGGCCATCGTGCGGAATCTGGTAAAACTGTTCGACGATATCGCCATCCCCCAAAAACCGCCAGTCGAAAGAATGAATCTGCTCTGCCGAAAACCCCTGGGTCAATAGCTGCGCTTCGAGTTCGCCGCGGTCGCCTTGACTGAAAATCTGCAGCGGCGCGTTGGAGATTCGGTTGATTTCCAATGCCAGGCGCAGGGCACCGGCGGCGTTGTCCGAGCCGCCATAAAGCACCGATAACCGCGTCCAGGGCTTATAAACAGGGGCCGGAAGGTAAATCGGAAAGTGGGCGGCCTGCACAATCCGCCTGACTTTCGAGCCGATCATTCCCAAGGCAATCTTGCGCGTATCTTCACTCATCGAACGCGGGCAGGTCATCAGCGAGAAATGGACCGGCAGATCGGGCAGGTTGCTGGCACTCTTCCCGGTTGGTTTCACCAGGGTATGTTTTACCTGATGCAAGGCGAGAGTTTCGCGGATATGTTCCTTGGCCGATGCGGAATCGGTCAGATAGCTGTCATCCAGGTCAACCTGCACCACCTCGGAGTCGAAATAGAAGAGAAATTGTTTGAATTTGGGCAGATATACCGACAACGGCAGCTGCAGACGACGACAGAGATAGGCCGATTGCAGCAAGGTTTCGCGGCCGAACGGCGTATTGCGGAAGATGTGCAGAATGGGCTTGTTCATAGAAATCTCCTGATGCGAATGAGACCGCATCATAGCGCCTCAACGGAGCATTTGGCAAATCTGATGGCCGGTTTTTGCTCCCCGGTTCAACTCAATGTTGAATCTTACTCGCCTATCCTGCCACATTCCCGCTGTTCATCGGCGACCCGCTGGCGATTGCTTGCCTGGTGGGCCAGGCGGATCGGCTCCGGCAGGCGATAGCGTCCCCCGCAGGCCAGCACCAGCTGCTTCGCCTGCTCAATGCCGACCAGGTGTCCGGGGGAAATATAGAGCGGCTTGACCCGGTCGCGGGTTCGCAACAACACGCCGATCTCCTCCCCTTTCGGCGACCTCAGTGGCGTTGCCACGCCACGGCGTGCCAGCAATTCGCCATGTTCGCCGTAGAGACGGCTCTTGGCGCAACCGATAGTCGGCAGGTTCAACCAGAGGCCGAGATGGCTGGCCAGCCCGAAACGCCGCGGATGGGCGATTCCCTGCCCGTCCACCAGCAGCAGGTCCGGCTGCCGGCTGAGTTTGGCACAGGCCTCCAGCACCACCGGCAGTTCGCGGAATGACAACAATCCGGGGATGTATGGGAAATCACCGTCACGGCTGGCGGTCGCCGCTTCCACCAGGTGCAGTTCCGGGAAACTCAGCACCACCACGGCCGCGTGAAAGCGTCGGCCGTGCCAGCGGCAGGAGACATCGACTCCGGCGACCGTGCGAAGCGGGGTAGGCAGATTGGTGGAGAGGACGACCCGGTCCGCCAGCCGTTGCTGGAGGGCGATCGCCTCGGCGGGGCTGAGATCCCAGTTATGTAGCGTTGCAAAATCCATCGCCGCCAAACCTGACAAGCTGCCGCTGATTGGTTATAGTTTTTCCAGCAAATCCTGAAAGGAGGACCTTATGTCGGCCAAGATTGAACTGGTTCAGGGGGATATTACCAAATTGCAAGTCGACGCGGTCGTCAATGCCGCCAACACCAGCCTGCTAGGCGGCGGCGGAGTCGACGGCGCGATCCACCGGGCGGCCGGACCACAACTGCTGGAAGAATGCCGCGCGCTGAACGGCTGCGCAACCGGTGAGGCAAAAATGACCGCCGGTTATCGACTGCCGGCTGAAAAAGTAATTCACACCGTCGGCCCGGTCTGGCATGGCGGCAGCCGGGGCGAAGCCGATCTGCTGGCCAACTGTTATCGCCACAGCCTCAAGCTGGCCACCAAGGAGCAGCTCGCTTCGATCGCCTTCCCCTCGATCAGCACCGGCGTCTACGGCTACCCGATCGAACAGGCCTGCCGGATCGCCCTGCGGGAAACCCTTACCTTCCTGGAGCAGCCGAGTTCTCTGCAACGGGTCATCTTCTGCTGCTTCTCCGCCACAGATCTGGAAACCTATCGTCAGGCCTATGCCGAAATGGCGGGCTGAATCTCAGGCACGGTAACGGTTCTGATGCAGCTTGGAGTCCGGCAAAGAGGAGCGGGGATGCCCGTTTTTTTCTTCATCCGGGTAACCGATGGCGATCACCATCGGCACCTCGAACCCCTCGGGCAGACCGACCAGCTGCCGGACATACTCCGAGGCGCTCAGCTGAACTGTGTGGGGACGCAAGCGCAGCTGCGCCCAGCAGCTTTTCAGGCCGAGCTCCTCGGCCGTCAGCTGGGCGACAATCGCCGCAATCGAGCAATCCTCAATCCAGACGTCACTGAGCCGCGGGTCGGCGGCAATCACCACCGCCAGTGGCGCAGTGGCAAAAAATGATGTGCCGTGTGATTTCGCTATGACCAGCTGCTGTAACAGCTGCGGATCATCCACCAGAACAAATTCCCAGGGTCGGTGATTGCGCGAAGTCGGGCAGCGCAGCAATGCCTCTTTGAGCAGTGCAATTTTCGCCGCTTCAACTTTCTCGGCAGTAAACTTGCGGATACTGCGTCGTTGACGTAAAAGTTCCTGCATGGAGACTATCTCCTCCGTTTCGAAACGAATAAAAAAGGCCAGCCGGCAGTTCCGGCTGGCCACAGACCTGCTGTTAGTCCAGGTTACTGCCTTCGGCTCAGCATGTCCATTGCAACTTTCAAACTCACCCGCAAGCGTTCGAGCACGTCAGCTAGCTTGGCGATTTCATCCCGCCCCTTGACCTCGATTTTCTGACCAACTTTCCCATCAGCCAGTTCAGCGGCGATCTCGGTGAAATGGCCCAACGGCTTGAGAGCTCTGCCGACGACAAAAAAGACCATGACCAGCGATATCACCAGAATCACACCCATGATTAATACCAGCTTGGTTAACAGAACTTGTTTGGCCTGATCAATCTTCTCCAGGGAAAAACCGATGCGGAAGCCCCCCCAGTGCTTCCCTTTAACATAGATCGGCGTCGAAATATCCCACATGGTTACACCGGTATCGCGGTGATACACCTGCTGAAATGCCGGATCGGTATTCTGCGCCGCCTTGAGCCCGACAGGATCATTGAAAATCCGCTTGGTGCGATTGCCGACCAAGTCCTTCTCCTGGTCGCCGGTAATCGCCTGCTGATAACGGGTGTTGTGGGTCGGGAGATAGCCGTTGGTATCGACGGCAACGGCATAGACAACCGACTCATCCTTGAGGAATTCATCCTCCGGCGCCAGAATTGCTTTGTCCAGGTAGGCGTCGTATTTGGTGTGGTATTTCTCCGGAGTAAATCCTGGAATCAGCACGTAATTGGTATCGAAGGCGTCTTTGACACCGAACACCCCGTTGTCAATCGCCTCTTCCAAGACCCGGCCGATCAGTTTGGCGCCGACCACCGATTCGATTTTCCCCCGTTCGAGCAATTGATGTTCAAGACTTTCACCCTGCTGGGTAACGATGTAATAGGAACCGGCGGATATCACCACCAGCAGAACCAGGTTAACCAGCACTGCAACTTTGACGCTGATCTTGTCAAACATGAAATTGCCTCCTTGAGAAACGAGTTGGTCTGATTATTTCTGGATATTTCTGTTTCGTTATTTCTCCTGGTAACCGACCCGGACCGCACCCCAGTGACGATTCTGAATAACGATGGGAATCGACAGGTCACTCATCACTTCGCCGGTATCACGGCTGTAACGCTGCAACAGGAAAGGTTCCTGATTGCGTGCAGCAGCCAGTCCGGTCCGGTCATTGAAAATCCGTTTGGTCCGGTTCCATTTGGCGTCCTCATCCGCATTGCCGGTCAGCGGGCGCGAATACCGTGAGTTATGCGTCGGCAGATAACCATTGCGATCGACGGTTACGAAGAAAACCAGCCGCTTGTCCTTGGCCAGGTACTTGTCGAGAATCGGTTCCAGAATACCGTCGACCAGTTGATCGTACTGGGTGTGGAACTTCTGTGGGTCGGTACCCGCAATCGGGATATAGAAGGTATCGAACAGTTGCGGCATGGTCAGTCGGCCGGAGGTCAACAGCAGATTGAACTGGTCAACGATTTCTGAGCGACAATCGACGGCCCAGCTCTTGACCTGCTCATCAAAGGGCCCCAGAGCTTCAACCTGTTTTGCCGCCTGCAAGGGCCCGACTGGCAGTAACAAAACCACCAGTATCAGGATATATTCACGGAATCTTTTCATTTTGTGCATATTCATCTCCCATCGATATTACATCCGCCCGATTGGTCGAGACTCGGCCGATCAGACGATAGACGGTATCGAGCATGTCACCGGCGGAACAATCACTGTGTTGAATGACCCCGAGCAGATAGTTGTCGAGGATCGGAAAAACGTAGAAATGGCAGTTGTCCCGGCGACTGAACCCGAGATGCCGGCAGTAGCTGAATCCGACCTTTTCCATCACATCATGCGCCTGCCTCCCGCTGATCATCAGCAGCGTCGAATAAACCTCGGAGTCATTGATGGTCTGCCCGATCAGGACGCCATCATTACGCATCAGCAGGCAGCCGGAGACACCATCAATCCTGGCAACACGATCGACAAATTCCTTAGCGGTTGCCATATGATTTATCCTTTCTGATAATTTTTCAGTTCCGGGTCGATCAGCTTGCGATAGTGCTTGATCTTGTCCGGATCGCCTATTTCCCGGTTTTGCAGCTCGATCAACGCTTCGATGCGGCCGATCTCGGTGCGCCCCTGTTTTTCCCAGACTTCCAGCGTTTCGTCGAAGATTAATCCGGCCATCGGGCCAAGGACTTTGCCGAGCAAGACTTTCATTTCACTGAACAGGCCGAGCAGGTCATCCGATTTGGCCGGAGCTGCCGCCGAACCGACAGCCAGCGGTCCGTCTTCGGTATCGTCCGCTTCGATCCCGGCATTTTGCACCTCTTCCTGCAGCAGATTGAACGACATGGTCAACAGGTTGTGATTGAAGGATGGATCACAGACCACAAAAACCAGCAGGTTTTTCTGCAGTTCCCGGGCAACAACCACCGATTCGTCATAATGCAGGCTGACATCGATCAGGTCATTGAAACTCATACGCCCGGCGGAATACAGTTTGGAGAGATGTTTTCCAACCGCGGCAAGTCGCTCCGGCTTGAAAATTCCGGGCAAGTTACTGATCTTCAATCCGGCCCTGGGGCTGTAAACACAGGCGCCGACCACTCCCGGTATTGATTTGAGTTCATCGAGTATCTGATTCATTGCTCCATCCTCCCTCAGGCAGCACCCTGCCGGTGAGAAATTAGCGGTGTAGGTAACGTCTGATCTCTTTGATCACCTGCTGCGCCGGCACCCCTGGTTTCAACTTTGCGACCACCCGTCGCTGCCGACTGTTAAACAGCAGATAGCGACAACGGCTGGAAGTACTCAGAACCAGGCAATTAAAAGCCCCGAACTTGAGCTGACTGTCCACCATTTCGATCAGGTGCATGAAAATCGCCGGATCGAACTCTTCCAATGAACAAGTTCCGTCATTTTTTTCTTCGAGAAAACTCATCTGATCGAAGATCGCGTACTCCTGAACCGGCGCCATTTTGGTCAAAACTTCTACCAGGCGCTGGCGAACCTGCTCCTCTGCGGAAAGCGGTTGGCGCTCGGCAATATCGGCCTGAACTTCCGCGGGAAATCCCACTCCGGCCGTCGAGGACGTTTCCGGAGCCACGGCCTGCAAGGTCATTTCGGCGTACATCCGTTCATCCTTTTGGCGGCAGGCCTCGATCAGGAGGTGCTCCAGCGACATGGTGATGACCCGCTGCTGACGCCGGCAGATGCTATCCATTTCGATCTCGGTATTCTCCCAGCAGACGATTTCCAGCGCTGCCGCCTCGCCGTTCTGTTGCTTATAATCGGCGTCCAACAGCTCCCCGCGACGGATATAGAGATAGCCGACCCGGCCGTCGCTGAGCACTTTCAGGGTGCAGGTTTTCTGCTCGATATTCATCAGCTGTAAAAAGGTCGGCAGCGTGATGCCCCGGATGAAACTCTTGTCTCCGGCTTCGAGCCCGTTCGAAATCCCGTCCAGAAGCATCTGGAAATCGAGCGGTTTTTCCAGATACTGCAGCGTATTCATAGTTGTCAGCCGAGCTTCAATTTCCGGCGTGCCGAAGGCGGTCATGACGATCACCGGCAGTTGCGTCTGATGGCGACTGACCCAGGCCAGCAGCTCGAAACCGTCCAGTTCCGGCATCTTCAGATCAGTCACCAGCAGATCGATCGGCAGGGCGCGCAGCACGGAGACAGCCTCACGCCCGTTTTCCGCGGTCAGGATCTGGAATTTATCGCTATGAACGCTCAAACCATCCTTCAGCGACAACAAAAAAGACTTTTCATCATCAACAATCAGTACTCTTTTCACTGGCTTTCACCTGAATTCCTGTCAATTGAGTCAGTAGCGCTTTTCGCCGCAGCAATCGCGGTTTCCGCTTCAGGACTGACCGGCAGACTGATCGTCACCCGGGTCCCCTGTTTCGGACGGCTGTCGATTTCGATATCACTGTTCATCATTGCCAGCAGTTTACGGGTGATGACCAGTCCCAGGCCGTTGCCGTTCGGCTTATTGGTATTGAACGGTTGAAAAAGATGCTCCTGCTGTTCCAGGGGAATACCGCAACCGTTATCGGCGATCGACAACCAGACCAGCTGCCCGCGCAGTTCAGCGCTGATACGAATTTCCGGACAGTAGCGCCCCTTCAGGGCATCGGCGGCATTGTTGAAGATATTCAACAGCGCCTGATGCAGGGCGCGTTTATCGATCCGAATCCTGGCGATATCAATGGGAGTTTCGTTGATGATGCGGATGCCGTGGGACTGGAAATCCCGTTCGATCAGGGCGAGGAATTTTCTCATAAACTCCTGCAACGGCTGATCCTTGATATCGACATGATCGTAAATACTGAAAGTTTTCAGCGACTTGAGAAGATATTCCATACGGCCGATATCGGCCAGCCCGCGGTCAATGTATTCACTGACCGACTCGACGGAAAAAGTTCCAAGGTTCTGCTTCAGAACACTCAGCGCCATTTTCAGGGAATTGAGCGGATTGCCGATTTCATGACGAATTCCGGAAAAAATAAAACCGATATTGTCCATGGCATTGGCGGCCTGGGCAATGGATTCGAGGCGCGCCGTTTCGGTAATATCACGGATGAAGAGACAGCGATAACGGGAAGTGATTTTGTACACCGAACAACCGAGCAACCGTCCCGGCAAAGACACTTGCTGGGAATGGTGGGCCACATGTTCGAAACGCTGCGTATCTTCCAGATTTTTCAGCAGCAACTCATAGAGCGCCTGATAATCGCCGCAGAGCTGCTTATCCTTGAGAACGTCAACAAAAACCGGATTGCGGTAATCGATCGCCTGCCGTTCCAGATCGAGAACCAGAATGCCGACATCGATATGATCAAGAATCTGGGAAAAGTCCCAAGGTGTTTCCAAATTCTTTTCCGTTCCGGGGGCAGGATTGATAAAATGTCCGCCGAACTTTACGGCGGTCGGACCGCCCTGTTCAACTCGCAGTTCCCCGTCAACCGACTTGAAGTGCTCTAGTTGCACCATCAACAATGTCCTCTTGGCATTCCCGCAAATTACAATAGTCTAATAGACATTTTTAAAACAAGATTATAATAAAAAAATTCTTAATCAGCAAGCAACAAAATTATTAAAATAGAGTTTGTCAAGATCAGCGAAATGAATCCGGACAGAAATCAGGGGAGAAAACCGCTGGAAAATTAAACAATGAGAGAAATCGATTAATTAGAAATGAAAAAACGGAACGGCAAGCGAAACCAAGAATCTGACAGCCTGCCCGCGATAAAAACAAAAGACGTTCTATTTTCAATATGAATAAAATTATTCCAGACTCTGGAGAGGGTCGCAGAGATCAACCAGACGGCCGCCGCTCAGTTTTGTCAGCTGTTCCCAGCTGACCGGTACCACAGAATAATCGTTTCCGGCCGCGGCATATACCAAGGGAAAACGCTGCAGCGATCGATCGAGCAGGACCGGCAACTCCGCAGGAAGCAGAAACGGACATACGCCGCCGGGCGCGTAGCCGGTGTAGCGTAGCACATCATCCGCCTGTGGCAGCCTGACTTTACCCGACAGGCCGGCCGCCCGTTTCAGGCGCGCGCTGTTGACTTTCCTGTCGCCACCGGTCACCACGGCAACCGGTCGCCCGCCGATCAGGAACAGCAGGGTCTTGGCAATTTCGGCGACCGTACAGCCGACGGCGGCCGCCGCAGCCGGACTGGTCGGGGTTGGTTGCCGATATTCCCAGACCTCGATCCCATGCCGGGCCAAATAGGTTTTGACCTCAGCGATTCCCGGCATGATCAACCCTTCAGTGCCGCCAACAGTTGTTCCGCTTCCTGTTGCAACTCTGGCTCGAGACGCGGATCACCGACAACTTTCTGCAGCAGCTCCAGACCTTCCTTGCGCCAGGTGCGGGCGATATAGGTCTGAGCCACCCGCAGCTGCCAGCGCGGGTTATCCGGCTCCTGGCGGCAGGCGGCATTGAAGGTGTCGAGCACCTTCTCCAGTTCCCGCTTCTGGCGGAGCAGAAATTCGGCCAGCGGCATGCTCAATCCGCCGCCACAGCCGCCGCCGGCCGGGAACCGCTGCAAAACCGCTTCCGTTTCCTCCAGGGAGCCGGCCTGTTCAAGCAAGGACGCGGCAACCAGCAAAAAATGCGGATCATCAATGCCTCCCGCCAACGCCTGGCGAACATGTTTCAGCGCCTGGTCGGGCTGTTGCTCCTGCTGGCTGAGCAGGGCCAGATGGGCGTGACAGAAGGCCGGGTCCACTCCTTGGTCAAGCAGGTCCTGAAGATACTGCCGCGCAGCTGCGGTTTCTCCCAGTGTCACCAGTACCGGAATCAGCGCCTCGCTGACCAGCAGCAACTCGGGGTCCAGCTGCCGGGCCTTTTCCAGAATCGACCGGGCCTCGGCCGAGCGTCCAGAACGGGCCAGTGCCGAACCATATTCAAAGTGATAGAGCGCGTCCTGTTCCGACGCCGGTACCTGCTGCCAGAGCGGCAAAGCCGCTTCATCATCCCCGGCGTTGGAATGCAGGAAGGCCTGCAGGAAGATCTCCCCTTTTTGCCGGTATTGCGCGGCGATATCTTCCGGATAGGACATCAATACCAGTTCCAGATGGGTCTCAAGATCGGGCAAAACGGTGTCGGTCGCCGCAGACGCAGTAGAGGGTTGCGGACCGCAGCTGGAACAGTCGACAGCAGCAGGCATCTCGTCAAGCGGGGCAGTCGTCAGTTCAACTTTGTCGGCGGTCAACAGCTGCTCGATTTCTGTGCGCAGGTCAGTGCTGCAAGCCAGTTCCAGGGCAAGCTCCAGGTGTTCACGAGCGCTGATTTCCTCACCGGAACGCCGGAATCCGAGCGCCTCATTCAGATTCAATCTTGCCAGTCCGTCCCCGGCGGCGGCTTGCAATTCACGCAACTCCGCCGGTTCGGCTTCGGCTCCCCCCTGCTCAACCAACTGCTCAGCCAGCAGCCGCGCGTCGGCAAACCGTTTCTGCTCCACCGCCTTACGCAGCGCGGCGATACTGGCGCCACCGCCACCGAAAAATTTTCCCATCCATCCCATCGGATTGTCCTTTTATTTTATTGCTTTGCCGGATTAAAACAGGGCGTCGATCGTTTCGAAGCAGAGCTCACTCTCAGCCAGCCGCTGCACCAGGGCGATCTTTTCCAGATCATCGGCGCTGATTTTAGCGACATCCGCCTGGATGGTCGTGTAAACCTCTGCAGTGGTGTTCGTTGAACGTATATAGGGAATTCTGGCATCGTCGAGCACTCGCTGGACGATATCCGCCAGCGGCGCCACGCCGGTGATCACCAGTCCGGCAATCCTGGTCCTGAATTCAGGAAGATGATAGAGCGTCGCCAGCATCACCAGAACCTCATCCCGGCTGCTGGTAACGATGATCAGGGTCGATTTGAGCAGCAGGTCGACCACCCGTTGGGTGGCAGCCGCACCGAGTTGAACATGGTGAACAATCCGCCGGGCCTGTTCTTCATCAGCATGCAGGTGCAGACCGAGCAGCTCGGAAAGATACTTCAAGGTCGGGTTGGCCAGGATCGGCGAGTAATTGAAGCCACCGATCACCTGAATCCCGGATTTCCTGAAAGCCAGCTCGAGGTAGTGCAGGGTCGCTTCCCGTTTGCTGCGGACCAACTTGTTCGGCATGATCACCCGCACTTCGGCACCCGCCTCACGATATAATGCCAGATTCAGATGAATGGCGTCGATCGTACTGCCGACCCCACCGTCGGCAACCATCAGCACCGGTGCATCGAGCTGTTTCGCGACCTGGGCATTGTTCATGCCGATCACCGCGCCGACCCCGCTGTGTCCGGCTCCCTCGATAATCAGAAAGTCGCAGCGCTTTTCCAGCTCCGCCGCCGCCCGGCAAATCTGTTCGAAGTAGAGCTGCGGATCGATCTTCCCTTCCAGGGCCTTGCGAGTGGTGGAAGGCTTGAGGACCACCGGCGACATGTACTCCAGATCCTCGTCCATACCGTAGACATAGGCCATCAGGGCCGCATCGACGTCGATATCCCGCCCCTGATATCTGGTCCGTTTGGGACCGAACGGTTTGATGAAACCGACCCGTCGGTATTTTTCCCGAGCCAGATGCAGCAGAGACAGGCTGGTCGTGGTTTTCCCGCAGTTCTGCCCGGTTGCGGCGACAAAAATTTTCTTACACATCTCTCTCTCCCGGCAGCGGCCGAACCTGAAATAATAACCGAATCATCGGATTGCCAGATGGGAAAGTACCATGACTGCCGGGGGGCTTCAAGCGCTAACCCCGCTGCGCTTCACAGGAGAAAGGTTCCGGACGTTTGACAAAAACAGAAGCTCAGGAGAGAAACAGATTGCGCTCGCGGACGAACTCCGGATGAAATCTTTGCACCAGATCCTCAAGGACGATCGGGTTGGCTTCCAGCGCCAGACAGCCCTTGTTCATGACCAGGTCGTAGGTTTCATCCGCTTGGTTCAAACCGATTCCGTAACGACGGCAGAACCCACCGGCCAGGCAGATCACTGCGCAGAGTTTAAAAACCACGTCATTCTTGCCGCGCATTTTTTCAAAATCGTGATGATAATAGGTCGTCTTGACAATGGTTTTCGGATAGTTCCAGAAATCGAGCAAGGCAGCGCCGACCATCTCATGGGAATAGGCGAACAACCCCCGCTCAACATCGCGCAGCTCCCCTTTCCCGGCCTCGACGATCCGCACCACCTCTTTGTAGAGGTCTTTGTCGCGATTGATCATCATTACCTTGCCGATGTGATGCTGCAAGCCGGCCAGATAGGCCTCGCTTTTATCCAGGTCGGTCAGGCGGTCGGCAATCATCCGACTGGCGACAGCGCAGCCGATGGAGTGCTCCCAGAGTCGCCGTTCCAGCAGGCCGTAGGTTTTATGGGTGCTGCGCAGGCTGTATTCCATGGCCAGGTTCTTCAGGACATTTTCGCCGATGACGATAATCGCCCGATCGAGGGTGCTGATCTGCCGCTGCTGCTCGTAAAAGGCCGAGTTCGCCATCTTCAGCACCCGCGCCGAAATCACCGGATCGAGAGCGACGGCATTGGCCAGCTCCTTGATTTTCAGATCCGGCTTGCGCAGCAGTTCGAGCAGCTTGGTCGCCACAATCGGCGACGGCGGCAGTTCGCCCATATTTTTGATGATCGATTCAAAATCCCTGAAGGTTCCCATTATTTGTTCCCTGAAATCTGCGCTCAATCCATTCAGAACTAGCCGGCAGCCAGCTGCCGCAGTTCACCACCGAAAGCCCTGATATCTTCTTCCCGGCTCTGCCAGGAACACATGAAACGCGCATGCCCGGAGCCGATAAAGGTATAGAAATGCCAGCCGGCATCATGCAGTCGCGCGATCAGCGCTTCGGGCAGCTGCGCAAAGACGGCGTTCGCCTGAACCGGGTGTACCAGCTGTATGCTGTCAACCGACAGCAATTCATCCGCCAGCAGCTGCGCCATCCGATTGGCGTGCGCGGCATTGTTCAGCAGGGTTCCCTGTTCCAGCATCCCCACCCAGGGCGCGGCAAGAAAGCGCATTTTCGAGGCCAGCTGGCCAGCCTGTTTGCAGCGGTAATCGAACTCCTTCGCCAGGTCCCGGTTGAAAAACACCACCGCCTCGCCGACCGCCATGCCGTTCTTGGTGCCGCCGAAGGTCAGCACATCGACCCCGGCCTGCCAGGAGAGCTCTTTCGGAGCGATATTCAGCGATGCCAGGGCATTGGCGAAACGGGCGCCATCCATATGCAGCCGCAGCTGATGCCGTCTGGCCAGGTCGCCGACCGCCTGTAATTCGGACAGGGAATAAACCGTCCCCAGCTCGGTGGCCTGGGTGATGCTCAACACCTTCGGTTTGGGATAATGGATATCGCTGCGCCGCTCCACCGTATGGCTGATCGCATCCGGATCGACCTTGCCGTGCTCGCCGCCGACCAGCAGAATCTTGGTGCCGTTGGAGAAGAACTCGCTGGCGCCGCATTCGTCGGTTTCCACATGCGCTATTTCATGACAGATGATGCTGTGATACGACTGGCAGAGCGACGCCAGGGCCAGTGAATTGGCCGCCGTGCCGTTGAAAACGAAAAAGATCTGACAATCGATCTCGAAAAATTCGCGCAGCGCATCACAGGCTTTCGCCGTCCAGCGATCATCGCCGTAGGAATTGACGTACCCCTGATTGGCCTCGGCCATCGCCTGCCAGGCTTCGGGACAGATACCGCTGTAATTATCACTGGCAAACAGATTTTTGTTCATCAACTCAACTCCGGATAAATTATTATAACATTCCAATCATGGTCTGCAGTAAACCATAAAAAAGAGCAATTTTCCAGAATGATCTCGCGAAAATCGGCCATTCCGCCTCAGTGCTCATCAAAACCGAGGGTCACCAGCACGCAGGTGCCGTCGGCAATCAAGTTGACCCCCTGTTCATCGCAATAGCGAATCGCCGCTTCACTCTGCGCGCCCGGCTGCATCCAGATATTTTCGATGCCTCTGGCGACGGCCAGCGGCACGATTTTTTCCGTAATCTTCGGCGGAGTGATCACTGAAATGCTTTTCACCTGGTCCGGCAGATCGGCGACCGAGGCCACGCAGGCAATCCCCTCGATCTCTTTCTGCGCCGGATGCACCGGAATCGCCGAATAACCTCGCTGCTGATAGCAGCGCAGCACTTTATTGCCGAATTTATTGCGATTGTTGGAAGCGCCGACCACACCGATGATCTCCGATGCAAGAAAGCGCCCGATCTGCTCTTTGTCTGCCATTTCTTCTCTCCTCTATTTCCCGCCCGCTTCCTTCGCTTCCCGTTCTCGCGTTCGGGCATAAGCGGGTCGTGAACAGATGCGTTGCTCATAATCTTCCAGCGCTGCCTGGCCATGCGGGATTTTGAGAGCCCGTGCCCAGATCAGGGTATGTGCCGCTAAAACATCGACCAGGGTAAACCTGTCGCCGACCAGAAATTCACGCCCGTTCAATCCTTTAGCCAGCACCGTCGCCGCCCGCCCGAAATCCAAGGGGATCAGTTCGAGGATCGCCGGGACCCGTTTTCCCGGCGGATAGAGAAAACGATGCTTAAACGCCGTCCAGAGCGGCTGTTCCAGTTCGGTCAAGACGAAATAACTCCATTGATCATATTTGGCCCGGTCAGCGGTTCCGGGTCGCGGTACCAGTTCGCTCTCAGGAAATTTATCCCCGAGATAGGCGCAGATCGCCGCCGATTCGCTCAGCAGCAGTTCGCCATCGACCAGCACCGGCACCTTGCCGAAAGGATTTAGCTTCAGATAAGCCGGCGCCTGCCCCTCCCCTTTGAACAGATCGATCAGATGGTACTGATACTCGATGCCCAGTTCCTCTAGAGCCCAGATCACCCGCGTCGTGCGGGTCCGCGGCATTCCGTAAACTTCCAGCATCGGCAACCCCCTTTCATCCAAGCGGACAAATCGATGATTCAAGAATGACATCAGACAGATGGCAACGCAAGCGCGGGAACGGAAAACCAAATCCTCCGGTAAGATATTCCGTCAGAGTATCAAGGAATCCCGGCAAGAGGCCGAGTTCAAGAGGAGCAACAAGCACAGATAGGACAGAATGAGATTAGTTGTGTATTATTTAACAAGTTGAATTGAGGGCTGACTGGAAACTTTTGGCAAAAATGAGATTCAGATGGCTGGCAGAATCCTGATCGCACACCATTGCGCTGAAATAGCGGCTGAACTTGAAAGCTCGCTTTCCGCTGCGAGTTGTGAAGTTTTCCGGGCCGAAAATCTCTGTGCGGCTTCCCACCTGCTGCATCAACACCCCGACCTGTTGCTGCTCGACATGCACCTGGCGGAAACCGCTTCGGCCGAAGAACTGTTCGATCTTGCCGCTGATCTGGAACTGGCTGAAACCTACTGTCTGCGTCTCTGTCCACCCGAAAACGATCTGGTCAAAATGCGGCAGCTGGCTCCTTTCGCCTGTGGCACTATCTCCCCACCGGGGCTCGGCGAACAAATCCTTGAGCAGATCAATATGTTGCGACGGATCAAACAAGCGGAAGCGGAACGGAACCAGGCTCAGGAGCTTCTGCTCCTCCACAAGATGGAAGTCGAAGAGGGGCTCCGCTCGGCGGCACATATCCAGCACGCCCTGCTCCCCAACCAAATGCCGGATACCCCGGCTTTCGATTTCGCCTGGCGCTTCATCCCCTGCGAAACCGTCGGCGGCGACCTGTTCAACCTGCTGCCGCTGTCCGAAGATATCCTGCTCGCCTACCTCCTCGATGTCAGTGGTCATGGTGTCTCGTCGGCGATGGTGACGGTTTCGGTTTTCCAGAGCCTCTCCGATCGCACCAGCCAGCTGGTCAAACACCCCCTCGACCACCCCCCTTACTTCCGGATCGCCGATCCAGCCGAAGTGGTCACCGCCCTCGACCGGATCTACCCCTACGAGCGTTTCGAGAAGTTCTTCACCATCGCTTATCTGCTGCTGGAACCGGAAACCGGTCGGGTCAGATACTGCAACGGCGGCCATCCGCCGCCGCTGTTGGTGCGCAGCACCGGTCAGCTGGAGCGGTTGGAGGCCGGCGGCACCCTGGTCGGCATGGGCGGTCTGCTCCCCTTCGAGGAAGGTGAAATCCACCTGCGGCCGGGAGACCGGATCTATCTCTATTCGGACGGGATCACCGAATACGCCGCCCCCTCGGAAGAGATGTTCGGAGAACAGCGCCTGATCGACTTCTTCCGCCGCCACCAGCAGGCCCCTCTGGAAGAAACGGCTGAAAACTTCATCCGGAACCTGATGGATTTCGGGGCAGGGCAGGCGCCGACCGACGACATCAGTTTATTCTGCATCCACTTCAACGCCCCGGCCGGATCCTTACGCCTGGCCGGAGAGCACAAGCGAGCGGTGCGCCGGAAGGCGGACTAAAGCGCAGGATGGGAGGATGACGAAATTACTTATTCTTGAAAAGCAGAACATGTGCGATTTGTCTTAAGTGAAACAAGAGACCGTAATCCATCATAAAATATGAGACAGCCTAACCAGTAGGAAGCTGAGAGGTTAACGCTATCTGTTGAATATTTTTCCTAATGTTTAAAAAGCCTCGCAACTTCAGTCACATGAAGCTTCGAGGCTTCTTTTTTAGGCCGCGAAAACTTTCTTGGGAGCATCGGCGCATTTCCCCCCCTTTATCTACTTCCCGTCAAAGGATAATTTAGCCCCAATTGACTCGGTGAAAGCCATAAAGCAACAGCACCTCCTCCTGGAGGCGGGTAGCAGAGCCGGACGCCAGGGTGATAACATAGAATCAATATGGGGGCTGGAATCGAGTTGACGAGGTCCCCGGAAAGGAGTTTGAGGGAAATGAGAATATCCAAGCGTGTCATAGACTGGATTAACCTGCTCCTTGGTGTATGGCTGATCATCTCTTCCTGGGTTCTGGGAACGGTAGCCAGCACGACAACAACGGTTCTGGTGATCGTAGGTATTGCGTTGATAGCTTTCTCCGTGTGGGCGCTGGCTCGAGCGAAGAAATTTGCCGCGGAATGGTGGAACTTCTTTCTCGGCGTTTTGCTGCTATTTTTGCCGTGGACTCTCAACTACACGACCAAGTTTGGCATCGCCGTAAACTCCTGGATCGTCGGGGTGCTGGTTGCCGCTTTGGCGTTTACCACCATGCCGCTGATCGAAAGCATTCGCGATCAGAAACCATCCCATCATGTCTGACAGTCAAACCATGCAAGACAGCGTCAGCCATCGATGAGCGCTCCATTGCTCATTCAGACAGCTTCACGCTAAAATGAGGAACAGATTAAGAATGTCTAAAAGCAGGAAGGAGAAAGCGCATGGCAGAGAATAAAGAAACTGGCGCCACAGTATTATAGCCAAATGACAGCCAGCCAGTTAAAAGATGAAAGCCCCAGCCCCGAGATCGATAAGCTATTTAAAAACCCGCAATTTGTCTGCGGAAATTGTGGCGCTAAAACACATTCTAAAGCCAACCTCTGCAATCCAGAGCCCCTTTAACGAACTGTTGCTTTTCACCTGACCCACAAGAAATCCCCGTCCGAATAGCAAGACAGGGATTTCTTGTGGGTTTCATATCGTGAATAATAACACCTTCACCAGAAGGCGCCTCGTTAGAGCGCCTGGACTGCTGACGTTGACACTTCTTCGCTGCGAGCCAGTTGCGACTGGCCCCCGACGCCGTGCTCCAGCAGCACCAGTAGAGGATGGATGGCATCCTCGAATTTATGCCGTTCGCGCCGGTTCAAGGGAGCGCCTGCCGGCAGTTTGACTGTCAGCGGATTCCGGGGGGTGCCGTTGACCCGGATCTCAAAATGCAAATGCGGCCCGGTCGCCTCCCCCGATTGACCGACATAACCGATCACTTCTCCTTGCTGGACATGGCTTCCCCGATGCAGATTACTGGCAAAACGACGCAAATGGGCGTAGCGGGTCGCATAGGGGCCGAAATGTGTTATTTCCACCAGATTGCCGTATCCACCGTTGGGACCCAGATAAGTGATGCGGCCATCGCCGGCCGCCCGGACCGGGGTCCCGATATTCGCGGCCAGATCGACGCCTAAGTGCGGGCGCCACACCTTGAGCACGGGATCGAAGCGGTGCCGGGAAAAAGGGGAACTGATGCGGGAATAGTGGACCGGGGTGCGCACTAAGGTCGGTCGCAATGACAAGCCGTGTTCGTCATAGTAACCACTTTCCCCGTCGACGCCGCCGTAGCGGAAGGCTTGCAGGGTCCGGTCATGCAATACCAGTTCCGCGCCCAGAATCGGACCTGGCTTTAACTCTCGCTGCTCGACTCGCCGTTTGTCGTAGATCAATGAAAACCGGGTGCCGCGACGGATTTCCCGGCGGAAATCGACCCGCCAGTGAAAAATCTCTACGAACTCGGCTGTCTGGGCAGCGCTGAGTCCCGCCTCCTGTAATGCCTGGTTGAGCGTGTTGTTGACCACTCCCGAAACCGTGCTTCTCTCAGTAATGGCTTGCAGTTCCTCCACCTGAGCCTGCAGAGCATCGGCTTCGGATGTGACGACCAAGGTGTGCAAAGGATCGGGCGCGTAGCAAAGCCCGACCAGTTTCCCGTCAGCATCACTACGTAATCGCAGCTGCTCTCCCGGATGAAGTAGCTTCAGGGTTTCCACTGCAGCGCCGAGCGCCATCACCCGTAGCCATTCCGCCGGTCCCAATCCGACCCGCGCGAATAACGCAGACAGGGTATCGCCGGTATGCACTTTGATGGTCTGCCAAGGGTCCTCTGCCGGCGCGGCGTTTGCAAGGGTGTCGTGCGCGGTTGCTGGCAGAATCGATTCCTGAGTGATGGGAGAGTTCAGCGTCGCAGTATCCGGCAGTCCGGGAGACGATCGCAGCGCCGGAATTGCCGCCAGCAAGCCGATCCCCAGTCCAACGACAAACAGGGCTACGCGCCAGGAATTGCACTCTTCCCCTGTTACCCAGCTATTTTTCGGCCGGCCCCAGCAAGCGCGGGCTAACAATTCCAGTTTCCAGGAGATGGGCTTACGGGAATATCCTGACCGCGCCGGGATGACCGCCCGCAAAACAGCAAACTTTTTTCTCATTTTATTCTGCCGAATCTTGTTCATGGCGACTCACCACAGACCAGAGCTAAGGGTTCGCCGCAGCACTGTTACGAGTATGGGGGAACACATATTATCCTCCGCTGGCGTAGTAACAACGCAAAAGGAAATTCACATCAAACCGGGCAATTCAGAAATGGCCCGAGAAGAGCCTGTCGAGGTGCTTAACGTGGAGGGGCGCGGCTGCGTAGCGATGGAATAGGGCAGAACCCAGGAACAGGCAGGACCAGGGCGATATACAAGGGCGAAAGGACTGGAAGGATTTGCGCAGCAATGGTCGGAAGCGTTGGTGTGACTTCAGCCTGGTGGAAAGCGGCGGCGCAGGCAGCGCAATCCTGATGGTCGGCCAGGGCTTCATGATGATGAAAACTGACGAACATGAGGGCCAGTAACAATATCACCAGAAGACTCAGCGCCAGCCGATGGCGCTGATGTTCATTGGTTGGTGCGAAATGATTTGAAAATGGGGAAAAATCCTCTTTCATGGGGATTAAGTAAAACTTATTTTGAAAATTTTGTCAATTGTCAAGTCCTCTGACGATGGAGGTCTCACAAAACTAATACGGTTTGCGGGAAATATCTCAGAAATTTCTCCAACCAAAATTTCGACCAATTTCACAGAGCTTGCAGCCGATTCTTAAATTTCCCGCAATCCGTTACACTCCAGGGAGTTTAGCCCGTTCAATGAAATCTGCGGAATTGGGGTTGCTGGCGATGCGCAACATCGCCAGCGGCAAAAAAGGTCCAGATATAAATGGATAGAATGAACCGGACGGGACCTTAAGGCAGAATCTGCGCCACCAGATCCAGCAGCGGGCCGGGATAGACGCCGAAGATCAGGATCGCGGCGAAACAGCTGGCGAGCAGGATGAACTCCTCCTTGCACCCTTCACGGAACTGGTAGGCGGAGCGTTCCTGCATGAACAGCACGATGATCGGCCGCAGGTAGTAGTAGAGCGAGACCAGCGAGGTCAGGATGCCGATCACCGCCAGCTCGGGGTAGCCGTTGCGCAGGGCGGCCTGGAAGATGCCGAACTTGCCGAAGAAACCCGCCAGCGGCGGAATGCCGGCCAGGGAAAGGAGAAAGGCGGAGAGCGCCGAGGAGCGCCGCGGGTGCAGATAACCGAGACCCTGCATTTCGTCGTATTCCTGGATCTCCTCGTTCTCCAGCGCCAATGAAGTCACCACGCCGAAGGCGCCGAAAGTGGCCAGGCTGTAGACGACGATGTAGAACAGCAGCGCCTGCCCTCCCACTTTGCCGCCGGCCAGCAGCGCGATCATCAGGTAGCCCATGTGCACCACCGAGGAGTAGGCGAGCATCCGCTTTAGATTGGTCTGCGGCAGGGCCGCCAGGGTGCCGACCAGCATGGTCAGCACCGCCAGCAGCCAGATCACCTGCTTGACATCCCCCCCCGCCGACCCCAGGCCGGACAAGAGCGGCAGCAGGGCGGTCACCACCGCCCCCTTGGAAGCGGTGGCCAGCAGACCGCTGATCGGCGCCGGTGCCCCCTGGTAGACATCGGGGGTCCAGAGGTGGAAGGGAACCAGCGAAATCTTGAAACCGATCGCCACCAGCAACATCGCCCAACCGGCCAGGCCCAGCGGACGCAGGGTCCCATTCAACTGCAGGCCGGCCAGCGCCTCATGGAAATGGAAACTGCCGGTCGCGGCGTAGATCAGGGCGATGCCGAAGGCGAGGAAGCCGGTCGCCACCGCGCCGAACACCAGGTATTTGAGTCCTGCTTCGGCGCCGCGGTTGTCGGTTCGGTTGAAGGCGATCAGGATATAGAGCACCAGAGTGAAAGCCTCAAGCCCGAGGAACAGCCCGACCAGCGAAGTCGCCGCCGAAAGCAGGCTCATCCCGGCCCCGGCGAACAGCAGCAGCGAAGCGTATTCACCGCCGCCGAACCGGTGCAGATCGGCATAGCGGCGCGAGAGCAGCATTGTCGCGGCTATAATGACCGACCAGAGCACGGTGCAGAAGCGCGCATAGGGGGAGGTGGCGTACATCCGCGCGACCTCGGTCAGCGGCGGTTCCAGGACCCCGGCGGTCAGTGCGGCGAGCAGCGCCAGCGCCATGCCGACCATCAGCCAGAGACGGCGATTCGGCACCCAGGCGCCGAGGATCAGGACACCGGTTCCTCCCAGGGCGAGGATCAATTGCGGCAGCAGGGCTTGCAGTTCAATCAGACTCATGGGTGCCCTCCCAGCAGCAGCATCCGCACCGGCTCGCGCAGCGGCTCAAGAGCCGGCAGCGGGTAGCAACCGAGCCAGATCACCAGCAGCGCCAGCGGGACCAGAATCAGCCACTCGCGGCCGTTCAGATCTTGTCGATGAAGCGGCTCGCAACTGGGCCCCCAGATGGTTTCCTGCACCAGGCGCAGCATATAAGCCGCGGCGAACAGGACCCCGCCGACAGCGATCCCGCCCCAGACCGGATGGACCTTGAAAACCCCGATCAGGATCAGGAACTCACCGGCAAAATTCGCCAGTCCCGGCAACCCCAGGGAAGCCAGGCAGAACAGCAGGAAGAAGGCCGAGAGGTTTGGCTGGGTTTTCCACAAGCCTCCCAGCAGATCAACCTCGCGGGTTTCGGTACGTTGGCGGATCATGGCGATCATCACGAACAGCGCCCCGGTGGTGACGCCGTGATTGATCATCAGCAGTACGCTCCCTTCCCAGGAAGTCTGGGTCCAGGCCGCTAGGCCGAGAATGACGAAGCCGAGATGGGAAATCGAGGAGTAGGCGACGATCCGCTTGATATCGAACTGCAAATAAGCGACCCAGGCGGCATAGAACAGACCGATCAGCGCCAATACCGCAAGCACCGGCAGCGATTTTTGTGCCGCCAGCGGAAACAGCGGAAAGGCGAAACGGATCATCCCGTAGACCCCGGTTTTCAGCAGCAGCCCGGCCAGATCGACCGAGCCGGCGGCCGGCGCCTCGGTATGGGCGTCAGGCAACCAGGTATGGAAGGGAAACAGCGGCACCTTGACGGCAAAGGCCGCCATGAAGCAGAGGTAGAAAAGCATTTCCTGACTGAAGCTGAGTTCTGTCTGTTTGAGCGCCGCCAGGGCAAAGGTGTAGTTGCCGGTCTGTTCGCCGTGCACCAGATAGAGGCTGATCAGCGCCAGCAGCAACAGCAGGCTTCCCGCCAGAGTGAAGAAGAAAAATTTGACCGCCGCGTAGACTCTTCGGTCATGCCCCCAGACACCGATCAGGAAGAACATCGGGATCAGCATCAGCTCCCAGAACAGATAGAAAAGCACCAGGTCGAGAGCCAGGAAAACCCCGATAATCCCGGTTTCCAGCACCAGCACCAGGGCGAAGAACAGCGCCGGGTGGTGGCGCATGTCCCAGGAGATCAGCACCGCGATCACCTGCAGGAAAGCGGTCAGCAGAATCAGCAGCAGCGAAATGCCGTCCATCCCCAGGGTATAGCGGATGCCGTAGGCCTCAATCCAGCTGACATCCTCGTAGAGCAGCCAGCCGCCACTTCCGGAGTGCAGAGAAAAAGCCAGCGCCACGCTGATCACCAGCACCAGCGTGGTCGACCCCAGCGCCAGCCAGCGGCAGGCATTGGGCGACTTGCGCCAGATCAGGCAGAGCAACGTTCCGGCCAGCGGCAGCCAGAGCAGCAGGCTGAGAAAAGGCAACTGTATGGGAGTGTCAGGCGTCATCGGTCCCTACTTGCATTAAATTTCGGCAACATTTTTAAATGTGGCATATGGTCTCGGGCTGCCCACTCCAAGGGACGCATGAACCCATCCCTGGGGCTTGACTGCTGCCATCCGGGCGGCAGACACCTTTTCCGTGGACACCCCGAGACCATATTCTTTCACCTTTCTCTGGCTTCTGCCCTTCTTTCAACCCAGTCCCGGACGAATCAAAATGGCCCAGATGCAAGGCTTGCGAAGACTGATCCATGAGGCGTAGCAGCGCTACGTCGAATGGAGAAGGCTGAGCGTAACGCCGCAGATGGGTCATTTTCATTCGTCCTTTACCTCACTGCCAAAAGCAGGAACCAGCCGACGATCAACAACAACCCCCAGGCAAACCCCTGCAAATAACGCGATATCCTGCCGTCGGCGAGAAAACGGGTGATATGCCCCAGCTCGAAACTGGTCTTAGCGAATCCTTCCACCAGCCCGTCGATCAACCCCAGGTCTCCCCCCTGCCAGCAGAACCGGCACAACCAGCGGAAGGGCCGGATCAGCAGCAGGTCGTAAAATGCATCGAACCGCCAGCCGGCCAGAAGAAAGCGACTGATTCGGGTCGATTCACCCTCGGCAAACCGGTAATAGCGCAGATGGGCAAGCAGCCAGCCGAGCAGAAACACCCCGACGGCAATGCCGAGCAGCAGGTATTCCTGTGCCACCGGCAGCTCCAGAATGTCGCTCTCCCGCCCCAGCCAGGCGGAGAGCCAGTCATGACCGCCGAACAGGTGCGGCAGGTTGAGCAGTCCGCCGCCCAGGCCGAACAACGCCAGCAGCGGCAGGGTCCAGATCATCAGTCTCGGCAGGTCATGCGGCAACTCCTCGCCGCGATAATCGCCGGCGAAAACCAGGTACGCCAGCCGGAAACTGTAGAGCGCGGTGATCCCGGCGGTCAGGATGCCGATGCCGTAAAGGGCCAGGTGAAAGAAATCGCCACGGGCGAAGGCGCTGGCCAGGATCAGGTCCTTGGAGAAGAAGCCGCCGGTCAGCGGCGCGCCGGCCAGGCAGAAGATCCCGGCGAGGAACAACCAGAACACCGCCGGCGACCGCTGCCGCATTCCGCCCATCAGGAAGATGTCGTTCTCATGCCCGGCCAGATTGATCAGGCAACCCGCGCCCATGAACAACAGCGCCTTGAAGAAGGCGTGGGTGAGGAGATGGAACATCGCCGCCGAGACGCTGCCGACGCCGACCGCCAGGAACATATAGCCGATCTGGCTCATGGTTGAATAGGCGAGCACCCGCTTGATCTCTCGCTGGGTCAGGGCGCAGGTCGCCGCATAAAAAGCAGTCAGCGCGCCGATGATGGCAACGACCCCCATGGCGAGCGGCGACAGGGAGACCAGCGGGAACATCCGGCAGAGCAGATAGACCCCGGCGGTGACCATGGTCGCGGCATGGATCAGCGCCGAAACCGGGGTCGGTCCGGCCATGGCGTCGGGCAGCCAGGTCATCAGCGGCAGCTGGGCGCTCTTGCCGCAGGCGCCGCCGAGCAGCAGTAGCGAGATGATGGTGATGGTGGTCGGATCGAGTTCCGCGGCGCGACCGTTGATCGCCTCGATGCCGATGGTGCCGAAGCGGGCAAACAGCCAGAGTACGCCGACAGTAAAGAACAGATCGCCGATCCGGGTGACGATGAAGGCTTTGCGCCCGGCAATGGCGTTCTCGGTCTTCTGATACCAGAAACCGATCAGACCGTAGGAGCAGAAACCGACTCCTTCCCAACCGAGGAACATCAGCAGCAGGTTGTCGGCCAGCACGATGCACAGCATGGCGAAGACGAACAGGTTGAGCAGGGCGAAGAAACGCGCCTGGTCGGTCTCCTCTTCCATATAGCCGGCCGCATAGAGATGAATCAGGCCGGCCACCCCGGTGACCATCAGCGCCATGATCGCCGCCAGCGGGTCGAACAGCAGGCCGACCTGGGCGCTGAATCCACCACTGTCCAGCCAGGTGAAGAGCGTGGTCCGCACCCCGGTCCCGGCGCCAGACCAACAACCGAGGGTCGCCAGGAAACTGCCGAGCACCGCGCCGCTGGCAATGATCGCCTGCACCGGCCGTGACAAACGGCTTCCCCAGCAGGCGTTCAGTACGCCCCCACACAGCGGCAGCAGCGGTATCAGCGCCAGCAGCAGTTCCATCAGCCCCTCATCTCGTCAAAGGCGCGGACATCGACCGTCCCCTTGCGCCGTTGCAGATAGACCACCATCGCCAGGGAAATCGACACCTCGGCGGAGGTCATCGCCATCAGGAATATTACAAACACCTGTCCGTCGAGCTGCTGCCAGAAACTGGAAGCCCCGACCAAAGCCAGGCCAACGGCGTTGAGCATGATCTCGACACCGATCAGGATCATGATCAGGTTGCGCCGCGCCAGGACACAGACCAGCCCGAGGAAAAACAGGATCGTCGACAGGATCAGCACATGTCCAAGCGGAACAATCATACGCCGCCCCTTGCACGTTTCTTCCGCTCCGGCTTGCCGACGTAAAACGCGCCGACGGCGGCAAACAGCAGCTGGAAGGAAACGATCTCCACGGCCAGGGCGTACTCCTTGAACAGGGTGTAACCGAAATCGCGCGGGGTCGCGTACCAGCGCGGCACCCCTTCAGCACCGGCGGAATCAAGCCCGGTGAGCAGCAGGGTGCAGGCCCCCAGCGCCACCGCCAGCAGCAGAATCGGTAGCCATTGCGCCCAGCCCGGCCCGAAACGGTCCGCCTTTTTCCCCGGCGCCAGCTCCAGCATCATGATGATGAACAAAAACAGCACCATGATCGCGCCAGCGTAGATGATCACCTCCCAGGCCGCCACCAGCGGCGCACCGAGCAGATAGAAGAGCAGCGCCAGAGCGAACAGGCTGTTGACCAGATAGATAACCGCATGCACCGGATTGTTCCGGGTAATCGATAACAGCGTCGCAACAATCGCGATCGCGCCGAGAATGTAGAAAACTATGGTCGCCATGCAAAACCTCTGGATTTACGGGCTCAGGCCCGAGGCTCTAAGCTTCAGGCTCTAGGCTTTTGGCTTTAGGTTTTAACCCTCGGCCCTCGAGCCTCATCCCTGCCCTTACGGCAGCAGATCCTTTACATCCACCGGCGCCGACTCCGTCTGATTGCCGCCGCGCGGAGCGGCGACGCCGATGCCGGCCTGCCGGTAGAAATTGTAATCCGGTTCCTGGCCACAATGATCGACCAGCAGATCTTTCTTTTCATACACCAGTTTCAACGGGTCGCGCCCGGCCAGCTCGTAATCATTGGTCACCTGGATCGCCAGGGTCGGGCAGGCTTCGGTACAGAGCCCGCAGAAGATACAGCGGGTGAAGTTGATCCGGAACCAGGCGGCATAGCGCCGGCCGTCGGCCGCCTCGGTGGCCTGCATCGAGATGCAGTCGACCGGGCAGGCGGCGCTGCACAGGTGGCAGGCGACGCAGCGCTCCTCGCCGTCCGGATCACAGGTCAGGATCAGCCGCGCCCGGTAACGCGGCGGCGGCTCGCGGTGCTGCTCCGGATACTGCACCGTCACCGGCTTGCGGAACATGTTGCGCAGGGTCACCCAGAACGGTTGCAGGGTTCCCGAAATATCACGCCAGATATGCATGGTTCAACCTATCCACAACAGGGCCGCGCCGGTAACGATCACGTTGAGCAGCGCCAGCGGCAGCAGCACCTTCCAGCCGAAATGCATCAGCTGATCGTAACGCAGTCGCGGCAGGCTGCCGCGCACCCAGATGAAGAAGAAACAGATCGCCAGGACCTTGATTGAAAACCAGACCACTCCCGGCAGCCAGGGGCCGTGCCAGCCCCCAAGGAACAGCACTGTCAGCATCGATCCGAGGATCACCAGGTTGATATATTCCCCGACGAAGAACAGCCCGAAGCGCATCCCCGAGTACTCGGTATGAAAACCGGCCACCAGTTCGTTCTCCGCCTCCGGCAGGTCGAAGGGGATGCGCTTGCTCTCGGCGACGATGCTGATCAGGAAGATCAGAAAAGCCGGCGGGTTTTTCAGAATATAAGGGATATCCGCTTGCGCCATGACGATGTCGGTGAGGGAGAAAGAACGGGCCATCATCACCACCGGCACCACCGCCAGCCCCATCGCCAGTTCGTAACTGATCAACTGGGATAATCCGCGAATCCCGCCGAGCAGGGCGTATTTCGAATTGGAGGCCCAGCCGCCAAGGGCGATACCGTAGACGGCCAGCGACGACAGACCGAGAAAATAGAGCACGCCGATGTTCAGATCGCAGACCACCAGCGGCAAGGTGCGGCCGAAGATCTTCAGCGGCGGTCCGAAAGGGATTGCGGCGAAGGTCAGCAAGGCAGTCACCGCCGACAACCCCGGCGCCACCAGAAACAGCCATTTATCGGCCGACGCCGGCAGAAAATCCTCCTTGGTCAACAGTTTGATCAGATCGGAGAGCGGCTGCAGCAGTCCGAAGGGGCCGACCCGGTTCGGTCCGTAACGCAATTGCATGCGGGCGAGAATTTTCCGTTCCGCCAGGACCAGATAGGCGGCCAGAGTCAGCAGGACCATGAAGATCAGTCCCAGCTTGATGACAATCAATCCCAAGGTGATCAGCTGCTCAGGCATGTGGCACCTCCGGATTGACGGTGCAGAAACTCAGCTCCCCGCCAGGTACCAGCTGCAGTTGGGCGGCGACGGCTTCCACCAGGACGCACCCGGCCGCCAGCTGTTTACTCAGTTGGAGAGGCAGCTTGAAACAGCCGAATTCACAGTCGAGCACCACCCGGTCGCCGGCCTGCAACTCGCGATCAGCGGCATCCTGCGGATTCAGGACCAGGGCAGCCGGCTTGAAACGCGGCGTCAGTTTTTCGGAATAGCGACTGAACAGGTCGCTACCGTAACGGGCCTGACCGATAATCAGTTGCAAGGTGCCCGCCGGTTGCTCGGGGCTATCAGTGGTAAAAACACTGCGCTCATCACCGGCTTCGACCCGGATGCCGCCGCTCCCCGGCTGCAGGTCGGTCAAACCGGAAAGCTGCGGCAGCGACCCGACCATGCGTGCCCGCACGGCAGGAAGATCCTGGTCTGCATTCAGCAGCTGCTGCAGAAGTTGCCAGGCCGGCCGCGGGTCGCTGCCGGGAGTTTCAGAGAAAAATTCCCGGGGCGGATGATCGCCGTTGCCGGTAACTGCGATCGGCAGTCCCGGTTCAATCACCGGGGCATACAGCTGCATCTGACCGACGTTGTTGATATACGTGCCGGCGGATTCCGGCGGCGAACAGGTGGGCAGAAACAGATTGGCGTGAGTAACCAGCGGGGTCGGCAGGTAATCGAATACCACCAGCTCATCAATTTTCGCCAGCGCTCCGGCAAAGCGCTCTCCGTCGAGGGCTTCGAGCAAGGGATCGTTTTCGACACTGACCAGCATTTTCACCCGCCCGGTTTCCAGCCGGGTCAGCAGATCATCCTCTTCCGCAGGGCTGAGCAGCGCCGTGCCGAAGCTGTTCGGACCACCCAGCAGCGGGTAGAGCAGGCAGGAGCTGTCGCTGTTTGATACCTCATGCGCCAGCTTTTCCAACTGCAGCAGTCCGCCGGCGCCGAGCAGATCCCCGCCGCCGACCAGCACCGGATGCTCTGCCTGGTACAGCAGCTCCCGCAGTCTGATCGCATCAGGAGATTTCCGTTCCTTCAGTAGCGCCTGAAGCTGTAACGGTGTCAACCTTTGATGATCGAATTTACACGGCAGTTCCACCGGACGCGGGTCATAAACCAGTACCTGCCCGCCGTTACGCACTACCTGACGCAGAGCTACGGCGAGCATCGGCGCTTCGGACAGCGGGTCGGCGCCGAATACCAGCACCAGATCACTGCGCCGAACCTGGTCAAGGGTCGCCAGGCGGTCGGCGAGATCGAAGGCGGCGACCTGGGCGGCCTGATGCCGTGGACGGTGGGCGCTCAGCAGGGGGGCCCGGCACCCGAGGTCTTTGCCCCACTTCTGCAACAGCCAATTGGTTTCCAGTGAGGCGCGGTCCGAACCGAGCAGCAGCACCGCCTCCGGTCCATGCCGATCGATCAGTTCCCGTGCCTGGAGATCAAGCTGGCGCAGGGCGTCATCGATGCTGACCAGCTGTTCGCCGCTGCGCGCCTGGCGCGGGCGGTCCGGATGATTGACGTAACCGCTGCCGAATCGGCCGCGATCACAGATGAAATAGCCGTTGGTCTTGGGGTTGATGCCGCTGCGCACCCGCTGGATTTCGCGGAAATGCCCACCGGGGATGGTCGAACAACCGAGGGAGCAGTGCGGGCAGAGCGACGGCGCCTCCTGCAGATCCCAGTAGCGGGTTTTGAAACGATAGGTCTTATCGGTAAACACTCCGGTCGGACAGGCATCGACGATATTGCCGGAGAAATCGCTTTCCAGCATCCCCTCCCGGTAACGTCCGAAAAAGACCCGGTTGCGCGATCCGAGGATACCGAAATCGCGCCCGCCGCAATAGTCCTGGTAGGTGCGCGCACAACGGTAGCACTGGATGCAGCGGTTCATCTCCTGAATGATGAACGGTCCCAGCTCCTGGTTGCTGTAGGTGCGCTTCTTTCCCCGGTACCGGCGGATACCGTGGCCGCTGGCGATGGTCATCTCCTGCAGCTGGCATTCCCCCCCCTCGTCACAGACCGGGCAGTCGTGGGGGTGGTTGATCATCAGCCATTCGCCGACCCGGGCGCGGAATTCCGTCGAGCGCTGGTCACCGGTGGTCACCACCATCCCCTCCTCAGCCTTGATCAGGCAGGACATCTTCAGCCCTTTGAAGGAACCCTCGACGACGGTCACCGCGCACATTCGGCAGGCGCCGACCGCACCGAGTGCCTTATGGTAGCAGTAATGGGGGACAACAATCCCCAGCTGCTCCGCAGCCTCCAGTACGCTGGCCCCCTCGGGAACGGAGACCTGCTGGTTGTCGATGGTCAAAATCGGCATAAATTCTTAGATTCCAAAGCCTGGTTCCTAGCGAAACGGGCACTCGCCCGTTTCGATGTGATCGACAATTTCCTGTTCAAAATGCTTCAACAACCCTTCCAGCGGCCCCATCGCCCCTTCGGCAAGGGCGCAGAAACTGGTGCCGCTGATATTCCGCAACTGCTCCTTGAGCATCTCGTGGTGCTCGACTGTTCCCCGCCCGGCTTCGATAGTTTCCAGCAGCCATTCCACCATGGTCAGCCCATCGCGGCAGGGGGTGCACCAGCCGCAGCTCTCGCGGGCGAAAAACTGGATCAGGTTGAGAGTCGCCGCGACCATGCAGGTGCGGTCGTCGAACACCGTCACCCCGGCGGTGCCGAAACGGCTGCCAACCTTTTCCAGACTCTCAAAATCGAGTTGAACATCCATATGCTCGGCAGTCAGATAAGGCGTTGACGCCCCGCCGGGCAGGCAGGCCTTGAACTTACGTCCCTGCCAAACCCCGCCGCCGTACTCCTCGACGATCTGCCGCAGCGATATCCCAACCGGCAGCTCGTGGCATTCAGTCCGGTTCAAATGCCCTGACAGCCCGTAGAGCTTGGTTCCCGAGCCTTCGTGGGTCAACGCCAGGTCGCGGAACCACTCTGCGCCGCCGCTGACGATATGCTGGATGTTGGCCAGCGTCTCCACGTTGTTGACCGTGGTCGGCCGGTCGAACAACCCCCGGGTCGCCGGGAAGGGGGGTTTCAGGCGCGGGGTCGGCCGTACTCCTTCCAGGCCGTTGAGCAGCGCGGTTTCCTCGCCAAGGATATAGCGCCCGGCACTGCCATGGACATGCAGTTCCAGGTCGAAGCCGCTGCCGAGAATATTCTCGCCGAGGTAACCCGCTTCGGTCGCTTCGGCGATCGCCCGCCGCAGGTTCTGCGCCTGTGGCTCGTAGGCGTAGCGGATGAAGATGTAGCCGACGTCGGTCTGCAGGGCATAGGCGGAGATGATCATCCCCTCAATCAATTGGTGCGGATCGGCGGCGAGCAGTTCCCCATCCTTGTAGGTACCGGGCTCCATCTCATCGCCGTTGCAGACCAGGTATTTCGGTCCCGGCTTATCGGCCGGAAAAAAACCCCACTTGACGCCGGTGGGAAACCCTGCCCCGCCGCGCCCGCGCAGGTTGGCGTCCTTGACCAGCTGGCGTACCTGTTCCGGCGACATACTGCGGAAGACCTGTTCCAGCGGCTGATAGCCGCCGGTTTTCTGGTAATCGGCCAGAAAAACCGTCTCGCCGGGGCGGCGGTTTTTGAACAGCAGTTGCGGGGAGTCGCTCACGCACCACCCTCCCGGCGCAACTGTTCGATCAGCTTATCCATTTCTTCGATAGTCATGGAGCCGCAGAATCGTTGTCCGACCATGATTGCGGGCGCCCGCCCGCAACCACCAAGGCAGCAGCTGGGGAGCAGCGTGAACAAACCGTCAGCACTGGTCTGGCCCATCTGGATACCGAGCTTCTGCTCAAGATGGGCGGCAATCTCCTCGCCGCCGCGGCTCCAGCAGGCAATTGAATCGCAGATGTGAATCGGATACCGGCCGACCGGCCGCCGGTAGATCTTGTCGTAAAAAGTCGCCAGTTCTTCAACTTCAAGCGGGGTCAGACCGAGAATGGTCGCGGTCAGCTCCACCCCTTCATCCGGCACCCAGCCATGATTCTTCTGGATCGCCCGCAGTACATCGATGATCATCTCGCGCGGATGCTCGATCTCGGCCGCATGACGGATGAACGCCTCAATCTCTTCCGCGTCCAGCAACCCAATTTGTTCGTTCTTCAGATCTTTGACCATTAAAAACCTTATTTTCTAAATTGTTAGTTTTTTTCTTTTCTGCATCCAATTTTAAGGGCCGATTAAAAAGGTCCAGATGCAAGGCTTGCGCAGGATTTGAACCACAGGCCTAGCAGCGCTAGGTCGAGGATTCAAAGACCAGCATAACGCAGCAGATGGGCCTTTTTCATCGGTCCCCCCGCCAAAGTCCGGATTCAAGGCTTGCGCAGGCTTTGGTCCGCAGGCCTAACAGCGCTAGGTCGAGGAACCAAAGACCAGCGCAACACAGCAGACGGGCCTTTTTCATCGGTCCAAATCCGCAAGAACGAAGTCGATGGAGCCGAGTATCGCTATCAAATCCGCCACCAGCCACCCCCGGCTCATCCAGGGCACCGCCTGCATGTGAGCGAAGGAAGGAGTGCGGATCCGGCAACGATAGGCACTGGGGCCACCGTCGCTGACCAGGTAATAGCCGCATTCCCCCTTGCTCGATTCGGTCGCCCGGTAGCATTCGCCGCGCGGCGCGGCCGGGCCGCTGGCAACATTGACGAAATGGTGGATCAAACTTTCAATATCGTGCAGGCCGTCGTGCCGCTGCGGGTAGCCGTAGCGGTAGTCAGCAGTCATCCAGCGCCCGCCCGGCATCTCGCGGGCTGCCTGCTGAATAATGCGCAACGACTGGCGCAACTCTTCCATGCGCACCTGGTAGCGGGCGAAACAGTCGCCGCCGGTCGCCGTGGCGACCTCGAAGTCGAAGTTCTCATAGCCGCTGTACGGCATGCTGCGGCGCAGGTCCCAGGCCATACCGCAGGAGCGCAGGTTCGGTCCGGAGAAACCCCAGTCGAGGGCCTGGTCGAGGCTGACCACCCCGACCCCTTCGGTCCGCACCCGGAAGATCGGCCCGTCGGTGAGCATGCTCTCGAGCTCCTTGATCCGGGCCGCAAACCCATCGGTAAAGTCCGCAACCTGTTTTTCCCAGCCGTCAGGCAGATCAAGGGGCAGTCCGCCGATGCGGAACCAGGAGGGGTGCATGCGCCCGCCGGTGATCAGCTCGACGATGTCGAAGATCTTTTCGCGCGATTCGAAGCAGTAGAAAACCGGGGTCATGGCGCCGACATCGTGGGCGAAGGTGCCGAGCCAGACCAGGTGGTTGGCGATGCGGAACAACTCGCAGAGCATCACCCGCGCATACTGGGCACGGGGCGGCACTTCGACCCCGAGCAGGGTTTCCAGGGAATGCAGATAGGCGAGGTTGTTCTGCACACCGGAGAGGTAATCGATCCGGTCAGTGTAGGGAATGTACTGAAGCCAGTGCTGACGTTCCCCCATCTTCTCGGCCGCACGGTGATGGTAGCCGAGGTCGATATCGACATCGGACAGCTCCTCGCCGTGCATGCGCAGCACCAGCCGCAAGACCCCATGGGTACCGGGGTGGTGCGGGCCGAGGTTGAGCACCATGCTGCCGTCATCCACCCCTTCCAGCGGCACCAGCCGGTCACCGTCCAGCGGCGTATAGGTAACGGCCGTTTCCACGGTGAAGGGTTCCATCTCGGTCGCCCGTGAGGGGTGCTCCTTGCGCAGCGGATGCCCCGGCCAGTCCTCCGGCATCAGGATGCGGCGCAGGTCGGGATGGCCGCTGAAGCGGATACCGAACATGTCGAACACTTCTCGCTCGTACCAGCCGGCCGAGGGCCAGACGCTGGTGGCAGTGGGGGCTTCGGGGAATTCGCCGGAGAGCGGGACCTTGATCCGCAGGTAGCCGGGCAGCTCGAAATTGAGCAGGTGGTAAACCAGGGTGAACTGGTGATCGGGACGCCGGCGGCGATGCCGCTCGTCAACCGCGGTCAGATCTTCCAGCCGTCGGTACTTCTGCGCGGTTTCATGTTTGAGGAAGTAAAGCAGATCACGGATCAGCTCCGGCGGCGCAATCAGGGTCGGCATGTCGGCGGCCAGGGGATCGATTTCTACCTGCCCGGTAAAACGCTCCTGCACTTCGCGGTAGAGTTGCTCGGTGTTGGCGGGGAAAGGTTGTTTCGGCTGCGGCGGCCGCCAGCCGTCGAAACTGCGGCTGTTACCTAAGTCGGGGGGCTGCTGGGCGGTGCCGCGAATCGGGCTGCTGCCGAAGCCGGGGCCGCGGGTATCGCGATCCTTGCTCACCCCATCGATCAACGGCGGCACCGTGGTTCCTTCGCTCCCCCCCTGCATGCCCAGCACCTTGCGGGCCGGCTGTTCCTCGGCGGCGATCTTTTTCTGCAGTTCGAGCAGCCCCTGCATAAAAGCCTCGGGACGCGGCGGGCAGCCGGGGATATAGACATCGACCGGCAGGATCTGGTTGACCCCCTGGATGACGCTGTAGACGTCGTACATGCCGCCGGAGTTGGCGCAGCTGCCCATGGAAACCACCCACTTGGGGTTCGGCATCTGTTCGTAGAGGCGCAGGATCGAGGCGCCCATCTTCTTGAACGGGGTACCGGAGATCACCATCAGGTCGGCTTCACGCGGGGTGCCGCGCAGCACCTCGGCGCCGAAACGGGCCAGATCGTGACGCGGCGTCATGCTGGTCATCATCTCGACGAAACAGCAGGAGAGCCCGAAGAACATCGGCCACATACTGTTCTTGCGTCCCCAGTTGATCAGGTCGTCGAGGCTGGTCAGCAGCACTCCCTGCGGCAGCTTTTCGCTCATCGACGTCTCCGGGCCAGCAGCTGGGCGCGGGTGGTTTCCGAACCCCATTCCAGACCGCCCATCTTCCACAGATAGACCAATCCGAGAAAGAGGATGACGATGAAAAAGGTGATCTGCCAGAAACCGGCCCAGCCGAGCAGGTCGTAAGCGACCGCCCAGGACACGACGAAAACCGCCTCGACATCGAAAACGATGAAGAAGATCGCCACTAGATAAAACGGGACCGGTTCGCGCAGGCGCGCTTCGCCGGTCGGGAATATCGCCGATTCGTAAGGCTGGGATTTTTGTTCGGTGCTGGTACGATTGCCGAGAATCCGGGCCAGAACCAGCAGCAGCAGGATCATTCCGGTCGCGATCAGGACGTAGAGCCCCAATGAGAACAGTGCTTCAGTTCCGGGGGGACCGAGCGTGGTTGACGTTGCAGATGTGGTGGCAACAGGCGACATGAGCAACCCATTCGCAAGAAAAGAATTTTAATTATCGCTGGGAAGTTACATCGCTGTAAAGACTAGCACATTTATCATTAATCCGAGAAGGGGCGAGAAAAAACTATTCAGATGACCAGGTTTTGACCGGACGCAATCGCCGCGCGGGCCAGTTCGTCACAACGTTCGTTCTCGTCATGGCCGTCATGCCCTTTGACCCAGTGCCATTCAACCTGGTGAGTTTGGCAGAGTTCAACCAGCCGTTCCCAGAGATCGCGATTGGCGACCTCTTCCTTTTTCGAATTTTTCCACCCCTTGGCTTGCCATCCCGTTATCCATTCGGTCATTCCTTTAACCAGGTACTGGGAATCAGTGGTCAGCCGCACCCGACAGGGGCGTTTGAGCGCTTCCAGTCCGACAATGGCCCCGAGCAGTTCCATCCGGTTATTGGTCGTTTCCGGGTCATAACCGGAGAGTTCCTTGACATGATCGCCATAGCGCAGGATGGTGCCGTAGCCGCCGGGGCCGGGATTGCCGGAGCAGGCGCCATCGGAAAAAATTTCAACCGCCACGGATTGTCGGGTCATGATCAGAATTCCTTTCGTTGCGCGGCACCATATCATAGACAACCGGCGGAAGCAAAAGAGGGGAAAAATGGCGAAAATCAGGGGTTCCCACGCTGCTCGCCGGGGTATTTATTGACAGCGTTTTCCAGCCTGCTATATTTATTTGTATTATTTGAAATAATCGGTATTTAACCAAAATCTTCGGGGAGGGAGACTATTCTAAACGCCGCAATTACTATCCCCGGAAATATAAACTTCATGAAACGGATCACCAATCAAAAGGGATCAGTCTTACTCTTCCTGCTGGTTGCTGTGGTCCTCATGGGGCTGCTGGCGGGAATTGCCGGCAGTACCTGGAAAACGATTACTCAGCGGGCCAAAGAAGAGGAACTGCTCTGGCGGGGCAACCAGATCCGCAAGGCGATCGGCTCGTACTATACCACCGCCAAGGCTGGAACCCTTTCGACGTTTCCGCAAACTTTGGAACAGCTGGTCCATGATCCGCGGATGGTCGGGACCGTTCGCCACCTGCGCAAGGTGTATCCCGACCCGATGACCGGTAAAGACTGGGAACTGATCGTTGATCCAACCGGAAGAATCCAGGGGGTACACAGCAGCAGCCAGTTGGAACCGTTTAAAAAGGATAATTTTTCTGCAGAAAATAAGGATTTTGTCGGGAAAAGCGCTTATAGCGAGTGGCGGTTTGTCTATACCCCCCAAAAAACAAACCGGTCGCGAATACCGGCAAAAGGTACCAATTCGCCGGTATTAAAAACTCCTTCAGGATCATCTCCGAGAAGGATTCTCGGAAGACAGAACAATTGATATTCGGGACGTAATTCTCATTGAACAGTATGTGTTTTGAGTATTTGGCTCTACCACTATCAAAAAATATAAATAATTCAATAAATGTAAATCTAAATCTCAAAGTGCCCACTCAGGATTGGTGAAATCACCAAATTTTTGGAAAGGAAGGGATGAGTATGGGACCCAATCATACGAACTACACTACCGTTGCCAAATGGCAAAACAAGATTTTGTTCCTGGTGACATTACTGTTTATTTGTATGTGGGCCTTCCCGGCAATTGCGGAAGTGTCGAATGTCTGTATTGAGTGCCACGGCAACTTTGCTGAAGTTCACGGGAATGTCAATCACACTGCGACGCCACCCAGCGGCACTGTGACCCTCTTCGCCGACAATGCTCACGATGACGCTGGCTGGACCGGCTCAAAGCCATATTTTGCCGTTACCGTCGACTGCAGCACCTGCCATGAACTTTATCTTCCCCAGATTCACAGCAATCTCTGTTCGACCTGCCACCCCTCTCCCTACAACACGCTGGGAACCTGGAACGGGGGCTGTCAGCAGGGGGGCTGTCATGCGGTAATTCACGAAGATGCCCTGACGGCCCACTTGCCCTTCGAGAATGCCTATGATCCCGACAACGACTGTACTCGCTGCCACAACCCAGTGAGCTGGGATGTGGTGCCGTCCAATTGCCTGAACTGCCATGCGACGCCTGTGACGGGATACGCCAATCCGCCGGTTACGACCTCGAACGCCCAGACCAGCTATGACGGAACGGCCCAGATCGATTTTTCCATTTCGCAGGACGGCAAGGTCGGAATCGGCAGGACGTTCTACAAGCTTGACGGCGGTACGGAAACTGCCGGGTCGAAAGTCTCGGTCAGCGATTCCGGCTCGCATACTCTTGAGTTCTGGTCGATAAGCCAGGCCGGCCTCACCGAATCACCAACCAACACGGTGTACTTTGACATCGTTTCGGACACCACCCCGCCGGTCACCACCTCGAATGCCCAGGCCAGCTATATCAATGGCGCGTTGATCACCCTCAACGCGACAGATGACAGCACCCTCGGCGTTAAAGCGACCTACTACAGCCTAAACGGCGGACCCACCCAGACCGGCACCAGCATCAGCATCCCTGCAACCAGCGGGACCGTCACCTACACCCTGCTCTTCTGGTCCGAGGACTTCTCGGGTAACGTCGAGACCCAGAACAGTGTAACCTTCACCGTGACCAGTGGCGATGTCACGCTTCACCTTGTCTGGTTCGATTGCGATATCTACCCGGCCAATGCACCGGCCGCCGCCGACTCGGCCAGCTGGACCGTCCGGAGGGGCGGGTGGTATGGACCGGTTGTGGCTTCGGGGAGTGCCACCGGCGCGGGATGGAGCGGTATCAATGACCTTATTGTTCCGGTCAGCACCACGCCATATTACGTGAGAATCGATTGGTACTGGGCAGAGGGTGACGAGTCAGACCAGACCGATTTCCCGAACATTGATGTCTCGACGCCAGGCCAAACTATCCGGCTTAGTTACTAGCAGGATTTAGCAGGCAAACTCCGAGCGCTGGAGCGACGCGCATCATGGACGTAGTCGCCCCGGCGACCGCTTCCAAACTCTCAGATTCCGAAAATAGACAAACAACAGACAAGCCCTCCCCGACAGCTCGGAGAGGGCTTGTCCATTTGCCGTCCCCATGAGGATTCGCCTCCTGCATCACTCCCCTAACGCTCACTGCGCTTCGAATTCTGCACCTGAAAAATGACCGGCAAGTGTAAAACACCTGGTCCCGATTTTCCTTAACCGTGGCACAAGCAAAACAATTTTTGCAGGATCAGAAAAAAAGGTTGCATTTTCCCTTTATTTAATTGAGAATGATTTTCAATTACAGTTAAGGAGGTTGATCATGTGTGTTGCGGTTATCGGAGGTATGGATCGTTTGGGTCATCACTACAAGAGCGAAGCCGCCCAGGTTGGTATCAAACTAAAAATATTCAGTCAGTCGGAAAATAATCTGAATGCCAAATTAAAAAATGTTGACGCCTTGCTGATTTTCACCAACAAGGTTTCACACCGGGTACGTAAAGAGGCGCTAAACGCCGTCAAGGGAAGTCAGATTCCGATTATGCAACTGCATTCCTGCGGTGTCTGTACCCTGCGCAACTGCCTTGATTGTTTGAAGAATCCACAATGTGATATCACGGGTCAAATATTGGCCTGAAGCATGACATCATTTCCATAAATCCTCCCCAATGCTTTTTTGCCGGGGATGGAGGGGCGGGGCAGCACGCCCCTTCAATCACCGATCATTAGTTGCTGCCAGCATTTTCCTGCCAAAATGCTCTCCTCTTTCTTATGGACCATTCAGAAACCGACTTCGATAGCAAGAATCGGGTTGGCGGCCGGTTTGCGGGATGTTAATTTCTGGATAACCAAAAGCAATGAGGAACAAGATGGCGGACGATTATCAACGCATCGCCGAAGCGATTGTCTATCTGCGCGAACATGCTCAGGAGCAACCGTCGCTGGATAAACTGGCCGAACAGATCGGGCTGAGCCCTTTCCACTTCCAGCGACTCTTTCATCGTTTTGCCGGTGTCAGCCCGAAACGTTTTCTCCAGCACCTGACCACCCAGTACGCCAAACAGTTACTACGTCAGTCGGCTTCAGTGCTGGAAACCAGCTTTGCAGTCGGCCTGAGCAGCCCGGGACGTCTACATGATCTGCTGGTCACCGTCGAGGCCGTCACGCCGGGGGAATACAAAACTGGTGGTGAAAACCTGCAGATCGTTTTCGGCTATCACCCCACCCCCTTCGGCGAGTGTCTGCTCGCCACTACCCAGAGAGGGATCTGCCGGCTCAATTTCATCGACGGCAATCGCCAGCGACTCATCGATGAGCTGTATCAGGACTGGCCACAGGCGGGAATCCGGCGGGACGATTCTCTCACCGCCCCCCAGGTTGAGCAGATCTTTACCCGCCCCGCCGCTATAAAACCATTGCCCCTGCTGCTGCGCGGAACCAATTTTCAGCTGCAGGTCTGGCAAGCGCTGTTACAGATTCCGGAAGGGTCAATTGCCAGTTACGGTTTTCTGGCCAAACAGCTTGGTCAACCGGCAGCCAGCCGGGCCGTCGGCAACGCCGTGGGGCAGAATCCGATCGCTTACCTGATCCCCTGCCATCGCGTGCTCCGCAGTGACGGCGGACTGGGTGGATATCGCTGGGGCAGTGAACGGAAGCTGGCAATTCTCGGGTATGAATTATCCGGCGAAGATAATCGGCAGGATTGAAAACAGCGGAGCACGCATGATCAACGAGATGTATTTATCCCTTGTCAGCTGGTGTCCCCCAAAGCTTCCCTCCCTTTGAAATTTCGCCGCTGACTTTTTTACCGGCGGTGGTGGCGACGCCCTTCCCGGAAATGTCCCCAGTGCCGATTATGTCTGTGCCCGACGTATGAATGACCGCTGTGCTCCACGTAACCGAAACTGAAGGACAGGTAGCCGGGAAAATACCAGTAGGGATAGGGGTAAGGATAGCTGTATGCCGGCTCGTAGACATGGACATGGGTCACTTTGACGGGCTGCTGCGCCGCCCGGCGGAGGGTCCTGGGATCAACGATCTGCCAACTGCCGTCGGGCTGACGGCAGGCGGTTCCATACCCCCGCTGCTGTTGATTGTCAATGATGATGTTCTGCTGGAATTCGCGGCAATAAACACCATCCGCGGTCTGAAAAGTCCTGACCGGCACGGTCGCGCCGGAGTGATCGGTATCGGGATTGCGCCAGCTCGTCGCAGTGCCGGAACGGTTGTATTCGAGGGCATTCTGGAAGCTGTCGGTTGCGGCCAGTTGATCGCTACCGCGGATTGATGCGCCGAAAACCTGGCTTGAGGCCGTTACCAGAACCAGTCCCAGGCAGAGTATCAACGCGAGAAAATATCTGCGCTGCTTCATATCAACCTCCCTGACTGATCAGAAGCCCGGCGTCCGCTCAATCTCCCTGCTCGCAGCAGGAAACTGAAAAGCCAAGGCGTCCCGGAGTCGCTTATGGAACCCGGAGACGCGCTGGCACTTCCAGGCCACACCGTCTGGTTTATATTATAGCAGAGCCGGAGTTTTTCCGTACATCATCGTCAGGCGACCAAAATCGAAAAAACGATAATCCTGCCGGTGGCAGCAACTCTCCAGAGACAATCATTATTTGGTGATCGACACCTGTTTCGGCGCACAAACATGTTCAGGAGCTTCAGCGGTCCGGCCGCAGTTACCGCACTGATAATCGAGTCGCGCCGTTTCCTCGGGGCACATCCTCGCCGTTTTCCGACCGATCGGCTGACCACAGTAGTCACTCATATCCTGAAGCGCTACGGGGGTGCACAGATGCCCCCTTTTCTCGGTAACGATTCCGCAAGTTGAACATTCGTAGACCCGTTTCATGCGGCAGCCTCCTTTGCTTTTCAGTTCTAAACATCATCTATCTCTGGCCGGCGACAGGTCAAGGGCTGGAACAAAATTTCCCCGTTTGCGTCCCCTGGAAAACAATTAGCCGCAAACCCGAAGGCTTGCGGCTAATTGTTGAATCTTCCAGAATAAATCCCAGCTCTAGAACGGAATCTCGTCATCCGGATTGAAAACCGGCTCTTCAAAACCGCCAGTTTGCGGCTGTCCCCCCTGCTTGGCTCCCTGACCGCCCCCGGATTGCGGCTGCCCACCACCGTACCCGCCCGACTGCTGTCCGCCGCCGTAACCGCTACCCCCCGATCCACCACCCTGCTCATCGCGGCTGCCGAGCATCTGCATCTGATCGGCGACGATTTCGGTGATATAGCGTTTGTTGCCGTCGCGATCATCATAGGAACGGGTCTGAATCTTCCCCTCGATGTAGATCTGCTTCCCTTTGTGCAGATACTTGCCACAGATTTCGGCCAGTTGCCGCCAGGCAACGATATTGTGCCACTCGGTTTTTTCCTGGCGGTTTCCGTCACGATCCTTGTAGCGCTCGGTAGTCGCCAGCGAGAAGGTCGCAACCGCCGCACCGGACGGAGTGTAACGCAGTTCCGGGTCTTTACCCAGGTTACCGACGAGAATAACTTTGTTCACCGACATGCAGGCCTCCTGTATGCATAACTCAACAGATACGAATGAAGATGGGATAGAAAAACGAATTTAGCTGATCTGGAGCGCGGAGTAAACCCCCATCACCTGAATCGGTCGGAAAGCTATAAACCGCGAAAAAAATTTGACGAACCGAAGCTGGAATCAGTATTGTTGAGTGTTTGATATTCAGGAGGTTTTTATCGTGCTGCGCACGCTGTTTTTCTATCTGACCTTTTACCCCTGGACGCTGCTGGTGCTGCTGCTGGCGCTGCCGATATCGCTGTTCGGCGAAAACGCCGTCCATCGCTGGGGGATCATCTGGGGGCGCAGCTGCATCTGGTTGGGCGGCGTGCACTTGCGGGTGCGTGGATCGGAACATATCCCGCGCGGGCAATCGGCGGTGTACATCGCCAATCACCAGAGCAACTTCGACATCCCGATCCTCTATGGCGGCCTGCCATTGCAGTTCCGCTGGCTGGCCAAAAAGGAGCTGTTCGACGTCCCCCTGTTCGGCCTGGCGATGAAATGTTGCGGGTACATTCCCATCGACCGCTCCGACCGGCGCACAGCGATGCACAGCATGACCGCGGCGGCCAGGCAGGTCAAGGAGGGGGCCTCGGTGATTATCTTCCCCGAGGGGACCCGGACTCCGGATGGCGAGCTGAAGGAATTCAAAAAAGGCGGTTTTCTGATTGCCGTCAAAGCCCAGGTGCCGATCGTGCCGGTCGCGATCCGCGGCAGCTATCAGGTGATGCCGCGCAACCGCTGGCGGATCGAAGCGGGAGTGGTTGAGATGGAGATATTCCCGCCGCTCGATACCACCGGTTTGAAAAATTCCGACATTGATAACCTGATGGCCCGGGTTCGCCACCCGATTTCCCGCCTGCTGGGAGGGTCCGCGAATGAACAGAACGCAGCCTGACGGCGTTCGTCTGATTCCGCTCGGCGGCTTCGGCGAAATCGGCCTGAACATGCTGGCCCTGGAATACGCCGGAAAATTACTGCTGATCGACTGCGGGCTGATGTTCCCCGAAGCCTACATGATGGGAATCGACCTGGTCCTGCCGGAAATCAGCTATCTTGAGAAGCGCACCGAAGACATCGTCGGGCTGGTCCTGACCCACGGCCACGAGGACCACATCGGCGCCATTCCGTTTCTCTGGCAGCAACTGGGCGGACCGGTTATTTACGGCACCGGCTTGACCTTAGGGCTGCTGCGCAGCAAGTTGAAAGAGTTTGAACTGGATGACCGGGTGTCGTTGGTGGAAATCCAGCCGCGCCAGCGGATCGATCTGTTCCCCTTTGAGGTGGAACCTTTCCGCGCCGCCCACTCGATCGTTGATGGCGTCGGTCTGGCGGTACGCACCCCGGCCGGGCTGATCGTCCATACCGGCGATTTCAAACTCGACCAGACCCCGGTCGATGGCCAGAATACCGATCTGACCCGCCTGGCCGAATTCGGTGAAGAGGGGGTTCTGCTGCTGCTGGCCGACTCGACCAACGTCGAAAATGAAGGTTATACTCTCTCGGAACGGACGGTCGGCAAAGTCCTGGAGGAAATCATCCCCCAGTGTCCCAAGCGGGTGATTGTCGCCACCTTTTCCTCCAATATCCACCGTATCCAGCAGATCGCCGATGCGGCGGCGCTGGCCGGTCGCAAGTTGCTGATCAACGGTCGCAGCATGGTCAACAACATCGACATCGCCAGGAAACTCGGTTATCTGCGGATCGCCGATGAACAGTTCATCGACCTGCGCGACTTACGCCAGCTATCCCCGGAGGAGGTCCTGATCATCACCACCGGCAGCCAGGGAGAACCTTTGAGCGCGTTGATGCGCATTGCCCTGGGAGACCACAAGCAGATCGGCCTGGAGTCGGGGGATACGGTGATCCTCTCCTCCAAGTTCATCCCCGGCAACGAAAAGGCGATTTCCGACCTGATCAACAACCTCTATCGGCGCGGCGCCGAGGTCTACTATGAAAAAACCAGCGAGATCCATGTTTCCGGCCATGCCAGCCGGGAGGAACTGAAGCTGGTCCACAATCTGGTCAAAGCGCAGTATTTCGTGCCGCTTCACGGCGAGTACCGCCACCTGGTCAAGCACCGGCAACTGGCGATCGGATTGGGGATGCCCGCGGAAAACACCCTGGTACTGGAAAACGGTCAGCCATTACTGATCAGCCGGCAGGGTCTGCTCGAAGAACAAACGATCGAAACCGGGCGGATCTTTGTCGACGGCAAGGGGGTCGGCGATGTCGGTACCATGGAACTGCGCGATCGACGCCACCTGGCCAACCACGGGCTGGTGATTCTGATGCTGGCGATCCATCAGTCGAGCGGAGAAATTGTCCAGGGGCCGGAACTTTTCACCAAAGGATTTGTGCCGGCAGAAAACGAAGAGAGCGAAGCGCTGCTCGAAGAGGCCAGACAGACGGTCTGCAATCTGCTCAACGAACACAGTCTCAGCGCGGTCAGTGACTGGGAAGAATTACGCGTCGAGGTGCGCAAGTCGCTACGCAGCTTCTTCAATAAAAGAATCGCCCGCCGGCCGTTGATTCTGCCGGTGATCCTGGAGCTGTAGCAAGAACCGTGAAAGGTGAAAAGTAAAATGTGAAAGGTGAAATACAAATCACCAATAAAATTTGGACCTTAACTTTTTACTTTTCACATTTTACATTTACCTGACAAGGAAGCCACCATTCATGAGCAAAACCGTGACCGATGTTCCGACAGAAAGTCGTATCCGCAAGGAAATCCTCGGCCTGATCTGGCTGGCCCTGGGGATTTTTCTGCTGCTCTGCCTCGGCAGCTACAGTGCTGATGACCCGTCTTTTAACAACAATCTCAATCCGGCTCGGATCCATAATCTCGGCGGGGTATTCGGCGCCCACCTGGCCGACCTGCTCTACCAGGCCTTCGGCCTGACCGCTCTGCTTTGCCCTCTTGCCTGTCTGCATCTGGCCTGGCGCTGGCTGAAATTCCGCGAAGTCCATTTCCGCGTGATCCGCCTGATCGCCTTTGTCCTGCTGCAGATCACCCTCGGCGGCTTGCTGGCACTGAAATTCGACAAGGTACAGTTGTTCGGCAGTCAGATCAACGAAGCCGGCGGCGCCATCGGCCGGATTCTGGTGCAACTGCTCTCCGGCTACCTGAATATCGGCGGCGCGGCAATCGTGCTGGTGGTCTTCTTCCTGGTATCGCTGATCCTCTCGACCCGTTTTTCCCTGGTGTTATTTATCGACGGCATCCTCGAGCGGTTCGGGCGGCGCCTGGAACTGCGGCGCGAAGCCCGGCAGGCCCGCGCGGAGCTGCGCAAAAAGGAGAAAAAGGAACTGGAGATCAGGGCGCCGCTGATTCTCCAGCCGGAACCGAAAACACTACCGGAACCGCTGCTCGGTAAAAAGAAGAAGAAAAAGACCGACGAGGAAAACCAGGAAGCCTTCTCTTTCCTTGAACCGAGCGGCACCTACCACATGCCGGGCCTGTCATTGCTCGATCATGACGGCGGCGAATCCAAGCCGATCGATCGGGACAGTTTGACCATGGCGGCGCGGATGCTGGAAAAGAAACTGCTCGACTTCGGCGTGGAAGGCGACGTCGTCGAGGTCAAGCCGGGGCCGGTGGTCACCATGTACGAGTTCGCTCCCGCCCCCGGGGTCAAGGTCAACAAGATCGCCAATCTGCAGGACGATCTGGCGATGGCCCTGCAGGCGGTTTCGATCCGCATCGTTGCGCCGATCCCGGGGCGCGGCGTGGTCGGCATCGAAATCCCCAACAAAGAGCGGGTGACCGTCTATCTGAAGGAGATCATCGAAGACGAAGCCTTCCAGAAGACCGGCGGCAAACTGCCGTTGGCGCTGGGCAAGGATATCTTCGGCCAGGTGGTGGTCTCCGATCTGGCCAGGATGCCGCACCTGCTGGTGGCCGGTTCCACCGGCAGCGGCAAGTCGGTGTCGATCAACACCATGATATTGTCGCTGCTCTACCGCGCCAGTCCCGAGGATGTGCGGCTGATCATGATCGACCCGAAGATGCTCGAACTGTCGATTTACGAGGGGATTCCCCACCTGCTGTTGCCGGTCGTCACCAACCCGAAGAAGGCCTCGCTGGCGCTGGCCTGGGCGGTGCGGGAAATGGAACGCCGCTATCAGCTGATGGCCGATAAAGGCGTGCGGAATATCGACGGCTACAACCGCAAGCTGGCCAAAGAGGCGAAAGAAGCGGAAAACCTGCCGCCGGAGCCGGAACCGGTTGAGGATTTCCTGGACGCCGAAATGGAGCCGCCCACGTTCATTGAGCCGGAAGCGGAACTCGAACATGGCCACCTGCCGTACATCGTGCTGATTGTAGATGAACTGGCCGACCTGATGATGGTCGCCGGCCGCGAGATCGAAGAATCGATCGCCCGGCTGGCGCAGATGGCCCGCGCCGCCGGCATTCATCTGATCCTGGCCACCCAACGGCCGAGCGTCGACGTTATCACCGGGCTGATCAAGGCCAACTTCCCGACCCGGCTCTCCTTCAAGGTGTTTTCGCGCACCGACTCGCGCACCATCCTCGATTCGATGGGCGCCGAAGCGCTGCTCGGCATGGGGGATATGCTGTTTCTCCCGCCGGGAGTCGGCTATTTGCAGCGGGTGCACGGCGCCTTCGTCTCCGAACTGGAAGTCCAGCGGGTGGTCGATTTTCTGGCCCGGCAGGGGAATCCCGACTACGACAAGTCGATCCTCCAGCCACCGCCGGCCAGCAGCGGAGGAGAGAACGAGGAGCAGGAGTACGACGAACTCTGGGATGACGCACTGCGCATCGTTTCTGATACCCGCCAGGCCTCGATCTCGATGCTGCAGCGCCGCCTGCGGGTCGGTTACAACCGTGCCGCGCGGATGATCGAACAGATGGAGCTGGAAGGAATCGTCGGCCCTTCCGACGGCAGCGGCAAACCGCGCGAGGTGCTGGTCAGCAAGATCGAATGACCCGCCGACAGGCTTGACTCTTCAGCGCCTTGACCGTTCGATTCAGGGGGCGTTCGGCAAAGGTGCTACGAGCTTTTCCGCGAACTCGGTGCTGATATTGAAGACTGCAACTTTTGTGCTGCTCCTCGTGTACGTGCTGGCCGAAGCGGAACCCCGCCAGACGGCTGCGTGGTGCCCTGGCGCATACAGCTCCGCATCTCCTGCCAGTTCGATGCTGACCATTTTCTCGCGCGGACAGATGTCAAAGTCCAGATAATGGGTAACCCTGATGAGGAGCAGAACATCCGCCTCTTCCGGCAGATACCTGATAAGCTCGGCTGCGGTCGCCTTTAACAAGGGGTCGGGACCAAAGTTGTTTCCCAGTGCCGGGAATTGGGCGGGAACCACTTGGTAACCTTTCTTCTGAAGTTCCCGACTGACCCAATAGTAAACGCTATCGGCAGATCCCGGATCGCAGAAAGGATCGGGACGTTCAATTCCAAATACCGGTCGCGGCAAAGCGATGATCTTGGGTGCCTGGTCCAGAGCAATCGGCACCTGAGGCGCTCTGGTTGCGGAACAGGCGGTCACCGTCAGCAGAAAAACAGCACACACCAGCAACATGGATTGAGACTTTAGTCGCTCAAATCGGAAGTCATGAGTCATAAAGATTTCCTTTCCCCGTGATGCTGCAAACCATAAGAAAGACACATCCTCGTTATCATTCTACCGCAATCCCCACCGGGAGCAGAACAGCCGGAAAACAGACAATCCCCTTGACAAGCTGACAGTCATACTGTTCAATAAATCATGTCCAATAATGATGAACAATTCGTATCTTCTGAACATAGAAACTTTTAAAGCAGACATATGCCGCGTGATCCCCTTTTGAAGGATGACCAGATCATCTACGACAGCATGAAAGCGATTCGCGGTATCCCGCAGAGTAAAATCGAGTTCATGCTGAAAAAAACCGGCGGCCCCTTTGCCGGCACCTTCCGTTTGACCGGTCCCTGGGGTGAACGCTATTTCTACATCAAGGTCGTACCGAAACTGAATCCGACCCTCGCCGACCTGGTCATTCACCAGATCAAAACCACCCCGGCGCCGGGGGATGCCTCCCCGCTCCTGATCAGTCATTTCATCTCTTCAAAACTGGCGGCCCGATTCAAACAACAGGGGATCGAATACGCCGACTGCGCCGGGAACCTCTACCTCAACCGGATGCCGCTCTATATCGAAATCAGCGGCCAGAAACATGCCCCGAAACCGCCCGGAGCGGATCGCCTGTTCCGCACCGCCGGACTGAAACTGGTCTACCTGTTCCTGCGCAACCGGCTGGCGGTCAACGCCACCTACCGGGTCCTGGCGGATGACGCCGGCATTGCTCTGGGAGCGATCGGCAGCCTGTTCGGCGAGTTGGAAAAACGGGGCAACCTGACTATAGAAGAGGGGGAACGGCAACTGGTGGCGGTAGAGGAACTGCTGCAACGCTGGCAGCTCGGCTACCTGGAGACCCTGCGCCCGAAACTGATCCTGCAACGCTGCCAGCTGACACCGGGGTACAGCATCAGTCAACTTCCGGAACGGTTGAAACAGCTTGCCGAAGGGAAGAACATTCTGATCGGCGGCGAACTGGGGGCCGCTCTGCTGGTCAGCGGCTTTCAACCGGAAAACGCAGTCTTTTATCTCAACCCCGAGCAGCAGTTGAAAACCATGCTGCAGCTCAACCTGGTCCCCGACCCGGAGGGGAATATCACCCTGTTGCAGCCGTTCGGCCGCCAGTGCAGCTGGACCGGCTGGCAGCCGGACGGGTTGACCCTGGCCGACCCGCTGCTGACCTTTGCCGAACTTTACGGGACCCAAACCGACCGGGTCGCCGACAAGCTTTACCGTCAGTATCTGGTGCCGCGCCTCGGGCAGGAACGATGAACCGGCTGCGCGAATTACTCCGGCAGATCGACGGCCACGGCTACAAGGCCTACAAGCAGCTTGCCGGCAACTACGATTTCGGCAGTTTCCGACTGAGCATCGACCACGTCCAGGGCGATCCCTTCGCCCTGCCGTCGCGGATCAGCATTTTTGTGGAAACTGCCCGACACGGTCTCCCGGCACAGCTCTGGAGCAACCGAACCCGGCAGACGGCGCTGGAGGATGTCCTCGGACGGGCGGTCGCCCGGGCGATCGAGCAGCATGTCCAGGGGGGGCGCGGCACCGGCCGCAGCGGCGCGATTGAAATCGCTACCAGCGGCCAGCAGGTGCTGCGCCGCAATGCTCTGTTGATCACTGCCGACGGGCTGGAGGCGCGCCTGTTGTTCGCCCTGCCCGGTTCCGGTCGCTCGATTCTCGGCCGGGAAGCCGCGGCGATGTTTTTCGAGGAACTGCCGACGCTGGTAAGTGACGGCCTGGAATATCCGGGCCGGGACATTGCCCACCTGATCCGGCATGTCGAACAGGTCGAAGATCAGCAGGCGCTGCGCGACTGGCTCGGCGAAAACAACGCGGTGGCCTTCGTGGCCAACGGTTCGGTTCTGCCCCGCCACTCGGGGGTTGACGACCGGCCGCTGACGGATGCGATCCCCTTTCAATCTCCGCCGGGACGAGAAGCCAGCGTCGCCTTGCCGAATCGGGGGGAAATCAGCGGGATGGTGGTTCCACGCGGCGTGACGCTGATCGTCGGCGGCGGTTTCCATGGCAAATCGACTCTGCTGCAGGCCCTGGAACGGGGCGTTTACAACCATATCCCCGGCGACGGCCGGGAGCTGGTAGTCACCAGCGCCGATGCGGTCAAAATCCGCGCTGAAGACCACCGGGCGGTTAACCGGGTCGATATCTCCCCCTTTATCGGCACCCTGCCCGGCCACCGCCCGACCGATAGTTTTTCGACCGAGAACGCCAGCGGCAGCACCTCGCAGGCGGCCAATATCATCGAAGCGCTGGAATGCGGCTGCAGCTGTCTGCTGATCGACGAGGATACTTCGGCAACCAATTTCATGATCCGCGATCAGCGGATGCAGCAACTGGTCCCTGACGATCGGGAGCCGATCACCCCGCTGCTGCACCGGGTTCGTGAACTGTACGAAAAAGAAGGTGTCTCAACGATCATCGTCAGCGGCGGCTCCGGGGATTATCTGGCGGTCGCCGACCAGGTGCTGATGCTTGATAATTACCGGATTCTGGATGTGACCACCAAAGCGCGTCAGCTGGCCGGCGCGCCCCCGACGCCGCCGGCTGCCGCGCCCCCGCTGCGCAGCCCGCAATTGCGCCAGATCAACCTGCGGACCGGTCCCTTTCCCGGACAGCGTCAGGTCAAATTTATCGTCCGGGAACAGCGGCTGCTCGAATACGGTCGGCGCCGGGTCGACCTGTCAAAGGTCGAACAACTGATCGACAGCGGCCAGACCGAAGCGATCGGGCTGCTGCTCGACCGGTGCCGGAAGCAGGATCCACAGCAACCGTACGGCCTGCTCGCCGGTTTGCGGCAGGCTCTGGAGCAGGTCGAACAACAGGGTTTGGATATTCTGCTGCCCTGGAAAGCCGGGACCCTGGCCCTGCCGCGCCTCTATGAACTGGCCGCGGCAGCCAATCGTCTCCGGGATATCAGCAAATCAGGATAATTGAGCAGTTTTCCGCATCAACCCTTGTCCGCTGCCGGCGAAACTGTTAAATATCAACAAAGTTTTTTATTCTGACTGAATTTTTTTGAGGTTCTCTGAATGCCGATCGTTTCCGGACTTTTAAAGCTGCTCGACCGAACCGGCTTCCGCCTGTTGATCCTGGCGGTTGTGGTCGGGGTCGTGGCCGGTTGCGGCGCGCTCACCTTCTATTTCGCCACCAACGGTCTCGAGCATCTGATGCTCGGCAAAATCGGCAATTTCCATCCGCCGCTGGAAAGAACTCCGGAATCCTCCTTCACCGAATTCATCAGCCAGCTTTCCGTTCCCTACCGCTGGTGCCTGTTTCTGCTGCCGGCGATCGGCGGCCTGTTCTCCGGCTGGCTGGTCTACACCTTTGCCCCGGAAGCCGAAGGGCACGGCACCGACGCCGCCATCGAAGCCTTTCATCGCAAGGGGGGGGTGATCCGCGGCCGGGTGCCGATCATCAAAACCATCGCCTCGATCGTCACCATCGGCACCGGCGGATCGGCCGGTCGTGAAGGACCGATCGCCCAGATCGGCGCCGGTTTCGGTTCATTTATTGCGACCAAACTCGGTCTTTCGGTGGTGGATCGCCGCATCCTGCTGCTGGCCGGGATCGCCGGCGGTATCGGCGCCACCTTCCGCTCTCCCCTGGGGGGGGCGCTGTTCGCCGTCGAAGTCCTCTACCGCGATCCCGAATTTGAGCATGAGGGATTGATCCCCTGCATCATTTCATCAATTGTCGCCTACTCGCTGTTCGGCGCAGTCACCGGCTGGACGCCACTGCTGGCGACCCCGCACTTCCATTTCGATCATCCGGCGGAACTGTTGCTGTACCTGACGCTCGGCCTCAGCTGCGCCCTGCTTGGATCGGTCTACGCCAAGGTCTTCTACGGTATGCGCGACCTGTTCCGCAAACTGCCACTCCCCAACTGGCAGAAACCGGCGATCGGCGGATTGGCACTCGGAGTTCTGGCGCTGTTCATTCCGCAGGTGCTCGGCTCCGGGTATGGCTGGGTGCAGGCGGCTCTGTACGGCAAGATGGCACTCTGGGTGATGCTGGTGGTGGCGCTGGCCAAGATCTTGGCCACTAGCCTGACCATCTCCTCCGGCGGCTCCGGCGGGGTCTTTGCCCCCAGCCTGGTGATCGGGGCGATGCTCGGCGGGGCTTTCGGCGCCTCAGCGGAAATTCTCTTCCCGGTCCTGACCCAGGACCCGCGCGCCTATGTGCTGGTGGGGATGGCCGGTTTCTTCGCCGGTGTGGCCAAAGCGCCGATCGCCACCCTGATCATGGTCAGTGAGTTGACCGGCAATTACGGCCTGCTCGCGCCGTTAATGCTGGTCTGCGTGGTGGCAATGATCGCCATGCGCAGTAACGGCATTTACGAGAAACAGGTCGATCGGCGTTTCGACTCTCCCGCCCACCTCGGCGATTTCGTCATCGATGTTCTGGAAGGGATCAGGGTCAGGGAATTGGAAAAGAAAGGGCGCAAACCGACTTTAATTCCTGAAGGGATGTGCCTGCCGGATATCCTCGATAAAATTGCCGCGGCGAAAACCGCCTACTATCCGGTGGTCAACCAGGAAAAACTGATGACCGGGATCTTTTCGGTCAACGATATTCGCCGGATTCTCAATGAAGACATCCCGCCGACTCTGGTCATTGCCCGCGACATGGCGACGCGCAATGTCATCACCGCCACCCCCGACGAACATCTGACCACGGTGCTGAAAAAACTGACCGCGCGGAATCTGGACGAACTCCCGGTGGTCGATCCCGACAACCCGCAGAAGGTGCTCTACATGATGTCGCGCCGCACTCTGCTGGCCCATTACGCGGAACAGGTAGAGCGAACCAAAGAGAATTATCTGGAATAGCCGCGGCATAGAAAATCGGGAATCGCAATGAGTCAGCAACCTGCCTATCTGCTTGGTGTCGATGTCGGTCTGCACACCGGGCTGGCCCTGTTCAACGACCAGGCGAGACTGCTCTGGTACCGTTCCCATCATATCGCCTCGGCCGCCAAGCTGAAAAAGATCATCGGCAAGTTGCTGCGCGAACCGCCACAGCCCAGCCATCTGTATCTTGAAGGGGGCGGGCCGCTATTGGACCTCTGGCTGCATGAAGCGAACAAGCTCGGCCTGACAACCGTCCGCCTGCACGCCGAGCAATGGCGGCAGAAACTGTTCTATGCTCGCCAGCAGCGTAGCGGTTCGCAGGCGAAAAAAGAGGCCGATGCCCTCGCCCGGCAGGTGATTGATGCGCTGGGCGGGAAAAAACCGACCAGCTTGCGCCATGATACGGCAGAGGCGATCCTGATCGGCCTCTTCGGCCTGCTGGAACTCGGCTGGCTGGAGAACTGGCCACCGAATCGGACAAGGGTTGAAGGATGACCGAGGAATTCGATTTTATCATCATCGGCGGCGGGATTATCGGCCTGGCGACCGCCCGGCAACTGCTGCAGCAGTTTCATGGGGCCAAAGTGCTGGTCCTGGAAAAGGAAGACAGACTCGCCGGCCATCAGACCGGCCACAACAGCGGAGTTATCCACGCCGGGGTCTATTACGCGCCGGGAAGTTTGAAGGCCCGTTTCTGCCGCGAGGGGAATCTGGCCACCAAGGAGTTCTGCCGCGAGCAGGAGATCCCGTTTCGGGAATGCGGCAAGCTGCTGGTCGCCACCGACGACAAGGAAGCTGAGCGGCTTCAGGCCCTGCTGGAACGCTGCCGGCAGAACCGCATCGAGGTGCACTCTCTCGATCGGCAGCAGTTGCGCGATAGGGAACCGAATGTCTCGGGGGTGGCGGGCGCCTGGGTGCCGTCGACCGGGATCGTCAATTTTCAACAGGTGGCGGCGAAGCTGGCGGAACAGGTGAATGCCGCCGGCGGCCAGGTGCGGACCGGCTGCCGGGTGACCGGGCTGCGGGAGAACGACCAGATCGAGGTGACGACCAGCAAAGGCGTCATGACCGGCAAGTTCCTGGTCGGCTGCGCCGGGCTGCATTCGGATCGGCTGGTGGCCATGCTCGGGCAGCGACCGGGCTTCAAGATCATTCCCTTTCGCGGCGAATATTTCCGCCTGCCGGATCGGAAAAGCTCGCTCGTCACCCACCCGATCTATCCGATTCCCGATCCGGAGCTGCCGTTTCTCGGCATCCACCTGACGCCGCTGATCGACGGGACCCTGACTGTCGGGCCCAACGCCACCCTGGCGCTGGCCCGGGAAGGCTACCACCGCTGGCAGATCAATCCCTTTGACCTCGCCGAAATGCTCAGCTACTCCGGACTGCACAAGCTGCTGCTGAAATTTCCCCGCGCAACCCTGCTGGAGCTGAAAAATTCTCTTTACAAACCGGGCTATCTGCAGCAGGTCCGCAGGTACTGCCCGCAGGTGAACTTATCTGACCTGCGCCCTTATCCGGCCGGCGTGCGCGCCCAGGCGGTCGCGCCGGACGGAGCGCTGCTTAACGATTTTCTGTTCGTCGAGAGCCGCCACAGCCTAATCGTCGGCAATGCCCCCTCCCCGGCGGCGACCTCGGCCCTGCCGATCGCCCGGCATATCTGCGAACGGGTCGCAGAGCTGCTCGAAAGCTGAAGCCAATTTTGCTTTCTGGATATCCAGTTTACCTATAAATAAGTGTTTCACCGCTGAGTTCGCGGAGAAGGCAGAGACAATCCAAATTTTTTCAAACTTCAAAATGGGTCCTCTCGGCGTTCTCAGCGGTCTCGAGAGAGGGAAACGAACAGGCGGCAAATAAATGCCAACATGACTTGAGTCAGGTGCATGACTGAATATTAACATTGACAAATTTTTCAACTTGCGGCATGCTGTCAGCATCCTCTCACAAAGGGGTTGCCCATGCCTTTGTCGATCAACACCAATATTTCCGCCCTGAACGCCCTGGCCACCCGGCAGGACGTCACCGCCAACAATATCGCCAATTGCGAGTCGAAACAGTTCAAGAAATCGACGACCGTTCTCGAGGAAGGGGCGACCGGAACGGTGTCGACCAGAACCCAGCGGGTAAATACCCCCGGCGTGATGATCAATCAGCCGGACGGTTCGCTGGAGGAACTGTCCAACGTCGATCTGGGGCAGGAACTAGTCGGCATGATCCCCACCCAGCACAGCTATCTGGCCAACCTCAAGGCATTGCAGGCCAATCAGGAGATGGAAGACAAGGTTCTCGACCTGATCGGTTGAAAGATATCGCTCTCAAAACAAAAAAGCCGCTGCTTCCAACTTTGGAAACAGCGGCTTTTTTATTCTTGTCTATAAATTCCTATTGATAAACATTCCGGCCGTTTAACGGCTGTACGGGGCGATTGGTGTTGTGGTCGTCAAAGAATGACCGGAATCTGGCGATCTGCTCCGCCGAAGCGCTGGCCGGCTGTTTGAGAACCAGCCAGCGAACCCCTTCTGAACAAGGGGGCGTGGTCAGCGAGCCGCTATAAGTGTAATAGTCGCGGTTTTCCGGCAGCAGATCGGTCACCTTGATCGAGGCGGTCGAAACCGACATGGTCGAAGGAACCAGGGTCGGTGTATAGCGCAGGATCCTGTCAATCAGCGGGTTCGCCGGACCGGGATGGAACATCACACTGATGACGGCCAGTTCCCCCTTGTCATTGGCATGCACCAGATGCGCCTCCAGCGGAAAGGAGACCCCGTTGATCTGATTCTCACTGGGACTGTGAAAATGAAATTGCAGAAAATGATAGCGGTCGCGCCCGATCCAGATATCGCCCCCCTCATCATAGTTAACCTGGATCGTATGACCGTTGTTGACGATCATCAGCGACGATTTGCCGTAATCGTATTTCACCGCAGGCAGGTTTCCAGCAACCATGCCGGTCAGGTTGATCGGTGATTGACTTTTCCCTTCGGCGCACAATTTAAAATCAGGAGACAGGCTCCCCCAGTAGATTGGGCCGGTTCCACCGGAGTAGCCCCAGTGAACACCTCCGCCATGCCCTTCCCCGGCAATGGCCGATCCAGCCCAACAGAATGCTGCCACTAAAACCAAAACCAGTCCTTTTTTCATTCCTATCTACCTCCCTGAAGTCAATGCCGGCAGAAAACGGCTGCCGAACCAGTGAAAACGCCGCAAACACTATACGTAAAAAGGAGCATTATTTGCACCGGATTATTTTTCACCCAGTTTACTCGGCTGCGAATCAGCATCCTGAGACGTTCCGGGCCTTCCTACTGTGCGTCCCAACCGAAAATTCCGGTCAAGAATAAACTTGTACAGAGTTCAGTAGTTGGGTAAAGTTCTTAATAAGTTATACCTTGATTCATTATAGATAGTTAGGTCGTCTCTCCCCGTCTTTTGCGCCCTGTTTGGAAAATTGGACAATGTTTCCAAGCCCCGGCGATTACGGCATTTTGAATAAATTTCTGTTTGCCATCCAAGCCTTCAAAATAGGATCACCCGATGAAAAAAAAGACGAAAAAACCGGTCGCCCGACGCCCGCAACCTGAGTCCGCTGCCAGTCCATCCTTGCCCGACTGGGGGGAGAATAAGCATGATCCGCTGAGTGAAGAGCTGGACCAAACGATTAACCGGACCCAGCATATCCCGGTGGTCGGGATCGGCGCTTCAGCGGGCGGGCTTGATGCCTTCAAGACCCTTTTCGAGGCGATGCCCGCCGACACCGGCATGGCGTTCGTGCTGATCCAGCATCTCGATCCGACCCACGAGAGCCTGATGGTCGACCTGCTGAGCCGCCATACCACCATGAATGTGGTTCAGGTAGAGGACCGCATGCAGGTGATCGAAAATCATGTTTACATGATCCCTCCCAATCGTGACCTGGCGATTCATAACGGCGAGCTGTATCTCACCGCGCCGGCCCAGAGGCGCGGGATGCGGATGCCGATCGATTTCTTCTTCCGCTCCCTGGCCGAGGACCAACGCGAACGGGCGATCTGCATTATCCTCTCCGGGACCGGCAGCGACGGGACCCTGGGACTGAAAGCGATCAAGAGCTATGGCGGCATGGTCATGGCCCAGTCCCCCAAAACCGCCCAGTATGACGGCATGCCGGTCAGCGCCATTTCCACCGGCACGGTCGATTATGTGCTGCCGGTCAAGGAGATGCCGGAAGCCCTGAGTAAATATATCCAGCATTCCTACGTCCGTGGCCGGTTCGGGATGGACGGCTCTTCGCAAGAAGGCGGTCAGGACATGAACAGCGTCCTGGCCATCATGCATGCCCAGCTGGGCTACAACTTCCATCATTATAAGAAAAACACCATGATTCGCCGAATTCAGCGACGGATGGGGTTGAAGCAGTTGGAAAAAATGGGTGACTATGTCGACTTTCTGCGCAACAATCCTTCGGAAACCAAGGAACTGTTCAAGGATATGCTGATCGGGGTCACCGGTTTCTTCCGCGAAAGCGAGTCCTGGCAGGAACTGGATGAAAAAGTCATCGGTCCGCTGGTTCAGTCCAAAAAGGGGGACATGCCGCTGCGGGTCTGGATCCCCGGTTGCGCCACCGGCGAAGAAGCCTATACCCTCGCCATCCTGTTTCTGGAGAATTTCCAGAAGCAGAATATGAATCCCGAATTCCAGATTTTTGCCACCGATATCGACAACGATGCCCTGGAACGTGCCCGCGTCGGCCGGTATCCGGTCAGTATCGCCAGCGAGATATCTACCTCACGCCTGCGGGAATATTTCGTCAAGGAGGATGAATTTTTCCAGGTTTCGAGCCGGCTGCGGGATACCATCGTTTTTTCCGAGCAGAATCTGATCAGCGATCCGCCGTTTTCCAAACTGGATCTGATCAGCTGCCGCAACCTGCTCATCTATCTCGGTGCGGAGATCCAGAGCAAGATCATCGAACTGTTTCATTTTGCCCTGCGCGAAGGCGGGCATCTGCTTTTGGGCAATTCGGAAACCATCGGCCAGCATCAGGATATATTTCAGACGGTCTCTAAAAAATGGCGGATTTTCCAACGAATCGATTCCGCCCAACCGCGCCGGGTTTCCTTCCCGATTCTGCCGAGCCGGCAATTCGAACGGCTGGATCTTCATGACGATGACTTGAAAAAAAAGGTCCACCTGGCGGAACTGGTCAATCAGGCGCTGCTGGAACAATTTGCCCCGGCGGCCGTCCTGATCAACCGCAAACACGAAATCCTCTACCATTTCGGCAATACCTTCAACTATCTGCAGCATCCCACCGGCGAGACCACCAACGATCTTTATACGCTCTGCCGGGATGGCCTGGTGACCCGCATGCGCGGGGCGGTCCACAAAATTGTCAAGGAAGAGCAGGAGGTGTCGGTCAGCGGGTCGCGGGTCAAGCGGGACGGTCGCTATATTCATGTCAATTTCTCGGCGTTTCCGTTGAAAGGCTACGAGGGAGGGAAAGGGCTTTACCTGATCTGTTTCAGGGATGAAGAGCCGAGAAACGGCAAACAGCTGGACATCGGAGCGGCCGGCCGGGTGGAAGAGGAGCCGCTGATCAAGCAGCTGGAATACGAACTGACCGCCACCAAGGAAGACCTGCAGAATACCATCGAAGAGCTGGAAACCTCCAACGAAGAGCTCAAAGCGTCGAACGAAGAGGTCATGTCGATGAATGAAGAGTTGCAGTCCTCCAATGAAGAGCTGGAAACCTCGAAAGAGGAACTGCAATCGTTGAATGAAGAATTGAACACGGTCAACAGCGAACTTCAGGACAAGGTCCTCAGCCTGGAATCAACCAACAACGATCTGACCAATCTGATCAACAGCACCAATATCGCGGCGATCTTTCTCGATACCAGGTTCCACATCAATTTTTTCAGCCCGGCGTCAAAACATCTGTTCAATCTGATCGCCACCGATATCGGCCGGCCGCTGGAAGACATCTCCCAACGTTTTGCTGACCCGGACCTCCATCATGACTGTGAGGCCGTCCTCGATCACCTGCGCAATTCCGAAAAGGAAATCCAAAGCGACGAAGGAGACTGGTACAACCGCAAAATTCAGCCCTACCGAACCCAGGATAACCGGATCGAAGGAATCGTCATCACCTTCGAAAACATTACCAAACTCAAGGAATGGCAAGAGAATCTCATCCGGGAAAGGGATCTGAGCCGGCTCTATTGCAACCTGTCGGAAGGGATGTTTATTGCCATCGACCGGGACGGGCTGATCTCGATGGCCAATAAAAAAACTTGTGAAACCCTGGAGTATGATGAGGACGATCTGCTCGGCGAAAACTGGTTTACCAAATGCCTGCCGAAAAAGCACCAATCCCAATTTCGCGAGGTCTTTAACCAATTGATGGCCGGCAAGAAGGAGACTCTGTCCTATTTTGAATCGGAGGTATTGACCAGGAATGGAGAGAAAAAAGGGATTGCCTGGCGCAATATCGTGGCCACCGATCAGGAAGGGGTATTTAACGGAATTATTGCCTCAGGCATGGAAATATAGCTGATAAATTGAGCTATAATAATGCTGACTAAACTGGTAATAATTAAGGGCTGCAGTTGCCGTATGCTGCCTGTCAAAATCCATTGGAACCCTTGCATTTCAGCCATGAAAAGAGGGTAACTTTATGACAAAAAACCAAAGTGAATCTCCGGTGCTTGCGCAATTAAGGGCAAATGCCGAAAAAATCCTGGCCGATAAAAAACATGGGGGAGAATTATTTTCCTTTCAGGAAGTTGATGATCTTCTGCAGGAACTGCATGTCCACCAGGTGGAGCTTGAATTGCAGAACGCCGAACTGCGCCGGATGCAGTTCGATCTGGAAAAATCACGTGATGAATATTCTCATCTCTACAATTCCGCGCCGGTCGGTTACCTGAGTATCGACCCGGATGGGAAAATATTAAAAGCCAACCTCACCCTGGCGAACATGCTGCAAGTGGAGCCCGCCACCCTCAATAACCAGCCATTGGCTAAATTTGTTATTGATGAGGACATGGACCGGCTGCATATTTTTTTAAGGAACCTGTTAAAAACCAATAACTTCCCCAGCCTGGAAATCAGATTCAGACGCAAGGGGGGACCGTTCTTCTGGGGAGAACTCAAAGGCGCCAGTCAAAAAGAATCCGGCCAGCAGGATCAGATCTACCAGGTCGCAATCATTGATGTCACCGATCGGAAGATGGCCGAATCACAGTTGCGGCAGAAATACAAAATGGAGGCAATCGGGGTCATGGCCGGCGGGATCGCCCACAACTTCAACAACAATATGGCGATCATGCTCGGCAATATCGAAATCTGCCGAACCAAGCTCCCCGCCGGCACCGACCTTTTCAGCTACCTCGACAATGCCAAAACAGCGATTTTACGTTCGCGCGACCTGGTGCTGAAGATCCTCTCCTTCTGTCAGAAAGGCACCTATGTCAAGGCGCCGGTGCAGTTGTCAACGGTCATTGAGGAAACCCTGAAATTAGTGAGTGCAACCATTCCGAGTACGGTCACCCTGGAGCTGTCAATCAGCAGCAACAGTAAAGAGATTATGATTCTGGCCGATTCCTCCCAACTTGAGGAAGTCCTGATCAACCTGGTCAACAATGCCGTACATGCGATGGATGAAAAAGGGGCGCTGCAGATTTTACTGGATTCGGTCCGATTGAAGAAAACTGACTTTCCCGCCTATTCCGGAGGACAGCCGGGCCAGTTTCTCAAACTCAGCGTTCAGGATACGGGGTCAGGCATGAAGGCAGAGATCCTGGACAAAATATTCGATCCGTTCTTTACCACCAAAGCTCCTCACGAAGGAACCGGCATGGGCCTCTCAACGGTCCAGGGGATCATCGATCAGCACGGCGGATTCATCAACGTGCAAAGTTCCCCCGGGCAGGGGAGTATTTTCGATCTCTTTTTCCCGGTCGTTGACACGCCGTTGTGGTCGGAACTCCCACTTTCAATTCAGGACCTCCCCCGGGGTCACGAACGAATTCTGTTTGTCGACGACGAAGAAATGCTGGTGAATATCGGCGAAAACATGCTCTCCGAGGTGGGTTTCCAGGTCACGGCCTTATCCAGCAGCACCAAGGCCTTTGATTTGTTCCAGTCCGATCCGCACCGGTACGATCTGGTCATTACCGACCAGACCATGCCCGGCTTATCGGGCAAGGAACTGGTCTCGCTGTTGCTCAAGATCAGACCGGACCTGCCGATCATTCTCTGCACCGGATTCAGTCATAAAATCTCCAACCAGGAAGCCCGCGAACTTGGAGTTAAAGCGTTCTGCATGAAGCCTTTGGAAATGTCCCAACTGATCAAAACGGTCAGAGAGGTGCTGGACGCAAAGCAAGGATCCACGCCTTAACTAGCCGGGTTGGTAGCTGTCTGACTGCGATTCAGCTGACCTTTCATCCCGCAGCCGTCGGAAAATCTCCCGGAAGGCCCGTTTGTCGCCATGCTGATGAACCGACCGTGCCAGCCGGGCAATGACGTTGCGGTCGATTTGCGGGAACTGTTCACACATTTCGGCGAAAGCGGCATCGAAACTTCCCTGGTCGCAGAGCCGGTCACGCAGCTTTTCCAACTGATGAAATTCCCGCTTCTCACCGCGCGCCACCTGATCCAGGTCCTGCAACTGTCCGACAATCATTTGCAGCTCTTCTTCCCGCTGGCGCAGCACGGCGGCAAGATGTTTCACCTGCCGCTTATGGGAACTCCGACCGCGGGTGTCGCGCGCCAAAATTATTTCGCGCAGCAGGTCATCCGCCAACCGCAACCGGGGAAACTGGTTCTCAGACAAGGAGACAAGCTGACCGGCAACCTGCTCCACCTCTTTTGCCTGCTGTTTTCTCCTGGTTTTACTGATCGGCAGGTCATCATCCCGGAACTCTTCCATAGCTTCACTCCCTTCGAAGACCATGAAGCTAACTTGATCCGGGCTTCGGGTCAACAGTGCCGACCAAGACGGGAACCGACGACCAGGCATCCCAGACCGATCAGCAGCACTATCCAGCTCGACGGCTCCGGCACCGGCGCCGCAGACAGGTCGTCGACAACCATCTGCCGGATCCGATAATCCGCCTTATTTTCATCTGCACTGAAAACAAACCGCTCGCCGGTCAAACTTTCACTGAGGAAATCAAACCGCTCAGTTTCCAGCGCCGATTTATAAAACCGCTGATCATCAACCAGCAGGGTAAAGCTGTCCCCTTCTTCGATGCGAGAAAAGTCGACCGAAATCAGACTCACCGAAGACCGAAATGAAAAAATCAGCAAATCATCAACCCCGTAACCGTCTAGCACGGCGGCATCACTGCCGCCGCGATCGACTCCCAGGCCGTCCGTGTTCTGGGTAATTGTCGCTTCGTCCCCCCGGGCGTCCGAGGCCAGGAGATCCAACTGCAGGTCGTCGACCCGAAGCGTCAACGCCGAATGATCAAGACTCTCTGGTGAAGAAAAATCGAAAGTGACGGGTACGGCCAGAACCGGCCCGGCCAGGAAGATTGAACAGACGAGTAAACCCAGAACAACAACGAAACGTTTCATAGTCCCCCTCCGACGATGAATGGTTTGTGGATATGTTCAGAAATTTCGGATATTCATTAGCAATCATTATGCCATTGATTTTTATCATTATTTATTCAAAACTTATGCATCCGCCGATAAATTGCCGCGGCAATTGTCAACGATTCCGACAGCCTGAACGGGTGCTGGGAACATATTGCGATGAAGCTTTGGCTCAGCGGGCTTTTTTGCTATGATATAAGGTCTTCTGCTTAAATATGGAAGGATCGCGCCGAATGGATTACGGAATCACGCGTGAACGAGCTTTACAGTTGGTCAAGCAACATTTGACCAACCCGAATCTGGTCAAACACTCGCTGGCCACTGAAGCGGTGCTGCGCGCCCTGGCACGGCATTTCGGCGAAGATGAGGAACTCTGGGGACTGACCGGTCTGCTGCACGACCTCGACGCCCAGGCCACCGGAGACGACCTGAGCCTTCATACTCACCAGACCGTTGAAATCCTGCGCACCGAAGGGGTCGCCGAAGAGATCATCGAGGCGATCCGCATGCACAACGAGCACGCCCACGGCGACAAGCGCAGTGAGCGTTTTCATCATGCCCTGGCGGCCGGCGAGACCATCACCGGGCTGATCACGGCGACCGCGTTGGTTTATCCCGACAAAAAACTGGCCAGCGTCAAGCCGAAATCGGTGCGCAAACGCTACAAGGAAAAGTTATTCGCCGCCGGCGCCAACCGCGAGATCATCGCCGAGTGCGAACTGATCGGCCTGCCGCTGCCTGAATTCTGCGATCTCTGCCTGGAGGCGATGCAGGGGATCGCCGCCGACCTCGGTCTCTGACCCTGAGAGGAGCCTGCTTGTGAACAGCAAGGAACTGACCCGCCTGTTGCAATCGCTGGTCGACAAACAGATCTCCGTTGCCGAAGGCGTTGAAAAGCTCAAACAGCTCCCTTTCGAGGACCTGGGGTTTGCCCAGATCGATCATCACCGTGCCTTGCGTCAGGGCGTTCCGGAAGTCATTCTCGGCGAAAGCAAATCTGTTGAACAATTGGAAACGATTCTGACCGCCATGGCCAACCGGGGGAACAACATTCTCGTCACCCGGCTCAATGCGGAAAAAGCGGCGGCGCTCGGCAACCGGTTCCCCGCTGCCGAATACGACCCGCTGGCCCGCACCTTCAGCCTGGTGCAGGAGCAGATTGAAATCATCGGCCGCGGCAAGGTGCTGGTGGTCTGCGCCGGGACCTCGGACCTCCCGGTCGCCCGCGAAGCGACCGTCACGGCGCGGATGCTCGGCAACGAGGTGGAGGAACTGGTCGATGTCGGGGTTGCCGGCATCCACCGTCTGCTGGCCCGTGGCGAACAGTTGCAGAAGGCGGCGGTGATCATCGTCGTTGCCGGCATGGAAGGCGCCCTGCCGTCGGTGATCGGCGGGCTGGTCGCGGTGCCGGTGATCGCCGTGCCGACCTCGATCGGCTACGGCGCCTCGTTCGGCGGCCTCGCCGCCCTGCTCGGCATGCTCAACAGCTGCGCCAGCGGCGTCACCGTGGTCAACATCGACAACGGCTTCGGCGCGGCGTTTGCCGCGAATCGGATTAATCGGAAGGAGTGATTGGATGTTGAATTCCCCGTGTGACGCCGCCGGAGCGGAAGCGAATCGAGGCGATCAAGCGAGGAATGTTTGAAGGCGTAGCCCGAGTTTTGTGAGCGCGCCTTGAATCGCTGGAGTGGAGGGAACCCGCCACAGGCGGGCAAGAAGCCGGGCGCGCTTTTCTGCTTACTCTTTTGTCGCGCAACAATAGAGTAAGGCGGCGCGCGGGGCCGCAACCCCGCGACCCTGATTTTGCTTTTGTTGTAATTAATAAGGACAACCAGTATGCGAACCCTCTACCTCGACTGCTTCTCCGGCATCTCCGGCGACATGTTCCTCGGCCTGCTGCTCGATCTCGGTCTCAGCCGCAAGCATCTGGATCAGCAACTGGCCAAACTGCCGATTGATGGATTTGAGCTGAAGATTTCCCGCGAACAACGCCAGGGGATCGAAGGCTGCCGACTGCAGGTCGACTGCGCCGAACAGCACCACCATCGCAGCTGGAGCAGCATCGATCAAATGCTGGCCGAAAGCGAACTCACACCGGAGATCAGCGGACTGGCACGGTGTTTTTTCCGCCGCCTCGGCGAGGCCGAAGCGAAGGTTCACGGCATTGCCATCGATCAGGTCCACTTCCACGAGGTCGGCGCCGTCGACGCTATCGTCGATCTGACCGGCGCCGCCATCGGCATTCACCTGCTCGGCATCGAAAAACTGCTCTGTGCGCCGCTGCCGCTCTCGCGCGGCATGGGAAAATGCGCCCATGGCGCGCTGCCGCTTCCGGCCCCGGCGACCCTGGAACTGCTACAGGGGGCGCCGATTGTCGACAGCGGCTCCGACCAGGAACTGGTCACCCCGACCGGCGCCTGCATCGTTGCCGAACTGGCAGAATTCGGTCCGCTGCCGGCGCTGACCATCGACCGGGTCGGTTACGGGGTCGGCGGCTGGCAGCTGGAGGACCGTCCCAACCTGTTGCGCGGCATCCTTGGTGAACTGACGACCAGCGCAATCCAGCAGCGCGACCAGGTGCAGGTTCTCGAAACCCATATCGACGACAGCACCCCGGAGCAGCTCGGCGACCTGCTGGAACGACTATTCGACGCCGGCGCGCTGGATGTCGGCTACACCCCGCTGCAGATGAAAAAAAACCGCCCCGGCGTCCGTTTGACGCTGGTTTGCGAACCGGAGCAGGCCGCAGTCCTGAGCAAGCTGATCCTGCACCAGAGCAGCGCCAGCGGCGTGCGCAGCAGCCGCTGCGACCGCTACAAACTGGCGCGGCGTACCGCCAGCGTGGCGACTCCCCTCGGCCAGGCACAGGTCAAACTGCTCTACGATCAGGGACAGTTCCTGCGCCTGAGCGCCGAATATGACGACTGCCGCAGGCTGTCGCTCGCCAGCGGTAGGCCGCTGGCGGAAGTCTTCCGACTGGTCGAAACGGCCGCCGAGCAGCAACTGAATCTGCAGACTGAAGGACACGGGAATGACTGACCGGACAGACGGCCTTTTGCACAAACTGATCCTCTTCCTCGCCAGCAACGCCGGTCTCGGTTATGCGCCGCTCGCTTCGGGAACCTTCGGCACCCTGGCCGGCATCCCGGTTTTCTACTATATCTCCTGCTTCGGCTGGCCGCTGCAGCTGCTGACCCTGCTGGCGCTGCTGTTCCTGAGTTTCTGGGTGGCTGAAGAGGCAGGCAGGATTTACGGCGAAGCGGATGACGGTCGGATCGTCATCGACGAGCTGGTCGGCTACCTGGCGACCGTCGCCTTCCTCCCCTTTTCCTGGGGGACGGCGCTGACCGGTTTTGTCTGGTTCAGATTTTTTGATATTCTTAAGCCGCCTCCGGCGAGCTGGTTCGACCGCGAAATGAAAAACGGCATCGGCGTCACCCTCGACGATTTGGCGGCAGGCGTCTACGCAGCTCTGGCGCTACGTTTCTGCCTGCTCCTGTTTACCTGAAAAGATTTGGAGAACTGACCCATGCCAGCCTTCGATATTGCGGTGCTGACCACCGGCGACGAATTACTCAACGGCGATCTGGCCGACACCAATACCGGCGCTATCGCCGCGCTCCTTGCCCGGCACGGCTACCGGCTGCGTTGCTCGCTGTCGGTTCCCGATCACGAGAAGGAAATCGAGGCCGCGCTGCGATATCTGGTTGGTCAGATGCAGGCGGTGATCGTAACCGGGGGACTCGGCTCGACCAGTGATGATCTGACCGCCCGGGCTGCCGCGCGCGCTCTGGGACAGTCACTGGTGATCAACGAAGAAGCGCTGGCTATGATCCGAAACTACTTTTCCCGGCGCAACCGGGAGATGGAACCGATCAACGAGCGTCAGGCGCTGTTGCCGCAGTATGCCATCCCGCTGGCGAACGACCTCGGCACGGCGCCCGGTTTCTGGCTGCGGGAACCGGGCTGCGACCTGTTTTTTCTCCCCGGGGTGCCGAACGAGATGAAAGCCATGCTCGAGCACTCGGTGTTGCCGGCGCTGCAGGAAATGCATCCGGCCAGCGCCCCGCTGCAGCAGCGCTGCCTGAAGCTGTTCGGCCTGCCGGAGCCGAAAATCGAACTGATGATTCCATACGACCAACTGCCGGAAGGGGTGCGGGTTGCCTTCGCCCTGGAGTATCCGCTGGTCCTGGTGAGACTGAAGGCGGGCGGCGATGCCGCAGAATTTCAGCTCGATCAGGCCGAAGCGCTGCTGATCCGGGCCCTGGGCGACCACCTGATGGCGCGTGACGGGGAGACCCCGGAAGGGAATGTCGGCAAACTGCTGAGCGCCGCCGGGTTGACCCTGTCGCTGGCAGAATCCTGCACCGGCGGCCTGATCGCCAGTATGCTGACCAGTCAACCGGGCTCCTCCGCTTTTTTTGAGCGGGGGGCGGTCACCTATGCCGACACGGCGAAACTGGACTGGCTGCAGGTCCCGCTGCCGCTTCTCCGCCAGCACGGCGCCGTCAGCGAACCCTGCGCCCGGGCCATGGCGATCGGCCTGAAACGTGCTGCCGATACCGATCTGGCGCTAGCGGTGACCGGAATTGCCGGCCCGGATGGCGGCACGCCGGAAAAGCCGGTCGGAACGGTTTATCTGGCCATGGCCACTCCGGACGGAGTTCATGTCAAAGGCTATCGCTTTACCGGCGATCGTCACAAGATCCAACGCATGAGCGCCTTTATGGCGCTGGAATGGCTGCGTCGTTTTGCCCTGCGCCAACTTGAGGAGCGCCCCGCGGGGAGAAGAGATGAATAAGGATTCTTTATTACAACAGCCTGAAAATCCCCGGCAGAATCTGGAACAGGAAATTTCCCGCCTCCAGCTGTTGCAGCAGATCGCCATCCTGACCGCCAATACTCGCGAGCGCGGCCAACTGCTCAAAGAGTCCCTGCAGATGGTGCAGGCCTTCTATAGCCTCTCCGGCTGCGGGATTTACCAGCTTCACGATCCGGACGCACCGCTCAATCTGGTCTCTTCACTCGGCATCGACAAACAACTAGTTCGTGATCTGCAAAAAGTTCCCGCAGGAATGGGGTTGATCAGTCAGGTGGTAAAGAGTCGTATTCCGCACAACTGGGTCGACCTGCATGGCGAAGCACAGCTTTACTGCAAGGAAATCCTCGCCGACAACTGGTGCAGTCTGCTGGCCCACCCGCTGATCGCTCATGAAAGATTGATCGGTATCCTTTTTCTATTTGATCGTAAGCCCCGGCAGTTTGATCAGTTCGATATCGATCTGATCGGCCAATGCTGCCAGTTACTGGCGGCCGCCATCGATTCTTCGGAACTGGTTGAAAAACTGGAGTGGCAGCACCGGCTGACCCATGCCAGTCAGCGGGAACTGGACCGCTCCCGCCAGCAATTGCGCGAACATGTCAAACGCCTGGAAGAGACCAATCGCTCACTGGAGCAGGCCAACCGGATGAAAGATCGTTTTCTGGCGCTGGCTTCTCACGAACTGCGAACCCCGCTGACTTGGATTATCACCGCCACGGAAATACTGGAAACACAGCTGGATGAAATGCCTGCCGACAGCAGATCCCTGCTGGAAACCATCTTCAAAGGCGGTCGCCGGCTCAACATCCTGGTTGAGGACCTGCTGGAGATGGCCCGCATCGAGGCGCGGGACATTTACCTGGCCCGGGAAAATATCGATCTGCCGCTGTTGATCGGCGAACTGGCTCAGCAGTATCAAGACGAGGCCCTGCGCCGGCAACTGACCCTGGAAATCGGCCGGATTCCGGATCACATCTCGCCGATCGGCGACCATCACCATCTGCGCCAGGCCTTGGAACGAATCCTGAAAAATGCCCTCAAATTCACTCCGCCCGGCGGTTTCATCAAGATTGTCGCCAGCCATCGTACCGGCGAAGAACTGCTGCAGCGACGTCCGGAAATGGAGCCCTTCTGCCCCGAATTCTTTCACCGGACACCACTGCGCGACCATATCAATATCTGCATCAGTGACAGCGGCGTCGGCATTTCCGAACAGGACCGGCTGCAGATTTTCGACAAGTTTCATGGCGCCGGAGATATCAGTCTCCACGGCAAACACCAGTATTCCGTCCAGGGACCGAGTGTCGGGCTCGGGCTGCCGTTGGCCAAGGGAATGATTGAGGCGCATGGGGGGATGATCTGGGTCGAGGGGCATTCCGAAAAGGAATCCGGCAGCAGCTTCCATGTCCTGCTGCCGCTCCACAAACTGAACCAGTAGCATGACAATCGAAGATACCGAGAAAACTGTTCGCTCCTTTATTGCCATTCCCCTGGAACCGGCGCTGAAAAACCGTCTGGCCCAGCTTCAACAACAGTTGCGTGCAGAGTATCCGGGCCTCAAAACGGTGACTCCGGACAATCTTCATCTGACCCTGCATTTTCTCGGTGAACGATCGCAGGATGAGCTTGCGGAATTCGGCCGGATTATGCTATCGGTAGGAAGAAAGAAAAAAAGTTTTAATGTCACTCTGGAGGGGCTGGGGGTCTTTCCCAATCCGCGCCGGCCGCGGGTGGTCTGGATCGGGCTGACCCCCCCGGACGAAGTCATCGAACTCTATACTCTCCTCAGTAAAGAGCTGGCTCTGGCCGGTTTGTTGCCGGAGCAGAAACCGTTCCGGCCGCATCTGACGCTGGGCCGCTTTAAAGATCCCCGGCGGCAGGCGGTCTCCTTGTGTTCTATTCTGACACACGACTGCGGCAGCATGAGGATCGACAGCATGGTACTGTTCCGCAGCAGGCTGACCGCCAAAGGGGCCATCCATACCCCGCTGGTCACCGCCGAACTGGCCGCTGTCGGAAGTTGAGCAGGTTATTTAATCAATCCACGTATTTATTCATGCCAAGGGAGGCAGAAATGTCGGACGAAAATCGTAATCGCGCACTTGAACTGGCCATGGGCCAGATCGAAAAACAGTTCGGCAAGGGGAGCATCATGCGCCTCGGCTCCGACTATCAGATGCCGGCAATTGAAACCATCCCCACCGGAGCCCTGAGTCTTGACCTGGCGCTGGGGGTCGGCGGAGTCCCGAAGGGACGGATCATCGAGATCTTCGGTCCGGAGTCTTCGGGCAAAACCACCCTGGCGCTGCATATCGTCGCCGAAGTGCAGAAAAAGGGGGGGATCGCCGCCTTCGTCGACGCCGAGCACGCTCTCGACATTCAGTATGCCGGCCATCTCGGCGTCAAAGCCGATGACCTGCTGGTCAGCCAGCCGGATACCGGCGAGCAGGCTCTGGAGATCACCGAAATGCTGGTCCGCAGCGGCGCCATCGACGTGCTGGTCGTCGACTCGGTCGCCGCCCTGACGCCGCGCGCCGAGATCGAAGGGGAAATGGGAGATTCCCACATGGGGCTGCAGGCCCGGCTGATGTCCCAGGCGTTGCGCAAACTGACAGCAACGGTCAGCAAGAGCAACTGCAGCATCATCTTCATCAACCAGATCCGCATGAAAATCGGGGTGATGTTCGGCAACCCGGAGACCACGACCGGCGGCAATGCCCTGAAATTCTATGCTTCGGTACGTCTCGATATCCGCAGAATCGCCTCTCTTAAGGCGGGACAGGATGTCATCGGCGGACGAACCCGGGTCAAAGTGGTCAAAAACAAGGTGGCGCCGCCGTTTAAACAGGCGGAATTTGATATTATGTATGGAAACGGGATCTCCCGCGAGGGTGACATTCTTGATCTCGGTGTCGATAACGACATCGTCGAAAAAAGCGGCGCCTGGTTCTCGTACAACGGCGAGCGGGTCGGCCAGGGACGCGAGAATGCCAAGCAATACCTCAAGGAAAATCCGCAGATTACCGATGAAATTGAAGCTCGGTTACGTGAACTCTATGGTCTGGGCGAAGCAAAAATGGCCAGCGCTGACGAGGAATAGTCCCGAACGGCGGAAACAAATTTTGGTCTTTAGATCAATCTGACAGGATGATCCCATGAATCTGAATGACATTCTCGGCATGGCGCTCAAGTCCAACACCTCCGATATCCACATCAAGGCCGGCCTGCCTCCGGTGTTCCGCATCGATGGCAATCTGCGGCCGTTGCCGAAAGCGCCGCGGCTGACCGCCGAGTCGGTGCGCAGCATGTGTGAAGGGATCATGAACGAGCGGCAGAAAAAGAAATTTGAAGAGGTCCTCGAAGTCGACCTGGCCTACGGAGTGCCCGGCCTGGGACGTTTCCGCGTCAATGTCTTCTCGCAGCGCAATTCGGTCTCGGCGGTATTCCGGGTGATCCCCTACAAGGTAGCGACCCTCGATGAACTGATTTTACCGGAGGTGCTGAAAAAGATCGCCATGGAAGGTCGCGGGCTGGTGCTGGTCACCGGCGCCACCGGCACCGGTAAATCGACCACCCTGGCGGCCATGATCGACTACATCAACAGCCAGCGCACCGCCCATGTGGTCACCATTGAAGACCCGATCGAATACCTGCACCGCGACCGCAAGTGCATCATCAATCAGCGCGAGGTCGGTTTCGACACGATCGGCTTCGCCCCGGCCCTGAAAAGCGCCCTGCGCCAGGACCCGGATGTCATTCTGGTCGGTGAGATGCGCGACCTGGAAACCACCGAAACCGCCCTGGCCGCCGCCGAAACCGGTCACCTGGTGCTCTCCACCCTGCACACCATCGACGCTCCGGAAACCATCAACCGGATCATCTCGATGTTCCCCCCCCACCAGCAGCGCCATGTCCGCCTGCAGCTCTCCGGGGTGCTCAAGGGGGTCATTTCCCAGCGGCTGATCCCCCGCGCCGAAGGGAAAGGGCGGGTTGCGGCGGTCGAAGTGATGATCTCCACCGCCCGGGTCCGGGACATGATCGACGATCAGGATAAGACCGTGCACCTGAAGGATGCCATCGCCCAGGGGTACACGACCTACGGGATGCAGACCTTCGACCAGGCTTTGCGGAATCTGGTCCTGAAGCAGGTCATCACCTTTGAAGAAGCCTTGCGCCAGAGCTCCAACCCTGACGACTTCAAGCTGAAATTCTCCGGGATCGACTCGACCTCCGACACCTCCTGGGATGATTTTGAACGGGGGAAAAAAGAAGAGGAAGAAGAACATGGGCTCGACGATGATGGCCAGGTCAAAGTCGAGCGCTTCTGACCCTTTTGTCGTCGCCCTGCGACTGCTGACCCGCCGCGACCGAAGCGAAGCCGAACTGCGCGAAAAGCTAGAGCAGTTCGGCTTTTCCACATCCAACATCGACCAGACCATCGTTCGCTGCCGCGAGTACAATTATCTCGATGATCAGCGTTATGCGCTGGAACGCGCCCGAGCCCTGATGCGCAGCGGTCGCGGCGTCGGGCAGAAAATCCTGCTCGACCTGCGCCGCCGCGGCATTGCTGCGGAAACCGCCGAACAGGCGCTAGCCACCGCCACCAGCGAATTGGAAACCGACCAGTTGCTGCGCGACCTGCTCGATCGCCGCTTCCCCGGCTTCAATTACCGGCAGGCCGCTGAGCGGGAACGCCGCCGGGTGGTCGGTTTTTTTCAGCGCCGCGGCTTCCCCCTGGAGCTGATCTTCCGTGTGATCAAAGAAGAGGAATGCTGAGTCTTTCGCATGGTAAGGTGGTCGACTTTTATCCGGATTAATCGGGGCACGAAATCGGTTGAAGTAACACCCCGGAAGTATTTGGTATTCTCCTTTGACTTGAACATCCGACTGGGCTAAATTGACCGGGTTGAATTTAGAATAGCATTCAAAGGAGGGGGGAATGGATGCTGGGGAAAATCCGGATTCTGAAGAAAAACGAACCGCCGTCGCCGGCTTTTTGCCGGCCGGCGGTTTTGTGTTTTCAGGGTCTTGTGTTGATCCTCTCGGACAAGGGGAGATTGCAGATGGATAAATATAACTTATCGTGATTTTTGGATTTTTACTGATATGCCGGCTACCGTCATATGGAGTTTTTGAGGGTTTTGTTCTTAGGTAGCTGGGCGAACGACGACGGCCAACCAGGATTGTACAACAACGCAACTCCTCCCCATTTACACCCCTTACCGGCCTGCCCTGAGCACCATCCGGATGGCATTTGACGCACAGGTGGAGACACACAAACCGCATCCATAGCATTTATCCTGATGAAACACCACCGCTCCCCGTTCCCCGCTCTGAGCGCCGAATACACACCGTTCCGTACACGCACCGCACTGCACGCATGCGTCCGTGGGCACCACAGCGACATAATCAGCATGAGCCACCAGATCGGGCCGCCCGAGCTTCTTCATGAACTCAATATCATGGCAACAGCACTCGCAGCAGCTGCAGAGCGCATACACATGCTGCTCGGGATTATAGATGGTCAGATGGACCAACCCATGCTCATTCGCCAGCTTCAGCGCCTTGGCCGCCTCCGGCAAATTGACCCGGCGGGCCGCACCCTGCTCAACCTGTTTATCCGCCACATCGTTCATATAAAAACAGACCTCCAGCGGATTATCGCATCGCTTGTGCTTTGTCCTGCACAAACAGTTTGCCAGCGCGAACGATCGCGAATTCCGCAGGAGCTCAAGCACCTGCTGGGTCGGCAATACCCACTGCAAAACCTCCAGCGACTGCTGCACTGGAATCACCTTCGATGAGCACGGAATCTTTCCCTCTTTTACCCATCCGTCAAACATATGCATCCGTTTCTCAAGCTCTTCATCCCGTTCTTCTTTTTTCATACCGCATTCCCCTCTGTTTAACGCTCTTCAAATGAGTAGATGATCTTGACCTTAAGTTAAATTCGAACGAGAATTATGTACACTCACTTGTCAGTATACTTTTTTAGAAACTCCCGGAAACCCGGAGCTTAGGATTTTTTCTTTGTTGTGGGCGGAACCGGGAGAAAAACCAAGGTCGTCCGTTATGGTGATTTAGGAGAAACAGCATGCGCAGAAAATCTGCAGAAACCCGGCAGCAAATCATTGACGCGGCCTATACCCTTTTTTATCAGAGCGGCTTTATGCGTACCGGCGTTGATGCAATCGCTAATGCGGCTGGGATTACCAAACGAACACTATATCAGCACTTTAGCAGTAAGGATGAGCTGATCGAAGTGGTACTGGAACATCAGCATCAGATGGCTCTCGAACGTATCCGGCGGTGGGCCGATTGCATCACTGGAAAGCCGGATCAGATGGTGATGACGCTTTTTAAAAAACTCGCCCAATGGGCCGACAGAACTGAGTGGCAGGGATCAGGCTTTACCCGGGCGGCTGTGGAATTTGCCGATCTGCCAGGACATCCGGCCAGAAAAGCGGCGCGCCGGCAAAAAGAGGAGGTCGAAATGTATCTGGTAGAAAAGTTTGCCGCACAGGATCTGGATGATGCCGAACAGTTGGTGCGAGAAGTCTTGTTGTTGATCGAAGGTTGTCAGACCCTTGCCCTGATCCATAATAATTTGGACTATATTGATGCTGCCCGCCATGCCGCCTTGATCCTGGTCCAAAACTATCAATCTCCGTCTCAACGGACCTGAGAGGATAATATTCTGGCTAGGTTAATTCATCCTCCCTGGGACGGACAAAACGAGCTTGAGGGGACGTCTCTCATTTGGAGAACATCATGCCTATCGAAGTCCAGATCGTAAATACCTTCATTGACAGCGCAACCGGCGGCAACCCCGCCGGTTTTAATTTTATCGGCCTGCTCACCCAGGCCACCGAGGATGCGGTGAGTCATGCAACCGGTTACAAATCGGCACGACATCATCGAATCGCGGGCTAAACAGTGTTTCTCTGCCAATTTTAATCTTTTTGTCTTTCCCCGGGAAATAGCCTAACTATCCGGAATTTCGGTTTTGCGGGGCATAACCCTGTTCCGTTTTTACTTTTAATGTTATTTTATCACATATATGCTTGCGGAAGGCTGGTTTTTTCTGCTACTCTGCCTACGGTAATCAGGTTTGGCAAAATACATTCCTAGAGGAGAACTACCATGAAACCTTTTTTCCCCTTACTGCTCCTGATCTTTGCCGGGCTGCTCGTTGAGATTCTGGCTCGTCCGTTTGAACACCTTGCCGAACTCGGCAGGATTTCGCAACAGGGACTTTCCAGACTCATGTCGAAACGGCCGAGCTTTAAAAAATCCGGCCTCCCCAGATCCACCGGCTCCGTACCGGGGCGAGTCGCACACGTTTAACGCCTGAAGCACTACGGGAGTGACAGGGAAAGTTTATTGACGTCCCCCTCACCTCCTGGCCTCTTGCGCTCCCCCCCTCAGCGCATCGCGCCCGTCCCAACCCGACGCGCACGGGGACTGCCTCGGTCTATTCTGCCCCCAATAGTTGTACTGGTATTCTCCTTTGACTTGCACCCCCGGCTAGGCTAAATTTGCGGGGTTGGATTTAAATCGCATTCAAAGGAGTGGGGAATGGAGAGTGGGGAATGGATGCCAGGCAAAATCCGGTTCCTGAAGAATAACCAACCGCCGTCGCCGGCTTTTTGCTGGCCGGCGGTTTTGTGTTTTAGAAATAGGTATTGTGCCCCACTGAATTCAACCGAAGCAAACGGGATAAATGTCAATGGATGAGTTAGACAACCTGTTTCTGCAGGCGCTCGAGGTGTCTCCCACCCCACTCTTTCTGCTTGATCGGGAGGGACGGGTCATGCTCTGGAATCATGCCTGTGAGATCTTTACCGGGGTGAAGGCGGCGAACCTGCTAAATAGCGATCGCCACTGGCAGGTCTTTTACCCGGACTCCGCCACTCGTCGGCCGACATTAGCTGATATCCTGCTGACTGAACGGCAGGACGAGCTGAACAAGTATTATCCTGCCCGGCAGCATCCGCAGAAATCTGGCGAACAATTGCAAGCTGAAGGGTGGTATTCCAACCTGGGAGGGAAGAACCGCTACATCATCTTTACGGCCGTACCGGTACGGAACCGGGCCGGCGAGCTGGTCGCGATTTTGGAGACCTTCCAGGACGTCACCGAGCGTCAGCAAACTGAAGAGCAGATGGAAGTGTTGTTCCAGAAAGTGAGTGAGGGGAAGCGCCAGTGGGAGGAAACCCTGGATTGTATTGATGATCTGGTATTGGTGGTCAACACCGAAAACCGGGTCCAACGCTGCAACCGGTCTGTCATCAACCTGACGAACAGCTCCTATCTGGAGATTCTGCAGGAGGACTGGCACAAATTGCTGCAGAAAGCGGGCATGGACTTCGAACCGCAGGGCGGAAGGAACAACGAAATTTTTCATCCGGCTACCGGCCGCTGGTTTTTACTGAAAACCTATCATTTCCGCAGTACGGACGAAATGGATAGTCGCTGGGCAGTGATCACCCTCCACGATCTGACGGAAACTCGCCGCGTCTCCCTGGAACTGGAACAGGCTTATACCGAACTCAAAACGACCCAGGCCCAGGTCATCCAAACAGAAAAAATGGCCTCGATCGGCCAGCTTGCCGCCGGGGTCGCTCATGAAATCAATAACCCCATCGGTTTTATCAGCAGCAATCTCTACTCTCTGGGGAAATATGTGGAACGACTGGCTGGCGTCATCGAAAAGCAGGGAGAACTTCTCGACAACCTTGCCGGAAACGATGGGGACGAACGGATCGAACAATTACGGCAGGATTCAAAGCTCGATTTTATCCTCGAGGATATTCGTGATCTGTTGAGCGAATCCCAAGACGGAACCGAACGGGTCCGTAAGATCGTTCAGGACCTCAAAACCTTCTCGCGCGTTGACGAGGCCGAATACAAGAACGTTGACCTGAACAAATGTCTGGAGAGTACCCTGAACATTGTTTGGAACGAATTGAAATACAAGGCTGTCATCGAAAAGGATTTGGCCGATCTCCCCCCCGTTCCCTGCTACCCGCAACAAATCAACCAGGTGCTGCTGAACCTGCTCGTCAATGCCGGCCACGCGATTACCGAAAAAGGAACCATTATCATCCGTTCCTGGCAGGAAAAGGACGCGGTCTGCATTGCAGTATCCGACACGGGATGTGGAGTCCCGGCCGAGAACCTGAGTCATTTGTTCGAACCGTTTTTTACCACCAAAGAAGTAGGCAAAGGAACCGGGCTGGGGCTCAGCATCAGTTATGACATCGTTGAAAAACATGGCGGTGAAATCCTGGTCAGCAGCGAGGTCGGCAAGGGAACCACCTTTACGATTCGACTGCCAGTGCAGGGTTTGAGCAAAAAAGACCGCTAGTCAGAAAAGGGCCCAACCAGGTTATTGTCCTGTTTGGTGGGGTCTTTTGGGCTTGGACGCAAATAAACACCTCCTTGGCATTCGCCTTTGACTTGGCTATCCGACTGGGCTAAATTTGCGGGGTCGTATTTGAGGTGCATTCAAAGGAGTGGGGAATGGATGCTGGGCAAAAGCCAGATCCCCGAAAATAAACAACCGCCGTTGCCGGCTTTTTGCTGGCCGGCGGTTTTATGTTTCAGAAGCATATTTTGATAAGTTTGGATAAGGGCGTGATTACGGACAGGCATTTTTAGTTCAACACCAAAAAACGGGAGGAATTCATGGCCAAGGGTTACGCACTTTTTACCGAGGAGATTCACGATCAGGAGCGCTACCAGGGCTACGTGGAAAAAGTCATGGAGACGATCAGCAAGGCAGGGGGCCGGATCATTGTTGTCGACGACGACCCCAAGGTTCTGGAAGGTCAATGGCACGGGTCGCGGACGGTGGTGCTTGAATTCGACTCCGCCGAGGCGGCCCTGAGCTGGTACAACTCTGCAGACTACCAGGCCATTATCAAGGAACGGCATGCGTCCGCAGAAGCAAACGCCGTGATTCTACGCGGCCTTTAACCGCCGCCGCCCTGAAATCGTCGGACCAGCCAGCGCTGCCCCTTTGGCCCTTAAGGTCAAGGGATAAGGGAATGATTGCGGTGGTGGAGAAACCTTCCCATCGCCGCCGGTCATCAAAAACCATTTATGGCCAGGTGAAAAAAACATGCTGAATGAAGAGGATAAGACTCGAATTCGCCTTGAAGAGATATTTCGAGAGGAAGTTCGCGCTGAACTCAGCACCACCAAACCGAAGACTTGGCAAAAAAAGAGTTTGGCTTTTTTCAACTCCGCTCTCGGGATCTGGTTGCTCTCCTCCGTTGCCCTCGGCCTTGTCTCCTGGAGCTACTCTCGATTAAGTGAGTCCATTGCGGAAAAGAAAGAAAACAATGGCGCAATACAAAAACTGGACATTGAGATCACAGCACGAATTCGGAGGTTTGAGGCATTCTTAGCAAATGACAGTAGCAATATGATGTATTTTATTGCCTTGCTGTCTCTAGACAATCCCTCAACTATCGACAAAATGACTCCTGTCGTTTTTCCAGAATACTCCCGACGAGGCCTGAGATCGCTGCTTTGGGAGCTTCATTCACGTGTACCGGAGGATGAAAAGAAGGCTGTTGCTCGCGCGCTAAAAACTGCAGAAAAATTTTCCCTGCGAGGCGCTGAGTCGATTCGATATCTTGACGCGTCTTCTGAAGATGAAAATGCGCGGGTAGATCCTGAGGAGGTTGATGCGACCCGACGGCAATTGAAAGAATCATTCTCTCTGCCACGTTGGTCTGGTATTGAGTAAGTCTGATCATGATAAATTATTGACCTTCTCGCCCAATAAGGCGCATGCAGTCGGACAATTCACTCGCATCGCTCGCGGTTTGCCAGTGAGCCTGATGTTAAGCTGACAATATTCGTGAGCGGAAAAGAGGTGTAAAAGAATGCATCCGGTTATCAGCTATCAGGAAATGATGAGCACTCTTTCAACCCGTTTGTCGCTTCTGGCGGGGAAGGAACCCGGCAAAGTCGTAAAACTTGTCGGCATCCTCTTTGCCCGCCCCGATGTTTCGCTGGCCAAGGCACAGATAATCGAAAGCCTTGAATATTTCCATGTTCGATCGGGCGATCATATCGATTTCTTCTGCGCCGGATATGGGCCCGATGATCCGAATGACAAGCTTCGTAAAGCCCAAGTTCAGGTCCATGAGCGGGGTTGGTATTTCAACACCAAACATTTTGAGCGGATATGCAGCGCAATTGAGGCAAAGACCGGTTGGGAATACGGCGGACGAACAGAGTTGATCCTCACCAATGCCAGCTATGATCCTGTGAAGCATGAAGCCCGATTCGACTTCAATTCCATGATCGTATGTAAGCTTGAGGGGTGGATTCGAATCGGTGCAATAGAAGATGGGGGGGTCCATGGGGTCAGGGGGGTCCATGGGGTCAAGTCTGCCGTTGGCTTTTATCCGATAATCTGGGGGGGTCCATGGGGTCAAGTCTGCCGTTGGCTTTTATCCGATAATCTGATATCAATAACCCATTAGGGATACAAAAAGGGACGTAGCTGATAAAACGATTTACTTGAGAGACTCCAGCACTAAGAAGCCTAGGGGACGTTGTTGATAAAGCGACAAAGATTTCGATTTTCCCTGGTTGGGGGAGTGATCGCTTAAATCGTGATCAGGGTATTTGCCAGGCGGAAAATCTCATCCGCCGCTTGGCAAAAATAGAGGGACGCCCATGGAATTATGCGTTTCTCGATTTCTAGCCCCATAGGCCCATCGCCACGGTTCGGAATCATGGTTGAGATCTCTCCTCCTCAAACATGTGAAACATGAAAAGCTCAATCCGACCAATCATCACTGCGCCTGCCGCCGAATCCCGAACTCCACCCTGAAGTCCGACGCCTTAACCTCGAGAACAATCCGTCGGTTTTTTTTCAAGTTCCACAATCCCGTAATGCGCCATGGTTTTCAGGGTTCGGGAAAGGTTGCTTGGCGACCTGCCGGTCAGCTCTTCCAGTTCCTTTAGCGACTGCGGATGTTCATCCATGATCGGTTGTAGAACCCGTTGATTCTTATTGTTCAGAACCTGGGCCATCGGCTGCAGCGATTCGAACCAGATCTTCAGCTCAGCGCTCGATAGAAAACGGGTTCAGAAATTGACGTCCCCACAGGTAGTTTTTATCAACCGGGCTCACCTCCGCTTCTTCACAGACCCTCTCCCAATTATCACGAATGGCCGATTCGATCCGGTCAATCACAGCGACAGCTGCCTGCCGGGAAAGCAAGAAATGATGCGCGGCAGCCAGGCAGGTTTTAAGCTGACTGAATCGGTTTTCTCCGGTTATGAGCATGGCCTGGGTCGCTTCATTGTCGGTCCGATTTTGCGGGCAAATATCGTAGGCAGGTGTCAAGGTCAGCTCTTGCCCATTCCAAAACGCGGCGTGATTGCGGGCATGGTCATCGGTATTGCCGCACAGGATATTAAAAACCAACCGACCAAAAAGCTCCTTGAGGGTTTCTCCCGGTTGCGTAAAACGATGACGAATGATTTCGGCAAGGTCTTCATAGCTGGCATAACGTGCCGTCATCTCACTGAGGCCGAACAGGGTCAGGGAGGAAACCATAGCTTTTCTCGCCCACCCGGAATCGAGCGCAATACGGTCGAAGCGCTCAATCAGCAAAACATCCTTACCGGCCGCTTTGACCAGTTTGACGGTCGCGGCCTTCAGCCCGGCTATGGCCGCCAATCTCATGGCAACGTATTCTGCTTTGACGACGCCGTAGACATCACTGCCGGACGAAAATTTGGCAATATACTTGGTGCCCCGATCTTCTATAAGGGCTTTGGGGCGGGCACCACCGATGGAGCTGCCATGGAAGAGCGCCTGATCAAGCTCGGCGGTTAATGGCACCCCCTGCTCAACCCGCTCGGCCGATGCCAGCAACTCTTCCAGACTGGCATTATTGGGAGTTCTCGGAACGAATTCCGTTGGCGACCGCTGAAAATCAAGAGCGCCAATCCGATCGGACCCCGACTCCAGCAGATAGGTGAGCTCACCCAGACTGCCGGTATCCGCATCCCGTCCTTTCAGCCCGAATTGCCTGTTGAGGATAACGCGTCGCCCCCAGGCATCGGGCGCGGCATCCCGGATGCAATTGGGTATCTCCAGGTCGCCCATTAGGGGCAAGACCCCGGCCTGCAGAGGTAATTCCGGCACATAGATCGGAATGGCAGGATTCTTGTCGTCTCTCCGATCTAGATAGCTTTTTCCATAGTTGAAATGGATCGTACCGTTAGCCGCCTCAAGCTTACCGGCAACGACCGGCTGCGTTTCTCCGGGAAGCCAGATCCAGACAAAGGCTTCAATATTTTGTGGTTTAGAAGTCATCGTCCACCGCCGTTGTCTTGGTTTTGATCCGCTTGGGGAGGAGCGCGATTTTGCTTTGTGTCAGTTCGATACTGGTTGCAAGTGCCCGGCTGTCCTGCTCAAACAGGGGGACACCAACCAGGGCGGCGACTTCGAAGACAAGCCCGATGGACGGAGACATCTCACCAGCCTCGATTTTCTGGAGTGTCGCGCGGGAAATACCGGCTCTCTCCGCAAGGTTTTGCTCAGACCATTGGCGCTTTTTGCGCCCGAGCTTGATCTGCTGACCAAGCAAAAATGCGGCTTCCTTTGCGTATTTTGAATATGTCCTTTGTTTCATCATCGCCAACCTAGACATGAAGTGACCGAAATAATAGCCATTAGAACGGTTAAAAGCCACTATATTGGTCATTCGGCTGGTTTTCAAGAAATAAGTGACAATTGGCTAAAATAATATCCATAAATAGCATTAATGCCTAGTGTCCCGTTTGGTTAGTCCTTTTAGATAATTTTGAGGCATTTTAGTCGGTGGCAAGGCGTGACGACGTAGGCCTAGCCTGCGCTAAGCCGAGGAGACACAACGTCGCCAGCGGCTAAAAGGGCCAGAATTAATGAATGGAATTAACCAAACGGGACACTAGCAAGTTGATCAAAAGTGCAATTTCCCTGGCCGCACCCGGGATTTCGTTTTGTCGCTACATTCGAGACCCAAGGTATAAATAAGCCCCTCTCATAGCCGGGCGGAATGGTTCTTATGCCCGGACCACTTGGGCAAATCGTCACAGATGTCGGCAACCCGCTGGGCATAGAAAATATGCCAGGAGGGTTTGAATGAATCCGGGATCTCGGCACCTTGGCCAAAGTCAAACAGGGTGGGGAAAGCAAGCCACATCCTGCGCCCCTCATCGGCAATCGGGCTGCCACACCTGCTGCAACTGACCTTGCAGGGCAGGATGCGCTCACTCAGGTTTTGCTCGCTATTGTAAAAACGCAGGAGATCCAGGCCGGCGGTAAACCGCACCTGCTGTTTGGGGAAAATGGCAGCCCATTGCATGGGAGCCCCATGCAGTGTCTGACAGGCCCGGCAGTGACAGAGTTTGGCATCCACGGGATCGGCGCTCACTTCGTAGCGGACCTGGCCGCAAAAGCATGCGGCCCGGTACTTGGGAATAAATGCCGGATCATCGAGCGACGCATATCCGGGCCCGAATTTGTTCTTGGCGGGAAACATCATGAATTCATCCATGTCACCAGTTTGGCGACAGCCTGGCAGATTAAAAAATCAGTTTTCGGTCAGGGAATATTTTTCGTAAAAATCTTCCAGGATCTGCAAATGACGGGTTTCATCCGCCAACAGGCCCTGAAACAACTCGGTCATAGGCGCACCTTCACAGCCGTGCGTGAGGGCGCGATAAAAATCGATCTCGCTTTTTTCCAGGTGGATCGCATAAGCCAGCGACGTCCTGGCGTCTGCATCCGCAGAAATACTTTTCTGGTCGTACACATAGCTGAGATTCATCAGCGGCAGTTCCTTTTTCAGGTCATAAGCGTTTTCTTCGTGACCAAGCAGCAGCGCCATTTCCAATTTTTGCTTAAGGGGTCACAAGGGGTCAAGTCTGCTCTTGGCTTTAAGTAACACATTTTATTAACGAAAACTCGGGACTACTGAAACGAATATCCGCGTGAAAGAGTTGAGTGAAGGAGACAGCAATTGTAGAAAGGAGGGTGTTTTAGAATTAGGTATTGGGTCCCCAGATTCCCGCTCATTCAACGATTAAACAACGTCCCCCACCTGGCCCCTGGGTTATCTTGGAGCCTACGTTATTCATTGAAACTGCTTTCTGTACTTCAAGCGGCGATTATCAAACGCAGGTAACGTGCCTTCGAGAATGTCCACGACGGCCTGATTGATACGGGGGTCCTCAATGGACCCAGAAAAGAAATCAAACTCGTGCTTGCGGTCTTTCTTGTCAATCGAGACATGAATAATCTGCTCGGCGTCAGCGACCACGGCAAGGTTCGGATTGTGTGTAACGAGGATGATCTGCCGCCTCTTCTTAGCCTGTTTGATGAAGGTGACGAGAATTTCGTAAACGCTTTTGTTATCGAGGTTGTCTTCGGGTTGGTCGACCACAAGTGGGATATCTTGCCGGTCGAGCATGAGATAGAAGATCAGCAACAGACCGCCTCGTTCGCCAGGTGACAGTTCACTCAAATCTTTACCGTCCACCTTGAGATCGTATTTTGGTTCCAAATAATCAAAACCGAAAAGATAGTCGTAGAGCTCCTGAGGCGTTTTCTGGCCTTTCATTTGCTTGAAAATATCGCTGGCAGGGTACGGATCGGGAAAGTCCTCGCGCCGGTCGGTATGGAGGGCCTCGACAATTGCGCTTAGTGCGGCAAAAACCTGGTTCTCATCTGCCCAGCTATCAACAGTATCGGTGAACCGGTGAAGCATGGCCCGCCCATCTTCTTGCCCGCGAAAGCTCCCAACAGCGCCCTGATTGATGAATTTTAGAAACTCCTCAAAAAATGAAGGGCCGAAGCGCAGGCCCGCCTCGATTGTGATGTCGTATTCACCCAAATGCACCCGGCACTTTGTGATCTCGCTGTCGATGGACTGTTTCACGGTGTTATAAAACTGCGTTAGCCCACACTTTTTTTGGAAGACCTCCTTGCTGACCCGCTCGCGTTCAGTACGAGCAGCGCGAAGGTTTTCCAGATACACCGTGTCGACCTTCTCCAACTCCTTCTTCAGCCCAATCAGCGTTCCGGCTCCAGGGTTCTGTTCGTCACCACGCAGCTCCTTCTCCCTGTCAGTCCAGATGTTAAGCTCGCTGAGATATTGTTGATACTCACGCGCAGGCTTGCCCAGCCGTTCGACGATATCGGCTTTCTGAATTTCAAGCGCGGCTATTTGACAAACAAGGCTCGCCGCCGCCGCGTCCTTCCGTGCCTGCACAGAAACGTCGTCATTGCCGCCCATCAGTGCAATTTCCTCCGCGCGCAAGAGCAACCCTTCAATTTGCCTTAATCTATGTTCTTTCTGCGTTACGGCTGTATCGAGCGCAGAGTAGTCAACTGTTAATGTGACGATCTGGCCGAATGTCAAACCGGCCGCAGTGAGAACAGCCTTGTGTTTTGCATCCAGCCCGGTCAGGTCGTGCACAGCAAGCTCGATGGATTGGCGGACCTGCTGGAGATCCTCGACCGATGTGCTCACCTCGATTTGCTCAGTCTCAAGCGTTTCGATCTGCTTCGTCAGTGTCTCAATGCTCTGGGTAAGTTGTACTACCTGTGCCGACTCGGTGGATGTTGTTCCCGAGCCAGCCTCCGGATTCTGTTTCTCATCCGGCTTAGTCTTGCAGTGCGCTTCAATATCCTCCTTCTTCCGCCTGATCTTTTCTTCGAGTTCTTTGCGGTAATCCTCGGTTAGTTTCTTCTCGACTGACACCACGGACACGTTGGCTTGGTGAAGCTCCTGCTTCTTCCTGGCGATATCGTCCTGGGCCTGTTGCGTTCGGTATTGAATCAATTCGTCGAGGCTCAATTTACCATGCCGATCTTGTGGCTTGACGTAGCGGAAGATGACTTCATTGAGAGTTGACCGGAAATCGTCATCTGCAATATTCGCACAGATCCGCTCTAAGTATTTCTGAGGAAGGTATTCAACCTTCTCGGGCAAGTGCGTGGCCACTTGCGCATCAAGCATCTTGCGGTCCGGCTCACCTTCGTACCAGTTAAGCATGCCATGAAAATGCTTCGCACACCCACCCTTGAGAAACTTATCCTTGTTCAGAAAAGAAAACAATTCCTCGGACTTTTGCCCTGATGAATTCTTTGAGGACTGGTTATGGCTGTTGCCGAGCAGACCAATGATGTCCGTAACAGCACTCTTTCCGCTGCCCTTATTGCCGATTATCGCAACGAGTTCCTTACCCAGTACAATAGACTCATCACAGAACCACGCGCCATGCTGGTTCTGCTTATACCCGTCAATGCAAGTGATGTGAAGGGACTCGATATACCGTGTCTTGTTCTCACGGACGCGCCGTTGGATATCTGGTTCAGCGCCTATAAATACTCGGTTGTGCGGTTCGAAAATAATCTGCTTCAAACCTTCATATGTCAGATCGGCCTTGATCCAAGTGGGCTCATGCACTATTCCGACGGTGGCGTCGGAGACGACCTGGCCAAGTTTCTCGTCGAGATCGGTCAGTGAATGCGCATCGCAGCCTGCGAGAACCGGTTTTGGCTTGGTGAACTCGGTTTGATCCTCCGCGCGGTCTGACATGAGAAAGTAACTGACGTTGCTGGCATTGCCAAAAAAGGCGTCACTGAGTTTGTCCAGCTCGTCGGTGATTAGAAGCTTGCGCTGCTTGCCTCGCTCTGGCCGGATACCATCATTATTCGCTGCTGTGATGATGAACAAACAATCCAATAACTCAGCACCTTTGCCATATGTGTCAGCGAGAGCTTCCTGGATGAAATCCCGCGTGGTAGTTGCAGCAGCAAAGTCCTTTTCATTCTTGAGTTCCGATGCTTTAACATGTCGGCCTGCCCCGTCCGTCTTGTTGGTCTTGAGGGAGGTGAGAAAGGATGTGATTTTTTCAGCGTGATCCGAACGAAAGGGGTTGAAGAGGAGATGAACGTTAACCTCCTCCTGCGCTTTATTAACGACATCGTTCGTGCGAAATTCGATGTTCGGGAAGAACACTTTTGGCGAATCAGGATAGCGTTCCCTGTATTTATCACGTGCTAAAAAATAGCTGTCTGCAGAAAAATAGTCGGCAATGCCGAAGGCCTGCACCTTTGAGTCATGCAACTTTCGACAATACGCATCCCAGACATCAGAGCCGTCAGCTATCTTGAATTGATCGTTCAGCTTCGTTCCGGGCGCGTGAAGGTGAAGATCCCATATCCTCCACTCAGACCCTCTTGGCCATTTCGTAGTCATGAATAGATCGCTTTCACTGTTGAGAACTAAAGGGCGAAAATGGGAACAGCCACCTTTCGTGGAGCCAGTCCCAATAAAAAACCGCCCCGGCAAAGCCCCTCAGGCCCACCAGCGCGGTTCGGAATCATGGTTGAGATCTCCCCTCCTCAAACATCTTATCCCCCTAATCTTCTAAAGATTTATTCTGCGAAGCCTACACTTCTTTCCACTTCATTGCAAAGATTTTGAAAATCCATTCAGAAAGGATATAAGGGTCGCAGCTGCACAATCCCTTTTGTGCAAAGTTTGGGCACGACCCTTTTGCTCCTATTTTAAGTTCTCCAAAAAAAACTTACACAAAGATACCCTTATGTAAATTTATCGAGAATATTTTACATAAGAATTTTCTTGTGTAAAAATTAGAGGCCTTTTTTTGCCTAAATTTTCTAGTCCAAAAATAGCCCAAAATAACGGTAAAACATAAAATTCCTATTTCTTTGATATCCGGTAGTCTCCGTCAGAAACCCTTTGTCAACAAGGTCTCCAATAAGACTATTAGCTGTTTGATGAGTAACATCAAGCAAGTCGGCTGCCTCGTTAACACTTATGATAGGCCTTTTATATAACCTGTTAAAAAGATCCCTAGCCTTAGGAGCTCTCCTCCCAAGGTGGGTAATAAAAGCATCGACCTCCCTACGTAGCGCCAGAATCTCCTGGAAGGTAACTTTTCCTTTCTCAGCGGTTTCCCTAACAGCAACTAAGAAAAATTTGATCCAATGTATGAGGTTATTAGAAGACCTCACAGTTGTGAGAGCATCATAATACCCACCCTTATGCTTTTCCAGGTAATCAGATACGTAAAGCGATGGCCTGCTCAATAAGCCTTTGCTAACAAAATAAAGGGTAATCATCAACCGGCCAATTCTGCCGTTTCCATCTAAAAAAGGGTGGATCGTTTCAAATTGATAATGGCTGATCGCTATCCTGATGAGGTCCGGAACAGCAATTTCATCATTGTGCCAAAACCTTTCTAAATCACTCATCAGGTCTGGAACCTCATCATGATGAGGAGGTATAAATACAGCGTCTTGAAGACTTGATCCACCTATCCAATTCTGACTTCTCCTAAACTCTCCAGGCGTTTTTTGCTCTCCCCTCACACCATCCATTAGGGTTTCATGGGTATTCCTTAAAAGCCTGGTTGACAAAGGAAGTTTCTGAAGCTCTACAATTGCATTATTCATGGCTTCAATGTAATTTCGTACTTCTTTCCAATCGTCTCTTTTTTCTGGATCAATATCCTCCTCTTCCTTAATCGCCTCATCCATTTGTGTTTGTGTCCCCTCGATGCGGCTAGAGGTGTTCGCCTCCTTAACAACATGCATTTGTACAAACAAATCAATGTCAGGAACAATTAAGGAAAATGCATTCAGCTCTGCAAGAGCTCTTGTAGCCTGCTCAAGCAAGGTATTAATCGAGGGGTCTTTCCATGCCCATTCATGGTTAATTTTTGTAGGTGAAAAACTTTTGTACTTATATTGCTGAACTAGTTGGCCAGAAGAATATTCCTCAAGAAGCATTTTGCCCTCCTCCCAGAAAAATCCTAACAACTGAAAAATATTTTATTATTAATAACATAGTCAAAAACACCTTACACCCACAACCAAAATCCAAATGGGGGTCAGTGCCGAATGGCACCTTTTGAAACCAGTCCCAATAAAAAACCGCCCCGGCAAAGCCCTTCAGGCCCACCCGATCTTTACTCAATCTTTAACCGTTCGTAATCGGGTCATTATCCAGCTTTGCTAGGATCTCAGCATCCAAGAGGCTGCCGGGCAAAGTGCTTGGGCATCCCGTTCCTCCCCTGGCAAGTTGACTGCAACACGAACTCAATGGAGGTGACATCATGTCACAGAAAAAAAGAATTGGTTGGTTATTGACCGCCTTGGCGCTGGTGATAATTCCATTCACGGCCTGGGCAGAACCGTCTCATGGAAAACACAGGAATGTGGTCGGCGCCGTCTATACCATGACTAACGATGCGGTGGAAAACAGCATCCTGGTCTTCAACCGCACCGCATCTGGTCGACTCACTCCTGCCGGAAGCTATTCCACCGGGGGCCTTGGTACCGGTGGCGGGTTGGGGAATCAGAGCGGCGTGATCCTGAGCCCCGACCAGAGATGGCTTTACGCCGTCAATGCCGGGAGTAACGAGATCTCGGTGTTCGCGGTGAAACGCAATCGACTGCAACTGGTCGACCGGATCAACACCGGCGGGAACCAACCGGTCAGTCTGGCGCTCGATCGTAAAATTCTTTATGTCCTTCATGCCGGGACTCCCAACAACATCACGGGGTTCACAGTCGGGAGGCACGGCAGGCTGAGCCCCTTGCCGGGATCGACCCGATCATTGAGCGCGGCCGATACCGGCCCTGCGCAAATAAGCTTCTCTCCGGACGGCAGCGCTCTGGTCGTGACCGAGAAGGGCACCAACCTGATCGACGTTTACACGGTTGACCGGCACGGTTTGGCTGAAGGACCGACATCCTATACTTCACCAGGAACCTTACCCTTCGGGTTCGCCTTCGGCAAACGGGAGCAGCTGTTCGTGTCCGAAGCCGTCAGCGGAACGGTCTCCTCCTACCAGCTCGACGATGATGGCACTCTCCAGATCATCAGCCCGGCGGTGGCAACCAATCAGGCGGCGGCCTGCTGGGTGGTGGTGACCAATAACGGGCGCTTTGCCTATACCACCAACGCCGCCAGCGGCTCCATCTCGGGCTTTCACATTGACCATAACGGGACTCTGGAGTTGCTCGATGCCGACGGTCGCACGGGAGTGACGGGCGACGGCAGTGCACCGATCGACATGGCTCTCAGCGGCAACAGCCGCTTCCTCTACGCGCTCGGGTCCGGAAACGGCACCATCAGTGCCTTCCGGGTTAATCTCAGGGACGGAAGTCTCAAACCCATCCCCGGCGCCAGTGGTCTCCCGGCGGGGGTCAACGGCCTGGCTGCCCGCTGAGGCGTCGGCTGTCGTTTCGGGGGCACCTGGCTTAAATCATCCATCCCGCTCTTAACTTAAGCTTGGTGCCCCCGGAAATATTGCATGGTCACACAAGGACGCTGCGTTTATACCCGCTTCCATACCCAAAACCCCGAATGATGATCCGGGAAACTCCTTTTTCTCCGGATTGGGGCGAAAACCCGCCAAACCCCTTTTCAATCCGCGCAACATCGATTATTATCCGACACTCAACTTTGTAGAATTCAATGGTTAGCCATTTTGAGACCGGAAAGCAGAAAGGTTTTTGCAGATGATCACCGGAAATGAACTTCGCGCCCGTTTTCTGAAATATTTCGAAGAGCGGGGGCACCGTGTTGTCTCCTCTTCGTCGCTGGTTCCGCACAACGACCCGACCCTGCTGTTCACCAACGCCGGGATGAACCAGTTCAAGGACTGCTTCCTCGGCGCCGAAAAGCGCGACTATGTGCGCGCCACCACCTCGCAGAAATGCGTGCGCGCCGGCGGCAAGCACAACGACCTGGAGAACGTCGGTCGCACCGCCCGGCACCACACCTTCTTCGAGATGCTCGGCAACTTCTCCTTCGGCGACTACTTCAAGAAAGACGCGATCGCCTACGCCTGGGAATTCCTCACCGTCGACCTGGGGCTCGACAAGGACAAACTCTACGTCTCGGTCTATACCGACGACGACGAGGCCGCCAACATCTGGCACCATCAGGAAGGGGTGCCGCGCGAGCGGATCTACCGCTTCGAGGAGGACAACTTCTGGGCGATGGGCGACACCGGCCCCTGCGGCCCCTGTTCGGAGATCTTCTACGACAACGGCCCGGAAATCGGTTGCGACTCCCCCGACTGCGCGGTCGGCTGCGACTGCGACCGCTACATGGAAATCTGGAACAACGTCTTCATGCAGTTCGATCGCCAGCCAAGCGGCGAACTGATCCCGTTGCCGAAACCTGCGGTCGACACCGGCATGGGCCTGGAGCGGCTGGCGACGGTCATGCAGAAGGTGCAGTCGAACTACGACACCGACCTGCTGCGCGACATCATCAGCCACATCGAAAAGCTCTCCGGCAAAAAATATGGCGATAACGAAGAAAATGACGTCTCGATGCGGGTCATGGCCGATCACAGCCGCGCCACCGCCTACCTGATCGCCGACGGCGTGCTCCCCAGCAACGAGGGGCGCGGTTACGTACTGCGGCGGATCATGCGCCGGGCGATGCGCCACGCCAAGATGCTCGGCTTCGAGGACCCAGTGCTGTTCAAAACGGCCGTTTTCGTCCTCGAGTTCATGGCGGTCGCCTACCCGGAAGAAGCCAAGCGCAAGGAGTTCGTCGCCAAGGTGGTGCAGAACGAGGAGGAGCGCTTCATCCAGACTCTCGGCAACGGCCTGCGCATCCTGCAGGACGAGATCGCCGGGCTGGAGAAAGCCAAGCAGACCGTGATCCCCGGCGCGACCGTCTTCAAACTCTACGACACCTACGGCTTCCCGGTCGACCTGACCGCCGACATCGTCGAAAAGGACGGCTACACCCTCGACGAAGCCGGCTTCGAGGCCTGCATGGAGGAACAGCGCAAGAAGGCCCGCGAACACTGGAAAGGCTCGGGCGAAGAAGCGATTTCGGCAATCTACAAGCAGCTGGTCGATCAGGGGATCAAGTCGACCTTCAGCGGCTACCGGAAACTGGAAGACCAGGGCAAAGTGCTGGCGCTGATCCGCAACGGTGCAGTGGTTGAGGAAGCGGCCTGCGGCGAAACCGTCGAGGTCGTCACCGCCGCCACCCCCTGCTACGGCGAGTCGGGCGGCCAGGTCGGCGACACCGGGGAGATCGTCACCAAGGAAGCGAGCCTGCGCATCATCGACACCAAGAAACCGCTGCCCGACCTGATCGTGCATGTCTGCGAAGTGGTCACCGGCGCGATCAAAACCGGCACCAAAGCGACCGTCAAGGTCGACGGCGAGCGCCGCCAGCGGATCGTCCTCAACCATACCGCCACCCACCTGCTCCAGGCGGCCATGCAGCGGATTCTCGGCGATCACATCAAGCAGGCCGGTTCGCTGGTGACCCCCGACCGGCTGCGCTTCGACTTCACCCACTTCTCGCCGGTCACCAGCGAGGAACTGCTCAAGATCGAAGACGAGGTCAACCGCCAGATCCGCGTCAATGCCGGGGTCGAGGCGAAAGAGATGGCCGCCGATGAAGCCCAGGCGGCCGGCGCCATGGCGCTGTTCGGCGAGAAATACGGCGACGTCGTGCGGGTGATCACCGTCGGCGACTACAGCATGGAACTGTGCGGCGGCACCCACGCCGGCGCGGCCGGCGACATCGGCCTGTTCCGCATCGTCAGCGAAGGCGGGATCGCCGCCGGGGTGCGCCGGATCGAGGCGGTCACCGGCGAGGGCGCCCTGGCCCAGGTTCACCAGCAGCAGCAAACCCTGCAGCGGCTGGCCAGCCTGGTCAAAAGCGACCCGCAGCAGCTGGAGAATCGCCTGCAGAAACTGCTCGAACAGCAGAAGGAACTGGAAAAAGAAGTGGAGCAGCTGCAGGCCAAGGCCAATGCCGACCGCAGCGGCGAACTGGTCGAGCAGGCGCAGGACGTGAATGGCGTTAAACTGCTGGCCGTCAGGGTCGATGGCGACGCCAGGGGGCTGCGCGAGTTTTCCGACCAGCTGCGTGACAAGCTCGGCTCCGGGGTGCTGGTGCTGGCAGCCAGCGACGGGGAGAAGGTTGCCCTGCTGGTCGCCGTGACCAAGGATTTGACCGCCAAAGTCAAGGCCGGCGACCTGATCAAACCGCTGGCGGCGATCGTCGGCGGGCGGGGCGGCGGGCGTCCGGAGCTGGCCCAGGCCGGCGGCCCGGAGGTCGGCCAGGTCGAAGCCCTGCTGCAGGCGGCGCCGGAGCAGCTGGAGAAACTGCTCGGGTAGGAGGTTCGAGGCCCGAGGCTAAAGGCTGGAGGTTCGAGGCTGGCCCCCTCCGAAGGGGCTGGGTGGACTTCTCCGGTTGTTCGGTTATATTTGACGAACAAGGAGGTTCCCATGTCGACCGGCGCACTGATCCAGACCGCTGAGCAGGAAGAATATCCCCACCCGCTGCACCAGCGCTTTTTTCTCCGGGATGTGGTGACCGCGCTGGAAAATCCGAATCTCTCCGTGCATCGCGGGCGGATCGAGGTGGGCGGTGAAATCGTCCCCCATCCCCATGCCCACCAGACCGAGACCTTTTACATCCTGTCCGGCACGGCCATCTGCACCCTGGGCGAGCGGCAGTACCCGGTGCGGGCCGGCAGCTGCTGTGTCGCGCCGCCCGGGATGCTGCACGGACTGAAGAATACTGGTGAAGAGCCGGTTGAACTGCTGGCCCTGTTCACCCCGCCCTTGAAGTAGCGTCGCTCCGCAAAGGGGAGCGACTTTCAGCAAGTTTCCGATTCTGAAAGCAAGCAGGATTCCATGTTGCAACAAAAACTGGCCGGCAAACCGGAGCTGACGGAACAACAGGAAGAACGGGTCATCCTGGTTGTTGATGATGAACCGATGATATGCCAGCTCTGCGCGCGGGCGCTGTCCGGGTTCCGGATCATCCAGGCGTGTGACGGCAAGGACGCCCTGAAAGTGCTGGACAGGGAAGCGGTCGACATTATTCTCAGCGATATCATGATGCCCAATCTGAACGGCCTAGAACTGCTGAACCGTATCAAGGAACGCCAACCCGACCAGGCGGTGGTCCTGATGACCGGCTTCACCGAGAAGGAAGTGATCCTGCAGGCGCTCAAGGCCGGCGCCGACGATTTCATCAACAAGCCGCTCAATCTGCTGCAACTGCGCACCACCGTTGAAAAGGTCCTGGACAAGATCAGGATGCGCAAGGAACTGCTCAGCCTCAGACAGGTCGATAAACTCAAGAGCGCCTTTCTCGGCCTGATCTCGCACAAGCTGAAAACCCCCACCACTTCAATCTCGCTGTTCATCCAGAACCTTGACCAGGGGATCGACCTGGAGGACGAGGATTTCAGACAGACTCTCTCCATGGTTGCGGCAGAGACCCGGCACCTGGAACACCTGATCCAGGATCTGCTCTATTTCAGTAACGTCATCCTGCAGGACAACGCCCTTCATCCGGAACCCCTGGAACTGGGCCGGATCGCCTGTCAGGTGGCCCTGATCCTAGAGCCGGAGGCAAAGAGTCGTCGCATCGATTTTCAGATCGACATCCAACCGCCGCTGCCGCCGGAACCGCTGATTCTGGATCGGCAGCGGATAACCTTTGCCCTCCGCGCGCTGATCGACAACGCCATCAAGTTCACCCCTGAAGGGGGCTCGGTTCAGGTTGAAGGAAGGCTGCTGGACGACCGGGTCCGGTTGACGATCCGCGACACCGGGGTCGGCATCGAGCAGGCGGAACTGGCCAAGGTCTTCAACAAATTTTACCAGATCGATCCGGAGCATACCGGCCAGATTCGCGGCTTCGGTCTGGGTCTGTTTTACGCCCGCGAATTTGTCCGCGCCATGGGGGGCGAGCTCATCTTGGAGAGCAGCCCCGGGCTGGGAACCGAGGCGATCATCGAGTTCCCCCTCCCCGGCTGAACCTCTCCGGTCGAAAAAAGTCGCAACCCCGGATAAACTCATACTGCAACCTTTTTTTTCCAGTGATTCTTATGCTATATTTCGTCTTTTCGCCGATTTCATGTCGGCGATCACTTGTGGAGATTCTCGATGTTTAAAGGGACAACCATCTGTTGTGTGCGCAAAGGCTCGCAGGTCGCATTGGCCGGCGACGGCCAGGTCAGCATCGGCAACACGGTCATGAAGCATGGGGCGCGTAAAATCCGCCGGATCTATCAGGATCAGGTCCTGGCCGGTTTTGCCGGCAGTACCGCCGACGCCTTTACGCTGTTTGAAAAATTTGAAGCCAAGCTGGAGGAGTTCCGCGGCAACCTGTCCCGGGCTGCGGTGGCGCTGGCGAAAGACTGGCGCACCGACCGCATCCTGCGCCGCCTCGAAGCGCTGCTGATCGTCGCCGACAAGGAGGTCACCCTGGTGATCTCGGGGTCCGGAGACGTGATCGAGCCGGATGACGGCGTCGCGGCGATCGGTTCCGGCGGCAGTTTTGCCCAGGCCGCCGCCCGGGCGATGCTCGCCCATTCCGAACTGGACGCGGAGCAGATCGTCGCGGAAGCGTTGCGGATCGCCGCGGATATCTGTATCTACACCAACGACCGGATTGCAGTTGAGGTTCTGAAGTGAATAATTTTACCCCCAGAGAGATCGTCTCCGAACTCGATCGCTATATCATCGGCCAGAACGACGCCAAGCGCGCGGTCGCGGTCGCCCTGCGGAATCGCTGGCGGCGGATGCAGGTTCCGGCCGATCTGCAGGACGAGATCGCGCCGAAAAACATCATCATGATCGGCCCGACCGGGGTCGGCAAGACCGAAATCGCCCGTCGTCTGTCGAAACTGGCCCAGGCTCCGTTCATCAAGGTTGAGGCGAGCAAATATACCGAGGTCGGTTATGTCGGCCGCGATGTCGAAAGCATGGTGCGCGATCTGCTGGAACTGGCGATCATCATGGTCAAGGAAGAAGAAGCGAAAAAGATGCGCGTCAAGGCCGAAGCCAACGCCGAGGAGAAACTGCTCGACATGCTGCTCCCCGGGGAAGCGGACCGCTCGCCGGACAAACTGGATAAACTGGAGAGCACCCGCGACAAGCTGCGCAAGCTGCTGCGCCTGGGAGAACTGGACGAGCGCTTTGTCGAGGTCGAAACCGAGGTCAGCAACGTGCCGACCATGGGCGTCTTCACCCCGCAGGGGAACGAAGAACTGGGGATGAATATCAAGGAGATGTTCGGCAACCTGTTCCCGAAAAAGACCAAGCGCAAGCGGATGAAGGTCAGCGAAGCCCGTGAGCTGATGATCGAAGCGGAAGCGGAAAAGCTGGTCGACATGGAGAACGTGACCAACCTGGCCAAGGAACGGACCGAGCAGGGCGGCATTATCTTCATCGACGAAATCGACAAGATCGCCAGCCGCGAAGGGCTGCACGGCCCAGAGGTGTCACGCGAAGGGGTGCAGCGCGACATATTGCCGATCGTCGAGGGAAGCACGATCAACACCAAGTACGGCCCGATCAAGACCGACAATATTCTGTTTATCGCCGCCGGGGCTTTTCATCATTCCAAGCCTTCCGACCTGATTCCGGAATTGCAGGGGCGCTTCCCGATCCGCGTGGAACTGGACAGCCTTGGCGAAGAGGAGTTTTTCCGCATCCTGACCGAGCCGAAAAACGCCCTGATCCTCCAGTACCGGGAGTTGCTCAAGACCGAGTCGATCAAACTGGAGTTCAGTGACGACGCCATCCATGAGATTGCCCGGATGGCCAAAACCGTCAATGATCGGACTGAAAATATCGGCGCCCGGCGCCTGCATACCATTATGGAAAAGCTGCTGGAAGAGCTCTCCTTCAATGCGCCGGAACTGACCGAGCAACATGTGACCATCGATGCCGGGGAAGTGCGACGACGGCTGGCGGACATCAGCCAGGACGAGGATTTGTCGCGGTACATATTGTAGTCAGGCTCGAGGTTAAACCTTGAACCTGATTCCTTGATCCTTTTTTGGGGATTTTATGAAAGAACTGATCGGAAAAGCTAATATTCTGATGGAGGCCCTGCCGTGGATCAAACGCTTCTACGGCAAGACCATCGTCATCAAATACGGCGGCAACGCCATGGTTGAGGAACGGCTCAAGGAGAGCTTCGCTCGCGACGTGATCCTGATGAAATACATCGGCCTGAACCCGGTCGTGGTCCACGGCGGCGGTCCGCAGATCGGCAAGGTGCTTGACGCGATGCAGATCAAAAGCCACTTCGTTCAAGGGATGCGGGTCACCGACAGCGCCACCATGGACGTGGTCGAAATGGTACTCGGCGGCAAGGTCAACAAGGAGATCGTCGCCAACATCAACCGCCACGGCGGCAAGGCGGTCGGCCTGAGCGGCAAGGACGGCGGGCTGATCACCGCCCGCAAGCTGGAGATGAAAACAGTCAACCCCGACACCCTGACCCCGGAGATCCTCGACATCGGCATGGTCGGCGAAGTGGAGTCGGTCGATGCGAAGATCATCGACGCCCTGGAGCAGAGCAATTTCATTCCGGTGATCGCACCGATCGGCGCCGGGCTGAACGGCGAAACCTACAACATCAACGCCGACCTGGTCGCCGGCAAGATCGCCGGGGCGCTGCAGGCGGAAAAACTGATCCTGCTGACCGATATCGAAGGGGTCAAGGACAAGCAGGGGAAGCTGATTTCGACCATCGATGTGCAGCGGGTTCCCGATCTGATCAACGACGGCACCATCTCCGGCGGCATGATCCCCAAGGTCAACTGCTGCCTTGATGCGGTCGAGGAAGGGGTCGCCAAGACCCACATCATCGACGGCCGGATGGAGCACGCCTGCCTGCTGGAGATCTTCACCGACAAGGGGATCGGCACGGCGGTGGCAAGATTCAATTGAAAACCAGCTGTAAGCTATACGTTTTAAGATTCAAGCTTACGGCTTATAGCTTAAAGCTTACCGCTTCTTTTTTTAACAGGAATTGCTTATGAACGACGCACAGAACTGGATCGACCGGGGACTGACCCATGTCGCCAAAACCTACGGCCGCTACCCGCTGGTCGCCGCGAGCGGCGAAGGCTGCTGGCTGTTTGACGTTGACGGCAAGAAGTACCTCGATTTCCTGGCCGGGGTCGCGGTCAACAACCTGGGGCACTGCCACCCGAAGGTGGTTGCCGCCATCCAGGAACAGGCGGCCAAGCTGCTGCACTGCTCGAACTATTTCCACATCCCGCAGCAGATCGAGCTGGCGGAACTGCTCTGCCGGAACTCCTTCGGCGACCGGGTGTTTTTCTGCAACTCCGGCGCCGAGGCCAACGAAGCGGCGATGAAACTGGTGCGCAAGTACAGCGCCGAAAAATACGGTGAAAACCGCTTCGAGGTGATCACCGCGCTGGCCTCCTTCCACGGCCGGACCATCGGTACGATCAGCGCCACCGGGCAGGAGAAGGTCAAGGCCGGTTTTTCGCCGATGGTCCCCGGCTTCAAGTATGTCCCCTTCGGCGATATCCAGGCGCTGCGCACCGCCATCAACCCCAATACCTGCGCCGTCATGCTCGAACCGGTCCAGGGGGAAGGGGGCGTCAATGTCCCGCCGGCCGGTTACCTGCAGGCGGTCCGGGAGCTGTGCGATGAAAAGGAACTGCTGCTGGTTTTTGACGAGGTTCAGGTCGGCTGCGGCCGGACCGGCACCCTGTTCGCCTATCAGCATGAGGGAGTCGAGCCGGACCTCATGACCCTGGCCAAGGCCCTGGCCGGCGGCCCGCCGATCGGCGCCATGATTGCCAGGGAACAATACGCCGAAGCCCTCGGGCCCGGCAGCCACGGTTCGACGTTCGGCGGCAATCCGCTGATGGCCGCCGCCGGCGTGGCTGCCATGAAAGCGCTCATCGAGGACGGCGTGCTGGAGAACTGTATCGCCATGGGGGATTACCTGCGCGGGCAATTGGAGGCGCTGAAAAAGAACTATCCCTTTATCGTCGAAGTACGCGGTCGGGGGCTGATCCTCGGCATGGAACTGTCGATTGAAGGAGGCGAGATGGTCAGGACCGCTCTTGACCGGGGATTGCTGATCAACTGTACGGTCGGCAAAGTCCTGCGCTTCCTGCCGCCGCTGACGGTCAGCAGGGAAGAAATCGATCAGATGCTGGAAATCCTGGAAGGGATTTTTGTTGAGTATTGAACGTGAAAAGTGAAAAGTGAAAAGCTTGTAAGCCTCTATTCTTTACACATTTAAAATTTCACTTTTTCGGAGGAAAAAACCATGACCAAAGACTTCCTTTCCCTCACCGACTGGTCGCTGGAAGATCTGGAGAAGATCTTCGCCCTGACCCGGGATCTGAAGGAAAAGCAGAAAGAAAACAGCCCGCACAAACTACTGGACGGGCAGACCCTGGGGATGATTTTCGAAAAAAGCTCCACCCGGACCCGCGTCTCGTTCGAAGTCGGCATGTTCCAGCTGGGCGGCCATGCGCTGTTCCTGCCATCCACCTCTACCCAGATGGGGCGCGGCGAGCCGATCAAGGATACCGCCCGGGTCATGGCCCGCTACTGTGACGGCATCATGATCCGCACCTTCTCCCAGGAGTCGGTCGAGGAGTTTGCCGAGCATTGCTATGTCCCGGTGATCAACGGCCTGACCGACAGGTACCACCCCTGCCAGCTGATGGCCGACCTGTTCACGGTCAGCGAGCACAAACCGGACTACCGCAGCCTTAAATACTGCTGGATCGGCGACGGCAACAACATGGCCAACAGCTGGATCAACGCGGCCGCCATTTTCGGCTTCGAACTGCGTATCGCCACCCCCAAGGGGTATGAGCCGAACAGCGAGGTGATCGCCAATGCGCAACAGGCCGGCGCCAAGTTGATCCTGACCAACGACCCCCGGGAGGCCGCGGCCGATGCCGATGTGCTGAACACCGATGTCTGGGCGAGCATGGGCCAGGAACAGGAGCAGAAGAAGCGGGAAAAGGCCTTCAAGGGCTTTCAGATCAATGGCGAGTTGGTCAAGCTGGCCGTGCCGGAAGCGGTAGTCATGCACTGTCTGCCGGCGCACCGCGACGAAGAGATCACCGACGAAGTGATCGAGGGACCGCATTCGATCATTTTTGACGAGGCGGAAAACCGGTTGCACGTACAGAAAGCGATCATGGCCACGCTGATGGCCCGCTGAAGACCGATGCAGATCACCTGTCCGCATTGCGGATTCAGCAAACAGATCGCCTCGGACCAGTTGCCGGCAACCGCAACTCGGGGCCACTGTCCGCGGTGTCGAAAATCCTTTCCGCTCGATCGGGAAGAAACCGCCGGGCAGTCACCAGAAGCCGGCGCCGCCCCTGATACAGCGCCACCACAGCTGGCGCGCGATTCTGTCGTCGAAGACCCGGACAGCCGGCCGAAAGCCGGGTTCTGGGTCCGTCTGGTGGCTGCCGTGATCGACGCGTTTCTGGTGTTCTGGTTGCAGTTCGGTCTGGGACTGCTGCTGGTGCTGGCCGGCATCACGACCGGCGGGCGGGGCGAAGGAGCTGTCAGTTCGCTGGCGATGCTGGTCCAGCTGTTCTCCTACGCCATCGGCGCCGCCTACTATGTGGTCTTCACCGGCCACGGCGGGCAGACTCCGGGAAAGATGGCGGTCCGGGTCAAGGTGATCCGGCGGGACGGCCAGCCGGTCAGTTACGGCCGGGCACTTTTCCGTGAACTGCCGTGCAAATTTATCTCGGCGATTATTCTCGGTATCGGCTATCTGATGATTGCTTTCGATGAACAGAAACAGGGACTGCACGACCGCATGGCGGATACTTATGTGATTAAACTATAAACCCAGGCTCGAGGCTCGAGGCTTTAGGCTACAGGTAATTTCCTAGCGTCTAGTGCCCAGGGCCCAGTGCCTGAATTTCCAGGAGAACCAACATGAGCAGAAAAGGCACGATTAAAAAAGCAGTGCTCGCCTATTCCGGCGGGCTTGACACCTCGATCATCCTCAAATGGCTGGTCGAGGAATACGATTGCGAAGTGGTCGCCTACTCGGCGGACCTCGGCCAGGGGGAAGAGCTCGATTTCATCCCGGAAAAAGCGAAGCAGACCGGGGCGAGTTCCTGCCACATTCTCGATCTGAAAGAAGAATTCGCCCGCGACTTCGTCTTTCCGATGTTCCGCGCCAACGCCATCTACGAGGGTCGCTATTTCCTCGGCACCTCGATCGCCCGGCCGCTGATCGCCAAGGCGCAGATGGAGATCGCCGCCAAGGAAGGGGCCGACGCCGTCTCCCACGGAGCGACCGGCAAGGGGAACGACCAGGTCCGCTTTGAGATCGCCTACTACCATTTCGACCCGGCGATCAAGGTCATCGCCCCCTGGCGCGAGTGGGACATGAAGAGCCGCACCGCTTTGGAAAATTACGCCAAGCAGCACGGCATCCCGGTACCGACCAGCAAGAAATTCCCCTGGAGCTCCGACCGCAACCTGCTGCACATCTCCTTCGAGGGGGACATCCTCGAGAACCCCTGGGCCGAAGCCCCGGAAGAGATGTACGTGCTGACCGTGCGCCCGGAAGACGCCCCGGACCAGCCGGAGTACGTCGAGGTGGAGTTTGAAAAGGGGAACGCGGTGGCGGTCAACGGTGAACGCCTGTCGCCGGCCAAGCTGCTGGCCAAACTGAATGAACTGGGCGGCAAGCACGGCATCGGCCGCGTCGACCTGATGGAAAACCGCTTTGTCGGCATGAAGAGCCGCGGCGTCTATGAAACCCCCGGCGGCACCATCCTCGAAGAGGCGCACCGCGCCGTCGAATCGATCACCATGGACCGCGAGGTGATGCACCTGCGCGACTCGCTGGTACCGCGCTATGCGGAAATGATCTATAACGGTTTCTGGTTCGCCCCGGAACGCCAGGTGCTACAGGCGCTGATCGACGAGAGCCAGCAGACCGTCAACGGCATGGCACGCATCAAGCTCTACAAGGGGCACTGCCGCACCGTTGGCCGCGACTCGGTCAGCGACAGCCTGTTCAACGTCGACTTCGCCACCTTCGAAGCGGACGATGTCTACAACCAGGCCGACGCCGAAGGCTTCATCAAGCTCAACGCCCTGCGCCTGCGGATCGCCGCGATACAGCGGCAGGCGAAGAAATAACCGGAAGAAACCCGACGGGGGCCACCATGGCCCCCGTCGCTGTTTCAGCCAGACCCTGCTTCACCGCAAAGAACGAGAAGGTCGCGGAGACAACCTCAGGAATAAGAAGTAAACTATTCCTATATCTGGTTATCCAGTTGACTCCATTTGCGAACAGCTGATCCCAGATACTCCATTTCCAGGGACGCATAAACCCATCCCTGGGGCTTGACTGGCCCCATCCAGGCGCCAGACACCCTTGCAATGGAGTATCCGGGCTCAGCCTCTCAGCAGGTGGAGGGAAATAGATATCCAGATTTATATATTCTTTGAGAAAGTTTAGGTTTTTGTATAGAGTGCCTTTCCGGAACGAGGATTTTTGTTCGAGGTCAAGGAAGGCAAGCAGGCGAAGCGCAGGCGTACATCGTACGTCGAGCACATCGCCTGCGCAGCCTGACGCCGAGATCGGGCAAAAAGACCGTTCCCCGTGTGACCAATGGACTTTGCCAAACAATCGATAAAGACTTCGGTGGTCGCCTGTATCGTTGATGACCGGCAGCGGGTGCTGCTGACCCGACGCTGCATCGAGCCGTTCTGCAGCCAGTGGGTGATGCCCGGCGGCAAGATCGACCACGGCGAAGCGATCCTCGCCGCCCTCCACCGCGAGGTGCGCGAAGAGGTCGGCCTCGAGGTTCATGTCGAGGGGCTGATCGACGTCTACGAACACCTCGGCATCGGGTCGCGCAATGACCATTACGTCATCCTCTACTACCGCTGTGCTCCGGCAAGTTTTGAACTGCGCCCCAACGGCGAAGAAGTTACTGAAGCCCTCTGGACGCCGGCGGAACGACTTCCGGGAATGCTGTTGCCACCCGGTTGTCGCTTCATCCTGGCCAAGGTTTTTCCCGAACTCGGCTGGGGGGAAACACCTTTCCCGGAAGATGCCGCCGATGAACTGCCCGACCAACTGCAGATTTCCGGAAGCTGACACCCATGGTCCGCATCGTTGAAAAAGAAATCAACGTCGCTTTCTCCCCCGGACATCACCAGCACTGTCTGATCTGCCAGATCCCCAGTAGCCTGCAGCGCCGCAACGGCATCTACAAGGTTGCCGAACCCGAGCGCCAGTGGGGGGAGGTGCGGAAGATTCTCGACCTGGTCGCCAAGGGGAAGGGAAACCTGAAGAAGCTGCAATTCCTGTTTCTCCCCGAATCGATCCTGCCGGCGGCGGAGATCGACTCTGCGCTGAAACTGATCGATCAGCGTTTCCGTTCCAACACGGTGACAGTGTTCGGCGTTGAACATATCCGGCTCACCGAATTCCGCCGGCTGCTGCAATGCTACGCGGAGGATAATGCCGAACTGCTCGCCTCGGTGATAGAGGACATGGAAGCCGGCGACGTTGACGAGGTGCCGGTCAACTGGTGCGTCATCGCGGTCAAGGAAAATGACGGCCGGCTGCGGGTCTTTCTTGAAGCGAAAAGCCATCCGTTTGTCGGCGAGGAGAACCTCGATTACCAGCATGATCTCTATCGCGGCAAGATCTTCTGGCTGTTCCGTTGTCATCCGACCTGTTTCAATTTCATGGCGCTGATCTGTCTCGACTATATCTATCGCGATCTCTATCAGTCGAACATCAGCACGATCATCGACAAAGCCAATCAGCTGTTTTTCGAGACCCGCCAGCGCCTCGATCTGCTGGCGATCATCGAGTGCAATCCCAAGCCGGAGCACCAGGCCTTCCGTGATGTCATCAACGGCTTCTACGGCGAATATCTCGGCTACACGCCGGGGGTCCGTGACGCTAGCACCCTCTTCTGCAACGTCGCCAGCGGCACCCGCTGCGAAGGGATCGACACGAATACCGAATTCGGTCATTCGGCGGTCATCCTGCATGAAAGCCACCGCGTCGAACGGGTCAGCAGCCCGGAGTTCGCCACTGACGATTTCGAGGGGCTGCCGGTCTGCCGGCTGCGTTTCAGCACCCAGGTCCGGCTGTTCTATTTCAATCTGCCGCTGTTCCACGAGCTCGATCCGCGCACCACCCGTATGCCGCTGAAAATCCACAGCATCTATCGCCTCGACCAGGAAGACCGCTGGGTGCGGCTGAATAGTGACGAACTGGTTATGGCTACCGGCGAAGACCCGGATGAGCCGGGAAAAACCCTTTGAATCGAGCTGCGACAGTGGCATAATGCCGGACTCACTCAATCGGGCCAAGCCCGGCAGCGACGGAGCAGAACCATGAGCCAGAAAAAACTCTGGGGCGGCCGCTTCAGCCAGCCGACCGATAAATTTGTCGAGGAATTCACCGCCTCGATCGAATTCGACCAGCGCCTCTTTCGTTACGACATCCAGGGCTCCAAGGCCCATGCCGAGATGCTCGGCCGCCAGGGAATCATCAGCGTTGCCGAGGCGAAACAGATCATCGCCGGGCTGGATCAGATTCTCAAGGAGATCGAGGCGGGGAAGATCGAGTTTACTGTCGAACTCGAAGATATCCACATGAACGTCGAGGCGCGGCTGATCGAACGGATCGGCGCGGTCGGCGGCAAGCTGCACACCGGGCGCAGCCGCAACGACCAGGTGGCGGTCGACATCCGGCTCTATCTGCGCGACGAGATCGACAGCATCCTGGCTTACCTCGGCAAGCTGGAAAAGGCGCTGATCACCCAGGCGGAGAGCCATCTGGATGTGATCATGCCCGGCTACACCCACCTGCAGACCGCCCAGCCGGTGCTGTTCAGCCATCACCTGCTCGCCTACCGGGAAATGATCGCCCGCGACCGCAGCCGCCTGCATGATCTGCGCGCCCGGTTCAACGTCATGCCGCTCGGCGCCGGCGCGCTGGCCGGAACCACCTTCCCCATCGACCGGGAATGGGTGGCCCAGCAGCTCGGCTTCGACGGGGTGACCCGCAACAGTCTCGACAGTGTTTCCGACCGCGATTTCGCCATCGAGTTCTGCAGCTTCGCCGGCATCCTGATGATGCACCTCTCGCGCCTGTCGGAGGAGCTGATCCTCTGGTCGAGCGCCGACTTTAATTTCATCGAGCTCTCCGACGCCTTCTGCACCGGCAGCTCGATCATGCCGCAGAAGAAAAATCCCGATGTTCCGGAGCTGGTGCGCGGCAAGACCGGGCGGGTCTACGGCAACCTGATCAGTCTGCTGACCCTGATGAAGTCGCTGCCGCTGGCCTACAACAAGGACATGCAGGAGGATAAGGAACCGCTGTTCGACAGCATCGATACGGTCAAGGGGTCTTTGAAGATCTTCGCCGAGATGATCGCGCAGATGACGGTCAAGGCCGACAACATGCGCATCGCCGCGGCGCGTGGTTATTCCACCGCCACCGACGTCGCTGATTACTGCGTGCGCAAGGGGCTGCCGTTCCGCCAGGCCCACGAAGTGGTCGGCAAGACGGTGCGCTACTGTGTTGAAAACGGCAAGGAGATCCCGGAGCTGTCACTCGAGGAATTCCAGCAGTTTTCCGACCTGATCGAGGCCGACATCTACGACTACGTGACCCTCGAAGCTTCGGTCAACGCCCGCAAGGCCACCGGCGGCACCGCCCGCGAAGCGGTCGAGCGGGAACTGCAACGGCTCAAAAAGTAAACCATTCTCCGCGAACGCTGCGAACTCTGCGGTAAATAAATGAATCATCTGAAGTTATTTCTAATTTTCGGATTATTGCTTCTGCTCGACGCCTGCGGCAACAAGGGACCGGTGCGGCCGCTCGATGTCCCGATTCCGGCCCCGGTCAGTGATGCGGTACTACGTCAGCAGGGAGAGAACCTGGTGCTCGGCTGGCGGTTGCCCGGGAAAAATCAGGATGGCAGCCCCCTCAAACAGACGCCACAACTCGACATTTATCGCATGACCTATGATCCGAAGGATTACTGTCCCGAGTGCATCGACCGTTCGACCCTGCTGGTCAGCATCAACCCCGAGCTGCCGACGCCGGCGCGGCGGATTGCCGACCGCTATCTGTTTTATGACCATAACCTGGTTGTCGGCGAAGGCTATCAGTACAAACTGATCCCCCGCACTGCCGACGGGGCTGTCGGCGTGCCGCTCATGCTGCGGCAGGCCTACCTGCGGCCGGTTGCCGCGCCGGAAAAATTTCAGGCGTTTGCCCAGGACCGTTCCGCCCGGCTGAGCTGGCTCCCCTACGCCCCGGCCGCCGGGGAACAATTGCTCGGTTATCAGCTCTACCGGCGCCGTGACGGTGCAGAACCCGCACCCAATCCGCTCAATTCCAAGCCGCTGCAAAAGACCCGTTACGAGGATTTCAGTCTTGAAAACGGCACCCGCTATCTTTATCGGGTTCGCGCGCTGGTCAAACGGGGAGAACAGACCATCGAAGGGATCGCCTCGCCGGAAGCGGATGTGATCCCCAAATCAGGGATTTGAATGCTGTCAACCTCCCGAGAAACTGAAGTAAATCTCATTTTCGTCGGCCCCGAGGCAACTTTACTTTCCCGCCACAGTATGTTAGCAATAAAGTTTATGCACCGCGTGATCGCGGTCCTTTTTATTGCGTAAAACTGGCTTAAGAGAGACAACAGATTCACCGCAGACGGCCAGCGAAGTCGGTCTGCTCACGGAGGAGAACCTATGTTCCAGGGATCCATGGTCGCTATCATCACCCCCTTCGATGCCGACGGGAATTTTGATGAGGAAAGCTACCGCCAGCTGATCGAATTCCAGATTGAAAACGGCACCGACGTCATCGTCCCCTGCGGGACCACCGGCGAATCGGCAACCCTCAATTACGAGGAACATGATCGGGTCATCAGAACCTGCATCGACCAGGTCAACAAACGGGTTCCGGTCATCGCCGGCACCGGTTCCAACTCGACGGCCGAGGCGATCGAAATTTCCCTGCACGCCAAGGAACAGGGCGCCGACGGACTGCTGCTGGTTTCCCCATACTACAACAAGCCGTCCCAGGAAGGACTCTACCTGCACTACAAGGCCCTGGCCGAAAGCGTCGCCCTGCCGCAGGTGCTGTACAATGTGCCGGGGCGCACCGGGATGAATGTCAGCGCCGCCACCACTATCCGCCTGGCCGAATTCAGCAACATCGTCGCCATCAAGGAAGCGTCCGGCGATCTGACCCAGGCCAGTGAAATTATCAGCAAGGCCGGCGACAAGATCAATGTCATCTCCGGCGACGATTTCCTGACCCTGCCACTGATGGCCTGCGGCGCCAAGGGGGTCATTTCGGTGACCGCCAACATCATGCCCAAGCAGGTCAAGACGATGGTTGCCGCAATCCAGCAGGGGCGCTGGGAGGATGCTCGCAAGCTGCACCTGCAGCTGCTCGACGTACATCAGGCAATGTTCATCGAAAGCAACCCGGTGCCGGTAAAAACTTCTGCCGCGCTGATGGGCAAATGCCGCGCCGAGGTGCGTCTGCCGCTGGCCTCGCTGCAACCGGCCAGCCTAGAAAAATTGAAAACTGTGCTGAAGAAGCATGAACTGATTTAACCGATCTTTTCCCTCCCCTCGTTCACCTCCCACAAGGGAAGGGGAAGGATATTGAGTTCGAAGGAATCAAAATTATGAATGTAGCAATTGTAGGCGCTGCCGGCCGCATGGGTGGACGATTGATTCACGCCGTCTGTGAAGCCGAGGGGCTGCAGCTGACCGGCGCGGTCGAACGTCCCGGACATCCGCAGATCGGCATGGATGCCGGGCTGATAGCCGGCGCCGGAGAACTGAAGGTCAAGATCAGCGACGATCTGGCCGCGGCCATGGCCGGGGCCGATGTGCTGATCGATTTCACCTTTCCCGATGTCACCCTGAAAAACCTGGCAGTCTGCGCTGAACTGGGGAAAATGATGGTCAGCGGTTCGACCGGCTTCACTCCGGAACAGCGGGCCGCCGCCGAAAAATTCGCCACGAAAATCCCGGTGGTGCTGGCGCCGAACATGAGCGTCGGCGTCAACGCCTGTTTCAAGCTGCTGAAAGAAGCGGCGAAGATTCTCGGTGACGGCTTTGATGTCGAGATCGTCGAAATGCACCACAACAAGAAGAAGGATTCCCCTTCCGGCACCGCCGTGCGCATGGGTGAAGTGGTGGCAAATGCACTGGGCCGCGACTACAACCAGGTCGCCAATTATCACCGCGAGGGGATGTGTGGTGAGCGCACCAGGCAGGAGATCGGCATGCAGACCGTGCGTGGCGGCGACATTGTCGGCGAACACACCGTCTATTTCATCGGCATGGGGGAGCGGATCGAGATCAGTCATCGCGCCATGAGCCGCGACATGTTCGCCCGCGGCGCCGTCCGCGCCTGCCAGTGGCTGGCGGGAAAAGCGCCGGGGATCTATGATATGCAGGATGTGCTTGAATTGAAATAACCGCCTGAAAAAATCAAGGAGAACCAAATGAAACGCTTATTAGTACTGTTGTTGATTGCCCTCGTCCTCTTAATTTCCGGTTGTGAGACTTTCCGCGGCCTCGGAAAAGACGTGCAGAAAGCCGGCGAGTGGGTGCAGGACAAAGCAAGCTAAGACAGTCATCAACAACGACAAGCTAGCGCAGGGCGGCCTGAATTTCGGGCCGCCTTTTGCTCAACAGATATTCACTTCAGGAGAGAAATTGTTATGGCCCGTATCAACGACAACTATCTGAAACTCAAAGCCGGCTATCTGTTCCCCGAGATCGGTCGCCGGGTTCGCGAATTTTCCACTGCCAATCCGCAGGCGACAATCATCCGTCTCGGCATCGGCGACGTCACCCGACCGCTCGCCCTGGCGGTCCTCAAGGCTTTCCACGACGCCGTTGACGACCTGGCCACCACCGACAAGTTTGCCGGTTACGGCCCGGAGCAGGGCTACGAGTGGCTCTCCCAGGCGATCATCGACAAGAGCTACAAGCCCCTCGGCGTCGAGCTGAAGACTTCCGAGATGTTCATCTCTGACGGCTCCAAGTGCGACTGCTCCAACATTCTCGACATCTTCGCTCTGGACAACAAGGTGGCCATCGGCGATCCGGTCTACCCGGTCTACAACGACACCAACGTGATGGTCGGCCGCACCGGCGAGGCGGACGAGAAGGGCTACTACCAGGGGGTCGTCTACATGCCCTGCGTCGAGGAGAACGGCTTCTTCCCCTCGATTCCCCAGGAGAAGGCCGACATCATCTACCTCTGCTCGCCGAACAACCCGACCGGAACCGTGGCGACCAAAGAACAGCTCAAGGCCTGGGTCGACTACGCCATCGCCAACGACGCCATTATCCTGTATGACGCTGCCTACGAGGCGTTCATCACCACCCCCGGCATCCCCCACTCCATCTACGAGGTGGACGGGGCGAAAAAGTGCGCCATCGAATTCCGCAGCTTCTCCAAGACCGCTGGCTTCACCGGCGTGCGCTGCGGCCTGGTGGTGGTGCCGGAAGAGGTGATGGGGACCACCGCGAGCGGCGAGAAGTACAGCTTCAACAAGCTCTGGCTGCGCCGCACCAGCACCAAGTTCAATGGCGCCTCCTACCCGGTGCAGCGCGCCGCCGCCGCGGTCTACAGCGATGAGGGCTGGACCCAGGTCAAGGAAACCATCGACTATTACATGGACAATGCGCGGATCATCCGCGAGGGATTGAAGGCCGCCGGGATCACCTGTTACGGCGGAGTCGACTCCCCTTATATCTGGCTGAAAACCCCCGCCGGGCTCTCTTCCTGGGATTTCTTCGACAAGCTGCTGCAGGAGTGCCACGTGGTCGGCACCCCCGGTTCCGGCTTCGGCCCGAGCGGCGAAGGCTACTTTCGTCTGTCCGCCTTCGGCGACAAGGAGAAAGTGATCGAGGCGGTGGAACGGATCAAGCAGAAATGGGGCAAGTAAATTTTAGCTAATTGAAGGGCGGCCGATGAGGTCGCCCTTTTCGCTTGGGGGAATGGTGATTCATTGGGATTGCCTGCGCGCCAGTTCGCTGGCGTATTTCTTTCCCAAAGTATCCCGGTGCTTTCCGGCCCAGTCGGTCAATCTGGTTTTCCCCGCCGGAGGCGAATCAACCGCCAGCAGGCCAGCCATCAAACCGCCGATTTCCTCTCTGGTGATGACCACATCCCCGGTCATCACACCCATTATCTTCCCGGCGAGCAGGCCGAGCCATGGAGGGAGACTGACCAGCGGCCGACGGCAACCGATGATCTCGCCCAAAGTCATCACCATGTCACGAAAGGTGAATGACTCCGGACCGATTGCATCCATGGTCAGGTTGTCACGCCCCCTTCCCGCCTCGATGGCCAGTTGCGCAAAATCCTCGACATGAATCGGCTGAATGCCGTAACTGCCGTCTCCAAACAACCCGAAGAGCGGAAAGGTGCGCAATACCCAACTGATGTTGTTGATCAGGATGTCCTCTTTACCGAAAAAGACTGCCGGACGCAGGATCGCATAGGAAACTCCCAGGCTCTTCAGCTCATGTTCCAGCTCGGCCTTGCCACGAAAATATTCGAAGGGAGAGTTTGTGGCGGGGTTGGTGATGCTGACATGAACTATCCGTTCGACTCCAGCCGTTTTCGCCGCGGAAAACAATCGCCTGGTATTTTCCACCGCGGCAGCATGAGAAAATCGTCGATGGTTAAACCTAACCCAGTAGGTGTTATAGAGAACCTTGGCGCCGGTCAGTGATAATTGCAGCTGCTCCAGCCGGTCGAAGTCAAGCGGAAGGCTTTCAACCTTCCCGCCAAAGGGGTCTTTGGCCGGCGGCCGACTATTGGTGATCGTCCGCACCCTCTTCCCTTCCTGCAGCAGCTGTTGCGCGATATATTTCCCGGCGTAACCAAAAGCTCCTGTCACCACGTGAAGTTCGTCGCTTACCATTATCGATCTCCGTTCTATTTGTTCAGAATTTTGTGAACTTTCCAGCCCAAAAAATTACTTTTTATTCGGGAACAGCGAAACCAGAGCTTTGACCTGAGCTTCGCTCTTCAGCGCGAGACTGGCAAGTTTGTCAAAAACATCGAGCATCTGTTTCATCTGCCCTAGCCTGTCGACAGCGATCCCGAAAGGCGCCTCCTTCGCCTGTTCACAGGTCGCAGAGATACTGGCCAGAATCGGATCGAATTCACGCTGCTTCCGTTGCCGCATGATATTGAACAACATTTCCCAGGCATCGGATTCACAGGCATAGAACTCCCGCCTGTCGCCGGGGAGGAAAACTTTTTTAACGACCTTCCAGGAGCGCAACTCCTTAAGGGAGGTACTGACATTGCTCTTACTGATCTGCAACTTTCCAACAATCTCATCAATGCACCAAGGACGATCGGTGATGATCAAAAGCCCGTGGACTCTGGCCACGGAGTTACTGACCCCCCAGGCACTCCCCATGGTTCCCCAGCTTTCGACAAATTGGTTGACCAGATCTTCACTCATCGACTCGCTCCTCGTTTTATATGTTCAGAACTTACAGAACAATATAGACATTGTCAAGTTCAATAATTGGGGAAATATCTGTCTCATCAAAGGACAAGTTAATCCACGCTCGGGTTCAGGGTTGACTAACCAGATTAGAAGCGCCATCATTCAAATGATAATTAATGACCGCTAAAGGCGTTGCCTGATGCGGCAAACGTACGCACATTATACCTTTATCTGGAGAACGCCCATGGCATCGTCATCGTCGACCCTGAACAAAATCATCGGACTGGCATTGCTGGTTGTGGGACTCGGTCTGGCCTGGTGGGGCTACCAGATGTCCGGAGCGCTGACCTCGCAGCTTTCCAAAAGCCTCACCGGCGCCCTGCCGGACCCGGTCATGTATCGTTATGTCGGCGGAGCGGCCAGCGCCGTGGTCGGACTGTTCCTGCTGGTGAAGAAATAACCGCCATGGCTTTTATTGCCGTTCTCTATCGTCTGGCGCTGGCCTTTTGGGTCGGCGGGGTGGCGCTGTTTACCTTCGTGCTTACCCCGGTGCTGTTCAAAACCCAGCCGCGCGACCTGGCCGGCAAGATCGTCGGCGTGCTCTTTCCCGGCTATTTCTTCTGGGGGCTGGGCTGCGGTGCTGTCGCCCTGCTCTGCCTGCTGCTGCAGCGCGGCAGGCATTTTGTCCCCGCCCTGATCCTGCTGCTTTTGATGTTGAGTGCGACCGCTTTTCAATCCTTTTATGTCGAACCGAAAGCGAAAGAACTCAAGGAACAGATCGGCTCCTTCGAGAACACCTCGAAGGACCACCCTCTACGCCAGGAATTTTCCAAACTTCACGGCATCTCGGCGGTCTGCAACCTCGTGGTCTTCGCTGGGGGGGTGGTGCTGGTCGTGCTGCTGTAAAGCGGAGCGGCAGAATCTTCCACAAAAAAACGGAGTCGCTGTCTGTCAGGTCAACGACTCCGTCTGGAGCTGAAAATAAACATCGTGCTGTCACGAAACCCGGTCCGGACCAGACAACCTCTGGCCCGGAACGGCCATTTCTCAGAATTTCACGTGGAGCATCATGGTTATTTTGTAGACATTATCCGGATCGGCGGGACTGCCGTTATTGCCGGTCACGGTCCCATCGTAAAAATCTCCAAAGCCGGCATAGGCCCCACGCAGGCTAAGATCATAATTTTGAACAATTTCCTTGCCAACTCCCGCTGCGACTTCATAACCGATATTGCTCCCCTGGCGTTTGGTGGCCGGATCGTCGTTCTTGGTATCATCGGCCGCCATAAAATACCCCGCAGCCAGGTTGACATAGAGGCCATAGGGAAGCTCGCTGAACTTCGCGGTAGAGGTCAGGGCGATCAGACCATAGCCGTCCCGGGCGCCATCAGCCATGGCATAGGCAGTGGTTCCGGCGTTGCAGATCCAATAGTCCTTGAGCATGATCATCAAGCCTTCCTTATTCAGTTCGCTGCCGCCGAGACCCAAATCGTCATGTCCGCCATACCAGGCGCCGTCATCATTGGCATCGTCATCCGGGGAAAAATAGGTCAGCCTCAAAGTGGCTTTGAGGTTCTCCGCCGGAGCGAATTTCCCTTTGATGCTCGCCATCCAGGCACTGGTGTCCTCGCCGGCGGTTTCGAGTTCGCCATCCTGCACAATCAGCATCCCTTCCAGGCCAACCTTGCCCAGCATGACATCGCTGCGCACGCCATACCAAGTGAAGCTCATTTCATCGCCAGGGTCGTTGATATCGAGATGATAAGCCCCCAGACCGAGGGAAACCGTGTCATTCAGCTTTTTCTGCAGCATGACACCGTAATAGTCGGTGTCATCCCACTGTTTGCGGTCATCACCCTCGCTAAGCTTGGCATAATCCAAGATCAGTTTCAGCCCGCTGATATCGGTGGTAAAATGGACCCCGGCCATGTCCTCGTCGTTGACCAGACCCTCGAAGAACTCATCGGCGATCCCTTGCAGGCCGACCCGTAGCCTGGCATTGCTATCGGGAACCTTCAGATCGGCGTAAATATTTTTACTCTCTACATTTATCCCGTCAGTCCCGGTTTTGCCTCCGCCACCGATACCTCCCTTAGACTTCTCCCCCCAGACCGTATCGACTTCCGCGTAGTAAACCATGGTGAGGTTTTCACTCAGGGTGTAAGTACTTTTGAGCCGGAAACGCTGATCGATTAGTGTTTCATCCGCCGGGTTGACCGACTTGTCCTTTATGGTCTGGTCAATGAACTGGGTCCGCAGGTAGCCGCTGACGCTGAAATTGTCGCTGATCTTGAGCGTTGCCATAGCCGGCGATGCGATTAACAGCGACAGGACAAGACCTGCCAGAATCTTTACAGCTTTCATCTTTCCTCCTTTTTCCACCATGATTGGGTTGAATTGCATTGGTGCCTCCTAGGTTGGGATTTTTCGAGCTCGTTGGCTCATGGGTTGACAGAAAAGTTCGTGCCTTGCCGCGGATGAGCCGATCGGTCAGATCGCCACCAACGTCAGGCGATGGGGACTGGTTCGACCCCAGATAGATTCAACCAAGTCCTCGCGCAACTCGGCGGATCGGGTCTTTAGGAAAAGGGACCGGCCCTCCCAACTCACACTGCAAAGGAGGTAACACCAGTAATGAAGAAGGTCGGCCATCGGGCCGGTCCGCAGTTTGACTCAGCCTTTCCGTTGCTATTTCGTGAGAGCGGTGACAACCGGAGGCCGAATCAAACCGTTGTTTTACGTGGTGAGCATATTGATGGGGTAATTCGCTGTAAATATTGGGGAAATTAAAACCTTTATGAATATTTTGCGAATATTGGTCATTTTCCTTACGCCCTGTTGACCGTTTTGGAGAGAAGGGATTTTGTTAAGGCGGGCAAATCGAATCAGTGAGTTATGCAGATTAAAGTCCCGCGGCAACGGATCTGTCTGTCTGTTCGCGCCGCGGCAAAACCAGAGGGCGCGGCATGAACAAAATTACCAAAATCACCAATAATCTTTTAAAACTCTATATTTATCGATTGTTTACAAATAATTAGAGCTACTCCTAGGATGGCCCAAAACGGCGGTTTACTGCCTCTGACAAACAACCCTATCCAAGGAGACTTTCTGATGAAAACGTTCAAATTCATGGCAATAATGGCAACCGTGCTGATTTGCTTTGCGCAGCCGGCGCTGGCATTCAAGGTTGGCAACACGGAATGCATCGCTCCGGCTAACCCCGGCGGTGGCTGGGACTTCACCTGTCGGCAGGTGGGGAAAGCGCTCTACGATCTAAAACTGGTTCCGGGTCCGGTCCAGGTGACCAACATGCCTGGCGCTGGTGGCGGCGTGGCTTACGGTTACGTGGTCAGCAAGCGCGGCGACGACGCCAACCTGCTGGTGGCCGCCAGTACTTCGACGACTACCCGTCTCGCCCAAGGCAAATTTCCTGGGATGGATAAGGACATGGTCAAATGGGTTGGCGCCCTGGGTGCCGATTATGGAATCATCGCCGTCGGAAAAGATTCGCCCTATCAGAACCTGGGTGATTTTATGGCCGCACTCAAAAAAGACCCTTCCAAGGTCGCTATCGGCGGTGGCAGCGCGGTTGGCGGCTGGGATCACTTCAAGGTGCTGATCGCCGCTAAGGCCGCCGGCGTCAAGGAACTGACCAAGGTTAAATATATCGCCTTCCAAGGGGGCGGCGAAGCAATTACCCAGGTGCTCGGTGGTCACATCCAGGCCTATACCGGGGACGTCAGCGAAGTGCAGGGTCATCTTGAGTCTGGCAGCATCCGCATTCTTGCGGTGCTTGCCGATGAACGTCTGCCGGGTGCGATGAGTGAGATTCCCACTGCCGTCGAGCAGGGTATCGACGCGGTCTGCCCCAACTGGCGGGGGTTCTACCTGCCGAAAAACATCTCCGACGATGCCTTTAACTACTGGGCGGGGAGCATGGATACTCTCTACAAATCGGCCGAGTGGAAACAGATTATGACCGATAATGGCCTGATGCCGTTTTTCAAGAAGGGGGCAGACTTCGAAGCCTTCGTCAACAAGCAGGTGGCCGACATTCGTGATCTTTCGAAAGAGCTTGGGATCATCAAATGAGCGACCGGATTTTCGGTTTTCTAATGCTGCTGCTGGCGGCGGCCTATACATGGACGGCCCGGGGTTTCGACCCCGGGTTCATGTCCGATCCGCTGGGGCCAAGTACCTTCCCGTACCTGCTCGGGGGGGTGATGGCCGTTACAGCGCTTTACCTGCTGTTGCGCCCGGATGCTCCCGCGCATTGGCCCGACCCGCGTCATCTACTACAAATGCTGCTGGTGGTCGCGGTGCTGCTGGCCTACGCAGGGCTGCTCGAGTGGCTTGGCTTTATCATCGCGACCATTGTGACCGTGACCGTCCTCGGTTGGCGACTTGGCGCCTCGCTGAAGATCGCGGTGCTGACCGGAATCGGAGTTTCGCTGGCTGTCTACGGGCTGTTTGACATGCTGCTCGAACTGCCGCTCCCCGCCGGTCTGCTCGGGAGGATCTAAATGGAAACCTTAAATTATTTGATGCAGGGCTTCGAGGTCGCCCTGACCCCTTTGAACCTGGGGTTGGCCCTGGTAGGTGCTTTTCTCGGAACCATCATCGGCGCCCTGCCGGGACTGGGGCCGTCGAATGGCGTGGCGATCCTCATACCGCTTGCTTTCAGTTTGCGGCTGCCACCCGCCTCAGCACTGATCATGCTGACCAGCGTCTATTACGGGGCGATGTACGGCGGACGGATTTCGAGCATCCTGCTCAATATTCCCGGTGACGAGCCCGCGCTGATGACCACCCTCGACGGTTACCCAATGGCCAAGCAAGGGAAGGGCGGTGAAGCGCTGGCGATTTCGGCCGTCTCCTCCTTTGTCGGCGGGCTGATCGCCACCTTCGGCCTGCTGCTGTTTGCACCGCTGCTGGCAAAATTTGCCCTCTTTTTCGGTCCGGCAGAATATTTCGTGCTGTTCGTGCTGGCCTTTACCACGATTGGCGGCATCAGCAGTAAAAACCAGTTCAAATCACTGCTGGCAGCCGCCCTGGGTTTGATGATCTCCACCATTGGCCTTGACCCGGCCACCGGCGAGCCCCGCTACACCTTGAATCATATGGAGCTTTTTGAGGGGATCAACTTCCTGGTCGCGATCGTCGGATTGTTTGCCATCAGCGAGATCCTGTTCTTCCTCGAAGAGAGCCATGCCGGCAAGGTCACCAAGGTGACGGTCAATAAATTTAAAATCAAATGGGCCGAGATGTTCAAACTGACCGGAACCACCCTGCGCAGCAGCGTCATCGGCTTTATTGCCGGGGTCCTGCCGGGAGCCGGAGCCTCACTGGGAAGCTTCATGGCCTACACGGTTGAGAAGCGCCTGGTCGACCAAGAGGGGACCTTCGGCAGCGGCGATCCGCGCGGGGTCGCCGCTCCGGAGGCGGGGAACAACGCTGCCGCCGGTGGTGCCCTGGTGCCGATGCTGACCCTCGGCGTACCGGGCAGCGGCACCACTGCGGTCCTTCTGGCGATGCTGATGTCGATGAACATCACTCCCGGCCCGCTGCTGTTCAAGAATCATCCCGACGTCGTCTGGGGGCTGATCGCCGCCCTGTTCATCGGCAATGTCATGCTGCTGATCCTCAACCTGCCGCTGGTCGGATTATTCGCCAAGCTGCTGATGGTCCCTTCGCACGTGCTGATGCCGATTGTCGCCATCGTCGGTCTGATCGGGATCTATTCGATCAGCCATAGCCCGTTCGATCTATTCGTGATGATCGCTTTCGGTGTCGGCGGCTGGCTGCTGCGCAAACTGGAAGTCCCGCTGGTACCGGTTATCCTGGGGATTCTGCTCGGCCAGCTGATGGAAGACAATTTGCGACGGGCACTGAACATCAGTAACGGCGACTGGAGTACCCTCTGGGGGAGTCCGCTTTGTTGGGGGCTTTGGGTGATGGCCCTGGGTGGTCTGGTGATGCCGTTCTTCCTCGGCAAGTTCTTCCGGGCCAAGGCGCTGGAGCCGGAACCGGAAATCGCCGATTAGGAACGGTCAGATGAGGTGAAGTGGTTAGTCAACGGTATGTTCGCACCTGCCCCTGATTAGGGACCGGGTATTACGGCAGGAACGGATAGAGCAGATGGAATTATTATGGCGCGTGTGACGATGATTCTTGTCGCGGGGGTATTTGGTGGCCTATTGGCAAAAAAAGTGGGCTTTCCCGGAGGGCCGGTGGTGGGTTCGATGCTTGGCGCGGGGATCACGGCGGTGCTCATTCCGGGAAGTTTCGTCATTCCTGAGAACATCTCAACAGCTGTGCAGATAATGCTCGGCTTGACCTTGGGGATGAGCTTTGACCGTTGTATTCTTCAACTCGGCGTCAAACTCCTCCCGCTGGCGGTATTAAGCACCCTGGTCCTGCTGGTCGTGGCGCTGGGGATGGCATGGCTTGCGCAGTATTTTGGGTTGGTGGATTTTGCTACGGCATTGTTCGGGTTTTCTCCGGGCGGCATGTCGGGAATGAGTTTGCTGGCCCAGGCGGAAGGGTATCGTGCCCCGGTGGTCACCTTTCTCCATACAGTGCGGATTTTCACCCTGTTTTTGGCAGTACCTCTGCTCGGCCGGCTGTTTCTGGTGAAAGTGCGGGGTCTATGAGCGGAAATATCTGCGTTCCGGTCGACCGACAGTGCCGTACATCAGGTCAGCACACAGCCAGCCGCCATCGACCAGATATTCGAGGTAGCGACGCGCCGAAGAACGGCTCATGCCGACCTGCTGGCCGACCTCGTCCGCGCTCAGGCCGTTCTCTGGCGGCACGGCAAAAACCCGCCTGACCTTGTCCAGCGTGATCCCATCGATTCCCTTCGGAAGCTGCTGCTTAACCGGAGTCGACTCTGGCCGCGGGTTAAGCAGCTGATCCACATCCCCCTGTTCGACTGAGGCGGTTGCGGCAAGACGGCGGCGGGCCTGGCGAAAACGCTGCAAGGTATCCTGGAAGCGGGCAAAAACCGCCGGTTTGATGATGTAGTCGAAAGCGCCGCCGCGGATCGCCTCCTGTAGCGGTCCAATCTCCTTGGCCGCGGTAATCAGGATCAGGTCGGTGTTGCGATAACGGGCCCGGATGTCCCAGAGCAGGTCGATCCCACTTTCATCGGGGAAGTAGATATCGAGCAGAACCAGCTCAGGTCTCAGGACCTCGACCAGTTCGCGCGCCTCGTCAATGGCGGTTGCCACCCCCACCACCGCGAAGCCTTCGACCTTTTCGGTAAATCGGCGATGGATTTCAGCGATCTTTTCATCATCTTCGACAATCAGGACTTTGATCTTTTCCATAGTCAATCCTCTGCTTTCAGGGGAATGGTTGCTGTAAATACAGTGCCCCCATCCGCGCTCCGATCCAGCTGAATCTTGCCGCCCAGCTCCTCCAGGGATTTCGCCACCAGGTAAAGGCCGACCCCGCGCCCGGGTTGCCCCTTGCCGGAGACCCCGCGTTGGAACAAGGTGTCGGCCAACTCAGCAGGAATTCCTCGCCCGGAATCTTCGATCCTGATAGTCAGCTGCCGGTCCCGATCATCGAGCAGCAGCTTGACCCGGCCGCCTCCCTTCCCCTTTTCGCGAACCGCTTCGAAGGCGTTGTCAAGCAGGTTGCCGATGACGGTGACCAGTTTTTCGCTCGGAAAATCCTCCGGCAGCGCGGTGAGTCGGCTTTGCGGATCGAGGACAAAATCGACCTTCAACTCCTGGGCATGGCTGAATTTACCGAGCACCAGCGCCGAAATGATCGGATTGTTCAGGATACGCGTCACCAGGCTGACGAAATCCTTGAACTGATTGTCCTCCTGAATAATCAGGTCAAGCGCCTCGGCGTAGGATTCGAGCTGGATCAGGCCGGCAATGGTGTGCAATTTGTTGGAGTATTCGTGGGTCTGGGCACGCAGGATGTCGGCATACTGTTTGGCCGAGGAGAGTTCACGGGTCAGAATGTCGATCTCGTCCTTGCGTCGAAAGGTCGCAAGCACCCCGGTCATCTTCTGGTTTTGAACGATCGGAATCAGGTTGAAGATCATCCGGGTCTCAGCGACCAGGTACTCGCGGTCAAACTGTCGTTCCCCACTGCTCAACACTTCGGCAACCGGAACCTGCGGAAAAATGATCCCGACCGGCCGGCCGAGGAGCTTTTCCGCATTCGACAATTTCAAGGTTTTCAGCGCGGCATGGTTGACCAGGGTGATATTCAATTGTTCATCAGTGGCGACTATTCCGGAACGGATCGATTCGAGGATCGCGGTCCGCTCCTGGAGGATGCTGGCAATTTCACATGGCTCCAGACCAAAAATCGCTTTTTTGAAGGTGCTAGCAATCCAGATCGCGCCGACAATGCCGAGCAGCAGAACCAGGGGCAGAAAGGGCGCGACCTTAAGCTGAGCCTGACGAATGATGCTATTAACGTCCTCCAACAGGTAACCGACAGAGACGACGCCGATGACCTCTCCGGCTGGAGTAATGATCGGAGCTTTCCCCCGAATTGAGGGTCCGAGAGTTCCGACCGCTTTAGAGATGTAGGCCTTACCCTGCTGAAGGGCCGGCCAGTTGTCGCCGCCGACCATGTGTTTCCCCAGTTTTTCGGGGTCGGGATGAGAGTAGCGCCGCCCCTGCCGATCACCGATAACGATGAATTCCGCGCCGACTTTAGCGCGGATTTCTTCGGCAAGGATCTGAATACTGCCATCCGGATCGCCTTTCTGCAAAGCCTGCTGAATATCCGGAATCGAGGCCACACTTTCAGAAACCATCAGGGCTTTCTGGCCGATCTCTTCCTCAATGACACCGCCAATAAAATTGGAAACGATCATGCCGAGCAGCAGAATAACCAGGAGCATCAGGGCACAGACCAGCAGCACCATTTTCATCTTCAGCGTGAATGGCATGAATCTTCTACCCCTGATGGTATCCATCGGTCAATCCTGAACCTTTCCAATCGGCTGGCTCTCGCCTGATATGATCCCCATTTTGGGACACTACAAGGAAAGAAGGGACAAAGTATACCTTCAGGCAATTAACGACATTTTATGTATTTTGTCTATTTTGTCTATTCTGTTTAAGGCGGGAAAGACCCTTCTGGTCTGGGAAAATCGAATCGAGTCGCCAACGATTCAGTAATACGCACCATCTTGATTCAAGGGATATTTTTTCTGCCATCAAGCCCAGGTTGAACCGGGCTGCTGGACCGAGGCAGCCATAACCTGACCAATTCCATCCTGTCAAAAGACGCTTGCTTTGGAGGCGATTTCCAACAGTCCTGGAGTCTGCGCTATAATTGTCTCATTGTTTGGGAGGCTCCCATGTCCAGCTATACCGTCGTCTGTCATTCCTGCGGCGCCGCCAACCGCATCCCGGCGAACAAGGAAGGGAAAGTCGGCCGCTGCGGGAAGTGCCAGGCCGCGCTGGCGCCGCTGTATCATCAGCCGCAGCATCTCACCGAACGCAGCTTCGATCCCTTTATCAACAGCTACCCCGGCCCGATTCTGGCCGTTTTCTGGGCACCCTGGTGACCGCACTGCGTCTCATTCGCACCGGCGGTGCGAACAGTAGCTGAACGGCTGGCGGGAAAAGTCGCGGTGGTGCAGGTCAATACTCAGGAGAACCCTCAACTCGCCAGGCGTTTCGGCGTGAGCGGCATTCCGGTGACCAAGTTCCTGCGAAATGGCCGGGCAGTGGCTGAGCTTGCCGGAGCCCAGCCCGCAGAGAATCTTGTCAGCTGGTTCCGGCAGCAGCATTGACAGCATCCCGAAGGTATTCACGTTGAACCTCCGCCGACACGCCGGATTTTTATCCTGGCGGCGCAGCCATCGGCGGTAAATTTTTTTCACCAATCATTGCCTAACTTTACCGGCTGCCCAGGACCTTGCAGGCTGTTTTTTCACTTGTAAATCTCCATTTTAGCGATAGAAATATACAGACCAAGTGCCTTCCGAACTGTCTGGGATATTCAATATCCAAAGGATTTTCACGATGCGCCCACGAATTATTATTCTCGAAGACGAAGAGGGCTCACGCAAACTGCTCAGCCTGTTGTTGATGCGCCGCGGCTACGAGGTTGTCAGTGCCTCCGAACCGAATCTCTGCCCTCTCTATGCCGACCTTGATACTTTCTGCAGTCATGAATTCCCCTGCGGCGACATCCTGCTTACCGACAACCGGATGCCACGGATGACCGGACTGCAATTTATCGCACGCCAGCAGGAACGGGGCTGCAAGGGAGTTGTGCACAACAAGGCAGTCATCTCCGGCACCTGGCGAGCCCAGGAATTGGAGACTGCCACGCGACTCGGCTGCAAGGTCTTCAGCAAGCCCTATCAGATAGATGAAATCTTCCACTGGCTGGATGAACGGGAGCAGACCCTTTCTCCTGAACGCAAGCTGACCGCTTTGGATGAAAATTAGCACCTGGCCCACTTCCCTCAACCTGGCTTTGCTCATGGAGGAATCATGAAAAGCGCCATTGCCCAGGCCATCAATCTTCAACCGGAACCGGTTGCCCTGTTGTTGACCGATACCAGGCCAAACGAAGCCATTCAGTTTGAACCTGGTCGCTGGGGGTGTGTCATGAGCATGTTCGGCGCAGTGGCGACAAATGGGAAAACAGCTGTCTTCGACAGGGATACCTACGGCTGTATCGGTGGCGGATTCGGACTCGGATTCGGCAATACCTACCGGAATTTTCCGGGTGGTGTCGAGGGATTCTGTAACTTCCTCTCAAACGGCAACCAGGGTTGGCCTGAAGGGGAGAAAATCGCCGAAGGGATGGCCAGGGGGGGCGCCCGGCAGGAATTCGTGGAACACTTCCTCCATGGGGAGTGCTACAAGAAGAACCCGGAACTGGTTGAAAAATTTCTTGACGCACAACCGGTAACCGAGGTTCCGACCCGCTATGTCGCCTTCGTTCCTTTGAGCGACCTCCCGGCCGAGGAACAGCCCGAATCAGTGATCCTGCTGGTCAACTGCGATCAGTTCGCCGCCCTGGTGGTGCTGGCCAATTACGACCGGCCAGGTCTGGAAAATGTCTCTACTCCCTTTGTCGCCGGCTGTCAGGCGATCGGGATTCTCGGCTACCGCGAGGCCGGTTATGCGCAACCGCGCTGTATCGTCGGCCTGATCGATCTTACCGCAAGAAAATACCTGCGCTCTCAAACCGGTCACGATGCCCTCACCTTCACTATTCCATACCGACGCTTTCTGGAGATGGAGGCCAACGTGTCAGGGAGCTTCCTCGAGAAGGACCCCTGGCAATCATTAAAAAAGTGAGAAAGGCCTGTGCCGCTCAACCTTTCCAGAAGGGGGACAGCTGGCGCAGATAGGCGATGATCGGCGGCAGCTTCTCAAGGACAAAATCGATCTCTTCTTCCGTATTGTAGACACTCAGGCTGAACCGGATCGAGCCGTGAGCGGCGGTGAAGGGCACCCCCATGGCACGCAGTACGTGCGAAGGCTCCAGCGAGCCGGAGGTGCAGGCCGAACCGGACGAGGCGCAGATGTTGTGCTCGTCGAGATGCAGCAGGATCGCCTCTCCCTCGACATATTCGAAACTGATGCTGCAGGTGTTCGGCAGCCGTTCCTGCTGATGGCCATTGAGCATGGCATTGGGGATGCTGGAGAGCAGCCCTCCCTCCAGCCGGTCGCGCAACCGTCGGACCCGGTTATTCTCCTCTGCCAGCCGAGCTGCGGCCAGTTCGCAGGCTTTTCCCAGGCCGATGATCGAGGCGACGTTTTCGGTGCCGCCGCGCCGGCCGTGCTCCTGGTGTCCGCCGATCAGGAAGGGGACAAACGGCGTCCCCTTGCGCACGTAGAGCACGCCGATCCCTTTTGGGCCATGCAGTTTATGCCCGGAAATGGAGAGCAGATCGACCGGGATGCGCTGCAGGTCAATGGGGATCTTGCCGACCGCCTGAACCGCATCGGTATGGAACAGGATGCCGCGATTCCGGGCGATTTGCGCCAGTTCTTCGATGGGGAAGATCACCCCGGTTTCGTTGTTGGCCCACATGACGCTGACAATGGCGGTCTCGTCACTGAGCGCCTCCTGGAACTGCTGCCGGTCGAGCCTTCCGTCACGTCCGACCGGCAGCATGCTCAGCCGATGCTTGTGGCCGGTCAGGCTGTCGAGCTGTTCGCAGAGACTCTTGACCGCCGGATGTTCGACCCGGGTGGTCACGATCTGGCGTTTTTCGGGGGATGCCTGCAGGCTGGAGAGGATCGCCGTGGAATCGCTCTCGGTGCCGCAGCTGGTGAAAATCAGCTCTTCGGGACTCGCCCCGATCAGCGCGGCGATCTGTTCCCGCGCGGTGGCGATCTGCCGGGCGACCCGGCCGCCGAAACTGTGCATGCTCGACGGGTTACCGTAGCGCTCGCAGAAATAGGGGAGCATCGCCTCCAGCACTTCGGGAGCGACCCTGGTGGTGGCGTTGTTGTCCAGGTAGATAACCGATCGTTCGCCTTGCGCTGCCATCACTCCGCCTCCTCGACGATCAGCGTCTCAAGTACCTGTTCGCGCAGGCGCTTCTCGACGTAATCCTTGATCGTCACCCCCGACATCTGACAACCGACGCAGGCGCCGCGCAAGGCGACGCTGACAAAATCGCCATCGACATCAACCAGTTCGATGTCACCGCCATCCCGTTGCAGAGCGGGGCGGATTTCCCGTTCCAGAACCTGCTCGATCAGCTTGATCTTCTGTACGTTGGTCAGCCGTTTCGGCTTCTCCCCCTCTTCAATTTTGATATCATGCCAGAACTCTTTCAGCAGTGCGGCGATCCGCCCTTGACACTTGCCACAGCCACCCCCCGCTTTGGTGAAGTTGGTGATTTCCTCGACGCTGTGCAGTTTCGACTCGGCGATCGCGTGCCGGATTTCGACGTCGGTGACGCCGAAACACTCGCAGACAATCTCTCCATGCGCTGTCGGCAGCGGTTCCTGCCGATAATTGGCGATCGCCGCCTCGAGCGCCTCGCGGCCGAGCACCGAACAGTGCATCTTCTCCTTGGGCAGGCCGCCGAGAAAATCGGCGATATCCTGGTTGGTGATCCGCTGCGCCTCCTCGATGGTCATTCCCTTGATCATCTCGGTCAGCGCCGAGGAGGAGGCGATGGCGCTGGCGCAACCGAAAGTCTTGAAACGGGCATCAGCGATCCGCCCCTGTTCATCCACCTTGATGGTCAACGTCAGAGCATCACCGCAGGCCAACGAGCCGACCTCGCCGATGCCATCCGGATTTTCGACTTCACCGACGTTGCGGGGGTGCAGAAAATGCTCTTTGACTTTTTCCGTATAGTCCCACATGACACGCCTTTCGACCTCTCGATTTACGGCAATTTCAATTTATAATACCAGCATAGCAAGCTTCGGCAGTTTTTCACAACGCGCGGGAAGATGAATTGGCAGAGGTTCTTTTCCGCCCCGACTTGACAGCCGGGCGGCAGGCCCTAGAGTTGATGTATGATCGGTAATCAACATCCCAAGGGAGATATCCATGAACGTATTCGAGTTCGCGATGACGATGGAAATGGACGGCAAAGCCTATTACGAAAAACTGGCCCGGGAAACCCTCCTGCCCGGCCTGAACAAGATCTTTACCCAGTTGGCCGAGGACGAACAAAAGCACTACGAGATTTTCCAGGAATTGAATTCCGGCAAGAAGGTATCCACCAGACCGGAGACCAAGTCCCTGGATCAGGCGAAGAAAATCTTCCCTGAGTTGACCCGGGACGAAATCGCCCTGAAAGGGGGCTTGAGCGATATCGATGCCTACGAGCATGCCATGAAGCTCGAAGCCGACAGTTTCCGCCTCTATGAAGAAGCCGCGGCGAAAGAAAAAGACCCTGAAGTCAAGGCCCTGTTGCTGAAGATCGCCGACGAGGAACACAAACACTTCAACATCCTGGGGAACATCTATCATTTCGTCAACGCCCCCAACCAGTATCTGGCCTGGGGCGAATTCAGCAATATTGAGGAGTTCCACCAGTTCGGCCGCGACGATGACGTTTGAAAACGACAGACTGGCACCCCTCATATAATACTTCGGGACGAGATCAGTAACCAGCCGCCGATGAGTGCGTCTACGACTCCTTTTGAGAGAATCATCCTATGATGGACGTCTCGGATTTTTCCAGATTGTTTCCGATCCACCCTTCATTTGTCTGATTAACTCGCCATCATAGCCGAATGATATTGCCGTTACATCCGCAGGGATGCTGATCTCTTTTTTAATGGGATAATGATCCTGAAGATTCGCATCGAGCAGTTTCTCGAGGTCCAAATATTTTCTGACAATTCCCTGGTCATTGAGCAGATAAAGAGTCAGAGTTAATTTATCAACTTTGGCAATGTTCATTTTCGGGTAGTCTGAAAAGGAAAGATTCCCTTCGATAAGCAGCTGATCACCCTGCCGTGTGATGTCATAATCGACCCGAAGATAAAGGTCCTGCCAGGTCAGACCGGTGGCGTTTTGGGCAGGCAAAGGAAGAATTCTCCCTGGATCCTCTTTGGCGCCGAGGTAATAAGTCATTGTCGGTCCCGTGCAGCCATTTAAGATAAGGATCAAAAGTACTACGATGTAAAACCGCATATTTTTCTCCTCGTAAATCCTCCTGAAAATAGACAAACCTGTTTAATCATTCTTTTTATTTTATCATCATCTGATCATGTAAATTGCATAACCCTCCCGAGACAACGAAAAAAAATTTCCGGCCGACCCTCCTTAAGCCAAACCGTAAATCCCTGCTGCTTTCCCCGGAAGCCGCACCCGCGCCGCGCCGTCCGCCATCACCAGATCATCCATACCGGAAAGCTGACTCTTCAGCACGGTTCCGTCGTTCAGGAGCTCTTTGACTCGCGGCGGCAGGTTGGCGTTGGCGGCAATCGGCAGCGCCGCCGGAAAGGGCATTTCGGCGCGGCCGTTGTTGACCGCTACCAGCACCAGATTGCCGCGATATTCGCGCAGACAGGCGTAGAGGAACCGGTCGACGTACAGGGTGTAAAGGGTTCCGTAGCGCAGCGCCGGGTTGTCCTGGCGGATCTTGATCAAGCGCTGGAGATGATCGTAAACCTGACGGGCGAAGGGCTGACTGGCTTTGGGGCGATGGTTGGCGCCGATCCATTCCCAGGGCATGTCGCGGCGGTTGTCGGGATCTTTCCACCCCTCCAGGCCGAGTTCAGTACCGTAATAGATCTGCGGGATACCGCGCGTGGTGAACAGGAAACTCAGGCAGAGCTTCAGGATTTTCAGCGCCAGGTCGCGGTCCCAGTGCCCGACCCGGTCGAGAATTTCACTGGTAATCCGCCGGTCAAGATCGTGGTTGTCGAGCAGGGTCACCAAACGGTTGGCGTTGCTGTAGGGACGGTTGCGGTCGAGAATCCCCTGCGGCTCGCCAGCGCTCAGCCGCGGCCGGGCCAGCTCGGTCATGGGGTGATCCCAGACCAGGCATCCTTTCAGCTGGCCGCAGAGGGGAAAGTCGAACAGCGTGTCGAAATCGTTCTGCTGCTGATAGCGACCGACATAGTCCGGATCGTACGCCAGCACCTCGCCCAGCAGGCTGACCTGCGGATGGCTGGTTTTGATCTGCGACTTGAACAGATACCAGAAGGTGTCGTCGACATGCTTGACGGTATCCATGCGGATGGCGTCGATACCGGTCTGTTCGATCCAGTTAAGGATATTCTGGATGAAATAATCGGCCACTTCCGGCCGGCGGTGATTGAGGTCGGGCAGCCCGGCGAGCCACTCGGTAACTTCATCGGTGCCCTCACGGCTGTTGAAATCTTCCGGGAAGCGCAATTTTTTGGCCGGATACTGCTGGTATTCCGGGGTATGGTAGCCGGTATGGTTGACGACCATGTCGAGGATCACCTTCAGTCCGGCGGCATGGAAATCGCCCACCAGATCCTTAAGATACGCCTTGCTGCCGGCATCCCAGCCGGGCAGCGGCGTGTAGAGGTGCGGATCGATCCGTTCGAAATCGATGGCCCAGTAGCCGTGATAACCGGCGCTGTCGAAAAAATCGGTGATGTTCAGATAGACCGGGGTCAACCAGATGGCGGTCACCCCGAGTTTTTTGAAATAGGGAATTTTCGCCCGCAACCCGGCGAAATCACCACCATGGAAGGCCTGCGGATTTTCGGGATCGGCCGGTTGGTTATTGTGCGGATCACCGTTGCAGAAACGGTCGGTGACAACAAAATAGATGACATCGTCCAGGGTCAGCATCGCTCCCCTCCCCAATGGAAATATTTTCGGTTGAGATTGACATTTAGCAGGATCGGTCGGGAATGCAACCGGGTCGGATAATTAATTAATTTTCAGTGCCTTTCCTGCGTCTGCATCCCATTCGCTATACTTAAAAGAGGACAGGTCTTCAGCGAAAAGGAGTGGCCATGATCAAAGGTATTCTGCTCGACCTGAGTGGAACCGTCTATATCGATGATCAGCTGCTGCCGGGGGCGATCGAGGCGATTGAACGGCTGCATGCCCGACAGATCCCCATGCGCTATATCACCAACACCTCGCGCCGGTCGCGGCGGGCGATCGTCCGGAATCTGCAGCAGCGGGGTTTGTCCATCAGCGAAGAAGAGGTTTTTACCGCTCCGCAGGCGGTCCACGAATACCTGGTGGAACACCAGCTCACCCCCTGGCTACTGGTCCATCCGGCGGTAGAAGAGGAATTTTCCGATCTGGTCGGCCCGGAACCGGACGCTGTGGTGCTGGGGGATGCGGCTGACGCTTTCACCTATGCCAATCTCAACCGCGCTTTTCGGCTGCTGCTCGACGGCGCCCGGCTGCTGGCGGTCGGCGACAACCGCTTTTTCATGGAAGCAGACGGCATGAGCCTCGACGCCGGGCCGTTTGTCACCGCCCTGGAATACGCCAGCAGCTGCCGGGCGATAATTATCGGCAAGCCGTCCGCAGCCTTTTTTCATGCCGCAGCCAGTCAACTCGGCTGCCGCCCGCGGGAAATCCTGATGATCGGCGACGATGTCTATTCCGATGTCAACGGCGCGCTCAGGGCGGGAATGAAAGCGGCCCTGGTGCAGACCGGGAAATACCGCCCCGGCGATGAAGGTCAGATCAGCGCGCCTGGGGCCAGCGTCTGCGCTGATCTACTGACTGTAGTGGGAAACATTCTCTAGCCTGAGCCGTTTCCCGGGGAGGAGGAAAAATGCGGAAGAGCAAACACAGATGACAACAACCGTCAGATCATTTCAGTCCTGATAAGGAGAAATCGATGTCGACTCCACTCGGCTTGGAAAGGGTCAAGGTCATCGCGCTGGCGGTGACGGACAAAAATCGCGCAGATCGATTTTACGGAACAACGCTGGGACTCGCGCCCGCCTTCGAAGGAGAGGTGCAGGTCGGTTATTTCCTCGGCCAGACGATTCTGATGCTGAAAGAGAACTGGTATGCCCAACCGACCGAAACGCTGAACCCCCGTATTACCATTGCGACAGACCATGCGCCTTCAACCGAAGCGGCGCTACGGGAACGGGGCATAACCATCCCCAATCCGGTCCAGGCCTATGATGATGGTTTCTACGTGGGCAGTTTTCTCGACAGTGAGGGGAACAAACTCTGGTTCTGCTCGCCGGTAAAAAATTGAGCCAATGCAGCCAGGCGGTCGATCAATTAGAAAGGTATGGGATGAACCTCAACGTCAAACGCGCCTATGAAGAGCCTGAGGAATCTGATGGGGTCAGAATCCTGGTCGACCGCCTCTGGCCGCGCGGGCTGAGCAAAGAGCGGGCACATATCGATTTCTGGGCGAAAGAGCTCGCCCCCTCAACTGCTTTGCGCCAGTGGTACGGACACGATCCGGAGAAATGGCCGGAATTCAGAGAGCGCTATTTTGCCGAACTCGAGGGCAAGCGCGGCGCCCTTGCCGAACTCCTCTCCTCCCTCGAACAAGGGACGGCAACCCTGATCTTCAGTTCCAAAGAGCTGCGTCTGAACAACGCCGCCGCGCTGAAGGAATACCTGGAAAAAAGGAATCTGGTTAGCTAGTTTTCTCAAACAAAACTTTCCACCGCAGAGCTCGCGGAGAACGCAGAGAAAATCTGCACATTTATACAAACCCCAAAATAGGTTCTCTTGGTGTTCTCTGCACGCTCGAGAGAGTGAAACGAACGGGCAGTAAATTAAAAGGGTGTGTTCTATAGTATCACTTGGGTCTGGTGGATAATCAGTAAAATGAAATGACCGGCAGCGTGCCGCAAACCGCGAGGAATCCATGAAAAAAACCGTTATCTTCCTGCTCGGCCTGTTCTGTCTGATCTATCTGCTCAATCCCGGTGCCGGCATTTTCGAGCTGATCCCCGATAACATCCCGATCATCGGCAACCTGGACGAGGCGGCGGCACTGACGATCCTGCTGCTGTGCCTGAAATATTTCGGGATCGAGCTGCCCGAATTCTTCCGTCGCTAGCGCTCGGACAAAATCAGCCGGACCGATTCGCCGCCAGGGCCGCCTCGGCGAAGAGAACTGCGTGGTTGGAGGTGAACAACGGCGGGGTGCGCTTGACGATGGCGCGGATGGCCGGCGAGCCGAGCAACCGCCGGTTGAGAAAGCGGCGGGCAGCCTCACGATCCCAACCACCTACAGGCTGAAAACGGTGATAAAGACCGAGCACCCCGTTCCGGTTCAGCGGTTGTGAACTTTCGATACCGAACTGCAATGGGTCTGCGAGAAGCCCCGAGCTGCGCGGCAGGTTCATGATCGCCAGGTTGAGAAAACCGATCAGGGCGGCATGTTGTTCCAGAAAATTCAACGTCAGTTCCGCATCCCTTTCCCTCTCCCCCGGCGTGCCGAGCATGATGTAAACATAACTGGCAATCCCGGCGGCGCGCAGGTTTTCGAGAATTTTTGCCGCCGATTCCAGCCGGATTCCCTTGCCGAGCCGATCGAGCACCGGCTGCGAGCCACTCTCCAGGCCCAGCTGCAGCATGCGACAGCCGCTCGCAGCCAGTTGCCGGACGAAATCACCATCCTCCAGTGCCGGTTCAAAGCGGACAAACCCGAACCAGGACAGATGACTCAGCTCTGCCCGGCGAGCGGCCAGGGTTTTAAGGGTTGAAACCGGGATAGCATTGTCGGTCAGGTGGAAATGTGTGACCGCATATTTTCGGGACAGCGCTAACAGCAGGTCGACAAAATCTGTCGGAGCGCTGGCAGCATAAGGGTGTACCGGCGCCGCGGCTTCGGGACAGAACAGGCAGTTCCGCCAGTAGCAGCCGCGCGAAGCGCTGACCGGCAACACCGGCTGCGGCGAAAGATAATCCTCCAGTGGGACCAAATCAAAATCGGGGACAAAGCCGATCCGAGAGGCATCGGCCAGGAAATAATCAGCTTCCCACCTGCCGCTTAGCAGCAGCGGCAAAACCGTCTCGCCCGGCCCGAAGATCAGCCGATCGAACGGGGGCAGCTGCCGATCGAGTTTTCGCAGCGGTTCCTGCCAGGAAGTGATCAACCCGCCGCCGGCGACCAGAGTCACTGTCGGAAACTTGCGCTTCAACAGCCCGGCCAGTTCAAAAGCCGGAAGTGCTTGATGGAGGTAATTGATCGACAGGGAAATCACCTGCGGCCGCAGCGGTTCAATCTGCGGCAAAAGCTGCTGCTGGAAATAATCCCGGAACAGTGTCCGCTCCTGACCGCCGGCCAGAGCCTGCAGGTCTGCAGGTTCGAAGGGAGAAAGATTTTCGTGCTGGTAATCACCCAGGGTGAGCCGCTCTCCGGAATGTTTGTCACCCCAGAGTGCCAGCAGCTGATTCAGATAGCGCACTGCGGTTCCGTAACGGGCAAAGGACTCACCGGCTCTCGGAGAGCCGAGCAGTTCTAAAGAGGCCTGCCGATGCTTCAGGGCGCGATGAATAGTCGTTGCTGGATCGTTTCCAACCAGCTTGGCCAATCGTTCGCCGTCAAGCAGGAACTGACAGGCCTGCAAATTGGCGTCAAGCGTAGTAACAGAAAAACCATGCGTCTTGAGCGCCGCCTTCAGTACTGCCAGGGACAGGGGCGGCTCAGAGGGTTTCAGGGTGGGGGGCTGAATCAGCAGGATCTCGGTCATCAGTCTCAGCTTGACATGTTGAGAAAAAGGAAAATGTCCTCCTATTTTCCCACTTCTCGCTGCAAATGTCGCGCTGATTCAAAATCGGGCAACAAAAAAGCAGCCGTCGTGGCTGCCTGGAATTGGCATTCAATTCCACAGCCTGCTCAATAGGTCTTCCACACCATTCCGGCCCGTTTTTCCAGCCACTCTGCGTCACGCAGAACCACTTTCATCAACTTGGCGTGATCAAGGCTGAGCATCTTCTCGCCAGCCTGGGTAAAAATGACCCTGACCTTGCCGTTTTTGTTCCGCTCCTGTATCAGACCCGGGCCCCATTCTGGTTTGCCGAGGATTCGGACCCGGTCACCACGATAGTATTCCATCGCTGCCTCCCGGACCTTTCGTATCTGCATACAATTTTTATGGATTCATTTACTGTTAGCGTGAATCGGCGTTTTGTCAAATAATTTCCGGTGAAAATTCTTCGCCGCCCTGGGGTTGGCAGAAACCATGCTATAGTTTTTTCAAATTAACTTTCAACACGATCATGTCCCGGGAGGGGAATGATGTGGTACAGCGCAACCAAAACCGGCATCAATGAAATTGATCTGGAGCATGGGAATATCGATATCATGTTGACAATGATCATTTCGCATAAAGTCGATGAGGAACTGGTTGGAAAACTGATTGATACCCTGCTCCTGCACTTCCAGAGCGAAGAACGGATCGTCCGGAAAATGGGGAAATCATTTCCCCAAGAACATCATGCAGAACATGAAAAATTGACAACGACACTGCGGCAGAAAAAGCGGCAATGGAGCAACGGTGAACTTGAGGCTTCAGAACTCGCACTGGAGGTCAAACAGATCCTTCTCAATCACTTTTCCGAGTTCGATGCTTTCCTGAATGCTGAGTAACTCTCTTGGTTTGCTAACCACGCAGCGGGATAATTCAGTTTTTCCGCCGCTTCGATTCCCAGATTTCGGTTCCGACCTCGGCACTGAACCGTTCGACAAATTCGTTAAATTGTTCTTCCGTCAACCGGATGGTTTCATCCGCCAATTCAACGTTGAGATTATGCTCGACGATAATGCTCTGATAAAGTTTTTCAGCAGCATCGCGGCCTTGATGACAATAACCGATAAGACCGGTGACGACATCACCATCCGAATAAACCCGCCCGATCATAAAAGACCCCTTTCTAAATGTTCTGCTGCCAGCGACAGAATAGCTACTTTACAACTATAAATCTTCAGCTCGCCTTTGCAAGGTCGTGATCTGCAGTCAAAAATCATCTGGAAATTTCAGCTAAATATATTTCTATCAATTGTGCGTCTCAACCAAATAATCCGCCAGGATTTAGTATAATATAGGTAAGGATTTGTTAAAGAATATGCAATTCAAGGAGTTTGCCGGGTCGTCATCATTGTCGTCGCTGAAGGTTTCCTCTTTTCAACCCTCTGCAAAGGAGGTGGATCATGCTCCCAACCTACAAATCGATTCTTTATGCCACCGATTTATCCGAAAACGCAGTGAATGCCTTTAAGCATGCGGTCATGCTGGCCCGCCAGTACGATGCCAAGATTTATCTGCTGCATGTTGTCCAACCAGTGGACAGCGCCATGCGTGGCTATATTTCAGCGGTCATGGGAGACCATAAGCTGGAGGAATTTGAAGAAAAACATCAGCACGAAGCTCAGATCATTCTGAAAAAAAAGCTCGACGCTTTCGCCCAGTCTGAACTTTCTGCGACCCCGGATGATCTGGCCCGGATTGCCGACATTCAGGTGCTCATCGGCGACCCGGTGGTCAAGATTGTCGAACTGGCCAACCAACTCAAGGTCGACGTCATTGTCATCGGTGCGCACAGTAAGGGCGCACTTCAGCACGCTTTTCTCGGCAGTGTTGCCGAGAAGGTTCTGAAAAAAGCCAACCGACCGATTTTTGTCATCCCTTTGACGAAGAGCTGACCCAGAGCCAATTCCGCAAAGGACCAGGGCAGCGGCAAAATGCCGCTGCCCTTTTTGTACACCGATGTCGATTCTCCGGCCGCGACCAGTTTCAACCTAAACCTTTCCCTTCCACCAGTCGATAAAGAACCACAGCACACCGGAAGGGAGAAATGACAGCATGAACATTCTCAGCGATTTTTTCAAACTGGTTACAGCACTACTGGTCGTATTTCTGCTCTGCTACGGTTCCCTGATTGCCGGCAAACTGGAGAATCCGCAGAGTAAATATTCTCACCCGATCACCCGTCCCGGGGTATCCTGGTAACTAGGTTCTGCCCGGAACCGGCCCTTTTTTTTCACTTCCCTAATTGCCTGCAATCTCCAACCTGATACTCTTCTACATATGGCAACTCTGGAGATATTTTTTGACTACGTCTGACCCTGGTGCTATTTCGGTGCCGTGCGTACCGAGAAATTGCGCCGGGAGTTCGATCTGGAACTGCGACTGACCTGTTTCCCCCTGCATCCGGAAACTCCCGAGCAGGGACAAACTCTGGAAGAACTGTTTGCTGGCCGGGTTGATATCCCGAGCGCGTTGAAGCGTTTGAAGCAGGTGGCAGATTCCCTTGGATTGCCATTAATAGAGAGAACCCAAACCTATAACAGTCGGCATGCCCAAGAACTGGGCAAATGGGCCGAACAGCAGGGAGCGGGAGAGGCTTTTCACGCGGCGGCCTATCATGCCTACTTTGCCGAGGGGCGGAATATCGCCCGCATTGAAGTTCTGCGGGAGATCGCGGAAAAAATCGGATTGTCGCCGCAGGACGCTGACAATGTTCTGCAGCAGAAAACCTTTGCCGCCGCGGTCGATGCCGACTGGCAGCGGGCGCATAATCTTGGCATAACTGCGGTTCCGACCGTCCTCTATGAAAATCGGAAACTGGTTGGCTTTGCCGGGGAGGAGGATTACCGGCGGCTGGTGCTCGCTTGAATCTCAAGGAGAAACAACTTGGCTCTGGAAATTTTCACCACCGGCGGCACCATCGACAAACTTTACTTTGACGCCAAAAGCAGCTTTCAGGTCGGCGAACCGCAGATCCTGGAAGTCCTGCGCGAAGCGAACATCACCCTTGAGGTCCGGGTCACCCCGCTGCTCCGAAAAGACAGTCTGGAGATGACCGATGCCGACCGGCAGCTGATCCGCCGGGCCGTTGAAGCAACCGATATCCTACAGATCGTCATCACTCACGGCACCGACACCATGATCGGCACCGGCAAAGCGCTGCGGGGGATTCCTGACAAAACTATCGTTTTGACCGGGGCGATGCAGCCGGCGCGCTTCCGCAACTCGGATGCGATATTCAATATCGCCAGCGCGATTACCGCCGCCCAGACTTTGCCGACCGGGGTTTATATCGCCATGAATGGGCGGATATTCGATCCGCAGAACAGTCGCAAAAACGTTGAATTGAATCGTTTCGAAAAGCTGGACCAATAATCAGAGGGACAGGACATTTATGAACCCGACCAATACCGATGCCGGCATGCCGATTGCCATCACCCTAGAACCGGGAACCTACTATCGCTGCACCTGCGGCAGATCGCAGAACCTGCCGTTCTGTGACGGCTCCTCCCATCAGACCGGGAATCGGACGCCGATTCAGTTCACCATTGAAGAACGCAAAAAAGTTTACATCTGCAGTTGCGGCAAGAGTGCGAACCAGCCGTTTTGCGACAGCACTTGCGGGGTGGCCGTTGAATAAGAGTGGCTCTTTGGCATGATCTCCATATTTCATTCCAGGAAACAATAAAATTTCAGGCAAGAAAATTAAATAGCAGGTCCGCTGGTTTTGAGGTTTCCGGGCTGGATTGCAGAAACCCGGACGTCGTTTCAACGTTTCGTTGCGAGAACAGGGAGGAGAGGGCTTATGTATGTGATTACCAATCGTGTATTAAGGGAAAAAGCAAAGGACTTGAAAGCTTTTGGCGATACGCCAAATGCGAAAGGTCCCAACGAGCTTCGGCTTGTTAAGGTTTCCAAGGAAGGTAAAGATTGGCTTGTTGAGTCGGTTAAAAATGAACTTAAATTGAAATCGGTAAAGGAACTGAAAGCGAAATATGACCTGGATATCGATGAAAAGGTCCAATGGTATGGCAGCTTTTGGGTTGCCTGCGAGCTTTTCGAGCGCGCACGAAAAGAGAAAAAATCGATCCTGTTTTTTGTCCACGGATACAATAATGACGTCGCAGACGTCCTGGCGGCCGCCCATGCGCTTGAATCCCTTTATAAGGTGATCGTTGTTCCATTTACCTGGCCTGCCAATGGCGGAGGCCCGATTTCCGGAACGGCAGCCTATCTCAGCGACAAGTCCGATGCCCGGGCTTCTGCCGGAGCCCTGAATCGCGTGGTCGAAAAGATTCAACAATTCCACAGTATTCTTACCCGCGCCCAAAATGAAAAGCTCCGGAAAATGGCTGCCGATAAGCATCCCGACAATCCGATGGCGGCCGATTCACTCTATTCTGAGCTGTTGGAAAAAGAGTGTCCGGTAAAGATATCCCTCCTCTGCCACAGCATGGGGAATTACGTATTCAAATACACTCTAGCTACCAGCGAGAACGCCACGTCTCAGCTGGTATTCGATAACATTTGCCTGGTCGCGGCCGATACCAATAATGAAAACCACGTCAAATGGGTGGGTGAACTCGATGTGCGCAAAAGAGTTTATGTTGTCATAAACGAAAACGATTCCGCTTTGAAGGCTTCGAGGATAAAACCGGGGAAAGAACAGAAGGCGCGCTTGGGGCACTACTTAAAACAGTTAAATAGCCCGAACGCCTGTTACATAGACGTGACCGAAGCCGCCCACGTCGGTTCCGAGCATACCTATTTCAAGGGTGGCTCTGTGGAAAAAAACAAGTCCTTGAAGGACTTGTTTGAGGGTATGTTCAATGGCCAGGCAGTCGAAGAAAAGCTCGAATACCGTGCGGATAACAACACGCATAAATTTAAATAGACATCAACTGTCATGGTAGGCGAGGTTATTGGTAATGTGTCCCCAAAGTATCGGACAGTGCAAGGGGTAACTCAACCCAGCAACAAGGTTCGGTTCCACTGATGTTAATTTGAGCTGCCAGCTATTTCGCACCAGGGGGTCGCAGACCCCGTCAACTGAGAAGACCCCGCGATCAGTGATCGCGGGGTCTTCTCAGTTTTTAGTGGCCCATTTGCGGGCAGGAAAATCTCAGTCGTCCAGTCGGTTTGAAATATTAAGCAGATGTTGACGATGAGGATACCCCCGAAGCGAGAATTCAGGGAAACGGAGCAACTGCCGAAGCTCTTATTTTTTCGGCATTCTGTTGAGGTTGTGAGCAATATTGTGACAGATACCGCATTTGGGGAACATTTTATGCGTGCCTTCCCCATGAGGCCGCCCGTGGCAGCCACTGCAATCTTTAATAGCCCGGTGCTTGAGATGGCAGAATCCGCAGCTTAATTTATGATGCTTACTGGTGCTGGCTTTCAACAGTTTGTCTTCGCTGGGGTGACAGACCTTGCAATGAAGCAGAGCAGTCTTTCCGTCTGTTCGGGCAAGGGGATGATGGACCTGGTGGCATGCCTTGCAGTTCTTCTTTCGCTTGTGGCAGGTCGAACAATCGACCAGAGCTTCATGGGGGGCGCTCGCATGGCAATCGCTACATTCGGGGATATTGTTCGCGACTCGCGGGCGGTGATTCTCATGACAGTCAAAGCAGGTCACCTTTTCCTTATGGGACCTTCCCTGAGAAGTAATCTGTTGATATTCAGGTTTATGGCACTTTTGGCAATCCTCAAGTGTCAGGGTCGGGGCAGCCTCAACCTGTGCTGTCCCGAATGCCAGAAAGATTAAAACCGGTAAGATGAATCGGTTGACAAAGTGCATCACTATTTTCATATCTCTTGCAATCCGAACGACTTTCATGAGAACTCAAGAACATGCAGCTTAGCTGATTTGAGGAGGGGTGAAAAGAAATAATATTTCTCAGCGGTGGGATGGGTGACAAGGCACTCTTCGGTTCGTATTTGATCAGAAGTGTCTATTGCGGCGGTGCGATAAGGTGGGTTCAGGCTGAAAGGTTTTAGTCAAAATTCCGTTAGTTCATTCATCGCAAGATGTCCTTTCAATGTCAAAAATCCCAGTCATCCGGGACACTCCCCCGGGAGGAAAATGTTCGACTGCAAGCTATTGGATTTAAGCAACTAAATTCCGATAGTTCAAGCAAAAACGGGGCATCCTCGCGGCGCCCCGTCATCTACTCATTTACCTGGGTTTCCCTACAATATCTGACTCAGGAACAGTTTGGTCCGCTCGTGTTGCGGATTATCGAAGAAGTCGTGGGGTTTGTTCTGCTCGACGATCTGCCCTTCGTCCATGAACATCACCCGGTCGGCGACACTTTTGGCAAAGCCCATCTCGTGGGTCACCACCAGCATGGTCATCCCCTCCTGGGCAAGATCGATCATTACGTCGAGCACCTCCTTGATCATCTCCGGGTCGAGGGCCGAGGTCGGTTCGTCGAACAGCATCACCTTGGGGCTCATGCACAGGCTGCGAGCGATCGCCACCCGCTGCTGCTGGCCGCCGGAGAGCTGGCCGGGAAACTTTTTCGCCTGCTCAGCGATGTGGACCTTTTCCAGGTACATCATTGCCGTCTCTTCGGCCTCTTTTTTCGGCGTCTTGCGCACCCAGATCGGTCCCAGGGTCAGGTTGTCGAGAATGGTCAGATGCGGAAACAGGTTGAAGTGCTGAAAGACCATCCCGACCTCGGCGCGGACCTTTTCGATATTCTTGATATCCTTGGTCAGCTCAACGCCATCGACAATAATTCTCCCCTTCTGATGCTCTTCGAGCCGGTTAATGCAGCGGATCATGGTCGATTTCCCCGAACCGGAAGGGCCACAGATAACGATCCGTTCCTGCGGCTTCACCGCCAGGTTGATGTCACTGAGCACGTGAAATTCCCCGTACCACTTATGCATGTCGACGATCTCGATAATCGGCTTGCCTGCGTTTTCGGTCTTCGGTTCACTCATGGCAGTCTCACAGTTGCGGTCGCCGGTCAGCGGCCGGTGTGCAGTTCTTTTTCCAGTTTACGGCTGTAACTCGACATCCCCAGGCAGCAGATGAAATAGAGCATCGCCAGGAAGATGTAGGCCTCGGTTGAAAAACCCATCCATTTCGGATTGGAGAGGGTCACCTGGGTGGTCTTCAGCACATCGTAGAGGGCGATGATCACCACCAGCGAGGTATCTTTAAAGGCGCCAATCAGGATCCCCACGCTGGGCGGAATCACGATCTTCAGTGCCTGCGGCAGAATGATAAAGCGCATCGACTTTCCATAATTCAGTCCCAGGGAATCAGCAGCTTCATATTGCCCTTTGGGTATCGCCTGTAACCCGCCGCGCACCACCTCGGCGATATAGGCCGCTGTAAACAGGATGAGCGCCACCTGGGCACGCAGAATCTTGTCGATGGTCATCCCTTCGGGGAGGAACAGGGGGAACATGACCGAGGACATGAACAACAGGCTGATCAGGGGGACGCCACGGATCAGTTCGATATAGACTACGCACAACGATTTGATAGCCGGCAGCCGCGAACGCCGCCCCAGAGCTAACACAATTCCGAGCGGATATGCGCAGACCATGCCGAACAGGGACAACATCAGGGTCAGCGGCAGGCCACTCCACTGGGCGGTCTCCACCAGTTCCATGCCAAAAATTCCGCCGCGCATCAATACGCCCATGACGATCAGTCCGACCAGCCAGTAGACGGCCAGCGAGCGTTTCCAGTGTTTTTTATTTTTGGAATAGAAGACCAGCGACAGCAGCAGGATGATGGCAGTGATCGGTCGCCATTGTTCTCCATGCGGGAAAAAACCGAACAGGATGAAACTAATGTTCTGCGGGATGATTGACCAGCAGGCGCCGTCGATATCGCGACAGGCGGCGCTGCTGCTGTCCCAGAGGCTGTCGATGAACGCCCAGTTGATCAGCGGCGGAACGGTCGCCCAAAGGCCGTACAGAACCAGCAGGGTGAGCAGCGAATTGTACCAGTTGTTGAACAGGTTTTTACGCAACCAACCGACAACCCCGACCTGGGTCACCGGCGGTTTGAGAACTTCGCGGCCTGCCGAGAAGGATTCATTCCCCATAAATCATCTCTCCACCAGGGCCATTTTCTTGTTGTACCAGTTCATAAACGCTGACGTCGACAGGCTGAATATCAGATAAACAGCCATGATCAGCGCCACCCCCTCAATCGCCTGCCCGGTCTGGTTGATGGTAGTATTGGTAACGGCGACGAAGTCGGGAAAGCCAATCGCCACCGCCAGCGAACTGTTTTTGGTCAGGTTGAGCATCTGGCTAGTCAGCGGGGGGATAATCACTCGTGTCGCCTGCGGCAGAATAACCAGTCGCAAAACCGAGCCCGGGCGCAGGCCAATGGCCATCGCCGCCTCGACCTGACCGTGACTGACCGATTGGATGCCGGCCCGGACGATTTCGGCGACAAAGGCTGAGGTGTAGAGAATCAGACCCAGCAGCAATGCAGCGAACTCCGGACTGAGGGTCAGCCCGCCCTTGAAGTTAAACCCACTCAAAACCGGGACATCCAATGCGCTCGGAGCGCCGTAGCCCAGCCAGACCAGAGCCGGCAGCAAAAGACACAGTGCCAGTCCAACCCGGATCGCCGGGAAGAGCTGCCCGGTCCGCTCCTGCCGTTTGCGCGCCCAGCGGGCAATCCCCCACCCCAAACCGAGCGCTATCAGCAACGCCCAGAACATCGCCGCATGCGCAGGATGCGCTTCGGGAACAGTCAATACCAGACCACGGTTACACAAAAAAACTCCCGGCATGGGGTGTAGCGCCTGGCGCGGAGAGGGAAAGGCCTCGTAGAAAAGTGCATACCAGAAAAACAGCTGCAACAGCACCGGAATGTTCTGCATCAACTCGATAAACCCGCCAGACAGTTTCGACACCAGCCAGTTCTTGGACAGACGGGCAATACCGATAATGGTCCCGAGAATGGTAGTAATGATAATTCCAATAAAGGCAACCTTGATTGTATTCAGGGCTCCGACCAGCAGGGCTTTTGCATAGGTGTCCGCTGCCGAATAGGGGATGAGCGATTCGCCGATTTCAAAAGCGGCTTCTTTTCCCAGGAAATTGAAGCCGGTAGCGATGTTCTGTCGGGCCAGGTTGGCCTGGGTATTGGAGAACAGATAATAACCGACGCCGCCGACCAGCAGCAGGGCGAAGACCTGGAAAACGATACCGCGCTTGGTCGGGTCACGCCAGAACGGTACGTGCAGAGCAGTATCAGTCGAATTTGTGGCAGCTTTTTCAGGCATAAGACACAAAGACCGGCAGTAGGAATAGTTCAATCTTCGCCCCGAACCACAAAGGTCCGGGGCGAGGAGCATTTATCCTTACTTGAAAGGTGGCGAATACATCAATCCACCATTGGTCCACAGGGCATTGAGCCCGCGCTCGAGACCAAGAGTGGTGTTGACGCCGACATTGCGCTCGAAAACCTCGCCGTAATTCCCGACCTGTTTAACGATGTTGTAGGCCCACTTTTCATCCAGCCCCAGCGCTTTGCCGTTCCCCTCGGTGACCCCGAGGAACCGTTGGATGGCCGGGTCCGTGCTCTTGAGCATTTCATCGACATTCTTCGACGTAATTCCCAGTTCCTCGGCTTCGATCATCGCCAGGACCGAGAAGTCGACGATATCGCGCCACTGGTCATCACCATGGCGCACGCATGGCGCCAGCGGCTCTTTAGAGATGATTTCCGGCAGAATGATGTAGTCCTTCGGGTTCGGAGACACGGCGCGAGTCCCGGCCAATTGCGATGCATCGGAAGTCAGCACATCGCAACGACCGGCAAAGAAGGTTTTTGCCAGTTCGGTAGTCGATTCAATGACCACCGGTTTCCACTCCATCTTGTTCTTGCGGAAGAAATCGGCGGCGTTCTGTTCGGTGGTCGTGCCCGGCAAAACACAGACAGTCGCCCCGCTCAGTTCCTTGGCGCTCTTGACCCCGAGTTTCTTCGGTACCAGGAAGCCCTGACCATCGTAGTAGTTCACCTGGACAAAATTCAGTCCCAAAGAAGTTTCGCGGCTCAGGGTCCGGGTGGCATTCCGGGTCAACACGTCGATCTCACCCGACTGCAGGGCGGTAAACCGTTGCTGTGCGGTCAAAGGGGTATATTTGACTTTGTCGGCGTCGCCGAAAACTGCGGCGGCGATAGCACGGGCCGTATCGACATCCAGTCCTCTCCAGACGCCTTTTTCATCCGGCATGCCAAAACCGAAGACTCCACCGTTAACCCCGGCCTGAATGAAACCTTTTTCCCGGACGGCATCAAGGTCTTTGCCCGCATAGGCAAAACCGACAGCGAACAATGAGAAAACGACAGCCAACGCTAATACTTTTCTGATCTCCATTTTTCTTCCTCCTCATTTTCAGGTTGGTGTGCCCAGTGTACAACTAAAGATTAACAACTGATTTCCTAAAATCTACTCTCCAGTGCAATAAAAGACTCAAAAGCACTTAATAAGATTAAACATTTTCAAGATTTCAGGAAAAACAAAACAAAGTTTGATTCAGGTATACGACAGAGATTCTCTCCTGTCAAATATAAGTTTTCCTGAAGGAACAAGCGGAGCATTCGGAGCAAATGCCGTTCTATTTCAGAATTATCTGCCCAACGATTTATTGTCGTGCCAAGCGGAAGTTTGCGACCCGGGCTTCGAAATTACTGCGGAACGGATTGATATCCAGCCCGCCTCTTCTGGTATAACGCGCATAGACTGTCAGTTGCTGCGGACAACAATAACGCATCAGATCGATAAAGATCCGTTCAACGCATTGTTCGTGGAATTCGTTATGCCGGCGAAAGGAAATCAGGTAACGCAGCAGCGCCTCGCGGTCGATTTTCCCGCCCCGATATCGGATCAGCACGCTCCCCCAGTCGGGCTGGTTGGTTACCAGACAGTTGCTTTTCAGCAGGTGACTGTGCAGACATTCCTGAACCGGCTGCAGCGGATCGGCGGAATTTTCCAACAGCGCCGGATCAAGGGCATAGTCCTCCACCGCAATATCGAGATCATCAATGCATTCTCCGGGCAATTGGAGAATCTGTTCGGTGGCAAACTGAGTCGAGTCGAGCAGGCGCACCCGCACCCTGCTCCCGGCAGCGGCTGACAGATCTTCAAACAGACGTTCCTCCACCTGGGCGGAATCATCAAATCGGGTCTGGTTGAAAGAATTAAGATAGAGTTTGAACGATTTTGATTCAATCAGGTGGGGAGATTCGCAGGGAATATGGAACTCCCCCATGGCGACGACCGGCTTCCCTTTCCGGTTCAGCCAGGAGAGTTCGTAGGCGTTCCAGATATCATAGCCGCCGAAAGGAAGCTGATCGGTGACTCCTATCACGTCCCGTTTAACTTGTCGCGGGAAAGGGCAGAGTAACTGCGGGTCGTATTTTTCAGGATAGACGCTGGTCTTGCCCAACGGCAGAGTTGCTTCGAAATCGGTCATATTTTCCGCCCCAGATATGAAAAGAATTTATTGCAAACCGCGACTAGGAAAATATTACCACTTGTTGCAGAATACTGGTATGATCTTCCACTGAATCTGGTCTGACCAATTTCAACGACCAGACAGGCAGTATAAGAATAATTATTCACCCGTCACATTGGAGTAGAAAATGAAAGTCGGATTAGTCGGTTGGCGTGGCATGGTTGGATCGGTGCTGATGCAGCGCATGATCGAGGAAAACGATCTTGCCGGAATTGAACCTGTCTTTTTCTCAACCTCCCAGGCCGGGCAGGCCGCTCCCGATTACGGTCAGGGACCGAGCCTGCTCGAAGATGCGGGCAATCTCGCCAAGCTGGCCGAGCAGGAGATCATCATCACCTGCCAGGGGGGCGATTATACCAAGGAAATCCATCCGGCGCTGCGGGCCAAAGGCTGGCAGGGCTACTGGATCGATGCTGCGTCCTCCCTGCGCATGGAAAAGGATGCCGTGATCATTCTCGACCCGGTCAACCGCAACGTCATTGACCGGGCGCTGAAAAACGGGGTCAAGGATTTCATCGGCGGCAACTGCACCGTCAGCCTGATGCTGATGGCGATCGGCGGCCTGTTCAAGGCCGGTCTGGTCGAATGGGTCACAGCAATGACCTATCAGGCCGCCTCCGGGGCCGGCGCGCCGAACATGCGCGAACTGCTGGCGCAAATGGGAACCCTGAATCAGGCGGTCGCTGAGGAATTAAAAAACCCCGGCTCGGCTATCCTCGAAATCGACCGGCAGGTCACCGCCGCTCTGCGCGGCGACGGTCTGCCGAAGACCGAATTCGGTTTTCCGCTGGCTGGCAGCCTGCTCCCCTGGATCGACCGCGAAGTCGAAGACGGCCAGAGCCGCGAGGAGTGGAAAGGCTATGCCGAAACCAACAAAATCCTCGGCGCCGGAAAACCGATTCCGGTCGATGGCATCTGTGTGCGCGTTGGCGCCATGCGCTGCCACAGCCAGGCGTTGACCATCAAGCTGAACCGGGATCTGCCGATCGCCGAAATCGAGCAGCTTATCGCCAACGACAACCAGTGGGTCAAACTGATTCCGAATACCAAGGCGGCAACGCTCGAAGAACTCACTCCGGCCACGGTCTCCGGAACCCTTTCTGTCCCCGTCGGCCGGGTCCGCAAGATGAAAATGGGTCCACAGTATTTGTCCGCCTTCACCTGCGGCGACCAACTTCTCTGGGGCGCTGCAGAGCCGTTACGCCGGATGCTGCGGATTCTGGTTGACGGCTGATCACCGAAAAACCTGTAAACATGAGAAAGCCCGGAAGCTTCAAAAAGATTCCGGGCTTTTTTCCACCCGCATTGAATTCCGGCCGGAACATGGCTGATTGTCCGCAGGGCCTGATTGCATTGAATTTCGCCTGCAACATCTGGAAGGGGCAAAAATGTCGGCAAAAAAATCTCGAATCGCTGACAGGCAGTGCATTTACGTTATTTCACCGAGAATCTTGCTATTAATCGGGTTGCATGCGTTGCATCCAAATTAATGCAACGCGCCAACGCAACACCGAAAAAACAAGGTTTTAAGGTCCCTGCCGGTCTCTACCAAAAGCCTCATTTTACGCGACAAACGTTGTTTTTAAATTCAATCTAATATTTTCCATTTCTTCACGACCCAATAAATCCTAAATATCGAATGTTGCAGCTGCAACGGCTGCGCAAATAAATAATTCATATCGATATCTCCTCCAAAATACTGTAAGTCATTGTTTTTACAAGTTTATCAGTTTTTTAACTATTTTTTCTCACAGCTGGCACGTTAATTGGAATCTTAAGATATCAAAGAGTTATCAAAACCGGCGCGAGTTGGTAAGGCAGCAAGCTCCAACTCAGGAAATGCAAGGAGGTCAACCATGAAAGCTCAAGCCATCAAACACGAACAGAGCCTCGAAAAACATTATGACCTGGCAGCTGATGAAGCGAAAGAAAAAGCCAATCCGTTCGCCAATATCTGGTTGTTCGTCCTCGGCACGCTACTGGTTGGCACTTTGCTCTGTACCGCAATTCTGGTCGCCTGGCCGATCATTGCCAATATGGTTGCCGGTTGATTATTGCCACTGAACGAAGGGAGAATACCATGAAAGCCGCTGTTATGAACGAACAAGTCCTGGAACAAGCCCATGCCGAGATGGCTGCAGATACCGCAAACCCGCTGGCCAACATCTGGTTGTTCGTCCTGGCCACCCTGCTCGGTGGAACCCTGCTCTGCACCGCAGTCCTGGTCGCTTGGCCGATCATCGCCAACCTGGTTTCCAACTGAGAGCAATTATTGAACCGAATCAAGAAAGGGGCAGCCTGATGGGTTGTCCCTTTCTTTTTTTATCTGAAACCTGAGGCGTGTCCCCAACTCTGTCGTCGCGGCAACCGGAAACGCCATCAAATTCGACAAGCCATAGCAATAACTAAAGTTTCTTGATCATTGGCCGATAAGTATGCGGTACCTGGATTGTGAGTGGGGACATTACATGGTTAATGATCTTGTCAAACTTATCATCCTGTTGAGCGTTGTTGCTGCGGTCATTCTCGGCCTGAACTACCTCGGCAGGCAAGAAGATATGCAGAATAAGTACCATCACCCGATCACCCGGCCAGGCGCTCGCTGGTAACAAAAACAATGGGCAACCCAAAAGGAGCCGCCCAGCTATTTGAAAGGATAATTTCCCGATAAATAATTTGATTCGTCTGCTTGCTTTTCTAATTCAACCGCCGTTCATTGCCATCGTAGGCAGTTCCCCCCATGCCGCGAATCGGATCGATTCCTACCCGGGCCCATCCATCGACCCGTTCAAATTGGTCTATCTGTTTAGAATCGATGAGAGTTCCCAGCAAAGCCGGGCTGATCCGGTCCTTGACGCCATTTTTGTACACAACATTGATCTTGGTACTGCGTCTGAAAAAACCCATAGTTGCACTCCTTTCCATTTTTCCAGCGCTGAATAGTTTAAGAATACCTGCTTCCCACCGGATGACAAGTTCCTGGAAACAATTTCCAACTATTAATCAATAAGTTAGCGGTCTTTTCGGCAATTCCGCAAAGCTTTTGGTCGGCAGATCTGCCTAAGTTTATTGAGGTATTTCGATTTGCAAGGATTCTCAAAATTCTTGAGTAAAGCGGGATGCAAAATTCATCATTTACAGAAATTCCTGAGCATGACGTCCCCGGTTTTCAGTTATTCCTGATCACCGATCTGTGCTGCGATTGCCGCCATTAACCGCTCCATGATCAGCAAATGTGTTTCTTTGCAGTCTTCCTTAACAAACAGATCGTTAAAATCCAAAGGAGCTCCGAAGCGGATCATCCCCTGCTGGCCGAAACCGAAGAAACGCCAGCGGTTGATTCCGCTCAAACCGGTCGGAATCACCACTGGACGGTGATCGTAGATCAACTTGCCGACGCCGCGATTGCCTTTGCCGAGTTGCCCATCTTTGTGCCGGGTCCCTTCCGGAAAGAGCATTACTTTTTCTGTCCGCAGCAGCTCGCCCAGTTGTTTTCCGGCGCGCACATCCCGTCCCCGCCTGACCGGAAACGCTCCCCAGGAGCGGAGAATTGCCCCGAGTAGTGGGTTGCGGAACAGTTCTTCCTTGGCCGGCGCCCAGATCATCTGCCAGGGATGACGACGTAAGACCGCGGCCGGTATAAAAACCGTATCATAGCCGGAGATATGGTTGGCCGCGAGCAACACACCGCCGGTCGCCGGAATCCGTTCAGCGCCGATAATTTTGAATCGGTTCAGGCAACAGGCATAAAAACCGATGGAACTGGCGATAAACAGCACCCAGCTGCGGCGGAAAATCGAGATTTTCAAGTTCTGCCTCCTTCCTTTTGACCAGCAGGATTCTATAGCAGCCGAGGCATGCTGGCAATCCAAAGCCGCAACAAAAATTCTTGCAGCATGAATTGTCATCCCGCATTATGGGGGGGCACAAATCGGTCTCACAACGCTTTCCGGTCAAGGAGTTTGAACAAATGAGTTGGCTATCTGGTATTATCGGCGGCGGTCTCGGCGCCATGATTGCCGGACCCTTCGGCGCCATCATCGGCGCGGCGATCGGCGCCGGCATGGGGGGCGGACAACAGCTGCAAACCGGCAGGATCAATCCGGTTCAGCAACGTCAGGCGCTGTTCTTCACGGCGGCCTATTCCATGGTCGGCAAACTGGCGAAAGCCGACGGCAGGGTCTGCGCCGACGAAATTGCCGCCATCGAAAAAATCTCCAAAGAAGCACTCGGGCTGGATGCCCGCACCCGCCAATATGCCATCAACGTCTTTTCCCAGGCCAAGGACAGCCCCGAGCCGTTCGGCAGCTATGCCCGCCAGTTCGGCGACCTGTTCCGGCAGGATCAGCAGCTGTGCAGCTTCATGATGAGTTTCCTGTTCCAGGTGGCGATGGCCGACGGCCAGCTGCATCCCCAGGAAGAAGCGTTGCTGCTCGAAGCCCGGCAGGCCTTCCACCTGCCCGAAAGCCTTTACCAGTCGCTGCGCAGCCGCTACGTCGGTCAGACTTCGACCTCGGTCAGTTTAAAGAAACATTACGAAAACCTCGGCGTCTCGCCGGATGCCGGAACTGCTGAAATCAGGAAAGCCTACCGGCAGAAAGCGGCGGAATTTCACCCGGATAAAATTGAAGGGAAAGGGCTGCCGCCGGAGTTCATCAAGTTTGCCAACGACCGGCTGGCGGAGATCAACGCATCGTACGAACAGGTCATGGCCGCTCGCAAATAGATTCTCGCGCCTCTTACTGCCACAATTTTGGTATGCTGGTGATATCTGACGTTTCTGACCCGGATCTGCGAAGGATTTCTGTATGTCAAAGCCGACCCTTCTGAAAGCCTGGAACGAGCTGAGGGAGCATCAGCAGCAGATCGAAAAACTGCATCTGCGCGAACTCTTTGCCGAAGATCCGCACCGTTTCGAACGGTTCTCCGTGCAATTTGAAGATCTGCTTTTCGACTACTCCAAGCACCGCATCACCACCACCACGCGGCGCCTGCTCTGTGAACTCGCCGAACAGGCCGGGCTGGCGGATAAAATCGCCCGGATGTTCCGCGGCGAAAAAATCAATACCACCGAGCAGCGTGCCGTGCTGCATATCGCCCTGCGCAACCGCTCCAACCGGCCGATCCTGGTCGACGGCCAGGATGTTATGCCCCAGGTCAATGCAGTCCTCGACAAAATGCGCGGTTTTTGCCAGAAAGTGCGTAGCGGCCACTGGATCGGTTTCACCGGTCGGCCGGTCTGCGACATCGTCAACATCGGCATCGGCGGGTCCGATCTCGGTCCCTTGATGGTCACCGAGGCGCTGAAACCTTACGGGCAGCAGAATTTGCGCGTTCATTTCGTCTCCAACGTTGACGCCACTCACCTGAGCGAGACATTGCTGCACCTCGATCCAGAGACCACCCTGTTCCTGATCGCCTCCAAAACCTTCACTACTCAGGAGACCCTGGCCAACGCCCATTCCGCCCGTCAGTGGCTGCTCAATGCCGTTCACGACGAAACTGCAATCGCGCGGCATTTCATCGCCATTTCCACCAATACCGAGCTGGTCACCAGATTCGGTATCGATCCGGAGAACATGTTCGAATTCTGGGACTGGGTCGGCGGCCGCTACTCCCTCTGGTCCGCCATCGGTCTGTCGATCGCTCTGTATATCGGCATGGATAATTTCGAACAGCTGCTCAGCGGCGCCCACCGGGTGGATGAACATTTTCGCACGACCCCCTTCGAACGGAATATCCCGGTCCTGATGGGACTGCTCGGCATCTGGTACAACAATTTTTTTGCCGCCGAAAGTCACGTGATCCTCCCCTACGACCAGTACCTGCACCGCTTCCCGGCCTACTTCCAGCAGGGGGACATGGAGAGCAGCGGCAAGCGGGTCACCCTCGCCGGGGAGAAGGTCAATTACTCGACCGGGCCGATCATCTGGGGGGAACCGGGGACCAACGGCCAACACGCCTTCTACCAGCTGCTGCACCAGGGGACCAAACTGGTACCGGCAGATTTCCTCGCCCCGACCGAAAGCCACAACCCGCTGGGGAACCATCATAAGTTGCTGCTGTCCAATTTCTTTGCTCAGCCGGAAGCGCTGATGACCGGCAAAACGGCTGCCGAAGTACGGGCGGAGCTGGAGTCCGAGGGGCTGCCCGCAGAACGGATCGAACAACTGCTGCCGCACAAGGTGTTCCCGGGCAACCGGCCGAGCAGTTCCTTCCTGTTCCGCAAACTGACCCCCGCCACCCTCGGTTCCCTGATCGCTCTCTATGAACATAAAATCTTCACCCAGGGCGCAATCTGGGATATCAACCCCTTCGACCAGTGGGGCGTCGAACTCGGCAAGCAGCTGGCGAAAAAAATCCTCCCGGAGCTGGACAGCAAAAAACCGGTCAAGAGCCACGACTGTTCTACCAATGGGCTGATCAACCATTTCCGCACGGGATCAAGGCGGCCGCAGAATGATGAATGAACCCCTTGCCGCCGGCAGACAGATCGCTTATTCTTGCGCCGCGACATTCGGCACAGGAAGGTCAGCATGAACAATAAAACCATCTTTCGGATTCTGTTCAGCAGCCAGGGAAAAGGCTATGAAATCTACGCCCGCTCCGTGGAGCAGGCGGAAATGTACGGGTTCGTCGCCATTGAAGGGCTGTTGTTCGGGGAGAAATCGAGCCTGCTGCTCGACCCCGGCGAAGAGAGCCTGAAAAACGAATTCCAGGATGTCCAACGCCTGTTGATCCCTTTTCACCAGATCGGTCGGATCGAAGAGGTCGCCAAGGAAGGGCGCGGAAAAATCGTCAGCCTGTCCACCCCGCAGGAACCGGCGGTGACGCCCCCGATGCCCCCCACCACACCCAAAAAAGAGGGCTCCTGAAACTGGATCAGCGAAGTTATCAACGTCAGTTGTGAATAACCCTTTGATAACCCCGGGGCGGACTTTGCTTCCCGGAGTAAACTCAACCAGTTCTGCGCTTTGCCTGCTTTTTATGCACGAACGATAAGCTATTGGAATATCAGGTTTTACATGGTGAAATCTAGCTTTTCCCGCTAGGCCGATGAAGACGGGAAAGGGTAAAAAAAGACCCTTTCCGGATAGAGATCCGCCAGGAGTTGCTATGCTGCCTTCAGGTCAGAGCTACCGATTGACCGTGACCGGAATCGATACCAAGGGCGCCTGGCTCGATGCCGCCGGGGACCCTGTTCTTTTGCCCCGGAAAGAGCTGCCGAAGGAACTGGCTGCCGGGGACAGTATCGTTGTGTTTCTCCTCAGCGAAAAGAGCGGTCGACAACTGGCCAGTTGCCGCAAACCGGCGGCCGAGGTGGGAGAGTTCGCCCTGCTGCAGGTTAAAAGCGTCGGCCCGCACGGAGCCTTTCTCGACTGGGGGCTGGAAAAGGATCTACTGGCGCCGTTCAGCGAACAACCGCAGAAGATGCTCGAAGGACGCCGCTATCTGGTGCGGATCTGTCATGACCACGCCGGCCGGCCGATTGCCTCGGCCCGGCTGGAGAAATTTCTGGAAAAGGAAAACCGGGATCTTCGCGAAGGGGATGAGGTCGAACTGATCGTTTGGACCTTTACCGACCTGGGCGCCAAGGTAATCGTCAACCACCGCTACGAAGCACTGCTCTACCACGATGAAATCCCCGGAGGGCTGAGACGTGGGGACCAACTTCAGGGGTTCGTCAAACGACTTCGCGAAGACCGGCGGATCGATATCAGCCTGCGCCGTCCCGGCCTGGCCGGGATCCAGGATGCCCGCGAAGTGATTCTGGCGGCGCTGCAAAAAAACGGCTTTCTCCCCCTGCACGATCAGAGTGCGCCGGAGCAGATCCGTAGCAGTTTGGGGTTAAGTAAAAAAGTTTTCAAAAAAGCCTTGGGCGGGCTCTACAAAGAAGGTCTGGTCGAATTGAGCCATAAAGGGGTCCGCCTTTTGAAATAATGCTCAAAGCGCTTCTTCCAAAGCGCGGCTGATCTCTTCCGGCAGTTCGGGGCGACCTTTGGCATTAACCCCGGTACCGATAATCCAGGCTTTGAGGACCAACAGGTTTTCCGGCTCGAGGAAGATATCCTGGCGAAAGGCGAAACGCAGGGGTGAAATCCGTTCCAGAATCAGACCGACCCAGAAGCGATCGCCGCTGCGCAGGGAACGCTTGTAATCAAGTTCGGCGCGGATCACCACCAGGTTGAGCCCACGCCGGGTCAATTCGGCGAAATCGAGGCCCAGCTGCTTGATAAACTCATGGCGGCTATGCTCCAGATAATGCTGATAAACGGCATTATTGACCACACCTTGCAGATCACACTCGTAATCGCGCACCTGGAATTCGAGGCGGAACTGGTACTTTCTCATCGACCACTCCTTCGGCAACAGCAAAAATATAGCCGCCGGTCAGGCCGCTCAATGTCATCACAGCCGGGCGGCAAATTCCATCTCTTTACCATTCATCGTATACGCAACTCAAGTCTTCCTCGCTCAAGAGCCCGGAACAATCCTCGCAGACCGGCTCGCCGTTATCTTCGCGCACCAGCAATTCCTCTTCAGCGAAAAGTTGATGGCATAGACTGCAACGCTGCTTGCGCATAATCTCCTCCTCAGCTGCTCTAGGGGAAAATCTCTTTTCTCCCGGTAAGTTTCAGTATAACATGTGCGAACGCAACCCAGCATATCGATCGGGTTCATTGCTTAGCCAGGGAGAACAACATGATCAAAGACCGAAAACCGTCGTTGAGCTGCAGCAGCTGCAGCCAGATCATGCAGAAACAGGGGACCACCAGTTGCTGGAGCGATCCGGATAATCGTCCGACCGCTCCCGCCTACTGCCCCGGCCTCCGGGAGCAGGAGATCATTGCCGACAGTTTCAGGCACTATCAGGGGGATGATGAAGATGCAAGGCTGGCGAAGGTCGCTGCCCAGGTCGAGGGGCTCTGCTATCAGCCGGTCCCCGGCAGCGATGCAGTCAACGCCCGCTGGACACGGGTTGAAGACACCATCGCCCTGGCGAAACTGATGGGGTATCGAAAAATTGGCATTGCCACCTGCATCGGCCTGCTGGAAGAAAGCAAGCGTCTCGGCGACATCCTCACCGCCCAGGGTCTGGAGCCTTTTTCGGTCTGCTGCAAATCGGGGAGCATCGATAAACTGCAGCTCGGCCTGCAGGAAGAGGAAAAGGTCCGTCCCCACACCTTTGAACCGGCCTGCAATCCGATCGCCCAGGCGGAACTGCTCAACCAGGCCGCAACCGATATGAACCTGATTGTCGGTCTCTGTGTCGGTCACGACATGTTATTTGCCAAATATTCTCAGGCGCCGGTCTCGACCCTGGTGGTCAAAGACCGGGTCACCGGGCACAACCCGGCTGCCGTTCTCTACGGGCAGAATTTCTATTACAAGCGTTTGCAGAAACAACCGGTCATTGAGATTGACGAATAACCTGCTCCGGCACGGTTTACCGATTTCACGGTGAATTTCCGTCAATGCCCGGGGATTGTCTTTTTTTACTGACTCGAATTCTCCGACAATTTACGCGTATTATTCTTGACAGCATCAGTAGAGATTTCTATATTGCGAATCAAGCATCTTACGGAGGAATACATCATGAAGCTATCAACCAAAAGTCGTTATGGGGTCCGCGCCATGTTCGACATGGCCTACCATGCCGGGACACTGCCGGCCCAGATCAAAGACATATCCAGACGACAGAACATCTCGCCCCGTTATCTTGAGCAGATCTTTCAGGATCTGAAAAAAGCCGGACTGCTCAAGAGCCGTCGCGGGCCGCAAGGCGGTTACAGCCTGTCCAAGCCGGCGGATGAGATCACCGTCAAGCAAATCGTCCTGGCTGCAGAAGGGGAACTGCAACTGGTCGATTGCGTTAAAGGAAGGCGGAAAAAGGGCGAAAAATCCCCGCGCTGTGAATTCGATAATCAATGCATCACCCAGCCCCTCTGGAACAAGGCCAGCCAACTGCTTGGTGACTATTTCGATTCGGTCTCGCTCAAGGATCTTTGTGAGCAGGCGAAAGAAATGGGGCTGGAAAAGGAACTCGATCACCGCTTCATGTATTTCATCTGACCATCAACCGGAAAATAATGTTACCCTGATCTACTACATCGGGACACCATCAGGCGGCGGTGAGGAGGTGGGCTATGCCACAGACAATCAGCACCAGTACCCTCGGACAAATCGGTCGGACGCCGCTGATCCGCTTGAAGGCCATGACCAATCCGGGCGCCGCGGCGCTCTGGGTCAAGCTTGAAGGAGCCAATCCCGGAGGCAGTGTCAAGGACCGGATCGCCCTGGCGATGATCGAGCGGGCTGAACAAGAGGGACTTCTCAGATCGGGGATGACAATCGTCGAACCGACCAGCGGCAATACCGGCATCGGGTTGGCGCTGGTGGCCGCGGTAAAGGGCTACCGGCTGATCCTGACCATGCCTGATACCATGAGTCTGGAACGCCGGCGGCTGTTCGGCGCCTACGGCGCTGAACTGGTCCTGACGCCGGGAAGCCAGGGGATGCGCGGCGCGATCGAAACAGCGAATGAACTTGTTCAGACGCTGCGCGGTTACCTGCCCCAGCAGTTTTGCAATCCGGTCAACCCGCAGATCCACGAGGAGACCACCGGACCGGAGATTCTAGAAGCCCTGGACGGCAAGGTGGATCTGTTTGTCGCCGGAGTCGGTACCGGTGGCACCATCACCGGGGTCGGTCGCGCCCTGCGCAAGCACAACCCCAGGGTCCGGATCGTCGCCATCGAGCCGTCCCTTTCCCCGGTCTTGACCGGTGGCGATGCCGGCCCCCACATGATCCAGGGGATCGGCGCCGGGTTTATTCCCGAGGTTCTTGACCAAGCCATTTACGATCAGGTGATGGCCGTCAGTGACGACAATGCCATCAAAACCACCCGCGCCCTGGTACGCCAGGAAGGGTTGTTCTGCGGCATCTCTTCCGGCGCCAACGTCTATGCCGCGGCAAAGCTTGCCGATCAAATGGATGACGGGCAGAATGTGGTCACCATTATCTGTGATACCGGCGAACGCTACCTCTCAACCGGAATTTATGATTGAAAGCTGATGTCTCTGGAAAAAAAGCATTCCCGTCTCAAACAACTCTTGATTGAACTGGAATCGGTGGTGGTCGCCTTTTCCGGCGGCGTCGACTCCACTTTGCTGCTCAAGGTTGCCGCCGACACCCTCGGCCCGGACCGGGTTCTGGCCTTGACCGCCACCTCCCCCACCTATCCAAGCTTCGAATTTGAGCAGAGCCGGCAACTGGCGGCCCAGATCGGCGTCAGGCAACTGGTGATCGAGAGCAATGAACTGGAAATTCCCGGCTTTGCCGAAAATAACCCGCGCCGCTGCTATCACTGCAAGCACGAGTTGTTTAGCCTCTGCCTGAAACACGCGGCCGACTTGGGCTACCGTTCAGTGCTCGACGGTTCCAACCTGGATGACCTGGGGGATTACCGTCCCGGCCGCGATGCGGCCAAAGAGTTGCGGGTCTGTTCGCCGTTACTGGAAGCCGGGTTTAATAAAAAGGATATCCGCGAGTTGAGTCGACAGCTGGGCCTGCCGACCTGGGACAAACAACCCTTTGCCTGCCTTTCCTCCCGGTTTCCCTACGGCACGGAGATTACCGCCGAACGACTCCAACAGATTGATCGCTGCGAAAGCTGGTTGCGCCGGCAGGGGTTCGCCAACTACCGGGTCCGTTATCACGAGCAGATCGCCCGGATCGAAGTCGCCCCACAGGAGATTTCCCGTCTGCTCGATGTTGAACTGCGCGAACAACTGGTAGCGGAATTCAAGGCGGCCGGCTTCATCTATGTCACCCTCGATCTGCAGGGATACCGTACCGGCAGCATGAACGAAACGTTAACTGCGCCTGTGCGCAGTTCAGGGGATCAAAACAACAGCTGATCCGTGCGCGAGGGACTTTTCACCTCGCTCGACTGAGACTTTTGACAGCAGGAGGATGCATGCAGAAAAATGGCGCTTTGCTGGCGGTCTGCTTCGTCGCCGGCCTGCTCGGTGGTCTGGCCAACAGTTTGTTTGTCTGGGCCTGCGGTGAGTGGGGAGTGACCGCACTGATCGGCGTCAAGCTGGCGCCGGCCCTGAAGCTTTCCTGGCTCTATCCGCAGTTGATCTGGGGCGGTATCTGGGCTCTTCCCTATTTCTTCTCCATCGCTCTCCCCCGCTATCGCCGTCACTGGGTGCGCAAAGGGTTCTGGTTCAGTCTGCTCCCTTCAGCCGCCATGCTTTTCTATTTCTACCCCTACATTTATCATCAGGGGATGGCCGGTTTTAATCTCGGCACGCTCACGCCATTCTTTATCGTCGTCGCCAACCTGGTCTGGGGACTGTTTACCGGCTTCTTCACCCGTCTGTTCTGGGGACGCTGAGCAATGGGCCGGTTCCTGCCGCTGCTGTTTCTGTTGCTGTTTTGGGTTGCTCAACCCGCAGCCGCCGGCAAGCTGAATGGGACTGTGCAATGGGTTTACGATGGGGACACCCTGCTGGTCGAAGGGGTCGGCAAAGTGCGTCTGCTCGGCATTGACACCCCGGAGACCGAAGAATCCCCGCGCGACCGCTTTTATGTTGAAAGATTCCAAATCGCCCCGCGCCGTCTGCGCCGGATCGCGCACCAGGCGACAAGCTTTCAGATCGAGCAGGTCAAAGGGGCAAGAGTGCGTCTGGAAACCGACCGGCAGGAACGTGACCGGTATCATCGATTGCTGGCCTACGTTTATCTCCCCGACGGGCGGCTGCTCAACCGCCTGTTGCTGGAGAAGGGACTGGCGAGCGTCTTCCGCCGTTACGATTTCCGCCTCAAGAAACAATTTCTGGCCACCGAAGCCCAGGCCCGTTCAGAGCGCCTGGGACTCTGGCGAGCGAACCCTGATTAACGATAAAATGATTTTCTTTCCGGACACCCGGTAATCAAAACTTTCTACTTTCCGTCTGATTTAACGGGGAATTCATATGGTTAAGAGCTGGATTAAGCATACGCTGACCACATTCGGGGTTGGTGCCAAGGTGACAGATGACATGGCTGCGGCAACATTGATTATCCTGATTGCTGTCGGCACATTTCTTGTTTACTGGTTTTTAAGAAACTATTTGTTGAAGCTGATTCATGGTGTAACCCAGAAAACTTCCAATAAATGGGATGATGGTTTACTGAAAAACCGGGTTTTTCACCGTGCCTTGAAGCTGACTCCCCTAACGTTTGTTTATCTGTGTATCGAGCGGTTGGCGCCTGACCAGTATATCCTGATCAAACGTATCCTATTTGCCATCATTATTCTGATTGGTACCCGGGCGATTGAGGCCTTCTTAAACACGGTTTCCGACATTTACCATACGGACATTGAATCCTATCGAAAACCGATCCGGCCTTTATTCCAGGCCCTGTTGATTGGGCTCTATCTGTGCGCCGGCATCTTTATTATTTCTGTTTTACTGAATAAATCCCCATGGAACCTATTTGGCCTGATGGGCGGATTAACCGCTGTTACCCTGCTGGTATTTAAGGATACCATTCTCGGCTTCGTTGCCGGCATACAGCTTGGAGCAAACGACATGGTTCGCGAAGGCGACTGGATCGAAATGCCGAAATATGGAGCCGACGGCGATGTTATTGAAGTGACGGTCAATACGGTCAAAGTCCGAAATTGGGATAAAACCATTACGACCATTCCTACCTATGCCCTGATTTCCGACTCCTTCAAAAACTGGCGGGGGATGAGTGAATCCGGCGGGCGTCGAATCAAGCGGTCCATCAGTATTGATATGAACACAGTTAAGTTTGCGGATGACGCGATGTTGGCCGAATTCAGGAAGATGAAACTCCTGCAAAAGTATATTGAGGAAAAACAGGAGGCCATTGATGCAGACAATGCGGAAAAGAACATTGACCTGTCCTCTGCAGTGGTCAATGGCCGTCGCCAGACAAATCTAGGTATTTTTCGGGCTTATCTTGTGAACTATCTCCACGACAATCCGAAAATCCATACGGGAATGACATTCCTTGTACGGCATCTTCAGCCAACGCCTCAGGGGCTGCCGATTGAAATCTATGTTTTCAGTTCCGACCAAAACTGGGTGAATTATGAAGCAATTCAGGCGGATATCTTCGATCACATCTTGGCTGCCATACCCGAGTTCGGCTTGCGGGTATTCCAGGAACCAAGCGGTACAGATTTTGCCAACCTGCATTAAACTCTAAAGGGTTTTCGGCATTCAGTGTTGAAAATTGACAGCCAACCGAAATCGACTCCACTTCAAAAATCGGAACATGCTGTTGAAAACATGCATTTCAAGTGTTTCAAGTCCTCAGGACTTTTGCAATCCGATTTGAATCAACTTATGAGATAGAAAATTCCTAGGCTTGCTGTTTGGCAAGCCATATTCCACAACTCCATAGTTATGAAACATAAAGCCCCACGGTACGAATACCGTGGGGCTTATTGAAAAAGTGGAAGTTATGTGAAATTAAACTACGCCTTCTTACGCTTCCGTCCGTACCAACCAAGACCTATAAGGCCGCCTCCAAGAAGAAAAATGGTGGAGGGCTCAGGAACGGGCGCTGGGGTAGTATCCACAGAAACTTTGACGAATATGTTCTTATCTTCTGTTTGAAAGCCTTCCCACCCATGGGACCCTATGGGGTTCAAACCTGAGTTGTCCGTCCATATCCATTGGGCAGTAGTACTTATACCAGAAACCATGCTACCCCAAGGAATATTAGCGGCTCCATTGTAGCCATACTCAGTTGCAAAAGCCCAAGTCGCCGAAGTATAGTCACTGTCTGTGCTGACCATCCAAGTCGAGGAAGATGAAACCGTACCGATCATGGGGTCGCTTGATGTGATTTCAGCCAGAAATCCAGCCACCTCCCATCCGTCACTGAAATCCTCAACCTGCCAAATGATATCGTAGGTGCTTCCCCCAGTAAGGGTGGTCTCATAGATATCTGCTTGTTGCCATGTGCCAGCATTTGGCCCCGGACTCAAGCTGCTTGTGGTAGAACCATCAATTATGTACCAGGCATTGACAATGTTGTCGCCCGTATAGGCAACGTTAATTGAGGATGCCAATGACGCCCCACATAGAAGAAACAGTATCGCAAAACTTGATAAGATAAATTTAAATGCTTTCATGGTTCTTGCCCTCCGCTCGAAGTTGACAATATATCGTCACGCCTAAAAAGCAATATGTGTTCCATTTTCTAAGTAATTGTATTTTATAAGATTTTTAAACAAAACTTTTAGGCGAATATAAGCTGTAAAAATTACCGACAAAAAATGGCTGTCTTGAATTTCGTGACATTTCAAAGAAGCCGTCGGGGAAATCGCGGTGGCTCTCGTGTTTCATGACTCCTGAGTTTTGAAAGGTGGCAACTGTCTTGGATTTTGTGCTGGATTGATCTTAGGCTAAAAAATCTGTGAGCATCAAAAATTCTTGGATAGCCCGCAAAGCAAGAACGGCCAACCCCATTTTGAGGTTGGCCATTTTGGTGTCTGATGGATGGTGAATTACGAAACCTCGTTCCCGGAACAATTTCTTTCCCCCCAGCAGTAATTCATGGCAGAGGCTTTCTGCGCCGGAGCAAACCGTCAATGCTCCAAGGACCGGCGCCGTACGCCGTGAAGAACAGGAAGATGAAACAGAGCAGCACCGCCGGATCGCCGCCGAACCAGTCAAACAGTTTCATGCCACCAGCATGGAGGGACAGCAGCCCGGCCATAACGTGCAGCAGGGTCAAGGTGATTTGTTTAAGCAAATCCTTCTTCATGGATGTGGTTCCTTGGCGAAAGGCAGGTTTGCGACCTAGAAAGAGTGTACCGCTGTCGGAGGAAAGCGTCAGGGATCAAGGTGGGGGCGGACAGTGGATTAGCTATTTCTGCGTCTTATGGGCAGTGACATGTAAAAAACGGCAAGGGGGGGGCACTTGCCAGACGGATCTGCTGCGGTAACGTTGTAATACTCACCAACAAAGAAGAGGAGACAGATCATGGCAGAAGTCGTTCACACTTCGCGTGTTACGATCACCAGGGACCGAGGACCGATCAGAATAGCAAAGGGGCTTAGGAAGAAGAGAGCGGATTTTCTCTCAACAAATCCAGTAAGACCCGGTACAGATTATCATTCCGATGGTTGAATCGGAACTCGGTTTCTTTCAGATGTAAGTAGAACGTGTGCTGGGGC